>Ga0222427_100098_pt1 | contig 228784 bp, 200 predicted proteins | sample 2B20Ametagenome_FD_182890 | JGI IMG/M metagenome (GOLD analysis project Ga0222427, IMG submission 182890) | Enriched microbial communities from leaf-cutter ant dump, University of Wisconsin, Madison, United States - 2B20A (version 2) | ecosystem: Environmental > Terrestrial > Nest > Insects...
GACCGTGATCGTCGGCGACAAGTCGCTGGTGTCGCTGGTCGCGCACGAGCTGGCGCACAGCTGGTCGGGCAACCTGGTCACCAATGCCAGCTGGAAGGACATCTGGCTCAACGAGGGCTTCACCACCTACGTGCAGGCGCGCATCACCGAGGCACTGTACGGGCAGGAAGCGGCCGAGATGGAGCGCGAGATCGACCAGACCGACCTGCTGGCCGAGGTGAAGGAGATGAGCCCGGCCGACCAGGCGCTGGCGCTGCCGCCGCTGACCGAGCGCGACCCGGACGAGGCGCTGAGCAACGTGGCCTACGTCAAGGGCGCGTGGTTCCTGCAGTTCCTGGAGCAGCGCTTCGGCCGCGACGTGTTCGACCCGTTTCTGCGCGGCTGGTTCGATGACCACGCCTTCCAGAGCGCCAATACCGACCAGTTCGTCGATTACCTGAAGCAGAACCTGCTGCCGAAGAACCCGACCGCGGTGACCGACGCCGAACTGCATGCGTGGCTGGACGAGCCGGGCATCCCGGCGTTCGCGCCGAAGGCCCGTTCGCGCGGCTTCGCCGTGGTCGATACCGCGCGCATCGCCTTCCTCGGCAGCGACGGCCTGCCCAGCAACCAGGTGACCGGGCAGTGGAGCACGCAGGAATGGGTGCGCTTCATCGACGGCCTCGGCAAGACCGTGCCGGTGGAGAAGCTGGCGCAGCTGGACAAGGCCTACCACTTCACCGGCACCGCCAACGGCGAGATCGCGATGCGCTGGTACCCGCTGGCGATCCGCAGCGGCTATGGCGAGGCGCAGGCCGCGGCCGGCGAGTTCATCCAGCGCGTCGGCCGCCGCAAGCTGATCCTGCCGATCTACGCCGAACTGCTGAAGACCCCGGAAGGGCTGGCCTTCGCCAAGGACGTGTTCGCCAAGGCCTGGCCCGGCTACCACCCGATCACCACCGCTTCGGTGGAGGACATGATCGCCAAGGCCGAAGCCGCGCCGAAGCCGTAATCCGGCGCACCACGCCGACACCAGGCAACGGCGGGCGCAAGCCCGCCGTTGCCGTTTCCGCCGCTTCCTTGCACTCTGGCGCACGCCATTCGTCGCCCGCAAAGGACCCCCGCCATGAAACGACTGATCCTGCTCGCCGCCTGCACCCTGGCCGTGGCCGCCTGTACCGACCCGGAGGCCGAGCGCCAGAAGCAGGAAGCCGCAGCGGCGCAGGAACACGCGCGGCGCGAGGTCGACGCGGCCGCCATCGGCAAGCAGTACGACGGCGCGGTGGCCGCCGCCGACTGGGAAAAGGCGCGCATCTTCGGCGTCGCCCTGTTCGACCAGTACCCGGATTCGGATACCGCCGCGTGTATCGAGCCGGGCTTCGCGGAGGTGAAGGCGAAGGCCGAGGCCGCCCGCGAGTTGCGCCGCATGCAGGCATTGTGGAGCTACAACCAGGTGGCGGTGGGCAAGGGCGTGCAGCGCTCGGCGATGATCCAGGGCCAGCAGCGCGTGGACGTGGACGGCAGCGGCGCCAAGGTGGTGCAGCTGGTGTTCCGCGACCACCCGCAATGGAAGCGCCACGCCTATCTGGTGCTGCAGGCCGGCGATTTCGCCAAGGCCTGCTACCGCGCCTGCCAGGTCAAGGTCGGGGTGGACGGCGCCGCGCCGCGTGCGATGGCCGCGCACCGCCCGGACACCGACGAGGCCATCGCCATGTTCATCGACGACAACCGCGGGCTGTGGCGACAGGCGCGCAAGGCGAAGGTCATCGAGATCGAGTTCCCGGTGCAGGCCGGCGGCACCCGCAGCGTGGTGTTCGAGACCGGTGGCCTCGACGGCAGCCAGATGCCGGGCTGGGATTGAATCCGGAAGACGATGCCGTAGGAGCGACGTGAGTCGCGACCGGGGCTTTATCGGGGAAGCCCCGGTCGCGACTCACGTCGCTCCCACAGGAGATGGAACAGGAGATGTCCGGATGGATATCGTGATCGTGGCGGTGGTCAGCGGGCTGGCCATCGCGCTGCACGTGGGCCTGTACCTGCTGTTCCGCCGCTGGATGGACCGCGACCTCGCGCTGTCCTTCGCCGGTGACGACGTGGGCAAGCGCGGGTACATGCGCGAGTGTCTGCGGCGCGCGAAGCAGGAAGGCGTGCGTCGTCGCGACCTGCCGGCGTGGCTGGAGCGCGAAGCTGCCCGCTACGAGAGGTCGGGGTAACCCTCCCGGTGCGTTTTTCTCAATCGAAGTGCAACCTCTTCCCCGCAACGAAAAACGGCGCCTTACGGCGCCGTTTCCGCATGCGCAAGGGCCTGCCGGCTCAGAGCGCGTAGCCGAACTGCTGCTTGAACTGCTCGTTGAACTCGTCGAAGTCGAAGCGCTGGTTCTGGGTGCCGGGATGCTCCACCTTCAGCGCGCCCATCAGGTTGCCCATGCGGCCGATGGTCAGCCAGTCGCGCCCGGTCTGGATGCCGTGGATCAGGCCGGCGCGGAAGGCGTCGCCGCAGCCGGTGGGGTCGACCACGCGGCGTTCGTGCGCCGGCGGGATGTCGTAGCTCTTTTCCGGGGTGTGGATCACCGCGCCCTTCGGGCCCTGGGTGGTGATGTAGGCCTGCACCCGGCTGACGATGTCCTTCTCGTTCCAGCCGGTGCGCTCCTGCAACAGGTTGGACTCGTAGTCGTTGACCACCACGTAGTCGGCCTGCTCGATGAACTCGCGCAGTTCCGGGCCGTTGAACAGCGGCATGGCCTGGCCGGGGTCGAAGATGAACGGCACGCCCATCTGCTTGAACTCGACCGCGTTCTGGATCATGCCCTCGCGCCCGTCCGGGCCGACCAGACCCAGGGTCACGCCCGGCACGTCCTTCACGTGGTTCTCGTAGGACCGCATCATCGCGCCGGGGTGGAAGGCGGTGATCTGGTTGTTGTCGTGGTCGGTGGTGATGAACGCCTGCGGGGTGAACAGCTCGTCGATCACGCGCACCCGGCTCAGGTCGATGCCCAGCGCGTCGAAGTGCTCGCGGTACGGGCCGAAGTCCGAGCCCACCGTGCCCATCGGGATCGGGTCCCCGCCCAGCAGGTGCAGGTTGTAGGCGATGTTGCCGGCGCAGCCGCCGAACTCGCGGCGCATGCGCGGCACCAGGAACGACACGTTCAGGATGTGCACCTTGTCCGGCAGGATGTGGTTCTTGAACTGGTCCGGGAACACCATGATGGTGTCGAAGGCAAGGGAACCACAGATCAGTGCGGACATCGCGGGAAGGCCTGGCAAGTGAAAGGAAAGCCGCCGCCCTGCGGGCGCGGGCGGGGTGGCGCGCGCGGCGCGCCAAGGTGCGAAGGTTAGCGGCTGAACCGGCGCACGGCCAGAACCCCGCCGCCGCCGAGGGGGGCGGAAACCGGTCCAAAGCCTGATGTCGCAATGGATTCTCCTTGCCGCTGCCGGGGGGGATTGATAGGCTAACCGCCCTCGTTTTCTGCCCATTTTTTCGCCATCCGGCGCGGGCGCGACACCCTTTCCAGGACCACTCCCCAGATGTTCAAGAAGCTGCGCGGCATGTTCTCCAACGACCTGTCCATCGACCTGGGCACGGCCAACACCCTGATCTACGTGCGCGGGCAGGGGATCGTGCTGAACGAGCCGTCGGTCGTGGCGGTGCGCCAGGACCGCGCCATCGGTGGCACCCGCTCGGTCGCCGCGGTCGGCGCCGAGGCCAAGCAGATGCTCGGCCGCACCCCCGGCCACATCACCACCATCCGCCCGATGAAGGATGGCGTGATCGCCGACTTCACCTACACCGAGGCGATGCTCAAGCACTTCATCAAGAAGGTGCACAAGAGCCGCGTGCTGCGCCCGAGCCCGCGCGTGCTGGTGTGCGTGCCGGCCGGCTCCACCCAGGTCGAGCGCCGTGCGATCAAGGAATCGGCCGAGGAGGCCGGCGCGCGCGACGTGTACCTGATCGAGGAGCCGATGGCCGCGGCGATCGGCGCCGGCATGCCGGTCACCGAGGCGCGCGGCTCGATGGTCATCGACATCGGCGGCGGCACCACCGAGGTGGCGGTGATCTCGCTCAACGGCATCGTCTACTCGGCCTCGGTGCGTATCGGCGGCGACCGCTTCGATGAATCCATCACCAACTATGTGCGCCGCAACCACGGCATGCTGATCGGCGAGGTGACCGCCGAGCGGATCAAGATGGAACTGGGCTGCGCCTATCCGCAGGCCGACGTGCAGGAACTGGAGATCACCGGCCGCAACCTCGCCGAGGGCGTGCCGAAGATGATCAAGATCAACTCCAACGAGGTGCTCGAGGCGCTGCACGAACCGCTGTCGGGCATTGTCAGCGCGGTCAAGCTGGCGCTGGAACAGACCCCGCCGGAGCTGGGCGCCGACGTGGCCGAGCGCGGCATCGTGCTGACCGGCGGCGGCGCGCTGCTGCGCGACCTGGACAAGCTGCTGTCCGAGGAAACCGGCCTGCACGTGCAGGTGGCCGATGACCCGCTGACCTGCGTGGCCCGCGGTGGCGGCCGCGCGCTGGAGCTGGTGGACATGCACGGCAACGAGTTCTTTGCGCCGGAGTGAAGCGGGGAACAGGGAACGGGGAACAGGGAATGAACGATCATCGGTTTCCCCGGTATTCCCCGTCTTCCTGCGGTTGCCGTTGTTTTCATCCGGGATTTCCACGCCACGCCGTGGACATGGCGGGTGCCGCGCACGTCCATTCCCTGTTCCCCATTCCCCGTTCCCGGCTTCTGAACCATGCCTCCCTACGCTGGCCCTCCCGTAGCTTCCCGACAGGGTGACGCCGCCAGCACGCTGCGGTTGTTGGCGTACCTGGCGCTGGCGATCACGCTGATCGTGTTCGACGACCAGGGCAACTGGCTGGCGCGGCTGCGCGCGCAGGCCGAGCTGGTGGTGCAGCCGGCATGGGCGCTGGCCGGGCTGCCGGGGCGGGTGGGCGCCTCGGTGCGCGACAACGCCGCCAGCCACAACCAGCTGGTCGCCGAGAACCGCGCGCTGCGCAACGAGCTGCTGCTGGCCAACGCGCGGCTGACCCGGCTGCAGACCGCGGCGCTGGACAATGCCCAGCTGCGCGAACTGCTGAACGTGGCCGAGCGCGGAGGGCTGGACGTGCAGCTGGCGCCGATCCTCGACATCGACCTGGACCCGGTGCGGCAGCGGCTGGTGCTGGACGCCGGCAGCCGTGCCGGCGTGCACGTCGGCCAGGCGGTGATCGACGCCGGCGGGCTGATGGGGCAGGTGATCGCGGTGACCCCGCTGCATTCGACCGTGCTGCTGCTGACCGACCCGGACCACGCGGTGCCGGTGACGGTGGCGCGCAGCGGCGTGCGCCTGGTCGCCTATGGCCGCGGCGACCGCCTGGTACTGCGCGACATCCCGCTCAGCGCCGGGGTCGAGGTGGGCGACGAGATCGTCACCTCGGGCCTGGGCGGGCGCTTCCCGGCCGGCTTCCCGGTGGGCCGGGTGGTCGAGCTGCAGCCGGACGACTCGCACGCCTTCCTGCTGGGCGAGCTGGAACCGGCGGCGAAGCTGGACCGCGGCAAGGACGTGCTGTTGTTGCGGGGAGCGGGGAACAGGGAACGGGGAACGGGGGATGAAGGTAGCCCGCGTGCGGCCGATTCCAGCGCTCCCCCGCATTCCGCCCCGGCTGCGCAGCAAAACGCGGCGCCGACCCCCTCGCATTCCCCGTCTCCCGTCCCCCGTTCCCCGCCTCCGAAGGAGGCCACCCCATGAACCGCTTGCGCAACCGCACCTGGGTGCTGCCGGCCAGCGTGGCATTGGCGCTGCTTCTGGGGCTGGTGCCGCTGCCGGCGTTGTTGCAGCCGCTGCGCCCGTACTGGCTGGCGCTGGTGCTGACCTACTGGGTGATCGAGACGCCGGACCGGGCCGGGCTGGGCTTCGCCTTCTGCATCGGCCTGCTGGCCGACCTGCTGTACGGCGGCATCCTCGGCGAGCAGGCGCTGCGGCTGGTGGTGATGGCCTTCATCCTGCAGCGCTTCCGCGCGCGCATCCGCTTCTTCCCGCTGTCGCAGCAGGCGCTGGCGATCGGCGGCCTGCTGGTCAACGACCGCATCATCGACGCCGCCATCCACCTGTTCGCGGCCGAGCCGCTGCTGCCGTGGAGTTATTGGTGGGCGCCGCTGCTGGGCATGTTGTTGTGGCTGCCGCTGTACGTGCTGCTGGACGCGCTGCGGCTGGGCAAGCGCGGGCGTTGAGACGTGCACGGGCGGCGCCAGCAGAAGAACCCGCATGCCGAGGTCGAGCAGTTCCGGCGGCGCGCGGCGCTGGGTTTTTTCGGCGTGCTGCTGGGGCTGGGGGTGCTGGGTGGCTGGTACTTCAAGCTGCAGGTGCTGGACCACGACGTCTACGTCACCCGCTCGGAGGCCAACCGCATCAAGGCGCGGCCGGTGGTGCCCGGGCGCGGGCTGATCTACGACCGCAACGGCAAGCTGCTGGCCGAGAACGTGCCGGCGTTCCGCGTCGACGTGACCCCGAACAAGGTCGAGGACATGGCCGCCACGCTGGCCGGCCTGCGCGACATCTTCTCGCTGAGCGACGAGGACATCGAGCGCTTCAACCAGTCGCGCAAGGCGCGCCGCAGCTTCGTGCCGGTGACGCTGAAGCTGCGCGTGTCCGAGGAGGAAATGGCGCGTTTCGCGGTGGACCGCTGGCGCTACCCCGGGGTGGAGCTGGAGCCGTACCTGACCCGCCGCTATCCCTACGGCGAGCTGCTGGCGCACGTCATCGGCTACGTCGGCCGGGTCGACGACAAGGACCTGCAGGAACTGGGCGAGGGCAACGCCGCGTTGACCCACATCGGCAAGTCCGGGCTGGAGCGCTATTACGAGCGCGAGCTGCGCGGCAAGGTCGGCTACGAGCAGGTCGAAACCAACGTGCAGGGCCGCGCCATCCGCACCGTCGGCCGGGTGCCGGCGCAGTCGGGTACCGACCTGCGGCTGTCGATCGACATCGACCTGCAGCGGGCGATGGTCGAGGCCTTCGGCGAGCAGGAGGGCTCGGCGGTGGCGATCGACCCGCGCAGCGGCGAGATCCTGGCGATGGTCAGCCTGCCGTCCTACGACCCCAACCTGTTCGTCAACGGCATCTCGCACGCCGACTTCAACGCGCTCAACGAGAATCCCTCGCGGCCGCAGTTCAACCGGCTGGTGCTGGGCGGCGTCGCCCCGGGCTCGACGGTCAAGCCGTTCCTCGGCCTGGCCGGGCTGGACAGCGGCCTGCGCCGGCCGGAGGACAAGATCCTCTCGCGCGGCATGTTCTACCTGCCCGGCGTCAGCCGCGGCTGGGGCGACGCCAACCGCGGCGGCCACGGCTGGACCGACCTGCGCAAGTCGATCGCGCAGTCGGTGAACACCTACTATTACCAGCTCGGCATCGACATGGGCGTGGAGCGCTACGACGAATACATGGGCGGGCGCTACGGCTTCGGCCACCCCACCGGCATCGACCTGCTCGGCGAGATCGGCGGCATCCTTCCCTCGCCGGCGGCCAAGCGCAAGCTGCGCAACGAGCGCTGGTACCCCGGCGACATGGTCAACGCCAGCATCGGCCAGGGCCTGTGGAAGGTGACCCCGCTGCAACTGGTGCGCGGCGTCGGCGGGCTGGCCACCGGGCAGCTGCGGCGGCCGCATCTGGTGGTGGAGCAGCGGGTCCGCTTCGACCACGACTGGGCGCCGTTGCCGCAGCCTGCGGCCAAAGCCATCAGCCCCAACCCTTCCAACCTGCGCGCGGTGCAGGAAGGCATGATGGCGACCATGCAGCCCGGCGGCAGCGGCTGGCGGGTGGCGGCCGATGCCGCGTACCGGATGGCCGGCAAGACCGGCACCGCGCAGGTGGTCAGCCGCAAGGGCACCGCCGCGGTGAACCCCAAGAGCCTGCCGATGCACCTGCGCCACCGCGCGCTGTTCATCGGCTTCGCCCCGGCCGAAGCGCCGGAGATTGCCATCGCCATCGCGGTCGAGGGCGGCGGCTACGGTGGCTCGGCGGCGGCACCGATCGCGCGCAAGGTGTTCGATGCGTGGCTGCTGGGAGCGGAGCCGGAAACCGGCGGTCCCGCGCCGGCGCAAGCGTCGTCCTCGCCACCCGTTGCCACAGCTGCCCCGGCCGTGGTGGACACGCCGCAGGCCGGCGGGCCCGTGGACGAACCCGCCGGGTCCCCGGCGTCGCCTCCGGCGGCCGATGCCGTTCCCGCCCCGGTGCTCGAAGGGAGGCAGCCATGAAGGATTTCCTGCGCTGGCTGAAGGACCTCGCGTACTGGCTCGGCCGCGGGCTGGACTGGCCGTTGCTGCTCGCGCTCGGCGCGCTGATGGGCATCGGCCTGGCGGTGCTGGACAGCGCCGGCGGCAGCGGCCTGGTGATGGCGCAGGGCGCGCGTTTCGGCGTCGGGCTGGTGGCGATGTGGGCGATCGCGCGGGTACCGATCCTGCGCATCCGCGCATGGACGCCGCTGGTCTATGCGATCTCGATGCTGCCGTTGCTGGCGGTGTTCGTGCTGGGCACCGGCAAGTACGGCCGGCAGTGGTTGAACCTGGGCCTCTTCTACCTGCAGCCGGCCGAACTGCTGAAGGTCAGCATGCCGATGATGCTGGCCTGGTACCTCAACCGGGTGCCGTTGCCGCCGCGGTTTTCGACGGTGCTGGTGGCCGCGGCGATCCTCGGCGTGCCGACCGCGCTGGTGATGCTGCAGCCGGACCTCGGCACCGCGGTGCTGATCGCCGCCAGCGGCGTGTTCGTGCTGTACCTGGCCGGGCTGCCGTGGTGGTGGTTCATCAGTGCCGGTACGCTCGGTGGCAGCGCGGTGGCGGTGGTGGTGCTCGCGCCGATGTCGTGGTTCTCGTTCCTGCGGCCCTACCAGCAGGACCGCATCATGACCTTCCGCGACCCAGACAACGACCCGCTGGGCGCGGGCTGGAACATCATTCAGTCCAAGATCGCGATCGGCTCCGGCGGCCTGACCGGCAAGGGCTGGGGCCACGGCTCGCAGTCGCACCTGAACTTCATCCCCGAGCAGACCACGGATTTCGCGTTCTCGGTGCTGAGCGAGGAATTCGGCTGGATCGGCGTGGCGCTGGTGCTGGCGCTGTACCTGTTCGTGATCGGCCGCTGCCTGTGGATCGCGGTCGAGTCCCGCGACGGCTTCTCGCGGCTGGTGGCCGGCGCCACCGGCCTGTCGTTCTTCGTCTACGCGCTGGTCAATGGCGGCATGATCTCCGGCCTGCTGCCGGTGGTGGGCGTGCCGATGCCGTTGATCAGCTATGGCGGCACCGCGGCGGTGTCGCTGCTGGCCGGGTTCGGGCTGGTGATGGCCGCGCGCGTGCACCGCCCGGTCCACGGCGGCTGAACGCGGGGATTGCACGGGTTTTGATCCCGGTCATCCCCTTTGCTTCACAAAACCCTCACAATTGCCCCCGCCACCGGCCGCCATCGCGCCGTGGCAATACCGGGGTCCGTCGAACGGGCATGGGGAGATGCCCGCCGACGTCGGAATCCGGTCCGGGCGCCGGCCGCACCTGTGGGATGGGGGTGCGGTCGGTGCCCGGATTCTTTCCGGCACCACGACGATGAAGCATCGCGGATGTGACATGGGCCGTGATGGGAATGGCTTTCCCCTTGGTATTCATGATCTTGGCGCTGGAATTTCGAGCTTGACCTGTTAATCTCGGCCGATGATCCGTCGTGCCCTTGCCTGCAGCCTCACCCTGGGCCTGGTCGCCTGCGCGACCCGGCCACAGGAACCCGTCCCCTCGGCCAGCGCCACGCCGCCGGCCAGCGCGCCGAGCGAGGCCGCACCGGAGCGCAAGCCCGACCTGTCGCCGGTGGACCTGACCCCGGTGCCGTTCGAGACCGCCCGCGCCAACTTCGTCCGCGACACCGCCGCCCGCTACCGGCTGGACCCGGCCTACATCGAATCGGTGCTGGCACAGGCGCAGATCCGCGAGCCGATCATCGCCGCCATGTCGCGCCCGGCCGAGCGGGTCAAGCCGTGGAACGAATACCGGCCGATGTTCATCAGCCAGGCCCGCATCGACGGCGGCAAGGCGTTCCTCGCCGAGCACCGCGAGCAGTTGCTGCGCGTGCAGGAGCGCAGCGGCGTGCCGGCCGAGGTGATCGTGGCGATCATCGGCGTGGAAACCAGCTATGGCCGCAATGCCGGCAACCACCGGGTGCTCGACGCGCTGTACACGCTGGCATTCAAGTACCCGCGCAGCGGCGACCCGGAAAAGCTCGAGCGCGAGGTGCGCCGCGAGCTGTTCTTCCGCGACGAGCTGGCCAAGCTGTTCGAGCTGGCGGCGCTGGAGAAACTGGACATCACCACGCTCAAGGGCAGCTACGCCGGGGCGATGGGCATGGGCCAGTTCATGCCGTCCAGCTATCTCGACTACGCCGTGGACGGCGATGGCGATGGCCGCCGCGACCTGTTCAACAGTTTTGATGACGTGTTCGCCTCCATCGCCAACTACTTCGTGAAGAAGGGTGGCTGGGTGCGCGGTGGCACGGTGGCGGTGCCGGCCATGCTCGACGCCGGCCGCGAGGAGCTCAACCCGGTCGACTGGACGCCGGACCTCGGCCTCGACGCGCTGGCCGCGCGCGGCTACCACCCCGTCGGTCCGGTAGCCGCGGCGGACGCCACCGCCACCCCGGTCACGCTGGAAGGCAGCGATGGCAAGCAGTACTGGCTGGGCTTCCAGAATTACTACGCCATCACCCGCTACAACCTCTCCAAGATGTACGCGATGGCCGTGTTCCAGCTGTCGCAGGCAATCGCCGGCCGCGAGCTGCCGCCGGCATGAAACCGCGCTGGCTGGCACCGCTGGTTATCGTGCTCGGGCTGGCCGCCTGCAGCAGCGCGCCGAAGAAGCCGGCCGGCACCAGCCACGACAAGCCGACCGGCAGCGTGGTGCAGGGCGGGCAGGGCCGGCCGGCGCATTGCCCGGAAGGTTCGCCCTATGCCAGCGCGCAGGAAGACCCCGGCACCCGCGGCCACTACAGCGCCGGCGGCCTGTACCGGCCCGGGGTCAAGGACAGCACCCCCGACTACGTGCCCGACGTGGCCTGCATCCCCGAGCCTCTGGTCCGCAACGAGCCGCGCTCGGCCATCGGCAACAAGTCGCCCTACGTGGTGCTGGGCCGGGAATACAAGGTGCTGGACAAGGTGGACGGCTACACCGAGCGCGGCACCGCCTCCTATTACGGCGCCAAGTTCCACGGCCGGCTGACCTCCAACCGCGAGGTCTACGACATGTACGCGTTCACCGCCGCGCACAAGACCCTGCCGCTGCCCAGCTTCGCCCGCGTCACCAACCTGGACAACGGCGAGTCGGTAGTGGTGCGGGTCAACGACCGCGGCCCGTTCCACGATGGCCGGGTCATCGACCTGAGCTACGCGGCGGCGGTGCGGCTGGGCATTACCCAGCGCGGTACCGGCCGGGTGGAAGTGCGCGCGCTGACGCCCGGCGACGATCTGCCGCGGCAACCGCGTGACCGCGCCATCGCCGCGACGCCGGCACCGGCCGCGCCGAGCCGCATGGACCAACTGGTCGAACGGCTGCCGGCCACGCCCGTGGCCGTCGCGCCGCACGCGGCGGTGACCCGCGCCGCCGCCTTCGAGGACGTGGCCGTGGCGGTACGGGCATTGCCCGCTGCCGCACCGCCCGCCAGCGCCGATGCGGCACCGGCAGGGCCAATGGTGGCCACGCTCGGCGGCGTGTTGCTGCAGGTAGCCAGTTTCTCCAGCCGCGACAACGCCACGCGCGCGCTGGGCCAGCTGAGCTCGGCCGGCATCGCCGGCGCCACGCTCAGCGACGTCGTCAGCGGCGGCCGCACCCTGTGGCGGCTGCGGGTGAGCGCCGACGACCTGGCCGGCGCCGCGGAACTTGCCGGCCGCATCGCCGGTCTGGGTTTCGGCAAGCCGCAGATCGTCCGTGACTGACCCGCGTCCCGGTGCCGCCCGGAACGCACCGGCGCATCCCCCTACAATGACCGCACGTTTTCCATTCCTCGCTGCAACAGGAACCGTTTTCCGATGAAATTCCGTTTTGCCGCCGCCCTGGCCACCACCCTGGCCGTTGGCCTGGCCTCCGCCCAGACCCCTGCGCCGACCCCGGACGCTGCTGCCGCTCCCGCCCAGGTGGCGATCCCGCCGGCGCCGGCGCCCTCCGCCGCCACCGCGTGGGTGCTGATGGATTACGCCACCGGGCAGGTGCTGGCCGGTGAGAACATCCACACCCCGGTGCCGCCGGCCAGCATCACCAAGGTGATGACCTCCTACGTGCTGGCGGCCGAGGCGAAGACCGGCAAGATCGGCCCCGACGACCAGGTGATGATGAGCGAGCGCGCCTGGCGCGAGGGCGGCGCCGGCACCGACGGCAGCTTCAGCGGCTTCCCGGTCAACAAGACCGCGCGGCTGGAGGACATGGAAAAGGGCATGGCGGTCCAGTCCGGCAACGATGCCGCCATCGCCCTGGCCGAACACGCCGCCGGCAGCCAGGAGGCCTTCGCCGCGTTGATGAACAGCTATGCCGCCAAGCTCGGCATGAAGGACTCGCACTTCGTCAACGCCCACGGCCTGACCGCCGAGGGCCACCAGTCCAGCGCCTACGACCTGGCCCTGCTCGGCCGCGCCTTCGTGCGCGACTACCCCGAGACCTACGCCTACAACAAGATCAAGGAATTCACCGTAGGCAACATCACCCAGCCCAACCGCAACCTGCTGCTGTGGCGCGATGCCAGCGTGGACGGGATCAAGACCGGTCACACCTCGGCCGCCGGCTACTGCCTGCTCAGCTCGGCCCAGCGCGGCGACCAGCGCCTGATCGCGGTGCTGATGGGCGGCAGCTCGGAGAAGCAGCGCGCCGACGACAGCCTGGCGCTGCTGAACTGGGGCTTCCGCTTCTTCGAAACCCATCGCCTGTACGAGCCGGGCAAGGCGGTGACCACGCAGAAGCTGTGGAAGGGCGCTGCCGACGAAGTGCAGTTGGGCGTGGCGCAGCCGCTGCTGGTCAGCGTGCCGCGCGGCCGCTACAACGACCTCAAGCCGAGCATGGACGTGCCCCGGCAGCTTGTCGCCCCGGTGGCCGCCGGCCAGCAGATCGGCATGGTCAAGGTGGCGCTGGACGGCAAGGTGATCGCCGAGGCGCCGCTGGTGGCAGTGGCCGCGGTGGAACAGGGCGGCTTCTTCAAGCGCCTGTGGGACGCGTTCTGGATGTGGTGGGAGTCCTGACCACCCCACCCCGAACAGCCCGCAAACCGTGCAAGCCCCCGGCCGAAACCGGGGGCTTGGCATTTGGCAGGAGCCTGGCTTGGTGCGCGTTGGGCGCTGCCGGTAACGTTCCATCGCGCACCAGGGAGCGCTCCGGCAAACATCACAGGCACGGCCATGTTCACTCCACACCCTAGCTCCATCCTGACCGAATACTTTGCACACAAGCCTTGGCAAGGTGCCGAACCGACCGATGCCCGCTTCCTGTTCGTCGGCCTCGACGCGAACTACGCCGACGATATCGAACGCAGCCCGATATTCCCGAGCCTACTCGAGTATCACGAAGATGGTCCCGGTTTCTGGCGCACGCATGGCGTCCACCATCCATTCCTGCTGCCCGGTTACAAGGGTGATGGCAGGCGCTACCACCTTGCGTTCGGCAAGATAGGGTTTCGGCCCCGGCATGCGGATCTCGTTTCTTTCATCGAGTTGCTGCATGTCCCCACGGTTGGCAGGAGTTCGCTGGTGCCCGGGGATCTTCGGAGATCGCATCTGGAGCGGGTTCGTCACGGCATGTTCGCCGGAAAGGCGAGGTTCGTCTTCGTTTCCGCGGGTGTCCAACGCCTTCTCGCCGCTACAGGCATGTTCCCGGAGGTCCGGCAGGTGCAACACAACCTTGGCGCATTGCGTGTGCTGCACGAGAGCGAAGGCAGGATCATCTTGCTGCATCTGCATTTCTCGAACTACGGCAAATTCGAGCAGCAGTTGCGCGTGGAAGCGAGTGAAATCGCGGGGTTGCTTGCACGTGACGATGCTTGAGCCCGGCATCGGGGCCCATTGCTTCGCACGCGCTGGCCAGCGTGGCTGCGATGCTGACGATCTCGACTTGGCTGTCGTGTTTGAGCAGGACGTGGTGGTTGCCAGCTCCAAATCGGTAGTCACCGGTGTGCCGGGTCAGTGCCTTGATGCTGGAGCAATTCGGAAAACGGAGCGGCATCGCGGATATCGAATCGTGCTTCGTGGTCCAGCTTGCGGAACGGTTTGGTGACTCTGGCTGTTCATGCCGCCGAAGTTCATGCGATCGAATACAAGTATTCAATGCGCAGTGTCGTGCGGATGCCCGCACGTGGCGTGCCTCGGGAAAGGCGGCCTCCTACAGAGTGCGGCTGATGGTGAAACTGCCGAACACCGGTAGTTCCTTCTGTCCAGTGAATTCGCGGGTGCGGTGGTAGCGGGCCAGTGCGAACTTCCACTTGCCGCGCATAACCGCCACGCCGTAGCCGATGTCGGCCACCAGCGGGCGCTTGTCCACGCTGTGGCTGGCGCGGAAGGTGTTGCCGTCCAGGGTGATGTCGCGCAATACCCAGCGCGCATCGGCGGTGAGGAACAGGTGGCCGGACCAGCCCTGCGCACGTCCGGCCCGGGTTGGCGCTGTGTTCTCGCCGGCCGGGCGCGCCGGCGAGCTGCCGAAGTCGTCCGGCAGCTTCCAGCCGAAGCGCGCCTCGCCGCCGACGTTGGCATGCGTGTCCAGGTTGCCGATCGCGCCGCCCCAGTGGCCGATGGCGTCCCAGCCCCAGCCCGCGTTGTTGGCCGATGGCCGGCGCTGCATGCGCTCGTGCAGCAGCCGGAATACCGGCTCGTCGCGCAACTGGTTGTCCCAGCCCATGAACTTCTCGTCGCCGAGCAGGCCGTGCACGGCGTCCTGCACTTGCTTGCCCTGCGCCGACGGGCCGACCATGCCCAGCGCCAGTTGGGTGGTGCGCAGGCGGTCGCCGTGGCGTGCGTTGTAGCCGAAGTTGGCCAACAGCACCGCGGCGTAGGGGCGGTCGTCCGCGATCAGGTCCGCGCGCGCGTGGTCGGTCGGGGTGAACAGCTCCTGGCCGAAGCTGAAGATCATGTTCTGCTGCTCGAACTCGCCGGGGTGCAGGCGCTCCAGGTGGCGGTTCACCCAGCGCGCCAGCCGTGGCAGGCAGGGGTCGTCGGTATAGTCCGCCAGGTTGGGCGACACCAGGGTGAGCAGGGCGCCATTGGTATAGCCCTGGTCCTGGTCGCGACCGCCGAACAGGTCGTTGTCGATGCGGAAGTTGACCGCCGGCGGGTGCTCCTGCAGTGCGCTGCGCGGGCAGGTATCGGCCGCGTATGCCGGCAGGGCCATGCCGCATGCCAACGTCAATGGCAGCCATGCCGGAATCTTCATCCGCTCACTCTCGGGTCGGGGAACAGAGCGCAGCTTAGCGGGATGGCATGGCGGCCGCAGCGGGAGTGGGCGGATCACATCGTTGCGGGGTGAGGTGCGTTGTGGCGAGCCGCCGGATGCCTGCGGTGGCATCGCCGCCGACCGGCCCGTGTTCTTCCGGGTGGGCCACAGGGCGTCAAGGGATCGCCGCAAGGTCGCCAAGCCAATGGAACGCACCGCAAACGGTGCAGGTAACGGGGGGTACACGAACATGCGTAATGTTTTCTCGCCGCTGGTTGCAGCGGCCATCACCGTGGGCATCGCCGCGGCCGTGGTCGGCCAGCCGGCACAGGCCGCTTTCAAGAAGAAGGGCACCCGGGCACAGGAGCAGCGCAAGCAGGCCACCGCCGAGATCCCGGTATGCCAGCGCCCGCTGGGCACCATTTCGGTCATTGAGCCGGAGGATTCCACGCACTGGTAGAGCGGCCAGCAGCTGCCGGCGCCATCGCGGCTGATCAAGGTGTTCGTCAGCCGCTCGTGCTGCTTCACCCTGGTGGACCGTGATGTCGGCATGGCAGTGAGCCAGCACGAGCGGTGAACTGGCGGCCAGCGGCGACCTGCATGGCCGCTCCAACGTCGGCAAGGACCGGATCAAGGCTGCCGACTACGTGATGGTGCCGGATCTGATTTCGCAGAACGGCAATGCCATCGGCAGATCGCTGGGGGCCTGTTCGGCGGCGGCTCCTGCGCGGCCGGCGTTGGCGGCTATGCCAACACCGAGATCGGCCAGGTCATCCCCATGACTTGCCTGCAGGTCTGTACCGACATCGTCGCCCAGCTCGGCGGCCTGCCGGAGAACGCCTCGGCGGCCAGCGCCCAGCAGGCGGTCACGGTGGTCCGCGCCGGGCGCCTGCTGGCCAATGCCCAGGGCACCGGTGCGGCGGTGCGTTCGCTGGACCCGGGCATGATGCTGTACCCGACCGGCAACAAGGAAGGCGTGATGTGGGAGGTTGAGGACGAGCTGGGCAACAAGGGCTGGGTGTCCTCCACCCTGCTGGAACTGTCCAAGTAAGCCGCGCCGTGCCGCGGGTGCCGGCCGTTGGCTGGCCCGGTGGTCACGGCAACGCAGCTTTCCGCGAAAGGGCCGCTTCCAGCGGCCCTTTCGTCATATGCGGACCTTGGGTTTGCGGCCCCGCGGCCCGATAATGGCGGGCATGGAAATCAAGTCCGACAACCCCGACCACGGCTTCCAGTTCCCCGGTACCTTCGAGCTCAGCGCGATGGGCGCGGCCAACATCGGCCTGGAACATGAACTGCCGCGGTTGCTGCAACTATCCGGCGTGGACGTGCTCAGCGAGCGCATCAGCTGGAAGCATTCGTCCAACGGCAAGTACGTATCCGTGCGCATCGCCTTCAAGGCCGACAACCGCGAGCAGTACGACGCCGCGCACGTGGTCCTGCGCAACCACCCGGAAGTGAAGTGGACGCTGTGAACGCCTGTGCGGTGGCCCCGGCACGCGGCGCGCCGCTGCCGGCGACGGTGTGCGACCTCGGGCGCCAGCCCTACGAACCGGTGTGGCATGCGATGCAGCGCTTCACCGACGCGCGCGGTGACACCACCGGCGACGAGCTGTGGGTGGTCGAGCACGAGCCGGTGTTCACCCTCGGCCAGGCCGGCAAGGAGGAACACGTGCTGGCGCCGGGCGACATCCCGGTGCTGCACGTGGACCGCGGCGGCCAGGTGACCTACCACGGCCCCGGCCAGATCGTGGTCTACCCGCTGCTGGACCTGCGCCGGCTCGGCATCGGCGTGCGCGACTACGTGTGCCGCATCGAGCAGGCCATCATCGACACGCTGGACGAGTGGAACATCGCCGCCGAGCGGCGCGAAGGCGCGCCCGGCGTCTATGTCGGCGGTGCCAAGATCGCCGCGCTCGGCATCCGCGTGCGCCGCGGCTGCAGCTTCCACGGGCTGGCGTTCAACGTCGGCCTGGACCTGGAGCCCTTCCACCGCATCAACCCCTGCGGCTATGCCGGGCTGGCGGTGACCTCGGTGCTAGACTTGGGCGGTCCTTCGGGCATCGATGCGGTCAAGCCGGTGCTGCTGTCGCACCTGGCCCGGCAGTTCGGCCTCGACCTGCACGCCACCCCCGAATCGCCCGACCTGACAACGCGGTCCTGAGGCCGCCGGTAACGCCATGACTGAATCCACCAGCCGCTCCATCCCCCTGCAGGTCCTGCAGGACGACGCGCCGCCTGCGCCATTGCAGACCGGGGTCAAGCAGATCGGTGGCGACAAGATCGGCCGCTCGCCGGTGCAGTTCGCCGACGCGCCGGTGCTGCGCAAGCCGTCGTGGATCCGCGTGCGCATCCCCTCCGGCAACGCCGTGCAGCAGCTCAAGGCCAAGCTGCGCGAGAACCGGCTGGTGACGGTGTGCGAGGAGGCCAGCTGCCCGAACATCCACGAGTGCTTCGGCCACGGCACCGCCACCTTCATGATCCTTGGCGAGGTCTGCACCCGCCGCTGCTCGTTCTGCGACGTCGCCCACGGCCGGCCCAAGCCGCCGGACGCGGCCGAACCGCTGCACCTGGCGCAGACGGTCAAGGACATGGGCCTGAAGTACGTGGTGGTCACCAGCGTCGACCGCGACGACCTGCGCGATGGCGGTGCCGGTCATTTCGTCGATTGCATCAGCGCCATCCGCGAGTTCAGCCCGGGCACCCGGATCGAGATTCTGACCCCGGATTTCCGTGGCAAGGGCCGCATGGAGCGCGCGCTGGAGATCCTCGCGGTCAACCCGCCGGACGTGTTCAACCACAACATCGAGACGGTGCCGGACCTGTACCGCAACGTGCGTCCCGGCGCGGACTACCAGTGGTCGCTGACCCTGCTGAAGAACTTCAAGGCGCAGCACCCGACGATCCCGACCAAGAGCGGCATCATGCTCGGCCTCGGCGAAACCTTCGAGCAGATCAAGGCCACCCTGCGCGACCTGCGCGCGCACGACGTGGAGATGGTCACCATCGGCCAGTACCTGCAGCCCACGCCGCACCACCACCCGGTGCTGCGCTACTGGACGCCGGACGAATACAAAGAGCTGGAGGTGTATGGCTACGAGCTGGGCTTCAGCCACGTCGCCTCCGGGCCGATGGTGCGCTCGTCCTACCACGCCGACCGCCAGGCCAAGGGTGCGGGCGTAGGCTGATCCCCGATGCCCCGCTGGTGCCGGCCGCTGGCCGGTACGCACATCGGGTACCGAGCTTGCGTTTTTTCCTTCTCCTCCCCCGGGAGACAACTCGGCAGGATTGCCGAATTGCACGGCGAAGCCGCCCGGAGGGTGAGGCACAGGGATGTGCCGAATGAAGGCGCCCCGAAGGGGCGGATGAGGGTACGGGCGAAGCCTCGTGCTCATCCCGATCCCCGCGTCCCGGCCCACGCCATCGGCGCGCAAGCCGTGCCTTCCCGCCCCGCAGGGAGAGAGGCTCAAACCTCCAGCTGAAAGTCGGTGCCGATGCGTTGCGGGAAGGTCCATTCACATTCCGCTACAGCCGGCCCGTTAGCCTGCGCATCGGGCCGGATGACAAGCACCGAAACTTCCGGCACTGTCCTGCTGTCCCATCCGGCTGCAGTCTCCCCCCATAGCACGGTGCCACGAGTACGTTGATGAACCATCGAGTTCCTGCTTTCCTGCTGGCCTTCGCGTTGACCCTGCCGGCCGCGCTGCTGGCGCGCGCCGACGCCCCGGCACTGCCGGCCGCGGCCACGGTCGACCAGGCCACCACTTCCCGGCTGGTATACGGGCTGTTGTCCGACAGCCGCTATGCCTACCGCCCGCGTGCGCTGGACGCGGCCACCTCGCAGGACGTGTTCGACCGCTACCTGAAGGCGCTGGACGGCGGCAAGCAGTTCTTCACCGCCGATGACATCGAGCGCTTCGCGCCGCTGGCCGGGCAGACCGGCGCGGCGATCCGCAGCGGCGAGCTGGAGCCGGCCTTCCAGGTGTTCGCGGTGTATCGCCAGCGCGTGACCGAGCGCGTGGCCTATGCGCGCGGCCTGCTCAAGCAGGAACCGGATTTCACCCTCGACGAGCGCTTCGACTACGACCGCAAGGACGTGCCGTGGGCGGGCGCCGCCGAGCTGGACGAGTTGTGGCGCAAGTCGGTCAAGAACGACTGGCTGCGGCTGAAGCTGGCGGGCAAGCCGGCCGCGGACATCCGCAAGACCCTGGACAAGCGCTACGCCACGCTGCTCAAGGGCATCAACGAATGGAAGAACGAGGACGTGTTCTCCATCTACCTCAACGCCTACACGCGCGCCGTCGATCCGCACACCGACTACTTCACTCCGCGCACCGCCGAGAACTTCAACCAGGCCATGTCGTTGTCGCTGGAGGGCATCGGCGCGCAGCTGCAGCGCCAGGACGACGTGGTGGTGATCCGCGAGATCATCGCCGGCGGCCCGGCCTCGGTGGACGGCACGCTGCAGCCGGGCGACCGCATCGTCGGCGTCGGCCAGGGCAAGTCCGGCACGGTCGAGGACGTGATCGGCTGGCGCATCGACGACGTGGTGGCCAAGATCCGCGGCGCCAAGGACACCCAGGTGCGGCTGGAATACATCCCCGCCGCCGAAGGCCTGGATGGCAAGCACCGCATGGTCACGCTGACCCGGCAGAAGGTGCGGCTGGCTGAGCAGGCCGCCAAGGGCGAGACGATGACCATCCCCGGCAGCGCCGGCGAGCCCGAGCGCCGCATCGGCATCGTCAAGTTGCCCACCTTCTACCAGGACTTCGAAGGCCGCCGCCGCAACGTCACCGACTATGCCTCGGCCACCCGCGACGTGGCCCGGCTGCTGGCCGGGTTCAAGACCGACAAGCTCGACGGCGTGGTGCTGGACCTGCGCAACAACGGTGGCGGCTCGCTGGACGAGGCGATCGAGCTGACCGGCCTGTTCATCGAGCAGGGGCCGGTGGTGCAGGTGCGCGAATCCGGCGGTCGCGTCACCGTCAACAGCGACCGCAACCCGGCGGTGGCGTGGGACGGCCCGCTGGCGGTGCTGATCAACCGCGGCTCGGCCTCGGCCTCGGAGATCTTCGCCGGCGCCATCCAGGACTATGGCCGCGGCCTGGTCATCGGTGAGACCAGCTTCGGCAAGGGCACCGTGCAGAACGTGGTGCCGCTGGACCGCTGGCCGGCCAGCGAGAAGGAACGCTTCGGCCAGGTCAAGCTGACCATCGCCCAGTTCTTCCGCGTCAGCGGTTCCTCTACCCAGCACAAGGGCGTGGTGCCCGACCTGGCGTTCCCGGCCAGCGTCGATGCCAGCGAGTATGGCGAGAGCACCTACGACAACGCGCTGCCGTGGACCCGCATCGCCGCGGTGCCGCACACCCAGTACGGCAACTTCGCGCCGATCCTGCCGCAGCTGGAAACGCGCCATGCCGGGCGCATCCAGGGCGATCGCGAATTCCAATGGTGGCAGGAAGACGTCGAGCAGTTCCGTTCCGAGGCGGCGAAGAAGTACATCTCGCTCAACGAGGCCGAACGCCGCGCCGAGCGCGAGCGCCAGGATGCCCAGCGCAAGCAGCGCCAGGAAATCCGCAAGGAGCTGGGCCTGCCGCTGGACCCGCTGGCCGACGACGGCAGCGACGACGGCCTGACCGGCAACGAGCGCGACATCGTCAAGGACGCTGCACGCGAGAAGGCCGCCGAGAAGCGCCCGGATCCGCTGCTGAAGGAATCGGCGTCGATCCTGTCCGATGCGGTGAACCTGCTGGAGAACGACCGCCCGCTGTCGGCGCAGGTGCTGCCGCAGTCCAGCGGCCCCGGCCGCTGGGCCGACTGAGTACCGGCGGCACGGCCTCGCAGGTGCCGGGCTTGCCCGGCACGGGGCTGCACCGGGAACGCTTCATGCGGGGCAAGCCCCGCATCTACCCCGTTGGCGCGAGGCAGCCACGGCGGCAAACCGTGAACGCATTCCGGCGCGCCGGCCGTGACCAGGTGAAACGCGCCGGCCACGGCGCTACGGTGGCGGCTGTTTCCAACGACGAGCGGAGTGGCGGATGCAACTGGGCATGATCGGTTTGGGGCGCATGGGCGCCAACATGGCACAACGGCTGCAGCGCGGCGGCATCGAGGTGACCGGCTTCGACCCCGGCCCGGAGGCGCGCGAACGCGCGGCGGCCACCGGCCTGCCGGTCGTCGACGGCCTGCAGGCGCTGTTGCAGGCGCTGCCGGCCCCGCGCGTGCTGTGGTTGATGGTGCCGGCCGCGGCGGTGGATGCGCTGCTGGACGAACTGCTGCCGCTGCTGTCGCCGCAGGACCTGCTGGTCGATGGCGGCAACTCCTGGTACCGCGATTCGCAGCGGCGCGCGCAGCGCTGCGCGCAGGCGCGGCTGGATTACGTCGATTGCGGCACCAGCGGCGGCGTCTGGGGCCTGAGCGAGGGCTATTGCCTGATGCTGGGTGGCGCGGACGACGCACTGGCAAGGCTGCGGCCGGCGCTGCAGGCGCTGGCGCCGGCCCCCGACCGCGGCTGGGCGCACGTCGGCCCGGTCGGCGCCGGCCATTACTGCAAGATGATCCACAACGGCATCGAGTACGGAATGATGCAGGCCTACGCCGAAGGCTTCGCGCTGCTGCAGAAGAAGGCCGAGTTCGCACTGGACCTGCCGCAGCTGGCCGAGACCTGGCGCCACGGCAGCGTGGTGCGCTCGTGGCTGCTCGACCTCAGCGCCGAGGCATTGCAGCGCAACCCGCAGCTGCAGGGCATCGCGCCGTACGTGCAGGACTCGGGCGAGGGGCGCTGGACCGTCAACGAGGCCATTGAGCTGGACGTGCCGGCGCCGGTCATCACCCTGTCGCTGCTGGAGCGGCTGCGCTCGCGCGAGGACAACTCCTTCGCCGACCGCCTGCTGGCGGCGATGCGCGCCGGCTTCGGCGGGCATGCGCTGAAACGCTCTTCGGACGGGTGATGCAGCCGGCAGCCTGAACCGCGTCGCGTTCACTTCCAGCGGGCGGCATGCAATGCTTGCGGCCGTTGTGGATGGTGCCGGCGCGGTGGTTGCGGCGCACCCCGCGCGGCAAGGAGAAAGGATGTTTTCCCGATTCACCGACGAAGGCTGGGACCGCTGGCGGTTCGCGGGGCTGGGACTGGCCGCGCTGCTGATCGTCGTGGTGCCGTCGCTGACGCTGCTGCGGCTGTCGCGCGACAGTGTCAACGCTGCCAACTGGGTGGCCCACACCCAGGCGGTGAGCGCGCGCCTGTATGTGCTGCAGGCGGACATCCGAGACGTGGAATCGGCGGCGCTGACGCTGTCGCGCGGCATCGAGTCCGAGCCGCTGCGCCAGCGCCTGCAGTACGCCGGGCGCATCGAGGCCACGCTCGACGGGTTGGCCGCGCTGTTCAGCGACAACCCCGACCAGTTGCTGCGGATCGGCCGCATCAGCGCCATGCTCGAGCGGCGCATGGACGTGGCCCGGCAGATCGCGGCCAGCCAGGACCCGCAGCGCCAGCGCGAGATGATCGAGGAGATGACCTTCAGCTATCCGATCCGCGACATCGTGGCCGAGCTGCAGCAACACGAGAGCGAACTGCTGCAGCGGCGAGTGGCCGCCGCGCACAAGCAGCAACGGCTGGCGACCACGGTGACCTGGAGCACGCTGGCGGTGCAGCTGCTGCTGCTCGGGCTGGTGCTGTGGCTGCTGAAGCGCCAGATCGGCCGCCGCACGCGCGCCGAGCAGCGCTTCCTGCGCGCCAGCGCGCGCGCCAACTCGGTGCTGCAGACGGTGCGCGAGCCCATCGTCCTGCTCGACGGCGGGCTGCGCATCATCCTGCACAACACCGCGTTCTCCGAGCTGTACGGCATGGACGACGACCGCCAGGTCAGCGGCCGCGCGCTGCAGTCCATCGGCGACGGCGTCTGGGCCGACGCCATCATCCGCCAGCGCCTGGCCGACGTGCTGCTGCGCGGGCGCGAGCTGTGGGACTACGAGCACGAGCAGCGCGGCGCCGACGGCATGGCCCGCACCATGCTGATCAACGCCCGGCGCATGCCGCTGCCGGACAGCGACGACGAAGTGGTGCTGATGACGGTCAGCGACGTCACCCTGCAGCGCCGCGTGCAGCTGCGGGTGGAGGAACTGAACCGGCAGCTGGAAGGCAAGGTCGAGCAGATGGCCGAGGTCAACCGCGAGCTTGAGGCGTTCAGCTATTCGGTCTCGCACGACCTGCGCGCACCGCTGCGGCACGTGGCCGGCTTCTCCGACAAGCTCGGCCGCCACCTGGGCGAGGACGCGGACGAGAAGACCCGCCATTACCTGCAGGTGATCGGCGAGGCGGCGCAGCGCATGGCTTCGCTGATCGACGACCTGCTGGTGTATTCGCGGCTGGGGCGCGGGGCGATGCGGCTGCAGGCGGTGGACATGCAGTCGCTGGTCGCCGACACCCACGCGCTGCTGGACTCCAACCTGCGCGCCGAGGCCGGGGCGGACGGCAAGGTCCGCGACGTCGAATGGAAGATCGAGCCGCTGCCGGTGCTGGTGGCCGACGAGAACATGATGCGCCAGCTGTGGCTGAACCTGCTGGGCAACGCGGTCAAGTACACCGCCTGCCGCGAACACGCGGTCATCGAGGTGAGCGCGCGGCAGCTGCCCGACGGCACCCAGCAGTTCAGCGTGCGCGACAACGGCGCCGGCTTCGACATGCAGCACGCCGGCAAGCTGTTCGGCGTGTTCCAGCGCCTGCACCGCGCCAGCGATTACCCGGGCACCGGCATCGGCCTGGCCAGCGTGCGCCGCGTGCTCACCCGCCACGGTGGCCGCATCTGGGCCGAGGCCGCGCCGGACCGGGGCGCCACCTTCCACTTCACCCTGCCACCGCCTGCGCCCGACGCGCACCATTGAGGTCCACCCGCATGAATCCACTCCGTACCATCCTGCTGGCCGAAGACAGCCCCGCCGATGCCGAGATGGCGATCGACGCGTTGCGCGACGCCCGCCTGGCCAATCCCATCGTGCACGTCGAGGACGGCGTGGAGGCGCTGGACTTCCTGCTGCGCCGCGGCGCCTGGAGCGAGCGCGGGGAAGGCCTGCCGGCAGTGCTGCTGCTGGATATCAAGATGCCGCGCATGGACGGCATAGAAGTGTTGCAGCGGATCCGCGCCGAGGAGGAGCTCAAGCGCCTGCCGGTGGTGATCCTGTCGTCCTCGCGCGAGGAAAGCGACCTGGCGCGCAGTTGGGACCTGGGCGTGAACGCCTACGTGGTCAAACCGGTGGACATCGACCAGTTCTTCAACGCGGTCAAGACGCTCGGTACCTTCTGGGCGGTCATCAACCAAGCGCCGGACCAGGAGTAAGGCCCCATGCCCAACAAGGGAGCGCCCTTGGGTCCCCTGCTCGTCCTGCTGGTGGAGGATTCACCGGAGGATGCGGAACTGTTGTGCGACCAGATGCTCGAGGCCGGCCTGGAGGCCGGCTTCGAGCGGGTCGACAACGAGGCGGCGATGCGCGCCGCGCTGGCCGCGAAGGTGCCGGACATCGTGCTGTCCGACCTGAGCATGCCCGGTTTTTCCGGCTACCAGGCGCTGCGCATCCTGCGCGAGCTGCACCCGCAGCTGCCCTTCATCTTCGTCTCCGGCACGATGGGCGAGGACACCGCGGTGCAGGCGCTGCGCGAGGGCGCCAACGACTACATCATCAAGCACCAGCCGGCGCGGCTGCCCTCGGCGGTGGCGCGCGCGGTGCGCGAGGCGCGCGGCGAGCACGAGCGGCAGCGGGTGGCAGACGAGTTGATGCGCGCGCAGCGGTTGGAAAGCCTGGCGCTGCTCGCCGCCGGCCTCAGCCACGACCTGCGCAACATCCTGCAGCCGCTGTTGATCGTGCCGGACCTGATCCGCGACCGCAGCGACGACCCGAAGGTGACGCGGTTGGCCGACGTGGTGGCCGAAAGCGCGCGGCGCGGCCACGAGATGGTCGAATCGATGCTGTCCTTCGTGCGCGGCTCGCGCCGGCCCAGCGAGCGCATCGTCCTGCCGCGCCTGTTCCAGGCGGTGGGCCTGCTGCTCAAGGGCAGCCTGCCGCGCAACGTCGCGCTGCAACTGGAAGCGAGCGACGAGCGGCTGGTGGTGGAGGCCAACTACACCGAGCTGCAGCAGGTGCTGATCAACCTCGCGTTGAACGCGATCCAGGCCATGCCCGAGGGCGGGCAACTGCGGCTGCTGGCCGAGCGTGCCGACGGCGAACGCCTGCGCATCCGCGTGCAGGACGACGGCATCGGCATGGACCAGGCCACGCAGGAACGCCTGTTCAGCCCGTTCTTCACCACCAAGGACAGCGGCACCGGGCTCGGGCTGGTGTCGTGCCGGCGCATCGTCGAGAGCCTGGGCGGCGAGATCATGGTGCGCAGCCAGCCGGGGCAGGGCAGCTGTTTCGACCTGCTGCTGCCGCTGCAGGCCGCCGTCGCCGATGGCGCCCCGGACGCAGTGGCGATGCTGCCGGCCGGGCGGGGCCAGCGCATCCTCGTGGTGGACGACGAGGCCACGCGCCTGTCGCTGCTGGGCGACGCGCTGTCCAGCCAGGGCTATCGCCCGAGCGTGGCGCTGGATGGCGCCGCCGCGCTGCGGCTGGTGCAGGAAGCGGGCCTGCCGGACGCAGTGCTGGTCGATGGCGGCATCCCGCTGCTGTCGGCCGGGCAGCTGCTCGCGGAGATGCGGGGGCTGGGCTACGCCGGCCCGGCGATCGTGCTGGAGGCCGACGACGGCCCGGCCTTCGCCGATGGCCCGGCGCCGGCCGGCCTGCAGGTGCACGTGCTGCCCAAGCCGCTGGAGATGCAGCGCGTGCTGCGCGCGGTGGCCGACGCGCTGGCGGCGGCATGATCGCCGCCCGCCGGCCGTATCATTGGCGTTCCCCACGGCAAGCCGCCCGCGCCAGACAACGATGACCACCGTGCTCCTGAGCCTGGGCAGCAACCTGCGCCCGCGCCATTACCTGCGCTCGGCGCTGCAAGTCCTGCAGGAGCGCTTCGGGCGGATCGTCGCCTCTCCTGCCTACCGCACGCCGGCGGTGGGCTTCGATGGCCCGGATTTCCTCAACAACGCGGTGATGCTGGAAACCGACCTGCCGCTGGCCGAGCTCGATGGCTGGCTGCACGCGGTCGAGGACGCCCACGGCCGCGACCGCAGTGGCCCGCGCTTTTCCGACCGCACGCTGGACATCGACGTGGTGTATTACGGCGACCTGGTGGTGGAAGGGCCGGGCCACCTGCGCATCCCGCGCCCGGAGTTGAAGCACGCCTTCGTGCTCAAGCCGCTGGCCGACATCGCCCCGGCGTTCGTCGACCCGGTGCGCGGGCTGACGCTGCGGCAGATGTGGCAGGCCCACCCGCAGCACGGCGAGGCGTTCGATAGCGTCGAACTGGCGGAGTAAGGTGCGGGCGCGGAAACCAGCACGTGTTGCCGCATGCAGTGGCTGTCCCCCGGTGCTGCTGTTACGGGGCAGGTGCAGAATGGCGGCTGACGGCGACAGGCCGGATGGGGCGGGACGATGCGGGAAGGACAGGGGGACGGCGACGCGGCCGGGCACTATCACCGGGTCAAGCGGATCGTCATGCAGGCGCTGGAACTGCGCGGCGCGGCGCGCGCGGAACTGGTCGCGCGCGAAACCGGGGACGATGCGGCGCTGGCCGCCGAAGTGCATGCCCTGCTCGCCGGCATGGAGGCCGAGCAGACGCTGCGGGTATCGCTGCCGCCCGGCGCCGGGGCCCCTGACCCCGGGCAGGACCTGAGCGGCCAGGAAGCCTCGGCCGACACCACCCGCGAATACCGCCTGCTGCGGCGCCTGGGCGCCGGCGGCATGGGCGTGGTCTACCTGGCCGAGCGCAGCGACGGCGGCTTCGTGCAGACCGTCGCGCTGAAACTGCTCAACCCGGTGGCCGAGGCCTCGCCGGAACTGCGCGAGCGCTTTGCCCGCGAGCGCGCGCTGCTGGCGCGGCTGGACCATCCTGGCATCGCGCGCCTGCTCGACGGCGGCATCCTCGCCGACGGCCGCCCGTTCCTGGCGATGGAATACGTCGAAGGCGAGCAGATGGACGCCTACGCCGCGCTGCTGCCGCTGGACGAGCGCATCGCCTTGTTCGTCAAGGTCTGCGAGGCGGTGGCCGAGGCCCACCGCTGCCTGGTCATCCACCGCGACCTCAAGCCGGCCAACATCCTGGTCGACGCGCGCGGCCAGCCGCGGCTGCTGGATTTCGGCATCGCCCGGCTGATCGACGAGGACAGCGCGGCGGCCGGCGACACCCGCACCGGCCAGCACGCGCTGACCCTGGCCTACGCCAGCCCCGAGCAGCTGGCCTGCCAGCCGCTGACCACCGCCACCGACGTCTATTCGCTGGGCGCGGTGCTGTACCAGCTGGTCTGCGGCCAGGCGCCGTTCGCCGACCACGACAATCCGGCCGGCCTCTACCAGGCCATCATCCATACCGACGTGACCCCGCCCAGCCGGCGCCTGCCGCGCGAGCGTGCGGCGCCGGCGCGGAACCAGCAGGTGCCGGCCGACATCGACGCGATCGTGCTCAAGGCGCTGCGCAAGGAGCCGGAGCAGCGCTACGCCTCGGTCGCCGCGCTGGCCGACGACCTGCGCCGCTACCTCGGGCGCCGTCCGGTCAGCGCCCGCGCCGGCGAGCGTGGCTACCGCGCGCGGCGCTTCCTGCGCCGCAACGCCTGGTCGCTGGCGGCCGCGGCGCTGGTGGCGCTGTCGGTGCTGGGCGGCCTGCTGGCCTCGGTACTGGCGCTGCGCGAGGCGCGGCAACAACAGGCGCTGGCCGAGCAGCGCGGCCACGACCTGCAACGGCTGGCGGATTTCCAGCAGGCGACGCTGGAAAGCGTGGACATCGACGCGATGGGCCACGCCATGACCGACACCCAGCAGCGCAAGGTGCTGGAAGTGCTGGAGCGGCAGGCGCCGGGGCAACCGCTGGAGGTGCGGCTGCGCCAGGCCTTCGCCCAGGTCGGTGCGCCGAGCATCGCCCGCGATGCGCTGGACCAGCAGGTGGTCTCGCATGCGTTGTCGCGGCTGGACCGCGATTTCGCCGACGCGCCGCTGCTGGCGGCCGACATGCGGCAATCGCTGGCGCGGGTGCTGATCGCCATCGGCCACTACCCGCATGCGGCGCAGGAACTGCAACGGGTGTTGCAGGTGCGCGAGGCGGCGTTGCCGGCCACCGACGCGCGCATGGCGTCGGCGCGCATCGACCTGGGCCAGGCCTTGTTCCAGCAGGGTGAACTGGCGCCGGCGGCCGAGGCCTTCGAGCAGGCCCTGGCGGCGACGCGCACGCTGCCCGCGCTGGACCCGCTGCGGCGTGCCGCCGAGGCCGGTGCGGCGCGGGTGCAGGCCGCGGGCGGCGACCCGCAGGGCGCGCTGGCGAAGCAGCGCGCATTGCGCGAGGCATGGATGGCGGCCCTGCCGGCCGAGGATGAAACCCTGCTGTTGCTGCGTGGCGACTACGCGCGGACGCTGGACGAGCTGGGGCAGCGCGACGAAGGCAGCGCGGAGATGACCGAGCTGCTGCCGTTGTACCGCGCCCACTTCGGGCCGGAATCCAATCGCACGCTGGCGGCGATGGACACGCTGGCCGAACTGCAGTTCGCCTATGCCTACTACGAACAGTCGGCCGCGCTTGCGCGGCAGGTGGCGCAGGTGCGCGAGCGCCGCCTCGGCGCCGAGCATCCCGACACGTTGAAGGCCTGGGGGACCGCGGCCACCAGCCTGGTGCGGCTGGCCCAGTCCCCGCAGGGCTACGAGGAAGCCGAAACCCTGCTCGACCACCTGCTGCAGACACAAGGTCGGATACTCGGCATCGAGCACCCGGCCACGCGGCAGTTCGTCGTGGACAAGATCCGCCTGCTCTCCAAGCAGGACCGCATGACGGAGGCGATCGCGCTGCAGCGCCGGCACTTGGCCGACTGCCTGCGCCTGCTCGGGCCGAACCACCGCGAAACCCTGTTCGCCCAAGGCGGGTTGGCCAGCATGCTGAGCGACCAGCCGGGCGGCCTGGACGAAGCGCGGGCGTTGGCGCAGGCAACGCTGGAGCCCATGCGCCGGCAACTGGGGAGCGAGCATCCATTGGTGACCGCCACCCTCGACCTGATCGGGCGCATCGAACGCAACGCCGGCCACTGGCAGGCCTCGCGCGATGCCCATGCGCAGGCGCTGGAGATCCGCGCGCGCACCCGCGGCATGCTCGACGGCCATACCCTGGAAAGCGCGACCCGCCTTTACATCGCGCTGTTCAAGCTGCACGACGAGGCCGGCATGCGCGACATCCGCACCCGTTTTCTCGACCCGCTGCTCCGGCTGGACCCGGCCACGCTCAATGCCAGCAAGCGCAGCCACCGCGAGTCGATCCTGCTGGCGCTGGAGGGGCGCTGGTGATGACCAATGCGAATGCGGGCCGGGACGTGGTGGCCCCGGCATCCTGCCGGACGATGCCGGCACAATCCCGGATGCGCGAAGCGTTGGGGGCGTGACCCTGACCTACCCGGGTTCGGCGGTGGGAGCCGGGGGGCTCCTGAGCAGTTCCAGGTGGCGCTGCTCCATTTCCTGCCGCAGCTGGCGGCGGATCTGCGCGGCGGCGTGGCGGCGGCGCTCGTCGCCGTCCTGCGGCTGCAACGGCGGCACCGGCGTCGGCCGGCCGTCCCCGTCCACCGCCACCATCGTGAAGAAGCAGCTGTTGGCGTGGCGCACGCTGCCCCGCAGGATGTCCTCGGCCACGACCTTGACGCCCACTTCCATCGACGAGGTGCCGGTGTAGTTCACCGAGGCCAGGAAGGTGACCAACTCGCCTACGGCGATCGGCTGGCGGAACATCACCTGGTCCACCGACAGGGTCACCACGTAGTTGCCGGCATAGCGGCTGGCGCAGGCATAGGCGACCTGGTCGAGCAGGCGCAGCACCGCGCCGCCATGCACCTTGCCGGAGAAGTTGGCCATCTCCGGCGTCATCAGCACGGTCATCGACAACTGGTGGGGCGTGGGTGCGGACATGGCCGGGAGCGCAGGGGAAGGTACGGCAGACTTTAGCGTAGCCCCGACCTGCCTGTTTCAGGGCGTCGTGAAGACGGTGGCCCAAAGAGAAGGGGCCGCTTGCGCGGCCCCTCCGTGTTTCCTGCCGGCTGCCCTTACTTGAGCTTGGCGGCCTTGCGCAGCGCTTCGGCGCGGTCGGTCTTCTCCCACGAGAACGCCGTGGCGTTCTGGGTCTTGCCGTCGCCGTCGACGTACGAGAATTCCTTGGGCTTGCGGCCGAAGTGGCCGTAGGCGGCGGTCTGCTGGTACATCGGGTGGATCAAGTCGAGCATCTTGATGATGCCGTACGGGCGCAGGTCGAAGTGGGCGCGGATCAGCTTCTCGATCTGCGCGTCCGGAATCCTGCCGGTGCCGAAGGTGGTGACCGAGATCGAGGTCGGCTCGGCCACGCCGATGGCGTAGCTCACCTGCACCTCGCACTTGTCGGCCAGGCCGGCGGCGACCACGTTCTTGGCGACGTAACGCGCGGCGTAGGCGGCCGAACGGTCGACCTTGGACGGATCCTTGCCCGAGAACGCGCCACCACCGTGGCGGGCCATGCCGCCGTAGGTGTCGACGATGATCTTGCGGCCGGTCAGGCCGCAGTCGCCCACCGGGCCGCCGATCACGAAGATGCCGGTCGGGTTGATGTGCACCTTGTTCTTCGGCAGCTTGTCCAGCCACGCCTTCGGCAGCACCGGCTTGAGGATGTGCTCGCGCACGGCCTCGACCAGGTCCTTCTGCTTGACGCCGGCGTCGTGCTGGGTCGACAGCACCACCGCGTCCAAGCCCTCGATCCTGCCGTCGTTGCCGTAGCGCAGGGTGACCTGGCTCTTGGCGTCCGGGCGCAGCCACGGCAGCGGCGAGTTCTTCTTCTTGCGCACCTTGGCCTGCTGCTCGACCAGGCGGTGGCTGTAGTAGATCGGCGCCGGCATGAATTCCGGGGCTTCGTTGCAGGCATAGCCGAACATCAGGCCCTGGTCGCCCGCGCCCTGTTCCTCCGGCTTCTTGGCCTTGCGGTCGGTGCCGTCCACGCCGGCGGCGATGTCCGGCGACTGCTTGCCGAGCATGTTGATGATCGCGCAGGTGTGGCCGTCGAAGCCGACGTTGGAATTGTCGTAGCCGATCGAGTTGATGACGTTGCGGGTCAGCTCCTCGATGTCCACCCATGCCGAGGTGGTGACCTCGCCGGCGACGATCGCCGCGCCGGTCTTCACCAGGGTCTCGCAGGCCACGCGGGCGCGCTTGTCCTGGGCCAGGATGGCGTCCAGTACCGCGTCGGAAATCTGGTCGGCAATCTTGTCCGGATGGCCTTCGGAGACCGACTCGGAAGTGAAGAGATAGCTGGACATTAGCTTGTATCCCTGTATGCGGATGAAAAGATAGCCGCGCATGATACACGGCAGGGGGCGCCTGCGGATAGTGCAGCGCCGGTTGTTGCCATCCGGTTAAGGCGGGTGGTCACGGAACTGCCGCAAAACCGCAACCGCATTGCCGCCTGTCGCGGGCAGGCTGCCGGCCAACCGGGCCGTGGAGCCAACCGCCATGCACCAGATCGAGCATCGCCTGCAGCAGCGTTATCCCGATTGGTTCCACGGCCCGCGCGGGCGCCTTGCGCGGCCGCTGCTGCGCACGCTGGGGCGCTGGTCGCGGCTGGACCGGGTGGAGGCATTCCTGCGCGACAACGGCGACCGGCGTGGCTTCGCCTTCGTCGCCGCGGCACTGGATTACCTGGGCAGCCGCTACGAGGTGGACGCCGCCGCGCTGGCGCGGATTCCCGCCAACGGGCGCCTGCTGGTCGTCGCCAACCACCCCTCCGGCGCGCTCGACGCGCTGGCGCTGCTGGACGCGGTGGGCAAGGTCCGGCGCGACGTGCGGATCGTCGCCAACGACCTGCTGACCGGCCTGGAGCCGCTGAACGAACTGCTGCTGCCGGTGCGCATCCTCGGTGGCCGCGCGCAGCGCGCCAGCCTGCAGGCAGTGGAGCAGGCGCTGGTGGCGGAGCAGTGCGTGATCGTGTTCCCGGCCGGCGAAGTCTCGCGGCTGTCGTTGCGCGGCATCCGTGACGGCCGCTGGAACCGCGGCTTCGTCCGCTTCGCCAATGCCACGCGCACGCCGGTGCTGCCGGTGCGGGTGCAGGCACGCAACTCGGCGTTGTTCTACGGCGCCTCGACCCTGTTCAAGCCGGCCGGCACCGCGCTGCTGGCGCGGGAAATGTTCGCCCGCCGCGACCGGCCGCTGCGGCTGCGGGTGGGCCAGGCGATGCAACTGGAATCCGGGCTGGCCCCGGCGCTGCAACTTGAAGCGGTGCGGCGGGCGCTGTACGCGTTGGGCCGCGACGCCGCGCAGGCCGACGCCGCCAACGACGGGCCGGAACCGCTGGCCGCGCCGGTTGCCGCGGAGCAGGTGGCAGCGGAAATCGAGGCCGCCGAACTGCTCGGCCAGACCGGCGACGGCAAGCAGATCCGGCTGGCCTGTTGCGCCGCCGGTTCGCCGCTGTTGCTGGAACTGGGCCGGCTGCGCGAGCTGACCTTCCGCAAGGTGGGCGAGGGCACCGGCCGCAGCCGCGACCTGGACGAATTCGACCCGGCCTACCAGCACATCGTGGTCTGGGACGCGGCGGCGCAGCGCATCGCCGGCGCCTACCGCATCATGCGCGGCGCCCACGCGCTGGCGCGCAGCGGACTGGCCGGGCTCTACACCGCCGCGCTGTTCCGCTATTCGGACGACGCCATCACCCGCATCGCCGAAGGCATGGAGCTGGGGCGCAGCTTCGTGGTGCCCGACTACTGGGGCAGCCGCAGCCTGGACTACCTGTGGCAGGGCATCGGCGCCTACCTGCGCGGCCGGCCGGGCATCCGCTACCTGTTCGGCGCGGTGTCGATCAGCGCGGCGCTGCCACGCCCGGCGCGCGAGCAACTGGTGGCCTACTACCAGCGCTACTACGGCGGCGGCGACGGGCTGGCCGAGTCGAACCGGCCGTTCCGGTACTTCGCCGCGCCGCCCTGCTTTGGCGACATGGACGCGGAGGCCGCGTTCGAGGTGCTCAAGGCCAATCTGGCCGCACTCGGCGCCAGCGTGCCGACCCTCTACCGCCAGTACACCGACCTGTGCGAACCGGGTGGCGCGCGCTTCCTCGCCTTCGGCGTGGACCCGGATTTCAGCGATTCGATCGACGGCCTGATCGAGGTGGACCTGCAGGCGATCCGGCTGAAGAAGCGCAAGCGCTACCTGCGCGACGCCGGGGCCGCGGCATGAGCGCGCCGGCGCAGTTGCTGCCGCACCGGCGCGCGGTGTTCATCTCGGATACGCACCTGGGCGCGCGCCACTGCCATGCCGCCGAACTGGCGCGCTTCCTGTGCACCCTGCGCTGCGAACGGCTGTACCTGGTCGGCGACATCGTCGACCTGTGGTGGCTGGCGCAGCGGCGCGCCAGCTGGACGCCGGCGCACAACGAGGTGATCGAAGCGCTGCACGCGCTGCGTCGTGCCGGTACCGAAATCATCTACATCCCCGGCAACCACGACGCCCCGCTGCGCCGCACCTGCGGGTTGGTGCTGCCGGCGATGCAGGTGCGGCGGCGCGCCATCCACGTCACCGCCGATGGCCGCCGGCTGCTGGTGGCGCACGGCGACGACTACGACGGCATCACCCATTTCGGCGGCCTGCAGGAACGCTTCGGCGACTGGCTCTACTACCGCATCCTCACCGGCAACCGCCTGCTCAACGCGCTGCGCCGTCGGTTCGGCCTGCGCTACTGGTCGCTGTCGGAATTCCTCAAGCGGCGCAGCACGGCGGCCGAGCGCTACATCGAGCGCTTCGTGCAGGCCGGGCTGGACGACGTGCGCCGGCGCGGGCTGGACGGCATCGTCTGCGGCCACATCCACCGCGCCGCGCTGGTCGAGCGCGACGGGCTGGTCTATGCCAACGACGGCGACTGGGTCGAGAGCCTCACCGCGCTGGCCGAGGACCACGACGGCAGCCTGCGCCTGCTCGATCACGCCGGCCGCAGCCTGGCATGGCTGCCGCCGGTCACGGCACCGGCACGCGCGGCCTGAGCCGCCACGCGCACCGGCATGGAGCGGAGGGTGTGTTGCCTTCTCCCTATGAGAGAAGGTGCCCCGCAGGGGCGGATGAGGGCGAGCGGCGTCCTCGTGCCTGAACCATCGGGACTGTGTCCGCCCCTCACCCCAACCCCCCGCTCCGCGGCCCTGTCCCCTCCCCAAGGAGCGAGGGGCTTCAAGGCCGGGAACCGGGGGGCGCGCGGCTGCCGATCGCTGGCTACTATCGCCTCATGGATTCCATCAGCCAGATCGTCCTCGGCGGCGCGGTCGCCGCCGCCATCGCCCCGGCCGGCCAGCGCCGCGCGGCCCTGCTGGCCGGTGCCGCGCTGGGCACCGTGCCCGACCTCGACGGCCTGTTGATCGCCGCCTTCACCCGCGACCCCATCAGCCTGATGACGGTGCACCGCAGCTTCAGCCACTCGCTGTTCGTGCTGCCGCTGTTGGGTACGCTGCTCTGGTGGCTGTACCGCCGCTTCGGCCACGGCCGGGTGGCGGCAGCCCCGGTGCGCTGGTGGTGGGCCATCGTGCTGGCGCTGGTCACCCATCCGCTGCTGGATGCCTTCACCGTCTACGGCACCCAGCTGTGGTGGCCGTTGATGCCGCCGCCGGTGATGTGGTCGAGCGTGTTCATCATCGACCCGCTGTACACGGTATGGCTGGCGCTGGGCTGCGCGGTGGCATGGCTGGCGCGGGAGCGGCCATTGGCGCAGCGCGCGCTGCTGGCCGGGCTGCTGCTCAGCAGCACCTACCTCGGCTGGTCACTGCTGGCCAAGCACAGGGTCGAGCGCGAGGCCGACCGCGCGCTGGCGGCGCTGGGGCTGGGCGATGCGCCGCGCTTCTCGGTGCCGATGCCGTTCAACACCCTGCTGTGGCAGGTGGTGGCGATGACCCCGCAGGGCTACGTGACCGGCGAACGCTCGCTGTGGGCCGACCGCGGGCCGATGCGTTTCGATGGCCACCCCTCCAACGTTCAGGCGCTGCGGCAGGCGGCGGAGCTGCCGGCGGTGGCGCGGCTGCACTGGTTCAACCGCGGCTTCATGCGCGCGCAGGTGCAGGACGGCGAACTGGTGCTCAGCGACCTGCGGATGGGCATGGAACCGGACTACAACTTCAACTTCGCCGTGGCCCGTGAACGCGGGGGCGGCTGGGAGGCGATCGCGCCGCGGCAGTTGCGCCCGGTCTACCGGGAGCAGGGCGGGCGCGCGCTGCTGGAGCAGCGGCTGATGCGGGTATGGGAGCGGATCTGGCACGAGCCGGAACAACACGCGGGGAGCTGAATACCCATAATTACCTATTTATTTGGAACAATTAGTGATTTATTTGATGTTTGTTCTGAATTTGTAGGTAAATACAATGGGCTCCATCGAATCACGACCGGCGGCAATCGCCGCTTTCATTCCGGAGCCCACATGAACAGCCAAGCCATTTCCCTGTACCAGAAGCGCCGCTCGCAGTACGCCCTTGGCCGCAACCTGCCGGTCGGCCAGGACCAGGCCACCGACCTGATCAAGCACGCCATGCGCGAAGCGCCGTCGGCGTTCAATTCGCAGCCCACCCGCGCGCTGATCCTGCACGGGGCACAGAGCGTGAAGTTCTGGGAACTGGCCAAGGACGCGCTGCGGGCCATCGTGCCGGCCGAGGCCTTCGCCACCACCGGGGGCAAGCTGGACGGCTTCGCCGCCGGTGCCGGCACCGTGCTGTTTTTCAACGATGTGGACGTGACCAAGGGCCTGCAGGACCAGTTCCCGCTGTACGCCGACAATTTTCCGGTGTGGGCCGAGCACGCCAACGGCATCGCCCAGTTCGCGGTGTGGACGGCGCTGGCCGAGGCCGGCATCGGTGCCAGCCTGCAGCACTACAACCCGCTGGTGGACGAAGCGGTGCGCCGCGAATGGAACATTGCCGACAACTGGCAGTTGCGCGCGCAGATGCCGTTCGGTTCCCACGAGGCCGGCTTCGGCGAGAAGAGCTACATGGAAGACGAGGCCCGCTTCAAGGTCTTCGCCTGATCCATCCGGCGCGTCCCTCGTCCCGCGCCGCCCCGGGCCCGCCGGCTTCGCCGGCGGGCTTTTCTTTGGTTCCCCGGGAAATGCCGTGGATGCGGGGACCGCTCCGGTAGCCTTGCAGGGGCCGTCAGGCCGCGGCCCGCGGCTGCCCGGCAATCAGCCCGTCGAAATAGTCGCGGGTCAACCGCAGTTGCGCGTCGGCGCTTTCGGCGGCGTTGACCACGGCGCGGAAGGCAGCCCGCTGTTCATCGGTGTGTTCGGGCCGGTCCTTCGCATACCAGCCCAGGTGCTTGCGGGCGATGCGCACGCCCTGCGGCTCGCCATAGAAGGCATGCAGGTCGGCCAGGTGGCCGAGCAGGATGTCGCGCACCTCCTGCAGCGATGGCGGCGGCAGTTCCTCGCCGGTGCGCAGGTAATGGGCGATCTCGCGGAAGATCCACGGCCGCCCCTGCGCGGCGCGGCCGACCATCACCGCATCGGCCCCGGTATGCGCCAGCACCTGCGCGGCCTTGCGCGGCGAATCGACGTCGCCGTTGGCCAGCACCGGGATGCGCAGCTCGGCCTTGATCGCGGCGATGGTGTCGTACTCGGCCACGCCGGTGTAGTGCTGGTCGCGGGTGCGGCCATGCACCGCCAGCGCGGCGATGCCGCTGTCCTGCGCGATGCGGGCGATGGTTGGCGCGTTGCGCACTTCGGCGCACCAGCCGGTGCGGATCTTCAGCGTCACCGGCACGTCCACCGCGCCGACCACCGCTTCGAGGATGCGCGCCACCTGCGCCTCGTCGCGCATCAGCGCCGAGCCGGCCCACGCATTGCACACCTTCTTGGCCGGGCAGCCCATGTTGATGTCGATGATCTGCGCGCCGTGGTCGACGTTGTGGCGCGCCGCCTCGGCCAGCTGCCGTGGTTCGGTACCGGCGATCTGCACGCTGATCGGTGCCGGTTCACCGGCATGGTCCATGCGGTGGATCGACTTGCGGGTGTTCCAGAAGCGCGGGTCGGAGATGGTCATCTCCGAGGCGGCCAGCCCCGCGCCCAGCCGCTTGCACAGCTGCCGGAACGGCTTGTCGGTGACGCCGGCCATGGGCGCGAGCACCACGTTGGGGGCGATGGTGTAGGGACCGATCTGCATGGCGCGCATTGTAGTTGGCGGCCGCGCGGCGCCGCTGAACGGCACGGCGACCCGCCGGGGCCGCCGTGTGCCGCGTGGGCTCAGGCGTCGGCCGGCGTCATCCGCGGCATCGACACCGCGGCGCCTTCCTTCTCGGTGGAACGCGCGGCGTACTGGTTGGCAAAGCGCACGTGCTTGATGAAGGCCGCCTCCGGCGCCTGCGCCAGCGAGGCCGCCAGAGCGCCGTTGAAGGCGTCGCCGGCGCCGGTGGTGTCGATGGCCTGCACCGGCTCGGCGGCCACCCGGTAGTAGGGCTGGCCGTCGCCGCGCAGGCGTTCCTCGTCGTGCGAGACGAACACACCGACCGCGCCGAGGGTGACCACCACGGTGCTGGCCGACAGCTTGCGGCACAGCGCGTGCAGGCTGGCGCCGTCCAGCGCGGCCACGTCGTCGGCCTCCACCCGCTCGCCGACGTGGCGGCCGAGCAGGGCGGCGAATTCGGTTTCGTTCGGGGTCAGCACGTCGGCCAGCTTGAGCAGGCTGATGGTCGAGGATGCGTTGGCCGGGGCGGCGTTGAGCACGGTCAGCACACCGGCCTCGCGGGCGATGCCCAGTGCCGCCTCGATCGACTCCACCGGCGATTCCAGCTGCGCCAGCAGCACCTTGGCGCCGCCGATCAGCGCGGCGTTGGCGGTCATGAACGCGGTGCTCAGCGAAGCGTTGGCGCCGGGGCCGATGACGATGGAATTGCGGCCGCGGCCGTCCACGTAGATGCCGGCGGTGCCGGTGGGCTCGCTGCTGGCCTCGGCGACCAGGGCGATGCCGTCCGCGTCGGCCAGCTGCCTGGCCAGCACGCCGCCGGCGTCGTCGCCCAGCGCGCACAGGAAGGTGGTGGCGGCGCCGGCACGGCCGGTGGCCACGGCCTGGTTGAACCCCTTGCCGCCGGGGCCGGTGCTGTAGCGCCCGGCGATGGTCGCGCCCGGCGCGGGCAGGGTTTCGCAACGCCAGACGTGGTCGACATTGAAGGAACCGGCAACAACAACACTACTCATGGAATCTGTTTCTCGAAGTGGCCGTGGATCAGCCGAAATGGGTCAGTACGCCGGCAATGGTGGCGGTCATGAAGGTGGCGATGGAACCACCCAGCACCGCGCGCAGGCCGAACCTGGCCAGGTCGTGGCGGCGTTCCGGGGCCAGCCCGCCGATGCCGCCGATCTGGATGGCGATGGAGCTGAAGTTGGCGAAGCCGCACAGCGCGTAGGTGGCGATCAGGCGGCCGTCGTCGCTGAGGCTGACCCCGGCGACGTTGCCCTTGATGATCTCCGACAGGTCCATGTAGGCGACGAACTCGTTGATCACCACCTTCTGCCCGATCAGCGAGCCGACCGTGGTGGCATCGGCCCACGGCGTGCCGATCACCCAGGCGATCGGCGCCAGCACGTAGCCGAAGAGGGTGGCCAGGTTGGTCGGCTTGCCGATCATCTGGGCCAGCCCGGTGACGTCGCCCAGCCAGGTCAGCGGTGCATTGATCATTGCGATCAGGGCGATGAAGGCCAGCAGCATCGCACCGATGTTCAGCGCCAGCTTGAGGCCGTCGCCGGCGCCGGCGGCGGCCGCGTCGATGATGTTGGAGGAGGTCTTCTCCACTTCCATCTTGACCGTGCCGCGGGTCAGCGGGGTGCCGGTTTCCGGCACCAGCAGCTTGGAGATCACCAGCGTGGCCGGCGCGGCCATGATGCTGGCCGCCAGCAGGTGCTTGGCGTAGAACGCCTGCGCCGCCGGGTCGCCGCCGCCGAGCATGCCGACGTAGGCGGCCAGCACGCCGCCGGCGATGTGCGCCATGCCGCCGATCATCATCGTGATCAGCTCGGACTGGGTCATCTTGGCGATGTACGGGCGCACGGTCAGCGGCGCCTCGGTCTGGCCGATGAACACGCTGGCGCAGACGCTGGTGGTTTCCGCGCCGGACACGCGCATCACCTTGGTGATCGCCCACGCCATTACCCGCACGATCGCCTGCATCACGCCCAGGTGGTACATCACCGCCATCAGCGAGGAGAAGAAGATGATCGTCGGCAGCACCTGGAAGGCGAAGATGAAACCGTAGGTATCGGTGTTCATCAGGCTGCCGAAAATGAAGTTCGAGCCCTCGTTGACGAAGCTGAGGATCCTGACGAAGCCGTGGCCCAGCCAATCGAACACGTCGCGCCCGCCGGGCACCAGCAACACCAGCGCGGCGAAGCCGATCTGCAGGGTGATGCCGGTGCCGACCAGCTTCCAGTCCACCGCGCGCCTGTTGTTGGAGAACAGCCAGGTGATGCCGATCAGCACCGCCAGGCCGAACAGGCCGAAGCCGATCCTTCCCAAACCTTCGACCATGAGTATTCCCCGGGCACGCCCGCAAAAGCCGCAAGCCTAGTGCAGCGGCCGGTGGCCGGCAAGAATTGCCGGCGCCCGTGGCGCGAATTGCGGCGATCACGCCGTCATCGGCAAGGTCCGTGGCGGCAAACCACGCGCTGGTGGCAGTTACACTGGTGGCCCGCCCGCGCCTGCCGCGCGGGCCGCATCCTTCAGGAGCCAGCCATGCACTACCGTCGCCTCGGGTCGTCCGGCCTGCAGCTTTCCGCGCTGTCCTTCGGCGCCTGGGTCACCTTCGGCGGGCAGGTCGCCCGCGACGAGGCGCGCAACCTGGTCGCCGCGGCCTGGGACAACGGCGTCAACTTCTTCGACAACGCCGAGGTCTACGCGCACGGCCGCGCCGAGCAGGTGATGGGCGACGTGATCGCCGACCTGCGGCTGCCGCGCGACGGCTACTGCGTGTCCAGCAAGGTGTTCTTCGGCGCGGTCGAGAACCCGGCGCCGACCCGGCGCGGGCTCTCGCGCAAGCACGTGCGCGACGCCTGCCACGACGCGCTCAAGCGCCTGCGCGTGGACTACCTGGACCTGTACTACTGCCACCGCCCCGACCCGGACACGCCGATCGCCGAGACCGTGCAGGCGATGGACCTGCTGGTCCGGCAGGGCAAGGTGCTGTACTGGGGCACCTCGGAATGGTCGGCCGCGCAGATCGCCGAGGCGGTGGCCTTCGCCCGTGCCAACCACCTGCACGCGCCGACGATGGAGCAGCCGCAGTACAACCTGCTGCACCGGCAGCGGGTGGAGCAGGAATACGCACCGCTGTACGCCGACGCCGGGCTGGGCACCACCATCTGGTCGCCGCTGGCCTCGGGGCTGCTGACCGGCAAATACAACGACGGCATCGGCGCCGACAGCCGGCTGGCGCAGACCACGATGGACTGGCTGAAGGACGCAGTGCTGGGCGATCCGGCGCAGGACCGGCTGGGCAAGGTGCGGCGCTTCACTGCGCTGGCCGCGGAGCTGGGCGAATCGCCGGCGCAGCTGGCCATCGCCTGGTGCCTGCGCAACCCCAACGTGTCCAGCGTGATCCTCGGCGCCAGCCGGGTGTCGCAGCTGGAGGAAAACCTGCGCGCGCTGGACGTGGTCGCGCGCGTGGACGAGGCAGGCTGGCAGCGGATCGAGGCGGTGTTCGCCTGATCGCGTGGGTCGGGGTTACATCCCCGATGCCCGGGACATGCGAGCGCAAGCCCGCGTCGGGGATGTAACCCCGACCTACGGCCAGCGCGTCTTTCCCCGGCGGCGCCCGGCCATCGGCCATGCGGCAACGGGTTCATTTTCCGGGCCCGCAGAAAAGTGTTGCAACGCGAACGAGAATGATTATCATCAACTCGTCCCCAGCACGGAATCACCCCGATGTCCGCACAGCCCGCCACCCTGTTTCGCAACCGCACGCTCCACCTGCCGCAACGCCCGGTCCGGTTGATGCCGGCCGAAGAGGTGATCGACAGTGGCGCCCTGCTCAAGGGCCAACGCGAGATCGTCATCCAGCATGGCGACAAGTTCTACCGCCTGCGCCACACCAGCAACGACAAGCTGATCCTCACCAAGTAATTCCCGGCCGCACTCGCCGCCAGCCGGCGCGCCCTCGCCGCGCCCAGCCCGCCTGAATCGCACGTTCTCTCCCCCCTTGGCAGCGGTCGGGTTGCACCCGCAACCCGGCAGCTTCGCCAAGGGTCTTGTTCGCCCATCGATTCCAGGTCCCCATGATCCGTCCCACCATTCTGAGCGCCGCCCTGTGGGTGGTGCTGTCCCCTGCCCATGCCGAAACCGCGGCACCGGCCGAGCCCCGCGACTTCGACCGCGTCCAGGTCACCGCCACCCGCACCGAGCGCGCGGTCAGCGACGTCGCCGCCACCGTCGACGTGATCGACCGCGAGCAGCTGGACCGGCAGCTGGCGCAGGACATCCACGACATGGTCCGCTACGAACCGGGCATCTCGGTGACCCGCAGCGCGGCGCGCTTCGGCCTCGGTGGCTTCCGCATCCGCGGGCTGGACGGCAACCGCGTGCTGATCCAGAGCGACGGCATCGCCATGCCCAAAAGCTTCGACATCGGCAGCTTCGCCAGCGCCAACCGCAACTTCACCGACCTGGAGACGCTCAAGCGCGTGGAGATCGTGCGCGGCCCGGCCAGTTCGCTGTACGGCTCCGACGCGCTCGGCGGCGTGGTCGCCTTCGTCACCAAGGACCCGGGCGACTACCTGACGGACGGCAAGGACAGCCACGTCGGCCTGAAGTTCGGCTACGACGGCGACTGGCAGGGCCTGCTGGGCGGGGCGACCGTCGCCTTCGGCGGCGAGCGCTGGAGCGGCATGGTCAACGCCAACCACCGGCAGGGGCAGGAAACCGGCAACAAGGGCGAGGTGCGCAGCCTCGACAACACCCGCACCACGCCGAACCCGCAGGACCGCGACGGCCGCAGCGTGTTGTCCAAGCTGGTGTACGCGCCGGACGAGAGCCAGCGCTTCCGCCTGACCGTGGAAGGCAACGAGGACATCACCGATACCGACGTGTATTCGGCGATCGACCACGCCACCACCACCGGCATGGCCGCGCATGACGAGCAGACCCGCGCCCGCGTGTCCTTCGCTCACGAGATGGACGTGTTGGACGCCGCGTTCGCCGACAGCCTGCGCTGGCAGCTGTACCGGCAGGACAGCGAGACCACGCAGGTCACCAACGAGGCGCGCGCCAACGGCAGCCGCCGCCACCGCGAGTTCAACTTCGACCAGCGTGTCTATGGCGCGCAGGCGCAGTTCGACAAGAGCCTGGCTACGGGCGCGGTAGAGCATGCGCTGACCTGGGGCTTCGACGGCGCATGGACCGAAACCCGCCAGAAGCGCGATGGCTACCAGGTGCTGGCCGACGGCAGCACCAGCAGCACGGTCCTGCCCGACGTCTTCCCGGTGCGTGATTTCCCGATCAGCAAAACCACCGAGCTGGGCCTGTACGCACAGGATGAAATGCGCTTCGCAAGCGGCCGCGTGTCGCTGGTGCCGGGCGTGCGCGTGGACCACTACCGGCTCTCGCCCGAGGCCGACGCGATCTTCAGCGAGGACAACCCCGGCGTCGCCCTGGCCTCGCTGCGCAAGACCAGCGTGTCGCCGAAGCTGGGCATGGTCTGGCGCTTCGACGAGCAGTGGTCGCTGTTCGCCGGCTATGCGCACGGCTTCCGCTCGCCGCCGTACAACGACGTCAACCTCGGCTTCACCAACCTGATGTTCGGCTACACCGCCATCCCCAACCCGGATCTCAAGCCGGAAACCAGCAATGGCCTGGAACTGGGCCTGCGCTACCTGGCGCCGGCCGCCTACGTCAGCCTGAGCGGCTACTGGAACGACTACCGCGACTTCATCGAATCGCAGCGCTACGTCGGCATCAACGCGCAGGGGCTGATGGTGTTCCAGTCGCAGAACATCGCCGACGCCCGCATCTACGGCGCCGAGTTGAAGGCCGGCGTCGATCTCGGCGAACTGGGCCCGGCGCTGGCCGGCTGGTCGCTGCGCGGCGCGGCGGCGTGGTCGCGCGGGCAGAACCGTACCGAAGGCCTGCCGCTGGATTCGGTGGACCCGCTGCGCGGCACGCTCGGGCTGATGTACGACAGCGACGACTGGGGCGTGGAACTGGCCGGCAGCTTCGCCCGCCGCAAGGACCGGGTCGCCAGCGACAGCGCCTGGCGCCCGGCCGGCTACGGCGTGCTCGACCTGATGGCGCACTGGACGTTCGCCCCGGGTGTCACGGTCAACGTCGGCGTGTTCAACCTCGCCGACCGCAACTACATCGACTGGTCCAGCCTGGCCTCGACCCTGGCCGCGTCCAGCACCGTGCTCGACCGCTACAGCAACCCCGGGCGCACGCTGTCGGCCAGCCTGTCGGTGGCCTGGTAAGCGCCTGCCGCTTCTCTCTCCGTTGGAGCATCATCGGCCACGGATGGCCTTCTTCCCGCATGAAAAAGGAACCCACGATGAAACCGCATCACGCCAGCCTGTTGCTGTTGTGCGCCGCCGCCGGTGCCGCCAGCGCCGCGCCCGCCGACATCGCCCGCGACCACGACACCATCCTGCGCATGCAGGGCGATTACGCCGTGGACTTCGCCTTCGACGAGACCGTGCTGCTCAAGCCCGGCTACGAGCGTGCCCCGGCGATGCGCAGCGGCGGCAACGAGCTGGTGGTGGTGGTCGAGGACACGCCGACCCGCGTCGTGCTGCAGCACCTGCTGGTGGACCCGAAGAGCGGCCACGTCACCAAGCACTGGCGCCAGGACTGGACCTACCAGGCGCCGAGCCGCTTCGAGTTCAGCGCCGACCAGGTCTGGCAGGTGCGCGCCATTCCTGCCGCGATCAACCAGGGCGCGTGGACCCAGTGCGTGTACGAGGTCAGCGACGCCCCGCGCTACTGCGGCACCGGCAAGTGGAGCTACGACAACGATGTGCCGAGCTGGACCAGCGACCCGGGCTGGCGCCCGCTGCCGCGCCGCGAATACACCCGCCGCAGCGACTACAACGCGCTGGCGATGGTCAACCGGCACACGCTCACGCCCGAGGGCTGGACCCACGAGCAGTTCAACACCAAGGTGCAGCGCAACGCCGACGGTACCCAACAGGAAATCGCGCGCGAGTTCGGTTTCAACGACTATGTGCGCACCACCGACGTGGACTTCACCCCGGCCCGCGACTACTGGAACGCCACCGCCGGCTACTGGGCGAAGGTGCGCCGGCACTGGGATGCCTTCCTCGGCCAGGCGCCGGGCGTGCACCTGAAGACCAAGGTCGACGGCATGGCGATGATCATCCCGTTGTTCACCCAGGCCGATGACGTGCAGGCCGGCAGGAAGGTGGCCGATCGGCAGATCGACGCGGTGTTCGCCGCCCATGTCGAGAAGGCACCCGGCGAAGGCTGAGCACTGCCGCCACGCCGTCGCGGACCGGGCAGCGCCCGGCTCCGGCGGCGTGGCCACGGTTTCACTCCTTGAACATCAGCAGTGCCGCCAGCGCGATCAGCGCGAACGCGGCCCAGTGGTTCCATTTCAGCGGCTGCCCGAGGTAGCTGGCCGAGAATCCGGCGAACACCAGCAGGGTGATGACCTCCTGCATGCCCTTGAGCTGCGGCGCCGAATAGACGGCCGCGCCGAGCCGGTTGCCCGGCACCTGCAGGCAGTATTCGAAGAAGGCGATGCCCCAGCTGACCAGCACCACCAGCGCCAGCGGCGCGGCGCGGAACTTCAGGTGCCCGTACCAGGCGACGGTCATGAACACGTTGCTGGCCACCAGCAACAGCACGGGATACAGATAGGCGGTGAAAGGCGCGGCGGCCATGTCCGGTTCCGGCGGAAGGGGCGCATAGCATAGGGCGGCGCGGTGGCGTTTCCGGCCGCCGGCCGCGACAGGGTTTCTTCACATCCGGTGCACCTGCCGGCCGGCATCCTTCACAAAGCTGAAGAATTGGGAGGCTGCATGCGACAGACCAAGGAATCGTCCGGGTTGGTGCTGGTCATCGAGGACAACCGCAACATCTCCGAGATGATCGGCGAGTACCTGGAAGGACGTGGCTTCGAGGTGGACTACGCGGTCGATGGCCTGGACGGCTACCGGCTGGCCGCCGAGAACAGCTACGACGTGATCGTGCTGGACCTGATGCTGCCGCGGCTGGATGGCCTGGAGGTCTGCCGCCGCCTGCGCAGCGAGGCTCGCAAGTCCACGCCGGTGCTGATGCTGACCGCGCGCGACACCCTCGACGACAAGCTCACCGGGCTGGGTTGCGGCGCCGACGACTACCTGACCAAGCCGTTCGCGATACAGGAGCTGGAAGCGCGCCTGCGCGCGCTGATCCGCCGCGAACGCCGCCAGGTGGGCGCCGAGGTGCTGAAGGTGGCCGACCTGGTGCTGGACCCGGTGAGCATGCGCGCCACCCGCGCCGGCATCGAGCTGCAGCTCTCGCCCATTGGCCTGCGCCTGCTGACCATCCTGATGCGCGAGTCGCCGCGGGTGGTGACCCGGCAGGAGATCGAGCGCGAGATCTGGGGCAATGGCCTGCCCGACTCGGACACCCTGCGCAGCCACCTCTACAACCTGCGCAAGATCATCGACAAGCCGTTCGACCGGCCGTTGCTGCACACCGTGCAGAGCGCCGGCTACCGCGTTGCCGACATCGCCCAGCCGATGGGCTGATGCCGCAATGGGCAGGGCAGGGCGCGACGCGGGCGGACATGGTCGCTGCGGTAGTGGCCCCGGCCGTGCGCGACAAGGGGGAAGGCTGTAATGCTGCACGGCTTGCCACGCAAGATCAGGACCGCGTTTCTGCTGCAGACGCTGCTGGCCAGCCTTGCGGCGCTGCTGGGCGGCTACCTGGTGCTGCTGGTGGTCAAGTTCGGGCTGGTCAACACGGTCCTGCAGGAAGAGGCCGCGCATTACTGGGAACTGCACGCCGCCTCGCCGGCGCAGCCGCCGCCCAATACCCGCCACCTGCGCGGCTACCTGCTCGAAACCGGCGGCTCGCCGCTGAACCTGCCGCCGCCGCTGCGCGCGCTGCGGCCGGGTTTCCACGACCTGCGCGAAGCCGGGCAACTGGTGCTGGTGGACCAGTCCCCGGCCGGGCGCCTGTACCTGGTGTTCCTGCGCTCGCAGGCGCAATGGCTGGCGTTCTGGTTCGGCGTGGTGCCGGTGCTGCTGGTGCTGCTGGCGATCTACGGCGCGTCGTGGCTGACCTATCGCGCTTCGCACCGCGCGGTATCGCCGCTGGTGTGGCTGGCACGGCGGGTGTCGCAGTGGGACCCGCGCAACCCGGACGCCAGCGAGCTGGCCCCGGCACAGCTGCCGGCCGACGTGCAGGGCGAGGCACGGCAGCTGGCCGCGGCGCTGCACGGCATGGCCGGGCGCATCGGTGACCAGGTGGTGCGCGAGCGCAACTTCACCCGTGACGCCAGCCACGAACTGCGCACGCCGCTGACCGTGATCCGCATGGCCTGCGAAATGGCGATCGATGCCGGCGAGGAAGCCGGTCCGGTGCTGCAGCGCAGCCTGCTGCGCATCCAGCGCGCCGGCCGCGACATGGAGGCGCTGATCGACGCGCTGCTGATCCTGGCGCGCGAGGCCAACATCGAGCCACAGTCCGAGTGGGTCGACGTCGGTGACGTCGTGCGCCGCGAGGCGGCCAGCGCCGAGGCCGGCTTGGCCGGGCGCCCGCTGGAGCTGCGCCTGCGGATCAATGCGCCGTGCCTGCTGCGGGTGCCGCCGCAGGTGCTGCACGTGGTGGTAGGCAACCTGCTGCGCAACGCCTGCAACTACACCGACACCGGCCACGTCGAGGTCGAGGTCGAGGCCGACCGGCTGGTGGTGCGCGACACTGGCATCGGCATGTCGCCCGAGGCGCTGTCGAGGATCTTCGAGCCGTTCTTCCGCGCCGTGCCGGAGCGCCGCGAGGGCCACGGGCTGGGCATGCCCATCGTGCAGCGGCTGTGCGAACGCTTCGGCTGGAAGATCGAGCTGGAAAGCGAGCCGGAGCGAGGCACCACCGCCACCGTGCGCTTCGCCTGACGGGCCGGGGAGCCCAAGCTCCGTCGTAGTTGCGGGGCTTGCCCCGCAAGGGGTTCCGGCAGGAAGACCGCCAGCGCGGCGCAAGCCCCGCATCCACGCATGGAAACGCCGGTGGTTGCCGTGGCAAGGCGGTCGCCGGGCGCCTGTGGCAGAATCCCGCGTTGCTCCTCCGTCATGGTCGTCCGCATGGTGTTCTCCCGTTCCCGCCCCTTCCGGTCTACCCGGAGCCGTGCGCATGGCTGACGAGATCGGCAACCTGCCACGCGGGCCGGGGCGGATAGTGAAGGCCGCGATCTGGTCCTGGCAGGGGTTGGCGGCCGCGTGGCGGCACGAGTCCTCGTTCCGGCTGGAGGTTTACCTGTTCGTGCTGCTGGCGCCGCTGGCGTTGTGGCTGGGGCAGACCCCGGTCGAACGCGCGCTGCTGGTCGGCTCGATGCTGCTGGTGATGGCGATGGAGCTGGCCAATTCCGCCATCGAGGCGGTGATCGAGCGCTACGGCCCCGAATTCCACGTGCTGGCCGGCCGCGCCAAGGACATGGGCTCGGCCGCGGTATTCGTGCTGATGCTGAACGTGCTGCTGTGCTGGGGCCTGATCCTGCTGCCCCGCCTGTCCTGAATGCAGCCCCGGTTCTATTGAAGGATTTTCCGAATGTCCCTTGAATTTCTTGCCGACCCGAACGTCTGGTTGACCCTGTTCACGCTCAGCGCACTGGAAATCGTGCTCGGCATCGACAACCTGGTGTTCATTTCCATCGCGGTCAGCCGCCTGCCCGAGGAGCGGCGGTCGTCGGCGCGGCGCCTGGGCATCGCCGTGGCCTGCATCACCCGCATCGCGCTGCTGGTGTCGCTGGCCTACCTGGCGCACATGGACAACAACCTGTTCACGGTGGCCGGCATGGGCATCTCGATCCGCGACCTGGTGCTGATCCTCGGTGGGCTGTTCCTGCTCTACAAGGGCGTGAAGGAAATCCGCGAGCTGATCAGCGGCGGCGAGGACGAGGATCCCACCACCACCAAGGCCTCGGCCGTGTTCGGCATGGTGATCGCGCAGATCGCGGTGATCGACATCGTGTTCTCGCTGGATTCGGTGATCACCGCCGTCGGCATCGCCGACCACGTGCCGGTGATGGTCTGCGCCATCCTGCTGGCGGTGGCGATGATGCTGCTGGCGGCCAACCCGCTGGGCCGCTTCATCGACGCCAACCCGACGGTGAAGATGCTGGCGCTCGCCTTCATCCTGCTGGTCGGCGTGGTGCTGGTGCTGGACGGCGTGGACGTGCACGTACCCAAGCCCTACATCTACGTGGCGATGGGCTTCTCGGTGCTGGTGGAATGGCTGAACCTGCTGATGCGGCGCCGTGCCAAGGCGCACCAGGTACCGGGCGCCGGCGACTGGTGATGAACGAAGGGCCGGCAATGCCGGCCCTTCCCGCATCCGGGGGGCCGGTCGTGGGTTGAGCCCCGCGGGCGCTGCCCCGAGAATAGGCGCTTGTCCGCCGGGCCCTTCCGCATGATCTACCTCCACGACATCGACCCCATCGCCTTCTCACTGGGGCCGATCAAGGTGCACTGGTACGGCATCATGTACCTGCTCGGGTTCGCCGCCGCCTGGTGGCTGGGGCGCAGCCGCGTCCGTGCCGGGCGCCTGCCGGGCGTGGACATGAACGGTTTCTCCGACCTGCTGTTCTACGCCATGCTCGGCGTGGTGCTGGGCGGGCGCATCGGCTACATGCTGTTCTATGCGACCTCCGAGTTCCTGCACAACCCGCTGGTCCTGCTGCGGGTGTGGGAGGGCGGCATGAGCTTCCACGGCGGCCTGCTCGGGGTGATGGCCGCCGGCTGGTGGTGGACCCGCAAGCACCGCCTGCATTACTTCGACACCCTCGATTTCGTCGCGCCGCTGGTGCCGCTGGGGCTGGGCTTCGGCCGCCTCGGCAACTTCGTCGGCGGCGAGTTGTGGGGCAAGTTCACCCAGGCCGGCTGGGGCGTGGTGTTCCCGCATGCGCCGCTCAAGGACGTGCCGGCCGGGCTGCCGACGATGGAGCAGCTGATGTCGGCCGCGCAGATCCGCCAGGACTACGCCGCCGGCCTGCTCGACCAGTACGCGCGCCATCCTTCGCAGCTGTACGAAGCGCTGCTGGAAGGGCTGGTGATGTTCGCGGTGCTGTGGACGTTCTCGATGAAGCCGCGCGCGCGTTATGCCGTGTCCGGCCTGTTCGCGCTGCTGTACGGCTGCTTCCGCTTCCTCGTCGAGTTCGTGCGCATGCCCGACAACGGCGTCTATCTGGCCTTCGGCTGGTTCACCCGCGGCCAGCTGCTGAGCCTGCCACTGGTCGCGCTGGGCATCGCCCTGCTGTGGCTGTCGCGGCGCGCGCCGGCCTTGCGGCCGCTGCCGCCGTCGGGGGACAAGGCATGAGGCTTTCGCCGGAGGCGAAAAATGAAGCTCGTTGCCGGAGGCGAAAAATGAGGCCCTTCGCCGGAGGTGAAGAATGAGGCAATACCTCGACCTGCTCGCGCACGTGCTCGAACACGGCGCGGAGAAGGCCGACCGCACCGGTACCGGCACCCGCAGCGTGTTCGGCTGGCAGATGCGCTTCGACCTGAACGAAGGCTTCCCGCTGGTCACCACCAAGAAGCTGCACCTGCGCTCGATCATCCACGAGCTGCTGTGGTTCCTGAAGGGCGACACCAACATCGCCTACCTCAAGGACAACGGCGTCAGCATCTGGGACGAATGGGCCGACGAAAACGGCGACCTCGGCCCGGTCTACGGCAAGCAGTGGCGTCACTGGACCGGCCCGGACGGCGGCGAGATTGACCAGATGCGATGGCTGGTCGAGGAGATCAAGCGCAACCCGGATTCGCGGCGGCTGGTGGTCAGTGCGTGGAACGTCGGCGAGCTGCCGCAGATGGCGCTGATGCCCTGCCACAGCCTGTTCCAGTTCTACGTGGTCGATGGCAGGTTGAGTTGCCAGCTGTACCAGCGCAGCGGCGACATCTTCCTCGGCGTACCGTTCAACATCGCCAGCTACGCCTTGCTGACCCACATGGTGGCGCAGGCCACCGGGCTGGGCGTGGGCGACTTCGTGCACACGCTGGGCGACGCGCACCTGTATTCCAACCATTACGAGCAGGCGCGCGAGCAGCTTGCGCGGCAGCCGCGCAAGCTGCCGAAATTGTGGTTGAACCCACGGGTGAGCGACCTGTTCGACTTCGCTTTCGATGACATCCGCATCGACGGCTACGACCCGCTGCCAGCGATCAAGGCGCCGGTGGCGGTATGAACAAGGGCGGGGAACAGGGAACAGGGAACAGGGAATGCTGGGATTCGGCTGTGCCGAGGCTTGCTGCGGCGAACCCTCATTCCCCGTTCCCCGTTCCCTGTTCTCGGCTGTCGCTCATCGCCGCGCTGGACCGCAACCGCGGCATCGGCCACGGCAACGCGATGCCGTGGCACCTGCCGGACGATTTCAAACACTTCAAGGCGCTGACCCTCGGCAAGCCGATCCTGATGGGGCGCAAGACCGCGCAATCGCTGGGGCGTGCGCTGCCGGGGCGGACCAACCTGGTGCTTACCCGAAGCGGACAGGTGCCGTTCGAAGGCATGCGCGCGGTGGCGTCGTTCGACGAGGCGTTGCGCGTCGCGGCGGATGAAGGCGCAGGGGAATTGTGCGTGATCGGCGGCGGCGAGGTCTATCGCCTGCTGATCGAGCATGCGACCGATCTGTATCTCACCTGGGTGGATGCCGCGGTCGAGGCCGACACGCACTTTCCCGAGGTCGATCCGGCACGGTGGCAGGAAGTGGACAGCCAGCCGCATGCGGCCGACGAGCGGCATGCGTTCGCGTTCCGTTTCGTCCACTACTCGCGACTGTAGGTCGGGGCCACGTCCCCGACGCGCTTCACCGGATATGCAAAACGTCGGGGGCGTATCCCCGACCTACGGCTTTTCGGTGGGCGTTCCCGCGCCGTTGCCGCCATTGTGCGGGCGGTGCCGGCGCGGGCGCCGCCGCTGTTCGCGGCGTTGGCCGGGTGCATCGTTGCGTGCCGCCGGGCCATTTTCGGTAGGTGGCCTGCGCGGCGGGCGCACGCCGGGCACCGGTGCCGGCACGTCGCGGCCCGGCACCTGCACCACGCGCAGGTCCTCGCTGTCCAGCTGCAGTGCGGTGAGCTTGCCGCCCCAGACCGCGCCGGTGTCGATGGCGTGCACGCCCTGGGTGATGGTCAAACCCAGCGCCGACCAGTGGCCGCAGACCATCTTCAGCTCGCGCTCGACCCGGCCCGGCACCTCGAACCACGGGTACATGCCCTGCTGCTGGGTGCCCGGCGTGCCCTTGTCCTCGATGCCGATGCGGCCGCGCGGGGTGCAGTAGCGCATGCGGGTTAACAGGTTGATGATCGCGCGCGAACGCTCGTAGCCGCCCAAGTTCGGCGCCCAGCTGGGGCCGTCGCCGTACATGTTGCGCAGCAGCTTGCGGTAGCCGTTGCCGTGCAACTGCTGCTCGACCTCGCGCGCATGCTTCTCGGCCATCGCCACGGTCCACTTCGGGGCGAGGCCGGCATGGAACATCATCCAGCCCAGTCCGCGGTCCACGTGCACCAGCTTCTGCATGCGCAGCCAGTCCAGCAGCACGTCGCGGTCCTCGGCCAGCACCACGCGTTGCAGGTCGGGGTTGACCTTGCGCTGTTCCTCTTCGCTGCGTGCGCCGACGGCCAGCAGCGACAGGTCGTGGTTGCCCAGCACCACCACGCTGTGCTCGCGCAGCGAATGCACCAGCCGCAGGGTTTCCAGCGACTGCCCGCCACGGTTGACCAGATCGCCGCAGAACCACAGCCGGTCCGCGGCCGGGTCGAAGTTGATCTTCTCCAGCAGCCGCCGGGTGACGTCGTAGCAGCCCTGCAGGTCGCCGATTGCCCAGGTCGCCATCAGTGCAGCGTCCTGGGAATGGCGAGCACGAACGGGGCGATCGGCGCGGCGAACTCGGTGCCGTCGTCGGCCTGCATGTCGTAGTGGCCCTGCATGGTGCCGCGCTCGGTGCCGAGCATGACCCCGGAGGTGTAGCAGAATTCCTCGCCGGGGCGCAGCCGCGGCTGCTCGCCGACAACGCCTTCGCCGTCGACGTGCTCGGTGCGGCCGTTGCCGTCGGTGATGCGCCAGTGGCGGTTGATCAGCCGCGCCGCCACGGTGCCGCGGTTGAGGATGCGGATGCTGTAGGCGAACGCGTAGCGCCCGTCCTCGGGCGCGGAGTGTTCGTCGATGAAGCGGGGGGTGACCTCGACTTCGATCGCGTAGTGGCGGGAGTCGTCCATGCGCGCAAGTGTAAGCAAAAGCGGGTGCAACCGACGTCAGGCGGTGGTGGCGTTGGCCAGTGCGATGAAATCGGCCACCTGCAGTTGCTCGGCGCGCGCGTCGCTGCGCACCCCGGCGGCGGCGAAACCGGCTTCGTCGACGACGCCGTTCAAGGCGTTGCGCAGGGTCTTGCGGCGCTGGCCGAATGCGGCCCTGACCACGTCGGCGAAATGCTTCGGATCAACGATGCCGACCGTGGCCGGGCCGCGCGGCACCAGCCGCACCACCGCCGAATCCACCTTGGGCGGCGGCCGGAACGCGCCCGGCGGCACCACGAACAACGCCGTCACCTCGCACCACGCCTGCAGCATCACGCTCAGCCGGCCGTAGACCTTGCTGCCGGGCGCGGCGGCCATGCGGTCCACCACTTCCTTCTGCAGCATGAAGGTCATGTCGCTGATCGCCGCGGCGTGGTCCAGCGCGTGGAACAGGATCGGCGAGGAGATGTTGTAGGGCAGGTTGCCGACCAGGCGGATCTTCGCGTTGCCGGCCAACTCGGTGAAATCCACCTGCAGCACGTCGCGGTGGACGATGCTCAGCTCGCCCAGCGGCGCCGCGGCGGCGGTGAGCGGAGCGATCAGGTCGCGGTCGAATTCGATCACCGTCAGCTGCGGGTGGCGGCGCAGCAGCGGGAAGGTGATGGCACCCTGGCCGGGGCCGATCTCGACCAGCCGCTCGCCGGGCTTCGGATTGACCGCCAGCACGATCTTCTCGACGTAGTGCGCGTCGGCGAGGAAATGCTGGCCGAGCTGCTTCTTCGCCGGGGCGGTGAAGCCGGCGCGCGGGGAATGGGTGTTCATCGGGGAATCTTACGTTGTGCGGCCAGCCGGGCGCACAGCGCGGTGGCGGCCAGCAGGCTGGAAGGATCGGCAATGCCTTTGCCGGCCAGGTCCAGCGCGGTGCCGTGGTCCACCGCCACGCGCGGGTAGGGCAGGCCGAGGGTGAGGTTCACCGCCTGCTCGAAGCCACTGTACTTGAGCACCGGCAGGCCCTGGTCGTGGTACATCGCCAGCACCGCGTCGAAGCCGGCCAGCTTGGCCGGCAGGAAGGCGGTGTCGGCCGGCAGCGGGCCGACCAGGTCCATGCCCTCGTCGCGCAGTTGTTCGAGCAGCGGGATGACCAGGTCCAGTTCCTCGCGGCCGAGGTGGCCGTCCTCGCCGGCGTGCGGGTTCAGCCCAAGTACGGCGATGCGCGGCCGCGCGATGCCGAAGTCGTGGCGCAGCGCGGCGTGGGTGGTGGCGATGACACGGCGCAGGCCCTCGGCGGTGATCGCGTCGGGGACGTCGCGCAGCGGCAGGTGGGTGGTGGCCAGCGCCACGCGCACGATGTCGTTGGCCAGCATCATCACCACTTCGACGCCGGCCTGGTTGGCCAGCAGTTCGGTGGTGCCACTGTAGGCGATGCCGCCTTCGTTGATCACCGCCTTGTGCACCGGGCCGGTGACCACGCCATCGAGTTCGCCGCGCAGGCAGGCCTGGCCGGCGCCGAGCAGGGCGTCGATCACCGCGCGCGCGTTGGCGGCATCGGGCTGGCCGAAGCGGGCGGGCACGGCGTTGCGGATTTCACGCAGGCGCAATTCGCCGGGCGCTCGTGCATCGGCGTCCTCGGGCAACAGCTTCAGCGGCAGGCCGAGCGCGGCGGCGGCGGCCTGCAGGGTGTCCGGGTCGGCGAAGGCCAGCAGCCGGCAATCGTCGCGCGGCTGCTGGGCAAGGCGGATGCACAGTTCCGGGCCGATCCCGGAAGGCTCGCCCGGGACCAGAGCGAGCTGGGGCAGCATGGTTACGGCTGCTGCGGGGTTTCGGCGGTGCCCTCGGCACGGTCGCCGCTGCGGAAGCTGACGTAGGCCTCGCCACGCAGCTCCTGCAGGAAGCGGTTGTATTCCTCTTCCAGCTTGCGGCGGCCGATGGTCTCGCGGACCTGCGCGCGCTGGTTGGCGTCGCCGACGTCGGTCTGGCGGGTGGCCACGCGCTGCACGATGTGCCAACCGGCGTCGGTACGGAACGGCGCGGTGACGCCGCCGTCATCGACGCCCTCGACCTGCCGGCCGAAGTCCGGGCCGAAGGCGTCGGCGGGGAACCAGCCCAGGTCACCGCCCTGGCCGCGGCTGTTGGCGTCGTCGGACGACTCCTTGGCCACAGCCTCGAAATCGGCGCCGCCGGCGATGCGCGCGCGCAGGGTGTCGATCTTCGCCTTGGCGGTGGCCTCGTCGACCTGGTCGGTCACGCGCACCAGGATGTGGCGGGCGTGGTACTCGGTGACGGTCTGGGTGGCGGCGCCGTCGCTGTCGCGCACCTCCACCAGCTTCAGCAGCTGGAAGCCGCTGGGGCCGCGGATCGGGCCGAGCACGTCGCCGGCCTTCATCGCCTGGATCTGGCTGGAGAAGGCGTTGGGGATCTCGTCCAGGCTGCGCCAGCCGAGGTCGCCGCCTTCCAGCGCGTTGGGGCTGTCCGAATAGCGCACCGCGGCGGCCTGGAAGTCCAGCTCGCCCTTGTCGAGCAGGTTCTTGATGCCTTCGATCTTGCCCTGGCCGGTGCTGATCTGCTCGGCGCTGGCGCCATCGGGCAGGCCGACCAGGATGTGTGCCAGGTGGTACTGCAGGCCGCCGGCGTTCTGCTGCGCCAGCGCGGCATCGACCTCGCCCTCGCTGACGTTGATGCGACTCTGCGCGAAGCTCTGGCGCAGGCGCTGGGTGAGGATTTCCTCGCGCACCGAATTGCGGAAGTCCTCGAAGCCGATGCCGTCCTGGGCCAGGCGCTGGCGCAGGCCGTCGACGTCGGTGCCGTTCTGCTGGGCGATGCTGGCGATGGCGTGGTTCAGTTCCTCGCCGCTGACGCGGATGCCGTTGCTTTCGGCGCGGGCGACCTGCAGCTTGACCAGCACCAGGCGCTCGAGCACCTGCCGTTCGAGCACGCTTTCCGGCGGCAGCTGGTGCTCGCGGCCGGCGTACTGGCTCTTGATGTTGTTGATCGCGCGCTGCAGCTCGCTCTGCAGGATCACGTCCTCGTCGACGACGGCGGCGATGCGGTCCAGCGGCTGGGTCTGCTGCGCGTGTACCGGTGCGGACACGGCGGTGAGCGCCAGCAGGGCGGCGAGGACTGCGGGTAGGGTCTTGGTCATGGAATCAGGTTCGGATCGTAGTCGTCGTCGTTCGCCTCGATGTTGCTGGGCGGAACGAGGTACAGGTCGTCGCGGTAGTAGCCGAGAATAGCACGACGCAAGGTGCGGTCCGTGTCCTGCCCGACCGAGCTCAGGCCCTTGAGCACGAACTCGATCTGGAAGGAATTGTTCATTTCGCCTTCGCGGTTGCGCACGTAGCGGCGGGCCAGCGCGCGCACCGCCAGGCAGCAGCTGTCCCACTGCACGCCGCCGATGATTTCCAGCGGCTTGCTGTCCTGCATCGAGTAGTAGTAGCGGCCGACGAGGCTCCAACGCGGGTTGACCGGGTACAGGAAGGACAGGTCGGCCTGCTTGAGCTGGTCGGCATTGGTGCTGGGGTCGCGGCGGTAGCGGTAGGCCAGGTTGACCACGCCGTCTTCCGGCATCAGGTAGCGGGCGCGGATGCTGGCCAGATCTTCCTTGCGGTATTTCGGGTTCCACTGGTAAGTGGTGCCCAGCGTCCAGCGGTCGGTGAGTGCCCAGTTGACGTCGGCGACCCACGCGGACTTGCCCTGTTCGACGATGGGTTCGTTGGGGTTGGCGTAATTGAGCCGGACCCGGGAATCCTCGAAGTAGGTGATCTGGCCGATGCTGGCCGACAGCTTCTCGCGGCCGTCGGCCTGGCGGATCAGGCGCGTGGTCAACGCCGTGGTCAGCTGGTTGGCGTCGTTCTGGCGGTCGGCGCCGCTGTAGCGCGAATCGCGGAACAGCTGGCCCCAGCTGAAGGTGAAGGCGCGGGTGTCGAACAACGGCAGGTCGCCCTGGTCGCGGTAGGGCGTGTTCAGGTAGAACAGGCGCGGTTCCAGCGTGTGCAGGTAGGACTTGCCGCCCAGCGTGGTTTCGCGGTCGAAGAACAGGCCCATGTCGAGGCTGGCGATGGGCAGGCTGCGATGGGGGCTGGTGTTGCCGCGCAGTTGTTCGGGGGTGGCGGTGTCCGGGTCGATGCCGGCGGCGGTCAACTGGTCGCGGCGCAGGTCGTCGGCCAGCCCGCGTTCCAGTTCATAGGCGGTGTAACGCCAGGCCAGGGTCGGGGTGATGTACCACGCCGCGCCGGCCAGCGGCATCGACACATAGGGCTTGATGTCCAGGCGCGCGCCGCCGTCGACGCCTCTACCGGAGGTGATGCTCTGCCCGTTGCGTTCGTATTCGCGGCCGGCACCGTACTTCAGGTTGATCTCGTCATGGCCAAAGCGCACAGCCTCGGCGTAAACACCGGCCTCGAACCAGCGGCCGAAGCCATCACCCCAGTTGGCGTACAGCCGCGGCAGGCGGTCGTAGGGCAGGGCGCGTTCGGTCAGGGTGTAGTCGGTCAGCTGCCAGCGGTCGGCCATCAGGCCAGCGGTCCAGGTGCGGCCGGTGCCGTACACGCCGACGGTGCTCTTCAGGTTGCTGGAGGTGACGCCCGCCAGGCGGTTGGCGAAATCCTCGACGTAGCGTTCGTCGCTGACCCAGGCCAGGTTGGCGCGGGCCTGCCAGTGGCGGTCGATGTTGTGGTAGCCGCGGAACTCGACCTTGCCGCGGTCGCGGTCGCGCAGTTCGTCGTTCGGCATCCACGTCGTGTCCAGCTGTCCCTTGCCGCCGCCGTACAGGTAGCGGAACTCGTTTTCCAGCAGCACGCCGCGCTGGCTCATCCAGCGCGGGGTCAGGGTGTCGTCGTAGTTCGGCGCCAGGTTGAAGTAGATCGGCTGCGCGTAGTCGAAGCCGTTGCGCCCGGACAGGCTCAGCTTGGGGTAGAGCAGGCCGTTCATGCGCCGGTCGTCGATCGGGAACTTGAACCACGGCATGTACATCACCGGCAGCTTGCCGATGCGCAGCACCGCGTTGCGGGCGGTGCCGAAGCCCTCGTCGTTGTCCACCTCGATCTGCGGCGCGGACAGCTTCCACACCGGTTGCGACGGGTCGCAGGTGGTGTAGGTGGAGTGGTGCATCTGCCCGATCGAACCCTGCAGGTCGATCGAATCGGCGCTGCCGTTGCCGCGCCGGGATACCAACTGGTAGCGGATGTCGCTGATCTTGTGGCTGTCGGTTTCCTGGTTGCCCTCGGCGCGCTGGGCGGTCAGGCGGATCGACGAGTCGGAATAGCGCACGTTGCCGTCGGCGATGTAGTTGCCGGTCTCGGTGTCCAGGCGCAGGTTGTCGGTGCCCATGAACTGGTCGCCGCGCTTGAGCGCGACGTTGCCGCCGTATTGCGGCACGGTGCTGGTGCCGGAGAGCTGGTCGCCCTCGATGTCGGTGGGCAGGGTGTCGCGGATGGCGGCGGCGTTCGGGTCGGCCGAGGGAGCGTCGTCGAATGCCGGGAGGGTGTCGGTGGCCGGGCACAGGTTCCAGTTCACCGGCTTTTCATCGGCCAGGACCGGCAGGCAGATGGCAATGCCCAAGGGCAGGGGAAGCAGGCGAAGGGCTCGGCGCACGCGGTTCGGATTCGGGGGAAAACGGCCGCTAGCTTGCCGTATCGACCGCATGGGGGCAATGAAGAGGGCGGCCGGGGTTCATGCCGCCGTCACCCGTCCAGCAGCGCCTGCACATGGGCCACGCTGCATTCGCGCAGGGCCTGCAGGTCGTAGCCGCCTTCGAGCATCGACACCATGCGGCCGCCGGCATGGCGCGTGGCGAGGGCGGCCAGTTCGCCGCTGAGCCAGCCGAAATCCTCGGCTTCCAGCATCAGGTCGGCCTGCGGGTCGCGCATGTGGCCGTCGAAACCGGCCGAGACGAGCAGCAGCTGCGGGCCGAAGGCGTCGAGCTGCGGCAGCAGCTCGTCGGCCCAGGTGTTGCGGAAACGGAAGCCGCCGCTGCCCGGCGGCAGCAGGATGTTGCGGATGTTGCCGGTGCCGCGCTCGCGCATGTTGCCCGATTGCGGGAACAGCCCGGACTGGTGGGTGCTGCAGTAGGCCACGCGCGGATCGGCCAGGAAGATCGCCTGCGTGCCGTTGCCGTGGTGGACGTCGAAATCGACGATGGCCACGCGCTCCAGCCCGTGCGCGTCGAGGGCATGGGCGGCGGCCACGGCGATGTTGTTGAACAGGCAGAAGCCCATCGCGGTGTCGGCGGTGGCGTGGTGGCCGGGCGGGCGCACCACGCAGAAGGCGCGGTGGTCGGGGCCGTCCATCACCGCGTCCACCGCGGCCACGCCGGCACCGGCGGCATGCAGCGCGGCGCTGGCCGAGCCGGGCGAGGTGAAGGTGTCCAGATCGATGCGCCGCAGCGGCTCGCGTTGTGGCTGCAGCAGATCGTCGATCAGCGCCCGGTCGTGCACGCGCGCCAGCTCGCCGAGCTTGACCGGCGGCGCTTCGCGCCAGTCGAGCCGGTCGGGGAAGGCCTCACGCAGGGCTTCGAGCACCACCTGCAGCCGCTCGGGTGACTCGGGGTGGTCGATGCCGGGGTCGTGGCCGAGGCAGGCCGGGTGGGTAAAGACGAGCATGGCCGGCACTGTAACCGACCGCCATGCCCCGTAGCTGCCGGCCTTGGCCGGCAGGGGGAGTGCGGAAGATCGAGCAGCAAAGGTGGGCCGTGGGCAGCGCTGGCGGGGAAATGCCGACGGGGCAAGCCCCGTCGCTACGGCAGCGTGTTGCGCAGCGGCCGGCCCTGGCCGGCAGGGCTCAGCCGTGCCGGCGCTGGTGGTTCCAGGTCACTTCGCCGTGGCCATCGGCGCGGGCCAGCACGCGGGCCAGCACGAACAGCAGGTCGGACAGGCGGTTGAGGTAGCGCACCGCCTCGCCACGCACCGCCTCGACGCGGGCCAGCGCCACCGTCTCGCGCTCGGCTCGGCGCACGATGGTGCGTGCCAGGTGGCAGCGCGCGGCGCCCTCGCCGCCGGCCGGCAGGATGAACTCCTTGAGCGGCGGCAGGCCGTCGTTCCAGCGGTCCAGGTGCTGTTCCAGCGCGTCGATGTCGGCGGCCTGGATGGCGGCGTGGCCGGGGATGCACAGCTCGCCGCCGAGGTCGAACAACTGGTGCTGGATCGTGGTCAGCAGCGCACGCACGTCCCCGGGCAGTTCCACCGCCAGCAGCACGCCGATGGCCGAGTTGGCCTCGTCCACCGTGCCGTAGGCGTTGACCCGGGCCGAATCCTTGCCGGTGCGGCTGCCGTCGCCGAGCCCGGTGCTGCCGTCGTCGCCGGTGCGGGTGTAGATCTTCGAGAGGCGGTTGCCCATGAGCGGGAGCCGTCAGTGGGCGATGCGGCCGCTGGCCGGCTGGCGGCCGAAGGCTTCCACGGCGACCTGCACCAGTGCCGCGGCGCCGGTGTAGATGACGGCGGTGCGCAGGTAGGGCAGCAGCCAGTCGCCGTAGTTCTTGGCCCAGCCGGCGAAGGTCGGCTCGGCAACGACGCTGCTGGTCCAGTAGAAGCCGCCCTGCGCGAACAGGTGGCACACGGCCACGGCAACCACCAGGGTGGCGGCGAACAGGCCCAGCGAACGCCAGCTCGCGCCCTTGTACCAGCGGCGCAGCAGCATGCCGCCGGCCCACATCGCGAAGTAGGCCGGCACCAGCGCCCAGTAGCCGGACGAGACGCAGTAGTGGCTCCAGAAATTCTGGCCCTGGCCGCTGATCACCGCCCAGTCGATGGCCACTGCCAGCGCCATCAGCAGCGGGAACGCCCAGCGGGTCCAGCCGCGCAGGTAGAAGCCGCCGATGAAGAACACCGCCCACGACGCATCCGGGATCGGCGCGAAATGGTTGATGCGGGTGCCGGCCATCAACAGCACGAGCAGGCAAAGGACGAAGGTGCGTTGGATGTTGGCGGTCATGGCGGTGGGAGCTCCCTGGATGCAGGCGACCATTCTAGCCAATCGGCGGGGAGCGGACAGGTGGCGCCGGCAACCGCGGCGTGTGCCTGCGGATGCGCTCCCCGCCGGTATCATGGCGGCCATGAGTGACCTGCATGATGTGGTGATCGTCGGTGGCGGGCTGGTCGGTGCCAGCCTGGCCATCGCGCTGGACCGGCTGGGGCTGGACGTGGGGCTGGTGGAAGCCAGCCCGGCCGGCGGCCTGCCGGCGGTGTTCGACCAGCGCAACCTCAGTTTCGCCGCGGCCACGGTCAATGCGCTGACCGCGCTGGGGGTGATGCAGCGGCTGCAGTCGCCGCCGGGCCCGATCCGCCGCATCCACGTCAGCCGCGCCGGCGATTTCGGCCGGGTGCTGATGGATGCCGACGACTACGGCCGCGATGCCTTCGGCCAGGTGGTGGTGGCGCGCGATTTCGGCCATGCGCTGGAAGCCCGGCTCGACGAACTGCAGCACCTCACCCGTTACCGTCCAGCGAAGTTCGTGGCGCTGGGCGATTGCGCCGATGGCCGTCGCGAGGTGGTGGTCGCCGACGCGGCGGGCGAACGCCGGCTGCACGCGCGGCTGGTGGTCGGCGCCGACGGCACCCGCAGCGCGGTGCGGCAGGCGCTGGGCATCGCCACCCGGGAACACGACTACCTGCAGACCCTGTTCGTGGCGCGGCTGCGCCCGGCCCGGGCGCCGGATGGCACGGCGTACGAGCGTTTCACCGACACCGGCCCGACCGCGCTGCTGCCGCGCGGCGACCGCCACTACGGCGTGGTGCATGGCGTGGCCCGCGACGAGGCCGAGGCGGTGCTGGCGCTGGACGATGCGGCATGGCTGGCGCGCCTGCAGGGCGTGGTCGGTTGGCGTGCCGGGCGGTTGCTGGAGAGCGGCCCGCGCAGCGCCTACCCGCTGGTGCAGGTGCTGGCGCAGCGGCTGGTGGGCGAACGCGCGTTGCTGCTGGGCAACGCCGCGCAGACCATCCACCCGCTGGGCGCGCAGGGCTTCAACCTCGGCCTGCGCGATGCGCTGACCTTGGCCGAACTGATCGGCGATGCGGCGCACGACCCCGGCGCCGACGCGCTGTTGCAGGCCTGGGTGCAGCGCCGCGGCCCCGACCGCGAGCAGACGCTGGCGTTCTCCGACGGACTGGCGCGGCTGACCGGCAATCCCTCGCCACTGCTGCGGCCGCTGCGCAGCCTCGGCCTGCTGGCTGTGTCGCAGGCCGCGCCGCTGCAATCGTTCCTGGTCGGCGGGGCGATGGGGTTCCGCGGGCAGGTGCCCGAACTATGCAGGAGCCAGGCGCAATGAGCCGTCGTGGGACGCTGGATGCGGTGGTGGTCGGTGGCGGCGTGGTCGGCACCGCCTGCGCGTTGGCGCTGGCGCGGGAAGGCTTGCAGGTGGCGCTGGTGGAAGGGCGCGAGCCGGCGCCGTGGTCGGCGCAGAAGCCGGACCTGCGCGTATTCGCCTTCGCCCATGACAACGCCGCGCTGCTGGAGGCGCTGGGCGTGTGGCCGCAGGTCGCGCAGGCGCGGGCACGGCCCTACCTGCGCATGCGGGTGTGGGACGCGGCCGGTGGCGGCGAGTTGGCGTTCGATGCCGACACCCTGGGTCGGCGCGAGCTGGGCTGGATCGTCGAGAACGGGCTGCTGGTCGACCGGCTGTGGGCGGCGCTGCCGGCCGCCGGCGTGCAGCTGCTGTGCCCGGCGCGGGTGGAGGAAATGGAGCAGGACGCGCGCGGCGTGCGCCTGCGGCTGGACGATGGCCGCCGCATCGAAGCGGCCGTGGCCATCGCCGCCGATGGAGGCGAATCCACCCTGCGCACGCTGGCCGGGCTGGCGGTCGCGCGCCACGACTACGGCCAGCGCGGCGTGGTTGGTTATGTCGAAAGCGAACGCCCGAACGAGGACACCGCATGGCAGCGTTTCCTCGACACCGGCCCGCTGGCGGTGCTGCCGTTCGACCGGCACCGCAGTTCCATCGTCTGGACCCTGCCCGACGCCGAGGCCGAGCGCGTGCTGGCGCTGGACGACGAAACCTTCGGCCGCGAGCTGACCAACGCCTTCGCCGGCCGCCTCGGTGCGATGCGCCCGGTATCGCCGCGTGCGGCGTTCCCGCTGCGCAGGCAACTGGCGGACGATTACCTCGCCGGCCGCGTGCTGGTGCTGGGCGATGCCGCGCACGTGGTGCACCCGCTGGCCGGGCAGGGCGTCAACCTCGGCCTGCGCGACGTCGCCGCGCTGCGCGTGCTGCTGCGCGATGCGCTGCAGCGTCGCGTGGACTGGACCGCACCGCACCGCCTGCGGCGCTGGGCGCGCAGCCGCCGCAGCGAGAACACGGTGGCCGCCTACGGCTTCGATGCGATCAACAAGCTGTTCTCCAACGACGAGATGCACCTGACCCTGGCGCGCGGCGCGCTGCTGGGGCTGGCCGGGCGCATGCCGCCGCTGCTGTCGCTGTTCTGGAAACGCGCCTCGGGCCTGTGATCCCAGCCTCCTTCGCAGAGGCGGGTGTAGGAGCGACTCATGTCGTTCCTGCGTTGTCCCCGCAGGGGCTCTTTCGTGCGTTTCAACGCACCAGCCAGCCGGCCAGTTGCTCGCGTGCCAGCTTGCCGCGCCGTGCGGTATCGAGCGAATCGAACTCGTCGGCCAGCGCCGGGTTGGCCTGCGCTTCGTCGCGGCTGATGAAGCCGTCGCCATCGACGTCGAGTGCGTCGAAGTCGATGCGGTAGTTGCCGGTCACGCTGTCCGGCTGGATCGAACGCACCACCACCGCGGCCTGCCCCGGCTCGGCCGGCAACTGCACCTGGTGGGTGACTGCGCCGCTGGCCAGCGGCTGTTCGCGCACGGCCACCGGCACCTGCACCAGCGGCGAACTGACGGCCTGCGCGGCGCAGTCGTTCCACGGCAGGGCGGCAAGGGCAAGCAGCAGGGCGGGGCGGATGATGTTCATGGCACGGCTCGTGGGTGGAAAGGGTGCGCCGCGATGGTAGCCAGCGGTGGCTGAACGCCCCGGGCCCGGCGCGGGATGATCAGCCCGGGATGAAGGGGAAGACCAGCTTCAGCAGCCCCTTCAGCCCGCCTTCGACGGTGGAGCCGACCGCCTTGGCGCCGAGGCTGTTGAGCGCGCCGCGCACGTCGTCCCAGCGCAGTTGGGTGACGTCCTTCTTCAGCAGGTCGGCCACCTCCTGCGAGGAGGGGGCCAGCTTCTTCAAGGCCGCCACCGTCGCCTGCGGGTCCGGCTGCAGGTAGCCCCAGCGCTCGGCGATCTTCAGCAGGGTGTCGAAACGCACCGCCACCACCTCGCGGTTGCGCTCGTACACCGGCAGCGCACCCACCTCGAGGATGGCCTGCTCGAAGCGCTGGGCGTCGTCGGGGTGCTCGATGCGGATGGCGAGGAAGCCTTCCCTGCGGCTGCGCTCGCTCACGTGCTTCGCGCCGGAACGCAGGTTGGCTTCGGTCAGCACGGTAGCGGCGATGCGCTGCAGGGCGTCGTCGGCATCCTCGGGCACCAGCGTGCGCCAGCGGGCGTAGCCGTCGCGACGCAGGCCCTTGACCTTGGCCGGCGTCACCCGCAGTTGCAGCGCCACCGCGGCGTTGGAGGCGCCGCGGTCGATGGCGCCGTCGCGTTCGAGCAGCACGAAGATCAGCAGTTCCAGGTCGCGCTTGGTCAGCGACTGGAAGCCCTGCAGCAGGGTCAGGCGCAGGAATTCGTTGCCGAAGCCGGCCGGGTCTTTCAGTTCGATGGCGTGCATGCGTGTCCTCCGGTGGATTGCAGCATGCCCGATCGCCGTTTCACGGAACGAGACGGCAGCCGCTCATCGGCCGGCGGCGGGGCGCTGCCCGTATTCACGCCCGGGGCGGTCGGTGCGGAAGGTCTCCACCGCGCCGCGGTCCTGCAGGGTCACGAACACCTGCCGCCCATCGTCGCCGCCGAAGGCGACGTTGGTCGGCTTGCGGCCCTTGAGCGGCACCTCGCGCAGCAGCTCGCCGGCGGGCGAAACGATGGCGACCACGCCGGCGTCGTAGCGGGCGATGTAGAGGTTGCCGTCGGCATCGCAGCGCATGCCGTCCAGGCCGTGGTCGTCGAAGCGGAGCAGCAGGCGTTTGTTCGACAGTGCGCCGGCTTCGTCGCGGTCATAGACCCACACGTTGCGCTGCACGCTCTCGTTGACGTACAGGTGGCGACCATCCGGGCTGACCTCGATGCCATTGGTCGTGCCCATGCCCGATTCCAGCAGGTGCACGCCGCCGTCGCGGTCGATGCGCCATAGCTGGCCGTTGTCCGGGTTGGTCCAGTCCGGGTCGCTGGCGTAGAGCATGCCGTCCGGCGCCAGCGCGATGTCGTTGGGCTGGTGCGCGCCGGGCAGGTGCGCGAATACCGAGATCGCGCGGGTAGCCGGGTCGATGCGCAGGATGTTGTGGCCGGCGTAGTCGGCGACGAGCATCGCGCCATCGGCGGCGAAGCGGATGCCGTTGCCGATGCTGCCGTCGGGCAGGGTGACGAATAGTGCTGCCTTGCCGTTTTCATCGACGCGGCCGATGGTGCCGTCCCTGCCGAAGCTGACCACGTACAGCGCACCGTCCGGGCCGGTGGCCGGGCCTTCGATGCCGGCGCTGAAGGTGCCGTCGCCGACGTGGTCACGGGCGATGAAGTCGGTCGCGGCGGTGGCGCAGGTGCACAGGGCGAAGCACAGCGCGGCGGCGGCATGGTGCAGGACGTGGCGGGCGATGGCGGCATTCCTCCGGATGGGGAGTTGCCGAGTGTGCCAGAGCCGTGCCGTGGACATGGCCGGTGGTTGCGCGGGCAACGACGTGTCCCCGTAGATGCGGGGCTTGCCCCGCATGGAGCATGGCCGGGTGTCCCCGCACCTACGCGGATGTGGTTCAACCGCGCGCCGGCGTGGCCAGCACGGTGATCTCCTCGCGGTCGTGGTACAGCTGCTTGGCGCGGATCGTCAGCGGCTTGCCGGCCTGCGCGGTGAACAGGTCCAGGCACAGGCGGGTTTCGTCCCAGCGCTTCTTCATCGGCAGCTTGAGGTTGAAGATCGTGTGCCGGCACCAGCCTTCGCGCAGCCACGTCGCCATGCGCTCGGCGACGCGCCGCGGCTGCTCGACCATGTCGCAGACCATCCAGTCCAGTGGCGCTTCCGGCTGCCAGTGGAAGCCGTCGGCGCGCAGGTGCTCGACCAGCCCGGTGTCGAGCACGTGCTGGCGCAGCGGGCCGTTGTCGACGCTGGTGACGTGCAGGTGCTGGCGGGTCAGCACCCAGGTCCAGCCGCCGGGCGCGGCGCCGAGGTCGGCCGCGCGCATGCCGGGCTTGACCAGCGTTTCGCGCTCCTCGGGGGTGAGCAGGGTCAGCAGCGCCTCGTCCAGCTTCAGCGCCGAGCGCGAGGGCGCTTCGGGCAGCAGCTTCAGGCGCGGGATGCCCAGCGCCCACGGCGCGCTGTCGCGGCTATCGGCGATGCCGACGAAGGCATGGGTGCCATCGACGAACACCACATGCAGGCGCGGGAGCTTCGTCTGCGGCTTGTCGGTGAGCAGCCCGGCCTTGCGCAGCGCCGGGCGCAGCGCGTTGCCGAAGCTGCGCGCCAACCCGGCCAGCGGCTTGCCGGCGTCCGAATCGGGATGCTCCACCCACAGGTCGCCGAAGCGCGGCTGGCCTTGCAGGGCCTCGATGATCGGACTGATGCGGTCGGCCGGGTCGAGTTGCGGCAGCTCGGCCAGCAGGCGCAGCTTCTGCCGGGCGAAGATCAGTTCGCGCCATGGCAGCGCCCGGTCGAGCGCGGTGGCGTCATCACTGGCGAAGACCACGTAGCCGTCGTTGCGCTGCGTGCACGCGTAGCCGGCGATGCCGGCGCGCGCTGCACGCTCGGTCAGTTCGGCGGCCAGCTCCGGCTCGAAGCCCTGGCGGCAGTAGCAAAGCAGGCCGGTCATGGGAATCCTTGGGAGAGTTGGGTAGGAGCGCAGTTCACTGCGCGATGAGGCTGTCATGCAGATCCTTCTGCAACAGCCCGCACATTCGCGTGCGGGGATTCACGGGAGATGCCCCATCGCGCACTGAAGTGCGCTCCTACGTGGGTAAAGCGTGGGTCAATACTGCGCGCCGTCGTTCTGGCCGTAGTGCTGCAGCACTGCGCGGGCGGCGTCGCGGTGCAGGCCCTGCACCACTTCGATGCCGCGCCGGTTCAGCTCGCCGACCCAGTCCGCAGGCAGCGGGCCTTCGTCGAATGCGGTCAGCTCTTCCACGTCGGCGGCGCTGGCGCCGATCAGCAGGCGGTCGATGCCGGCCCAGATCGTCGCGCCGAAGCACTGGCAGCACGGTTGCGAGGAGGTGGCCAGGGTCACCGGCGACAGCGCGTCGTTCAGGCGCGGGCTTTGCAACCGCTGCTGGGCCAGCATGTAGGCCATGTTCTCGGCGTGTGCCAGCGAGGTGCAGTGCGGCACCACGCGGTTGACCGCCGCGGCGATGATGCGGTCGTCGGGGCCGAACACCACCGCGCCGAACGGACCGCCGGTTTCCGCCTCGACGTTCAGCCGCGACAGCTCGATCGCCAGCGCGACCTTGCCCGCGTCGTCCGGGTACGTGCGCCGGGTATCGACCACTTCGTGGATCCAGGCCGGCAGGGTGAGGTGGACTTGGGCGTAGAGCATGGCGTTTCCGTGGGTCAGGGGGACGGAGATGCACCAAGGTGCGTTTCTGCGGAGCATTGGCGGTAGGTCGGGGGCATGCCCCCGATGTCCCGGGAAAACGTGCGTCGGGGGCGTGACCCCGACCTACGGGTCAGCTGGCCCAGGTGTCGCGCAGGGTCACGCTGCGGTTGAACACCGGCTTGTCGGCCGCGTGGTCGCGGCGGTCGGCGACGAAGTAGCCGGTACGCTCGAACTGGAACGACTGCTCGGGCGCGGCGCTGGCCGCGGCCGGTTCGACGTAGCCGGTGACGACGGTGCGCGATTCGGGGTTCAGGTAGTCGCGGTAGGTCTTGCCCTCGGATTCGTCGTCCGGGTTCTGCACCGAGAACAGACGGTCGTACAGGCGGATTTCCGCCGCCACCGCGTGCTTGGCGCTGACCCAGTGGATGGTGCCCTTGACCTTGCGGTTGGCGCCTTCCATGCCCGGACGCGATTCCGGATCCAGCCAGCCACGCAGCTCGACGATCTCGCCGGCGTCGTTCTTCACCACTTCATCGACGCGGGCGATGCCGGCCCCGCGCAGGCGCACTTCGCCGCCCGGTACCAGCCGCTTCCAGCCCTTGGGCGGCACTTCGGCGAAGTCCTCGCGCTCGATCCACAGCTCGCGCGAGAACGGCACTTCGCGGTTGCCGAAGCTCTCGTCCTTGGGGTGGTTGGCGAAGGTCAGCGTTTCCTCGTGCCCTTCCGGCAGGTTGGCCAGCACGAACTTCAGCGGCGCGACCACCGCCATCCGCCGCGGCGCGGCGCTGTCCAGGTCTTCGCGCAGCGCGCCTTCCAGCACGCTGAAGTCGATCAGCGAATTCTGCTTGGAAATGCCCACGCGCTCGGCGAACAAACGCATCGCCGCCGGGGTGTAGCCGCGCCGGCGCAGGCCCTGCAGGGTCGGCATGCGCGGGTCGTCCCAGCCGTCCACCAGCTTCTCGGTGACCAGCGCCATCAGCTTGCGCTTGCTCATCACCGTGTAGTTGATGTTCAGCCGCGAGAACTCGATCTGGCGCGGCTTGGCCGCTTCGCGCGGCAGGCCCTTGTCCACCAGCGGCTGGGTCAGCGCGTCGTCGTGGGCGAAGTCGACGTTGTCCACGCACCAGTCGTACAGCGGGCGATGGTCCTCGAACTCCAGCGTGCATAGCGAGTGGGTGATGCCTTCCAGCGCATCGCCCAGGGCGTGCGCGTAGTCGTACATCGGGTAGATCGGCCAGGCGTTGCCGGTGTTCTGGTGCTCGACGTGCTTGATCCGGTAGATCGCCGGGTCGCGCAGGTTGATGTTGCCGCTGGCCATGTCGATCTTCGCGCGCAGGGTGCGCGCGCCATCCGGGAACTCGCCGGCGCGCATGCGCCGGAACAGGTCCAGGTTCTCCTCGACGCTGCGCTGGCGGTAGGGCGACGGACGGCCCGGCTCGGTCAGGGTGCCGCGGTAGGCGCGCACTTCCTCGGCCGACAGGTCGCAGACATAGGCCTTGCCGTCGCGGATCAGCTTCTCGGCGCCCAGGTAATAGGCCTCGAAGTAGTCCGAGGCATGGCGCAGCTCGTTCCACGCAAAGCCCAGCCAGCGCACGTCGTCCTGGATCGCGGCCACGTACTCCGGGTCTTCGCGGGCCGGGTTGGTGTCGTCGAAGCGCAGGTTGCAGACGCCGCCGAACTCGCCGGCGACGCCGAAGTTCAGGCAGATCGACTTGGCATGGCCGATGTGCAGGTAGCCGTTCGGTTCGGGCGGGAAGCGGGTCTTGATCGCGGCGTGCTTGCCGCTGGCCAGGTCGTCGCGGACGATCTGGCGGATGAAGTCTTTTTTCGCCGATGCCAAGGCATCGGCGGCCCGCTTCTCGGCGGGAGTGTTCTCCGGCGCGGTACCGGCAGCAGGCGTGTTCTCGGACATGGGGGCGAGGTAAAGGGAATGACAACCTTGAAGTTTAGCCGAGCCGGCCGCCGGTGCGGCGCTATGCTGGGAACCCCCCATCCCGCAGGCTGTGCCCATGAATCGTCCGGTATTGGTGATCGGCAACAAGAACTACTCGTCCTGGTCGTTGCGGCCGTGGCTGCTGCTGCGGCATTTCGGCGTGGATTTCGAGGAGATCCGGCTGTTGCTGGACACCCCCGGCTTCGCCGCCGAGGCGCTGCGCCATTCACCCACCGGCAAGGTACCGGCGCTGCATGACGGCGAGGTGGCGGTCTGGGATTCGCTGGCGATCTGCGAATACGCCAACGAGCGCTGGCTGGACGGATGCGGCTGGCCGGCCGACCTGCGGCAGCGGGCGCTGGCCCGCGCGGCCGCGGCGGAAATGCATTCGGGCTTCACCGCGCTGCGCACGCAGCTGCCGATGAACAGCCGCCGCCGCCCCGACGGCTACCGCTGGGACGTCGCCGCGCAGCACGACATCGACCGGGTGCAGGCGCTGTGGCGCCAGTTGCGCCGCGACCACGGCGCCGGCGGCGACTTCCTGTTCGGCCGGTTCGGCATCGTCGATGCGATGTTCGCGCCGGTGGCGGTCCGCTTCGACGGCTATGGCGTGGCCGTCGACGACACCGCCGCCGCCTACCTGCAGGCGCTGTTCGCGCTGCCGGCCATGCGCGAATGGCGGCAGGCGGCGGCGCAGGAAAGCGAGCACGTCGCCGCCACCGACGCCCTGTGCCGGCCGCTCTGATCCAACCGGAGAATCCCCATGCAACTGGTCTACCAGGCGGAAAACCTGTTTGACGCGCACCTGGTCAAGCATGCGCTGGAAAACGCCGGCATCCCGGCCTTCGTGCTCGGCGAATCGCTGCTGGGCGCGGGCGGCGAGCTGCCGCTGTTCGGCCTGCTGCGGGTCTGCGTGCCCGACAGTGCCAAGGCGGAGGCCGACGATATCGTGGCCGCGCTGGCCTTGGGCGAGGCCGCCGACGCCCCCATCCTCGATGACGACGAAACGCCGGGATTGCTGCCGGCCTGAACCGGAGGGCGGATCATGTTGGGTATCGGACAAGGGCTGTTGGGCATCGGCGCGTTCAAGCAGCGCCTGCCACGGCCGGAAGAAGCGCTGCCGGGGCGGGACACGCCGCTGCCGCTGCACAACGTGCACCACGTCAATGGCCAGCCGCTGTGCGGCGATTTCGCCGGGCTGGAGGTGCTGGACGTGGGCATGGGCTGCTTCTGGGGTGCCGAGCGCAAGTTCTGGCAGTTGCCGGGCGTGGTCAGCACCGCGGTCGGCTACCAGGGCGGCCTCACCCCCAACCCGACCTACGAGGAAGCCTGCTCCGGGCTGACCGGCCATGCCGAAGTGGTGCGGGTGGTGTTCGACCCGGCGCGGGTGTCGCTGGAAACGGTGCTGCGCACGTTCTGGGAGAACCACGACCCCACCCAGGGCATGCGCCAGGGCAACGACACCGGCACCCAGTACCGCTCGGCGCTCTACTGCCGCTCGCAGGCGCAGTACGACGCGGCCATCGCCAGCCGCGAGGCCTACCAGCGGCAGCTGCATGCCGCCGGCTACGGCGACATCACCACCGAAATCGTGTTTCCTGCGCCGCCTTTCTATTACGCCGAGGATCATCACCAGCAGTATCTGGCGAAGAACCCGAACGGCTATTGCGGCATCGGCGGCACCGGCGTGAGTTGCCCGCTGGGGCTGGGGCAGCGGGAGCCGTAGGTCGGGGGCATAGCCCCGACCTACCCATCGAAGCCGACGGGTAGTGCCGGCCAGCGGCCGGCACTGACTCAGGCCAGCGCCTCGGCGATGCGCGCGCGCAGGGTCTGCAGGTCCTTGGCGAAGGCGTCGATGCCGGTGGCCAGCTTCTCGGTCGCCATCGGGTCGGCGGCCATGTCGGCGTCGAAGCGGGCTTCGTCGATCGGCGTCGCATCCACCGCTTCGGCGGCGCCGGCCACCAGCTTGCGCGGCAGTTCGCCGAAGTCGGCGTCGAGCTTTTCCAGCAGGTCCGGCGAGATGGTCAGGCGGTCGCAGCCGGCCAGCGCCTCGATCTGCGCGGTGGAGCGGAACGAGGCGCCCATCACCACGGTCGGCGAGCCACGGCGCTTGAACTCGGCGTACACGCCGCGCACGAACTTCACGCCGGGGTCTTCGTCGATGTTGGCCGGTGTCTGGCCGTTGGCGACGTACCAGTCGAGGATGCGGCCGACGAACGGCGAGATCAGGAACGCACCGGCCTCCGAGCAGGCCAGCGCCTGGGTCGGGTTGAAGATCAGGGTCAGATTGCAGTCGATGCCCTCGGCCTGCAGCACGCGGGCGGCCTCCACGCCGGCCCAGGTGGCGGCGATCTTGATCAGCACCTTGCCGCGCGGCACGCCGGCCGCTTCGTACATGGCGATGAACTGGCGCGCCTTGGCGATGGTGGCGGCGGTGTCGTGGGCCTGGTCGGCATCGACCTCGGTGGACACGCGGCCGGGCACCAGTTCGGCCAGCATCGTGCCCACGCCCACGGTCAGGCGGTCGACCACGGCCTTGGCGACCTCCTGCCTGTCGCCGCCCTGGGCGCGTCCCCATTCCAGCTCGCGCGCGGTCAGGTCGGCATAGACCGGCAGGTCGAGCGCCTTCTTCACCAGCGTCGGGTTGGTGGTGCAATCGACCGGACGCAGGCGCTTGATGGCGTCGTAGTCACCGGTGTCGGCGACGACGACGGACAGTTCACGCAGCTGGGCAAGCTTGGAGGAGGGCATGGCGTTGTTCCTGTTGGGGCTGGCGCGGCGCGCTCAGCGGTTGAATTCACCGGCGGCTTCGGGCTGGTAGTGCACGGCGGTCACGCGCAGGCGCAACTGGCGGCCGCCGGGGGCGGTCCAGTCGATGGTCTGGCCCACGGACAGGCCGAGCAGCGCGCTGCCGACCGGCGCCAGCACCGAGACGTGGCCCTTGTCGAAATCCGCTTCCTGCGGGTAGACCAGGGTCAGCGAATGCTTTTCATCGTGCAGCTCGTCGATGCATTCCACGCGCGAGTGCATGGTGACGATGCCGGTGGGGATCTCCTCCGGCGGCAGCACCTGCGCGCGTTCCAGCTCCTGCGAGAGGGCGACGGCGGCCGGGTGCCGGCTCAGGGCCGGGGAATCGAGCATGGCCTCGAGGCGGGCCAGGTCACGACTGGAGACGATGATCGACGGCGGCAGACCGCTGTTGGTCGGCATGGGAAAACTCCTGCAGTGTGTGAAAGGCATGCAAAAAGCGGCGCCAAACCGGCACCGCCCGGGGCCTATTGTGAGGGCAACGAAAGACGGATGCGAGCCATCCCGATCATGGGGGCGGCATGGCCCGGTTGCAATGCGCTGGGCGGGCGCTCCGGCGGGAAACGCGGGAGCGGTTATGCGGCCAGCAAGTCTGGCGGCAGGTCCCTGAACAACGGCGCCAGCTGCAGCAGGAAGTCGCCCATCGCCGAGCTGCGGCGCCACGCCATCGCGATGCGGCGGCTGGGCGCGTCGGCGCCGTCGAAGCCGAGCAGGTGGATGTTTTCCGAACGCGCCACCGGCGGCTTCACCGCCAGCATCGGCAGCAGGGTGACGCCGACGTTGGCCGCCACCATCTGCCGCAGGGTTTCCAGGCTGGTGGCCTGGAACTCGGACTTCTCCGCCGCCCCGGCCATGTGGCATACGTCCAGCGCCTGGTCGCGCAGGCAGTGGCCGTCCTGCAGCAGCAGCAGGCGCTGGTCGCCGAGGTCGCCCAGGGTGAGGTGGGCGCGGGCCGTCAACGGGTGGCCTTCGGGCGCGGCCAGCACGAACGGCTCTTCGAACAGGAACTCGACGTGCAGCTGCTCGTCGTTGATCGGCAGCGCCAGCAGGGCGGCGTCGAGCTGGCCGTTGCGCAGCTGCGCCAGCAGCACGTCGCTCTTTTCCTCGACCAGCAGCAGTTCCAGCTGCGGGAAGCGCTCGCGGATGGTGGGTATCACGTGCGGCAGCAGGTAGGGGCCGAGCGTGGGGAAGATGCCCAGCCGCACGGTGCCGGCTTCCGGGTCGCGGCTGCGGCGCGCGGCCTCCTTCATCTGCTCGACTTCGGCGACGATGCCACGCGCACGCATTGCGGCCTCGCGCCCGGCCGGGGTCAGCATCACCTTGCGCGGCGCGCGTTCGACCAGTGGCACGCCCAGCTCTTCCTCCAGCTTCTTGATCTGGGTGGACAGCGTGGGTTGGCTGACGAAGCAGGCGGCCGCGGCCCGGCCGAAGTGCCTGTGCTCGGCCAGTGCCACCAGGTATTTGAGGTCACGCAGGTTCATTTTGACGGCCTCGGAACGATGTTTCCTTCTCCCTCCGGGAGACAGCTTGGCAGGATAGCCAAGCTGCACGGCGGAGCCGCCCGAAGGGTGCGGCCCAAGGATGTGCCGCATGCAGGTGCCCCGCAGGGCCGGATGAGGGCGAAGCCGGTGCAGCCTGATATTGCAGGGCTTCGCCCTAACCCTCACCCTAACCCCCGCTTCGCGCCCCGGCCCTTGCGCTGGCGCAAGGACGTTCGTGAGGCAGCGAACCAGTGGTTCGCAAACTGCCCCTCTCACCCCAGCGGGAGAGGGGCTTCAAGCATCAAGCAGTCTCGGCCACGGCCGCCACCGGCTGCGGCGCCGACGTGCGGATCAGGTGGTCGAACGCGCTGAGCGCGGCGGTGGAGCCGGCACCCATCGCGATGATGATCTGCTTGTACGGCACCGTGGTGCAGTCGCCGGCGGCGAACACGCCCGGCACGTTGGTCTGGCCGCGCTCGTCGATGACGATCTCGCCGCGGTTGCTCAGCGCCACCGTGTCGCGCAGCCACTCGGTGTTCGGCAGCAGGCCGATCTGCACGAAGATGCCTTCCAGCTCCACCCGGTGCGAGTCGCCGCCGACGCGGTCGGTATAGACCAGCCCGGTCACCTTCTGGCCGTCGCCGAGCACCTCGGTGGTCTGCGCGTTGAGGATCACGGTCACGTTCGGCAGGCTGTGCAGCTTGGCCTGCAGCACCTGGTCGGCGCGCAGCTTGCTGTCGAACTCGAACACGGTGACGTGGCTGACGATGCCGGCCAGGTCGATGGCCGCCTCGACGCCGGAGTTGCCGCCGCCGATCACCGCCACGCGCTTGCCCTTGAACAGCGGGCCATCGCAGTGCGGGCAATAGGCCACGCCCTTGTTGCGGTACTGATCTTCGCCGGGCACGTTCATCTGCCGCCAGCGCGCACCGGTGGACAGGATCACCGTCTTCGACTTCAGCGAAGCGCCGTTCTCCAACTGCACTTCCACCAGGCCATCACTGCCGGCCGGCACCAGCTTGCTGGCCCGCTGCAGGTTCATGATGTCCACTTCGTACTCGCGCACGTGCTGTTCCAGCGCGGCGGCCAGCTTCGGGCCCTCGGTGTGCTGCACCGAGATGAAGTTCTCGATCGCCATCGTGTCCAGCACCTGGCCGCCGAAACGCTCGGCGGCCACGCCGGTGCGGATGCCCTTGCGCGCGGCGTAGATCGCCGCCGCCGCGCCGGCCGGGCCACCGCCCACCACCAGCACGTCGAACGCCTCCTTGGCGGCGATCTTCGCCGCCTCGCGCTTGGTCGCGCTGGTATCGAGGCGGGCCACGATCTGCTCCAGCGACATGCGCCCGGAATCGAACATCTCCCCGCCCTGGAACACCATCGGCACTGCCATCACCTGGCGCTGCTCGACTTCCTGCTGGAACGCGCCGCCCTCGATCACCGTGGTGCTGATGTTTGGGTTGAGGATCGCCATCAGCGCCAGCGCCTGCACCACGTCCGGGCAGTTGTGGCAGCTCAGCGACATGTAGACCTCGAAGGCGAACGTGCCGTCGATGGCCTTGATGCCGTCGATCACGTCCTGCGACACCTTCGGCGGGTGGCCGCCGGTCCACAGCAGGGTCAGCACCAGCGATTCGAACTCGTGGCCCAGCGGCAGGCCGGCGAAGCGCACGCCCTCGCTCTCGCCCTCGCGGGCGATGACGAACGACGGCCGGCGCGCGTCGCTGCCGGTGGTGTCCAGCGTCACCTTGCCGTTGGCGGCGGCGACGATATCGTCGAGCAGGCCGCGCATTTCCCGGCTGGCATCGCCGTCGTCGAGCGAGGCGATCAGTCGCAGCGGCTGGCGCAGCAGGCCCATGTACTGCTGCAACTGGGTCTTGAGGGTGTCGTCGAGCACGATGCAACTCCTTCGTCGGGGCAAAGCAGGGGGAGGGCGCGGGCTGCACGAGGCAACGCGCCGGCAGAAGTAGGGGTGAACCGCAACCGGCTGGGGCTGGCTGGCGTGGCGCTGGCGGGCGGCAACAGGTTGCGGTTCACCCCCACGCCCGCCGAAGCGGGGTGGGAGCGAGGGACGGCTTAGATCTTGCCGACCAGGTCCAGCGACGGGGTCAGGGTCTTGTCGCCTTCCTTCCACTTGGCCGGGCACACCTCGTTCGGGTGGGCGGCGGTGAACTGGGCGGCCTTCAGCTTGCGCAGGGTCTCGGAGACGTCGCGGGCGATTTCGTTGGAGTGGATTTCCAGCGTCTTGATCACGCCCTCCGGGTTGATCACGAAGGTGCCGCGCAGGGCCAGGCCTTCTTCCGGGATGTGCACGCCGAAGGCGTTGGTCAGCGTATGGGTGGCGTCGCCGATCAGCGGGAACTTCGCCTTGCCCACGGCCGGCGAGGTCTCGTGCCACACCTTGTGCGAGAAGTGGGTGTCGGTGGTGACGATGTAGACCTCGGCGCCGGCCTTCTGGAACTCGGCGTAGTTGTCGGCCGCGTCCTCGATCTCGGTCGGGCAATTGAAGGTGAAGGCCGCCGGCATGAAGATCAGCACCGACCACTTGCCCTTCAGGCTCTCGTCGGTGACTTCGATGAACTTGCCGTTGTGGAAGGCGTTGACCTTGAACGGCTGGACCTGGGTGTTGATAAGGGACATGGAGCTTCCTCTGGGTTGAAGGGGTGGGTGGAGAACAGGGCAAAGACTAATAGGCGTTGCCTAATGAAACAAATGAATTGAATGCATTGAATCAATAGATGGGGGCTATTGATGCCTGCCATTCGATCCATCGTCTCCCTCGATATCGGGGGCCTTGCCGGGTTTCCAAGCCGTCGCCGGCGTTCCCTGAACCCGCGCGGTAGGCAGGAGCCGGCCGGCTGACTATCCTCCCGGCTCCGGAAACATCCCGCGAAGAACCGAGGTTGCGCCGTGCCCACGTCGAAGGTTGCCGAACTGTTGCGGGAGGGCGCCGCGCGGCTGCCGGTCGAGGACGCCCGCTTCGATGCCGAGCAATTGCTGCTGCACGTGCTGGGCGTGGACCGCGCCTGGCTGTTCGCCCATGCCACCGATGTGGTGGCCGACGACGCTCGCCAGCGCTTCGAACAATTGCTGCGGCACCGCGCCGAAGGCCAGCCGCTGGCCTACCTGACCGGCCGCCGCGGTTTCTGGACGCTGGACCTGCAGGTCAATCCCGCCACCCTGATCCCGCGCCCGGAAACCGAACTGCTGGTGGAGCAGGCGCTGGTCCGCCTGCCGGCGGACAAGCTGCGCCGCGTGGCCGACATGGGTACCGGCAGCGGCGCGATCGCCCTGTCCATCGCCAGCGAACGCCCGCTGGCCACGGTGATCGCCACCGACCTGCTCGGCCCCACGCTGGCAGTGGCGGTGAAGAACGCGCAGGTGCATGCGCTGGAGAACGTCTGGTTCCGCCGCGGCCACTGGTACGCAGCGCTGGGCAACGACCGTTTCGACATGATCGTCAGCAACCCACCCTACATCGCCGCCGGCGACCCGCACCTGCAACAGGGCGACCTGCGTTTCGAACCGCCGCCGGCGCTGGCCTCCGGCGCGGACGGGCTGGACGCCATCCGCGAAATCATCGCCGGCGCGCCCGCCCACCTCGTGCGCGGCGGCTGGCTGCTGCTGGAGCATGGCTGGGACCAGGGCGAGGCGATCCGCGCGCTGCTGGAGCAGGCCGGCTTTGTTGAAGTGGAAACCGTACGGGATCTGGAGCAGCGCGATCGGGTGACACTGGGGCGGCTATCCACGTGACGCTGCATTCGCGCAGGCGCAGCGTGAGTCGCGACTGACGTCGTTCCCATAAAAAGCGGTGATTGCGCGATTGTGTTGAACGCGGCAATGCCCGGCGTCATCCTGCGGTCTGTCATCGCCCATGTTCAAAGGAAAGATGCCGTACGCCAATGGAAGTGGGCCATGAAATTCGGGCTTCTACTCATCGCATTGATCGCTTGTAGCGGCTGTGCGGACAAGCGCGGTGACGCGCAGCCGCTGCCAACCGTGGACGAACTTGCCACCGTTTATGCGGAATCAGGGCATGAAGTTGGCGAGGAGTGGATCAAGGCGGAGTTGCTGTATCTGGAAAAGAGCCTGGAGGCCAGCAGGGTCAAGGAGCAGAAGCGCAAGGTAACGAAGGCCTTGCTTCTCTCCGGTGCCATCGTGGGTTTCCTGTGGCTGTTTGCCAAATGCCTGGGCGTGGGCAGCCGGAAGTGGTGGCACGTGCTGGCCGCAGACGTATTGCTGGCGTCGTTCGGGCTGTTGGTGGCCGCCTACCTCGTGGTGAATATCCATTACGACATGGTGCTTGGACATACGAGGGCGATGTCGAGAGCCGGGAGTTCATTGGTGATGCGGGAAAGGGAGCCACTTGGGTTCTATGGAATTCTGTTGCTGCATGCGGTAGTCGGAGCATTCATCGCCTACCTCTCTCTGCGGAAGTTCTTTCGCAAGTGAAATGTTGGTGCCAGAGACGGTTAATTGGAGTCATGCAGGACTTGAAGGGAGTTAAAGAATTCTCTCTGCCCCCTGATGGATCCTTAATCACTGGCTGGTTGCTAGGTGAGAGTCCCGTAGCGTGACTCCGGGAACACGGGAAGGCCATCCCCGAACGCCACCCACGCAAGGTCATGGCCCAGCCACGAATGATGCGTCGGAGGAAATTCCGATGGATCGTCCAGGCTGCACGTGGCTACCTCGATGAAGGCCAGGTCGTCCGCGTGCACATAGGCCACATGGGTCCCGCACGCCGCGCAGAACCAGCGCGTCACCGGTGCGCTGGTCGAAAACGTGGCGGGCGTGCCGTGGATGAATTCGAAGCTGCCCGAGCCAACGGACAGCCATGCGACCACGGGCGCGGAAAACAGCCTGCGGCATGTCCGGCAATGGCAGATCATGCTCCCGACGGGCCTGCTGCCGATCCGGTAGCGGATGGCTCCGCAGAAGCAGCCACCTTCAATCTGTATCGAGGTCACGGGCCTGCTTCCCTCCAACGCCATGAAGAGTCATCGGGCACGCAGTCAGCTGCGATCGACGATCTTCGAGATCCGTCCATTGCCGAACGAGAATTCGGATCTGCCCTGGAGATCGAGGAGGGTGCCGGCGGGCGGGCCATCGGGAATGTCCTTCGCCAGCTTGCCGCGATAGGCGATGGTGGCCACTGCCGATTCATGGCCGAGCTCCAGGTGCGTGATGCGCTGCTCCCGTTCCGAGAACAGGGACCTGGACTGCTCCGCGAGTTGCCTGAACTCCTCGATGCCGCTCGTCGCCGCCGTGAGCTGGCCACCGGAGTAGTTTTCGAAACGCACATCCGGGGAAAGAAGCGAAACCATGCCATCGATGTCGAAGGCGTTGTAAGCGACCAGATAACGGTCAACAAGGTCCTGAATGTCTGAACTGCCCATGATCACTCCACCCATGTCCAATACCTGAGCCCAGTGTTGCACGCGGCGCCAGCGCTCAGGTGGCCTCGCCGCCCGTGGGGCCCCAGAAAATCGCCCAGGTGACCAGGTCATCCGTGAATTCCGCGAAGCGGTGCATGGTACCGGCCGCAACGAACAGTACGTCACCGGCAGTGAAAGGAAAGGGCTGTTCCTCGATCACGAGAATCCCACTTCCCGTCATGACGATGTAGATCTCGTCCTGTGCATGCGTGGTCTGGTAATCCTTCCCGCGCGGGGTGAACAGGATGACCGACATGCTGCCATGTGCCATCGCCTCGATGTCCCAGACGCCCTGCGGCCAGAGATCGGTGGCCGGCAAGGGGAGGCGCGGTTGCCATTCGGATAGCGATATATGCATCGTGGTCTTTTCTATCCTTTCACGTAACCCATTGCTTCGACGATGAGTCCATCGCGGACCCGCATCAGGTTGATGCCGCGGATGGACTGGCCGTCGTCTTCGCCCCAGCAATAGCGCCACCTGATGATGGCGTGCTTGCCGGCGACAAGCACCTCCTCACGGATGAACCATGTAGCCGTCGACCTTGCAAGATCCTGCCAGTTCGCCAGGCATGCTGTCTTTCCGACGAGACGGGCTCCGTTCGGGGCGGGGTTCGTATTCTCGATTACGCAATCGTCCGACACCAGGTCCTTCATGGCTTCAGGATCGTGATGGTCGAATGCGTCATGAAATTTCCGGATGACCTCGCTGGTTGCAAGGGCTACGTCATCCGCAGTACCCAGCAGGGTGATCTGATCGGGCCAAGGATGGATGTTTCATTGGATGATCCTCGATGCGTGAGTGGTGCGGCTTGCCGTCAGGCCCGGGCATTCCGGGCAGGGCCGTTGACGGCCAATTGGGCGGCGAAAGCCCGCTTGTAGGCGGGCCGTGCCTCCCCGCGGGCGACGTAACCGGCCAAATTCCGGAATTCATCGAGAAGGCCGGAGGGTTTCAATCTCTGCAGCACGTGGACCATCATCAGATCGCCTGTACTAAACGGACCATCGAGCCAGTCGGCATCGTCCAACCAGGCGGATAGCTGCTTCAGTCGGTTGCGAATGCGGTCCTGGATCAGGGGTAGGCGCTCTTTGCTCCAGGGCTTTTCCGCCTCGAGGAACCTGGCTGTTACAAGTTCAAGTATGGGCGGCTCTACCGTGCCGAGCGCGGCAAACATCCATGCAATGGCGCGTGCCTGGGCATCGGCATTCGTCGGCAACAGACCCGCGTGGCACTCGGCGATATGAAGGACGATCGCGCCACTCTCGAACAATGCGAGAGCACCCTCTTCGTAGGTTGGAATCTGACCAAAGGGCTGAATGCCGAGATGCGCAGGCTTCTTCATCGCCTGGAACGAAACGGGGCGAACCTGGTACGGCTGGTTCACCTCTTCCAACGCCCAGCGAACGCGCATGTCACGCGCCAGCCCCTTGCCGCCATCGGGGGATTTTTCGAAGGCGGTAATGGTGATTGTCATGGATATGCTCCAGTTGGGTCGGGTTGGAGCGCAGGCCTCGGCATCCGAATTGGCCTGCTCCATCAACCAGACGAACGAGGAGGCATGGAATCGACATGACATGAAGATCATTTTTCCGGGGCGCAGCACCAGCGCCGGGTGGCGGCAAAGCCATCCGCCAGACATTGATCTGGCAGGGGGCATGCGTGGCGCGGCGCCTGCGGGCAGGCGCCACATGTCCGCGCTCAACTGGTTGCCCCCAAGTCATCCGGCGCACCGCCAGCGTTCATGCGCCTGAAAGGGTGGTGTCAGGCCAAGGTGTCGGGCCGATCGGGGTGGATACCGGCGATGTCCCTTCCTCCGCGCGGAAGAAGGGACGGGACACCCTCAGTACAGTCCCTGAGCCAGCATCGCGTCGGCCACCTTGACGAATCCGGCGATATTCGCGCCATCGACGTAGTTGACGCTGCCATCGGCGCGCACGCCGTGCTGCACGCAGTTGGCGTGGATCTCCTTCATGATCACGTGCAGGCGTTCGTCGACGTCGGCGTGGCGCCAGGACAGGCGCAGTGCGTTCTGGCTCATTTCCAGCCCGGAGGTGGCCACGCCGCCGGCGTTGCTGGCCTTGCCCGGGGCGTACAGGGTGCCGGCCTGCAGGAATACGTCCACCGCTTCCAGCGTGGAGGGCATGTTGGCGCCCTCGGCCACGCACAGCACGCCGTTGTGGACCAGGGTGCGGGCGTCCTCGCCGTCCAGTTCGTTCTGGGTGGCGCAGGGCAGGGCGATGTCGGCCGGGATGTGCCACGGGCGGCGGCCTTCGAGGTAGTCGAAGCGCTTGTCGTCGGCCAGTTCGGCGAGGCGGCCGCGGCGGTCGTTCTTCAGCGCCATCACTTCCTGCATGGCCTGCTCGTCGAAGCCGTCGGGGGCGAACAGGGTGCCGCCGGAGTCGGAGAAGGTCAGTACCTGCGCGCCGAGTTCGGCGGCCTTGAGCGCGGCGAACTGGGCGACGTTTCCGGAGCCGGAGATCAGCACCTTCGCGCCGTGGGTTTCGCGGCGGGCATGGTGCAGCATCTGCTCGACGAAATAGACGGTGCCGTAACCGGTCGCTTCCGGGCGCATCAGGCTGCCGCCGTAGGCGATGCCCTTGCCGGTGAACACGCAGGCCGCGTCGTTGCTGAGCTTCTTCATCATGCCGGCCATGAAGCCGACCTCGCGCGCGCCCACGCCGATGTCACCGGCCGGCACGTCGGTGTCCGGGCCGAGGTGGCGGTACAACTCCAGCATCAACGCCTGGCAGAAGCGCATCACCTCGCCGTCGCTCTTGCCCTTGGGGTCGAAGTCCGAGCCGCCCTTGCCGCCACCCATCGGCAGCGTGGTCAGCGCATTCTTGAAGGTCTGCTCGAAGGCCAGGAACTTCAGGATCGACAGGTTCACCGAGGGATGGAAGCGCATGCCGCCCTTGAACGGGCCGATCGCCGAGCTGTGCTGCACGCGCCAGGCGCGGTTGATGTGGGCGCGGCCGCTGTCATCGGCCCAGGCCACGCGGAACTGGATGACCCGTTCCGGTTCGACGAGGCGTTCGAGCAGGCCATGCCGGGTGTAATGCGGGTGCCGTTGCAGGAACGGCCAGAGACTGTGGGTGACTTCCTTGACCGCCTGCAGGAACTCGGGCTGGTGCGCATCGCGGCTGGCGACGTAGGCCAGGAAATCATCGGGGCTGCGGTGGTTCAAGGGTGGCACCTCTGGAGGGGAAAGTGGGACAAGGAAAGGACAATCGAAACAAGAGCGCGGCCAATGGCCGCGTCATGGAAGTCATTGCAGGCGATCAAGAACCGCCTGTGCCGCTTGTCGCGTGGAAAGCGCCTGCCCCTGTGCGGCGAGGTCGGCGGTGAACAGGCCGTCGTCGAGGGCGCGGGCGACCGCCTGTTCGATGGTGGCGGCTTCGGCTTCCAGCCCCAGCGAGTGGCGCAGCAGCATTGCCGCGCTGAGGATGGTGGCGCAGGGATTGGCGATGCCCTTGCCGGCGATATCCGGGGCCGAACCGTGGATAGGCTCGAAGATACCGACCTTGCCTTGTTCGCCCAGTGATGCGGATGGCAGCAGGCCCAGCGAGCCGGCCAGCATCGAGGCCTCGTCGGTGAGGATGTCGCCGAACATGTTCTCGGTGACGATCACGTCGTAGGCGCGTGGCTTTGCGATCAGGTGCATCGCCATCGAGTCAACGAGCTGGTGTTCCAGTTCGACCCCGGGGAATTCCTCACGGCCGATGCGCGCGGCGATGTCGCGCCACAGCCGCGAGGTTTCCAGCACGTTGGCCTTGTCCACCGAGGTCAGCTTGCCGCGGCGCTGCTGCGCGAGCCTGAAGGCGCTGCGAAGTACACGCTCGATCTCTACGGTGGTATAGCGGCACAGGTCGCTGGCGCTGTCGGCGTCGCGGGTCTTGTCGCCGAAATAGATGCCGCCGGTCAGCTCGCGCACGACGACGAAATCCACGTCCCTGAGCAGTTCCGGCTTGATCGGCGAGGCGTGCAGCGCGGCCGGGTGGGTGCGCACCGGGCGCAGGTTGGCGAACAGGCCCAGCGCCTTGCGGATCGCCAGCAGGCCCTGCTCCGGGCGCACCTTGGCATTGGGATCGGACCACTTGGGGCCACCGACCGCGCCCAGCAGCACGGCGTCGGCCTTGCTGCAGGCTTCCAGCGTGGCTTCCGGCAGCGGGTTGCCGTGGTTGTCGATGGCGATGCCGCCGATGTCGTATTCGCTGAAGGTGAAGTCATGGCCGAAGCGGGCGGCGATGGCCTTCAGCACATCCACGGCGGCGATGGTGATTTCGGGGCCGATGCCGTCACCCGGCAGTACGACGATGTTGGCTTGCATGCAGATTTCCCGTGTTTCCTGGTTCTTCGTAGGAGCGACGTCAGTCGCGACCGGGCTTTACCGAAAAACATCCCGGTCGCGACTGACGTCGCTCCTATAGTAAAGGTCAGATGTTCCGTTGGCTTTCGTACCGCTCGATCTCCGGCACGCGCCCCAGCAGCCAGCCAAGCTGATCGACGCCTTCCAACAGGCAGGCCTGCGAGAAGCCATCCAGCGGGAAGGAATACACCTTGCCGGCGGACGTGCGCAGTTCGCGCATGGCGACGTCGATGGTCAGTTCGTCGTCCGGGTCCTGCATCAGCGCCTGCACGTCGGCCTCGTCCAGCACGATGGGCAGCAGGCCGTTCTTCAGCGCGTTGCCGCGGAAGATGTCGGCGATCTCGCTGCTGACGATGGCACGCAGGCCCAGATCGGTCAGCGCCCACGGTGCGTGCTCGCGCGAGGAGCCGCAGCCGAAGTTGCGCCCGGCCAGCAGGATGTTGCGGCCGGCGTTGTGTGGCTGGTTGAAGGCGAACTCCGGGTTCGGCGAGCCGTCGGCCTGCCAGCGCCAGTCGTTGAAGGCATTGCGGCCCAGCCCCGCGCGCTCGGTGGTGGAGAGGAAGCGCGCCGGGATGATCTGGTCGGTGTCGATGTTGGTCTGGCGCAGCACCACGCTGCGCGAGACGAGTTGGGTGAAAGCGGCCATCACGCCACCTCCTTGTTGAACAGTTCGCGCACGTCGGCGACATGGCCGTTCACCGCCGCCCACGCGGCGCTCAGCGGCGAGGCCAGCAGGGTGCGCGAGCCAGGACCCTGGCGGCCCTCGAAATTGCGGTTGCTGGTGCTCACCGCCAGCTGTCCCGGTGCGACCAGGTCGCCGTTCATCGCAATGCACATCGAGCAGCCCGGTTCGCGCCATTCGGCGCCGGCGGCGCGCACGATCTCGTGGATGCCCTCGGCCTCGGCCTCGTGCTTGACGATCTCCGAGCCCGGCACCACCAGCATGCGTACGCCTGCGGCGACGCGGCGACCGCGCAGCACCGTCGCCACGTCGCGCATGTCGCTGAGGCGACCGTTGGTGCAGGAACCGACGAACACCACGTCCACCGGCGTGCCAGCCAAGGCGTGCCCAGCCTCGAGCTTCATGTAGTCCAGGCCCTTCTGCGCGGCGGCGTCGTTGGCGGCGGGGATCGGCGCATCCACCGCAATCGCGGTGCCCGGGTGCGTGCCCCAGGTCAGGGTCGGGCGAATGTCGGCGGCATCGATGCGAACGTCCACGTCGAAGCGCGCGCCGTCATCGCTGTTCAAGGTTTTCCAGTAGGCGACAGCCTTGTCGAAGTCGGCACCCTTGGGGCCACGCGGGGTCTTTGCCACCCAGTCGAAGGTGGTCTGGTCGGGGGCGACCATGCCGGCGCGCGCACCGGCTTCGATGCTCATGTTGCACAGGGTCATGCGCTGCTCCATATCCATCGCTGCGATGGTGGAGCCGCGGAATTCCAGCACGTGGCCGGTGCCGCCGTTGACGCCGATCACGCCAATGATGTGCAGCACCACGTCCTTGGCGCCGACACCCGGCGCCAGTTCGCCATCGACGGTGATCGACATGGTCCTGGCCTTGCGTTGCAGCAGGCATTGCGTGGCCAGCACGTGGCCGACCTCGCTGGTGCCGATGCCGAAGGCCAGCGCGCCGAACGCGCCGTGGGTGGAGGTGTGGCTGTCGCCGCAGACTATCGTCATGCCCGGCTGGGTGAAGCCCTGTTCCGGGGCGATGACGTGGACGATGCCGCGGTTGCTCGAAGCCATGTCGAACAGCTCGATGCCGTACTCGGCGCAGTTACTCGCCAGCATCTCGACCTGCGCTTCCGAGGCCTGGCTCGCATACGGCAGCTTGCCGTCGGCGCCGGCCGGCAGCGTCGGGGTGGAGTGGTCCATCGTCGCCTTGGTGCGGTCCGGGCGGCGCGGCTTCAGGCCGCGTTCGCGCAGTTCGGTGAAGGCCTGCGGCGAGGTGACCTCGTGGATCAGGTGCAGGTCGATGTACAGCACGGCCGGCGCGCTGTCGCTTTCGGGGACGACGACGTGGGCGTCCCACAGTTTGTCGTACAAGGTCTTGGGTGCGGAGCTCATCGTGTTCGGTTCCGTTGCCTGTGCCTGCCGCCGCGCTCAGGCGCTGACGGCTGCCTCGTTGTCCACGCCTTCGCGCTGGCGCAGCAGGCGGTTGGTGACGTCCAGCCAGGCCAGCGCGCTGGCCTCGATGATGTCGCGGCTGGTGCCGGTGCCTTCCAGTATCTCGCCTTCGTGGCGCACGCTGAGGTTGGCCTCGCCGCGCGCGTCGGCGCCGATGCCGACGCTGTGCACGTGGTAGCTGTCCAGGGTCAGCTGGATGCCGGTGGCGGCCGACAGCGCGGCGAACAGGGCATCGACCGGGCCGTCGCCCTGCGCGGTCTCGGCCACGCGGTTGCCCTCCGGGTCGGACAGCTCGACCAGCGCGTTGGCGCGGCTGCCGACATCGCTGATGGTCATCGATGCCAGCCGGTAGCCGTCGTTGCCGGAGGTGCCCTGCATCAGCGCCTGCAGGTCGGCGTCGGTGACCACGCGCTGCTGCTCGCACACGTTCTTGAACTGCTCGAACACCAGCTTCAGTTCTTCCTCCTCCAGCCAGTAGCCGAGCGCGCGCAGGCGCGCCTCGACCGCGGCGCGGCCGCTGTGGCGGCCCAGCACCATCTGCGTGTCGGCCCAGCCCACGTCCTGCGGGTGCATGATTTCGTAGGTGTTGCGGTTGCGCAGCATGCCGTGCTGGTGGATGCCCGATTCATGGGCGAAGGCGTTGGCGCCGACGATGGCCTTGTTGCGCTGCACCGGCATGCCCACCAGCCGCTGCAGCAGCTGCGAGGTCGGCACGATGCGGCGGGTGTCGAAGCCGGTGTCGAAGTTGTAGAAGGCGTTGCGCACCTTCAGCACCATCGCGATCTCCTCCAGCGCACAGTTGCCGGCGCGCTCGCCAATACCATTTATCGAGCCTTCCACCTGCCGCGCGCCGCCCTCGATGGCGGCCAGCGAGTTGGCCACGGCCAGGCCCAGGTCGTTGTGGCAATGGGTGCTGAACACCACCTTGTCGGCGCCGGCGGCGTTGGCGATCACGTGCTGGAACATCGCGCGGATCTCCTCCGGGGTGGTGAAGCCCACGGTGTCCGGCAGGTTGATGGTGCGCGCGCCGGCGGCGATGGCGACCTGCGCCACCTCGGTCAGGAAGTCCAGCTCGGTGCGGGTGGCGTCCTCGGCGGAGAACTCGACGTCGTCGATGTAGCCGCGCGCCATGCTCACATGCTTGTGCACCGACTCCAGCACCTGCTCCTTGTTCATGCGCAGCTTGTGTTCGCGGTGCAGCGGGCTGGTGGAAAGGAACACGTGCAGGCGCGGTTTGGCCGCCGCTTCCAGTGCCTTGACCGAGGTTTCGATGTCGCCCGGCAGGCAGCGCGACAGCACCGCCAGCACCGGCTCGCGCAGTTCGCGGCCGATCAGCGCCATTGCCTCGCGGTCGGACTGCGAGCTGGCCGGGAAGCCGGTTTCGATGACATCCACGCCCAGCTCGGCCAGTGCGCGCGCCATCACCAGCTTCTGCGGCGGGGTCATGCTGCAGCCGGGGGATTGCTCGCCGTCGCGCAGGGTGGTGTCGAAGATGGTAATTCGCGGGGTGTTGATGGTTGGAGTATTCACCAGAGGGTCTCCTCGACGGCGGTAGCGATGATGTTGGAAGGTTCGGTTCGGGGCGCGCGCGCCGCGTTGCCGGCGACGCGGCTGCGGAGTCGTTCGGGGTTGCGCCGTCGTGGTTTGCGCGGGGGGCTGGGGCGGACTTCGGACAGCAGGGTGGCGAGCACGGCGGCGTCGATGTTGCCGCCGGACACCACCGCGCACTTGCGCCTGCCGGCCACGCGGCGGCCGGCGGCCAATGCCAGCGCGCCGGCGCCCTCGGCGATGACGTGTTCCTCCAGCGCCAGCCGCACCAGCGTCTCGCGCAGCTCGGCCTCGCGCACGATGACCACGTCGTCGAGCAGGCTGGCGCACAGGCGGCGGGTGATGAAGCCGGGGATCTTGACCTTGACGCCGTCGGCCAGGGTCGCCACCGGCGCGATCTCGCGCACGTCGCCCTTGATCGCGCGCGCCATCGAATCCACGCCCTCGACCTGGGCGCCGATGATGCGCACGCCCTGCGATTTCAGCGCCAGCGCCACGCCGGAGGCCAGGCCGCCGCCGCCGATCGGCACGATCACCACGTCCGGCGCGTGCGGGGCGATCTCGATGCCCAGCGTGCCCTGCCCGGCGATCACGTCGGGGTCGTCGAACGCGGACAGGAAGCGGTAGCCGTTCTGTGCGGCCAGTTCGCGGGCGAAGGTGTAGGCCTCGTCGTAGCTGTTGCCGTGCTGGCGCACGGTGGCGCCCCAGTGCTGCACGCCGGCGATCTTGGTGGCCGGCGCGCCATGCGGCATCACCGTGATCGCCTGCACGCCCAGCCGGTAGGCGGCCCACGCCACGCCCTGCGCATGGTTGCCGGCCGAGGCGCAGATCACCGGGCGCTCGTCGCCGCGCTCCAGCGCGGCCAGCATCGCGTTCAATGCGCCGCGCACCTTGTAGGAACCGGTGCGCTGCAGGTTTTCGAGCTTGAGCCAGGTGCCGAAGCGCTCGGCGTAGTGCAGCGGCGTCGGCGGCAGGAAACGGCGCAGCCGCGCCTGCGCGGCCAATACGTCGGCGACGCTGACGGTTACGTCGCCGGCGTTGCCGGTACCTGCGGTGGCGCGGCCGCGGTCAGGCATGGAACGGCCGGGAACGGGGAACGGGGAGCGGGGAATGGAGGAGCGTCGCGTAGCGTCGAAGAAGACGCCTCCGGTGCGAACGCGGTGGGGCAGCATGCGGAGAACGTCCATTCCCCGTTCCCCGTTCCCCGTTCCCACGCTTTACGGCTACATCCGAGTTCATGCCGCCACCCCGGCATCGTCCAGTGCCACGACCCGCACCGACTCGCAGTCGTAGACCTTTTCCAGCTGGTGGCGCAGCGTTTCCGGCGGGCGCTGGCCGGAAATCTCCATCTGCACGCGCCAGCCGTCGGCGCCGCGCTTGCCGTCGATGTTGTACGGGAAGAAGCCGCGGCGCTCGACCATGCCCAGCACGCGCAGCAGCGCGCCTTCGGCGGGCTTCAGCACCAGCTCAAGCCGGTATTGCATTGGGGTTCTCCTGCGTTGCCCGGGCATGGGCGGGGTTGCTGTCCAGCATGGTGCTGTTGGCGTTGTTCGGTGGCACCAGCGGCCACACGTTGGCGCGGGCGTCGATGCCCACGTGCAGCAGCGCCGGGCCGGGGGTGTCCAGCAGCGCGGCCAGCGCGTCCTCCACTTCCGCGCGCTGGGTGATGTGCGTGGCGGGGATGCCGAACACCTGCACCAGCGCGGCGAAATCCGGGTTGTCGGACAGGTCGATCTCGCTGTAGCGCTCGGCGAAGAACAGCTCCTGCCACTGCCGCACCATGCCCAGCGAGGAGTTGTTCAGCAGCACGATCTTCACCGGCAGCCGGCAGCGGGCGATGGTCGCCAGCTCCTGCACGTTCATCATGAAGCTGCCGTCGCCGGAGACCAGGACCACGGTGCGCTCGGGGCAGGCGAACTGCGCGCCCATCGCCGCTGGCAGGCCGAAGCCCATCGTGCCCAGCGCGCCGCTGGTCAGGTGGTTGCGCGGGTGGTTGAAGCGGCAGTGCTGCGCCACCCACATCTGGTGCTGGCCGACGTCGCAGGTGATGACGGTGTCCGGCGGGGCGATCTCGCTCAGCCGCTTGAGCAGCGCCGGGGCATAGATGTCCTTGCCCGGCGCGTCGTAGCGCGCGGCGAACTTCTCGCGGTTGGCCGCGCAGCGCGCGCGCCAGCTGTTGCAGTTGCCGCGCACCTTGCCCAGTGCGCGCAGTCCGTGGGCGACGTTGCCGGGGATGGCGACGTCGGCACCGCGCAGCTTGGAGATTTCATACGCATCGGCATCCAGGTGGATGACCCGTGCGAACGGCGCGAATTCGGCCAGCTTGCCGGTGGCGCGGTCATCGAAGCGCGCGCCGACCACGATCAGCAGGTCCGATTCCTGCACCGCCATGTTGGCGGCGCGGGTGCCGTGCATGCCCAGCATGCCCAGGTATTGCGGGTGGTTGGCCGGCAGCGCGCCCAGCCCGCGCAGGGTCAGCACGGTGGGGATGCCGCTGGCCTCGACGAACTGGCGGAACTCGCCCACAGCCTCGGCCAGGGCGATGCCGCCGCCGCCGTAGATCACCGGCTTCTCGGCCGCGGCGATCAACGCCACCGCCTCGGCCAGCCGCTGCGCGTCCGGCGCCGGCACCGGCTCGACCGTGGCCGGCACGTGGTCGGGCAGGTGCGAGGCATCGGCCAGCTGCACGTCCTTGGGCAGGTCGATCAGCACCGGGCCGGGGCGGCCCTCGCGGGCGACGCGGAACGCCTCGGCCAGCACCCGTGGCAGGTCGTCGACGCTGCGCAGCAGCCAGCTGTGCTTGACGATCGGCATCATCATGCCGAACACGTCCAGCTCCTGGAACGCATCGGTGCCCAGCAGCGGCGTGGCGACCTGGCCGGTGATGCACACCATCGGCACCGAGTCGAGCATCGCGTCGGCGATGCCGGTGACCAGGTTGGACGCGCCGGGGCCGGAGGTGGCCACGCATACGCCGACCTTGCCGCTGGCGCGGGCGTAGCCGTTGGCGGCCAGCGCCGCACCCTGCTCGTGGCGCACCAGGATGTGCTTGAGGGTGGAATCCACCAATGCGTCGTAGAACGGCATGATGGTGCCGCCCGGATAGCCGAACAGCGTCTGCACGCCTTCGGCCTCCAGGGCCTGCGTCAACCAGCGTGCGCCGTTGCGTGGCGCGCCGTGGGTGGGAGTGTTCATGCAGCGACCTTTGCCTGTTGCGGGTGGGGGACCGCGGGTTTACGCGTTCTGGGCTTGCAGCCAGACCATCTTGGCGCGCAGCTCCTTGCCCACCTTCTCGATCGGGTGCTCCAGGTCGGCCTGCTTGAACTTGTTGTAGTTCGGCAGGCCGGCGTTGTACTCGGCCACCCAGTTGCGGGTGAAGGTGCCGTCCTGGATGTCCTTGAGCACGTCCTTCATGCGCGCCTTGGTGCCGGCGTCGATCACCCGCGGGCCGCTGACGTAGTCGCCGTACTGCGCGGTCTCGGAGACGAATTCCAGCATGCGGCTGATGCCGCCTTCGTAGAACAGGTCGACGATCAGCTTCAGCTCGTGCAGCACTTCGTAGTAGGCGATCTCCGGCTGGTAGCCGGCTTCCACCAGCGTCTCGAAGCCGGCCTGCACCAGCGACGAGGCGCCGCCGCACAACACCGCCTGCTCGCCGAACAGGTCGGTCTCGGTTTCTTCCTTGAACGTGGTCTGGATCAGGTTGGCGCGCGCGCCGCCCAGGCCGGCGGCATAGGCCAGCGCGTACTGCTGGGCCTTGCCGCTCTTGTCCTGGTACACCGCCCAGATGCACGGCACGCCGCGGCCGATCTCGTACTCGCGGCGCACCAGCGCACCCGGGCCCTTCGGCGCGACCAGCACCACGTCCAGGTCCACGCGCGGGGTGATCATGCCGTAATGCACGTTCAGGCCGTGGGCGAACAGCAGGCACGCGCCCTGCTTCATGTTCGGCGCCAGCACCTCGTCGTAGAGCTTCTGCTGGACCATGTCCGGGGTCAGCACCGCGACCAGGTCAGCGTCCTTGACCGCCTCGGCGGGCGCCTTGACGGCGAAGCCATCGGCCTGTGCCTTGGCTTCGGTCGGGCCACCCGGGCGCAGGCCGACGGTGACGTCGAAACCGGATTCACGCAGGTTCAGCGCATGGGCGCGGCCTTGGCTGCCGTAACCGATGACGGCGATCTTGATCTGGGGCAGGTCGTTGGTGCTCATGGGGCTTGGTTCCTTGCGATGAAGAGAAAGGGTGCGGTGAAGAAAGAAACGGCCGTCGCGTCAGGACGCGGCGGCCGTCGGGGGAGGCGGGCAATGGACGTGGGCCGCTGCGGTGCGCGGTGCATCGCAGGCGGTGTTTTTCGGTTTGGCGGTATCGGTCGTGAACATGGTTTCAGGTGAAATGGATGCTGGAAACGAAAAACCCCGCACCGGGGCCGGTGCGGGGTTTTTGATCGAATCTGGCTTTTTTCGACTACGCGCCAGCTCGTCCCGCACCTGTGGGCCCGGTAATAAGCACGAGTACAAGCAGCGAGGCCGCGGCGGGAGCCGGGCTCGGCGACGGGTGAACGGTGGCGGTGTGGCGTTGCAGCATGGATCCGAGATAAACATGCGACTTTTGCCGCTGTCAAGCCCTGTGCGCTGGATGCGCGGAGCGCCATGCCGCAATGCGGCGCGAATGCCCGCCACGGCAGCATGGTTGCCGTTGAAAACGATGTGGCGAGGTCGTGATGACGAAGGCGGGGAGCGGCCGATTGCGCGGTTCCAGCGGCTCTTCCGTAGGAGCGACGTGAGTCGCGACAGTGGCTTTCCCGGCAACACCAAGGTCGCGACTCACGCCGCTCCTACGACGGCGGCAGCACCTTGCCGGGGTTGAGGATGCCGTCGGGATCGAGCGCCTGCTTGATCGCGCGCATCGCCGCCAGCGTGGCCGGGGTGAAGGCCTGTGCCATGAAGTCGCGCTTGGCCAGGCCGATGCCGTGCTCGCCGGACAGGGTGCCGCCCAGCGCCAGCGCCAGCGCGAACACTTCCGGCAACGCCGCATGCGCGCGCGCGTTCTCGCCGGCATCGTCCGGGTGGTAGAGGATGTTGACGTGCAGGTTGCCGTTGCCAGCATGGCCGAAGGCGACGATGGGCAGTTCGAAGCGCGCCGACAGCGCCTGCACCCCGGCCACCAGCTCGGGAATGCGCGATACCGGTACCACCACGTCCTCGTTGATCTTGCCCGGCGCGATGCTCTTCAGCGCCGGCGACAAGGCACGCCGCGCCGCCCACAGTTTTTCGCGCGCGCTGCCGTCCATCGCCACGTCCAGCGCCAGCAGGCCATCGCCCTCGGCCGCCTGCGCCAATGCGTGCAGCACGTTGGGCAGGGTGTCCTCGTCGCCATCGGCGTCGATCAGCAGCATCGCCCCGGCCTCGGGCACCTGCGCGCCATTGCGGCGCAGCAACTCCAGGCTGCGCGCATCCATGAATTCCAGCGTGGTCGGCGTGGCCGGTTGGGTCATCACCCGCGATACCGCCGCCGCCGCGCTTTCGGCATCGCGATACAGCACGCGCAGGCCGGCCTGCGCGCGCGGGCGCGGGGCCAGCTTCAGCGTGGCCTCCACGATCAAGGCCAGCGTGCCCTCGCTGCCGACGAGCAGGTGGGTGAGGTCGTAGCCGGTGGAGTCCTTGGTCCACGGGCCGCCGCATTCGATGATCTCGCCGGTGCCGGTCACCGCCACCAGGCCGAGCACGTTGTCGCGGCTGGTGCCGTATTTCACCGCGCGCGGGCCGCCGGCATTGGTGGCGAGGTTGCCGCCGATGCTGCAGATCTCGAAGCTGGACGGGTCCGGCGGCCAGAACAGGCCGTGCGGCATCAGCGCTTGTTGCAGCTCGCCATTGAGCACGCCGGGCTCGACCACCGCGCAGCGGTCGCCGGGGCGCAGGGCAATGATCCGGTTCATGCGTGCGAAGGACAGCACGATGCTGCCGGCACTGGGCACCGCCGCGCCGGTGGTGCCGCTGCCGGCACCACGCCCGACCAGCGCCACCCCGTGCGCGCGGCAAGCGCGGACGATGGCCTGCACCTGTTCGCGGGTTTCCGGCACGGCCACGCCCTGCGGCAGTGCGTGGCGCCAGGAGTTGTCCTGCGCGTGCGCGGCCAGCGTGGCCGCATCGGTATGCCAATGCGTGCCCAGCAGGCGCGCCAGTTGTTCGGTGAAAGCCAGGGGTAGGGTCGTCATTGCATCAGCAGTCGTCGGCGCGGAACGCATCACGCAGCCAGTTCAGTCGGGGCGGTTCGCCACTGGCCTCGACCACGTCGAAGCGACAGGGGGCCTGCGCCAGTGCCGGGTGGGTGACCAGGTACAACTGCGCGGCGCGCAGCAGCTTGCGGCGCTTGCCGATGTCGACCGAGGCGGCACCACCGCCGAATGCCGTGCTGCGCCGGTAGCGCACTTCCACGAACACCACGCTGCCGTCGGCCGGGTCGCGCATCACCAGGTCCAGCTCGCCGCCGCGGTAGCGGACGTTGCCGGCCAGCCAGCGCAGGCCGGCGTTCTCCAGATGGCGGCGCGCGGCGGCCTCGACCGCCGCGCCACGGTTGGCCTGCTCAGCGGCCATCACCGATCGGCACCGGCTGGCCACCGCGGAAGGTGGACCACGCCGGCGTGCGCAGCACGTTGCCGAAACCATCCAGGTGCAGGGTGCCGGTGGCCCCGGCCAGGCCGGCGCCGCCGCTGCTGTTGGCCAGCTTCTCCAGGTAGGCGGAAATCTTCCAGGCGTCGAAGCCGAAGGCGAACAGGCGCGCGGCGGCGCCGCGGGCGGTCGGCAGGGTGGCGGCCAGCTCGCTGGCGGCAGGCAGGCCGGCAGCGCCGCGCGTGGTCCACGCTTCGCTCGGGAAGGCGATGCCGTCCAGCGGCATGTCCTCCTCGGCCTTGCCGGTACCGGAAACCAGTTGCGAGGTGCCCACGCGGGTAGTGCCGGCCAGCCCGGCCAGCGCCAGCTGCGGCGTCAGCATCCGTGCCTGCGATCCCTTGACCGCGAGGAACACCGAATCCACCGTACCGGCCTGGCGCAGTTGCGCGCCGATGTCGGCCGGGGCGTCGCCGACGCCGATGCTGGCCGCCACCTTGCCGCCGCGCTGGGCGAAGCGCTCGCCGAAGGCGGCCGCGGCGCGGCGGCCGGTGTCGTCGTTGCTGACGATTACCAGCACGTTGCCGCGCTCGCGCGCCAGCAGGTATTCGGCGGCCATGATGCCGTCGTCCTCCGGCGCCAGCGAGAAACCTGCGCTGCCCGGCGGCGGGGTGTCCCTGCCGCGGTTCAGTGCCAGCACCGGCACCTGCAGCTGGTCGCGGGCGAACAGCGCGTCGACCTCGTCGCGGCCCAGCGGCCCGACCACGAAGTCGGCGCCATCGGCCACCGCCTTGTCATAGGCGGCGCCAGCGCCGGCCGGGGTGCCGCGGGTATCGATGAAGTCGAGCTGCGGGCGGCGGCGGTACTCGGCGTAGTAGCCGGTCAGCAGGCCGTCGCGTACCGGTGCGGCGGCGGTGGCGAGGCTGCCGGAGAGCGGCAGCAGCACCGCCATCTTCAGCGGCGGCCGGTAGCCGTCGGCCTCGGCCGGCGGGCGCTTGCCGGTGTCCATCTGCCAGGCGGCATCGCGGTCGAACGGGCGCGGTAGCGGCAGGCCGCGGCCGATCAGGGCGCGGCCTGCGTGGTTGTAGAGCGGGTCGCCCACCGGGAGCGCGGCGCTGCGCCGGGTGAGGGTGGCGTCGTCGAGGCTGGCCAGCAGGCGCACGATGGCGCGCTGGTTGTCGGCGCGGGCGCTGCCGGCCAGCAGCGGGTTGGCGCGGGCACGCTCGCCGGCGGTGGCGAAGGCATCGCCGGCGGCCTCCTGTGCCTGCGCGCGTGCCAGGTACCAGCGCGCCTGCAGGGCTGCCGGCAGTTGATCGGGTTGGCCGCCCAGTGTCTGCAGGAGGGTGCCCGGCTGCTGGTCGGCCAAGGCCAGTTCCGCGACCAGCAGGGCATGGCGCTGCTGGCTGGCACCGGCCAGCTGGCGGGCCTGCACCTGCGCCAGCAGCATGCGCGCGCGCGCATCGTCGCCGGCCTCGTGCCAGGCGAAGGCGGCGTCGGCCAGCAGTTGCGCGTGCTGCGCGCCGCGCGCCAGTGCCGCCTCGGCCTCCAGTTGCTGGGCCGCCTCGCGCGGCTTGCCCTGGTCGAGCAGGGCAATGGCCGCCTGTTGGCCCGGCGACGTGGTGGGCGCCATGCCGGTGGTGGCGCAGCCGGCGAACAGCAGCAGCGACAGTGACAGGGTGGTGATCCGTGCAGCGGGCTTGTTCATTCGGAATCCGTTCAACGGCATGCGGCGGCGCGGGGTGGAGGAGACGGTAGGATTCTACCCTTGCCCACGGAAAAGCCGATGATGCCCGCTCCCGCCGCCACCTTGTATGTCGTTGCCACGCCGATCGGCAACCTCGCCGACCTGAGCCCGCGCGCGCTGGAGGTGCTGCGTTCGGTGGCGGCGATCTGCGCCGAGGACACCCGCCACACCGGTCAGCTGCTGTCGCACTTCGGCATCGGCAAGCCGCTGGTGGCGCTGCACGACCACAACGAGGAGGCGATGGCCGAGCGCGTTGTGGCGCGCCTGCTGGGCGGCGAATCGCTGGCGCTGGTCAGCGACGCCGGCACCCCGCTGGTCAGCGACCCCGGCTTCCGGCTGGTGCGCGCCGCGCGCGCGGCCGGGGTGAGGGTCAGCCCGGTGCCGGGCGCGTGCGCGGCGATCGCGGCGTTGAGCGTGGCCGGCCTGCCGAGCGACCGTTTCGTGTTCGAGGGCTTCCTGCCGGCCAAGGCCGCCGCGCGCCGCGAGCGCCTGCAACGGCTGGCCGGCGAGACCGGCACGCTGGTGTTCTACGAATCCTCGCACCGCATCGCCGAATCGCTGGCGGACATGGCCGCCGCGTTCGGCGGCGAGCGCCCGGCGGTGGTCGCGCGCGAACTGACCAAGCTGTTCGAAACCGTGCTCGACGGCAGCCTGGCGCAGCTGCTGGCCGCCGTGCAGGCCGATGACAACCAGCGCAAGGGCGAGTTCGTGGTGATGGTGCAGGGCGCCGGCGACGACGAGCAGGCGAAGATCGCCGAAGGCCGCCGCCTGTATGCCAGGCTCAACGAACACCTGCCGCCCTCCACCGCCGCCAAGCTGGCGGCCGAGCTGAGCGGCGCGCCGCGCAAGGCGTTGTATGGCGGGTGAGGCCGGGAACGGGGAGTCGGGAACAGGGAATGGCTGTTCTGCTCTTCGGCAAGCATCCGAATGCCGGCTGCAACGCTGAACGCCGACGTTTCTGGATACGGTCATTCCCTGTTCCCGATTCCCCGTTCCCCGCTGCAAAGTGCGAGAATGCCGCCCGGCGGAGTCGGCCGGACAGTCGCGTCGTTCCTTCGGGAGCGCCGAGGAAAGTCCGGGCTCCACAGGGCAAGGTGCCAGGTAACGCCTGGGCGGCGCGAGCCGACGGAAAGTGCAACAGAAAGATACCGCCTACGTTCCTCGTCACCCCATTGCGGCCCGTAAGTTGGTCGCTGGCGATGCGAAGCATCGCCCAAGTCCTCTGGACAGGCCGCAGTGGGGTGGCGAGGAGCCGGTAAGGGTGAAATGGTGCGGTAAGAGCGCACCGCGAGTCCGGCAACGGACCGGCACGGCAAACCCCACCTGGAGCAAGACCAAATAGGGACCTCATGACGTGGCCCGCGTCGGGTCCGGGTAGGTTGCTCGAGCGTCGCGGTGACGCGGCGCCTAGAAGAATGACTGTCCACGACAGAACCCGGCTTACAGGCCGGCTCCGCCGCTTTTCCCGCCCGTCGGGCGGGAAAAGCCCCAAGGTTTTGCACCGCACAGGCGGTGCAAAACCTTGGGGCCCGGGCCCTTTGTTCCCCCAATCCCCGCGCCTGTCGGCGCGCCCCCTTTACCAAAAGAGGCTCTCCTCCAGTTGGTATATCGGGGCTCGCTTCGCATCGCTGCCGGCTCCCGATCTGATCTGTAGGAGCGACGTCAGTCGCGACCAGGCATTGCCGAGAAAGCCCGGTCGCGACTGACGTCGCTCCTACAGGGCCACCCGGGTTTCGCCGTTGAATACGCCCTGCGGGCCGAAGCGGCGCTCGACGATGAAGCCGCGGCCGGCATCGTCGATGGCAATGATGGTGCTGGCGCGGGTGCCGTAGTCCTCGCCGCGGATGAAGGCGGCCGACAGGTGCCGTTCCAGCTCCAGCGGGATGCCGGTGGCGGGCAGGTCGGCATCGGCCGGCTGCCATTCGTCGGACAGCGCGGCCCACAATCCGTCCAGCGCCGGGTCGTCCTGCGCCAGCCAGTGTTCGAGGGCGGCCATCAGTCGCTGGGTCTTCGGCCACGGTGCGTCCAGCACGCCATTGGACATGCCGTGCACACCCGGCGCCAGCGCCTGCCGCGTCGCCGGGTGGTTGCCAAGGTGGTGGCAACCTTCGGCATCGGCCAGCAGCAGGTTGAACGGGGCGAAGTCGCCGGCCTGCCCGGCCAGTGCATCGATGCTGGCCGCCGCCGGTGTCGTGCCGGCGAGGAAGCCGGCGACCAGCGCGCCGCGCGACGGGCCACCGGCCGCCGCGGCCGGGTCGCGCACATTGGTGAGCACGGCCGCGTGGCCGGCATCGTTGACGCCCATCCAGGTACCGCCCGAGCGCAGGTCGCGCCCGGCGATGACGCCCGCCTGCGGCGCCGGCCAGCGCGTGAGGGCGGCGGTGGGGCGGGCGTGGAATTCGTCGCGGTTGCCGGCCATCAGCAGGCGCCAGCGGGGGTGGGTTTTCCAGGCAAGGGCGACCAGGCACATGCGCTCCAGTGTGCCTTTTCGCGCAGGCGGCGGCCACGGCCGGCTGAATGGCGGCACGACCTTCACGTGGCCTGCACACGCCTGAACTTCGCCCCAATCTCAAAATTTGAGACGAAACAGCGACTTGTGGATAAACCTTGAACAAGTCTCTAAAGATTGGCGCAAGCCATTGATGCGTCTGGCGATTTTGCGTCCCGAAAGTTGTTGACAAGCCCTTTGCCACTGCTAATGTGGGCATCGGAGGGAAAACCGGGTTATTCGTGGTTTTTCGTGGTTCAATGACCGCCCAGGCGGAATGACAGACGGATAGGACGCGGCGTGTTTCAGGGCGAGACGGCCATCACGGTTGACGACAAGGGACGCATGGCGGTGCCCACCGCCCATCGCGACCTGGTCGCGCGTGCCTGTGGCAACCGCTTGGTGCTGACCTACAACCCGTTCGAGGCTGGTTGCCTGTGGCTGTACGCCGAAAAGGAATGGGAGCGGGTGCGCGACGAGGTGATGGCCAGGCCCAACACGCAGCGCGTGGTGCGCACCCTGCAGCAGAAACTCGTCGGCTCGGCCGCCCATCTGGAACTGGATGGCAACGGCCGCATCAGCCTGCCGTCCAGCCACCGCAATGCGGTCGGCATCGAGAAGAAGGCGGTGCTGATGGGCATGGGCGACAAGTTCGAACTATGGAGCGAGCAAGCGCATCGCGCGTTGATCCAGCAGACATTGTCTGACGGGGATCTGGGCGATGGGCTGCTCGACCTGAAGTTGTGAGCCGGGGTGCCCGGGTGCGCGGTCAAGCGCAGGCCGGTCACCCTCCGGTGTCGCAGCCGCCGGCGGCTCACCTGCCGGTGCTGTACACCCAGGTCCTGAGTGGCCTGAGGGTGATCGAGAGCGGTATCTATCTGGATGGCACGTTCGGCCGTGGCGGCCATGCCGGCGGCGTGCTGCGCCAGCTCGGCCCGCACGGGCGCCTGCTGGTGATGGACAAGGACCCGGAGGCCATCGCCGTGGCGCAGCGCGACTTCGCACCGGACCCGCGCGTGTCCATCCATCGCGGCAGCTTCGCCGACCTGCTGGACTGGAACGAGACCGCCGCCGGCCTCGACGGCGTGCTGTTCGACCTGGGCGTGTCCTCGCCGCAGCTGGACGTGGCCGAGCGCGGTTTCAGCTTCGGCAAGGACGGCCCGCTGGACATGCGCATGGACCCGGATACGGGTGAAAGCGCCGCGCAGTGGCTGAACCGCGCCGAGGAGCGCGAGATCGCCGACGTGCTGTGGACCTATGGCGAAGAACGCCAGAGCCGCCGCATCGCCCGCGCCGTCGTCGCCCGCCGTGCCAGCCAGCCGTTCGCGCGCACTGCCGAACTGGCCGAGCTGATCGCCTCGGCGATGCCGCGCGGCAAGTCCGGTACCGACAAGAGCCGGATCCACCCGGCCACGCGCAGCTTCCAGGCCATCCGCATCCACATCAACCGCGAGCTGGCCGACCTCGAGGCCGGGCTGGACGCGGCGCTGGCGCGCCTGAAGCCCGGTGGCCGGCTGGCGGTGATCAGCTTTCATTCGCTGGAAGACCGCATCGTCAAGCAGTTCATGAACCGCCACGCCAAGGCCCCGCCGAGCAACCGTCGGCTGCCCGAGGCGGTGGCGTTCGTGCCGACGCTGGATTTGATCGGTGGAGCGACCAAGGCCGAGGACGACGAACTGGCGGCGAACCCGCGTTCGCGCAGCGCGGTGCTGCGGGTGGCCGAGAAGCGGGGAACGGGGAACGGGGAACGGGGAATGACGGATCGCGGGAAGGCTTCATTCCCGGTTCCCGGTTCCCGGTTCCCTGCTTCTGCAGGAGGCCAGCCATGAGCCGGCTCCTCCTCGTCGTGTTGCTGCTGGCCACCATCGCCTCGGCGATTGGCGTGGTCTACAGCCGCCATCGCCACCGCCAACTGTTCGTCGAACTGACGCAGCTGGAGCATGCGCGCGACGAGTTGAACATCGAATTCGGCCGCCTGCAGCTGGAGCAGGCCACGCTGGCGCAGGCCACCCGCATTGATCAGGAGGCGCGTGGCCGGCTGGGCATGAAGTTCCCGGAAGCGGCCGACATCGTGGTGGTGCGCCCATGAACAACGCACCGCGCCGCAATCGCAACCGCAGCCAGTTCAACCTGCGCACCCGCATGCTGATGGTGGGCGCCGGGCTGGGTCTGTGCGCGGTGACGCTGGTCGGCCGCGCCGCCTATGTGCAGCTGGTCAACAGCGACTTCTACCAGCGCCAGGGCGAGGCGCGCTATCTGCGCGAAGTGCCGATCGCCACCTCGCGCGGCATGATCACCGACCGCAACGGCGAGCCGGTGGCGGTGTCCACGCCAGTGGCCTCGGTCTGGGTCAACCCGCAGGAGCTGCTGCGCGCGCCCGGGCGCATCCCCGAGCTGGCGCAGGCGCTGTCGCTGCCGGTGGACGAGCTGACCGCGAAGCTCACGCAGAAGGCCGACAAGGAATTCCTGTACCTGCGCCGGCGCATGAACCCGGACGTGGCCGCGCAGATCGTCGCGCTGAAGATCCCGGGCGTGTTCTCGCAGCGCGAGTTCCGCCGCTATTACCCGCAGGGCGAGGCGCTGGCGCACGTGCTGGGCTTCACCAACATCGACGACCACGGCCAGGAAGGGCTGGAACTGGCCTTCGACGACTGGCTGCGCGGCAAGCCCGGCGCCAAGAAGGTGATCCGCGACCGCAAGGGCGCGATCGTCGAGAGCATCGACCTGGTGCGCGCGGCCGAGCCGGGCAAGGACCTGACCCTGAGCATCGACCGCCGCATCCAGTTCCTGGCCATGCGCGAGCTGCGCAACGCGGTGGTCGAGAACAAGGCCGCCGGCGGCTCGGTGGTGATCATGGACGTGGCCACCGGCGAGGTGCTGGCGATGGCCAACCTGCCGACCTACAACCCGAACGCGATCAGCGGCGCCACCGCGGATGCGCGCCGCAACCGCGCCGTCACCGACCTGGTCGAGCCGGGCTCGACGATGAAGCCGCTGACCGTGGCCACCGCGCTGCAGAACCACCTGGTCACGCCGGACACCCAGATCGACACCAACCCCGGCTACCTGACCCTGGGCCGCTACACCATCCGCGACGTGCCGCGGAACAACGGCGTACTCGACGTCACCGGCGTCATCACCCGCAGCTCCAACATCGGCGCGGCCAAGATCGCCGCGCGCATTCCCGACCGCACCTTCTACGACTCGGTGCGCGCCTTCGGCTACGGCGTGGCGCCGCACAGCGGCTTCCCCGGCGAATCGGTGGGCGTGGTGCCGGTGCCGGGCAGCGCCGGCTGGTACGGCACCACCAAGACCACGATGTCCTACGGCTACGGCCTGTCGGTGACGCCACTGCAGATCGCGCAGGCGTATTCGGCGCTGGCCAACGGCGGCCGGGTGATCCAGCCGACCTTCGTCAAGGGCCAGCACAACGAGGCACGGCAGGTCATCGAGCCGGGCGTGGCGCGCGAAGTGGTACGGATGATGGAGACGGTGGTGACCCAGGGCGGCGCCAAGGGCGCGGCGATCCTCGGCTACCACGTCGCCGGCAAGACCGGCACTGCGCGCAAGAACGGGCCGCACGGTTACGAGAAGGGCCGCTACAACCTGCTGTTCGCCGGCGTGGTGCCGGCGACCAACCCGCGCTTCGCCGCGGTGATCGTGGTCAACGACCCGCAGGGCGGCAAGTATTACGGCGGGCAGGTGTCCGCGCCGGTGTTCCACAGCGTGATGGAAGGCACGCTGCGGCTGATGGACGTGCCGCCGGACGACATCCAGTCGTGGCTGGCGGCGCAGGCCGCCGGCAAGGTCGGCAATGCCGCGGTGCTGCCGGTCGCCGCCGACCCCGCCGATGCGGCAGGCGCCGACATCGACGCCGCCGCCGAATTCGACGCGGCCATGCCCACCGCCCGTGCGCCGCAACCGGCCGCGCAGGAGGTGCGCCAGTGAGCCGCACGATGCCACTGTCGCAGCTGCTGCCGGACCTGGCGCTGGCGCACGACCCGCAGGTCGCCGGGCTGGTGCTGGATTCGCGCCAGGTGCGCCCGGGCGACGCCTTCGTCGCCATCGCCGGTTTCGGCGCGCACGGGCTGGGCTTCGTCGAGCAGGCGCGTGCGGCCGGTGCCAGCGCCATCCTGTTCGAGCCGCCGGCCCCGGCGGAACTGCCGGCGCCGGCCGATGCCATCGCGGTGCCCGGCCTGCGTGCGCGCATGGGTGTGATGGCCGACCAGTTCCACGGCCATCCCTCGCGCGCGATGACGATGGTCGGCGTCACCGGCACCAACGGCAAGACCTCCACCGTGCAGTTGCTGGCGCAGGCGTGGCAGTTGCTGGGCACCCGCAGCGGCTCGATCGGCACGCTGGGCGTGGGCCTGTACGGCGACGTGGTGCCGACCGGTTTCACCACGCCGCTGGTGCTGCAGATGCATGAAGTGCTGGCGCAGCTGCGCGGACAGGGCGCGCAGGCGGTGGCGATGGAGGTCAGCTCGCACGCGCTGGACCAGGGCCGCGTCGATGCCGTGCACTACGACGTGGCGGTGTTCACCAACCTCACCCGCGACCACCTCGACTACCACGGCGACATGGCCCGCTACGGTGCGGCCAAGGCGCGGCTGTTCCACCGCGATGGACTGAAGGCGGCGGTGATCAACCTCGACGATGCCTTTGGCCGCGAACTGGTCGCCACGTTGGCGGCGGACGTGCAGTCCATTGGCCTGAGCTCGACCGGCCAGCCGGATGCAGGCGTGCGTGCCGAAAATCTGGTGCTGGACGGGCAGGGCATCGGCTTCGACCTGCGGGTCGATGGCGAAAGCCACCCGCTGCGCTCGCCGCTGCTGGGCCGCTTCAACGTCGACAACCTGCTGGCCGTGGCCGGCGCGCTGCATGCGCTGGGCCAGCCGGCGGCGACCATCGCCGACGTGCTCGGCCAGCTGCAGCCGATCCGCGGGCGCATGAATCGCCTCGGCGGCCACGGCGAGCCCACCGTGGTGGTCGACTACGCCCACACCCCCGACGCGCTGGAGCAGGCGCTGCGCAGCCTGCACGGCCACCTCGATGGCCGCCTGCTGTGCGTGTTCGGTTGCGGTGGCGAGCGCGACACCGGCAAGCGCCCGCAGATGGCGGCCATTGCCGAACAACTGGCCGACGTGGTGTTCGTCACCGACGACAACCCGCGCGGCGAGGACGGCGATGCCATCGTCGCCGGCATCGTGGCCGGATTCGTCGATTCCACGAACGTGATCGTGCAGCGCGATCGCGCCACGGCGATCACTGCCGCCATCGCCGCAGCCGGCCCCGGCGACATCGTGCTGGTCGCCGGCAAGGGCCACGAGCCTTATCAGGAGATCGCAGGCATCAAGCACCCCTTCGACGATACCGAGGTCGCATCGCGGGCATTGGCGGCACGCAGGGGAGGTGCAGGGTGAAGCGCACTCCGCTGTCATTGATCGCGCACTGGGCCGGCGGCGAACTCCACGGCGACGACGCGAGCATCGACGCCATCGGCAACGACACCCGCGCGCTGGCGCCGGGCAGCCTGTACGTGGCCCTGCGTGGCGAAAATTTCGATGGCCATGCCTTCGCCGCCGACGCACTCGCACGCGGCGCCAGCGCCCTGCTGGTCGAGGCATTGCAGCCGCTGGACGTGCCGCAGATCGTGGTCGCCAATACCGAACTGGCGCTGGCGAAGATCGCCGCCGCGATGCAGCAGGGCCGCGGCGCCAAGGTGTTCGCGATCACCGGCAGCAACGGCAAGACCAGCGTCAAGAACCTGCTGCTGGCGATCCTGCGGCACGCCGCTGCGCTGCAAGGCCGCAGCGTCCATGCCACGCCGGGCAACCGCAACAACGAGATCGGCCTGCCGCTGGCGGTGATCGATGCGCCGGAAGACGCCGATTACGCGGTCTATGAAATGGGCACCGGCAAGCCCGGCGACATCGCCTACCTGACCGCGATCGCGCCGCCGGACGTGGCGCTGGTCAACAACGTCGCCCCGGCGCACCTGGAGCGCATGGGCAGCCTGCTGGAGATCGCCAACACCAAGGCCGCGGTCCACGACGACCTGCGCGCCGGCGGCGTGGCGGTGGTCAATGCCGACGACGCGTTCGCGCCGTACTTCGCGGCGCGTGCGGGTGCGCACCGGGTGATCCGCTTCGGGCTGGATGCCAGCGCCGAGGTCACCGCCGGTGGCATCGTGCTGGCCGAGGCCGGTTCGCGCTTCGTGCTGCGCACGCCGCAGGGCGAGGCCGCGGTGGCGCTGCAGCTGCCCGGCCGCCACAACGTGCTCAACGCGCTGGCCGCGGCGTCGATGGCGCTGGCCGCCGGCATCGCGCTGGTGCAGGTGGCCGAGGGACTGGCGCAGGCGCGTCCGGTGCCCGGCCGCCAGGTCGCGCATGTTCTGGACAACGGCGCGGTGCTGGTCGACGACAGCTACAACGCCAACCCCGGCTCGCTGGCCGCGGCGATCACCGCGTTGGCCGCCGGCAGGCAGCCCGGCTGGCTGGTGCTGGGCGACATGCGCGAGCTGGGCCCCGACGCACAGGCGCTGCACGCGCAGGCCGGCGTCCGCGCGCGCGAAGCCGGCTTGAAGCGCCTTTACACGCTGGGGCCGCTGAGCGAGGCCGCAGCACGGGCCTTCGGCGAAGGTGCACGACATTTCGAATCGCATGCGGCCCTGGCTGCGGCATTGATTGCCGATCTGTCCGCTACAAGCGCTGCCCCGCCGTCGCCCGAAAACGACCATTCCCCACTCCCCGTTCCCTGTTCCCCGCGCGTCCTCGTCAAAGGCTCGCGCGGCAGTGCAATGGACAAGATCGTGACCGCGCTGCTGCAGCGTGGCGAGGACACCCCGCATGTTGCTTGAACTGGCCCGTTGGCTGCAGCAGCTGGACGACCTGTTCCGGCTGTTCAACTACCTCACCTTCCGCGGCATCCTCGCCGCGCTGACCGCGCTCGGCCTGTCGCTGTGGTGGGGGCCGGCGGCGATCCGCCGCCTGGCCCAGCTCAAGGGTGGCCAGCCGATCCGCAAGGACGGCCCGCAGTCGCACTTCTCCAAGGCCGGCACGCCGACGATGGGCGGCGGCCTGATCCTGCTGTCGGTGCTGATGGCGGTGCTGCTGTGGGGCGACCTGCGCAACCGCTACGTGTGGCTGGTGATCGTGGTGATGCTGTGCTTCGGTGCGATCGGCTGGTACGACGACTGGATCAAGATCGCCCGGCGCGACCCCAATGGCCTGAAGTCGCGCTGGAAGTACCTGCTGCAGTCGATCTTCGGCCTCGGCGCCGGCCTGTTCCTGTTCCATACCGCCGACGTGCCGGCGGCGCTGACCTTCTACATCCCGATGTTCAAGGCCATCGCGCTGCCGCTGGCCGGCATCAGCTTCGTGGCGATCGCCTATTTCTGGATCGTCGGCTTCTCCAACGCGGTCAACCTGACCGATGGCCTCGACGGGCTGGCGATCATGCCGACCGTGCTGGTGGCCTGCGCGCTGGGCGTGTTCGCCTACGCCTCGGGCAACGCGGTGTTCTCCAGCTACCTGCAGATCCCGCAGATTCCCGGCGCCGGCGAGCTGGTCATCATCTGCGCGGCGATCGCCGGCGCGGGCCTGGGCTTCCTGTGGTTCAACACCTACCCGGCGATGGTGTTCATGGGCGACGTCGGCGCGCTGGCGCTGGGCGCGGTGCTGGGCACCATCGCGGTGATCGTGCGCCAGGAACTGGTGCTGGTGGTGATGGGCGGCGTGTTCGTGATCGAGACGCTGTCGGTGATGATCCAGGTCGCCAGCTTCAAGCTGACCGGCAAGCGCGTGTTCCGCATGGCGCCGATCCACCACCACTTCGAGCTGAAGGGCTGGCCGGAGCCGCGGGTGATCGTGCGCTTCTGGATCATCTCGGTGGTGCTGGTGCTGATCGGCCTGGCGACGTTGAAGGTGCGCTGATGGACGACTACGCGCGCCAGGCGACCCGGCTCGAAGCGATCGGCGGCCACTACGACAAGTGGCTGCTGGGCGCTGCCGTGGCGTTGGCGTCGCTGGGCATCGTGATGGTGGCGTCCAGCTCCATCGCGATCACCCATAACCCGTTCTACTACCTCAACCGCCACCTGCTGTTCATCGCCATCGGCATGCTGCTGGCGGTGGTGGCGATGCGCGTGGAACTGAAGAAGATCGAAGAACACAACCGCCTGTTGCTGGCGGCCTGCGGCGTGCTGCTGCTGGTGGTGTTCATCCCCGGCCTGGGCAGCACCGTCAACGGCGCCCGGCGCTGGATCAACCTGGGCGTCGCAAAGTTCCAGACGGTCGAGGCGGTGAAGGTGCTGTACATCGTCTGGCTGTCCAGCTACCTGGTGCGCTTCCGCGACGAAGTCAATGCCACCTGGCAGGCGATGCTCAAGCCGGTGTACGTGGTTGGCGCGCTGGTGTGCCTGCTGCTGATGCAGCCGGACTTTGGCTCCTCCACGCTGTTGCTGGGCATCACCACCTGCATGCTGGTGCTCGGCGGGGCGCAGATGAAGCGCATCGTGCTGCCGGCGCTGGTGATGATGGTGGCGCTGGCGCTGCTGGTCTATATCGAGCCGTACCGCATGGCCCGCATCACCTCGTTCCGGGACCCGTGGGCCGACCAGCTCGGCTCGGGTTACCAGCTCAGCAACGCGCTGATGGCGATTGGTCGCGGCGAATGGACCGGGGCGGGCCTGGGCGCTTCGGTACAGAAGCTCAACTACCTGCCCGAGGCGCATACCGACTTCATTTTCTCGGTGATTGCCGAGGAGCTGGGTTTCGCCGGGGTGTGCTGCATCGTCGCGCTGTACGCGCTGCTGGTCGGGCGCGCGCTGTGGCTGGGCATGCGCTGCATCGAGATGCGCCGCCACTTCGCCGGCTACATCGCCTTCGGCATCGCCTTGTGGATCGGCCTGCAGGCCTTTGTCTCGATGGGCGTCAACCTCGGCATCCTGCCGACCAAGGGCCTGACCCTGCCGCTGGTGTCCTCCGGCGGTTCCAGCGTGATGATGACCTGCGTGGCGATCGGCCTGCTGCTGCGCGTGTCGTGGGAATACAACCGCGCAGTGCGCCGCCAGGAAGTGCGCGAGGAGGACAGCGAGCCGCTGTTCGAGGCCGCCGAGGACGAACCGGCGGCGACGCCGGCCACCGCCGGCGCCATCGCCGCGGCGATGCAGCGGGGTGCCGCGCGCGGCACCAGCCGCATGCAGCAGCGGGTCGAACCCACCTTCGGGAGGATCGCCTGATGGCCGGCCCGTCTATGCGGCAACGCCCGGTGCTGATCATGGCTGGCGGTACCGGTGGCCACATCTTCCCCGGCCTGGCGGTCGCCAGGGTGCTGCGCGCGCGCGGCATCCCGGTGACGTGGCTGGGCGCCGACGGCGCGATGGAAACCCGGCTGGTGCCGCAGCACGACATTGCCATCGACACGCTCGCCATCAGCGGCCTGCGCGGCAAGGGCAAGCTGGCGCTGCTGGGCGCGCCGCTGCGGGTGCTGCGCGCGATCCGCGCCGCCGGTTTCATCCTGCGCGAGCGCGACCCGCGCGCCGTGGTCGCCTTCGGCGGCTTCGCCTCCGGCCCAGGCGGCATTGCCGCGCGCCTGCACGGGCTGCCGTTGCTGGTGCACGAGCAGAACCGCGCGCCGGGCCTGACCAATCGCATCCTGTCGCGCGTCGCGCGCCGCGTGCTGAGCGGCTTCCCCGGCAGCTTCGCCGCGCGCGAGGAAGTGGTCGGCAACCCGGTGCGCGCCGAGATCGCCGCGTTGCCGTCACCGGAACAGCGCCTCGCCGGCCACGGCGGCCCGATGCGCGTGCTGGTGCTCGGCGGCAGCCAGGGCGCGCGCGCGTTGAACAACGCCGTGCCGAAGGCGCTGGCCGCGCTGGGCGACAGCGTCGCCATCGAGGTCTGGCACCAGTGCGGCGAGAAGCTGCATGGCGAAGCGCAGCAGGCATACCGCGACGCCGGCGTCGAAGGCCGCGTCGATGCCTTCATCACCGACATGGCCGCCGCCTACGCCTGGGCCGACCTGGTGGTGTGCCGTTCCGGCGCTTCGACCCTGGCCGAACTGTGCGCGGTCGGCATCGGCAGCGTGCTGGTGCCGTTCGCCGCCGCGGTCGACGACCACCAGACCCGCAATGCCGAATACCTGGTCGAGCGCGGCGCCGCCGAACTGTTGAAACAGGACGACGCGCTGGCCGCCAACCTGGAAGGCGTGCTGCGCGCGCTGGCCGGCGCCGCCGAGCGCCGCCTGCGGATGGCGCAGGCCGCGCGCGCGCTGGCCATGCCCGATGCGGCCGAACGCATCGCCGACATCATCCTGGAAGAAGCGGGGAACGGGGAGCCGGGAACCGGGAATGGCCGCAAACAGGACAACCAGCAGGAACACACATCGATGCATCCAGACAAGGGCGTGAACCGGATTGCCGGCGGCGCGCAGCGTTCTCCCGCTTCCTGCTCCACCGGAGGCCACGCATGATCCGCCGCCTGCACGACACCACCGACCTGGTGCGCGCCTTCCCGCGCGTGCATTTCGTCGGCATCGGCGGCACCGGCATGAGCGGCATCGCCGAGGTGATGCTGACCCTGGGCTACGAAGTCTCCGGCTCGGACAACGCCGACAATGCCGCCACCCGCCGCCTGGCGCGGCTGGGCGCGCGGGTGATGCGCGGGCACTCGGCCGCCAACGTGCTGGGTACCGACTGCATCGTCGTTTCCAGCGCGATCCGCGACGACAACCCGGAACTGATGGAGGCGCGCAGCCAGCGCATCCCGATCATGCCGCGTGCGGCGATGCTGGCCGAGCTGATGCGCTTCCGCCGCGGCATCGCCGTGGCCGGCACCCACGGCAAGACCACCACCACCTCGCTGACCGCCGCAGTGCTCAGCGAGGGCGGGCTGGACCCGACCTTCGTCATCGGCGGGCAGCTGCTCGCCGCCGGTGCCAACGCCAAGCTCGGCGGCGGCCAGTGGCTGGTGGCCGAGGCCGACGAGAGCGATGGCAGCTTCCTGCGCCTGAATCCGCTGGTGGCGGTGATCACCAACATCGACGCCGATCATCTCGAGAACTATGGCGGCGACTTCGCCCGGGTACAGGCGGCGTTCGCCGAATTCCTGCAGCGCCTGCCGTTCTACGGGCTGGCGGTGCTGTGCATCGACGACCCCGAGGTGGCCGCGCTGGCCGCCACCACGCCGCGCCACGTGATGACCTACGGCATGAACGGCAACGCCGACGTGCGCGCCGAGGACGTGGTGCAGGACGGCGCGCGCATGCGCTTCACCCTGCGCCTGCCCGAGGGCAGCAGCGTGCCGGTGACGCTGGCGCTGCCGGGCCGCCACAACGTGCTCAATGCACTGGCCGCCGCCGCCATCGGCTGGCAGCTGGGCGTGGCGCCGGAAACGATTGCCGCCGCGCTGGAGAAGTTCCAGGGCGTGGGCCGCCGCTTCAACGATCTCGGCGTCGTCGCCACTGGCAAGGGTGCGTCGGTGCGGGTCATCGACGACTACGGCCACCATCCGCGCGAACTGGCCGCGGTGTTCGCCGCCGCGCGCGGCGGCTGGCCGCAGCAGCGTCTGGTGGTGGCGTTCCAGCCGCACCGCTACAGCCGCACCCGCGACCAGTTCGATGCGTTCGCCGCGGTGCTGTCGGAGGTGGACGCGCTGGTGCTCAGTGAGGTCTACCCGGCCGGCGAGGCGCCGATCCCCGGCGCCGATTCCCGGTCGCTGGCCCGCGCCATCCGCGCCCGTGGCCGCAGCGAGCCGGTGGTGGTCGGCCACGCCGGCGACCTGGTGTCGGTGCTGCCGGACGTGCTGCGCGATGGCGACCTGCTGCTGATGATGGGCGCCGGCGACATCGGCCACGTCGCCCAGCAGATTGCCACCGGCGGCTTCGTGGCGGAGGGCGCCGACGAATGATCCGCGCCATGCGCCCGTCGCGCCGTACCCATGCTGCCGCATCGCCGGCACGCATGCGTGCGCGTGCGGCCCGGAGGTGCGCGCGATGAACGCCTTGCTGCGCATCCTCGCCTGGCTGTTGGCCGTCGCCCTGGTGGCGTTGCCGGTGGTGGCCGTGCTCAACGGCTGGGTCGGTGCCGAGCGCTGGCCGCTGACGAAGCTGCGCGTGCATGGCGAGTTCCAGCGCGTGCCCGGCGAGGAGCTGCAGAAGGCGCTGCTGCCGTATGCGCGCGCCGGTTTCTTCGCGGTCAAGCTGCAGGACGCGCAGCAGGCGGTGGAACAGCTGCCGTGGGTGGCGAGCGCGCAGGTGCGCAAGCAGTGGCCGGACGTGCTGGAGGTCAGCGTGGTCGAGCACAGGCCGTTCGCGCGCTGGGGCGAGGACAGGTTGCTGTCCGAGCAGGGCCAGCTGTTCGCGGTGCCGCACGGGCTGGAGAACGCGCCGCTGCCGCAGCTCGACGGCCCGGACGGCAAGACCGCCGAAGTGGTCGAACTCTACAACGACTCGCGCGCGCTGTTCGCGCCGGCCGGCGTGGACGTGCGCCGGCTGGCGATGGACGCGCGCGGCAGCTGGTCGCTGGCGCTGGACAACGGCACCGAGGTCGTCGTCGGCCGCAACGACGCGCGTTCGCGGCTGGCCCGCTTCGTGCGCGTGCTGCCGCAGCTCACCCGCACCCAGGTGCCGATCGTGCGCGCCGACCTCCGCTACACCAATGGTTTCACGCTGAGCTGGGGAACCCCGCCGCCGGCAGCAAAGCAGACGCAGGACAGGACATGAATCGCAAGGGTGACAAATCGTTGATCGTCGGGCTGGACATCGGCACCTCCAAGGTGGTGGCGCTGGTGGGCGAGTATTCGCCGGGCAGCCCGATCGAGGTCATCGGCATCGGCTCGCACGAATCGCGCGGGCTCAAGCGCGGCGTGGTGGTGGACATCGAATCGACCGTGCAGTCGATCCAGCGCGCCATCGAGGAAGCCGAGCTGATGGCCGGCTGCGAGATCCGTTCGGTCTACGCCTCGATCTCCGGCAATCACGTGCAGTGCCGCAACTCGCAGGGCATCACCCCGATCCGCGAAGGCGAAGTGACCTGGGGCGACCTCGACCGCGTGCTGGAAGCGGCCAAGGCGGTGGCGATCCCGGCCGACCAGAAGATCCTGCACGCGATCCCGCGCGAGTACGTGCTGGACGACTCGCAGGAGGGCATCCGCAACCCGGTCGGCATGACCGGCGTCAGGCTGGAAGTGCACGCGCACCTGGTGGTATGCGCGCAGTCGGCCGCGGCCAACATCAGCAAGTGCGTGCAGAAGTGCGGCCTGCAGGTCGATGACCTGGTGCTTTCGTCGCTGGCCTCGTCGGTCGCGGTGCTGACCGCCGACGAGCGCGAGCTGGGCGTGGTGATGGTGGACATGGGCGCCGGCACCACCGACATCGCGGTGTTCGTGCAGGGCGCCATCTGCCACACCGCCTCGCTGCCGATCGCCGGCGACCACGTCACCAACGACATCGCGCACATGCTGCGCACGCCGACCCCGGAGGCCGAGCAGATCAAGGTGCGCTACGCCTGCGCGCTAGCGCAGCTGGCCACCGCCGAGGAGAGCATCCAGGTGCCGTCGGTCGGCGACCGCCCGCCGCGGCGCATGCCGCGCGCCTCGCTGGCGCAGGCGGTGCAGGGCCGCTACGAGGAAATCTTCGAGATGGTGCAGGCCGAGCTGCGCCGCTCCGGCTTCGAGGAGATGGTGCGCGCCGGCATGGTGCTCACCGGCGGCGCCTCGAAGATGGAGGGCGTGGTCGAGCTGGCCGAGGAGATGCTGCAGATGCCGGTGCGCGTGGGCATCCCGCAGCACGTCACCGGGCTGGGTGAAGTGGTCGGCAACCCGGTGCACGCCACTGGCGTCGGCCTGCTGCTGATGGGCAGCCAGATCGAGCACCCGCGGCGGCCGTCGCTGCCGGTCGGCCGCGCCGGCACGTTGTTCAACAAGTTGAAGGAGTGGTTCCGCGGCCAGTTGTGACGGCGGCGGGACAGGAAGCGGAAGGCGGGAAGAGACGCGGGAAACGATTGGCGGTAACGCAACACCAACTAGAAAAGATGCCGGCCCGCGGGTCGGGTTCCAACATAACGAGGACATGGACATGGCACATTTCGAACTGATCGAGAAGATGGCACCCAATGCGGTGATCAAGGTGGTGGGCGTGGGCGGCGGCGGCGGCAACGCCGTGGCGCACATGGTCAACACCAACGTTGATGGCGTGGAATTCATCACCGCCAACACCGATTCGCAGGCGATCAAGAACTGCGGCGCCAAGCTGCAGCTGCAACTGGGCACCAACGTCACCAAGGGCCTGGGCGCCGGCGCCAACCCGGAAGTCGGCCGCCAGGCCGCGCTGGAAGACCGCGAGCGCATCATGGACGCCCTGCAGGGCGCGGACATGGTGTTCATCACCGCCGGCATGGGCGGTGGCACCGGCACCGGCGCGGCACCGGTGGTGGCGCAGCTGGCCAAGGAAATGGGCATCCTGACCGTGGCCGTGGTCACCAAGCCGTTCCCGTTCGAGGGCCGCCGCCGCATGCAGGTGGCGCTCAAGGGCATCGAGGAACTGAGCCAGCACGTCGATTCGCTGATCACCATTCCGAACGAAAAGCTGATCACCGTGCTCGGCCGCAACGCGACGATGGTGCAGGCCTTCCGCGCCGCCAACGACGTGCTGCAGGGCGCGGTGCAGGGCATTGCCGACCTGATCGTGCGCCCGGGCCTGATCAACGTCGACTTCGCCGACGTGCGCACCGTCATGTCCGAGATGGGCCTGGCAATGATGGGTACCGGCACCGCCCGCGGCGACGACCGCGCCCAGGCCGCCGCCGAGGCCGCGATCCAGAACCCGCTGCTGGACGACGTCAACCTCGCCGGCGCCAACGGCGTGCTGGTCAACATCAGCGCCGGCACCGACATCACCATGAGCGAGTTCGACGAGATCGGCCGCACCGTGCACGCCTTCGCCTCGGAGGACGCCACCGTAGTCATCGGCACCGTGATCGACCCGGACCTGGGCGACGAGATCAAGGTGACCGTGGTCGCCACCGGCCTGAACCGTGCCGTCGCCAAGGGCGCCCAGCGTCCCGGCGAGCGCGCGCCGATCAAGCTGGTGCGCAACGCCACCACCGGCCAGCCGGAGTTCGGCGGCGACTACGAGAGCCCGGCCGACGCCGTGGCGCGCGCGGTCGGCAGCTCGCTCAGCACCGGCCTGCGCCGCCCCAGCTCGGACACCGTGGCCGCCTCGGCCCCGGCCGCGCCGACCGCTGCCGCCGAACTGCCCAGCGACTATCTGGACATTCCGGCGTTTCTGCGTCGCCAGGCCGACTGACCGCAGCGGAACGACCGGGTGGCCTTGGCCGCCCGGCCGCGGCAACACGACGCCGGGGGTGTCCTCCCCGGCGGGCGGCACCATGTCCTTTGTCGCCGGTCCGGTGCCGGACCGGCGGCATTTTCGGCAGCGCGGCGCTGCCGGTGCAGGCCGCTTCGCGGCGGCAGGGCGCGTGGTAACGCGTGTTATTCTTGTTTGAATGTCCGTGCCTGCACGGCCTCCGATCCCGAACCCATGATCCAGCAGCGCACCCTCAAGAACACGATCCGCGCCACCGGCGTCGGCCTGCACAGCGGCGACAAGGTCTACATGACCCTGCGCCCGGCCCCGGTCGACCACGGCATCGTGTTCCGTCGCGTGGACCTGGACCCGGTGGTGGAAGTGCCGGCCCGTGCCGACCTGGTCACCGAGGTGACCCTGTGCACCGGCCTGACCTGCGAGGGCGCCAAGATCCAGACCGTCGAGCACCTGATGTCGGCGATGGCCGGCCTCGGCATCGACAACGCCATCGTCGAACTGTCCTCGGCCGAACTGCCGATCATGGATGGCTCGGCCGGCCCGTTCGTATTCCTGCTGCAGTCGGCCGGCATCGCCGAGCAGGGCGCGGCCAAGCGCTTCATGCGCATCCTCAAGCCGGTGGAAGTGCGCGACGGCGACAAGGTCGCCCGCTTCGAGCCTTACGAGGGCTACAAGCTCGGCTTCACCATCCAGTTCGACCACCCGATGATCCCGGCCCGGCAGTCGCGGGCGGAAATCGACTTCTCCACCGCCGCCTACATCAAGGAAATCTCACGCGCGCGCACCTTCGGTTTCATGCGCGACCTGGAGTACATGCGCGAGCGCAACCTCGGCCTGGGCGGCTCGATGGACAACGCCATCGTGCTCGACGAGTTCCGCGTGCTCAACGACGACGGCCTGCGCTACGCCGACGAGTTCGTGCGCCACAAGATCCTCGACGCCATCGGCGATCTGTACCTGGCCGGCGGCCAGGTGCTCGGTGCCTATGAAGGCTTCAAGTCCGGCCACGCGCTGAACAACAAGCTGGTGCGCGCCCTGCTGGCCGATGAAAGCGCCTGGGAGTGGGTCCATTACGACGCCCCGGCCGCGGTCGGCCCCGTCGTCTACGGCGACACCGCCTACGCCTGAATGCTGAATGGGCGAAACGAGCCCATTGGCCGGCGGTGTATCGGAAATGTGAAGCCCGCGGGAATTCCGGGCGGCTCTTAACTTTAGTTTAACGTTTCGCTAACTCCCGCCCTTCCAGTCGCGGCTAGGATTCCTGCCGGCTTGTCGCGGCGACCTCCGGGTGCCGCGAGCGCGGCGGAGGATCATCCGCCGTTTCCGGAGCGGGTGCCTTTCACATCCGCCAGGCAAGCCAGGGCGTCGCGCAGGCCTTTGTGCGTGGCGGCCGTTACTGCGTGGGAACTGCGCTGGTCGTTGCGCACCGGGGAGGGTGCAGGCGCGGTAGCAGTCTTGACGGTCACCCGCGTGGCCTTCAGCCCGATGGATCGGGCCGCGTCGAGCAACTGCTGTTCGGCAAGCCGCACCTTGGCATGCCAGACCGGTGACTCGACGAGAAAAACGAGGTGTTCGCCGTCCACATTGGCCAGCCGGCAACGGCTTGCCAGCATGGGCGGCAACTGGGGGCGCAACTGCCGGTCCAGCGCATCGAGCCACAGGGCTCGCCGCAACGGATTTCCTGCTTTGTCCGCCATGACCGCTTCCAGCGCCTGTTTGGGCGCTGTACGGGAGCGAACACCGGATTTCGGCTCAGACATAAGAATTCTTCGATGACCTTCAGAAAGATCGTAATCAAAACACGGGGGCGGCAGGCGAAAACCCGGTTGGCACGCCTGCATGATTTTTTCGAGGAGCGGCCGAAGGCGCTGGTCGGCAGCCTGCTGGGGCTCGGTTGCCTGCTGGGCATGGGCGTGACCCTGGCGGTGGGCGCGGCCGGTGACGCGATGCTGCGCGCCGAGGTCGAGCGCCAGCAGCAGGAACTGGTCAAGGTGCGCGCCGACGCGCAGACCCAGGTCAACGCGCTGGCCGCGCGGATGGCCGAGCTGCAGGCGCAGGCCACCCGGCTGAATGCGCTGGGCGAACGCCTGACCCGGATGGGCAAGCTGGAGGACGGCGAGTTCGACTTCAACGAAACCCCCGGCATGGGTGATGGCGACGCCGGCCCGGTCGAGGACATCCCGGCCGGCAAGGTCGATGCCGAATTACAGCTGCTGCAGCAGCGCTTCGTCGATTCGGGCCGGCAGCTGTCGGTGCTCGAATCGCTGCTGTTCGACCACCAGCTGGAGCAGAACGCGGTGCCCTCGCGCATGCCGATCCGCAACAGCTACGTGACCTCCGGCTTCGGCACCCGCGCCGATCCGTTCGGCCGCGGCGCGGCCAGCCACAAGGGCATCGACTTCCATGCCCGGGTCGGCGACCCGGTGATGGCGGTGGCCGACGGCGTGGTGCGCTTTTCCGGGGTGAAGGGCGGCTACGGCAACGTAGTGGACGTGGACCACGGCAACGGCTACGTCACCCGCTACGCGCACAACTCGCGGCTGAGCGTGCGCGAGGGCGACCTGGTGCGGGCCGGGCAGGAAGTGGCCAAGGCCGGCTCCACCGGCCGTTCCACCGGCGCCCACGTGCATTTCGAGGTGTGGCAGGACGGGCGCGTGATGAACCCGCGCAAGTTCCTCGGCGAGGGCGGCAACACCCCGGTGGGGCGGATCGGCCGCGGTTGACCGCCGGGTCGGGGCCGCGGCGGCGGGCGCTTGAATCGCCGGGCGCCCGCCCCAAGCTACAATAGTCATTGCCATCGACGGGGCGCGCTGCGCCCTGTTTCGTTTGTGCCGACAGGTTCCGCCCGGGGCGGGGGCGCGCGGCATTCCATCCAAACCGGTTCCTTCAATGATCAACAGCTTGCTTACCCGCGTTTTCGGCAGCCGCAACGAACGCCAGCTCCGCCAGTTCAACCGCATCGTCGCCAGAATCAACGCCCTGGAGCCGGAGATCGGCAAGCTTTCCGACGATGAACTGAAGGCCAAGACCCCCGAGTTCCGCGAGCGCATCGCCGCCGGCGAGGCGCTGGACAAGGTGCTGCCGGAAGCCTTCGCGGTGTGCCGGGAGGCCTCCCGGCGCGTGCTGGGCATGCGCCACTACGACGTGCAGCTGATCGGTGGCATGGTCCTGCACCTGGGCAAGATCGCCGAGATGCGCACCGGCGAAGGCAAGACCCTGGTGGCGACCCTGCCGGTGTACCTCAACGCGCTGGAAGGCAAGGGCGTGCACGTGGTCACCGTCAACGACTACCTGGCCAAGCGCGACGCCGCGCAGATGGGCCGGCTGTACAACTGGCTGGGCCTGAGCGTGGGCGTGGTCTACCCGAACATGCCGCACGGCGACAAGCGCGAGGCCTATGCCGCCGACATCACCTACGGCACCAACAACGAGTTCGGCTTCGACTACCTGCGCGACAACATGGCGCTGAGCCGCGCCGACCGCTACCAGCGCGGCCTGCACTACGCCATCGTCGACGAGGTGGACTCGATCCTGATCGACGAGGCGCGCACCCCGCTGATCATCTCCGGCCCGGCCGACGATTCGCCGGAGCTGTACATCCGCGTCAACCGCGTGGTGCCGCAGCTGGTCAAGCAGGAGACCGAGGAAGGCGAGGGCGACTACTGGGTCGATGAAAAGGGCAAGCAGGTGCACCTGTCCGAAGCGGGCATGGAGCACGCCGAGGACCTGCTGCGGCAGGCCGGCATCATCGGCGCGGACAACGAGAGCGGCCTGTACGCCGCGCAGAACCTGACCGTGGTCCACCACCTCAACGCCGCGCTGCGCGCGCACGCGCTGTTCCAGCGCGACGTGGACTACATCGTGCGCGACGGCGAGGTGGTGATCGTCGACGAGTTCACCGGCCGCACCCTGGCCGGGCGCCGCTGGTCCGACGGCCTGCACCAGGCGGTGGAGGCGAAGGAAGGCGTGCCGGTGCAGCGCGAGAACCAGACGCTGGCCAGCATCACCTTCCAGAACCTGTTCCGCATGTACAAGAAGCTGTCCGGCATGACCGGCACGGCCGACACGGAGGCCTACGAGTTCCAGAGCATCTACGGGCTGGAAGTGGTGGTCATCCCGACCAACAAGCCGACCATCCGCAAGGACCACCCGGACCAGGTGTTCCTCAACCGGCAGGGCAAGTTCAACGCGGTGCTGGCCGACATCGAGGACTGCGCCAGGCGCGGGCAGCCGGTGCTGGTGGGCACCACCTCGATCGAAACCTCGGAGATGCTGTCCGAGCACCTGCGCAAGGCCGGGGTGAAGCACGAGGTGCTCAATGCCAAGCAGCACGACCGCGAAGCGACCATCGTCGCCAACGCCGGCCAGCCCGGCGCGGTGACCATCGCCACCAACATGGCCGGCCGCGGTACCGACATCGTGCTCGGCGGCTCGCTGGAAACCGAGCTGCACGAGCTGGGCGAGGAGGCAAGCGACGCGCAGAAGGCCGCGGTCAAGGCCGCCTGGCAGGAACGCCATGATGCGGTCAAGGCCGCCGGCGGCCTGCACATCGTCGGCACCGAACGCCACGAGAGCCGCCGCATCGACAACCAGCTGCGCGGCCGCTCCGGCCGCCAGGGCGACCCGGGTTCCTCGCGCTTCTACCTGTCGCTGGAAGACAACCTGATGCGCATCTTCGCCTCGGACTGGGTGCAGAAGGCGATGCGCATGATGGGCATGAAGGAAGACGACGTCATCGAGGACCGCCTGGTCAGCCGCCAGATCGAGAAGGCGCAGCGCAAGGTCGAGGCGCACAACTTCGACATCCGCAAGAACCTGCTGGACTTCGACGACGTCAACAACGACCAGCGCAAGGTGATCTACGCCCAGCGCGACGAGCTGCTGGACGCCGAGTCGGTCAAGGACAACATCGACGGCATCCGCGACGACGTGATCTACGACCTGGTCGCCCGCTTCGTGCCGCCGAACTCGATCGACGAGCAGTGGGACCTGCCGGGCCTGCAGGCCACGCTGGAATCGGACCTGGGCGTGCAGATGGACCTGGTGGGCCTGTTCAAGCAGCACGAGGAACTGGACGCCGAGGGCATCGCCCGGCAGGTGGCCGAGACCGTCGACACGCACTTCACCGGGAAGGAAGCCGCGGTCGGCGGCGAAACCATGCGCGCGCTGGAAAAGCACGTGATGCTGACCGTGCTCGACCAGAGCTGGAAGGAGCACCTGGCGCGCATGGACTACCTGCGCCAGGGCATCTACCTGCGCGGCTATGCGCAGAAGCAGCCCAAGCAGGAATACAAGAAGGAAGCCTTCGAGCTGTTCTCGGAGATGCTGGAGAACGTCAAGCGCGAGGTCGTCCACCTGCTGGCGCGCGTGCGCATCCGCAGCGAGGAGGAAGTGGCGGCGATGGAGGCGCTGGAGCGCCAGCAGGCCGAGGCGCGCCTGCGCATGTCGCAGTTCCAGCACCAGGACAACGGCGGCTACGGCGCCGACGAGGAAGCCGCGCAGGTGCAGGCCGCGCAGGCCGAGCCCAAGGTCGGCCGCAACGAGCCGTGCCCGTGCGGCAGCGGCAAGAAGTACAAGCATTGCCACGGTCAGCTCAGCTGAAAGCTGAGCTGACCGTGGTGTAGCCCGCGGAGCGGGCTACACACCCATGATCCGTGCAACGGATCATGGGTACACGGTCTTCATCTCCGATCCCCCGCGCCTTCGGCGCGCCCCCCTTGCCAAGGGGGGCTTTCCTCCCGACATATCCCGGTGGGGGCCGGCCGTCCCCGAATCCGGGTGATCGCAGGTGTGGGGCTTGCCCCACACGGGATTTTTCCGGGAACGCCACCTGCTGTCCCGCACACGGGATGCAAGCACAAGCCCCGCATCTACCGTGGACGCCCCGGCACCCGCCCAGCCCGGGGCCTCGGCCGGCGATTGCACCGGCAACCGGATTTTCGGCATTCTCCGTGCCATGACTTCCCCGTTGCGCTCGATCCACGTCGTGGCCGCCGTCATCACCGACGCGCGTGGCCGCATCCTGCTCAACCGCCGTACCGGTGACAGTGACATGGCCGGGTTGTGGGAGTTCCCCGGCGGCAAGCGCGAGCCGGGCGAAACTTCCGAGCAGGCGCTGGCGCGGGAGCTGCACGAGGAGCTCGGCATCGAGGCCGAGGTCGGCGAATGGCTGATGGACGTGCCACAGCTGTACCCGGACAAGCGCCTGCGGCTGGAGGTGCGCCACGTGCGGCAGTGGAAGGGCAGTGCCCGCGGCCGCGAGGGCCAGGCCATCACCTGGGTGGCGCCGGAAAAGCTGACGCGCTATTCGATGCCGCCGGCCGACCAGCCGGCGGTGGCGGCATTGATGCAGGCCGACCGCTACCTGGTCACGCCGGAACCGGCCGCGGGAACGGCCGCCTGGCTGGAACGCCTGCAGGCCGCGGTCGAAGGCGGCATTCGCCGGGTGCAGTTGCGCACGCCACGCAGCGATGCGCGCATCGCCCTGGCACGCGATGCGGTGGACTGCGTCGGGCGCCATGCCGAACTGCTGCTCAACCGCGACATCGCGCTGGCACGGGAGCTGGGGGTGGGGGTGCATCTGGGCAGCGAACAGCTGCTGCAACTGGAACGGCGCCCGCTGCCGGACGGCGTGCCGGTCGCCGCCTCCTGCCACGATCTGGCGCAGTTGCAGGCCGCGCAGCGGCTGGGTTGCGATTTCGCCGTGCTCGGCCCGGTGCAGGCCACCGCCAGCCACCCGGGCAGCGCGCCTTTGGGGTGGGAGGCGTTCGAGCGGATGCGCGAGCAGGTGGCCCTGCCGATCTACGCCATCGGCGGCCTCGCCGCCGATGATGTCGATGCCGCGCGCCGGCATGGTGCGCAGGGCGTGGCGGCGATCCGTGCGTTGTGGCCGCAGCCGGTTACAGGCTGATCCAGAAACAGTTGTACTGGCGCCGCAGGTTCAGCACGGTACGCGCCGGCACGTGGCCGGTGCCCAGCGTCTGCTCCAGCCGCAGCGCGACCGGCCGCGGCGGCGTGGCCGGCATGTTGGTGATGAAGATCGGGCCGCTGCCGGCCTCCGTGCCGGGTGCGTCCACCGGTTCCAGCGCCGGGTCGTCCGGATACACCGGGGCGATGTCCACGAGGGGGCGTTGCACGATGGCATCCAGCCGGTCCATCACCCGCGCGGCGCTGGCGTTGGACAGGCCGTTCCACAGGTAGATGCCGGACAGGCGGTTGGCGTCGCGCGCATCCACCGCGCCGCGGATCTGCGCCACCACCTCGCTCAGGCGTCGCGCACAGCTGTCGCGGTACAGGCCGCTGCTGCCGGCGGCGCGGGTATCCGGCGGCAGGCGCGCCCGCGCGCCCATCGTTTCGCAGGACTGGTCGCCATAGACGGTGCGTCCCCGGGCGTCGGTGCAACGGTTGACCTGTTGCGCGTGGGCGGCAGGGGGCAGCAACAGGGCGATGCAGGGGGCGAGCAGGAGCAATACGGTGCGCATCGTCCAAGCGTAGCGACGCGGGGAAGCGGCAGGAAGCGGTTCCGATGCGTGGCGGTGCACGGATCGGAGGGCCATGTCCCTGAAGCGGAATGCCGGGGCGGTTACCCCGGCCCGCGGGTCAAGCGCGGCCGAGGCGTTGCAGCACCGCGCTGGTCGGCTTGGCGAGGTTGAGCGTGTAGAAGTGCAGCGACGGCGCGCCGCCGGCGCTCAGGCGTTCGCACAGCGCGGCCACCACGTCGGCACCGAAGGCGCGCACCGATTCGGCATCGTCGCCATAGGCCTGCATGCGCTTGCCGATCCAGCGCGGGATTTCCGCGCCGCATTGTTCGGAGAAGCGCCGCAACTGGCTGAAGTTGGAGATCGGCATGATGCCGGGGATGATCGGTATGTCCACGCCCAGCCGGCGCACGTCGTCGACGAAGCGGAAGTAGGCGTCGGCGTTGTAGAAATACTGGGTGATGGCGGCGTCGGCGCCGGCATCGACCTTGGCCTTGAAGTGGCGCAGGTCGGCCAGTGCGTCGCTGGCCTGCGGGTGCGTCTCCGGGTAGGCGCCGACCTCGATGCGGAAGGCGTCGCCATGCTCGGCGCGGATGAAGGCGATCAGTTCCGAGGCATAGCGCAGGTCGCCGGGGAAGCCCATGCCCGAGGGCAGGTCGCCGCGCAGGGCGACGATGCGCCTGACGCCGATGGCGCGGTACAGCTTGAGCAGCTCGCGGATTTCCTCGCGCGTGCCGCCGACGCAGGACAGGTGCGGCGCGGCTTCGAAGCCGTGGTGCTGGTTGAGGTGGCGCACGGTCTCGGAGGTATAGCTCAGCGTCGAGCCGCCGGCGCCGAAGGTGCAGGACACGTATTCGGGGGCATGGACCTTGAGCTTGTTCGCGGCGCGGTCGAGCTGCGCGCGCTGGTCATCGGTCTTGGGCGGGTAGAACTCGAAGCTGAGCGCGGTCATGGCGGGCTGGAATATGGGAATGTGGCGCATTATATCTTTTCATCAAGATGGATGTTCAATAGTTTCCTTGTGCATGTAATGCGCCGCTCATCCGTTGTCACCGCCGCTCACGGGCCGTGACGGCCTTCCATCATTCATTTGCCCACCGGTGGGGCGGCACGGGCATGCTGCACGCACCACAACCAAACGGGGATTTGTCCGATGAAGCCGACCCTTGCACGTTCGAGCAAGCGCTCTTCCGCAATGCTGTTGATGCTGTTGACGGCGGTGGCAGCACCATTTGCCGCCACTGCCGCGCAGGAGACCACGTTCCGCGACATCAAGGTGGAAGTGGTGGGAAGCGGCGTACCGGTGCTGATGGTGCCCGGCCTGAACAGCAATGCCGATACGTGGCGCGAGATCTGCCAGGGACTGCAACCGCAGGTGCAGTGCCATATGGTCAGCCTGCCGGGATTTGCCGGGCAGCCAGCAGTGGAAGGCGAGGCTGCTTTCCTCGTGCCGATGCGCGACCGCCTGCTGGCCTATATCGCTGATCGCAAGCTCGAACGCCCGGTGGTAATGGGCCACAGTCTTGGCGGTGTGTTGGCGCTGCAAATGGCGATCGAGCAACCGCAGGCCGTGGGCAAGCTGGTGATAGTCGATTCGCTGCCGTACTTCGGTGCGCTGCAGAATCCTGCCGCCACGGTGCAAACCCTGCGGCCGATGGCCGAACAGATGCGTACGGGCATGCTCGCCCAGTCCGAGGCTGCCTATCTGGCGCAGGCCGAGATGTCCGCAGTCGGGCTGGTGCGCGACCCGTCGCGAGTGGACACGCTGAAGGCATGGAGCCGCAGCAGCGCACGCAGCACCACCGCGGCTGCCATGTACGACATGATGACCACCGACCTGCGCGATGACGTGGCGGCAGTGACCTCGCCCACGCTGGTGCTGGGCAGTTGGGCGGCCTACCAGCCGATGGGGGCGACGATGGAGTCCACCCGTGCCATCTTCACCGCGCAGTACGCCAAGCTGCCGGGCGTGCAAATTCGCATGAGCGAAGCCGGCTACCATTTCCTGACGTGGGACGATCCGCAGTGGGTGCGGGCGCAGGTGCGCGAGTTCCTCGTACTGGCACCTTGATGCAGGAAATGACGCGGGGCCGGTTGCCGGCCCCGCATGACGGAGCAGGCATGAAGAACGCAGTACCGCCGATACGCGGTTTCTGGTGGTTGAACGCAGTGGCCTGGGGCCTGTATACCGGCCTGAGTCTGTTCATGCTCGCCACTTTCGGTGACATTGCCTCGGGCATGGTGCTGATCTGCGTGACGCTGGGTATCGCGCTGTTCCTGTTCAGTGGGGGCATTCGCGCGCTGGCCTTGCGGCAAGCGTGGTGGAACCGTGGTGGTGCTGGCTTGGTGCTGCGCCTGCTGCTGGCCATCGTGCTGAGTGCCAGCCTGACCCAGCTGATCATCATGCTTGTGCTGCTGCCGGCGTTGCGCTGGGGGTGGGTGGCCATGTCCGGCAGTGGCGCCGACTACCGGCCTGCTGCCGCGCTGGGCTACTGGCTCAATACCGCGTTGATACTGGCGATGTGGGTGGGCGCATGGGCTGCCTGCCACGGTGTGCGCCGTGCCCGTCACAGCGAATTGGCACGGCTGCATGCCGAGGCCGAGCGCAATGCGCTGGAGCGCGATGCGCTGCGCGCACGGCTCAACCCGCACTTCGTGTTCAACGCCCTGAACAACCTGCGTGCGCTGATCAACGAGGACACTGCGCGTGCCCGCGAAATGGTCACCCGCCTGTCCAACACCCTGCGCCGCGCGCTGGAGCATCATGGCGATGTCCTGATCCGGCTGGAACACGAGCTGGAACTGGTGGAGGACTATCTGGCGGTGGAAGAGGTGCATTACGAACAGCGGCTGCAGGTGTGCCGGCGCATCGACGCGGCGGCCATGCATGCATTGTTGCCGGCGATGGCACTGCAGCTGCTGGTGGAAAACGCGATCAAGCATGGCATTGCAATGACCCCCGAAGGGGGCGAGCTGGACATCACCATCCAATGCCGGGATGGCGCCTTGCACATACAAGTAGGCAACCCCCTGCCACCGCAGGCCGCCCCCGCCGGACATGGCGTGGGATTGGCCTATCTGCGTGCGCAACTGGGGCCGGGCGGACATGTCGAGCTGCGGCCTGAGGGAAAGCGCATGCTGGCGCACCTGGTGGTGCCGCAATGAGCGCCCGCCTGCGCGTGCTGGTGGTGGACGACGCGCGGCTGGCGCGCCGCGAAATGCAGACCTTGCTGGCGGCAATGGAAGGAGTGGAGTGCATTGGCGAGGCCGATGACGTGCCAGCCGCACGCGAGGCCATCGTCCGTTTGCACCCGGATGTGGTGCTGCTGGACATCCAGCTGCCTTCAGGCAGCGGTTTCGATGTTCTCGATGGCTTGCGACTGCCACCCTCGGTGATATTCACCACCGCCTATGACCGTTACGCGGTGCAAGCCTTTGACACCAACGCGCTGGACTACCTGCTCAAGCCGGTGGAGGCGCCGCGGCTGCAGGCTGCGCTGGACAAAGCACGGACGCGGCTGGCCGAGGCCGTATCTGCCGCGCGTACGGAAGGCGATGCCGCCCGTCTGGGCGCCGAGGACACCGTGTTCCTGCGCGATGGTGAACGCTGCTGGTTCGTGGCCCTGGGCGAAATCAGCCGCATCGTGGTCGATGGCAATTACGCGCGGCTGTGGTTCCGCGGCCAGAACGCGCTGCTGTCGCGCAGCCTGGCTGCACTGGAAGCGCGGTTGGAGCCCGGGCTGTTCTTCCGCGCCAACCGCAACACATTGGTCAACCTGCGCAAGGTGCGCGCGGTGGAACTATCGGTGGCCGATGGCTACGACCTCACGCTTGATGATGGCGGCAAGGTTGAAGTGTCGCGCCGGCAGGCGCGCGAGTTGCGCGAGAGGCTGGCGCTGTGAGTTGCAGCCTGTGGCTTCCCGCGCGAGCGCACCCGAGCGTGCGCTGAAGCTTTCCCGGCCACACCCCATCGCGCAACAAGCTGTGCTCTTGCACAATGTGCGCAGCTTTTGCCTCGCATGCATTCATGTCGATCTTCCTCACCCCTTTCGCCCGTACCCGCCTGTTCCCGCGCACGCCGCGCGGCAATACCATCCAGGACTGCACGCCGGAGCAGTTCGAGCGCCACCTCAACGAACATGCGCCGCTGAAGGTGCTCGATGGTTACGCGCCATTCTGCAAGCTGCACGTGCACCGCAACTGGACCTCCACGCGCTGCCTGACGGTGCCGATCACCGGTGCCAACCGCCACTTGTTGCGCTCGGCCTACGAGGCGCGCACGCGCGAGGAACTGCCGGTGCTGGTGCGCTGGTTCGAGGGCGTGGAGCCACCGGTGGCCGACTACCTGCTCGTCATCCTCTACAGCCGCGAGCAACTGGCGAAGGAAGGCTCGCCGATCGACGCCGACTGGGGCGTGGTCGGTTGCCTCTACACGGCGGCGCCGGAGGAAATCCCGATGGCGCCGATCACGATGATGCGCAACGCGCTGGGCGTGGAGGAGGGCGGTTCGGGCGTGCCGATCGACCGCGACGCCTACCGCCGCGCGGTGGAGTTCTGGGAGAACAATGCCAACTGGCGTTGAGTAGGGCGGGGCTACGTCCCCGACGGGGGCGGCTTGGATGTGGAGGTGTCGGGGACGTAGCCCCGACCTACCCCTTGAGTGTGTCGCGTTGGACTTCGATGTACCTATGCCTCTTCGGGCGCAGCGAAGGCCTTGCTGTAGAACCCGGAAGGATCGAAGCAGCAGACCCGGCGCTTGCCGGCGGCCAGCATGTCGCAGGCGTTGGCGATGCGCTGTGCGCGGGTCCTGGCCTGCCTGGCGCTGGTGATCCAGTGGATCCAGTCCACCCGCGCGAGGGTGGTGGTGGCCTCCCACGCTGCCTGCGCCGTGGGTGCGGCCGCCAGCGCCGCGCGCAGGTCGGATGGTAGTTCCGGCTCCGGCTCGCGTGCCACCGGCCGGATTTCAAGAGTGACGTCGTCGCCGATGGCCACGCCCGCGGCGTCGAGCAATGCCTCGTCCACCCGCAGCCAATGGCTCAGTTGGCCGTCCGGTTCCAGCGTGGCCCGGAAGGCATGGCCGTCGAGGGTGCCTTCGATGCTGGTACGCCCGCGTCGCGGCAAGGTGTCGCTGGCCACCTTGGGCAGGATCACGAACGCCCAAGGCGCATCGCCGTCCGGGCGGGCCGGGCGACGCAGCCTGGCCCCGAAGCGGGAAGTGGCCGTATGCCTGCTGGATCGCGGTGTGCTTGAGCGTGTCATCGGCCCGGCCCGAAGGTTCCGGCATCTGCAGGGTTCGCGGAAAGGTTCGCACATCTTCGTGGTCGAAGCCCGGGCCACGGCTGCGGCCCGGTTCCGTTCGCCGAGCATGCAAAAGGAAACGGGTGCCTTTCGGCACCCGTTTCCGCGAATCGCCGGCCGAACAGCGCGCCGCTCAGTAGCGGTAATGCTCCGGCTTGAACGGGCCGTCCACCGGCACGCCGAGGTAGTCGGCCTGTTCCTGCGTGAGCGTGGTCAGCTTCACCCCGATCTTCTCCAGGTGCAGGCGTGCCACTTCTTCGTCCAGCTTCTTCGGCAGGCGGTAGACGGTGGCCTCGTAGCTGTCCTTGTTGGCCCACAGGTCGATCTGCGCCAGGGTCTGGTTGGCGAAGCTGTTGGACATCACGAAGCTGGGGTGGCCGGTGGCGCAGCCCAGGTTCACCAGCCGGCCCTCGGCCAGCAGGAAGATCGCGTTCCCATTCGGGAACACGTACTTGTCCACCTGCGGCTTGATGTTGACGTGCTGCACGCCCGGGAACTTCACCAGCGCGTCGACCTGGATCTCGTTGTCGAAGTGGCCGATGTTGCAGACGATGGCCTGGTCCTTCATCGCGCTCAGGTGCTCGATGCGGATGATGTCCTTGTTGCCGGTGGTGGTGACGTAGATGTCGCCGGTGCCCAGCGTGCTTTCGAGGGTGTTGACCTCGAAGCCTTCCATCGCCGCCTGCAGCGCGCAGATCGGGTCGATCTCGGTGACCACCACGCGTGCGCCGTAGGCGCGCAGCGAGTGCGCCGAACCCTTGCCGACGTCGCCGTAGCCGCAGACCACGGCCACCTTGCCGGCCAGCATCACGTCCATCGCGCGCTTGAGGCCGTCGGCCAGCGACTCGCGGCAGCCGTACAGGTTGTCGAACTTGCTCTTGGTCACCGAATCGTTGACGTTGATCGCCGGCACCAGCAGGGTGCCGGCCTCGGCCAGCTGGTACAGGCGGTGCACGCCGGTGGTGGTTTCCTCGGAGACGCCCTTCCAGTCCTTGACCACGCGGGTCCAGTAGCCGGGGCGCTCGGCATGCACGCGCTTGAGCAGGTTCTTGATGACCTGTTCCTCGTGCGAACCGGAAGCACTGTTCACCCAGTCGCTGCCGTTCTCCAGCTCGTAACCCTTGTGGATCAGCAGGGTGACGTCGCCGCCGTCGTCGACCACCAGTTGCGGGCCGAGCAGGGTGCCGTCGGCCGCCTTGAAGGTCAGCGCCTCCAGCGTGCAGTCCCAGTACTCCTCCAGCGTCTCGCCCTTCCATGCGTACACCGGGGTGCCGGTGGCGGCGATGGCGGCGGCGGCCTGGTCCTGGGTCGAGAAGATGTTGCACGAGGCCCAGCGCACGTCGCCGCCGATGTCCTTGAGCGTCTCGATCAGCACCGCGGTCTGGATGGTCATGTGCAGCGAGCCGGTCACGCGCACGCCGGCCAGTGGCTTCTGTGCGGCGTACTTGCGGCGGATCGACATCAGGCCCGGCATCTCGTGCTCGGCGATGTCGATTTCCTTGCGGCCCCAGTCGGCCAGCGAGATGTCGGCGATCTTGTAGTCGCCTTCCTGCGAGAAGGTGCGGGTGTTCATGCGGTGTGCTCCGGTGGGTACGAGGGGACTCGTGTTCGCCGGGCGCCGTTCTGTGGGTAGCCGCCCGAGCCTGGCTGTATTGGGCGGCATGAACCGCCTGACAGTCGCAGCGCCCCTCGGTACGGGCCGGCGATTATATCGTGGCCCGGCCCAACCAAAGGCAGGGGAGCCGGGCGGCGGGGATTGTTAACGTGGACGGCCTGCCCCAGTCGATATTCCAGCCGAGAGGATTGCCATGACGATGTTCGCTTCCCGCCGCCCACGGCGGGCTTCCGCGGCGCTGCTGCTGTGCGCGGGCCTGCTGCTGGCGGTGCCGCCGTTGCTGGCGGCCACGCCCGCGGCCCAGCCCGCTGCCAGCGATGGACAGGGCTACCGGCTGCCGTCGGCGGCGTTGCAGGCGGTGGTGGATGCGCCGCGCGCGCCCAGCCTGCACATCTCGCCCCGTCGCGACATGGCGGCGATGCTGCAGACCCCGCCGCTGCCGTCCATCGCCCAGGTGGCGGCGCCGGAGCTGAAGCTGGCCGGGCTGCGGATCAACCCGAAGACCTATTCCGACAGCCGCTTCTCCTTCGGCAGCAAGCTGTGGCTGATCTCCACCGTCGATGGCGCCGAGCGCCAGATCAGCGGCCTGCCGCAGCCGCTGTCAGTGGCCTCGCTGGCGTGGTCGCCGGACCAGAAGTACCTCGCCTTCAACCAGCTCGATCCGGCCAGCGGCCGCAACGAACTGTGGCTGGTGGACGTGGCCGCCGGCAGCGCGCGCAAGCTGGTCGAGCGGCTGAACAGCATTGCTACCGATGGCTATGCCTGGTTGCCGGGCGGCGACGCGCTGCTGGTGATGCAGCGCCCGACCGGGCAGGGCGAGGCGCCGGCGGGCGGTGGCGTGCCCACCGGGCCGGCGGTGCAGGAAACCGTGGCCGGGCAGGGCGTGCGCGCGGTGCGTACCTGGCAGGACCTGTTGAAGAACGAGGACGACGCACGCCTGTTCGCGCATTACCTGCAGGCGCAGCCGCTGCGGGTGGCGATCAACGGCCAGAGCGCGCCGATCGGCACCCCCGGCCTGTACCTGGGCCTGTCGGCCTCGCCGGACGGCAACTACCTGCTCGGCCAGCGCGTGGAGCGGCCGTTCTCCTATGCGGTGCCGGTCAACCGTTTCCCGCGCCGCATCGAGGTGCTCGATGCGCAGGGGCGCGTGGCGCACACGGTGGCGAAGCTGCCGCTGGTCGAGGGCCTGCCGACCGGCAACGATGCGGTGCCGACCGGCGTGCGCGCGATCGGCTGGCGCGCCGACGCGCCGGCCACGCTGGTATGGGCCGAAGCGCAGGACGGCGGCGATCCCTCGCGCGAGGCGGCCATCCGCGATGCGGTACTGATGCAGGCCGCGCCGTTCGATAAGCCGCCGGTGACGCTGGCGCAGTTGGGGTCGCGCTACGCCGGCATCACCTGGGCGGACGACGGGCTGGCGCTGCTGGACGAATACTGGTGGAAGAGTCGCCAGGTGAAGCAGTGGAAGATCGCGCCGGACCACCCGGAGCAGGCGCCGGTGCTGCTGTACGCGCGCTCGGAGGACGACCGCTACGGCGACCCGGGCGAACCGCTGCTGCGGCGTGATGCCGCCGGCCGCACCCGCCTGCAGCTCAGCGCCGATGGCCGCAGCTTCTACCGCATCGGCGAGGGCGCCTCGCCGCAAGGCGACCGCCCGTTCCTCGACCGCGTCGACCTGGCCAGCGGCGCCAGCGAACGGCTGTTCCATTCGCAGGCACCGTACTACGAGGTGCCGCTGTCGATCATCGAAGGCGAGCACGCGCGCATCCTCACCTACCGTGAATCCAACGACGTGCCGGCCAACCTGTACGCGCACGCGCTCGGCGGCGATGCCGCACCGGTGGAGCTGACCCATTTCACGCATCCGTTGCCGCAGCTGCGCGGGGTGAAGAAGGAACAGATCCGCTACACACGCAACGACGGCGTGGAACTCACCGCCGACCTGCTGCTGCCACCCGGCTACGACCCGAAGAAGGACGGCCCGCGGCCGGTGCTGATGTGGGCCTACCCGGCCGAGTTCAAGTCGGCCGACGACGCCAGCCAGGTCACCGGCTCGCCGCACCGTTTCAACGCGATCAGCTACTGGGGGCCGCAGGCATTCCTCGCCAAGGGCTACGTGGTGCTCAACGACCCGACCATGCCGATCATCGGCGAGGGCGACGTCGAGCCCAACGACACCTACATCGAGCAACTGGTCGCCAGCGCGCAGGCGGCGGTGGATGAAGTGGTGCGGCGCGGCGTCGGCGAGCGTGGGCGCATCGCCGTCGGCGGGCATTCCTACGGCGCGTTCATGACCGCCAACCTGCTGGCGCACACGCGCCTGTTCAAGGCCGGCATCGCGCGTTCGGGCGCATACAACCGCACGCTCACGCCGTTCGGCTTCCAGGCCGAGGAGCGCAACTACTGGCAGGCGCAGGACACCTACCTGAAGATGTCGCCGTTCAATTACGCCGGCGACATCAAGGACCCGATCCTGTTCATCCACGGCGTGGACGACAACAACTCCGGCACCTTCCCGATGCAGAGCGAACGCATGTTCGCCGCGGTCAAGGGCCTGGGCGGCACCGCGCGGCTGGTGATGCTGCCGAACGAGTCGCATGGCTACCGCGCGCGCGAATCGATCATGACCATGCTCGCCGAAAGCGAGGACTGGCTCGACCGCTGGTTGGCCGCACCGGCGAAGGAGAGCAAGCGCCGCTGATGGGGTGCCGGCCGGTGGCCGGCAATCCTGCATGAAGCCGCAGGTGCCGGGCTTGCCCGGCACGTGGCTTTCCCGGTAATGCCCCATGCGGGGCAAGCCCCGCATCTACGGCAAGCATCGGGTGTGCAGACACCGTAGGTCGGGGCTACGCCCCCGATGCTTCCTGGCTTCCTGTCTGTTCCGCTCGTCGGGAGCGTGCCCCGGACCTGCGTATGGCGTCATCGCATGTCCACCACGGGGCGTTCGCGCCCCGTTTCCGTGTCCCTCCGGACAGCGGCCGGACAACATGCAAATGCAACTGTTTCAGGTTTGATGCACTGCAAAAACCGATGTTTTTTTCGGTTAGGCTTGAATGCTTCCTCCCCCGAGGTTCGGCATTCCGGATGAACGAGTACCGCAGCAGCGTCGTCTTCGCCACCCCCGACCTGCCCCTGCGCGACGATGTGCGTCGCCTCGGCACGATGGTCGGCGAGCTCATTTCCGAACAGGTCGCACCGGCCTTCCTCGATGAAGTGGAAGACGTGCGCACCGCTGCCATCGCGCGCCGCGAAAGCCAGGGGCCGCTGTCCACGCTGAGCGAGCAGTTGGCCGGGCGCGCGCCGCGCCAGGCCGAAGTGCTGGTGCGCGCGTTCAGCACCTACTTCCAGGTGGTCAACATCGCCGAGCGCGTGCACCGCATCCGCCGCCGCCGCGACTACCAGCGCGCCGGCACCAAGCGCCCGCAGCCGGAAGGCCTGCAGGACGCGCTGCAGCAGCTCAAGGCGCAGGGCGTGACGCTGGAAGAGCTGGCACAGTGGCTGCCGCGCATCGACATCGAGCCGGTGTTCACCGCGCACCCGACCGAAGCGGTGCGCCGCGCGCTGCTGGAAAAGGAGCAGCTGATGGTGGCCGCGCTGGTGGACAACCTCGACGGCCAGCGCACGCCGGGCGAACAGGCCGCCGATGCCGCGCGTTTCCGCATGGCGCTTACCGCCTCGTGGCAGACCGCCGACTCCTCGCCGGTGCGCCCCACGGTGGACGACGAGCGCGAGCACGTCGGCTTCTACCTCGCCCGGGTGCTGTACCGGGTGATGCCGGTGTTCTATGAATCGCTGGAACAGGCACTGCTCGACACCTGGGGCCGCACCCTGCCGCTGCCGCGGCTGGTGCGCTTCGGCACCTGGGTGGGCGGCGACATGGACGGCAACCCCAACGTCGACGGCGGCACCATCACCGCCACCCTGGACGCGCAGCGCAACGCGGTGCTGGAGCTGTACCTGAAGGACCTGCTCAAGCTCGCCAGCCTGCTCAGCCAGTCCACCGAGCTGATCGGCGTCAGCGACGCGGTGCGCGCGCGCGTCGAGGAATACCGGCAGCTGCTGCCGCAGGTGCAGTCGCGCCCGCGCCACGCCGACATGCCCTACCGCCTGCTCAACGACCGCATGCGCGCGCGGCTGCAGGCCACGCTGGACGACGCGCCGGGCGCGTATGCCTCGCCGGAGGAGTTCATCGGCGACATCCAGCTGATCCTCGACAGCCTGGAGGCGAACAAGGGCAGGCATGCCGGCTGGTTCTCGGTGCGCCGGCTGCTGTGGCGGGTACGCACCTTCGGCTTCCACCTGGCGCGGCTGGACGTGCGCCAGGAGTCGAGCGTGCATTCGCGCGCGCTGGCCGAAGTGCTGGGCGGGCAGGAGGCCTTCGACGCGCTCGACGACCAGGCGCGCGCGCGCGCGCTGTCGCCGTATGCGGCCGGCGAGGCCACGCTGCCGCCGGGCAATGACGAAACCGGCCAGCGCCTGGACAAGGCGTTCGCCGCGCTGGCCGACGCGCGCCGCCGCCACGGCACCGATGCGCTGGGCACCTACATCATCTCGATGGCGCACGACCGCGGCGACGTGCTGGCGGTGCTGGCGCTGGCGCGCCGCGGTGGCCTGGTCGATGCGCAGGGTGCGGTGCCGCTGGACATCGCGCCGCTGTTCGAAACCGTGGACGACCTGCGTCGCGGCACCGCCACCCTGCGCGACCTGCTGGCCGACCCGGTCTACCGCGCCCACCTGCGCGCGCGCGGCGACGTGCAGATGGTGATGCTGGGTTATTCGGACAGCGGCAAGGACGGCGGCATCGCCGCCTCGCGCTGGGGCTTGCAGCAGGCGCAGGTGGAACTGCTCAACGCCGCCAGCGAACAGCGCGTGCGGCTGAGCTTCTTCCACGGCCGCGGCGGCTCGCTCAGCCGTGGCGGCACCAAGACCACGCATGCGGTCGATGCCTCACCGCGCGGCAGCATCGGCGGGCGCCTGCGGGTGACCGAGCAGGGCGAGGTGATCCACCGCAAGTACGGCATCCGCGCGCTGGCGCTGCGCTCGCTGGAGCAGGCCGCCGGCGCGGTGCTGCGCGCCAGCCTGCGCCCGCGCGCAGCGGAGCCGCGCGAACCGCGCTGGAAGCCGGTGATGGACATCATCGCCAGCGAAAGCTCGCGCACCTACCGCGCCTTCGTCGGCGACCCGCAGTTCATGGACTACTTCCGGCAGGCCACGCCGATCGACGTGATCGAGCGCATGACGCTGGGCTCGCGGCCCTCGCGCCGGCTCGGCCAGAATGCCGCGCTGTCCAACCTGCGCGCGATCCCGTGGGTGTTCGCGTGGAGCCAGGCGCGCGCGGTGATCCCCGGCTGGTTCGGCGTCGGCAGCGGCCTGCAGGCCGCCGCTTCCGCGGGCCACGAGGACACGCTGCTGGAAATGGCGCACGACTGGCCGTTCTTCGACACCTTCCTCGACGACATGGCGATGGTGCTGAGCAAGGGCGACATCGACATCGCCGAACAGTTCTCGAAGCTGGCCGGGCCGCTGCACGAGCGCTTCTTCCCGCTGATCCGCGACGAACTGGCGCTGACCGCGCACTGGGTCAAGCGCCTGAGCGGCCAGCAGGAACTGCTGGAGCACGACCCGCGGCTGGCGCTGTCGATCCGCCTGCGCAACCCCTACATCGACCCGATCAGCACCCTGCAGGTGGACCTGCTGCGCCGCTGGCGCCAGAGCGGCCGCGAGGACGAAGCGTTGCTGCGCGCGCTGGTGGCCTGCGTCAACGGGGTTTCCCAGGGCATCCAGAACACCGGTTGAGGCGCTTGTTCCACGCAAGGAGATACCCGTGGATGCGGGGCTTGCCCCGCATCCACGCGAATGCCCCAACCTCTCGTGGGTGCCGGGCTTGCCCGGCACGGCGCTTCACCGTGGAAGCCCCATGCGGGGCAAGCCCCGCATTCACGCGATTGCCTCAACTTCTCGTAGGTGCCGGGCTTGCCCGGCACGGCGCTTCACCGTGAAAGCCCCATGCGGGGCAAGCCCCGCATCTACGAGTGGGAAAGCGCCCTTGCGCGCGAAGGCGTGATCCTGCGAGGCAGGCTTACGTCAGCATCCGCCCGCCATCCAGCCACAGCGTCTGCCCGGTGACGTAGCCGGCGTCGTCGAGCAGCCAGCGCACCGCCGCGGCGATCTCGTGCGGGGTGCCGGTGCGCGCCAGCGGGGTGCGTTCCATCAGCCTGCGCTTGTCCGGCTCGCTCTTGCCCTGTTCCGGCCACAGGATCGCGCCCGGCGCCACGGCATTGACCCGCACGTGCGGGGCCAGTTCCAGCGCCAGCGTGCGCGTGGTCATCTCCAGCGCCGCCTTCGCCGCCGAATAGGCCGGGTGCTCGCGCAATGGCCGGGTGGCATGCACGTCAGTCAGGTTGACGATGGCCCCGCGCTGGTTGCGCAGGTACGGGGCGGCGGCCTGCGCGAGGAAGAACGGTGCGCGCGCGTTGACCGCGAACAGCTCGTCCCACTGCGCCGCCGTGACCTGCCCGAACGGCGTGGGGAAGAAGTTGGAGGCGTTGTTGACCAGCGCGTCGAGCTGGCCGAAATGCGCCACCACCTGTTCGACCAGGTCCGGCAGCGCCTGCGGCTCGCGCAGGTCGGCCTGCACCGCCAGCACGCTGCCGGGGCGCTCGCTTTCCAGGTCGAAGGCCAGTGCCTGCAGCTCCTCGCCGGAATGGTGCGCGTGCAGCGCCAGCCGGTAGCCGTGCGCATGCAGATGGCGGGCGATGGCCGCGCCGATGCGGCGCGCGCTGCCGGTCACCAGGGCTACACGTTGCGGGTCGGTCATCTGCGGTTTCCTCGCTCGGCTATCCTGTGCATTGTCCCCGCAAACCGCCGTCCCATGCATTCCGACCTGCCCCTGCCCGAACCCGATGCGCTGGCCCACAGCGAGCAGCTGGCCGCGCACCTGCGCGCGGAGATCATGGCGCAGGGCGGCGCGATACCGTTCTCGCGCTTCATGGAGCTGGTGCTGTACGCCCCGGGCTGGGGCTACTACAGCGCCGGCGCCAGCAAGTTCGGCGCCGCCGGCGATTTCGTCACCGCGCCGGAGCTGGGCACGCTGTTCGCCGCGACCACCGCCAACGCGCTGGCGCCGGCGCTGCGCGAACTGGGCGCGCAGGCGCGCGTGCTGGAGCTGGGCGGCGGCAGCGGCGCCTTCGCCGAGGCCGCGCTGAAGCGGCTGGCCGAGCTGGATGCGGTGCCGGCGCGCTACGCGATCCTCGAACCCAGCGCCGACCTGCGCCAGCGCCAGCGCCAACGCCTGCGCGAAGCGCTGGAACCGACGCTGTTCGCCCGCGTGGAATGGCTGGACCGCCCGTTCGACGACGAATGGGACGGCGTGCTGTTCGCCAACGAGGTGATCGACGCGCTGCCGACGCCACGCTTCTTCATCAAGGACGGCGAGGTCTTCGAGGAAACCGTCGAGCTCGACGGCGAAGGCCGTTTCATGCGCGGCGCGCAACCGGCGGACATGCTGCTGCACGCGGCGGTGCGCCATGTCGAGCGTTACCTCGAACGCCCGTTCGCCGATGGCTACCGCTCGGAGGTGCTGCCGCAGCTGCCGTACTGGATACAGGCGGTGGCCGCCGGCCTGCGCCGCGGCGCGATGTTGTTCGTCGACTATGGCCACGCGCGCGGCGAGTTCTACCAGGACGACCGCGACGACGGCACCATGCGCGCGTTCTACCGGCACCGCGTGCACAACGACCTGTACCTGTGGCCGGGCCTGCAGGACATCACCGCCTCGGTGGATTTCACCGCGCTGGCCGAGGCCGGCACCGGGGCCGGCTTCGACCTGGCCGGTTACAGCCATCAGGCCGGATTCCTGCTGGGCAACGGCATCACCGAATTGCTGGAAGCTGCGGGCGAGCAGGCCGATGAAGTCGGGCGCATGGGCCTGCGCGAGCAGTTCAAGCGCCTGACCTTGCCCACCGAGATGGGCGAGCGCTTCCAGGTGATGGGGTTCTGCCGCGACGTCGATCTGTCCCCGGCCTTCGAGCTGGGCGACTTGACCTGGCGGCTGTGAGCGAGGGGGGGTGAACGGCATGCTCAAGCCACTGCGGCACCTGTGGTTCTGGGTTGCGCTATGGGCATTGGTGGTGCTGGTGGTGATCGTGGTGTGCCTGATCCCGCCACCGCCATTGCCGCCGTTGCCGGAAAACAGCGACAAGCTGGAACACTTCGCTGCCTATTTCCTGTTGGCCGCCGGCGCGGTGCAGTTGTTCCGCCGCGGCGGCGTGCTGCTGGCCGTGGGCGTGGCGTTGGTGGCGATGGGCGTGTGCATCGAGTTCGCGCAGGGCGCGCTGACCGATACTCGCAGTGCCGATCCGTTCGATGCGCTGGCCAACACGGTGGGGGTGTCGGTTGGCCTGATGACGGCGTTCACGCCGCTGCGCGACCTGTTGCTGCGCCTGTAGGTACCGGGCTTGCCCGGTAATGCCTCCATGCGGGACAAGCCCCGCTGCGACCGCCCTTTGCGGCCTCATTCCACCGTAGGTGCCGGGCTTGCCCGGCACGCGGTTTTCCCGGCAAAGCCACGGCGGGGCAAGCCCCGCTGCCACGGGTCATTGCAATCTCACCTGCTTCAGCACCCACATCGTCGGCCGGGTATCACCGCTGAAGCTCATGCACAGGTTGGCGGTGCCGCTGGCCGGTACGCGCAGTGGGGCATCCAGTTCGATGAACCCGTCCGCGCCCGGCGCTTCCGGCAGCGGCACCGAGGCCAGCAGCGGGCCTTCGCAGCCATCGCGCACCTCGAACTCGCCATGCGCGGCGACCGGCTTGCGGAAACCACGCCTGGCTTCCTCTTCGCGCAGCAGGCCGAAGTTGTAGGGCAGGCGCCCGGCACGCACATGGACACGGGTCACGTCCTGCAACTGCGCGTTCTCCCACAACCAGCACGGGTTGAAGATGCTCACGTCGAAGTTCTCGCGCGGACCGTCGAGCGGGTTGTCGTCCTCCAGCCGCAGCAGCAGTCGGCCGCCCTGCGGGCATTGCGCCAGGGTTTTGTCGCTGCGGGTCAGCAGCGAGGCCGCGTCCAGCGTCCAGCTGCTGGCGGCATCGGCCAGCGGTTTGCCGTCGAAGAAGGCGGCAGCCTTCAGCGTGGCCGGCACCGTCAGGGTCAACGGGCCATCGTAGGCCGGTGATTGCGCGGTGGGTGCACTGCCGTCGGTGGTGTAGCGGATCTCGGCATAGCCCATTGGGTTGGACAACTCGGCCGTCACCGTGCCGTTGGCGCGATCATCGTGGCGCTGCATCGCCACCGCCAGCGCGGTCTGTGCATACGGGATGTGCAGTGCCTTGTAGCGCTGCAACTGCGCCGGCAGGCGCGCGAGGAAGTCGGCGTAATCCTTGCCCTCGACCGGCGACCAGGCGATTTCGGCCAGTGCCGCCATGCGCGGGAACACGTTGTGCTGCACGCGCTCGAACAGGCGCATGTGCTCGGTCCAGACGTTGGCCTGCACGCCGAGCACGTGCTTGCGCTGCTCGGGCCTGAGCTGCTCCGGCACCGGATCGAAGGCGTGGATCTTCTGCATCGAAGTGAACTTCGGCCGGCCCGGTGGTTCGTCCGCCAGGTCGGTCTGCAGGAAGTCCAGGTACAGGGTGTGGCCCGGCGTCATCACCACGTCATGGCCGTGGGTGGCCGCCTCGATGCCGCCCTCGGTGCCTCGCCAGGACATCACCGTTGCCTGTGGTGGCAGCCCGCCCTCGATGATCTCGTCCCAACCGATCAGCTTGCGGTCGTGTGCTTCGAGGAAGCGTTCCAGCCGCTTGAGCATGTACGACTGCAGCGCCTCCTCGTCCTTCAGGCCCAGTTCGCGAATGCGTGCCTGCACCTGCGGCGAGGCCTGCCACTGGTATTTCACCGCCTCGTCGCCGCCGACGTGGATGTAGCTGCCGGGGAACAGGTCGATCACTTCACCGAGGATGTTCTCGAGGAATTGCAGCGTCTCCTCGCGCGGGTTGAACAGGTAGGGGTTCACGCCCCAGTCGTGCGACGGCTCGGTCGGGCCCGCGACCACGCCGTGCTCGGGGTAGGCCGCCACCGCGGCCTGTGCGTGGCCGGGCACGTCGATCTCCGGGACGATGGTGATGTGGCGCGCGGCGGCGTAGGCCACCACCTCGCGGATCTGTTCCTGCGTGTAATGGCCGCAGTACAGGTTCGGCGAGCCATCGGCCCTGCGCCCGGCCTCACCCTGCGGCACGCGGCAGCCGCCGATTTCGGTGAGTTTGGGGTAGCGCTTGATCTCGATGCGCCAGCCCTGGTCGTCGGTGAGATGCCAGTGGAAGGTGTTGAGCTTGTGCACGGCCATCGCGTCGAGCATCGACTTGACCTGCTCCACGCTCCAGAAGTGGCGCGCCGAATCCAGCATCAGCCCGCGCCAGGCGAAGCGCGGTGCATCCTCGATGTGCATGGCCGGCAGCGACACGGCCCCGGCCTGTTGCCCGGCCAGCAGCTGCCACAGCGACATCGCGCCATAGAACAGGCCGCGCTCGTCGCCAGCCTCGATGCGGATGCCGTCGTTGCCGATGTCCAGCACATAGGCTTCCGGCGATGCGCCTTCGGCGGCTTCGACGAGGCGGAAATTGATGCCGGCGGCGCCATCGGTGGTTTTCAGTTGCAGCGGCGTGGTCCTGCCCAGCAGTTCGATGAACTGCGCCGCCACATGGCCTGCGGCCTCGCCCTGCGCATGGATGCCGGTGGCGTTGCTGACGGTGTAGCGACCTTCGCCAGATTGCAGCGAAACCGGACGCGGGATCAATGGCGCGCCGCTGACTTCCGCGGTTTGCACCTGCGCGGCGGCAGCGGTCTGGTCATTGCCGGAGGAGCAGCCGCCCAAGGCCACCAGCGAGGCGAGCATCGTGGCGGCAAGGACGGCGGCGGGACGTCGGTGTCGGGGCATGGTGGGTCCTCGTGGTGAATCTGCTTCCCCTTGCGGGGGAAGGTGCCCGAAGGGCGGAAGGGGGTATGGCGTAGTGGGAATGGTGCAGCAGTGCAGCATTGAAACAACACGCAAGTTCGTTGCAGCTCCGCTCAATCTGCCCTTCACCCCAACCCCTTTTTTCCAAAAGGGACTTCCTGCGGTCGCCGGAGTGAGAGGGAGTTGGAAGCCAGCATCTTCAAAAAAAGCGGGCCTGGAAATTCCAGGCCCGTTGGAGGAGAAAATACTACTTCATGCAACGTGTTGCGGCTTGCCGTACCGGATCAGAATGCGAAGCGCAGCGAGGCCATGTAGCGGCGGCCGCTCAGGTAGGCACCGCGGGTGAGCTGTTCCACGCCTGAGTAGGAGTGGTACTTCTCGTCGAGCAGGTTCATGCCTTCCAGCGCAACGGTCAGGGTGTCGTTGATCTTGTAGGAAACCGAAGCGTCCACCGAGGTGTAGTCCATCGTCCACAAGTCGCGGCCACCGCTGACGTTGGTGAAGTACTTGTCACGCCAGTTGTAGGTGACGCGGGCGGCGAACTTGTCGTTCTCGAAGAACGGAGCGATGTTGACCTGGTTCTTCGAGTTGAATGGCAACGGACGGCCATTGGTGGCTTCGCCATCGGAGTAGGTGTAGTTGGCCACGATGCCGAAGCCCGCACCGAAGTTCTGCTGCCACGCCAGCGAATAGCCCTTGATTTTGGCATCGCCGGCGTTCTGCGGACGGTCCACTTGGTACTGGGTGTCCGTGTTCTGGTTCTGGTTCCAGTGGGTCTCGGTACGCGAGGCCATCAGGATGTAGTCGGCCACGTCGCGGTAGAACACCGAGGCGGCCAGGATCGCGTCCTGCGAGAAATACCATTCGGCCGAGAAATCCAGGTTGGTCGAGCGATACGGCTTCAGGTCCGGGTTGCCACCGCCGCCGGTCAGGGTCTGGTCGGCCAGCCACAGGTAGCTGGAGACATCGGCATAGCCCGGGCGGGCCATCGTCTTGGCCGCCGAGAAGCGCAGCACCAGCGCGTCGGTGGCGTCGTAGACCAGGTTCAGGTTCGGCAGGGTGTTGTTGTACTTGCTCTTCTGCACGCGCCACTCGTAGCTGTTCACCGGGCAGTCGCTGAGGTTGACGGTGCAGGCCCAAGCACCGGAGCCGACCTCGGTCTGCACGTAGCGCACGCCGACGTTGCCGCGCAGGCGGTCGAAGCTGAAATCGGCTTGCAGGTAGGCGGCCTTGGTGTCCTCGTCGATGGTCCAGGTGTTGCGCACGTACTCGGCGGCGGTGAACGGCGAGATTTCCGGCATGGTCTGCCACGGTGCCAACCATGCACCGCTGCTGATGAAGTCGGCCATTTCCCAGCCATCGATGGTGAAGCGCTTGCCGAGGTCGCCGTAGCCGCCGAAGCCGCTCAGGTAGTTGCCCGGCAGCTCGCGTGGGTTGAAGTCGGCGGCATTGCCGTCGCCGTAGCCGGCAACCGAGGCCAGGGCCACGCCCTTCTGGACTTGGCTGGTCTCGTGGCTGCGCTGCTTGTAGCCGAAGCGCAGCAGGTAAACCGGCGAATCCAGCTTGATGCCGAAGTCGAGCTGGCCGTAGGTTTCCTTGTCCACGGTGGGCTTGTCGACCAGGTTGCCACCCCAGCCGGTGTTCCATGACGGATCATTGGGGTCCGCACCCCAGCCGCCATCCATCTGGAACATTTCCGGGTTGGTGAACGGGTTGGCGCCGTTGAAGGTCACGCTGCCGGGGTTTTTCGGTGCACCGGCGATCGACCAAGTGTAGTCGGTGCGCGCCAGGAACTCGCCGAACACCTGTTCCGGGCCGCCGTCGGCCTTGGTGGTGCCGATGTGGGTGGAGGCGAACCAGCGCTCGTCGTTCCAGTCGACCTTGACGTCGTAGGTTTCCGACTCGACCTTGGCGCGGCGGTTCTGCAGGTCGAAGATGGCCAGCGCGTTCTTGTGGGTGCCGCTGGTGATCAGCCCGTCCTTGACGGTCAGGTCGGTCATCGTGAACAGACTGTTCCAGGCATTGCCCGGCATCACGAACATGGCTTGCGACATGTGGTCGAAGTTGGCGTCGATCTTCAGCGCGTTCAACTCGATGTTGAGTTGCTCGACCGGCTTGAACTGCAGCGTGGCCGAGTAGGTGTTGCGCTTGCGCTCCTGCTCGAAGTAGTGCGCGCTGATCGAGTTCGGGCCGACCGCATCGAGGTTGTTGCCGAGGGTGTCGGCGCAGCTGTCCAGGCACTTGGCCGGGAAGGTCTGCCAGTTGCCGTCGGCGTCGGCCGGCAGCGACCAGTCGATCGGCAGGTTGGCGACCGAGCCACCGCCGCCCTGGCCGTAGTAATAGTCGGCGCCGGTCACGTGGCCGTAGGCCTCGATGCCGTCGCGGCGGATGCTTTCCTCCTGCGATTGCGCCGACAGCATCAGGCCGAAGGTCTCGGCATCGTTCTTCCAGCCGAACGCGGCCGACAACTGTGGGTCGTTCTTCTCGACGCGGTCGTTGCGCGCAAGGCTGACCTGGCCGGTGATGGAGACCTTCTCCGGCATGTCCAGCGGCTTGCGGGTGGAGATGATGACGGTGCCGCCGATCGAGCCTTCTTCAAGGCGTGCTTCCGGCGACTTGAATACTTCGACCTTGCCTACCAGCTGCGGTGCCAGCAGCGAGTAGTTGAAGGTGCGGGTCGGGAAGTCGGACATGTTCCAGTCGCCGGAGGCGATGGATTGGCCATTGAGCAGGGTGCGGTTCAACGCCGGGTCGGTGCCGAGGATGGAGACCTTCTCGCCCTGGCCGTAGGCGCGGTCGATGGTCACGCCGGGGATGATGGTCATCGCCTCGGCGACGTTGCTGGCCGGGAACTTGCCCACGTCCTCGGCGGTGATGACATCGACTATGGCGTCGGCATTGCGCTTGGTTTCCAGTGCTTGCTGCAGGCTGGCGCGGATGCCGGTGACGACCACGCGGTCAAGCTCGGTCGCGTCCTGCTGCGGGGCTTCCTGGGCGTGCGCCGAGAAGCTCAGGCAGGTGACGATGGCGGCGGATAGTACGGACTTGCGGTACCTCATGATGCTCTCCTCATCATTGGATGGAATGTCCGGGATGAACCGGGATTGCCTTGCCTGCTGCGGGGGGGGGGAAGCCGTGCGGAGCATCGGAGTTGCCTGCACAGCGGTGCTTGCCGGAGTGCCGGGTCAATGGCTCCTCCGTGCCTGGTACCAGCGGGTGGCGCCGATGACGCCCAGTTGCCCGTGCTCGACCAGCTTCACGGGAATGCGTTGCAGCGCCTCGCCCATCGGCCCCTTGTTGAGGAACCGCTCGACGAAGCGGCTGTCCTGCATGAAGGTGCCGAAGCGCGGCAGGATGCCACCAGCCAGGTAGATGCCACCCTGGATGCCGTAGGACAGCGCCATGTCGCCCACGGCCGAGCCGAGGAAATCGCAGAACAGCGACAGGGTTTCGCGTGACAGCGTGTCGCTGCCGTCACAGGCAGCGGCGCTGACTGCATCGGGCGTGGCATGTATCGGCGTGGCGCCATGCACCGCGCACAGCGCGTGGTAGAGCCTGAGCAGGCCGGGACCTGACAAGACCTGCTCGATGGAGACATGGGAGTGCTCGCGCAGCAGATGGCGCAGCACGGCGATCTCCAGCTCTGTGGTCGGGGCAAGCGCGGTCTGGCCGGCCTCGGTGGCGAGCACGACGCTGTGCTTGCCGGCCGGGATCCAGACGGCGGCGCCGAGGCCGGTGCCGGGGCCGACGACAAGTACCGGGCCGCGGGCCGCCTGTGCCGGCCCGGCCAACTGCAGCACCTGGCTTGCGTCCATGTGTGCGGCGGCATGGGCGACGGCCTCGAAATCGTTGACGACATGGACGGCGCGGAAGCCGAGGTCGTCGCGGATGCGATGGGTGGACAGCGGCCACGGCAGGTTGATGGAGATGACCGAGCCATCGTCGCGGGTGTAGCCGGCGGTGGCGATGACACATTCGGCCACGGGCGGCTGGTTGCCGGCGAAGTCGGCCAGGATGGCGCTGAGGCTGGAGTGGTCGGCGCAGCGGTACTTGCGATAGGCGAGTACCTCGATGGCGTCGTTCTCGCCGGCTCCTTCCCGGATCAGGCCCACGCGCACGTGCGTGCCACCCACGTCGGCAGCGATCAGCGGCGCGGCCGAGGAGGAGGGAGCGTGGGCTGGCATGAGGCTGGCGGTCACAGGTGTCCCCGGTGGATGCGCGGCGATGCGTGGTGCCGTGATGACTGGAGTGTCGGGGGTGCGTGACAACGATGTCAAGCTTTTGTGTAAAAAATTTTCACATTTGTTTCGCTGCAATGTTTTACTTATCTGTACATTTTTTCAGGGAAAAATTTGTTCCATGAGAAAGCGAGTACGAAAGATTTTCGTGAAAAGCCAGTGACTTTTGGTACTTGGTGAAATTTATTCGCATGATGGCGTGGGGTGAAATGTCATTCACCAGACATGGCGAAGCCACCGGAAACGGTGGCTTCGCTGGTTGGCGTTGCCCTTGCGGCTGTGCCGTGGGGCTTGCTGCGGTCAGTTCTCTGTCTGCAAACGCACCCAGTCCAGCACCCACATGCTCGGGCGAGTGTCGCCGGTGAAGCGGAAACACAGGTCGCCACGGGCCGTGGCCGGTGCCAGCGGTGCCTCCAGTTCGATGAAGCCATCGGCATCCGGTGCGGCCGGCAGCGGCAGCGATACCAGCGGTTCGCCCTGGCACTGGTCGCCGAGGATTTCCAGTTCGCCATGCGCGCTGTGCGCCGGCGTGAACTTGCGGTTCGGCTCGTCGTGGGCCAGCTGGAAGTTGTAGGGAATGCGGCCGGCGCGCAGCTTCACCGCGGTCACGCCACTCAGGTCGGCGTCCTCCCACAGCCAGCACGGGTTGAAGATGTTGACGTTGAAGATGGCGCGCTGGCCGTCGGCCGGGCCGTCGTCTTCCAGGCGCAGCAACAGCTTGCCGTCCCCGGGGCACAGGCCGAGCTGGGTGTCCTCGCGCACCAGCAGCGAATCGGCGGTGACCTCGAAGCGGCTGGCGGCGGCCAGCGGCTGGCCGTCGAAGAACGCCGCGGCGTTCACCCGCGCCGGCAGTGCCACCTGCAGCGGCTGGCTGTAACCGGGCGATGCCGCGCTCACCTCGCTGCCGTCCAGTGTGTAGTGGATGGCGTAGCCGAGCGGGTTGGCCAGCGTGATTTCGGCGGTGCCGGCGGCGCGGTTGCCTTGGTCCTGCATGTCCACCTGGAACAGCGTCTGCGCATAACCGATGCCCATTGCCCGGTAGCGCTGCAACTGGCGCGGCAGGCGTTGCAGGAAGCCGTCGAAGCCGCGCTGTTCCGGCGGGCTCCAGCCGGTTTCGGCTACCGCGGCCAGGCGCGGGAACAGGTGGTGTTCCAGCCACGTGTCGTTGCGGGTGTGCTCGGTGAACAGCGTGGCCTGCAGGCCGAGGATGTGCGCGCGCTTGTCCGCGGCCAGCTCCGCCGGCACCGGTTCGAAGTCGTAGACCTTGCGCAGTTCGGTCGTCGTCGGCCGGCCCGGCGGTTCGTTCGGCGAGCCGGTCTGCAGGTAGTCCATGTACATGTGGGTGACCGGGGCCATCACCACGTCGTGGCCCTCGCTGGCGGCCTTCAGCCCGCCCTCGGTGCCGCGCCAGGACATCACCGTGGCTTCTTCCGGCAGCGGGCCTTCGAGGATTTCGTCCCAGCCGATCAGGCGGCGGTCGTGCTGTGCCAGGAATCGCTCGAGCCGGCTGACGATGTGGCTCTGCATCGCCATCTCGTCGCTGGCGCCGATCGCGCGCATGTGCTCCTGCACGCGGCTGGAGGCGATCCACTGGTCCTTGACAGCCTCGTCGCCGCCGATGTGCACGTAGTGGGCCGGGAACATGTCGATCACTTCGAGCAGCACGTTCTCCAGGAACTGCAGCGTGCCTTCCTCGGTATTGAACAGGTTGGGGAACACGCCCCACTGGTTGTCGATGGTGAGCGGCTGGTCGATGCTGCCCAGCTCCGGGTAGGCGGCGATGGCGGCGGTGGCATGGCCGGGCACGTCGATCTCGGGGATCACCTGGATGTGTCGCTGCGCCGCATAGGCGACGATCTCTCGGATCTGCTCCTGCGTGTAGTAGCCGCAATAAGTACGCGGCTGCCCGGTGGCCGGGTCGTGGCCGGCATCGCCCAGCGGCACGCGGCAGCTGCCCACTTCGGTGAGCTTCGGGTAGCGCTTGATCTGCATGCGCCAGCCCTGGTCGTCGGTGAGGTGCCAATGGAAGGTGTTGAGCTTGTGCTGCGCCATCGCGTCGAGCAGCTTCCTGATCTCATCCATGCTCTGGAAATGGCGCGCCGAATCCAGCATCAGCCCGCGCCAGGCGAAGCGCGGCGCATCGGCGATGCTGGCGGCGGCGACGTGGCCGGCGTCATTGCCGGTGAGCAGCTGCGCGGCGGTCACCGCGCCGTAGAACAGTCCGGCCTCGTCGCGCGCGCTGACGTCGATGCCGGTGTTGGACACCTTCAACGCATAGCCTTCGGCGCTGGTGGCAGCGGCGGCATCGAGGCGGAAACGCACCTGCGCCTTGTTGGCCGCATCGGCGATGGCCAGCGTCGGTCCGCCGTTCTGCGCCAGCAACTGCACGAACTGGCTGGCGACGCGGCGCGCGGCTTCATCGTTGCCGGCGACGCGGGCGGAGGATTTCAACGTGAAGTCCTTGCCATCCGTTGCCTGGTAATGGGCCGGCAACGGGATCAGGGGCAGCGTGTCCGCGGCCTGTGCCTGCGGCATGCAGGCGCCGAGCAACAGGCCGGCCGCGAGCCAACGGGTTCGCAAGACGGCGGGGCGGGGCGTGGTCATGGGCGGGGCTCCTTGGGTGGAAGTGAAGCGGGTAAGCGGTTGTAGATGCGAGGGCTTCCCCCGCATGGAGGTGTTCACGGCAGGGCTTCATGCGGGGCAAGCCCCGCATCTACGGATAATGGGCAGGTCGGCTATCCCCGACGCACTTTGCAGCGGTTTCGTTTGCGTCGGCCACACAGGGCTGACCTGTCGATTGCCGCGGGCAATAAAAAACGCCGGGCCCGGAATGATCCAGGCCCGGCGCTCATGCTATCCGGCGATGTTGCGTGCCGGGGTGGATCAGAACTTGAAGCGGGCGTTCAAGTAGTACTGGCGGCCGTTGTTGTAGAACGAGCGCGGCAGCTGGGCCGTCTGGCGGTAGGTCAGCATCGGATCGTTGAGGTTCATCGCATCCAGGCTGAAGCTCAACCACTCGTTGGCCTTGTAGCTCAGCGAGGCCGAGACGGTGCCGTAGTCGTCCTGGTAGAACGGGGTGCTCTTGTCCAGGCCGATCAGGAACGCGTCGCGGTAGGTGTAGCTGACACGAGCACCGAAGCGGTCGTTTTCAAACCACACGCCGAGGTTGTAGGTGTTCTTGGAAGTGCCGACCAAGTTGTCGCTACCATCGTCCCAGGTGAAGTTGTTCACCTTGCCATCGGCATAGGTGTAGTTCGCGTCGAAGCCGAAATAGTCACCCAACGGCTGCTGGTAGGCCAATTCGAAACCACGAACCTCACCACTGATATTGGTGGGAATGCCAACGAGGTAGTCTTGGAGGCTCTGGTCCTGCTCGCTGTACAGCTGCTTGGTGGTGGTCTCGAAGCCGACGTAATCCTTCAGGTGCATGGAGTACACGCCGGCGGAGAACAGGCCGCGCGGCATGAAGTACCACTCATAGGTCGCGTCGAAGTTGGTGGAAACCACCGGCTTCAGGTCCGGGTTGCCACCACCGCCGTGCTTGGTGAGGTCGTCACCCCAGAGGGCGGCACCGATGGCCGAGTAGTCGGGCAGGGTCATGGTCTGCGACGCGGCCAGGCGGAACACCTTGTCGTCGGCCAGGTCAAACTTCAGGTTGGCGCTGGGCAGGATCTTGGTGTGCTTGTTGCTATTGGCGTTGATGTTCCATGCGGCATTCGCGTTGGTGACATCCGGGGTCGCACTGGTGGTCGGGATGTAGTTCAGGATGTCCTGGCTGATGTTGACGTAACGCAGGCCGACATTGCCGCTCCAGCCATCACCAATGAAATTGGCTTGGAGGTAGGCGGCGAAGTTCTTTTCCTCGACGCTCCACTCCGAGCCGTAGTCACGGTAGGACCCGTCGGTATGCCACTCGGACGAGGCACGCAGTGCGGCCTTGAGCCCGTTCACGTCGAAGTACTGGATGCCCTGCGGAATCTTGTTGCCGAGCCCCTTGGCGAAGTCGCTGGGATAGAGCACGGTCGGTACGTTCTGCAGTGCCGCCCAGTAAGCGTCGCCGTCGATCGGGCCGCCATTGCGGGCCTGGGCCTCGCGCTTGTGCTTGGCATAGCGCACGCCGTAGTCGATCGAGGACACCACGCCGTCGTTGAAATACTGGTTGAAGTCCAGCTTCGCCCAGTTTTCCTTGTCTTCGGCACGGATGCCGACGTTGCCCCAGGCGCCGAAGTAGAACGCCGGGCTCATGTCGCCCTGGATGTCCCAGTCGAGCGGGGAGCTGGGGCCCTTGAAGTCGTAGCTGACGGTGCTGTCGGTACCTTCGGCGACGCCGGCTTCGACGATGTACTGGCGCGGGGTTTCGCCGACGCCCTTGGTGGTACCGGCCTGGAACTTGGCGGTCAGATTGTCGCTGATGTTCCAGTCGGCGTCGAAGGTGAGGTAGTTGCTCTTGGCGTTGGAGTCGCGGACGATTTCATCGAACACGCCGTAGTAGCCTGGGGTGCCCGAGTCGACGACGTGGTTCATCACGCCGTCCTTGATGGTGTACTCGTCCGGGTTACCGGCGAAGTTCCACTCGATCATCATGAAGTTGTTGTTGACGTTGTTCGCCTTCAACTTCGAGGAGAAGCCCTCGATGCCGAAGGTGAGGTCGTCGGTGGGCTTGAACTGCAGCGAAAGCAGGCCGCCCTTGCGGTCGCGTTCCTGCTGGAACAGGGTGGCGCCGGTCAGTTCGGGCACGTAGACGTCCGGGGTGCCATTGACGTTGTACTTCTGCCAGGCACCGACGATTTCCTGCGCGTCGCGGCGCAGGTGGCGCTTCTGGCTGAACGCCTGGACCATCACGCCGAAGGTGCCGCTGTCGTTCTTGTAGTTGAACAGGGCGGCCAGCTGCGGATCGGTTTCGTCCGCCTGGTCCGAGTTCACCGCGCCGATGGAGGCTTCGGCGGTGATCGACTTGGAGAATTCCAGCGGCTTGCGGGTGATGATGTTGACGTTGCCGGTGGTGCCGCCTTCCTGCATCTTGGCTTCGGAGGACTTGTGCACCTCCACCGAGCGGACCAGTTCGGACGGCAGCAGGGTGTAGCTGACGCTGCGGCCGACGTTGTTGCCCTGGCTGAGCACGAACCAGTCGGCCGAGCCGACGCTATGGCCGTTGATCAGGGTCTGGGTCAGGCTGGCGCTGGTGCCGCGCAGGCTGACGCGGTCGGCTTCGTCGAAGCCGCCTTCGGCGGCCGAGGACGAGCTGATGTTCACGCCCGGCAGGCGCTGCAGGGTGTCGGCGACGTTGTGCGCCGGCAGCTTGCCGACGTCTTCGGCGGTGACCACTTCAACGCGGCTGTTGGCTTCGCGCTTGGTGTCCAGCGACTTTTCCATCGAGCCGCGGATGCCGGTGACGGTGATGGTGTCCAGGTCGGTGGCCTGGGTCTGCGCTTCCTGCGCCTGGGCGCCGAAGGCAAGGCAGCTGACGATGGCTGCCGAAAGCAGGGTCTTGCGATGCATGTTGTCTCTCCTCAACATCGAAATGAAAGGCACCGGGGTGCCGCGTTACTGCGTCTTGCTGGTGGTTCTGCTGCTTATGCCGTGGAGGCTTGGGTGGCCGACTTCTCCAGATACCAACTGGCCGCGCCGATGACGCCCAGTTGCCCGTGCTCGACCAGCTTCACGGGGATGCGCTGCAGCGCCTTCGTCATCGGCCCCTTGTTGAGGAAACGTTCGACGAAGCTGCTGTTCAGAAGGAACTGGCCGATCTTCGGCAGGATGCCGCCGGCCAAGTAGACGCCGCCCTGCACGCCGTAGAGCAGGGCCATGTCGCCGATGGTCGAACCCAGGATGCCGCAGAACAGCTGCAGGGTTTCGACCGCGAGCGGGTCGCTGCCGTCGCAGGCGGCGGCGCTGACCGCGTCGGGCGTGGCATGCGCCGGCGTAGCGCCGCGCACCGCGCACAGGGCGTTGTAGAGGTTGAGCAGGCCCGGACCAGACAGGGCCTGCTCGATCGATACGTGCGGGCGGTCATGCAGCATCTGCCGCAGCACCGCCAGCTCCAGTTCGGTGGTGGCGGCCAGCGAAGCCTGCCCGGCTTCGGTGGCGAGCACGACCGAGCGCTCGCCGACCGGGATCCACACCGCCGCGCCGAGGCCGGTGCCGGGGCCAACGACCAGCATCGGGCCGCGCGGCGCTTCGGCCGGGCCGGTGAGCTGCAGCACCTGGCTGTCGCCGATGTGGGCGGCAGCGTGGGCGACGGCCTCGAAGTCGTTGACCAGGTGCACGTTGCGGAAGCCGAGCTCGTCGCGGATGTGGCCCGACGACAGCGGCCACGGCAGGTTGGCGGAAATGACGGTGCCATCGGCCAGCGCGTAGCCGGCGGTGGCGATGACGCAGTCGGACACCGGCGGGTTGTGGCTGGCGAAGTCGGCCAGGATCGCGCCGAGGCCCGGATGGTCGGCGTTGCGGTACTTGCGGTAGGACAGCACCTCGATGGCCGAGCCGCTGCCGGCGCGGACCAGGCCGACGCGGACGTGGGTGCCGCCGACGTCGGCGGCATAGAACGGCTGTGGCGCGCGCTCGGGTGAAGAGGTCTGCAGTGTGGGGGCAGCAGCGATCACTCGGTTTCCCTGTGGCATGGGGCGCCGGTCAGGCGCCTTACGGGGGCCGAGTCTGTAATCGTTCTGACAACGATGTCAACGGATTTTTGCAACTTTCGATGCTGCAATGCGTCACATTTTGCGTAGGCCGTGGCGGTGCCGGGATCGTTGCATTCGACACCATGCAGTTGATGTATCAAGGGCCTGTGCGGCAAGAGCGTTGATGCGCGGCGTCCTGCGCTTTTCTGCATCGTCGCGCGGCACCTCGCGGGTGGGATGCGCGGTTGACAAAGTTGTCAAGGCCAACGGATAAATGTGACAACGTTGTTCCCAGTTGCATGACCGGCGCGAGCCGCCCCTCACACGCTGCAGGAGCTTTTCCATGTCCGCTGTTCCCGCTTCCACGCCGCGCGCCGGCATGGCTTCGTCCATCGCCATCGTCGGTGGACTGTTCTTCATCCTCGGCTTCTGTACCTGGATCAACGGGCCGCTGATCGCCTTCGTCAAACTGGCCTTCGAAGTCAGCGAGGTATCGGCCTTCCTCGTGCTGATGGTGTTCTACCTGTCGTACTTCTTCCTCGCGCTGCCGGCCTCGTGGATCCTCGAGCGCACCGGCATGAAGAAGGGCCTGGCGCTGAGCCTGGCGGTGATGGCGGTGGGCGCGATGCTGTTCGGCCAGTTCGCCACCCAGCGCTGGTTCGCCGGCGCGCTCGGTGGCCTGTTCGTGATCGGCGGCGGCATGGCGCTGCTGCAGACGGCGGTGAACCCGTACATCTCCATCCTCGGCCCGATCGAGGGTGCGGCCCAGCGCATCGCGCTGATGGGCATCTGCAACAAGGTCGCCGGCATCCTCGCGCCGATCGTGATCGGCTCGCTGGTGCTGCATGGCATCGGCGACCTCGACGCGCAGGTGCAGGCCGCCGATGCGGCGACCCGCACGCAGCTGCTCAACGACTTCGCCGCCAAGATCCATGCCCCGTACATGGTCATCGCCGGCGTGCTGCTGGTGGTGGCTGTCGGCGTGCTGTTCTCGCCGCTGCCGGAAGTGCGCGCGGCCGAGGCCAATGCCGGTGGCGCCGGTGGCAGTGCCGACAAGCGCAGCATCTTCCAGTTCCCGCATCTGTGGCTGGGCGTGTTGTGCCTGTTCCTGTACGTCGGTGCGGAAGTGATGGCCGGCGACGCCATCGGCACCTACGGCAACGGCTTCGGCCTGCCGCTGGACAGCACCAAGCTGTTCACCTCCTACACGCTGACGGCGATGCTGGTCGGTTACCTGGTCGGGCTGGTGCTGATCCCGCGCTTCGTTTCGCAGGAACGCTGGCTGGCGGTGTCGGCGGCGCTGGGCGTGCTGTTCTGCGTGGGCGCCTACGTCACCCGCGATTACGTGTCGGTGGGCTTCGTCGCCGCGCTGGGCTTCGCCAACGCGATGATGTGGCCGGCGATCTTCCCGCTGGCGATCCGCGGCCTGGGCCGTTTCACCCAGACCGGCTCGGCGCTGCTGGTGATGGGCATCGCCGGCGGCGCGATCATTCCGCAGCTGTTCGCGCTGCTCAAGCACCAGTACCCGGAGCAGTTCCAGCTGGTGTTCGCCGCGCTGATGGTGCCGTGCTACCTGTACATCCTGTTCTTCGCCGTGGCCGGGCAGCGTGCGGGGCGCGCGCACGGTGGTTGAATCGAGCATCATGGCGGCCATCCCAGCCAGGCAGGAAACAGGTATGCGCAGACCCACCATCAAGGACGTCGCCGAGCGCGCCAAGGTGTCGCTCAAGACGGTATCGCGGGTCATCAACAACGAGCCTTCGGTAATGCAGGCCACCCGTGCGCGGGTACTGCGCGCGGTGGCCGAGCTGGACTACGAGCCCGACCCGTCGGCGCGCAACCTGCGCAGCAATACCTCGTTCGTGATCGGGCTGGTGTACGACAACCCCAACCCGTACCACATCATCGGCGTGCAGAACGGCGTGCTGTCGGCCTGCCGCGAAACCGGCTTCGGCCTGCAGATCCACCCGTGCGACGCGACCTCGCCGATGCTGGCCGAGGAGCTGGCCGACTGGGTGCAGCGCTCGCGGCTGGCCGGGCTGGTGCTGACCGCGCCGATGTCCGAGCGCCCGGAGCTGGTGGCCGCGCTCACCGCGCGCGGCATCAAGACCGTGCGCATCATCGCCGCCACCGAGGACCCGGACGACGGCCCCTGCGTGTTCGTCGACGACCGCGACGCGGCCTATGAAATCACCGAGCACCTGATCCAGCTCGGCCACCAGCGCATCGGCTTCCTGTGGGGCGGGCCGGAGCACCGCTCCAGCGGCGAGCGCCATGCCGGCTACGAGGCGGCGCTGAAGGACTACGGCATCCCGCTGGACAAGCACCTGGTGGTGCCGGGCGACTACACCTTCGACGACGGTTTCCGCGGCGCGCGGCGCCTGCTGGCGCTGCGCGAGCCGCCCACCGCGATCTTCGGTTCCAACGACGAAATCGCCGCCGGCGTGCTGGCCGCGGCCAATTCGGTCGGCCTGAACGTGCCCTACGACCTGTCCATCGCCGGCTTCGAGGACAGCCCGTTCTCGCGCCAGTCGTGGCCGCCGCTGACCACCGCCAAGCAGGCCACCGGCGACATCGCCCGCCATGCCGCGCGCCTGCTGATCAACCAACTGCGCACCGACGCCTACGACGACAACCCGATGCAATTGCAGAACCAGGGTTTCGTGCCGCAGTTGGTGGTGCGCGGCTCCACCGCGCCGCTGCGCCAGCAGCCGCTGCGGCCAGCGACTTCCTCCCCCGATCTTTCCGAGTAGAACCATGTTGCCCAGCGAGACCGAAACCCTGATGTTCAACGAGGCGGCTTCCAGCGCCGCCGTCATCGCCGCCCAGTACGCGCGCAACCGCGAGGTGGTGCAGGCGCTGGCCGCCGACCTGCGGCAGAACCCGCCGCCGTTCGTGGTGACCTGCGCGCGCGGCAGCTCGGACCATGCCGCCACCTACGCCAAGTACCTGTTCGAGACCCAGCTCGGGCTGGTCACCGCGTCGGCGTCGCCGTCGGTCGGTTCGGTCTACGAGGCCTCGCAGCAGCTGCGGGGCGCGCTGTACCTGGTGATCTCGCAGTCGGGCAAGAGCCCGGACCTGCTGCGCAACGCCGAGGCCGCCAAGGCCGCCGGCGCGCGCGTGGTGGCGCTGGTCAACGTCGAGGATTCGCCGCTGGCGCAACTGGCCGACACGGTGATCCCGATGGCCGCCGGCGCCGAGCGCAGCGTGGCCGCGACCAAGAGCTACCTTGCCTCGCTGGCGGCCATCCTGCAGCTGGGTGCGTACTGGCGCAACGACCCGGCGTTGATCGCCGCGCTCGACGCGCTGCCGGCGGCGTTGTCGCAGGCATGGGAGTGCGACTGGAGTGCGGTGACCGACGGCCTGGTCGAGGCCCACAACCTGTTCGTGGTCGGCCGCGGCCCCGGCCTTGCCGCCGCGCAGGAAGCGGCACTGAAGTTCAAGGAAACCTGCGGCCTGCACGCCGAGGGCTACAGCTCGGCGGAAGTGAAGCATGGCCCGATGGCGCTGGTGGGCAAGGATTTCCCGGTGCTGGCGTTCGCCCAGCCGGACGAAACCGGCGCCGGCACCCGCGCGCTGGCCGACGAATTCGCCGCCCGCGGCGCCCGGGTGTGGTTGGCCGGGGAAGGCGGCAACCTGCCGGTGGCCACCGCACCGCACCCGCTGTGCGCGCCGCTGCTGACGGTGCAGAGCTTCTACCGCGCGATCAACGCGCTGGCGCTGCGCCGCGGCTTCAACCCGGATTTGCCGCCGCACCTGAACAAGGTGACGGAGACGGTGTGACGCTTTTCCCTTCTCCCGGCGGGAAGGGGCGGAGTTCCCCGTAGGTGCCGGGCTTGCCCGGCACGGGGACTTCGCGGAAATGCATACGGGCAAGCCCCGTATCTACAGCAGGTAGGTCGGGGTTACACCCCCGACGTTCGGAGGAGTGCCGGTGTCGGGGGTGTAACCCCGACCTACGACCAAACTCCAGCAGCAGGAAACCGGAAAGATGACCAGTTACGCATTGACCAACGCCCGCGTCCTGAGCGACGACGATTTCCAGTCCGGCATTGCCGTATGCGTGCAGGACGGCAAGGTCGCCAGGCTGTTGCCGGAAGCGGCGCTGCCGGCTGGCCTGCCGCGCCATGACCTCGGCGGCGGCTGGCTGCTGCCCGGCTTCATCGACGTGCAGGTCAACGGCGGCGGCGGCGCGCTGCTCAACAACACCCCGGACGTGGATGCGCTGCGCGCGATGATGCGCGGCCACCGCCGCTACGGCACCACCGGCATGCTGCCGACGCTGATCAGCGATGACGCAGCGGTGATGGAAAAGGCCATCGCCGCGGTGCGCCAGGCCATCGCCGACGGCGTTCCCGGCATCCTCGGCATCCACCTCGAAGGGCCGTACATCGCCCCGGCGCGCAAGGGCACCCACGACGCCGGCAAGTTCCGCGTGCCGGGGGCGGAGGAGGTGGCGATGGTCACTTCGCTCGACAACGGCGTCACCCTGATCACGCTGGCGCCGGAACGGGTGCCGGTGGCGACCATCGCCACGATGGTCGGCAATGGCGCCATCGTCTGTGCCGGGCATACCGCCGGCACCTACGAGGAAACCCGCGCCGGGCTGGATGCCGGCATCACCGGTTTCACCCACCTCTACAACGCGATGACGCCGCTGCAGGGGCGCGAGCCCGGCGTGGTCGGCGCGGCGCTGGAGGATGCGGACAGCTGGGTCGGGGTGATCGTCGACGGCGTGCACGTGCACCCGGCCAGCCTGCGCGTGGCGCTGGCGGCCAAGCCACGCGGCAAGGTGCTGCTGGTGACCGACGCGATGCCGATGGTGGGCGCGGACGATCCTTCGTTCGAGCTGTATGGCGAGGTCATCACCGCGGTGGATGGCGTGGTGCGCAATGCGGCCGGTTCGCTGGCCGGTTCGGCGCTGGACATGGCCACGGCGGTGCGCAATACGGTCAACCTGCTGGGCTTGCCGCTGGCGGAGGCGGCGCGGATGGCGTCGACGTATCCGGCGCAATTCCTGCGGCTGGATGATCGGTACGGGCGCATCGAGGAGGGGTATCAGGCGGATTTCGTGCTGCTGGATGAGGCGTTGCAGGTGCAGGCCACCTGGATCGCGGGCCAGCAGGATTGATGTAGCCCCTCTCTCTGCGGGGCAAGGACGCAAGCTTGAGCCCCTCTCCCTTCGGGGCGAGAAGGCACGGTTTGCACGCCACTGGCGCGCGTGCCTTCGAGCGCCCACGCCGCTGGCGTGGGCCGGGGCGCGGAGCGGGGGTTGGGGTGAGGGGCAATGGAGTCCAGATGCTGGGGTGATGGGTAAAGCTAAAGGCTTTCACTCCTGCTGCGCAGGAGCGAGTCACTTTTCTTTGCTTGTGCAAAGAAAAGTAACCAAAAGAAAGCACAGCCGGGACGCGATCCATCGGGCTACGCCCGCCGGTCCCCTGCGCTCCTCGCGGAACGAGGGGGCGGCGCACAACTCGCTTCGCTCAGACACGTGCGCCTCTTCGCCCCTCGTTCCACTGCGGTGCTCGGCTCGCTCTACGGCAGGGAAATCAAAAGCCGAAAGGCAAAATCACCGGCAACAGCAACAGCAACAGCAACAGCAACAGCACTTACACTCATCGCGCGGGGCAATGGCAATGACAGGTTCCCAATCCGTTCGCACCACGCCCGTGCGCTACGCCTCGGTCGATGCGCTGCGCGGCATCACCGTCGCGGCGATGCTGCTGGTCAACAACCCCGGCACCTGGAGCCACGTGTTCGCGCCGCTGGAGCATGCGCAGTGGAATGGCTGCACGCCCACCGACCTGATCTTCCCGTTCTTCCTGGTGATCGTCGGCGTGTCGATCGGGCTCGGCGTGGTGCCGCGGGTCGAGCAGGGGGGCGACCGCGCCGCACTCACCCGCACCGTGCTGGTGCGGGCCCTGCGCATCCTTGGCCTTGGGCTGTTGCTGCACCTGCTGGCGTGGTGGTGGCTGGACCTGCCGCATTACCGGCCGTGGGGCGTGCTGCAGCGCATTGGCCTGTGTTTCGCCATCGTCGGCGCAGCGGCCATCTGGCTGTCCGCGCGCGTGCAATGGCTGTGCATCGGTCTGCTGCTGGGCGGCTACGCCGCGCTGCTGGCGGCCGGGGGCACGGTGCCGTGGCACAACCTGCCCAGCCGCGTGGACACCGCCCTGCTCGGCCCGTTGCTCTACCAGTACGACGCCGCCACCGGGCTGGGGCATGACCCGGAAGGCCTGCTGTCCACGCTGGGGGCGCTGGCCTCGACCCTGCTTGGCCTGCACGCCGCCGCGCTGTTGCGCAGCGGCCGTCCGCTGCGACTGCTGGTGGCGGCCATCGTGCTGCTGGTCGCCGGCGGCGTGTGGTCGCACTGGCTGCCGATCAACAAGAACCTGTGGACGCCGTCCTACGTGCTGTGGACGGCCGGCTGGGCGTATGCCGCGCTATGGCTGGTGCACCGGCTGGTAGACCGCAATGGCTGGCCGGCACTGGGCCGGCGCTTCGGCGTCAACGCCATCACTGCCTATGCCGGCTCCGGCGTCATGGTGCTGGCGATGCTGGGCACCGGCAGTTGGGGCTGGCTGTACGCGCAGGTGTTCGACCGCTGGATCACCCCGCTGGCCGGCGCCGAAACCGCCTCGCTGGCGATGGCGCTGGCCTTCGTCGCGCTGTGGTGGCTGCCGATGGCCTGGCTGGACCGGCGGCGGATCTACCTGAAGATCTGAATGCGGCGGATGGCCGATGGCCCTCCTGGGCTGCTCCTTCGCGGGGCGTGCCCGGCAAGGAATCCCGGATTTTCCCGAGCCACCCGCCCCGTCCGTTCCGATACTGCCGCCCGGTGCAATGTCGCAGCGTGGCCGTTCCTCCACGGAGCGAGGCCGCGCCATGCCCATTTCCCTGCTCGACCCCAAGAACGACTATGTCTTCAAGCGCCTGTTCGCCGACGCCCCGGCGCTGCTGGCTGACCTGATAAGCGCAGTGCGCCACGACTGCCCACCGGTGCGCGAGGTGCAGGTGCTCAACCCGCGCATCGAACCGGCCGACCTGCATGGCAAGTACATCGTGCTGGATCTGCTGGCCCGCGATGCCGCCGGCCGCCATTACAACGTGGAAATGCAGGTGCGCCGCTATCACGACTATTCCGAGCGCGCTGCCTACTACCTCGCCAACACCCTGGCCGGGCAACTGGAGCGTGGCGAAGACTACGCCGAGCTGCCCGGTGCGGTAGGCATCCACCTGCTGGATTTCAGCCTGTATGCCCCGCTGCAGTGGCACTGGTGCTTCGAGCTGCGCGACCGTGCCCACCCGCAGGTACGCCTGACCGAAACCCTGCAGCTGCACCTGCTGGAGCTGCCCAAGGCCCGCGATGAAGGCCCGGTTGGCACGGCCTTGGCCGCGTGGGTGGCATACTTCGCGCATTGGCAGGAGGACGAGATCATGGCCAACATCCAGCACGCCCCGGTCCACGACGCGATGAACCGCTTGCAGGCCCTGTCGGTGGACGAAGAAGCCAAGCGCCGCGCCTTCGAGCGCGAACGCGCCCTGCACGATGAGATCAGCCTGCTCAACGGCGCGCGGAAGGAAGGCCGTATCGAGCAACTGTCCCGGCAATTGCGGCGCAAATTCGGCCCGCTGCCGGAGTCCGCCGTGCGGCGTTTGCAGCAGGCGGGTGAGCCCGAGCTGGACCGGTGGGGGGACGCGGTGCTGTTCGCCGATACGCTGGATGCCGTGTTCGGGGATTGAATCCCGCCTTGCCTTGGGGCTGGGCTTGCCCGGCACGGGGTTTGCCGGTGAAGCCCCTGCGGGGCAAGCCCCGCATCTACGGTGGACACGCCATCGTTCCGGGCATGACTCTCCGATTCCGGCGGGAAGCCATGCCGTAGGTGCCGGGCTTGCCCGGCACTGGGTTTCCCGGTGAGGTCCCGGTGGGGCAAGCCCCGCATCTACGCCATCGTCTCGGACATGAATCTCCGCTTCCGGCGGGAAGTCATGAAAAAGTGTGATCGGGTGATCGGATCCGGTTGCTTTTCACGATTGGGTAGGTAAGCGCCGGGGAATCAGGGGCGCCGTCCATCCATCTGCCGGGGAAATGCATGAGCCGTCGTCCCGTCTGCCTGCCGCGGACCGAAAACACGCACCGTCCTGCCCATCTGCTGGAGAAGCGGCAATGAGCGCCTGGATCGGCAACCGGCCGCCGCTGATCCGCCTGCTGGGCGAATGCCGCATCGGCGAGGACGACCGGCCGCAGCGGCTGGCCTATCGCAAGGGTTGGGCCCTGCTGGCCTACCTGGCGGTGGAGCGCACGCGTAGCCACCGGCGCAGCCAGATCGCGGCCATGCTGTGGCCCGAACTGGAGCAGCAGGCGGCATTGACCAACCTGCGGCAGGTGCTGCGCGACCTGAATCAGGCGCTGCACGCCGCAGTGGGCGAAGGCGTGCTGCTGGTGGACCGCGAAACCGTGCGGCTGTGCCCGCAGGCCTCGCAGGGGCTGCTGGACATCGATCTGCTGGAAAGCGGCGGCACCGACGCCGACTGGCTGCTCGATGCCGGCGAATTGCTGGACGGCATCGTGCTGGACCATTGCGACGATTTCGGCGAATGGCTGCTGGGCGTCCGCTCGTGGACGTGGCGGCGCCTGCTGGGGGCGTTGGAACGCCGCCGCGACGACGCGGCCGCCGGCGGCGACCTGGGGCTGGCCGTGCGCCTGGCTCGCCGGCAGGTATCGCTGGACCGCTGGGACGAGGCCGGGCAGCGCGGGCTGATGCGCCTGTACCAGCAGATGGGCAAGCCCGGCATGGCGCTGGAGTGCTACCGCATGCTGGAGGAGCACCTGCAGCGCGAGCTGGCCGTGGAGCCGCAGGCGGCGACGCGCGCGCTGGCCGCGGAGATCGAACAGCAAGCCCCCCGTTTTTCCGCACCGCCGCCGATGCGTGCTGCACGCATGAACCAGTTATGGGCGGGCATGGCGGCGTAGGACGGTAGGCCGCAAGCACAAGGTTAGCCCCGGCATCACGCGGCAGGGCCGAAGGTCCCTGCCGGCACGTCGATGCTTTCACTTTTCCCTCCTGACGCGCATCCCGGGCTGGACGCGGCCCGGGGTGGTGGGTGGATCGGCGATCGGGTGGCTGGCGACTTTCCTCAGGGCTGCATGCCACGCACGTCGGCAGCCACGGCTTCTTCATACAGGGACTTGGCCAGTTCCTTGGATGTGCTGGTCAGGCCGCTGCTGCTCTTGATCTCGTCGTACAGGGCCGTGGCTTTGGCTTTGGACTTCTTGGCCTCATCCAGGAACATGCCGGCCTTACCGGTGACGATGACGGCTTCCGCGGTGGCGGCGATCGCCAACCCGAGCATGGTGCTGGAGGTGAAGAATTCGGCTGCCTTGGCTTCGGGGTTCGCGGCGGCCTTGTTCATGTCGGCGACCGCACCTGCAATGCCTGCCGCGGCGGCGGCCGTATTGCCGACGGCCTGGACCACGCCCGCCTCGGCGCTTCTGACGTTGGATTGGGCCAGCATTTCCAGAATGCGCAACTGCTCCTGCAGGTCGGTCATGGACTGCACGTCCAGGCCGGCCGCGGCGGCCACGTTGAAATGGCTGTAGTTGACCGATGCGAACGCTTCGCCGCAATGCAGGCGCGTCCACAATTGGTCCGCACCGACCGCGCGGACCTGCTGTTGGTGGTCGGCGTCGTTGGGTTGCCGTGGCGAGGCGAAGGCGACGCTGTTGGTGACGGCCGGCGGTACGTTGGCCGGCATGTCGGCCGCGATGACATAGGCCACGTTGCGCTCGGGCTTGCTGGCGTCGGCGGAAAGCGTGTGAATGTATGCCGTATCCAGCGGCAGGCGCATGGCGTTGCGCAGCGCCTGGCAGAAATCCAGCCCGTTGACCTGGCCCAGCGCGACCGGCGTGGCAACCGCAGTGCCGCTGATGACGCGGAGCGGCTGGTTGCGGTCATTGGCCGCGGACAGGTCCGCATCCAGTTGCTGCGTGCTGTTGGCGCGCTGCAGGACGCCGTAGCGCAAGGTGGCGGCCCGTGCGTCGGGCAAACCGAGCGTCTGCCAAGGCAGGCGGCCGGTGGCGGAGCCGCAACTTTCCAGACCGTTGCTGTCGGCCGCCGGGCAGGGCAGGCGGTGACGGATGGCGGCATAGGCCAGCAGGGCGTCATCGGCACGCTCGACCAAGGTGTGGACGTGGCGTTCGGCCCTGTCCTGCTGCACCGTGCCGTACCAACGCACGAGCATCACGCCGATGATGCCCAGTATCACCAACACCACGGCCAGTTCGAGCAGTGAAAAGCCATGTTGGCCGCTACGGGAATGCATTTGCCGTGTCATGGTTCGAGCCCGTAGGTGTCCAGCAGACGCGCACGGGTGGTGGCGGCCTGGCGGAGTTGCTTCATGCGTTCCAGCTGTTCATTGGCAATGATCTGGCGTGCCTCCGCGTTTTCATAGGCGGCATCGGCATCCTTCACGCCCTGATCGGCGGCATCCACCAGCGCCTTGATCGCCAGCCCCAGCGCGGCCGTGCCGACGGCGATCTGGGCGATGGCCACGGTGACCTTGAAGGCATCGTCCGGGGGGGCGAGGTCGGGCACCGCAGCCACTGCGCCCAGCGCCAGTTCGACAACGGCGAAGGCCATGTCGAAGGCGGCATAGCCGACCTGCGTCTTGGCATTCTGCTTATCTAGCTCTGCGATTTCCATGTAGAAATCACGGATGGCCACGTGCTGCTCGGCAAGGCGATATTGGCTGTTGGCGGTCCTGGCCGACTGCGCGGCGGCCCAGGCGCGGGCAAGGCGGTCGGTGCAGCCTAGCCGCGAATAGAGTTCACCCGTGCCCAGCGCGGTGCTCAGCAACCCGCTGGCCGCAGCGCCGCTGGTGCCGGGCAGGTTGGTGGTCAGCAGGCTGTTGCCGGCACCGTCGGGCAGGCGGTGGGCCAGCGCGAATGCCGGCGGAATGCTGCCGCCCGTGGGCACCAGCAACTGGCCCAACTGCACGCAAAGGTCCAGGCCATTGGCCAGCATGGGCGGGGCAGGCTGGCCATCCACGGCGGGCAATGACGGGTTGTACAGCCCCGCGTTGACCGGCGAGGCGAGGAAGGCGTTGACCGAATAAGCCATCGGTGTGTCATCGGACAGGCCCAGTGTAGCGACCGGCAGGCGCCCACTGAGGGCACCACCGTCCTCGATGCCGTCACCGTCGGTGTCGGCCATCGGCAGGCGGAAATTGCTCAGGGCGTAGCCCAGCAACGCCTGCTCCGCATCCTGCATGCGCCGGGCGGCAAGTTCCTCTTCGGACATGCGCGCGCCCAGCGGCAGCAGCGGCAGGGCAACGATTGTCAGCAGTGCGAGCACCACCAGTACGACGGCCAGCTCGACCAGCGTCCAGCCGGTGCCTTGCCGGCGCGATGACGGATTCGTTTTCATGGATTCACCGTGGACTGCGTTGTGTCGTTGCGGTCCGGTCCCACCGCGCCACGGTCATCAATGCCCTTCAGTATGGAGTCGGCGCCGATCCAGAACTCGATGTCGTCGCCACCGCCACCACCGATTTGTACTCGCAGTAATTCTTCGTAAGCAGCTACGGCGCCGCCGACGCATTTCTCATCAGCTTCGTCTTTCTTGCAGTATTGGTCCTTGGCTTCATTCGCGGCTACACGAGCCTTCTGTGCGGTGTTATCCCGAATCTTGTATTCGCGATAGGCATCGCCAAAGGACAGCCATGCTCCGCTCGCGCTGTCGTTGCGGACCAGCGGCAGGTAGTTGCCGTATTGCCAATGGGCAAACAACACAGTCAGATCACTGCACTTGTCATCGCCCTTCATCTCCTTGGTGCAATAAGTCCAATTCGATGGATAGCGATAGCCATAGGGCTCATACCACCAATAGTAAGCGGCTTTAATGACTTTGCCGTCCTTGTCTTTTACTTCTGGCTCATATTTTGCCCAACCCTCCTTGGTTGCCCCTGAAGCGTCAGCTGCGGCCTGTGCGCTGGCCAATTCGGTGTTCTTCCAACTGATCAATGCTTTCTGGTTCTCAGTGATGGCATCGGCCAGCGCAGGAAGGCAGTAGGGACCATCAGATGCAGGCTTCTTTGCATCATAGACTTCCAACACACCATCGCGGATGCAGGTCTTGGCATAGTCGATCTGCGCCTTGTTGGATTTGCACTTCTGCTGGTTCAGGTAATCCGATTTCGTGCAGAGATCATTGTTCTCGGTGACGAAGGAGCCGCCGGGGTCGACCATCTGCTGCAGCTGCGACTGGCGCTCCTTGTAGGCCTTGTCGTTGCCCTGTAGTTCGTCCCGCTTCATGCGGGCATCCATCAGATTGGTGGCTGTTAATAGCTGATGCTGCAACAGGGTGATTGCATTGCTCTTGCCTGCTTCCGACATGTGGTCGTAGCCGGCAATCCGCTCATGCAGCCTCTCTGGCCACCAAGGGGCTATGTATTCCTTGCCGAAATCATCGCGGGCCTTTTCCGCAGTGACAGCTTCGAGTTCAAGCTCTTCCCATACCTGCTGCATGCCCTTTATGGAGTCTTCCTCGTCGGTGCCATCGGGGCATTTGTTGCTGTATTTCCTGCCGCCGTAGGCGGTACGGCACGCCTGTTCTACAGCCTTGTCGAGATTGCCGACGTCGTCATTTGCATCCTTTGCTGCGTTGGCGAGTGCTAGAGCCGTTTTTGCGTCCGCCAGTGACACGCCGCTGAGTGCCAGTGCGGCGATGCTTGTACCCAGCGCGGTGATGTTCAGGCCCAGAGCAGTGGCTTGGGCCACGATGGCCGCGGTGGAAAAGGGAATGCGCCAGCATTCGACGCCCAGGCTGGCGGCGCAACGCACCACGTTCTGCGCCAGCAGACCGATGGCTTCGCCCAGGTCGACGCCGGACGCGCCCACGGCCACGCCGTTCAACGCTACGCCGATGGTGCCGAACACGACGGACTGGATGCCGCCGTCGACTGCACCCTGCGCGCTCTGCTGGGTATTGCTCTGGGTATCGGCGATGGAATCGCTGATCTCGGCGGTGCTGGCGACCTGGTCGGTGGATGCCACCGGCACGGTGTCGGTGAAGGCGGGGCGGCCCCTGTCCGCCACCAACGGGTTGAGCAGGCTGCAGCCCACGGCCTGGGCGAGGTTGTCGAAGGTGCGGACCCGTACACGGTCGTCGTAGTCGGCGCTGGCCGTGGCATCGGGCGCGGCAAGGGTGATGTCGTTGCTGCGGTTAGCGTCGTCGAAACGGCCATTGCGTCCCGGGGTCGGGCCGGCGACGGCCACTCCGTAGGCGACATTCAGGTTGATGCCGCTGCCGGGGGAAACGTTCAGCCGGCCGTTCTGATAAGACAGGACGCTGGCTTCGCCGAGCGCGGCGCAGAAATCCAGCCCGTTGATGGCATCGTAGTTGGCCTTCTCGCTCTTGGTCTTGTCGAACTCGGGGCGCGGTTCGTACTTCTTGTTTTCCGGGTCGTAGCGCAGCGGCGTGTAGCGGGTGTCGGCCACCGACAGATCGACGTCATCGCCATCGGTTGTCGGCGCTGCGCCCGGGGGCCGGTAGACGGCGTACAGCACGGGGCTCGGCAACTGGCCCAGTCCCGAGGCGCCGATGATCGAGGTACTGTTGTGGTCGAAGAACGTGTCCAGCGTGCTGGTCGGCAGGTAGCCCTTGCTCAGTCCCAGCGCACAGTCTTCCTTGCCATCCGGTTCGGCGGACGGGCAGGGCAGGCGCGAGTTGGCCGCCGCGAAGGCCGCCACCGCCTGGTCGGCCCAGGCCAGCGCCTGTTCCTCGCCGAGCCTGGCGTCGGGCGCTACCCGGGATTGCAGGACCTGGAAGCCGGCGGCGGTGATGGCCGCCACCAGGACGAGGATCAGCACGACCTGCAACAGGCCGATGCCGCGCTGCGAGAGCGGGGGCGGACAGGGATGTGGTCGGCGGGGTCGGGAGATGAGCATGGCGGCGCTCGCTTCAGCGGTTCATCTTGAGATAGGCGTTCAGGGTCCGGACCTGGTGGTCGGAGGTGTTGCCATTGAGGCGCGCGGTGTCGTCGCTACTCCACGGCTGGTCCGGTGGGGGCAGGGATACGGCCGTGGTCAGGTTGTGGCTGCCAACTTCCCGCACGCGCCCGAAGCGGGAGTTGATCTGACCATCGAGGCGGACGTCGAGCTGGTGCGCCAGTTCGGGCGTCAGTCCGGTAAGGCGCATGACGTTGCGGGGGTGGTTCTTGTAGTTGTTGCCGGCAGCCGGCTCGGCCCACTCAGGTGCGGTCATGAAGCACACCTCCAGCTCCTGCGGCACATTCGCGGCATCCTGGTAGACGTAGCGGCTTTCCAAGCCTTCCGCGCGGCCTTCGGGCAAGGCGATGCCATAGCGGAGCATTTCGTCCCGGAGGTCATCGCGGCACAGGGGAGAGCCCCCTTGGTTGACCTTGCCGGTGGGATTGGAAAGGTTGTCCGCGGGGACGCCGCCAACCTGGGCCACGTAGCGATCGTAAGCCAGTATCCAGCCCTGGATGAACTGGGTGCTGATGCGCTCGGCCACGGCGCTGCGGTAAACGTCGCGGCCGACGCTGACGCCGCCGATGATTAGGGCGATGACCACCAGCACCACCGACATTTCCAGGATGGTGAAACCGGCGCAGCGGTGGCGAGGGTGTGGGGCTGGCATGGGGATTCTCTCGTTCACAGCTTGGGTCCGGTGATGGCCTGGCGGACCAGGTCGTAGACGGGCAGCAGCAGGGCGACGATCAGGAACACGAACATGCCGCCGGCCAGCAACACGACGACTGGCTTGATGACCTCGGACAGGTTGGTGATCAGCCGCTGCAGGCGCAGGCTGTATTCGGCGGAAAGACGGGCGAACTGCGAATCGAGCGTGCCGGTTTCCTCGCCCACGCCGATCATGCGCACCATCATCGACGGGAAGCCGCCGACCTGGCGCATCGCCGAGGACACGCGGTCGCCGCGTTCGAGCACCTGGCGGATGGCGATGATGCGGTCGCGGTAGTACTCGTCGCGCATTGCCCGCTCCATCACCTGCAGGCTGCTGACCATGTCCACGCCGGCGCGGATCAGCAGCGACATGTACTCGGTGAAGAACGCCAGCCCCGAGGAATACATGATGGTGCGGGCGATCGGCAGCTTGTGCAGTGTGTAGTGGATGGCGCGGCGGAATGCGCGGCTGTAGCGCCAGGTGACCCAGAACACGAATGCGGCCACCACCAGCCCGGCCAGGATCCAGGCGATGTGCGCGATCAGCCATTCCGAGCCGGCCATCACCGCGATGGTCAGCGGCGGCAGCTTGGCATTCATCTGCTTGAACAGGTCGGCCAGGTTGGGGATGACGTAGTAGATCCAGAAGCCGCCGGCGGCAAAGATCGCCGAGAACACGAAGGCCGGGTAGATCAGCGCCTGGCGGGTATCGGCGGTCATCTTGGAGATGCGCTCGATGTGGTCGGCGGCTTCGCCGAGCATGCGGTCCATGGTGCCGGTCTCGTCGCCGATCATCACCAGGTTGCGCACGGTTTCCGGGAATGAATCGGGGAAGCGCGAGAACGCGTCGCTGAGCGATGCGCCGGCATCCAGCTCCTCCAGCAGGCGCCGCGCCAGCCGCGCCGGGTTGGAGGCGCGGCCGCCGACCTCGTTGGCCACCGCGCGCAGTGCTTCCAGCACCGGGATGCCGCTGCTGGTCATCACCGCCAGGTCGCGCAGCATGCCGGCCAGTTCCGCCGGGCGGATGCTGGGCTTGATCAGGTGTGAGAGCGAGCGCTGGGTCTCGGCCAGCCAGCCCGGCAGGCGGTACAGCGACAGCACCACCGCGTCGAAGTTCTTTTCCAGCCACATCCGCGCCGAGGCGTCGTGCTCGACCGAGAGCTGGGTGACGCCGCTGCGCACGCGGCCGCTGGAGAGCAGCAGGCGGTAGTAGTAGACGTTCATGGCGCCGGCCCCACGCCGGCCACGCGCAGCACTTCCTCGCTGGTGGTCTGGCCGGCAATGACGCGCGCCTTGGCCACGTCCTCGATGCCGCGGAAGCCGGCGTTCATGGCCTTGTTGCGCAGCGTCTCGCGGCTGGCGTCGTCGGCGATGGCGTTGGCCAGCGCTTCGTCCACCACCATGATGTCGTATACCGGCAGGCGGCCGTGGAAACCGCTGCCGCGGCAACGCTCGCAGCCCTGCCCTCGTTTGCCGCAGCTGCCGGCGGGCAGGTCCAGCCATTCCAGTTCGCGCTCGCTGAAGGGCGCCTCCTGCGCGCAGAACGGGCAGTTCTGCCGCACCAGGCGCTGGTTGACCACGGCCAGCAGGTTGTCGGCGATGACTTGCGCCTCCAGCCCCAGCGGCCGCAGGCGCGGCACCACGCCGAACACCGTGGTCACGTGCAGGGTGGACAGCACCAGGTGGCCGGTGGCGGCCGCTTCCAGCGCGGCTTGCGCGGTTTCGGCATCGCGCATTTCGCCGAGCAGGATCACGTCCGGGTCGTGGCGCAGGAAGTGGCGCAGCGCCGAGCCGAACTCGTAGCCGGCGCGGCGGTTGACCTCGGTCTGGCCGGCGCCGGGCACGCGGTACTCGATCGGGTCTTCCACGGTGAGCACGTTACGCTCGATCAGCGACTGCATGCGCAGTGCGGCGTGCAGCGAGGAGCTCTTGCCCGAGCCGGTGGGGCCGGTGATCAGGATCAACCCGGCCGGGCGCGCGAACAGGCGTTCCAGCGCGGCCACGTCCTCCTCGAAGAAGCCCAGCTCCTTCAGCCCATCCAGGTCGCTGTGCTCGGGCAGCAGGCGCATGACCACGCGCTCGCCGGGGTCGGTGATGATGGTGGAGATGCGCACGGTGAGCGCAGAGTCCAGCACCGTGGCGCGGAAACTGCCGTCCTGCGGCCGGCGCTGTTCGGAGATGTCCATCTCCGCGGCCAGCTTGATGTAGCCGAGCAGGCGGTTGAGCGAGGAGGGCATGGCGAACATCGGCCGCAGCACGCCATCGACGCGGAACAGCACGTGCAGGCTGTCGTCCGACGGTGCGATGTGGATGTCGGTGGTGCGCTCGCGCACCGCGTAATGCAGCAGGTAGTCGAGCAGTTTCTCGGGGCTGTAGGCGTGGTCGTTGTCGGCCGACAGGCGCTTGATCTCGCGCTCCAGCAGGCTCTCGACCGGGTTCTGCGCGAAGTAGTAGGTATGGCGGATCAGCCGTGCGACCTTGCCGTATTCGCCCTGCAGGAAGCGGCAGCGCAGACCGCAGCGCTGCAGCACCAGCTGCTGCACTGCCTGCGGGTCGGCGTCGCCGATCAGCACTTCCAGTGCGTCGCCGGTGCGGCGCAGCGGCAGGAACTGGCGCAGCTGGCACAGCTCGCGGTTGAAGATCGCCAGCACCTGTGGATCGGCCTGCGGCAGGGTGTCCACCTGCACGTAGTCGATGCCGTTCATCTCGGCCAGCGCCTGCACCACGTCCGACTCGTTGGCCAGGCCGTGCTTGATCAGGATGCGGCCCAGGCGCTGCTTTTCGACCTCGTTCTTCTGCAATGCGTACTGCAGCTGGGTGGCGTCGATCAGGCCGTGGGCCAGCATCCGCTCGCCAAGGCGCATCGGGCTTTTCTGGTCGGCGCTCGGCGGCTGCGAGCGGGTGGGGGTGGTGGGGTCAACCGTGGCCATGCTGTTGCGTTTCCGAGGGGGTTGGGCGGCTGGCGGTGGCGGTCACGGCCAGCAGCGTGTCGAACAGGAGCAGGGTGGTGGGGTCGGGCAGGCCGCTGGTGGGCAGGCCGTGGTGTTGCTGGAAACGGCCGATCGCCGTACGCATGCGTGGGCCGTACAGCCCGTCCAGCGCGCCGTCGTAGAGGCCGCGATCCAGCAGCAGGGCCTGCAGCGATTGCAGGCGCTGGCGGTCGCCGGTGCCGCCGAGGAAGTCTTCGGCACGCAGGCCGGCGCGCCAGCCCGCCTGCCAGCCGTCGCCCTGCCGGCGCAGGCACAGGCCTTCGCGGGTGGGCAGCTGCGCGAGCAGTGCGTCGCTCAGTGGCTGTACCTGCAGCGCCTGCTTTCCGAGCCGTTGCAGGCAGGCGTTCCATTGCGCATCGACGTCTTCCACGGTGGTGGCGACGACCGGCGATGGGGATGCGGAGGGGATCTGGTTGCCGGCGTAGCTGTCGGCGCCGTGCACGGCCAGCAGCGCCAGCGCGGATACGGCCAGCAGCCCGGCCAGCGAGGCCGCCAGTGCCAGCGGCAGGCGCGGGCGCCGCCGTGGCAGGCGCAGCACGCCGGCTTCGGCGGCGGCGGTGCGCACCAGCGCGGCGTCAATGACGCGCTGGCCGGCAGCACGGCCGTACATGCCGTACAGACAGCGGTCCATGATCTGGTGGATGCGGCGCGGGTTGCCGGCGCTGGCACGGTGCAGGGCCAGGGCGGCATCTGCGGCCAAAGTGATGCCGGAATTGCCGGCCGCGTCGAGGCGGAATTGCACGTAGTGGCCGACGTCGCCGGCATCCAGCGCGTCCAGCCGTACATGCTTGCAGATGCGGCTGGTCAGCTGGCGGATGCGCGGCTGCTCCAGGTTGTGGTGCAGCTCGGGCTGGCCGGCGAGCACGATCTGCAGCAGCTTTTCCTGCCCGGTTTCCAGGTTGGTCAGCAGTCGCAGCAGTTCCAGGCTTTCGAGGGTCAGGTTCTGCGCATCGTCGATCACCAGCACGCAGGTGACCTGCGCGCGCCAGCGCTGCACCAGGAAGCGGTTGAGCGTCTCGATGTCGGCAGCGGGGTTGCCCCTTGCCTCCAGGCCGAAGTCGCGCAGCACCGCCGCCAGCAGGTCGGCGCCCTGCAGGAAGGTGTTGAACACCATCGAGGTGACCACGTCTTCGCCCTCCAGCGCCAGCAGCAGCCGGCGCAGGAAGGTGCTCTTGCCGGTGCCGACCTCGCCGGTCAGCAGCACGAAGCCGGCACGGGTGCGCAGGCAATGCGCGGCCTCGACCAGTTCCGCCTCCAGCCGCGTGGTCTGGAACCAGGCGGCGGCATCGGGCGTGGGCGGGAACGGCGCGCGTTCCAGTCCCAGCGTCTGCAGGTGGCGGGTCATGGCCGGGTTCATTGCCGTGCCGCGTCCAGTTCGGCCAGGGCCTGGGCGATCTGCGGCGAGCGCGAGTTGCGCGCGGCCATCCGGTCCAGCCGCGCGCGTGCGTCATCCACGTCGCCGCGGCGCGCGTCGAGCAGGGCCAGGTTGACGCCGGCGTGTTCGTCGTCCGGCACGCGGTCGAGGATGGTCCGGTACAGGCGCTCGGCCTCGGCGTAGTCGCCGCTGCCGTGCGCGGCCCAGGCGCGGGCGCGCAGCAGGGTCAGGCTCTGCGCCGGCAGCAGCGCCTGCAGCCGCGCGATGGCATCGGCGGTGGCGCCGGCATCATGGTCGGCGACGGCGGCATTGAGGGTGGACATGGCCATGCGCACGGCCACGGCGTTGCTTTCGTCGGCTGCGGCGGTCCTGCTGCCGGCGGTGTCGAGCTTGCGTACCGAAAGCTGGATTTGCGGGGCGGGCGGCGGCGTGCTGTCGCGCGTGGGTGCGTTGTCCGCGATGGCTGCCGTCGCGGGGGCGACAGCGGCGGTGGCCACGTTCACTGGTGCCGGCATGTTGTCCGGCTCCGGCGTTGCTTCGGGTACCGGCGTGGAGACCGGCACGGGAGCCGAGGCAATGACTGGCACCGGCACCGCCGGCTCCTGCTCCCGTGGCATGTTGGCGGGCTCGACCACGGCAGGTGCGGGTATCACCGCCGTGGTGGGCATCACCGTGACGACGCTGGCCGCGGCGGTGCGGTTGCCCGCATGCGGGCGCGCCAGCAGGAACGCCACCGGCGCGGCGATCAGCATCCCGGCGGCCAGCCACGCCGCCGGGCGGCGGTAGCCGGCCAGTTGTTGCGGCCACGACGCGGCGGCCACCGGCGACGGGTTGCCGCCGGCCGTGGCTGTCGATTGCCGCAGCGCGTCGTGGATCAGGCTCATCAGATCACCCGTACCCGCAGCACCAGCACCAGCTCGCGGGTGCTGTGGGTCTTGCCGCGCGAGCCGAACATGCGGCCGAAGACCGGCACGTCGGACAGGCCGGGGATGCCGTTGTCGGTGGTGCCGCTGTTCTGGTCGATCAGGCCGCCGAGCATCACCGTGTCGCCGTCCTTGAGGTTGAGCGTGGTGGTGATGCCCTTGACGTTGATGATCGGCAGGGTGACCGCGTTGCCGTTGGGGAATTCCTGCAGGGCGAGGCTGGAGGGCACCACCTCGGTCTGCATCGGGTGCACCAGCAGTTCCACCGAGCCGTTGTCGTGGATCATCGGCGCCACGCCGATCACCACGCCGGAGAACAGCGAGTCGGTCTGGATGTCCGAGGAGGTGAAGCCCGAGCCGGTGCCGGAGCCGCCGGAGAAGTTGGTGGTGGACTTGGTGACGTAGCGGATGTTGGTGCCCACGCTGAGGTAGGCAGGGCTGCCGTTGCGTACCCGCACGCTGGGGTTGGACAGGATCTTGACGTTGCCGAATTCGCGCAGCACGTTCAGTGCCGCCGAGAAGGTATCGCTCATGTAGCTCAGGCCCAGCGAGCGGCCAAGGGCCGAACCCACGGACTGGGTGGGGAACACGATTTGCCGACCTTGGTTGCCGAAGCGGTTGCCGCTGAAGTTGGCGCCGTTGCCGTTGTAGCCGAGCAGGTTGGGGTTGTCGGGAATGCCCAGGTCCGGGTTGCCGGTGGTGCCTGGCAGCGGCGCGATGGTGGCCGGGCTGGAGCCGTAGATGCCGGCCACGCGGTTGCGCAGCAGGTTCCAGTCCACGCCGTAGTTGGAGCTGTCGTTGAGCGAGACGTCGAGGATCTGCGCCTCGACCAGCACCTGCCGGCGCAGCTTCTTCTTGCTGTGGTCGATCAGTTCCTCGACCGCGCGCATCTGCGAGGGGCGGGCACGCACGTACAGGGTGCCGCTGCCGGCGTCGAGGTTGAAGCGCGCCGCTTCCGGCGGCGGCGGTGCACCCGGCGCCTGCGCCGCCGGAGCGGCGGCCTTGTCGGTGCCGAGGATGGTTTCCAGCGCGGTGCCGAGCTGCTTGTAGGGGTCGTTGTCCTTGCCGACGCTGCCGGTCATGGTCAGCGTGCCGCGCAGCTGCTGGCCGCCGCCGCCGGCGCTCTGCATGCCGGCACCGAACACGTCGCCGCCGGTGGACAGGTCCAGCGAGGTGTTGGAGTCGAGCATGTCGACGTTGAAGATGCGCTCGCTCATCTGCGAGACCACCAGCGTGCCGCCGCGCACCTCGCCGTGCAGGTCGAAGCCTTCGAGGATGTGGTTGTAGACCTCGCGCGCGCTGACGTTGCGCAGGTGCAGGCTGGAACGCTGGCGCTGCTCCAGCACGTGCGGGTCGACGATCAGGTTCATCTTCAGCTCGTCGGCCAGCGCCCACAGCAGCTGGCCGACGTCGGCGTCGTACATGCTGATGCTGACCACGCTGTTCTCCAGCGGGTCATAGGCCGGTGCCACCGGCGCGACGACGGCCGCCGCGGCGGTGGTCTGTTCGATCTGCTGGAACAGGTTGTCCTGCTGCGCCTTCAGCTTGGCCGATTCCTCGGTGATGGCGGTGCCGGTGCGTTCCAGCGCCTTGTATTCGGTGGGCGGCAGGTCCTTCACGCTGCGGGGAGGCATGTTGGCGCACGAGGCCAGCAGCAGGCCGCCGACGGTGCCGGCAAGCAACCGGAGCGCGGGGTGGCGGGAGTGCGGGGCGGTGGGGCGAAGGATCATGTCGGTGGGCCTTGGAAGAATGCGGAAGGACATAGCGGGTCAACGGGTGGATGCGAGGAGCCAGCCGAGCAGGGCGGTGCTGCTTTCGGCCAATACGATGTCGTCATTGCCGGCGTCGGGGCGGCGGGCTGGCGCATTGACGCAACGGCTGGAGGCACCGAAGTTGGCGTTGAAGGATTCGAAGGGTTGGCCTTGGCCACCGATATCGGCGGCCGGGGCGATCACCACGAAAGCGGGGTTGAGCATTGGCGTGCCGCTGCATGCATCGCTTCCGCCCTGGATGTAGTACGGGGTGCTGGTGGCGGGCGCCGTGGTGACGGCCTGGCGCAATGCCGCGAGGAAACGGCCATTCCCCTCCAGGTCGAGTCCGTCGGAGACGGGCGCGACGGGTGCGACCAGGTTGATGGTGCTGGTCTGGTACACGCCGTACTTCAGGCGCGCGCGGCCGCTCGGAGGGGGCAGGCCCAGGGTTTCCCAGGGCAACCAGCCTGCATTGCGTGGGCAGGTCCCGTCCGGTTCGCGCCCCAGGCTGCCATCGCTGCTGGTGTCCGGACAGGGAAGCCGCTTATTGCGCAAGGCGAAGGCGCGCAGTGCATTGCGCGCGGCCTCGGTGGAGGCAACCGCTGTCCTGTGCTCGCGGAACTGCTGGACGTTGTCGAGCCCGGATGTGATGGCAAAGCCAAGCACGCCAAGCACGCCGATCACGACGCTGACCTCGACCAGGCTGTAACCGCGTTGGCGTTGGTGGGGGATGGCATACATGGTGCTCAACGTGCCGCAGGAGCCGATGGCGGGGTGCTTACGTCGTTACGCAGTTGTCCACGCAACTGCTGCAATTCGGCGACGATGGTCTGCACGCGGCCGTCGCGCTCGGGGCTGGATGGCTGCTTGCCCAGGGTCATCATTTCCAGCGCCAGCACCTGCGCGCGCTTGGCCACCAAGACATTGGTGCGCAGTGCATCGACATTGACGCCTTCGGGCTGCTTGCCGTCGCTCTGCCATTCGTCGAGTTTCTTCAGGAGCGTATCGGCGGCCTGCTGGCTCTCCCGGACCTGCTGCTGCATCGCCACCAGCGAACGCGGATCGACGTTGTGGTCGAGGACTCCGGGCTGGATGATCGTCGGTGGCGTGCCGGACTGCGTGGGTGCTGCCGGGTGGACCGTCTGTTCCCAAGGGAAGGCTTCACCACCACTGGCGGCGGGGACGCTGGCGGCATCGGAATACGGTGCGGCGATAGTCGTGGCGGTCGCAGTGGCTTCAGACCGTGATTCGGCCGTGTCCGGGCCATCGGAGGCGCCATGTAGCCATGGCAGCGCGAACAGCAGGCCAATGACAATCAGGCCTCCTGCCCACAGCCAGGGCTTCGTGGATGGCTTCACGGCCGGCCTCCGGCCTGCGTGGGCTGCAGCGGGTTGAGGACGCGATAGGTCTGCTGGTTGCCGGCCGGATCGGTGAGGCGTACCCAATCCTGGCCGATGGCGCGCACGCGGGTGCCATCGGCCAGGCGCGAGCCGATCTGCACATACTGGCCATCGATGACGGCGACGCGGCGGCCGTTGCTGACCAGCACCAGCGAGATGGCATGCGTCACGTCCGCGCCGGCTTCGGCACCGCCATTGCCGTAACCGGCGGTTGCGCCACGTCCGCCGGCGGACGTGGCGGGAGCCGATGCCACCGGCAGCGCGACCACGTTGCCGGTATCGACGAGGGGGAACTGGCTGTCGCGCAGCGTGGCGAGGGCGGCTGCGGCCTGGCGGTTGTGGTTGATGGCGTTGCGCAGCCCGGCCATCGCCGCGGTTTCTTCCGCCTGGTTGCCCAGGCGCAGCACCGCGGGCTTGGCGATCACCATGCTTGCCAGCCAACCGGCGACCAGCAGCCAGGCCACCAGTGCGAAGGCGGCGGTGTATTTCATCTTCATGGGGTGGCTCCGGTGGCCGTTGCCGGCACGGGGGCGATGGCGGAAGGACGCTTGAGCAGGTAAGAGAAGAAGCCGCCGGCCGAGCGCGAGGCGGTCGCGCTGGCCTGCGGGTCGAGCGGAACCGGCTCGAACCCGGCGCGGCGCAGGCGTTCGACGAAAGTCGGGATCTGCATGCCGGCGTCGCCGTGGGCGGCGTCGACCACGGCGTCCACGCGCAGGGTAGGCTCGGCCACCACCGGCGCGCCGGGCGTGCGTGGTGGTGCACCGGCTGGCGACGGCTCCTCCACGCGTACGCGCAGGATCCGCACTTGTCCGGCCGCCGCTTCGCGTACCAGCCCCATGCCGGCGACCGGGTCGATGCCCTGCTGCAGCGTCCGTGCACGCTCGATGAACTGCAGCACGTCGTTGAAGTGGTCGGGCATGGCGGCCTTGCCCGCCAGCGACTGGATCCGGGTTTCGAGCTCACCGAGCTGTGTGCTGATGGCTTCCGAGCGGGTATTGGCCTCGTGCGCGCTCAGCGTCCAGCGTGCGCCCAGCGCGCCCAGCACCAGCGCGAACACCAGCGATGCCGCGCTGGCCCAGGGCAATGCCCATTCGGCCAGGTAGGCAGCGCGGCTGCCGCTTGGGTTGACCGCGATCGCGGTGCTGGCGATGCGTTCCATCCATGCCGCGCCGCTGCGGTATTCGTTGCCGGCGTTGTCCAGCACCCGCCGTACCGGCACGGTGGAAACGGCCAGGCCGCTGCGCGCGGAGAAGACCTCGCGCAGGCTGTCATCCAGCCAGGGCTGGCCTGCACCGGGGTTGGGCACCAGCAGCGGGCACCACTTCACCTCCAGCGGTTCGAGGTTGTCCTCGCTGCGGGCCAGGTCGTCGGCGATCTGTTCGCCCAGCGCGCCGGCGGTCATCGCCAGGTCGTCCGGGTCGTCGCTGTAGGCCAGCGAACTGCGATAGAGCATGCCGTGCTTGAGCAGGGCCAGCACGCTGATCTGGCGCCCGGATTGCAGCACCACCGCCTGTCCCGGCTTGAGTGTGCTGAACAACAGCGAGGTGGCCGGCATCAGCAGGCAGTGGTCCGGCTGTGCTTCGGCCCAGGCGAAGGTCTGCTGCCAGGTGTCCAGCGGTACCGCAGTGAACAGGGTCTGGTAGCCGGCGCCGACGGTACGGGTCTTGTGGATCAGCACCTTGGCTTCGCCATCGACCATGCCGTCCGAGCGCAAGCGCCGTTCGATCAGCGCCACCGCATGGGCGGGGCTGCCTTCCAGTGCGAGCACGCTGCTGACCGCGCCTTCGAAGTCGGCCACCGCCATGGCCGCACGCGGCAGACGCGGGCGGGTATCGCTGCGGGTGACGTGGGCGCCGTCGAAGACCAGCCAGGCGTGCTGCTGCTGGACGGTGAAAAGCAGGCTCATGGGGCGACTCCGGCGGGCAGGGGGGCCGCATCGGTCGCGCCGGTGCGGAACAGGATCGCGCCGCGCAGCGTCAGTTGCAGCGGCGCCGGGGCGCGGTCGCTGACGACGGGCGCGTCGAACAGGCCCTCGTCCGGGTGGGTTACCGACAGCTCGAACGTTTCCGCGCCGAACATGCGGTCGCCGCTGCGGGTGACCGCACCGAGTACCGCGGCGGTGTCCTCGCGGCTCATCTGGCTTTGGCGCAGGTTGATCAGGCGCTCGCCCCAGGCCTCCGGCTGCAAGCCGTTGGCCTGGACCATGCCGAGCAGCTCGCGCGAGGAGCTGGCGTAATCCACGCGCAGCTGCGCCTCCTGCTCCCGCACCTGTGCCTCGGCCAGGGCCTGGTTGCGTTCGCCCAGGCGGGCATAGGCTTCGGCCAGTGCGGAGCGTGCACTGAGGAACCACACGGCGGCGATCACCAGCGCGGCCAGGGTGATGCCGAATACCGTCAGCGATGTCCGCCGGGACTGGCGCAGGCGTGAGAACACGGGAGGCAGGTTCATGGCGGCTTACTGGTTCATCTTGTAGTTGGCGACGACGGTCATGATCTGGTCGTCGTCGGTGGCGGTGCCGAAGGTGTTGCCATCGGTGACTTCCGCGGTCATCGAACCGGTGTTGTTGCCGCCCCATTCGGTACCGATGTCGGCGGCAGTGGTGGCACCGCCAGCACCCGTGGCACGGCGCGTCAGGCTGCTGATGTACTGACGGAACGCGCCGTTGCCGGCGTCGGCCTTGCCGTCGATCATCTGGTCCAGGGAGCGGGCCAGGTCCGGGGTCAGGCCGGTGATGATCATCGAGTTGCCGGAGCCATAAGCGGTGCCGGGCGGATTCCAGCCGAAGCAGATGCGGATTTCCTGCGGGTTGCCGTTGGTGTCCAGATAGGCGTAGCGGTCTTCCTTGCCTTCGCCACGCCCCGGCGGCAGGGTGATGCCGGCCTTGCGCACCAGGTCACGCAGGTCGAAGCCGGTATCGGATTCCGGGGAACCACTAACATCCTTGTGAAGACCGTCGGTACCGGAGCAGATCGGTGATGGCGCGGTGACGCCGCTCATGTCGCCGCCGGAGAAGCCGGAAGTGAAGTGAGCGCCGTTGACCATCAGCTGCGGCGCGGCCTGGTTGTCGCCGATCGGCGCGCCATAGCGCTGCTGGTAGCTGTTGTAGGTGACCACCCACTGGTCGATGAACTTCTGCTTGATGCGGGTGTATTCGGCGTTGCGCTGCACGTCGCGGCCGATCATCACCGCACCGATGATGACGCCGATGATGACCAGCACCACGGCCATTTCGACAAGGGTGAAGCCGCCCTGGCGGCGCTTGGAAAGCATTTGCATTGGATTGCCCCTTTGATGGAAACCTGCGCGGCCCGGCAGACATGGCTGTTCCGCCGGGCGTGTTCTGTTTCGGAGCAACTAGATAGACGGCCGCCGTAAGAGAAACGTAAGAGGATGGCCGGGACGGGTTTCGGTTGGGGCTGAGAATGGGCAAGAGCCGTGCCCCGCATGCCATGTGCCACGCCGGAGACGTGGAGAGCAGGTGCGGTCCCGTATGGGGTGGTGTTCGCCGACGGCCCGTACGGCGGTTACCAGGCGATCATGCGCGACCCTGAAACCGGCGTGTACTACGGCGCCTCGGAAAGTCGCAAGGATGGGCAGGCGGCCGGTTACTGACCGGCCGGCCCATCTTCAGCCATCGTCCTTTGACTGCGCGGCATCGGCTTGCGCCGCCATCTCGCGTTCGATCCATGCCTGCACCGCGTGCCGCGCACGCTGCGCCTGCCGTCGTTCCAGCAGGTATTCCAGGTCCAGCACGCGGTACAGGCTGATCATCACCAGCACCATCAGCAGCGCGAACGGCAATGCGGCGATGGTGATCATGCCCTGCAACGCCTCCAGCCCGCCGGCCAGCAACAGCACCGCGGCGATCAGCGCCACCGCCACGCCCCACACCAGCTTGCGCGACAACGGCGGGTCGCCGGCCTCGTCGGTGGACATGCTGGCCAGTACCAATACTGCCGAGTCGGCCGAGGTGACGAAGAAGATCACCAGCAGCACCAGCGCGACCACCGACAACAGCAGCGAGCCGGGCAGGCTGTCGAACAGTGCGAACAGCACGGTTTCGTAGCCTTCGCCCAGTGCTTGCAGCAAGTCGGCATGGCCGCTCAGTTGTGCCCACAGCGCGCTGCCGCCGAATACCGAGAACCACAGGAAGCCAAGCAGCGTCGGCGCCAGTACCACGCCGATCACGAACTCGCGCACGCTGCGGCCGCGCGACACGCGGGCGATGAAGGCGCCTACGAACGGTGCCCACGCGATCCACCACGCCCAGTAAAATATGGTCCAGTCCGTTACCCAGGTGCTGCTGGAGAACGGCGACATGCGCAGGCTCATCGTCAGCAGTTGGTTGAGGTAGGAGCCGAGCGTGGTAGTGAACGTGTCGAAGATGAAGCCGGTTGGCCCCAGCACCAGCACCGCCGCCAGCAATAACCCGGCCAGTGCCAGGTTGAAGTTGGACAACCACTTGATGCCGCGGTCCACGCCACTGGTGGTGGAAGCCATGTACAGCACGAAGGCGATGGTGATGATGGCCAGCTGCACCGGCATCGTGGCGGTGATGCCGAACACGCGCTGCAGGCCGGCGGCAATCTGGATGGTGCCGAAGCCCAGCGTGGTGGCCACGCCGATCGCGGTGGCCACCACCGCGGTGATGTTCACCGCTCGCCCGAATGCGCCGCGATGATGGCGCCCGATCACCGGCTGCAGCATGTCGCTGATCAGGCCGCGGCCGTTGCGGTTGTACTGGAACCATGCCATCGCCAGACCGATCAGCGCGTAGATTGCCCACGGATGCAGGCCCCAGTGGAAAAACGTGTAGCGCATCGCCGCCCGCGCCGCACTCGCGCTCTGTGGCGGCAGCCCTTCCGGCGGCCTGGCGAAGTGCGAGATCGGCTCGGCCGCGCCCCAGAACACCAGGCCGATGCCCATGCCGGCGGCGAACAGCATCGACAGCCAGCTGGCGCGGGAGAACTCCGGTTCCGCGTCCTCGCCGCCGATGCGCAGGTTGCCGAAGCGGCCGAACGCCAGGTACAGCAGAAAGCTCAGGGTCAGGAACACGATCAGCAGGTACAGCCAGCCGGCGTTGCGCACAACTTCGACAAGCAGGCCCTGCACGACGTCGTTGAACGGGCCGGGGGCGATGCCGGCCAGCAGCACCAGGGCGGCGACCAGCGCGATGGAAATGCGGAATACCAAGAGAGCCTCTCCGGATCGGGGGATGGGGAGCGAGCCAGGGCTTGCAGCGGAAACGGCCACGTGCGGGCGCGGAAACAGGCGCCGGCAGGGCGGCAGGAGGGCAACACGGAAGGTACCAGCGGCGGCATCCTACTGAACGAAATGTCAGGATTGCGTTATTGGCCGGCCACGGCAGCGTGGCTGGCGGCGCTCGGGAAAGCGCGAAGGACGCGGGTCGCGGCGACTTCTCCATGTCCTGCGAGGGCAGGACCTTTGTGGTCTAATGCCGGCCGAAGCGGGGGTACCGCGGCCGCGAGGCCACGGTTGAGACAGTCCCTTGGAACCTGATCCGGCTGATACCGGCGTAGGGAAGCTTTGCAATGTCCGATCGCGCGTGGACACCGCCCGAGGTGCGCCCATGCGCATGCGGCAGTGCGCCTTCGCTTCGTTCAACCCGTACATCCGTGCGGGATTCCAACAGGACGATGCCGATGAACGCACAGCTCTCCGCCCTGCAGCAGCAGGCACAGCAACTTTCCGAATCCGTGACCCGGCCGATTCCCGGTTCGCGCAAGATCTTCGTGCCCGGTTCGCGCCCGGACCTGCAGGTGCCGATGCGCGAGATCGCGCTGACCCGCACGCCGACGCTGTTCGGTGGCGAGGACAACCCGCCGGTCACCGTCTATGACACCTCCGGCCCCTATACCGACCCGGAGGCACGCATCGACCTGTCCACCGGCCTGCCGGCATTGCGCGCGCGCTGGATCGAAGAGCGCGGCGACACCGAGCCGCTCCCCGCGCTCAGCTCGGCGTTCGGCCGTTCGCGCGAAGGCGATGCCAGGCTCGATGCGGTGCGCTTCCCCAACCGCGCGCTGCCGCGCCGTGCGAGGGACGGTGCCAACGTCACCCAGATGCACTACGCGCGCCGTGGAATCGTCACCCCGGAAATGGAATACGTCGCCATCCGCGAGAACCAGCGGCTGGAGGCGGTGCGCGAGACGCACCTGCTGGCCCAGCACCCGGGGCAGAGCTTCGGCGCGAACATCCAGCAGGTCATCACCCCCGAGTTCGTACGCGACGAAATCGCCCGCGGCCGCGCCATCCTGCCCAACAACATCAACCACCCGGAAAGCGAGCCGATGATCATCGGCCGCAACTTCCTGACCAAGATCAACGCCAACATCGGCAACAGCGCGGTGTCCTCGGGCATCGCCGAGGAAGTGGAAAAACTGGTATGGGCGATCCGCTGGGGCGGCGACACGGTGATGGACCTGTCCACCGGCAAGCACATCCACGAGACCCGCGAGTGGATCATCCGCAACTCGCCGGTGCCGATCGGCACGGTGCCGATCTACCAGGTGCTGGAAAAGGTGGATGGTCGCGCCGAGGAGCTGAACTGGGAAATCTTCCGCGACACCTTGATCGAACAGGCCGAGCAGGGCGTGGACTACTTCACCATCCACGCCGGCGTGCTGCTGCGCCACGTGCCGCTCACGGCCAGGCGCGTGACCGGCATCGTCTCGCGCGGTGGTTCGATCATGGCGAAGTGGTGCCTTGCGCACCACAAGGAAAACTTCCTCTACACCCACTTCGAGGACATCTGCGACATCATGAAGGCCTACGACGTGGCCTTCTCGCTGGGCGACGGCCTGCGCCCGGGCTGCATCGCCGACGCCAACGACGCGGCGCAGTTCGGCGAACTCGAAGCGCTGGGCGAGTTGACCAAGATCGCGTGGAAGCACGACGTGCAGACCATGATCGAAGGCCCCGGCCACGTGCCGATGCAGCTGATCAAGGAGAACATGGACAAGCAGCTGCGCGAGTGCGGCGAGGCGCCGTTCTACACGCTGGGACCGCTGACCACCGACATAGCACCGGGCTACGACCACATCACCAGCGCCATCGGCGCGGCGATGATCGGCTGGTACGGCACCGCGATGCTCTGCTACGTGACGCCGAAGGAGCACCTGGGCCTGCCCAACCGCGAGGACGTGCGCGACGGCATCATGGCCTACAGGATCGCCGCGCACGCCGCCGACCTTGCCAAGGGCCACCCCGGCGCGCAGGTGCGCGACAACGCCTTGAGCAAGGCGCGCTTCGAGTTCCGCTGGCAGGACCAGTTCCACCTTGGCCTGGACCCGGAAAAGGCGCAGTCGATGCATGACGAGACGATGCCGAAGGAGGCGCACAAGCTGGCGCACTTCTGCTCGATGTGCGGCCCGCACTTCTGCTCGATGAAGATCACCCAGGACGTGCGCGACTACGCCGCCGAGCAGGGCGTCGATGAAGCCGCCGCGCTGCAGGCCGGCATGGCCGGGAAGGCGAAGGAGTTCCGCGAGCAGGGCGCGCAGGTCTATCGGGTGGAGTGATGGGGCGACCGCCGGCATGGATCGTGCGGGCCGGTGTCGGCCGGCGATGCGTGTGGCATCGGGATGGCGTGAGGGTACCGGCCGGTGGCCGGTGCCTCTCATCCATCGGCATGCAGTTCCTGATCCTGCGGAAAAGTGGAAGGTGCATCACAGGACCCGACGGGCACATGGCGTGCCTGGGGCGGTGCTTCATCTTTTCTTCAGCTTGATGACTGCGAAAAAGCATGGAACATGATGGCGAAGAACCTCTGCCATGCAGGACGTCGGTACAAATGACGAACAGGCTTGATGCATCAGGCTTTCATCGCAACGAGTCAGGGCGCGATGGGCGCGTGTCCGTGCATGCCGATGCATGGGAAGCTGAACCCTGCATAAAAAAATCGCGCCCAGAGGCGCGAATCTTGAAGCTGGATTATGTGAGTTCATCGGCGGGAGAGAGAGCCTGATGTCGCCAACGCGGATACATGGGCAACTGCCATAGGCTAATATCCGCGCGCTTCGAAAATTTTGCTTTTTCCGTTGACGCCTTTTGCGGATTCTGGCGATTCACTGGTGGCGGTGCTTCCAGGAGTCGGGCACAGGGACAGTGTCCTCCGGCGCTTCACCTCCTGATCGTTATGGCTTCAGAAATCGACAACGACACGCCGGCCGCAGATAGGTTGCACATCGGTGAGTGCCTGGTGGTGCTGTCCTCGCGCGAGGTGCATGCGCCGGGTGCGCGCCGTCCGGTACGGCTGACGCCGAAGGCGATCAACGTGCTGCTGGTGTTGGCGCAGCATGCGGGGCAGGTGGTTACGCGCGACGAGTTGTTCGCCCAAGTGTGGCCCGACACGCTGCCCACCAATGACGTGCTGACGCAAGCGGTCACGCAACTGCGCAAGGCGTTTGGTGCGCGCAATGCCGCCGAGGGTGCGCAGGCCTATATCGAGACCATCGCCAAGAGCGGTTATCGCCTGATGGCGGCCGTGGTGTGGGAGCCAGTGGAAGCGGAGTCGGATGACGGCCCGTCTGCGCTGGAGCCGCAGGCCGCGTCATCGACGGAGCAGGAAGCCGACCTGCCCATCGTGCCGTCGAGCCACAATGCCTGGCGCAGGGCAAGGCGGCATGTGTTGCTGGTGCTCGGGTTGGTGCTGTTGTGCAGTTGCGTGGTGATGGCGTGGCTGCTGTGGCGGCGGCCGGCCGTGGAGACGTTGCCGGAGGCGGTCACCAGCGATGGCACCCGGGTGATCGGCAGCCCTGAGCGCCCCTACCGCCTGATCACCGCGACCGAGGGTTTCGAGACCTGGCCGGCGTTGTCGCCGGATGGTGCGTTGGTGGCCTATGTCGACGAGCGCGATGGTGCCTCCATCCTCAAGATGCAGAGTACTGGCAGCAATGCCGCGCCAACGGTATTGGTGCAGGTGCCCGAAGATATGCGGGATCGCTTCCCGGCATGGTCGCCGGATGGACGCGAGATCGCCTTCGCCCGTTTCGGCATGCAGGGGCAATGCGAAGTGCTGGTGATGGGCGTCACCGGCGGCAGCATGCGGCGTGCGACGCGTTGCGATGGCGCCGACATGCTCAGCTTCGACTGGACACCGGACGGGCGCGGCCTGGTGTTCGGTTCCATGACCGGCCCCTTTGGAGCGCCGGGTATCCGTGTCCTCGATCTGGCTTCGGGGCGCTGGACGGCGCTGGAGTACAGGCATGGGCCGGATGATTTCGATTACGCGCCGCGCTATTCGCCCGATGGCGGCCGCCTGGGTTTCGTGCGCAACCCGCAGGTGGGCGACCTGTGGATGATGGATGCCGATGGCGGTGACGCCCGGAGGCTGACCGGGGATGCCGCCGAGATCCGGGGTTGGAACTGGCTGAGCGACGGGACGATGGTGTTCGGCCGAAGGGTGGACAGCGAATCGCGGCTGTATCGCCTCGACGTCCGCTCGCGCACTTTGCGCGACATGGGCGTGGACGATGCACAGAGCCCGTCGGTGGCGCGGCTAGGGCACATGCTCGCTTTCATGCAAAGGCGTCCGCAATTCGGCCTGTTCAAGGTGTCGTTGGAGGGGCATGGGCACAAGGAGCGATTGTTCGCTTCCTCCGGCCGCGATATGCAGCCGATGGTGTCCCCGGATGGACGGCAACTGGTATTCACGTCCGATCGTTCCGGTGCATTTGCGTTGTGGTGGGCGCAACTGGACCAGCCCGGATCGTTGCATCCGATCGAAGGCCTGCGGCCGGAAACGCGGCAGGCTCCGGATTGGTCGGCCGATGGCCAGTATCTGCTGGTAAGCGGCCGCGACGATGCCGGCCACTCCGGCATCTACGAGGTGCAGCCGGAGCAGGGGCAGTGGAAGCGCCTGCGGGTCCCGGTGGCGGAGCCATTGCAGGCGATCCACGGGGCGGAGCCAACGCGGGTCTACGTGATCGAACGCGATGCCGCCAACCGGATGGTGCTGGGCCTGTTCGATCGTTCGCGTGTGCCGTGGCGGCGGCTGGCCAGCGTGCAGGGTGTTTCGCAGGTGCGTTACGACCGCAGTGGTCGAAGGGTGCTGTTCACCCGGCTGGCCGGCGGCGGCTTGTGGCAGGCCGATGCGGACCTGTCCGCGGACAGCATCCGCGAACTCCATCCGTTGCTGCCGACCCGCTGGCGTTATCGCGCTTGGGCAGTGGCCGGCGATGGCGTGGTGGAATATCTGCATGGCGATGCCGATTGCGCGGTGCGCCTGAGCCGTCTGGACGGCGCGGAGCAGGTACGCAGACGTTGCCTGGAACCCGATGCCTCCAGCAGCAACAATGGCCTGAGCATCTCACCCGACGGTGGCGCTGCCTACATCGCGCTGGCGGTGAACGATGGTACCGACATCGGGGTGATGGACGTGCCGGATGAGCGACCGGCATCATTGCTGGGTGTCCTCAAGTGGTTGCCAGCGTTGAGAAAAATGGATTCGTGATTCCTTCGCTCGGTTCTCCTGAAGAATTCGGAGCGATCTCGGGGAACCTTCCTGACGGATGACGCCAAGGCTGGCAAAACCATCGGCCATTGAAGGCAAACAGATGGTGCGTCAGATGCGGCAGTTGTCCTGGGTCGATCGCGGGCAGGTGGTTTCGTTCGAAAAGCAGTACGAGGACGGGCCGAGGCCGAACTGCGTGGGCGTGGCGCGGCTGGGCAGCCTGCAGACTTCCGCAACCGTGTTCACGGTGTGGATGCAGCTGCGCGGCAGTGCTTGGGTCGAGTCCAAGGAAGGCAAGTTCCGCCTGTACCAGCGCGAGTGGATTGCATTCGAGAAGGAGTCGCGGCCGCTGATCCAGGCCGGACGCGACGGCATCTGCATCGGCGTCGCACTGGATGCCGATGCCCTGCGCATGCTCGGCATGCTGGCCGATTGCAGCCTCTATACCGGGCGCGGGCGCATGGGCCGTGGCGAGGCGCGGATGGCGCTGCGGCTCTGGCGCGAGGCCCAGGCCAGTGGTGGTGACGCCCAGGCGCTGCGGCCGTTGCTGCTGCATGTGGCCTCGTTGCAACGCATCCTGTCCGACGGCGTGCAGCGCTGCCCCGGCCGCTCGCGCCTGCGCAAGCGCCAGGTGTTCGGCCGCATGCAGCGTGCGCGCATGTACCTGGAAGGCAACAGCCACCGGGTGGTGCGGGTCGGCGAACTGGCCGAGTTGACCAACTTCTCCAGTTGGTACCTGTCCAAGACCTTCCAGAGCCTGTACGAGGAAAGCCCGCAGTCGCTGTCCGCGCGCTTGCGGCTGGAGCGTGCGGCGATGCTGTTGCGCGATACCGACATGATGATCGGCGAAGTGGCCGCGGCCAGCGGTTTCGACAACTGCTGCAGCTTCGCCCGCGCCTTCCGTACGCGCTTCGGCGTTCCGGCCAGCCGCTACCGCGAATGCGCCGGAATCCTGCCGCCAGATTCGGCAAAGTCTGCCGGTGGTTCGCGCAAACCCATCGCTTCGGTACGAACGTAACTTTCAGGGGTGTTTAACACACCACTAACGTAACCGGAGAGATTGATGAAATTCCGTACTTCCGCAATGCGGCTGGGCCTGCTCCCGGCCAGTATCGCGATCGCGTTGACCCCTGCCTTCGCCTCGGCGCAGGACAGCGCCCAGGGCACCACCGACCTGGACCGCATCCAGGTCACCGGCTCGCGCATCCGCCAGGCCAGCATGGAAACCGCGCAGCCGGTCATCGCGCTGCAGCGTGCCGACATCGAGAAGCAGGGCTTCACCAGCGTCGCCGACATCGTGCAGAACCTGGCCGCGACCGGCTCGCCGGCGATCAGCCGCGCCGATGCGTTGTCCTCCGGCGAAGAAGTGGGCGGCCAGTACGTCGACCTGCGCAACCTGGGGCCCGAGCGCACCCTGGTGCTGCTGGACGGCAAGCGCATGGGCGTCAGCTCCGGTGGCTACACCGACCTGGCTTCCATCCCGACCTCGGTGATCGAGCGCGTCGAAGTGCTGACCGATGGTGCCTCGGCGATCTACGGCTCGGACGCGATCGCCGGCGTGATCAACATCATCACCCGCAAGAACTTCGATGGTCTGGAGGCCAGCATCTACCGTGGCCAGTACGGCCAGGGTGATGGCGACAAGGAAACCTACAACTTCGTGTACGGCCAGGTTGGCGAGCGTGGCTCGCTGACTTTCGGTGCCGAGTACAGCAAGGAAAAGCCGGTATGGGCCAAGGATCGCCGCTTCAGCCGCTCTCCGAACGGCCAGTGGCACCCGGTTCCCAGCGGCGATGACGCCAATGGCTGGTCGGCTGCTTCCAACAAGGGCGTCCTGATCGATGATATGGGGACGTTGGATGATGCCAATGATGACATCTGGTACACGCTGAACGATGGTGGCGATCCGAGCCAGATCGGTAATTACCACGAAACCGATTTCCCGGATTTCACCAATCCGAGTCGCGAGATGTGGCTGCAGACGCAGATGGAGCGTCGTTCGGTGTTCGCCAACGGCAACTTCGACCTGACCGACAATATCCGCGCCACTGCCAATGCGCTCTATACCAAGCGCAATGCCCTGCAGCAGATCGCCGGCTATCCGTACCAGTCCGAGGTCTACGAGACCCCGCTGTCGGCCGACAGCATCTACAACCCGCTGGGCAAGGAAGCGCACTTCATCCGCCGTACCTCGGAAGTGCCGCGCCAGACCGAGTCGCAGCTGGAAACCTTCCGCTTCAGCGCGGGCCTGGAAGGCTCCTTCGAGTTCGCCGACAGGTACTGGGACTGGGACGTGGGCTACGCCTACAACCAGAACCACGGTGTCAAGACCGGTACCGGCAACCTGTTCATCCCGAACGTGCAGAATGCGGTCGGCGCGTCGTTCATCGACGCCGACGGTATTGCACGCTGCGGTACCGCGACCGAAGTCATTGCCGGGTGCACCCCTTGGAACCCGCTGCTGCCGTACGGCGCCACTGGTGAAGGTTCGTTGAGCGACCCGGCGCTGCAGGCCTACCTGTTCCTGCCGAGCCACGACACCTCCACCACCACCACCAAGGTGTACAGCGCGAACCTTTCGGGCTCCGTGGTGACGCTGCCGGCTGGCGACCTGGCTTTTGCCGCCGGTTACGAACACCGTGAGGAAAGCGCCGAGTACAGCCCGGACGCGCTGCTGCAGTCCGGCCTGAGCACCGACCTGGCGGGTGGCCCGACCAAGGGCGGCTACAAGCTCGACGAGTTCTACCTCGAGCTGAATGTGCCGATCCTGGCCGACATGCCGTTCGCCCGGGAGCTGTCGCTGGACATGGCCGGCCGTTACTCGGACTACAACACCTTCGGCAACACCGTGAACTCCAAGTTCGGCCTGAAGTGGAAGCCGATCGACGACCTGCTGGTGCGCGGCACCTACGCCACGGGCTTCCGTGCGCCGACCGTGTCCGACCTGTATGGCGGCACCTCGCAGACCTACGACTCCTACACCGATCCGTGTGATTCGAGCTTCGGTTCGGCTGTCCGCAACCCGGCGGTGGCCGCCGCGTGCGCCGCCCACGGCGTCCCGGCCGACTTCCGCCAGATGACCTCGGGCGGCGCCACCGCCACCGGCCCGGGCGCACAGTCCTACAGTGCGTTCGAATCCGGTTCCAACGACGAACTGCTGCCGGAAACCTCCAAGACCTGGACGGCCGGCCTGGTGTACAGCCCGAGCTACGTGCAGGGTCTGGACCTGAGCCTGGACTGGTGGAAGATCCGCGTCGACAACGTGATCGCGGGTGAGTCGGTGACCTCGATCCTCAACCAGTGCTACGTGCTGGGCATCGATTCGGCCTGCGAGCGCTTCACCCGCAGCACCGGGGGCCGCGACGTCAACCAGGTCGACAGCGTGACCCGCACGCTGATCAACGGCGGCTACCGGGAAACCTCCGGTTATGACCTGGGTGTCCGCTACCGCCTGCCTGAACTGGCGATCGGCAACTTCATGATCGACTGGAAGACCACCTACGTCGATTACCTGGAGTACCGCCGCGACAACGAGGCCAGCACTCCGATCGAGCAGTTCACCAGCTGGGCCGGCAACTTCCGCGTGCGTTCGAACCTGAACGTCGATTGGAGCTACGGCGACTTCGGTGTCAACTGGGGCGTGCGCTACTACTCGGGCATGAAGGAAGAGTGCGCTTACGACGAAGAGTGCGACCTGCCGGACTTCAGCTCGCCGTACACGCAGTTGTCGCCGACCCGCAAGGTGGGTTCGAACACCTTCCATGACGTGCAGGTGCGCTACAACGCCCCGTGGAATGCGACCATCTCCGTCGGCGCGAACAACGTGTTCGGCCATGAAGGCCCGGTCATGTACAGCCAGCCGAACTCGAGCTTCTCGTACTACGGTGGCTTCGACATCGGTCGCTTCGTCTACGCGAAGTACACCCAGCGCTTCTGATCCATCGAAGCCTGGTGCAGGACGAAAAGGGTGGGCCGCAAGGCCCACCCTTTTTCTTTATCCGGCTCAGGCCGTAGGTGCCGGACTTGTTTCCCGCAAGAGGCCATGCGGCAAGCCCGCATCCACGGAAACCTCGTGGGTGCCGGGCTTGCCCGACACGGGGTTCTCCCGGTGAAGCCCCAGCGGGACAAGTCCCGCTCTGCAAGGCGGCCAACCCGAGCCCAAAAACGAGAAACGGCCGCGTCGAGCGCGGCCGTTCACATGTTCCACGGGGCTCTGCCTCAGGCTTCCGCGGACAGCCCGGCGTACTCGTTGGCCAGGTCGCGCCAGCCGTCGAGCTTGGACAATACGCCGGTACGTTCCAGGTACTGTTCGTCGACCGGGGTGCCGCTGGCCAGCGCGGTGGCCACGTGCACCGCGCCGCTCACCCAGAAGCTGCGCACGTTCGAGCGCTGCGGCTGCAGGTGGAAGGCAACGGCCTCGATGATCGCCATCGGCAGGCCCCACAGGCCCAGCAGGTAGGCACCGGCCTCTGCGTGGCCGGGGCGGTCATCGCCTTCGGCTGGCGCTTCGCGCTCGTTGCGCACCCCGGGCAGCAGCAGGCCGATGTCGGCCAGCAGGGCCGCGGTCGCGCCCAGTTCGGCGCTGCTGGCCGGCAGCATCTTCGCCGCCAGCCGCGAGGCCATCAGGGCACGGGCCTGCAATGCGTTGCGCTCGGCCGGGGAAATGGCCGGCACGGCGAACACTTCGCTGGCCAGCACCAGGTCGCGCAGGGTGGACAGGCCCAGCCGGGTCACCGCGCCGCGCAGGTCGGTGATCGAGCGGCCGCTGTTGAAGAAGGCCGAGTTCGACAACTGCAGCACCTTGGCGGCGATGGCCGGATCGGCGGCGACCAGCTTGGCGATGTCGGTGGCGTCGCTGTTCTCGTCCTCCTCCAGCGCCTGCATCAGGCTCAGGTACAGGTGCGGCGGCGAGGGCAGCTTTTCGATGCGGCCGATGGCGCTGCTCAGGCGCGGGCTGTACAGCAGGTCGCGCAGCTCTTCCAGGCTGGTCAGGGCGTCGAGCAGCACTTCCGGCGACAGCGGCAGCGGCAGGAAGCGGTGGGCGACGCCGATGATGCGGGCGGCAGGCGCGCGCTGGCTCTGCGCGGCCTCGATCAGCGCTATGCGGATCGTCTCCGGGCGCAGGGTGCGGATCTGCCCGAGCAGGGTGGCCGGGGTGAGGTCCGGCAGGGCTGGCGCGACGATGACCGCATCGACCGTGCTGGACGCCACCGTGGCAATGGCGGCATTGCCGTCGGCAACGCCTTGGACATGCCATTCGTCGCCCAGGTCGGCGATGTATTCGAGGAGTTCGGCCGACAGATTGGCATCGTCGCCGACTAGCAGGATACGCAAGGCACATTCCCCCAATGGAACCGCTCGACCATCATGTGGACGGGCCGGAAAATCTGGCCGCCAATGTAGCCGAATGCCCCGGCGAGGTCATGTGCCGGGCGGATGAAACGTGATCGTCGGCACCGGTACCGCCCGGGGCGGTACCGGCACGCGGGGCTCAGCCCTGCCTGGCGACGAAATTCTCGTGGGCCTGGACCAGGATGCGCTTGGCCTCGTCGGCGCCGCCCCAGCCTTCGATCTTGACCCACTTGCCCTTTTCCAGGTCCTTGTAGTGCTCGAAGAAGTGGCCGATGCGCTCCAGCCAGTGGCTGGACACCTGGCCGATGTCCTCGACGTGGGCGTAGCCGTTGAAGATCTTCGGCACCGGCACGGCCAGGATCTTCTCGTCGCTGCCGGCCTCGTCGCTCATCTTCAGCACGCCCACCGGGCGGCAGCGCACCACCGAGCCGGGTACCAGCGACAGTGGCAGCACCACCAGCACGTCGGCCGGGTCGCCGTCGCCGCACAGGGTGCTGGGCACGTAGCCGTAGTTGCAGGGGTAGCGCATCGGCGTGGACAGGATACGGTCGACGAAGATCGCGCCGGAGTCCTTGTCCACCTCGTACTTCACCGGCTCCGAATCCTTCGGGATCTCGATGATGACGTTGATTTCTTCCGGCGGGTTCTTGCCCGCGGAGACGAGTTCCAGGCCCATGCGCTGCTCCGAATCGTGCGTTTGACAGAAAGGCGGCATTCTACGCCTGCTGCTGGTGCGGCGCACCAAACGGTATCGGCGGACGGGACGGAGTGGTTCCCGGCCGCTCCCTTCCCCCGAGGCGAGGGAAGGGAGCCGGGTTCCGGGGCGCCTTACAGCAAGGGCACCAGCAGCAGCGCCACGATGTTGATGATCTTGATCAGCGGGTTGATCGCCGGGCCGGCGGTGTCCTTGTAGGGGTCGCCGACGGTGTCGCCGGTGACCGCGGCCTTGTGCGCCTCGCTGCCCTTGCCGCCGAAGTGGCCGTCTTCGATGTACTTCTTGGCGTTGTCCCAGGCGCCGCCGCCGGTGGTCATCGAGATCGCCACGAACAGGCCGGTAACAATAGTGCCGATCAGCAGGCCGCCCAGCGCCTTCGGCCCCAGCAGCAGGCCGACCACCACCGGCACCACCACCGGCAGCAGCGAGGGCAGGATCATTTCCTTGATCGCCGAGCGGGTCAGCATGTCCACGGCCTTGTCGTACTGCGGCTTGCCGGTGCCCTGCATGATGCCGGCGATGTCGCGGAACTGGCGGCGCACTTCCTCCACCACCGCGCCGGCGGCGCGGCCCACCGCTTCCATCGCCATCGCGCCGAACAGGTAGGGAATCAACCCGCCGATCAGCAGGCCGATGATCACCGTGTGGTCGGACAGGTCGAAGGCGAAGGTTTCGCCGGGATTGGCGGCTTGCAGGTTGTGGGTGTAATCGGCGAACAGCACCAGTGCCGCCAGTGCCGCCGAGCCGATCGCATAGCCCTTGGTCACCGCCTTGGTGGTGTTTCCCACCGCGTCCAGCGGGTCGGTGATGTCGCGGATTTCGCTGGGCAGTTCGGCCATTTCGGCGATGCCGCCGGCGTTGTCGGTGATCGGGCCGTAGGCGTCGAGTGCGACGATCATGCCGGCCATCGACAGCATCGCGGTGGCGGCGATGGCGATGCCGTACAGCCCGCCGAAGTGGAACGCGGCCCAGATCGCCACGCACACCGCGATCACCGGCAGCGCGGTGGATTTCATCGACACGCCGAGGCCGGCGATGATGTTGGTGCCGTGGCCGGTGGTGGAGGCCTGCGCCACGTGCTGCACCGGCTTGTACTGGGTGCCGGTGTAGTACTCGGTGATCCACACGATCAGCCCGGTCAGCACCAGGCCGATCAGGCCGCAGTAGAAGAGGTTGGCCGACGAGGTCATGGTGCCGTCGAGCGCGGCCAGCCCGTTCGGGAACAGGTTCGCGGTGACGAACCAGAACGCGACCGCCGACAGCACCGCCGATACGATCACGCCCTTGTACAGCGCGCCCATGATCGAGCCACCCGCCTTGACCTTGACGAAGAACGCACCAACGATCGAGGCGATGATCGACACCGCGCCCAGCACCAGCGGGTACAGCACGGCGTTGGTGTCGGCGGCGAACATCAGCCCGCCCAGCAGCATCGTGGCGATCACCGTCACCGCATAGGTCTCGAACAGGTCGGCAGCCATGCCGGCGCAGTCGCCGACGTTGTCGCCGACGTTGTCGGCGATCACCGCCGGGTTGCGCGGGTCGTCCTCGGGAATGCCGGCCTCGACCTTGCCGACCAGGTCGGCACCGACGTCCGCGCCCTTGGTGAAGATGCCGCCGCCAAGGCGGGCGAAGATAGAGATCAGCGATGAGCCGAATGCCAGCCCGACCAGCGCATGCAGCGCCGCCTCGCCGGTCACGCCCAGGTAGCGGGTCAGCAGCAGGTAGTAGCCGGCCACACCCAGCAGGCCCAGCCCGACCACCAGCATGCCGGTGATGGCGCCGCCGCGGAACGCCACGTCCATCGCCGCGCCGATGCCGTTGCGCGCGGCCTCGGCGGTGCGCACGTTGGCCCGCACCGACACGTTCATGCCGATGTAGCCGGCCGCGCCGGACAGCACCGCGCCGATGGCGAAGCCGACCGCCGTGTACCAGCTCAGGAACACGCCGACCAGCACGAACAGCACCACCCCGGCGATGGCGATGGTCAGGTACTGGCGGTTGAGGTAGGCGCGTGCGCCTTCCTGGATCGCCGAGGCGATCTCCTGCATGCGCGGATTGCCGGCCGGCTGCCGCAGCACCCAGCGGGTGGAAATGAGACCGTAGACGATGGCGATGGCCGCGCAGGCCAACGCAATGACGAGACCGTGGTTTTCCAGCATGACCCCTCCAGCACAGGTGGATTCGTCCAGCGAAGCGCTGAACGCGGGACACGCCGGGGGTGAAGCACTGGAACAGACCCGGAGCCAAGCAGCGGCCGTGGTGCGTGTCGCGGTGTTCAACGTTTCCTGGAGCCGTGGCGAGTATGCGGTCAGGCGGCGTTCACTGTCATGACGCAGTGCGCTTGCCATGCCGTTCAGCGGCGGACCGGCACCGTTCCGGTTCCGCAATGCGAACGAGGCCAAGCCGATGAACAACCGATGCAGGTGGTTGCCCGTCCTGCTGCTGGCGCCGCTGGCCGTGGCTGCGCAGGCGCAGGAAATCCAGCGCCCGCCGGTCGCCGCGCAGGCCGTGGACGTGCTGCATACCGTGCGGCAGGTTCCCGAGGCCTGCATCCGCATCGAAGGCCGCTTTACCGGCCAGGACGATGCGCCCTACGACATGCGGCGGGTGCGCACCGGCGCGCAATGCCAGCCGCGCGCGGCATGGCTGGATTTCGCGCAGGTCACGCCGGACGAGGGCGGCTGGATGCTCAACGACCGCATCCGGATCCCGGCCGCCGGTTGCCCGGAGCAACGGGCGGTGGTCGAGATCTGGCGGCGTCAGGTCGAGCAGCCGTTGACCCGCGATGGCCAGGGCCAGCTGCGGGTGTATCTGGATGAGGCCCGGCAGCAGGCCGGGGCTGGACGACTGGCGGCGTTGCCGGCCTATGCCGCGCGGCTGGAAATGGAAGGGCGGCCCTGCCGCTGAGCCGGGCGGGCGTTTTCCGGAGAGGGGGCTTGGTGCACGCCTGCTTCGTAGGTGCCGGGCTTGCCCGGCACGGGGCATTACCGGGAAGGCTTCATGCGGGGCAGGCCCCGCATCCACGACGGTATGCGGGCCATCGCGATCAGCGCGACAGCACGTCCACGATCAGCTGGTTGGCGATTTCCAGCAGCAGGTAGTCGCCGCAGTCGGTGCGCACCCACTGCTGGCTGTGCGCGGGTTGGCGCAGGTGATGACGGTCCCAGTCGCGGACCACGTTGGCCGGGCTGTCGTAGCGGTGGCCGCGCTCCCAGTGCGGGTAGCTGCCATGACCGGCCGGATGGCCCTGCGCCGCGGCACGGCGGCGCTGGATCGCCTCCTGTTCGCGCTGCCACGCCTCGTCGCGCCTGCGCTGTTGTTCGGCACGGCGGCGCAGTTCCTGCTCCTGGCTGCGCTGCCAGGCTTCATCACGGCGTCGCTGCTGCTCGGCGACATGGCGTTGCTGCGCTTCCTGACGCAGTTGCGCTGCTTCGTTGCGGTGCTGCTGCCGTTCGGCGAGGTGGCGCTGCTGTTCCTGCTCGCGTTCGCGTCGCGCCTGCTCGCGCTGGCGTTGTTCCTCGCGGACCTGCCATTCGGGTTTGCCGGACGGGGCGTCGTTGCCGTGACCCTGCCAGCGGCCATCGTCGTGCGCCATTGCCGGGGCTGCTCCGGCAAGGGCGGCGAGCGCGAGGACAAGACCGGCGTTGCGCAGGCTGGGGAACATCGCGGCCTCCTTTCGTGGGGCCGGCGCGTGGCCGGTGGTGCGGGAGTGCGGTGCGGTGGCTGAATGCCCGGCGCATGGACGGGCGGCGAGCGTTCGGCTCAGCCCTCCCATGCCGGCAGCTTCTTCGCCACTGCCACGTTCTTCAGCGTCACGTACTTCGGCAGGCCATCGCGTCCCCAGGGCAGCGGCGCCTCGCCGCGGATCAGCGGCTGCAGGTAGCGGCGCGCCTTGTCGGTGATGCCGAAGCCGTCCTTGCGGATGAAGCCGGCCGGCATCTTCTTCTCGTGGTTGGCGACCTTCGACAGTGGCGCGGCCTCGATCTTCCAGCGGTACGGCGCATCGGAGGTGCGCACGATCACCGGCATCACCGAGTTGCGCCCCTCCAGCGCGAACCGCACCGCGGCCCTGCCCACCGCTTGTGCCTGTTCCCAGTCGGTCTTGCTGGCGACATGGCGGGCCGAGCGCTGCAGGTAATCGGGCAGGGTCCAGTGCACCTTGTAGCCCAGCTCCGCCTTGACCCGGCCAGCCAGATACGAGGCCACGCCGCCGAGCTGGGTATGGCCGAAGGAATCGGTGGCGCCACCGGCGTCGGCGACGAAGCGGCCGTCGGCGGTGTGGATGCCCTCGCTGGCGACCACCACGCAGTAACCGACCTTGTCCACCACCTGTTTCACCTTCTTCAGGAACGCGGCTTCGTCATAGGCGCGTTCCGGTAGCAGGATGACCTGCGGCGCGTCGTCGGGGTTTTCCCCGGCCAGCCCGGCCGCGGCGGCCAGCCAGCCGGCGTGGCGGCCCATCGCCTCGTAGATGAACACGCGGGTGGAAGTCTCGGCCATCGCCGCCACGTCCAGCGCGGCCTCACGCACCGACACGGCGGTGTACTTGGCCGCCGAGCCGAAGCCGGGGCAGGTGTCGGTAACGGCCAGGTCGTTGTCGATGGTCTTGGGTACGCCCACGCAGGTCAGCGGGTAGCCGAATTCCTTCGCCAGCTGAGACACCTTCAGCGCGGTGTCGGCCGAGTCGTTGCCGCCGTTGTAGAGGAACCAGCGCACGTCGTGCGCCCTGAGCACCTCCAGCAGCCGCTCGTACCTGGCCCGGTCCGCCTCCAGCGACTTGAGCTTGTAGCGGCACGAGCCGAACGCCCCGCCCGGGGTATGGGCGAGCGCGGCGATGCTGGCGGCCGCTTCCTTCGAGGTGTCGACCAGTTCCTCGCGCAGCGCGCCCAGGATGCCGTTGCGAGCGGCCAACACCCTGATTTTCCTTGCCCTTGCTTCGGCGATCACGGCGGAGGCGGTGGCGTTGATGACGGCGGTGACACCACCGGACTGGGCGTAGAGCAAGGTGCCTTGGGACATGGGGAGACTCTCCGGGCAGGGGACATTTCCGGGACATTGGCCGGATGCGGTAAGCTGCGTTATTGCGGTGCAGCGTGAATGAGCTCACAGGGGGCCCCTGAGTCTAACGCCGCTGTCCGTCCCTGAAAGAAGTCATCCTCTACATACAAGGGAGTCAGGAATGCGATTGGTTCTGTTGGGACCGCCCGGTTCGGGCAAGGGCACGCAGGCAACCCGCCTGAAGGAAGAACTGCGGATTCCGCACATTTCCACCGGCGACCTGCTGCGCGCCGAAGTGGCCGCCGGCACCGAGCTGGGAAAGCAGGCCAAGGCGGTGATGGACGCCGGCAACCTGGTGTCCGACGACATCCTGCTGGGCATGCTGGAATCGCGCCTGGCCCAGGCCGACGTCGCCAACGGCTTCATCCTCGATGGCTACCCGCGCAACGTGGCCCAGGCCAATGCGCTGGGCGAACTGCTGGGCCGGCTGGACCAGCCGCTGGATGCCATCGTGCAGCTGGACGTGCCGACCGAACTGCTGGTCGAGCGCATCGCCGGCCGTGCCAAGGAGCAGGGCCGCGCCGACGACAACCCCGAATCGGTGCGCCAGCGCCTGCAGGTCTACAACGATTCCACCGCGCCGGTGATCGACTTCTACGCGGCCAAGGGCACCCTGGCCCGCGTCGATGGCGTGGGCGCGCTGGACGAAGTGCTGGCCCGCATCCTGGCCGCGATCAAGCGCTGATGCCATCACCGCTCCGGCCCTGCCGGAGCGGTCCGGGTTGGGCCCGGACACAAAAACGAACGCCACGGACCAGTGCATGGTCCGGGGCGTTCGTCTTGTAGGGGCCAGCAGGTGGGCGTGCTCAATGCCCCGCAGCATGAGCTCCCTGGGGATGGGCCTCTTGGGGAGTAGGACCTGAGGGATGCTGCGGCTGGCCGGGCCATTGTCCGGATCGGACACCGCGAGGGGTATAGGAATTTTCCCTACACGGTAGTGGGGAAAAGCGGACGCAGGGGGACTGCATCGGTGACAATCGACGCATGAGCAAGATCCACATCCTCGGCATTGCCGGCACTTTCATGGGGGGCGTGGCCGCACTGGCGCGTGAACTGGGGCATCAGGTCGAAGGCAGCGACCAGGCGGTCTACCCGCCGATGTCCACCCAGCTGGAGACGCTGGGCATCGCCCTGTCGCAGGGTTACCTGCCCGGCAACATCGGCGGCGATTGCGACGAGGTCGTCATCGGCAATGCGCTCTCGCGCGGCAATGCCGCCGTGGAGGCGGTGCTGGACACGGGCCGCCGCTACACCAGCGGCGCGCAGTGGCTGGCGGAAAACGTGCTGCCCGGCCGCGACACGCTGGCGGTGGCCGGCACCCACGGCAAGACCACGACGACGACCATCCTGGCTTTCCTGCTGCAGGCGGCTGGGCGCGAGCCCGGGTTCCTGATCGGCGGTGTGGCCGAGGATTTCGGTGTGTCGGCGCGGTTGGGCATTCCCCTTCTCCCTGCGGGAGAAGGGGCCCGTGGGGCGGATGAGGGGCGAACGCAGTCCATGATGGTGAATCATCTGGACTCCATTGCCCCTCAACCCAACCCCTCTCCTAGCGGGAGAGGGGCTTCGAGCCGACCGCTTTTCGTGGTCGAGGCCGACGAATACGACACCGCGTTCTTCGACAAGCGCAGCAAGTTCGTCCATTACCGACCATTGGTCGCCATCCTCAACAACCTGGAATACGACCACGCCGACATCTTCCCGGACGTGGCCGCGATCCAGCGCCAGTTCCACCATCTGGTGCGCACCGTGCCCGGCCGCGGCCGGCTGGTCGTCAACGGCCATGACGCGCATCTGGCCGAAGTGCTGGCGATGGGCTGCTGGACGCCGGTGGAGCGTTTCGGCTTCGACGCGTCGTTCGAGTGGAGCGCGCGCAAGCTGGCCGACGACGGCAGCCGGTTCGCGGTGTTGCGCGGTGGCGAGCAACTGGGCGTCGTGCAGTGGCCGCTGCTGGGCGACCACAACGTGCTCAACGGCCTGGCGGCGCTGGCGGCGTGCGCGGCGGTGGGCGTGGATGTCGCGGCGGTGATCCCGGCGCTGGCCGGCTTCCACAGCGTCAAACGCCGGATGGAAGTGATCGGCGAACACGGCGGCATCACCGTCTACGACGACTTCGCCCACCACCCGACCGCAATCGCGACCACGCTCGCCGGCCTGCGCGCGAAGGTGGGCGGGGCGCGCATCGTGGTGGCGATGGAACCGCGCAGCAACTCGATGCGGCTGGGTGCGCATGCAGATGCATTGGCGCCGTCGCTGGATGTCGCCGACGCGGTGGTATTCCTCGCGCGGCCGGAACTGCCGTGGGACGCGGCCAGGGTGATCGCCGCGGTGCGTGGCGATGCGCAGGCGGTGGCCGATACCGATGCCCTGCTGGCGCGGCTGGGCGAGGTGGCAGGTGCCGGCGACCACGTGGTGTTCATGTCCAACGGCGGCTTCGACGGTGCGCCGCGCCGGTTCCTGGCGCAGTTGCAGGGCGGTCGATGACGGTGCCGGCGCTGCCGCTGTTTCCGCTGCACGCCACCTTGCTGCCCGGCGCCGCGCTTGGCCTGCGCGTGTTCGAGGCGCGTTACCTCGACTTGGTGCGTGAATGCGGGCGGCAGGGCGGCACCTTCGGCGTGTGCCTGATCCTGGAGGGCGAGGAAGTCGGTGCGCCGGCCACGCCGGCGGCGTGGGGCGTGGAGGCGCGCATCGAGGATTTCGACATGGGTGCCGACGGCGTGCTGCAGCTGAAACTGCGCGGTGCGCGGCGCTTCCACGTGCTGAAGACGCATGTGCGCGACAACGGGCTGGTCATCGGCGAGGTCGAGTGGTGCCTGCCGGACGATGATGGCGAACTGCAGCCCGAGCACGCGCTGCTGGCGGTCCTGCTCGAACGCATCCTCGAACAGGCCGGCAGCGAACTTGCCGGCGCCGGGCAGGCGCAGATGGACCAGGCCGCGTGGGTCGGCTGGCGGCTGGCCGAGCTGCTGCCGCTGGAAGAAGAACAACGCCTGCTGCTGTTGCAGGAGGACGACCCGTGCCGGCGGCTGGACCACCTGCTGGCGTGGATTCCCGAATTCGACCCGCCCCCGGAAACCGACCTGTAGGGGAGGGCTGGCCCGACCGCATCACGCGGTGCCGGGCTTCACCGGGAAGACTTCATGCGGGGCGAGCCCCGCATCTACGGCTGCGGTTCGCTGCGGATCATCAACAGCGGCACCCCGCTTTCCGGCAGCACCTGCTCGCGCGTTTCCATGCCGTCCAGCGCCTGCCGCAGCGCCGCCAGCGCCGGCTCGGTGCCGGGCAGCGGCCGCCACAGGCCGAACAACCTGAAATGGCGCTTGTAGTGCAGGGTCTGCGCGCTGCCGAGCCACAGCGGTGCCTGCCCGGGCTGCAACTGCGCCGGGGCCGGCCACAGGCGCAGCGCGTACAACTCGTCGTCCCGGTTGCCGGGGCGCAGCATCAGCAGCGATTCGACGTGGGTGTCCAGCGTGGCCGGCAGTACCGGCACCTGTTCGGGCGTGGCCTTGCTGTCGAGCATCGCCAGGGCTTCCTGCCAGCCGGCCTGCGCCTGCAGCTTCCAGCCGTGGCGTTCCAATTGCTGTTGCAGCGGCGCCAGCGGGCCGGCCACCTGCACGTCCAGCGGCCAGCGCAGGTCGTCGTCGAACTCGTTGCGGCGCGCCGGTAGTTCGTGCCAGCCGTCCTGCCACCAGTGCGCGGCATCCATCATCCGTGGTGCCTCGGCCACCGGCTCGAACTTGGCCAGCTTGCTCGGCACGTTGCGCGGCGCGTACCAGACCCCGGCGAGCAGGAAGGCGCCATAGAACAGCCACGTCACCGGCTTGACCCAGAACGAGCGGTTGAAGCGGCGGCGGTAGGCGATGCCCAGCACCAGCAGCCAGAAGATGCCGAACAGCATGCCGCCGATGACGTCGCTGACCCAGTGCGCGCCCAGGTAGATGCGGGCAAAGCCAATCACGGTGGCGACGATGCCCGACAACAGGTAGGGCCACACCCGGGTACGACCGGGCAGTTCGCGGCCGATCAGCACCGCGAAGAAGCCGAAGGTGATGGTGGCCATCGTCACCGACACCGACGGGAAGCCGAAGCCGCTGCTGGCCGCCGGCGGCCGCACCACGTCCACGGTGGCGCCGAGCAGCTTGGTCAGCGCCAGGCCGAAGGCCAGCGCCGCCAGCCAGTGCGCGGCGGCCATCCAGCGCCGGCGCCACATCAGGTAGCCCATGCCGGCGGCGATGGCCGGCAGCAGCACCTGCCAGTCGCCCAGCGCGGCCAGCGCCGCCATCGGGTAGTCGGCCAGCGGGTTGCGCAGGGTCAGCATGAAGCGGTGCACGGCCAGGTCCAGCGCCAGCGGCTCGCCGTGGCCGACCACCACCATCAGCAGCGCGAACCAGCCCCAGCCCAGCAGCAGCAACATCAGCGCCAGCATCGCCAGCGGCACCGACTCACGCCGGCGCGGGTCGAACAGGTCGTTCCACCAGCGCCCGAGCAGGTGCGGGTGGCGCTGCGACCAGTGCAGCAGGCGCGCCAGCCAACCGTCCATGCGCGCGGCCGACCAGCGGTAGCCGTACAGCACGGTGGCCCACACCAGCGCCAGCACCACGCCGAGCAGGCCCACCACCAGGAACAGCCGCCCGGCCACCGCTGCCACCGCGTCGTAGGCCTGCCCCAGCGCCCAGCCCGGCAGCAGGAACAGCACCGCCCACGACAGGCAGGCGATGCCGCTGGCCTGCGCATAGCGCGCGAATGGCATGTGCGCCATGCCGGCGATGGCCGGCACGAACGGGCGGATCGCGCCGACGTAGCGGGCCACGAGGATGCTCTTGAAGGCATTGCGCCGGAACAGCAGTTCGCCGCGTTCCAGCAACTGCGGGTAGCGGCTGAACGGCCACACCCCGCGCAGCCGCTCGCCCCAGCGCCGGCCGACCCAGTAGCTCAGGCCGTCGCCGGCGAACGCACCGAGCGTGGCGCAGGCCACCGCATAGGGGCCGGAAAGCTCGCCCATGCCGATCAGCACGCCCATTGCGATCATCAGCGGCAATGCCGGCACGATCGCACCGAGGATGATGACCGCGTCGCTGAAGGCGATGGCGAAGACGACCACGCCGGCCAGCGCGGGGTGTGCGGCGATCCAGGCCAGCAGGGAGTCGATCCAGGAATTCATCGCCGGATTATAAAAGGGCGACGGTGTCGATCCGATGGCAGGCGGCGATGATCCAGTCAGCGCACGTCTAATAAAATGCCGAAGTGATGAACCGCGACGACGACACCCGCATCCTCAAGTCCGACAGCTTCGGCCGCATCCTGCTGGTGCGCGACGGCGAGCGCCGTTTCGTGCGCCGCGACCTCGGCACCACGCCGTGGTGGCTGCGCCTGCCAGCATGGTGGTTGGCCCGGCGCGAGGCGCGCGCGCTGCGCAGGCTCGACGGCATGGCGGCGACCCCGCGGCTACTTGGCTGGGACGGTCGCTGGCTGGACCGCAGCTACATGGAGGGCGCGGCCATGCACCAGCGCCCGCCGCGCGGCGACGTGGCATGGTTCCGTGCCGCCCGGCGCCTGCTGCAGCAGGTGCACCGCAAGGGCATCGCCCACAACGACCTGGCCAAGGAAGCCAACTGGCTGGTGCGCGCCGACGGCACGCCGGCGCTGATCGACTTCCAGCTCGCCGTCTGCGGCAACCCGCGCTCGCGCTGGATGCGCCTGCTCGCCCGTGAGGACCTGCGCCACCTGCTCAAGCACAAGCGCATGTATTGCCGCGAAGCGTTGACGCCGGTGGAGCTGCGCCTGCTCAAGCGCCATTCGTGGGTGCGCGAATTGTGGTTCGCCACCGGCAAGCCGGTGTACCGCTTCGTCACCCGCCGCATCCTGCATTGGGAGGACAACGAAGGCCAGGGGCCGAAGTTGTGAAGGCGGAGGAGCGGGGAATGGGGAACAGGGAACGGGGAATGAAGGTTTGTTGACGTCGGTGCCATTACCTGCAAACACGCAACCGCAGGAGCGATGGAACTTTCATGCCAAAGCCCAGTCGTGACTCGCATCGCTCCTGCGGTTGCCTGCCGGGTCGAGAGCAAACAGGTACCCTGAAACCACCATTCCCTGTTCCCCGTTCCCATGTCCCCGCTCCTGACCGGCAAAACCCTGTTCATCACCGGCGCCTCGCGCGGCATCGGCCTGGCCATCGCGCTGCGCGCCGCGCGCGACGGCGCCAACGTCGCCATCGCCGCCAAGTCGGCGGTGCCCAATCCCAAGCTGCCCGGCACCATCCACAGCGCGGCCGAGGCGGTGACCGCGGCCGGCGGCAACGGGCTGGCGCTGAAATGCGACATCCGCGACGAGGACCAGGTGCGCGCGGCGGTGGCGGCCACGGTCGATGCCTTCGGCGGCATCGACATCCTGGTCAACAACGCCAGCGCGATCTGGCTGCGCGGCGCGCTGGACACGCCGATGAAGCGCTTCGACCTGATGCAGCAGGTCAACGCGCGCGGCAGCTTCCTGTGCGCGCAGGCCTGCCTGCCGCACCTGCTGCAAGCACCGAACCCGCACATCCTCACCCTCGCGCCGCCGCCGTCGCTGGACCCGAAGTGGTGGGGGCCGCACACCGGCTACACCCTGGCCAAGATGGGCATGAGCTTCGTCACCCTGGGGCTGGCCGCCGAGTTCGGCCCGCAGGGCGTGGCGGTCAACGCGCTGTGGCCGCGCACGGTGATCGCCACCGACGCGATCAACATGATCCCGGGCGTCGATGCCGCCGGCTGCCGCCGCCCGGAGATCATGGCCGACGCCGCCCACGCGGTGCTGACGCGTCCGGCCGCCGGCTTCAGCGGGCAATTCCTGCTCGACGACGAGGTGCTGGCGCAGGCCGGCGTCACCGATCTTTCCGGCTATGCGGTCGATCCGTCGCGACCGCTGTTGCCCGACCTGTTTCTGGACTGACACCCCATTGCGGGGTGTCTGGGGCGTAGCCCCGACCTACTTGCATGCCGGGGTAGGTCGGGGCTACGCCCCAGACGTATCCTCGCGCCCGGCATTGCGCAGGTCGGCCACGCAGGGCCAACCTGCGCGGCAAACCCGGCAGACCATGCAGGGCGCCGGACGTCTGGCCCGGGCACCACGGCGTGCGGTGGAATGGAGGACAATGCCGGCTTCACCCGCAACCATCCTTCGAACGCCATGACCGCCGTCGCCGAACCGCTGCTGTCCCTGTCCCAGTACTACCTGCCGGTGTACCGGCCCCGCCAGCTGGTGCTGGAGCGCGGGCAGGGCGCCCGCCTATGGGACACGCAGGGCCGCGAGTTCATCGACCTGGCCGCCGGCATCGCCGTATGCAGCCTCGGCCACGGCAATGCCGAATTGAAGGCGGCGCTGGTCGAGCAGGCCGACAAGCTCTGGCACACCAGCAACATGTTCTACAGCGAGCCGCCGCTGCACCTGGCGCAGGAGCTGGTGGCGGCCTCGCGCTTCGCCGAGCGCGTGTTCCTGTGCAACTCCGGCGCCGAGGCCAACGAGGTGGCGATCAAGCTGGTGCGCAAGTGGGCCGCCGCACAGGGCCGGCCACCGGAGAAGCGGGTCATCGTCACCTTCCGCGGCAGCTTCCACGGCCGCACCCTGGCCACGGTCACCGCCACCGCGCAGCCGAAGTACCAGGAAGGCTACGAGCCGCTGCCCGGCGGCTTCCGCTACGCCGACTTCAACGACGTGGCGCAGCTGGAAGCGGCGATGGCCGACGGCGACGTCGCCGCGGTGATGTTCGAGCCGGTGCAGGGCGAAGGCGGGGTGATGCCGGCTTCGCCGGAGTTCATGCGCCGTGCCCGCGAGCTGTGCGACCGGCACGACGCGCTGCTGGTGCTGGACGAAATCCAGGTCGGCATGGGCCGCACCGGCGAGCTGTTCGCGCACTGGAACTGGGGCGTGACCCCGGACATCGTCACCCTCGCCAAGGCGCTGGGCTGCGGTTTCCCGATCGGCGCGATGCTGGCCGGCCCGAAGGTGGCCGAGGTGATGGGCGTGGGCGCGCACGGCAGCACCTTCGGCGGCAACCCGCTGGCCGCAGCGGTGGCGCGGGTGGCGCTGCGCAGGTTGGCCTCGGACGACATCCGTGCCAACGTCGCCCGCCAGTCGGTCGCGCTCAAGGCCGGGCTGGAGGCCATCGGCACCGAGTTCGGCGTGTTCGAGCAGGTGCGCGGCATGGGCCTGATGATCGGCGCGGTGCTCAAGCCCGAATACGTGGCCGACATCGGCGCGCTGCTGGATCTGGCTGCCGACAAACAGGTGCTGATCCTGCAGGCCGGCAGCAGCGTGCTGCGCTTCGTGCCGCCGCTGAACATCACCGACGAGGAGCTGGCCGAAGGCCTCAAGCGCGTGCGCGAGGCGATCGCGGCGTTCGTCGCCGCGCGCTGATCGCCGCTCCTGTAGGAGCGACGCAAGTCGCGACTGGGCTTTGCCGGGAAGGCTCCATCGCGACTCGTGCGCTCCTGCACGATCCTGCCGCGTCAGAACATCCGGTAACGCCGCAGCACGCGTTGCAGCGACTGCGCGTGGAAGGCGGTGTCCGCGTGCAGGCCGGCGTTGCGGGCACCGCGCACGTTGCGGAACAGGTGGTCGATGAACAGCGTGCGCGCCGGTTCGCAGCCGAGCCGGGCGGTGGCGGCGAGGTAGGCCTGCGGGTCGGGTTTGCGCATGCCGAGCGTGGCGCTGTCGAGCACGGTGAAATCGGGCAGCAGCGCAGTGATCGCGGCCACGCTCAGCGGGCCGTTGTTGGTCAGCACGGCGATGCGGACGTCGGGGCGTACCTGCTTCAGCACCGCCAGCGCGTCGCGGCGCAGTCTGCTGGCGGCGGTGCGCGCGGCGAGCCAGTGCCGTGCGTGCAACTGGCTGCCGAGGCGGGTGTTCAGTTCGTGCAGCAGCGCGTCGCCATCGAGTTCGCCGCGGGCGTGGGCCAGTTCCAGTCCGTCGCCGCGCAGTGCCGCATCCACCTGCGCCGGGGTGCAGCCGGCGGCCTCGGCGAGGTGCTGCAGGTGGCGGCGATGGTCGTAGTCGGCGAGCAGGCCGTCGAAATCGAGCAGCAGCGCGTGCAGGGTGGGAATCATGGATTCGCTGTAGGAGCGACGTGAGTCGCGACAGGGCTTCCCCCGGAAGGCTCCATCGCGACTCACGTCGCTCCTACGGGGCAGTCAGCCGGCGACGACCTTGAACGCCTCACGCGCGGCGACCAGCGTCGCCTCGATCACCGAGTCGTCGTGCGCGCTGGACAGGAAGCCGGCCTCGTAAGCCGACGGCGCGAGGAACACGCCGTGTTCCAGCATCGCGTGGAAGAAGCGATTGAACGCGGCGGTGTCGCAGGCGGTGGCCTGTGCATACGTCTCCACCTTCTCGCCGGTGAAGAACAACCCGAACATCGCGCCGACGCGGTTGGTAGTGACGGCCACGCCGGCCTCGCGCGCGGCCGCTTCCAGCCCTTCGCACAGGCGTGCGGTGGCCGTGCTCAGGCGCGCGTGGAAACCGGGTTGCTGGATCAGTTCCAGCATCGCCAACCCGGCCGCCATCGCCACCGGGTTGCCGCTCAGCGTGCCGGCCTGGTAGATCGGGCCGGCCGGGGCGATCTGCTGCATCAACTCGCGGCGGCCGCCATAGGCGCCCACCGGCATGCCGCCACCGATGATCTTGCCGAAGGTGGTCAGGTCCGGGGTGATGCCGTAATGCGCCTGCGCGCCGCCCAGCGCCACGCGGAAGCCGGTCATCACCTCGTCGAAGATCAGCAGCGCGCCGTGCTGCGTGCACAGTTCGCGCAGATGCTGCAGGTAGCCCTCGCGCGGCGGGATGCAGTTGGCGTTGCCGACCACCGGCTCGATGATCAGGCCGGCGATCTCGCCGCCCTGCTGCTCGAACAGCGCGGTGGCCGCGTCGAAGTCGTTGTAGGGCAGGGTGAGCGTGAGTTCGCTCAGGCCGGCCGGCACGCCCGGCGAGGTCGGTACGCCGAGGGTCAGCATGCCGCTGCCGGCCTTGACCAGGAACGAGTCGCCGTGGCCGTGGTAGCAGCCTTCGAACTTGACGATCTTCATGCGCCCGGTGGCGCCGCGCGCCAGCCGGATCGCCGACAGCGTGGCCTCGGTGCCGGAGTTGACCATGCGCACCATCTCGCACGAGGGCACCAGCCGGGTGATGGTTTCGGCCATCGTGATTTCCGCCGGGCATGGCGCACCGAACGACAGGCCGTTGCCGATCGCGCGGGCCACCGCCTCGCGCACCGCCGGATGATTGTGGCCGACGATCATCGGGCCCCACGAACCCACGTAGTCGATGTAGCGGTTGCCGTCCACGTCGTACAGGTAGGCACCGTCGGCGCGCTGCACGAAGAACGGCTCGCCGCCGACCGACTTGAACGCGCGCACCGGCGAGTTGACGCCGCCGGGCAGCAGCAGCTGCGCGCGAGTGAACAAGGCGTGGGACTGGTCGTGATTCAAGGACATGGCATCGGTGCGTGCAGGGGATTACGCCTATTGTCCGCTTTCGCGCCGGGGCCTGCCACGCGCGCCGGAATCCATGACCTATGGCCTGCATGGCGCGTCCGTACCGCGTGCCAGAATGCCGGAGCCATCCATCCCGAAGGGAGAGCCATGAAGTTCGTTGCGACGTTCAAGACCGGTGCACTGGCAAGCGCGCTGCTGCTCGCCGTTGCCGCCGGTGCACAGGCCGGCACCGGTCCGGCGGAGATCTCCGCGCATGCCCGCGCGCTGCAGGCGCAGGCGATCAACCTCGACACCCACCTCGACACGCCTGCGTTTTTCTCGCAGCCGGGCTGGAAGATCAGCGATCGCCATTCATTCGAGGACGACGGTTCGCAGATCGACTACCCGCGCATGGTCGAGGGCGGGCTGGATGGCGGCTTCTGGGTGATCTACACCGGGCAGGGCGAGCGCGACGAAGCCGGCAACCGGAAGGCGCGCGACGCCGGGCTGGCGCGGCTGGCCGAGATCCGCGAAATGGTCGCGGCCAATGCCGACACCTTCGAGCTGGCCACCACCGCCGACGACGCGGCGCGGATCAAGGCGGCGGGGAAGAAGTCGGTCTACATCAGCATGGAGAACGCCTACCCGCTGGAGCACGACCCCAGCCTGTTGAGTTTCTATTACAGGCAAGGGCTGCGGATGATCTCGCTGGCGCACATCGGCCACAACGATTTCGCCGACTCGGCCGGCATGGGCGTGGCGCCGGAAGGCGAGCATGGCGGCCTGAGCGAGAAGGGCCGCGCGCTGGTCGCGCAGGCCAACCGGCTGGGCATCGTCCTTGACCAGTCGCACGCCTCCAACGCCGTGTTCGACCAGATGCTGGAGCTGAGCACCGCGCCGATCATCCTTTCGCACAGCGGCGCGTACGACGTGTTCGCGCATTCGCGCAACATCGACGACGCGCGCATCCGCGCACTGGCGAAGAAGGGCGGGGTGATCCAGGTCAACTCGCTGGGCGGCTACCTGATCGACACTGGCGCCACGCCCGAGTACCGCGCCGAGCGGCGCAAGGTCTACGCGTCCTTCGGCGACCGCCACGAGCTGACCGCCGGGGAACGCGAGCAGGCCAAGGCGAAGCTCGCCGAGCTGGATGCGAAATACGGCATCCGCAAGGCCGATTTCGACGATTACATGCGCCACCTGCTGCACATCATCGAAGTGGCCGGTTGGGAGCACGTCGGCCTCGGCGCCGACTGGGACGGCGGCGGTGGCGTGGACGGCTACGAGGACATCACCGCGCTGCCGAAGGTGGTGCAGGCGCTGCTGGATGCCGGCTACGACGACCGCCAGGTCAGCGCGATCCTCGGCGGAAACACAGTGCGCCTGATCCGTGAAGTGCAGGCGCTGGCCGACCCGGAAGCGGTCAAGGCGGCGCTGGAGTAGTCCTTGCTCCCCCGTAGGAACGACGTGAGTCGCGACCGGGGCTTTCGTTGTGAAGCCACGTCGCGACTCACGTCGCTCCTACAGGAAGTGCAAAAGCATGCAGCGGTAGGTCGGGGCCATGCCCCCGACGCGCGGAACCCACGAAGAGCATCGGGGGCATAGCCCCGACCTACGCGAAACAGGCCTGATAGGCCCGCAATGCCGCCGCCGGGTCATCGGCCGCGAACACGCCGCTGATGACCGCCGCGAGGTCACAGCCGGCCTCGACCAGCGGCGCAATGTTGTCCGCCGTCAGCCCGCCTATCGCCACGCGTGGCACACCCAGCGTGGCGGCATCGCGCAGCAGCTGCGGCTGCGCCCGCCGCGTGGTGGCCTTGCTGCGGCTGGGGAAGAACGCACCGAAGGCGACGTAGCTGGCGCCGGCGGCCACCGCGCGCTGCGCCAGTTCCAGTTGGTCGTAGCAGGAGGCGCCGATGATCGCGTCGGGGCCGAGCAGCGCGCGCGCGGCGGCGATGTCGCCATCGTCCTCGCCCAGGTGCACGCCGGCCGCGCCGACTTCGGCGGCCAGCGCCGCATCGTCGTTGACGATCAGCGGCACGCCGGCTTCGGCGCACAGCACCTGCAACGCATGCGCCTGTGCGCGTGCGGTGGCGGCATCGACCGCCTTGTTGCGGTATTGCAGCCAGGTGGCGCTGGCCAGCAGCGGGCGCACGCGCGCGAGCAGGCGCGCGGTGTCGGGTTCGTCCGGGGTGATCAGATAGACGCCGCGCGCGGCGTGGGCAGGCTGGGACATGCAATGGCTACCTGTGCGGCGGCGGGAGTGGGACAATCGGCAACCGTCCCGTATTGCCGTGATTATCCGATGTCCGATGCCCCCGCCTCCACCTTCCGCACCTGGATGTGCGTCGTCTGCGGCTTCATCTACAGCGAGGCCGAGGGCCTGCCCGAGGAAGGCATCGCCCCGGGCACGCGCTGGGCCGACGTGCCGGAGACGTGGACCTGCCCGGATTGCGGCGCGACCAAGGACGATTTCGAGATGGTGGAGCTGGATTGAGTACGTAGGTCGGGGTTACGCCCCCGACGGCGATATTCGTGGAGCGTCGGGGGCGTAGCCCCGACCTACGGGGCCGGCGCGAAGTGGCGGTAGCCGGCGGCGTGCCCGGTATCCGCATCGCCCTCGCAGGTGACGCCCCGGCCTTCGACGATGTGGCCGATGCGGGTCAACGGCAGTGCCAGCCGCGATGACAGCGCCTGCAGCGCGTCGCGCCGTTCCGGTGCGGCGGTGAAGCACAGTTCGTAGTCGTCGCCGCCACGCAGCGCGCAGTCGCGCGCGGCATCGACGCCGAGCGCGTTGCACAGCGCGGATGACAGCGGCACGCGTCCGGCCCGCACCCGCGCACCGACGCCGCTGCGCGTGGCGATGTGGCCGAGGTCGGCGAGCAGGCCGTCGGAAACGTCGGCCGCGGCACTGGCCACGTCGTGCAGCGCCTGCCCCAGTTGCAGCCGCGGCGTTGGCCGTTGCAGGCGCTGGCGCAGGATTTCGTGGTCGGCATCGGCCGCGGGTGCGCGCACGTCGAGCACCCCGTGTAGCCACAGGCGCAGTGCGCCGGCGGCTTCGCCGGGCATGCCGCTGATCCAGATGTCGTCGCCGACGCGGGCACTGTCGCGGCGCAGCGCCTGCCCGGCCGGTACCGCGCCGATCGCGGTGATCGACAGCGACAGCGGCCCGCGCGTGGTGTCGCCGCCGACCAGGGCGACGCCGCTGGCGTCGGCCAGCGCGAAGAAGCCATCGACGAAGCCCTCCAGCCAGCTGGCATCGGCCTGTGGCAGGGACAGCGACAGGGTGCACCACAGGGGCGCGGCGCCCATCGCGGCCAGGTCGGAGAGGTTCACCGCCAGCGCCTTCCAGCCGATGTCGGCCGGCGCGGTTTCGGCGGGGAAGTGCACGCCGGCATTGAGCGTGTCGGCGGTGACCGCCAGTTGCCGGCCCGGCGGCGGTTGCAGCAGGGCGGCGTCGTCGCCGATGCCCAGCACCACGCCGGTGCGCAGGCGCGCGCGGCGGGCGATGTGGTCGATCAGGCCGAACTCGTCCATGACGGAGTGAAGCGAGGGAAGGCGGGAGCGGTTTGCGCTCGGGTCGCGTTCCTCACTCCTTGGCTTCGACCTTGCGCCATTCCAGCGCGGCGCGGTCCAGCACGCCGTTGACGTAGGTGTGGCCGTGCTCGGAGCCGAAGCGCTTGGCGGTTTCGATGGCCTCGTTGATGACCACGCGGTACGGCACGTCCGGGCGATGGTGCAGTTCGTAGGCGGCCACGCGCAGTACCGCGCGTTCGATGGCGTCGACGTCCTCGACCGGGCGGTCGACGAACGGGGCCAGCGCCTCGTCCAGTGCGCGGCGGTGGTCGAGCACGCCGCGCAGCAGGTTCTCGAAATAGGCCAGGTCGGCCACTTCGTGCGCCTGTTCGTGGGCGAACTGGGCCAGCAGCGACTCGGCGTTGCCGCCGGAAATCTGCCACGCATACACCGCCTGCAACGCGCGGCGGCGCGCGCGCGAGCGCAGCACCGGGTCGATGCCGTCGTGGCGGCGGGGCTTTCCGGCAGGCTTGCCGTGGTGCTTGTTGTTCATGGCAGCTGCTCCAGAAGGTTGACCATTTCCAGTGCCGTCAACGCGGCTTCCTCGCCCTTGTTGCCGTGGCTGCCGCCGGCGCGGGCCTCGGCGTCCTCCACGCGTTCCACCGCCAGCACGCCGTTGAGCACCGGCACGCCGAAATCCAGCTGCACGCGCATCAGGCCCTCGGCGCAGCGGTCGGCCACGTGCTCGTAGTGGCGGGTGTCGCCGCGGATCACGCAGCCCAGGGCGATGACGGCCGCATGCTTGCCGGTGGCGGCCAGGCGCGCGGCGACCAGCGGGATTTCCCACGCGCCGGGCACGCGCACCACGTCGATGGCGTCCTCGCCGATGCCGTTGCCGGCCAGGCTCTGCCGCGCGCCGGTCACCAGCACGTCGGTGATGCGGGCGTTCCAGCGGCTGGCGATGATGACGAAACGGGCCGATTCGGCCGGGCGGAGGTCGCCTTCGTAGTGGCTCATGGGGTATGGCGGGGCAAAGGGTGCGCCAGTTTAACGCGTGGGCGCGCCGGCGGCTTTTGTTCTGACGCTGCTCCGGGTTGGGCGCCGAGCGGAAGGAGGCGCGCCCCTCTCCCACCGGGGTGAGACCGCACGGCTTGCGCGCCATTGGCGCGCGTGTGGTTGAGCGCCTACGCCGCTGGAGTGGGCCGGGGCGCGGAGCGGGGGTTGGGGTGAGGGGCAAGCGAAGTCCAGATGGTTAACCATCATGGACTACGTTTGTCCCTCATCCGCCCTGCGGACACCTGCATTCGGCACATCCCTGTGCCTCACCCTTCGGGCGGCTTCGCCGTGCAGCTTGGCAATCCTGCCAAGCTTTCTCCCGAAGGGAGAAGGGCTCGGCCAATCAGTGCAGCCGCGGGCGCCCGCTGCCCAGTTCTACCAGCCTGTCGCGCACTTTCGCGGCGTCGTCGGCGTCGGGTTCGCGCTGGAGGTAGCCGGCCAGGTCGCTGCGCGCGCCGGCGTCGTGGCCCAGTTGCAGGTAGGCCATGCCGCGGTCGCGCAGGGCGTCGTTCTGCCCGGGGGCGAGGCTGAGGATGCGGTCGGCGCTGCGCGCGGCGCGGTCCCATTGCCCGGCCTCGGCATAGACGCCGTGCAGGTTGCGCAGGATGCGGGCCAGGATGGCGCGGTGCGGGGCGGGGTCGAGTATCCGCGCCAGTATCTGGTCGTCCGGGGTCCGCCCGCCGAGGTTGCTGCGCGCGCGCTCGCGCAGCTCGTCCACGCCCAGCGGGCGGCCGCCGTTGAACGGGTCCATGACCAGCACGCCTTCCTCCACCGGCAGCCGCACGAGGAAATGGCCGGGGAAGGAAATGCCTTCCAGCGGCAGGCCGAGCCGGCGCGAGACTTCCATCTGCACCAGCGCCAGCGAGATCGGGTTGCCGAGCCTGCGCGCCACCACTTCGTTGAGGTAGCTGTTGCGCGGGTCGTAGTAGGCGTCGTGGTCGCCGCTGTAGCCCAGTTCGTTGAACAGGTGGTGGTTGATGGCGGCCACCTTCAACGGCCATTCGCCGATGGCCGAGACTTCGGTGCGCAGGTGGTCGGCGTGGGCCTGCAGCAGGCAGTCGCAGCGCGCCGGGTCCAGCTCCGGGTATTCGTCGCGGGCGATCAGCAGCGCGGTGGCGAACAGGGGCAGGTCGGCGTCGGCCAAGCCGGCAAGTTCTTCCCAACTCGGCAGCGGTAGCTCGGTGTCGGATAGTGGGACTACCATAACTGCACCGTGAGTCAGGAATGCGGGTTCCCGGCTTGTTTGGCAGGGCTTTGATCGAATGGCTTTTCGAAGCTGCCATCTTCCAGGGCACGGGAAATCTGCCTCAGTTCTTCTATGCGGGATTCGGTGCAGAAATGGGGATTTGCTTCGATTTGAGCCGAGTGGAAGCCGACGCCGATCATTTCGTGAGTAATCTTCCCTTGCGGGTAGATCGTCTCGAGCGAAGCAAGAGCTTTGTCCTTGTCGATCTCCACGCCGCAGGCACCGGCTGCGGCGATTCGTGACCATGCATATTGCAGGCTGGGATCCCAGCCCATGGCGTCGGGTCCGGTGAACCCCTTGTCATAGTGATATTCGTAGACATTGGATTTGATCCGATAAGCGGACATCCCGCCTGAACCCTTGTATCGGCCGTAGGAGACATCCTGCGCCAATGCGGTACAGGGGATGGTAAGCAGAGCCAAGGCCAAGACAACGTTTTTCATCGGTTTATTCCAGTGGTGCTGAGGTAGGGAAACGGCGTTGTTGCTGCCGATGCAGCTTCATTGGCTTTCGGTCGGAATGCCGGGGCCGAAGGTCAGCTCGGTGCCGTCTTCCAGCTTCAGTTTCGCCGCCTGCCCGGCATTGAGTTCCAGCACGTAACGGGCCGGCTTGAAGCTGGGGTAGGGCGGGCAGGCGTCGCCGGCCGAGCAGGGCGGCACGTCGCGCTGCTGGCTGACCAGCCGGCGGGCGTCGTCGAAGTAGAGGATGTCCAGCGGGATCCGGGTGTTCTTCATCCAGTACGCCTGCGGTTCCAGGCGCTCGTGGATGAACAGCATGCCGTGGTTGGCCTCCATTTGATCGCGGAACATCAGCCCGCGTGCGCGGCTGGCGTCGTCCTGCGCCAATTCCACCTGGTAGCGGGTGCCGGCCAGTTCCACCCAGTGGTTGCCGGCACTGGCGCAGCCAGCGAGCAGCAGGAGCAGGGCAAGGCAGGCGGCGCGGCGCGGCAGGAACATGGCGGTATCCGGAAGAAGGGAACGGCGCTGCGCACCTTCGGGGATGCGCCGGATGGCGTCAAGCCGGGGAGGACGCCGGCGTGGCGCAGGCGGCAAGCATCCGCGCGAACAGGTGGCGGGTTTCGGCCTGCAGGTAGGCGCGCGCGATCGGCGGCGCCTGCACGAACAACTGGCAGGAAAGCGCCAGCGCCGCGGCGTCCAGCCCCTGGGGGTCGGCGGTGTTGTGGCCGAGCAGGACGAAGCGGTCGTACAGCTGCAGCCGGCTTTCCAGCAGCGGCACCAGGCCGCGGCCGAGCACGCGCTCGACGTTGAACCCGGAGGCATGGCGCGGCAACGGCCAGCCCGCCGGCGGCCGCAGCGGCGTCGGCGTGTCGGCATTGCCGGCATGGGCGTGGTGGTGCGCGCGGCCGGCCAGCCAGAAGCGGAACAAGCACAGCTCGGCGATGGCCTCCGGCGGCGCGGTGACCATGCGCAGCAATTCGGCGTAGTGGTGGCGGTAGTTCACCCGCATGTAACCGTCCACCGGGTTCAGTGGCGGCCGAGGTGCGGTGTCCTGTGTCGTTTCCATGCGGGTCCTTTGTCGGGAGGCCGGCGGGCGCCGGCCTGCGAAATCCTTTCGTCAATGAAAGCAATAAGTTTTATCGAATGGAAGTGAGTGGTGAATCGGCCGCGGACACGGTCCGTAACGTTGCCGGCCATGAGCGAAGAACGCTTCGAATTTTCCCGGCGCCTGGCGCAGGCAATGAGCATGGCCGGCTATGAGCCGCGCCCGGCGGTGCTGTTCCGCCTGTTCAATGCCCGCTACCAGGGGCGTTCGGTGAGCTTTCAGAGTGCTTCGCGCTGGCTGGGCGGGCGTTCGATTCCCGAGCAGGACAAGCTGCAGGTGCTGGCCGAACTGTTCGGCGTGGAGCCGCACCAACTGCGTTACGGTGGTGGCCAGCGGGTGGCCGAGCCGCGGCAGCCGTGGCAGGTGGTGGGGGTGCGCGAACGCGAGGTGATCGATGCGTTCCTCGCCTTGCCGCAGCACAAGCGCGAGTTGGTGGGCGCGCTGGTGGAAGCGCTGGGCGAAGAGGAAGAGCGCAAGCCGTAGCCGGGCTTGTCCATGCCGGATAGTGAAATCCCCGCCATTGGCGGGGATTCGCGTGTCCTGCGGGCTTACAGCACCTGCGGCGGTTGCCCGCCGACGATCACCACGTCGGCCGGGCGCCGCGCGAACAGGCCCACGGTGACCACGCCGGGGATCTGGTTCAGTTCCTGCTCCAGCTTCACCGGGTCGGTGATGGACAGGTTGTGCACGTCGAGGATCAGGTTACCGTTGTCGGTGACCACGCCGTCGCGCCATACCGGCTGGCCGCCGGTGAGCGCGAGGATCCTGCGGGCGACCAGGCTACGCGCCATCGGGATCACTTCCACCGGCAACGGGAACCTGCCCAGTACCGGCACCTGCTTGCTCGGGTCGACGATGCACACGAATTTCCCGCTGGCCTCGGCGATGATCTTTTCGCGGGTCAACGCGGCGCCGCCGCCCTTGATCAGGTTCTTGTTGCCGTCGCACTCGTCGGCGCCATCCACGTACAGCGACAGGCCGCCGGTGTGGTTCAGGTCCAGCACCTCGATACCGTGGCCCTTGAGCAGCGCGGTGCTCTGCTCGGAACTGGAGACGGCGCCTTCGATCCGGTCCTTGATGCGCGCCAGCGCCTCGATGAAATAGGCGACGGTGGAGCCGGTGCCGACCCCGACGATCATTCCCTTCTCGACGTATTCGATGGCTTTTTCGGCGGCCAGGCGCTTGGCTTCGGACATGGTGGGCTCGGTGGCGTTGGAGAAATGGTTGTCAGATGTAGGAGCGCACTTCAGTGCGCGATGGAGCATTACCGGGAAAGCCCCATCGCGCACTGAAGTGCGCTCCTACGAAAATCAGGCCGGCTTCTTCTTTTTTTCCAGCGACAGCAGCAGCTTCCACTGCGCGGCGGTCACCGGGAACACCGACAGCCGGCTGCCACGCGCGGTCAGCGCGAAACCTTCGCCCAGCTCGTCGGTGTGCTGCTTGATCTCCTCCAGCGGGATCACCTGCGCCAGCTTGCGCTCGAACGCCACGTCCACCAGGTACCAGCGCGGCTGCTCGCGGGTGGCCTTGGGGTCGAAGTAGGGCGTCTTCGGATCGAACTGGGTGGCGTCCGGATAGGCTTCGCTGGCCACGGTGGCGGTGCCGACGATGCCCGGCACCTTGGTGTTGGAGTGGTAGAACAGAATGCCGTCGCCGACCTTCATGCCGTCGCGCATGAAATTGCGCGCCTGATAGTTGCGTACCCCGTTCCACGGCTCGGTGCCCACGCGTTGCAGGTCGTCGATGGAAAAAGCGTCCGGTTCGGACTTCATCAGCCAGTAGCGCTTGCGGGCGGTCATGCGTGCAACGGTTCCGGTTGGAGGGTGGCTTGCTCGGTGCAGATCGCGTCCACCGCCACGTCCCAGCCTTCGACCGGCAGCGCCGGCACCTGCTGGGCGGCGAAACCGACGCCGACCAGCCACGGCGGCGCGCTGCGCCGCTGGCGGAAAGCGAAGCTGCGATCATACCAGCCGCCCCCCATGCCCAGCCGCCGGCAGCGTGCATCGAAGCCGGTCAGCGGCGCGACGACCAGCGCCATTTCCTCGGGCCGCAGGGCCTGTGCGGCGTCCACGTCGGGCTCGGGTATGCCGTAGCGGTTGGCCACCAGCGGTTGCCCCGGCCGCCACGGCGCGAAACGCAGCAGCTTGCCGTGCAGCAGCGGCAGGCAATAGACCTGCTGCGACGGCAGTTGCATCTGCCAGCAGTGCAGTGCGATCTCGCCATCCATCGCCCAGTAGCCGGCGACCGGGCCGGCGACATCGGCGAAGGGCAGCGCCAGCAGGTTCGCGGCCAGCGCCTCGGCGGCGGCGATGCGCGTGGCGGCGGGGATTTCGCGGCGGCGCTGGCGCAGTTGTCGGCGCAGGTCCTGACGATTGTCGGAAGTCATGGACGGGAAGTATGCCCCTCTCCCTCTGGGAGAGGGGTTGAGGAGAGGGTTGGGGGCGAAGCCCTCTTGATGTCAGGCTGCACGAGGCTTCGCCCGTACCCTCATCCGCCCCTGCGGGGCACCTCGCTCCGCGCCCCGGCCCGGCGCGCCGGGCGTTCAGGCGTGTGCGAGCCACTGGCTCGCAAGCAACACGCCATTCACCCCGATGGGAGAAGGAAAGAAACGAATCCCCGCACATGGATGTGCGGGCTGTTGCGAGGGACTCGCCCGAAAGAAACGGCGCCTTGCGGCGCCGTTCCGGAATGATTGCATTCTCCGCCATGACGATGCGTGCGAAACGACCTTGAACCCGGGGTTCAAGTGGGGACGTTGGGGAACCATCGGGCTTCCCGCTGCAAGGCGGACCTGCACACCCGGTACCGTCGCGCCCCCGTGGTCGTCATTAAGGGACAAGGCGAATGTTTGCACACGCCGTCGTTCACGGCAGAGAACGCGCGGCCAGTATAGCCATCTTGGGTGCGCTTGCCAGCCTGTTTTCCACGGTTGCGGATGAATGCGGCGAACGCCCGTTCATGCGCCGCCGCCGGCCGCGTCAGTGGCCGGCGTCGAGGGCGCCATCGAGACGCCGGTTGAGGCCGTCCAGGGTGGACTGGAAGCGCTGCTGCTGGCGTGCCAGTTCGTCGCGCATCAGCTGCAGTTCGTGCGCCAGGTTCAGCGCCGCCAGCACCGCCACCCGGTCCACCGCAGCCATGCGGTTGCTGCCGCGGATCTCGCGCATCCGGGCGTCGAGCATGCGTGCGGCGGCGGTGAGGCTGTCGCGCTCGGCCGGCTCCACGCCGACGGTGTACTCGCGGTCGAGGATGTGGACGCTGACCGGTTCGTTCTGGCTCACGTGTGCTGCTCCAGCGACTTGAGGCGGGTGATCATCGCTTCCACCCGCGAGCGCGCCTGCTCGTTCTTGGCCAGCAGCTGCGCGCGCTCGCCGACCAGTTGTTCCTGCTGCTGGCGCAGGCTGCGGTTCTCCTCGACCAGGCGCCGGTTGCGTTCGAACAGGGCGTCGAGGCGGGTGGCCAGGGCCTGCAGCTGGGTGGCGGGGTCGAAGGAATCCATTGCGGCACGATAGGCATGGGCATCGGGGGTGGTCAAGATGGGCGCGCGCGCGTGGTTGCTACACTGTGCGGCCGTTGCCACGCGTTGTGCGGGCGCGGGTTTTCCCCGTTGCAAAGGCCAGTGACATGACCGAACTCCCCGCCGTCCACGACATCCTCCAGGCCAGCCGCGCGCTGGGCCTGGCCGCCACCGCGGCCGAACTGCACGGTGGGCTGTGCGGCTGGCTGGCGGCTGGTGGCGCCGACCTGCCGGAATGGCCGGCCAGGGTACTGGCCGACGATGGCCTGCCGGCGCCCGAGCCGGGCAGCGCGCTGGACCGGCTGCGCCAGGCCGTGGTGGCGCAGTTGGAGGACCGCGATTTCGCCTTCGAGCTGTTGCTGGCCGAACCCGGCGCGCCGCTGCAGGTGCGGACCGATGCCCTGTTCGACTGGTGCCGTGCGTTCCTCGGCGGTTTCGGGCTGGCCGCGGACAAGCGGCCGGTGCTGAGCGAGGAGGGCGAGGAAGCGCTGCAGGACCTGGCGCGGCTGGCGCAGGCCTCCAGCGACCAGTTCGACAGTGCCGACGAGGACGAGGACGCGCTGGCCGAGATCGAGGAATTCGTGCGCGTGGCGGTGCTGCTGCTGCACGGCGACTGCGTCATGGGCGCGCGCCACCGCCAGCGGTTGAACTGAGGTGCCGGTGCGGGCCCTGACCGGCATCGCGCCGGCCGAATACGCGCAGCGCCGCCGCCAGTTGATGGAGGCGGCCGGCGACGACGCCATCCTGGTCCTGCCGGCCGCGCCCGAGCGCGTGCGCAGCCACGACACCTTCCATCCCTACCGGCAGGATTCGGACTTCTGGTACCTGAGCGGCTTCCCCGAGCCGGAGGCGGTGCTGGTGCTGATCCCCGGCCGCCGCCACGGCGAGGCGATCCTGTTCTGCCGCGAGCGCGATGCCGAGCGCGAGGCATGGGACGGCCCGCGCGAAGGGCAGGAGGGCGCGGTATCGCGCTACGGCATGGATGACGCCTATCCGATCGAGGACCTTGATGACATCCTGCCCGGCCTGCTCGAAGGCCGCTCGCGGGTCTATTACCACTTCGGCCGCGACGCCGACTTCGACCTCAAGCTGATCGGCTGGGTCAACCGCGTGCGCTCGCAGGTGCGCCACGGCGCGCAGCCGCCGCACGAATTCCTCGAACTGGGCCACCTGCTGCACGAGCAGCGCCTGTTCAAGTCGCCGGCCGAGATCGCGCTGATGCAGCAGGCCGCCGACATCAGCGTGCGCGCCCACCGCGCGGCGATGCGCGCGGCAAAGCCGGGCGTCTGCGAATACGAATTGCAGGCCGAACTGGAGCGCGAGTTCCGCCGTGGCGACGCGTGGCCGGCCTACAACAGCATCGTCGGCACCGGTGCCAACGCCTGCGTGCTGCATTACCGGGCCAACAACGGCGGCAGCCGCGACGGCGAACTGGTGCTGATCGATGCCGGCGCCGAGTACCGCGGCTATGCCAGCGACATCACCCGCACCTTCCCGGTGGGCGGCCGTTTCAGCACCGAGCAGCGCGCGCTGCACGACCTGGTGCTGGCCGCGCAGGTGGCAGCGCTGGAACAGGCGCGGCCCGGCATCGCCTACGAGGAAGGGCACCTGGCTGCGGTGGAAGTGCTGACCGAAGGTCTGTTGCGATTGGGGCTGCTGAAAGGCGACCTCGAAGAAAACATCATCGAAGGCCATTACAAACGCTTCTACCGGCACAAGACCGGGCACTGGCTGGGGCTGGACGTGCACGACGTCGGTGACTACAGGCTCGCCGGCGAATCGCGGCTGCTGGAGCCGGGCATGGTGTTCACCATCGAGCCGGGGCTGTACGTGTCGCCGGACGACGCCAGCGTCGAGCCGCGCTGGCGCGGCATCGGCATCCGCATCGAGGACGATGTGCTGATCACCGGCGATGGCCATCGGGTGTTGACCGGTGAGCTGGAGCGCAGCGCCGAGGAGATCGAGGCGTTCATGGCGGTGCCATGAAGTACACGGCGTAGCGCCTGTGGGCTGGTGCGGTCAGGTGCCTTCGGCCAACCGCGCCAACTCGTCCACCTGATGCTCGTGCTGCAAGCGCCCGACCAGCGCATCGAGATCGCCCTCGATGATGTTGGGCAGGTCGTACAGGGTCAGGCCCTCGATGCGGTGGTCGGTGATGCGGCCCTGCGGGAAGTTGTAGGTGCGAATGCGCTGGCTGCGGTCGCCGCTGCCTACTTGCAGTTTGCGGGTCTGCGCCTCGGCCGCCGCCTGCCTGCTGCGCTCGGCGTCCAGCAGCTGCGCCTTCAGCCGTTTCATTGCCTTGTCGCGATTGGCATGCTGGCTGCGCTCGGTCTGGCACTCGACCACCACGCCGCTCGGCACGTGGGTGATGCGGATCGCCGATTCGGTCTTGTTGACGTGCTGGCCGCCGGCGCCGGAGGAGCGATAGGTGTCCACCTTCAGGTCGGCCGGGTTGATGACGATGTCCTCGACATCGTCGGCCTCGGGGATGATCGCCACGGTCGCCGCCGAGGTGTGGATGCGCCCCTGAGATTCGGTGGCCGGCACACGCTGTACGCGGTGGGTGCCGGATTCGAACTTCAGCCTCGAGTAGGCGCCGCGGCCGACCACGCGCGCCACCACTTCCTTGTAGCCGCCATGTTCGCCGGGGTTGTCCGATTCGATCTCCACGCGCCAGCCCTGGCGCTCGGCATAACGGGCATACATGCGGAACAGGTCGCCGGCGAAGATCGCCGCTTCGTCGCCGCCGGTGCCGGCGCGCACTTCCAGGAACAGGTTGCCTTCGTCGCGCGGGTCCTTCGGCACCAGCAGCAACGCCAGTTCCTCGTCCAGTGTTTGCAGGCGCGCCTGCGCAGCGGCGATTTCCTCGTCGGCCAGCTCACGCAGCTCGGGATCGGCGCGCATGGCTTCAGCGGCGGCGAGGTCGGCCTTGGCGCGGGCCTCGTCGGCCAGCGCGGTGGCCACTGGCTCCAGTTGTGAGAACTCACGGGAGAAATTGCGGAAGCGCTCGTTGTCGGCGACCACGTCCGGGTCGGCGAGCAGGCGTTCCAGTTCTTCGCGGCGCTCGGCCAGGGCCAGCAGTTTACGGCGCAGGGTCGGCGTCATCGGTTCTCGCAACGGGGTGGCGGTACCCGGGAGTGGCCGGGAACAGGCGCTCGGCGGCGCGGGTCAGGTCGGCGTCGCCTTCCAGCGCGGCCTGCCGCAGCGCGGCGGTGGGCGGGTGCAGCAGGCGGTTGGTCAGGCCGTGGGCGAGCTGTTCGAGCACATCCTCGGCGGTCTTGCCGTGGGCCAGTTGCTGGCGGGCCTTGGCCAGCAGCTCGGCGCGGGTGGACTCGCCGAACGCGCGCAGCTGCTTGAGCGGCGCCTGCAGGTGGGTGGCGCGCAGGTTCTCCATGTAGCGCGACACCTGCAGGTCGATGATGGTCTCGGCCTCGGCGGCGGCCTCGCGGCGGCTGCGGCGGTTTTCTTCCACTGCGCGCTCCATGTCGTCGACGGTGTAGAGGTAGGCATCGGCCAGTTCGCCGACACCGGCCTCGATGTCGCGGGGTACCGCCAGGTCGAACAGCAGCATCGGTTTGTGCCGGCGCGAACGCAAGGCGTTGGCGACCTGCCGCTGCAGGATCACCGGCTCGCGCGCGGCGGTGGCCGAGAACACCACGTCGGCTTCGGCCAGGTGTCGTTCCAGTTCGGCCAGTGGCAGCGCCACGCCGCCGTGGCGGCTGGCCAGGTCCTGCGCGTGGGCGAGGGTGCGGTTGGCGACCAGCAGCCGCTTCACCCGCGCCTCGCCCAGGTGCCGGGCGGCCAGCTCGATGGTCTCGCCGGCGCCGACCAGCAGCACGGTGGAGTCGTCCAGCCGCGCGAACGAATCCTGCGCCAGCCGCACCGCGGTGGACGCCACCGATATCGGGTTGGCGCCGACGCGGGTGTCGGTGCGGGCGCGCTTGGCCACCGAGAAGGTCTGTTGGAACAGCCGGTCCAGGTGGTGGCCGATGGCGCCACTGTCGCGGGCCAGCGACCAGGCGTCCTTCACCTGCCCGAGGATCTGCGGCTCGCCCAGCACCATCGAGTCCAGCCCGGTGGCGACGCGGAACAGGTGGCGCACGGTGGCGTCGTCGCGGTGCTGGTACAGGTAGCCCTGCAGGTCGCCGGCATGGTCCTGCAGCCAGTGTTCCAGCGCGCTGCCGTCCTCGGCCACGGCGTACAGCTCGGTGCGGTTGCAGGTGGACAGCAGCACCGCCTCGGCAAGCTGCGGGGTTTCGCGCAGCGAAGCCATCGCGCGCGGCAACGCGTCGCCGCCGAAGGCCGCGCGTTCGCGCAGTTCCACCGGCGCGGTCTGATGGTTCAGTCCGAGCACCCACAGGGTCATCTGTTCAGTTGCTTGCGATAAGCTGCTGGCTGTTGAGGCCCGCCATTTTACGGCCCGGTTGCAGTAGATGCCCAATTTCAGCCGAACACGTTTCCGCACATGCAGCGTTCTGCTGCTTTCCCTGTTGCCGTGGCAGTTGCCGGCCGCCCCCGCGCAGCCGGCACCGGTGGCCGTGGCCGGGCAGGAAGCCTCGCTGGAACCGGTGCTGGCCGGCGAATTCGCGCTGCAGGCCGGCAAGCTGGCCGATGCCGCGCGCTGGTACCTGCAGGCGGCGCAGCAGACCGCCGGCGACGTGGGCCTGGCCGAACGCGCCACCCGCATCGCCATGCTGGCCGGTGACGACGCCCGCGCCCGGCAGGCGCTGGCGCTGTGGGCGCAGCGCGACCCCGGCTCGCTGGCACTGCGCGGCACCCGCGCGTCGCTGGCGCTGCGCCAGGGCGATACCCGCCTGGCGCGCAGGGAATTGCTGGCGATACTGCGCTCGCCCGAGCCGCGGGCGTGGCGCCACGCTTTGCTGGCGCTGGCCGCCGGCGGCCGCGACCCGGCGGCGCCGGCCAAGGTGCTGGGCGAACTGGTCGATGCCGGGGCGATTCCGGACGAACTGGAGGCCTGGCAGGAGTTCGGCCGGCTGGCCCTGCGCATGGAACGCCCGCAACTGGCGCAGCGCATGGTCGGCGAGGTGGTCAAACGCTTCCCCGGCGAGCCGCGCGTGGCCCTGCTGCATGCCTCCCAGCTCAACCAGGCCGGCAACAAGGAAGAGGCGCTGGCGCTGCTGCGCGGCATCGAGCCGAAGGCGGCCGACGATGCCGAGCTGCGCAACGCACTGGCCTATTCCTACGACGCCTTCGGCGAGCCCGGGGCGGCCGAGCGGGTGTTGTCGGCCGGCGAACAGGACGTGCAGACCTGGGGCATGCGCGCGGCGCTGCTGGCCAAGCAGAAGGACGACGCGGCGCTGCTGGCCCTGTATCGGGGCATCGCGGCCCGGGCGGACAAGCCCGATCCCGACCAGCGCCTGCTGCTGGGGCGGATCGCCGAGTACCTCAAGCACTACCGCGAGGCGGTGGACTGGTACCACGGCGTGCCGGGCGGCCCGCACCGCGGCGAGGCGCGGCTGCGCGCGGTCAATGCCCTGCACGAGCTGGGCGAAAAGGCGCGGGCCGGCGACGAGATCCATGCGATCCAGGCCGATGCCGCCGTGGACGACGACCTGCGCCGCGACGCTTACCTGCTGGAAGCCGAACTGCAGCAGCGCGACGGCCACAACGATGCCGAGGTGGCGGTGCTGACCCGCGGGCTGGCCGCCTGGCCGGATGACAGCGCGCTGCTCTATGCGCGCGCATTGGCCTGGGAACGCGGCGACGACATCCCGCGCGCCGAGGCCGACCTGCGCAAGATCCTGGTCGCCGAGCCGGAGAACGTGGCTGCGCTCAACGCGCTGGGCTACACCCTGGCCGACCGTACCGAGCGCCACCAGGAAGCACTGGAGCTGATCGACCGCGCCCGCGTGGCCGAGCCGGACAATGCCGCCATCGTCGACAGCTATGGCTGGGTGCTGTACCGGCTGGGCCGCAACGAGGAGGCGCTGGTGCAGCTGCGCCGGGCGTGGAGCCTGAACCGGGACCCGGAAATCGCCGCGCATGTCGGCGAGGTGCTGTGGGTGCTGGGGCGGCGCGACGAGGCGCGGCACTTCTTCGAGGAGGCACGCAAGCTGGACCCGGACAACCGCGCCCTGCTGCGCGCGATGGAGGCATTGGGCGCATGACGGCAACGGCATGGCGGGCGGCGGCGGTGCTGCTGGTGGCGGGTGTATTGGGCGGTTGCGGTTCATTGGCGACGCGGCAGGCGCCACCGGGGGACATCGCGTTCACGCCCGAGCCGGCGCTCGAAACGGCGCGGCAGGCGGTGCTGGCGCTGTCGCCGCAATGGTCATTCCAGGGCCGTGTCGCGGTCAGCAAGGGCCGCAACGGCGGCAGCGGCCGCATCGATTGGCAGCAGCAGGGCGACGCCTACCAGGTCAGCCTCGCCGCGCCGGTGACCCGGCAGAGCTGGCAGTTGAGCGGTGGCGCCGGGCAGGCGGTACGGCTGGACGGGCTGCAAGGCGGCCCGCGCAGCGGCGGCGATGCCGGCCAGCTGTTGCTGCAGGCCACCGGCTGGGAGATCCCGGTGGAACAACTGGCCGCCTGGGTGCGCGGCATGCCCGCAACGGGCGCGCAGGCGGCCAGGCGGGGTTTCGATGCCGAAGGCCGCCCGCGCGTGCTGCAACAGGACGATTGGCGCATCGACTATCTGGACTGGTACCCGCCGGAAGGCGAGCGCCCGCCGCTGCCGCGCCGCATCGACGCGGTCAACGGCGACGCCAAGGTGCGGCTGATCGTCGACGAATGGACGTTGGGCCAGCCATGAATGCCGTCGCGCACGCGGCGGGTTGGTCGTACTGGCCGGCCCCGGCCAAGCTGAACCTGTTCCTGCACGTCACCGGCCGCCGTGCGGACGGCTACCACGAACTGCAGACCGTGTTCCGGCTGCTGGACTGGGGCGACCGCATCGCGCTGCGGGTGCGCGAGGATGGCCGGGTGCGGCGTGTCGGGGCTTCCGTGCCGGGCGTGGCCGAGGCTGACGATCTTGTCGTTCGTGCGGCTATCGCGCTGCAAAAAGCCGCGAAATCATCGAAAGGCGCCGACATCGGCGTCGAAAAGCGGATTCCTGCCGGCGGCGGCTTCGGCGGTGGTTCTTCCGACGCGGCCACCGTGCTGGTGGCGCTCAATGCGTTGTGGGGCACCGGGCTGGACGAGGACGCGCTGGCGGCCCTCGGCCTGCAACTGGGGGCCGACGTGCCGGTGTTCGTGCGCGGGCACAATGCGTGGGCCGAGGGCGTGGGCGAAAAGCTGGCGCCGCTGGCGCTGCCGCCGGCGTGGTATCTGCTGGCCGACCCGGGCGTCCACGTGCCCACCGCCGAGTTGTTCCGCTGCCCGGATTTGACGCGGGATGCTGCGCCCGCGAAAATAACGGACTTCGCTTCCGGGACCGTCCTCGGGAACGCATTCGAACCGGTGCTGCGGTGCCGGGAACCCGCCGTCGAAGCGGTGTTCCAGGCGCTTTCGCGCGTCGGTCGGGTGCGGCTTACCGGGTCGGGAGGCGGTTGCTTCGTCGAATTCGCCACGCGCGCCGCCGCAGAGCAGGCGCTGGCGGAATTGCCGGGGGAACTGCGGGCGTGGGTGGTCGCGGGCGTACAGCGCTCGCCACTGCTCGATGCACTGGAGGCAACGGAAATCGTTTGATGCAGGGGCGTCGCCAAGAGGCCCAAGGCACCAGGTTTTGATCCTGGCATTCGTAGGTTCGAATCCTACCGCCCCTGCCACTTCGAACATGCAGCCCCCTGCTGCGCAGGCCGCACACCCGTGTGCGGCGCCAAGGGAAAAGCCCGGCTCCGGATGGTCGGGGCCAGCGTTGTCCCACCTGCTCCACGCTCTTTCGCCGCCGCCCGAGAAAGCCCACATGCAAGACTCCCCGAACCTGCTGGTTTTTTCCGGCAATGCCAACAAGCCGCTTGCGCAGAGCATCTGCAAGGAACTGGGCGTGCAACCGGGCAAGGCGCTGGTTTCCAGCTTCTCCGACGGCGAGGTGCAGGTCGAGATCCAGGAGAACGTGCGCAAGCAGGACGTGTTCGTGGTGCAGCCCACCTGCGCGCCGAGCGCGGAGAACCTGATGGAGCTGCTGGTGATCATCGACGCGCTCAAGCGCGCCTCGGCTTCCAGCGTCACCGCGGTGGTGCCGTACTTCGGCTACGCCCGCCAGGACCGCCGCATGCGCTCCTCGCGCGTGCCGATCACCGCCAAGGTCGCGGCCAAGATGTTCTCGTCGGTCAACACCGACCAGATCCTCACCGTTGACCTGCATGCCGACCAGATCCAGGGCTTCTTCGACATGCCGGTGGACAACGTCTATGCGTCGCCGCTGCTGCTGGCCGACATCTGGCGCGCCTACGGCACCGACAACCTGATCGTGGTCAGCCCGGACGTGGGCGGCGTGGTGCGCGCGCGCGCCGTCGCCAAGCGCCTGGACGACGCCGACCTGGCGATCATCGACAAGCGCCGTCCGCGTGCCAACGTCGCCACGGTGATGAACATCATCGGCGACGTCGAGGGCAAGACCTGCGTGATGGTCGACGACATCGTCGACACCGCCGGCACCCTGTGCGCCGCCGCCGCCGCGCTGAAGGCGCGTGGCGCAGTCAAGGTCGCCGCGTACTGCACCCATGCCGTGCTGTCCGGTCCGGCGGTGGACAACCTCAACAACTCCCAGCTCGACGAGCTGGTGGTGACCGACACGATTCCGTTGTCCGACGTGGCCCGTGTCTGCACCAAGATCCGCCAGATCAGCGTGGCCGAGATGCTGGCCGAGACGATGCGCCGCATCGCCTTCGGCGAGTCGGTCAGCTCGATGTACGTGGATTGACCCGTATCCGGCCGCGGGCAACCGCCTGCGGCCGACACCGGCCCTTCTGGTCGCGGAAGGGCCTTCATCACGCACCGCCAGCGGTGCACCAACTGAAGAGTAGTCAACAATGGCAAAGTCCCACGAAATCAAGGTCGCCCGTCGCGACGTGCAGGGCAAGGGTGCGAGCCGCCGCCTGCGTCACGCCGGTGTGGTCCCGGGCATCGTCTACGGCGGTGACCGCGAGCCGGCGATGGTCGAGTTCAACCACAACGAAATCTGGCTGGCCCAGCAGAACGAGTGGTTCTACTCCTCGATCATCGACCTGAACCTGGATGGCCAGGTGCAGAAGGTGCTGCTGCGCGACATCCAGCGCCACCCGTACAAGCAGCTGGTCATGCACCTGGACTTCCAGCGCGTGAACGAGAATGAAGTGCTGCACGCCAGCGTGCCGCTGACCTTCATCAACGAAGACATTTCGCCGGCCGGCAAGGCCGCCGACGTCGCCGTCACCCACGAGCTGAAGGAAGTCAGCATCGCCTGCCTGCCGGGCAACCTGCCGCAGTCGATCGAAGTCGACCTGGCCGAGCTGAAGGCCGGCGACATCATCTACCTGTCGCAGATCAAGCTGCCGGCCGGCGTGGAAATCCCGGCGCTGAAGCTGGGCAAGGACCACGACGACGCCGTGGTCATCGCCAAGGCGCCGACCGCCGGCGACGAAGACGAGGCCGCTGCCGAGTAATCGGCCGGTTGCGTCCGCCCCTCCCGGGGCGGACGCAGCCAACGGTGAACGCATGGCTGGCTTGCGACTTATCGTCGGTCTGGGCAACCCCGGAACCGAACACGCCCGGACCCGGCACAATGCCGGGTTTCATTTCGTTGAGGCCCTGGCCGAGCGCGCGGGCGCGCGCTGGACGCTGGAAGGCAAGCTGTTCGGCGAGGTGGCCAAGGTCGACGTCGGCGGCCAGCCGGTGTGGCTGCTGAAGCCGGCCACCTTCATGAACCTGTCCGGCAAGTCGGTCACCGCCGCGCAGCGGTTCTGGAAGATCGAGCCGGAACAGACCTTGTTGGCGCACGACGAACTGGACCTGCCGCCGGGCACGGCGCGGCTCAAGTTCGATGGCGGCCACGGCGGCCAGAACGGTCTGCGCGACACCATCCGCCTGCTCGGGCACGGCAGGTTCCACCGCCTGCGCATCGGCATCGGCCACCCCGGGCACAAGGACCGCGTGGTGCCGTGGGTGCTGGGGCGCGCGACGAAGGACGACGAGGTGCTGGTCGCCCGTGCCATCGACGCGGCCATCGACGTACTGCCGCTGGCGGTGGCCGGCGATTTCAACGAAGCCATGAAGCGCCTGCATACGCCCAGGTAGCGCCGGCAGCCGGCCGGAAACCGCGATCCACTCGAACCCGAGATGGATTGGCCAAACGACGCGCGCGCCGTTTCGCCAATCACTTTCACCCCGGAGGTTGTCAAACATGGGCATCAAATGCGGCATCGTCGGCCTGCCCAACGTCGGCAAGTCGACCCTGTTCAACGCGCTGACCAAGGCGGGCATCGCCGCGGCCAACTTCCCGTTCTGCACCATCGAGCCGAATACCGGCATCGTGCCGGTGCCCGACCCGCGGCTGGATGCGCTGGCCGCGATCGTCAAGCCGGAGCGGGTGATCCCGACCACGATGGAGTTCGTCGACATCGCCGGCCTGGTCGCCGGCGCCTCCAAGGGCGAAGGCCTGGGCAACAAGTTCCTCGCCCACATCCGCGAGACCGACGCCATCGCCCACGTCGTGCGCTGCTTCGAGGACGGCAACGTCATCCACGTTTCCAACAAGGTCGATCCGATCGCCGACATCGAGACCATCGACACCGAGCTGGCGCTGGCCGACCTCGAATCCGTGTTGAAGGCCCTGGACCGCGCGACCCGCGCGGCCAAGGCCAACGACAAGGACGCGCTGGCGCGCAAGCCGGTGCTGGAGAAGCTGGCCGCCACGCTCGACCAGGGCCGCTCGGCGCGTTCGGCCGGGCTGGACGCGGACGAGAAGGCGCTGATCCGCGACATGTTCCTGATCACGCTCAAGCCGCTGATGTACATCGCCAACGTCGCCGAGGACGGTTTCGAGAACAACCCGCACCTGGACGCGGTGCGCGCCCGCGCCGAGGCCGAAGGCGCCGAAGTGGTGCCGGTGTGCGCGGCGATCGAGGAAGAGCTGTCGCAGTTGGAAGACGCCGACCGCGACGAGTTCCTCAAGGACCTTGGGCTGGACGAGCCGGGCCTGAACCGGGTGATCCGCGCCGGCTACAAGCTGCTGGGCTTGCAGACCTATTTCACCGCCGGCGTGAAGGAGGTCCGCGCGTGGCAGCTGCGCGCCGGTTCCACCGCGCCGCAGGCGGCGGGCGTGATCCACACCGACTTCGAGCGCGGCTTCATCCGCGCCGAGACCATCGGCTACGACGATTTCATCAACCTCAAGGGCGAGCAGGGTGCCAAGGAAGCCGGCCGCCTACGCCTGGAGGGCAAGGATTACATCGTCAAGGAAGGCGACGTGCTGCACTTCCGCTTCAACGTCTGATCGGGCTGCCCGACGACGATGCGAAAACCCGCCGCGAGGCGGGTTTTTCGTTTTTGCGCAACGGGGGCGGACATGGTGCATTCGCGGCGGCGGTGCCGCCGGGACGGAAGCCGCGGCCCGTCCGGCACTTGTTTGTCGTTGCGACGCCATGCCTAGAATCGAGGCCCGTTCCAGGAGTGTGCACATGAAGCTGACTTCCGCGGTATTGCTGGGTCTGGCGTCGTTGTCATCGGCGGCCGCCGTGGCTGCGCCGGCCATCTCGCCCCTGTTGGTGATTCATGGCGGCGCGGGCGTGGAACGCGGCAGCCTCGGCCCGGAAGAGATGCGGGCCGCGCGCGCCGCGCTGGAGGCCGCGCTGCGCAAGGGCCACGAGGCGCTCGCCGCCGGCCGGCCGGCGATGGACGCGGTGACCGCGGCGATCACCGTGCTGGAGGACGACCCGACCTTCAACGCCGGGCGCGGCGCGGTATTCACCCACGACGGCAGGAACGAGCTGGATGCCGCGCTGATGGACGGCGCCACCCAGCGCGCCGGCGCGGTGGCCGGCGTGCACACGATCAGGAACCCGATCCTGCTGGCGCGCGCGGTGATGGAGCATTCCCCGCACGTGATGATGGTCGGGCAGGGCGCGGAGATGTTCGCCGCCGAGCAGCAGATCGAGCAGGTCGATCCATCGTATTTCCGCACCGAGAAGCGCTGGCAGCAGTTGCGGCGTGCCCTGAAGGAGGAGGCGGCCGGGCAGGCGCATGCCGATCTGGAAACCGCCAGGCACTTCGGCACCGTCGGCGCGGTGGCGCTGGATGCGCAGGGCGGGCTGGCCGCCGGCACCTCCACCGGCGGCATGACCAACAAGCGCTATGGCCGGGTCGGCGATTCACCGGTCATCGGTGCCGGCACCTGGGCCGACGCGCGCTGCGCGGTGTCCGGCACCGGCTGGGGCGAGTTCTACCTCCGCCTGGCGGCCGCGCACGAGATCTGCGCGCGCATGCACTACCTGGGCGAAAGCCCGGCCGCGGCGGGCGAAGAGGTGGTCGTCAGGCAGGTGCCCGGGCTGGGCGGCGACGGCGGCGCCATCGTGCTGTCGGCCGACGGCCGCGCCGCCATGCCGTTCAACACCGAAGGCATGTACCGCGGCTGGATCGGCGCCGACGGCGTTCCGCACGTGGCGATCTTCACCGGCGAGGCGCTGCAGATGCCGAATGAATGAGCGGCAGGAAATTTCGCCGGAAGTGAAAATTCCTGTTGACACTATCCGGACGATCACCATAATAGCGGGCTCTTCCACCCCTGACCGGTAAGGCCAAGGTCACCCAAGAGGGGCGGAAACGGAGGGATACCCAAGCGGCCAACGGGGGCAGACTGTAAATCTGCTGGCTTACGCCTTCGGTGGTTCGAATCCACCTCCCTCCACCAGTTTCACGTTGTGGCAGTCGTTCCCGGTGCGGGAGTAGTTCAATGGTAGAACCTCAGCCTTCCAAGCTGATGGTGCGGGTTCGATTCCCGTCTCCCGCTCCATTGAACGCAGCGCGATTCATGCCATAATGCACAACTCGCTCACGTAGCTCAGTCGGTAGAGCACCTCCTTGGTAAGGAGGAGGTCGAAGGTTCGATTCCTTTCGTGAGCACCATCCTTCGCATCACACTCAAGACGAATTTCGAGATAAGCAGCCATGGCCAAGGGTAAGTTCGAGCGCACCAAGCCGCACGTCAACGTCGGCACCATCGGTCACGTCGACCACGGCAAGACCACGCTGACCGCCGCGCTGACCAAGATCGGCGCCGAGCGTTTCGGT
>Ga0222427_100100_pt1 | contig 225663 bp, 197 predicted proteins | sample 2B20Ametagenome_FD_182890 | JGI IMG/M metagenome (GOLD analysis project Ga0222427, IMG submission 182890) | Enriched microbial communities from leaf-cutter ant dump, University of Wisconsin, Madison, United States - 2B20A (version 2) | ecosystem: Environmental > Terrestrial > Nest > Insects...
TCTCCGAAATTCAGGGCTCGGGCTTCAAGTCTCTGGAAGAGAACCAGCGCGTCAGCTTTGTGACGGCCAATGGCCCCAAGGGCCCGCAAGCCACGAAGATCCAGGTCCTGTAAGGTCCTGAGTTTTCAAGAAAAGCCCCCTAGCGGGGCTTTTTTGTTTTTGCGCGCCGGATACTCGGCCGCGTCCATCATCCAAGCGCAGGTATTCGGGTAATCCCTCGGCGCGGTATTCTCTGACTATTCAAAACGGCAGCCGAATGCGCCGCCATCCACCGCAGGAACGCGCCGCCATGATTACTCCCGTTACCCCGTCGTCCATTCCCCAGGCCCACGAAGTCGTTTCTTTCTGGCTCGATGCGGGGCCGCAGCAGTGGTTCAACAAGGACGCCGCATTCGATGCCGCGTTCCGCGAGCGCTTCGAGGGCGCGCATGACGCCGCCGCCGCTCGCCAGCTGGATGCCTGGCTGGACGATCCCACCGGCGCGCTGGCGCTGATGATCCTGCTGGATCAGTTCCCCCGCAATGCCTATCGCGGCACGGCGCATATGTTCGCCACGGATCCGCTGGCGCAGTATTTCGCCGACCACGCCATCGCGGCCGGGCATGATCTCGCCGTCGATCCGCCGCTGCGCCAGTTCTTCTATCTGCCGTTCGAGCACGCCGAAAGCCTGGCGGCGCAGAACCGCGCCGTTGCGCTGATGGAGACGCTGGATGCGGAGTCGCTGCGGTGGGCGGTGCTGCACCGGGACATCATCAAGCGCTTCGGCCGCTTTCCCCACCGCAATGCCGCGCTCGGCAGGCAGACCAGCCAGGCCGAACAGGAATTCCTCGAATCGGGCGGATTCGCCGGCTAGGCAGGGGCGCGCCGAAAGGCGCTTCCGCCGTGAGTATCTTTGTGTATCGGCGCATGGCAACTTGAAAATATTCAGCCGCCCGCGGGGCCGGGCAGGGCGCGGCGCCATGGGCCGCGCGGCATAGTTCGCATGCAAGGGAGCGCCCGCATGTTTGACGGTTTTCGAGGTTCGCCAATACACTGGGTTCAGCGAGATTTTCAAGCGACGCGGTCTGCGTTTCTCTTGTCGCCGTCAGTGGTACAGCGGTTGCTTCCTCTCCCATCCTTGATGATCTGGCGCCCCGCGAGCAATCGCTTTTCATAGGTCAAGGACACTCCATGGCAACCGGCATCGTTAAGTGGTTCAACGCCGAAAAGGGTTATGGCTTCATCATGCCCGACGACGGCAGCAAGGATCTTTTCGCTCACTACTCCGAGATCCGCAGCGAAGGCTACAAGTCGCTGCAGGAAAACCAGCGCGTCACGTTCGACGTCGGCACCGGCCCCAAGGGCCCCAGTGCGAAGAACATCAAGGTCGCGGCCTGATCCAGCCGGGCAGCGCTCCGGGCAAACCCGGCGCTCCGCCCATAAAAAAGCCCCCACATGCAATATGTGGGGGCTTTTTTTTGGAGGCTGCCCGCGAGGCGGGCGGCCCCGGGGAACGCGCTTTTCCGCCTCAGTGCTTGGCGTGGCTGGGCGTCGACAGCTTGTCCACCAGCGCGATGCCCAGCGCCGACAGGATGAAGAGGGCATGGATGATGGTCTGCCACATGACGCCGGCCTCGGAGAAGCGCGCGTTGGGCGTGCCCAGCGTGCCGGCCTCGATGAAGGTGCGCAGCAGGTGGATCGACGAGATGCCGATGATCGCCATGGCCAGCTTGACCTTGAGCACGCTGGCGTTGACGTGGCTGAGCCACTCCGGCTGGTCCGGATGGTTTTGCAGGCGCAGGCGCGACACGAAGGTTTCGTAGCCGCCCACGATCACCATGACCAGCAGGTTCGAGATCATGACGACGTCGATCAGCCCCAGCACCAGCAGCATGATCTCCATTTCCCCGAAGCTCGTGGCATGGGTCAGCAGGTGCCATAGTTCCTTCAGGAACAGCATGACGTAGACGCCCTGGGCGACGATCAGGCCCAGGTAGAGCGGCAGTTGCAGCCAGCGCGAACTGAAAATCAGGCTGGGCAGCAGGCCGAGGCGGGGAGGGGAGTGAGGGATCATTGTGGTTGCGAGCCGTAGGTGTGTGCGAAAAAAGCGGGCGCAATTCTATCAATGCCAGATGTCCGTGGGCACCAGGTTTTTCACGGCGGGAACCATCTCCCGGTCCGCCGCTAGCATGATTACGCGGGCCATGCCCGGGTTTTATGTAAGGAAAACTGGCATTTGCGAAACTGTGTGCCGAAACGTTCGGAGCGCATTGGCCATATATAGAATTGCCGCCTCGTTGGCATAGAGCCAGTCAAGAGGAGTTTGTTCCCATGAAGATCCGCTACGCCGTCGCCGCGTTGTCCATCGCGCTTGCCCCTTATTCCGCCTCGCATGCGCTGGACATCGGGGGGTTGGTGGGTGCCGGCAGCAAAGTCGTCCAGGCCGCCACCTTGAGCGACGCCGAAATCAAGACCCTGTCGGACAAGGCCTGCGCCCAGAGCGACTCGCAAGAGAAGATCGCCGCGCCCGGCAGCAAGTACGACGCCCGCCTGCAGAAGATCGCCAAGTCGCTGGGCGGCACGGTGAACGGCCAGAAGGCCAGCTACAAGGTCTACATCACCAAGGACGTGAACGCCTGGGCCATGGCCAACGGCTGCATCCGCGTCTATAGCGGCCTGATGGACATGATGAGCGACGACGAAGTGATGGGCGTCGTGGGCCACGAGATCGGCCACGTGGCGCTGGGCCACAGCAAGAAGGCGATGCAGACCGCCTACACGGTCTCGGCCGCGCGCGACGCCGCCGGCGCCGCCGGTGGCGCGACCGTCGCCGCCCTGAGCTCGTCGCAACTGGGCGACCTGACCGAGAAGTTCATCAACGCGCAATTCTCGCAATCGCAGGAAAGCGCCGCCGACGACTACTCCTTCGACCTGCTCCAGTCCAAGAAGCTGAACACCCGCGGCCTCGTGACCGCGTTCCAGAAGCTGGCCGAACTGGACGGCGGCAAGAGCGATATGATGAGCTCCCATCCGTCCTCGGCCAAGCGCGCGCAGCACATCGAAGAGCGCATCGCCAAGGCCAAATAAGGCGCCGGAAGGCGTTTTTCCACCCCGTCCGGGGCGGAAAACGGGGCGCGAGTATCCGGACTTATCCGGGTGCTCGCGCCTCTTTGCGTCAGGGGTCCGGAAGTTTCCGGTAAAATGGCGCGTTTATCCGCCCGTTATCTCTTATCTCTCGGAAAATAGGTCTTTTAATGCAGCCTGTGGTTGAAACCCTCTCCGGCCTGGAGCGCCGTGTTGATCTGGCCGTCTCGGTGGCCGACGTCGAAAAGGAAGTCCAGGCGCAATTGAAGCGCGTGGCTCGGACCGCCAAGGTCCCCGGCTTCCGTCCGGGCAAGGCGCCGCTCGCCATGCTCGAGCGCAGCCATGGTCCCAGCATCCGCTACGACGTGATCAATAGCCAAGTTGGCCGTGCTTTCGAGCAAGCCGTGGACGGCGCCAAGCTTCGCGTCGCCGGCGCCCCGAACCTCGAACCCAAGACCGAAGGCGTCACCGACGACACGCTGGCGTTCACCGCCACGTTCGAGGTGTACCCCGAAGTCGCCGTGCCCGATCTGTCGGCCCTGGCCGTCACCCGCTACGACACCGCCGTCTCCGACGCCGAAGTCGACAAGACCCTGGACGTCCTGCGCAAGCAGCGCGCCACGTTCGAAGCCCGCGAAGGCCGCGCCTGCGCCGACGGCGACCGCGTCACGCTGGACTTCGCCGGCACCATCGACGGCGTGCCGTTCGAGGGCGGCAAGGCCGAAGATTTCGCGTTCGTGCTCGGCCAAGGCCGCATGCTGCCGGAATTCGAAGAAGCCGCCCGCGGCCTGAAGGCTGGCGAAACCAAGGTCTTCCCGCTCAAGTTCCCCGATGACTATCAGGGCAAGGAAGTCGCCGGCAAGACCGCCGAATTCACGATCACCGTGAAGGAAGTGGCCGAAGGCGTGCTGCCCGAACTGAACGGCGAATTCGCCAAGTCGCTCGGCCAGCCCGAAGGCGACGTCGAAAAGCTGAAGGCCGACATCCGCAGCAACATCGAACGCGAAGTCAAGGTGCGCTCGCAAGGCCGCACCAAGTCCAGCGTGATGGACGCCCTGGTCGAAGCCGGCAAGTTCGACGTGCCGAAGGCCCTGGTCGACAACGACGTGCAAGGCCGCGTGGCCGCCGCCCGTGAAGAGCTCAAGCAGCGCGGCATCCCCAACGCCGAGTCGGTGCCGATCCCCGCCGAAGCCTTCGCCACCGAGTCCGAGCGCCGCGTGCGCCTGGGCCTGCTGGTCTCGGAACTGGTCAAGCAAGCTCAGCTGCAAGCCAAGCCCGAGCAAGTGCGCGCCCGCATCGAAGAGTTCGCCCAGAACTACGAACAACCCGCCCAGGTTGTCAGCTATTACCTGGCCGACCGCCAGCGTCGTGCTGAAATCGAGGCGATCGTGCTGGAGGACAATGTCGTCGCGCACGTGCTGGACAAGGCCAAGGTCACCGAAGAGAAGGTGCCTTTCGATCAGTTGATGGGGATGGCGTAACACTATGCAGAGATTCACCGATTTCTATGCGGCAATGAATGGCGGGTCGTCGGTGACCCCCACCGGCCTGGGCTACATTCCCATGGTGATCGAGCAGTCGGGGCGCGGCGAACGCGCCTACGACATCTATTCGCGTTTGCTCCGCGAGCGGCTCATTTTCCTGGTGGGTCCGGTCAACGACGCCACGGCCAACCTGGTCGTCGCGCAGTTGCTGTTCCTGGAATCGGAGAATCCTGACAAGGACATTTCCCTGTACATCAACTCGCCCGGCGGGTCGGTCTACGCGGGAATGGCCATCTATGACACCATGCAGTTCGTCAAGCCGGACGTATCCACCCTGTGCACCGGCCTGGCGGCCAGCATGGGGGCGTTCCTGCTGGCGGCGGGCAAGAAGGGCAAGCGTTTCACGCTGCCCAACTCGCGCATCATGATCCACCAGCCTTCGGGCGGCGCCCAGGGGCAGGCCTCCGACATCCAGATCCAGGCCCGCGAAATCCTGGACCTCCGCGAACGCCTGAACCAGATCCTGGCCACGAATACCGGCCAGACGATGGAGCGCATCGGCGTAGACACGGAACGTGACAACTTCATGTCGGCCGAAGATGCGGTATCGTATGGACTGGTGGACAAGGTGATGAGCTCCCGCTCGGAAGGTTGACTTCCCGGTTGACCCGAACCCGCTGCCATCATGTTTGAGTAAGCGCATGCGCTAGGTCTTTCCCGGCCTGGCGCATCTTTACCTGAGATACGAAACAAATATGCCTGAAAAAAAGGGATCGGCAGACGCAAAAGTGCTGCATTGCTCGTTTTGCAATAAAAGCCAGCACGAAGTCCGCAAGCTGATCGCGGGTCCGTCGGTATTCATCTGCGATGAATGCATAGATCTGTGCAACGACATCATCCGCGAGGAGGCGCAAGCCACCGCGCGCGCGGCGATTCGTTCCGAACTGCCCACTCCGGCTGAAATCAAGACCTTCCTCGACCAGTACGTGATCGGGCAGAACTCGCCCAAGCGCATGCTGGCGGTGGCGGTCTACAACCACTACAAGCGCATCCGCCACGGCGAGATCAAGGGCGACGAAGTCGAGCTGTCCAAGAGCAACATCATGCTGATCGGCCCCACCGGGTCGGGCAAGACGCTCCTGGCCCAGACGCTGGCGCGCATGCTGAACGTGCCCTTCGTCATGGCCGACGCCACCACGCTGACCGAAGCCGGCTACGTGGGCGAAGACGTCGAAAACATCATCCAGAAGTTGCTGCAGAACTGCAACTACGAGGTGGAGAAGGCGCAGCGCGCCATCATCTACATCGATGAAATCGACAAGATTTCCCGCAAGTCCGACAACCCGTCCATCACCCGCGACGTGTCGGGCGAGGGCGTGCAGCAGGCCTTGCTCAAGCTGATCGAAGGCACGGTCGCTTCGGTGCCGCCGCAGGGTGGCCGCAAGCATCCCAACCAGGACTTCGTCCAGGTCGACACGACCAACATCCTGTTCATCGTCGGCGGCGCCTTCGACGGGCTGGAAAAAGTCATCCGCGACCGCACCGAGAAATCGGGCATCGGCTTCTCGGCCTCCGTGCGCGCCAAGTCCGAGCGCGGCGTGGGCGAGCTGTTCTCGGAAGTCGAGCCGGAAGACCTGATCAAGTTCGGCCTGATCCCGGAACTGGTCGGCCGCCTGCCGGTGGTCGCCACCCTGGACGAGCTGGACGAGGCCGCCTTGGTGCAGATCCTCACCGAGCCCAAGAACGCCCTGCTCAAGCAATTCCAGAAGCTGTTCGCGATGGAAGGCGCCGAGCTGGACGTGCGGCCCGCCGCGCTGAAGGCGATCGCCCGCAAGGCGCTCCGGCGCAAGACGGGCGCCCGCGGCCTGCGTTCGATCATCGAACAGGCCCTGCTCGACACAATGTACGACCTGCCCTCCCAGGGCAACGTCAAGCGTGTGGTGCTGGACGAAGGCGCGATCGAAGGCGAGGGCAAGCCCTTGCTGATCTACGCCGACGAGGCCGCCGCTTCGGAGAAGCCGGAGCGGGGGGAAGTCCGGGACGCCGCAGCCTGATATTTCAAAAAAGCCCGTTCCCGTAACGGGTTTTTTTGCCTCAGGGCCCTTCCTGGGTGGAAACACGCTTTTCTCGCGCTCTCGACCCTTGCATACTGAAGGTGCCGCCCGGGGTTTTTTTTAGCCTTTGGGCTATCGAGGCGCCGAGATCTTGAATTTTCGGCTATTGTTCCCATAACAGACGTAACTGACGTGGCTGGTCCGGGTATACCCGGGCCACCTGTCCCCGATACGCCGAGTCATACCGAGGAACCTCCTATGTCTGCCAGCCAGACCCTGCCTTCCGACCCGATCGACCTGCCCCTGCTCCCACTGCGCGATGTCGTGGTGTTCCCGCACATGGTCATCCCGCTGTTCGTCGGCCGCCCGCGCTCCATCCGCGCGCTTGAGGTTGCGATGGAAGCGGGCAAAAGCATCATGTTGGTGGCCCAGAAATCCGCCGGCAAGGATGATCCCACTCCCGAAGACGTCTACGAGATCGGCTGCGTCGCCGGTATCCTGCAGATGCTCAAGCTGCCCGACGGCACCGTCAAGGTGCTGGTCGAGGGTACCCAGCGCGCCCGCATCAACAGCATCGAAGACGCCGATTCGCACTTCACCTGCCAAGTGACCCCGATCGAACCGGACGCCATGCAAGGCTCCGAGACCGAGGCCCTGCGCCGCGCGATCGTCGCCCAGTTCGAGCAGTACGTAAAGCTGAACAAGAAGATCCCCCCGGAGATCCTGACCTCGCTGGCCGGCATCGACGATGCCGGGCGCCTGGCCGATACGATCGCCGCGCATCTTCCGCTGAAGCTTGAGCAGAAGCAGAAGATGCTCGAAATCGTCGGCACCTCCGAACGCCTCGAAGGCCTGCTCACGCAACTCGAAACCGAAATCGACATCCTCCAGGTCGAGAAGCGGATTCGCGGCCGCGTGAAGAAGCAGATGGAGAAGAGCCAGCGCGACTACTACCTGAATGAGCAGGTCAAGGCCATTCAGAAGGAGCTCGGCGAAGGCGAAGAGGGCGCGGACATCGAAGAGCTCGAAAAGAAGATCATCGCCGCGCACATGCCCAAGGAAGCGCGCAAGAAGGCCGATGCCGAGCTCAAGAAGCTCAAGCTCATGTCGCCCATGTCGGCCGAAGCCACCGTGGTGCGCAACTACATCGATACGCTCATCAATCTTCCCTGGAAGAGAAAGAGCAAGATCAACAATTCCATCAGCAACGCCGAAACGGTGCTGGACAACGACCACTACGGTCTGGAAAAGGTCAAGGAACGGATCCTGGAATACCTTGCCGTGCAACAGCGCGTGGACAAGGTGAAGGCGCCGATCCTGTGCCTGGTGGGCCCTCCGGGCGTGGGCAAGACCTCGCTCGGCCAGTCGATCGCCAAGGCCACGAACCGCAAGTTCGTGCGCATGGCGCTGGGCGGCGTGCGCGACGAAGCCGAGATCCGCGGTCATCGCCGCACCTACATCGGCTCCATGCCCGGCAAGATCGTCCAGAACATGTCGAAGGTCGGCGTGCGCAATCCCCTGTTCCTGCTCGATGAAATCGACAAGCTGGGCATGGATTTCCGCGGCGATCCCTCGTCGGCGCTGCTCGAAGTGCTGGATCCGGAACAGAACCACACGTTCCAGGACCACTACATCGAAGTCGATTTCGACCTGTCCGACGTCATGTTCGTGGCAACCAGCAACACGCTGAACATTCCGCCGGCCCTGCTGGACCGGATGGAAGTGATCCGCCTGTCCGGCTATACCGAGGAAGAAAAGATCCACATCGCCCGCGACCATCTGCTGCCCAAGCTGATGAAGAACAACGGCGTGAAGGATACCGAGCTGACCGTCGACGACAGCGCGCTGCGCGACATCGTGCGCTACTACACCCGCGAAGCCGGTGTGCGCGCGCTCGAACGCGAAGTGGGCAAGATCTGCCGCAAGGTGATCAAGCAGCTGCTGACCCAGAGCGACCGCGCCAAGGCCGAAGGCAAGACCGCCGAGGTCAAGCCGGTCAACGTGACGGGCGACAACCTGAGCGACTTCCTGGGCGTGCGCCGCTATGCCTTCGGCATGGCCGAGAAGGAAAACCAGATCGGCCAGGTGACCGGCCTGGCCTGGACGGAAGTCGGCGGCGACCTGCTGACCATCGAAGTGGCGGACATGCCCGGCAAGGGCGTGATCCAACGCACGGGGTCGCTTGGCGACGTGATGAAGGAATCGGTCGAAGCGGCCCGCACGGTGGTGCGCTCGCGCGCCCGCCGCCTGGGCTTCGCCGACAGCGTCTTCGAGAAGCACGACATGCACGTGCACGTGCCGGAAGGCGCGACGCCCAAGGACGGTCCGTCCGCGGGTATCGCGATCACCACGGCCATGGTGTCGGCCCTGTCGCGCATCCCGGTGCGCGCCGACGTCGCCATGACCGGCGAGATCACGCTGCGCGGCGAAGTGCTGCCCATCGGCGGCCTGAAGGAAAAGCTGCTGGCGGCCCACCGCGGCGGCATCAAGACGGTCTTGATCCCGGAAGAAAACGTCAAGGACTTGGCGGAGATCCCGGACAACGTCAAGAACCATCTTGAGATCGTGCCGGTGCGCTGGATCGACAAGGTGCTGGAACTGGCCCTGGAACGCCTGCCGGAGCCGCTGGCCGAGGAAGAGGCGGTCAAGGAGCCCCTGGTGGCCAAGCCGGCCGAGCCGGGCTCGACCGATCCGGTGCTCAAGCACTGACAGGCCAGGCCGGGCGTCTCCGAATAGAGCGCCCGGTGGCCGGCAGCCTTCTCGGCTGCACAAAAAAACCGCCAGCGATTGGCGGTTTTTTTTCGTTTGGGGGCAAATGCCGGGGCAGGCCCCGGCTAGCGCGGCAGCGCCGCGTCAGTGCAGCGCGTGGGTGCGGATCAGGCCGACGGCGATGCCTTCCAGCGCGAAGTCCTGGTCGGCGCCGACCACGATGGTCTGGAAATCAGGGTTTTCGGGCAGCAGCTCGATGTGGCCGTTCTGGCGCTGCAGGCGCTTGACGGTGACGTCGTCGCCCAGGCGGGCCACCACGATCTGGCCGTTGCGCGCTTCGGAGGCCTTCTTCACGGCCAGCAGGTCGCCTTCCAGGATGCCGGCATCGCGCATGCTCATGCCGCGCACCTTCAGCAGGTAATCGGGCGCCTGGGCGAAGAGGTTGGGGTCCACGCCGACTTCGCGCTCGACGTGCTCGGCGGCCAGGATGGGGCTGCCGGCGGCCACCCGGCCCACCAGCGGCAGCAGCAGCTGCGCCAGGGCGGGCAGCGGCAGCGAGGCCTGCGTGGGCGCCGGGGCGGCGTCCTTCAGGCGGATGCCGCGGGAGGCGCCGGCCGTGAGCTCGATGGCGCCCTTGCGGGCCAGGGCCTTGAGGTGATCTTCCGCCGCGTTGGGCGACCGGAACCCCAGGGCCTGCGCGATCTCGGCGCGAGTGGGCGGAAACCCGGTGCGCGCGACGGTCTGCCTGATGAGATCCAGGATTTGTTGTTGGCGATCGGTGAGTTTGCTGGCCATGGCGATGATCCGGTGCTAACGGACTGTACATATATCCAGCGCCATTCTGGGGGACGCAGCGCAAAAAAGCAAGCTTGCGGGGCCAGCCGCGTCGAGGTGGAGGTAACGGCGGCCGGCCGGCGTGCTTCAGGCGGGGCGCGCCCCGCGCCGGCGGCCAAGCGTGGCCGCCGGACGGCCGTGCCGTTGCGGCTTCATGGCGCGGCCCGGGCGATGCGCCGCGCGTTATTCCGGCTTGATGCCGGCCGTCTCGATGACGCCGCGCCACTTGCGGGTCTCGGATTCGATGTAGTCCTGCAATTCCTCCGGACGGGTGGCCTTGATCGTGATGGCCTTGTCTTCGAGCTTGCGGACGATGTCGGGCTGGGCCAGCGTTTTCAGCAGGGCGGAACTCAGCACCGACAGCCGGTCGGCCGGAATGCCGGCCGGGCCCATTACGCTGACCCAGGCGTCCACGCTCATGTTCTTCACGCCCAGTTCCTCGGCGGTGGGCACGTCGGGCAGTTCCTTGATGCGCGTCGTGCTGGTGATGGCCAGCGCCCGCACCTTGCCCGCTTGCACCAGGCTCAGGGCGGCGGGCAGGTTGTCGAACCCGAGGTCGACGTGGCTGCCCATCAGCGCGGTCAACGCCGGGCCGCTGCCCGTGAAGGGGATGTGCTGCATTTTCGAGCCGGTCAGGATCTTGAAGTACTCGCCGGTCATGTGCGGCGACGTGCCGGCCCCGGGGCTGGAGTAGGACAGCTGCCGTTGTTTCGCGTCGGCGATCAGCGCGCCCAGGTCGCGGTATTTCGAATCGGCGTTGACCAGCACCAGATTGGTGTAGAAGCCGACCTCGCCGATCATGGTGAAGCCCTTGATCGGGTCGAAATTCAGTTCCTTGCGCAGCAAGGGGTTGATCACGTTGGTGGCGACGGTGCCCAGGAAGATGGTGTAGCCATCCGGCTTGGCGTGCGCGACGGTCGAGGCGCCGATGGTGCCGCCCGCGCCCGCCTTGTTCTCGACCACCACGGGCTGGCCCAGTTCGCGCGAGAGGCCCTCGGCCAGGACGCGCGCGACGATGTCGGTCGAGCCGCCCGGCGGAAACCCGACCACGAAGCGAAGGGGCTGGTCCGGAAAGGCCGCGGCGGCGGAGCCGCCCAGCGTGATGGCCAGCGCGCCGGCCGTGGCGGCAATCCAGGTCTTGAATTTCATGATCGATGTTCCTCCTGCTGGCTCGCGTCGCGCAAGTCGTCGATGATTCGCCGCTTGTCGAGTTTGCCTAGTGTGTTTTTTGGAAAAGACTGCACGATGTGGATGATTTTGGGCGTCCGTACGGACCCCAACTGCTGCTTGCCGTAATCGATCAGCGCCTGGGCGCCGACCGAGTCCGGCCGAACTGGAACGACCGCCATTTCGACGCGTTCGCCCCAGTAGTCGTCGGCGACGCCGAACACCACGCATTCGGCGATGTCCGGGTGTCGCGCATACGCGTTCTCGACGTCGGAGGGATAGACATTGAAGCCGCCGGTAATGATGACGTCCTTGGAGCGGCCTTTGATGAACAGGAACCCGCGCTCGTCGATGAAGCCGATGTCTCCGGTGTGGAACCAGCCGTCTTTCAGGACGGCCGCGGTCTGCTCGGGCATGTTCAGGTAGCCCGACATCAGCAGGTCGCCGCCGGCGACGATTTCGCCCAGGGTGTTCGGGCTGGCGGTCGGACGGCCGTCTTCGCCGACGACCGCGACCCGCGTCAGGGGGCCGACGCGGCCCGCGCTGCCGCGATTTTCCGGTTGGGAGCCGGTGGCGCCGTCCATTCCCGCGATGATGACCGGCGCTTCCGTCAGGCCATAGGTCACGCCCAGCACCGGGCCAAACGCGTCTATCGCCTGCGACAGCAGCGGGGCAGGGCACGGCGCGCCGCCATACAGCAGATTGCGCAGCGCCGGCAGAGAACGGGGCGCGGCGCGCTGCGCCTGCACCAGCCGCTGGAGCAGCGTGGGAGGCACCCAGGTGGACGTCACCGCGTAGGTGCCCAGCAGGGCATGCAGTTGCTCGGCCGTGGCCTTTCCGGCGATCACCAGGCAGCCGCCGGCATGCAATACCGGCAGCACGAACGTGCCCGCGCCGTGCGTCATCGGCGGCGCCAGCAGGAAGCGTTCCTTGCTGTCGAAGCCATAGGCCATGGCCAGGGACGCCACCATGGTGTTGATACAGCGCAGCGACTGCAATACCGCCTTGGGCACGCCCGACGATCCGCCCGTGAACTTGATGGCGGTCGTTTCGCCCGGATCCGGGTTGCCGCGCGAGGGCGACTGGCCCGCGTATTCACGCGCCAGCGCGTCGGTCTGGAACTCGCGGCTTTCGTCGTTGCAGATGCGCAGGCCCTGGTAGGACACCAGCAGCGCTTCGTATGCCGCGTCGTGCAACACGATATCGGGCGCGGCCGTCGCCAGCTGGCGGGCGATGTCCTGTTCGACCACGGTCGGCGTCAGCGGCACCAGCACGCCGCCGCAGGCATAGGTGGCCAGGATGCCCAGCAGCATGGCGTGCGAATTGCCGGCCAGCGTGGCGATCACCGGACGAGGCTTGCCCGACAGACGCTGCAGCGCCGCGGCCAGCGCCAGCGCTTGGCCGCGCAACGCTTCGTAGGTGTGGGCGAATCCGCTGGCCGCGTCGATTGCCGCGATGCGATCCGGGTACCGCATGGCGGCATGCAGGAAGAAATCGATGGGCTGCATGCTAGAGCCTGTTGCTGAGCACCGTGACCACGGCCGCGGCGTCCTCGTAGTGCAGGAAGCCGCCGCCGTTTTCGGCCACCGCGGTGCGGGCGCCCTGGACCTGGCGCGCGCCGGCTTCATGGCGCAGTTGCGTAACGAGTTCGTGGATCTGCACCAGGCCCGTCGCGGCGATCGGATGCCCCTTGGACACCAGGCCGCCCGATACGTTGACGGGGGTGATGCCGCCGAGGCTGGTCGCGCCGCTTTCGGTGTAGGGGCCGCCCTGGCCGCGGGCGCAAAGGCCCAGGTTTTCGATCTGCAGCAGTTCCGCGAAGCTGGAGGCGTCGTGCACTTCGGCCACGTCGATATCCTGCGGCGTGATCTCGGCCATGGCGTAGGCGCGCTTGGCGGCCAGGTGCACGCAGTGCCGGTCCATGTCGGCAATGTCGCGGATCACGGTGCTGGCCGCGCCGATGCCCGCGACCCGGATGGCCCGCTGCCGGCGCGCGTCGGACAAGGCGCGGCCGCTGGAGAGCACGACGGCCGAAGCGCCGTCGGAAATCGGCGCGCACATGGCGCGCGTCAACGGCCAGGCGATCTCGGGAGTGGCGAGCACGTCGTCGATGGACATGTCGTTCTGGTACTGGGCCAGCGGGTTCATGGTCGAGTGCGCGTGGTTCTTGGCTGCCGCGCTGGCGATCTGCCGCTGCGTGGTGCCGTAGGTGCGCATGTGCTGGCGCGCCATCGCCGCATAAATGTCCATGAAGAAGCTCTGCGTATTCCAGGCGCCGGGAGAGTTCAGCCGCTCGCGGATGGCGGGGTCGGTCTCCTGCTGGCAGAAGAAGTCCCAGGTCTGGCGCAGCAGATGGATGTCGGTGCCGCCGAAGAAGGCGTTCATCATCTCCGTCTTCTTGTCCGGATAGAACATCTTCTCCGCGCCGACCACCAGCACCGTATCGAACATGCCCGATTCGATCGCCAGGCAGGCATTGAACAAGCCGGAACTGCTGCTGGCGCAGGCATTCTCGATGTTGAAAACGGGGATGCCGCTCACCCCCATCGCGTTCAGCGCGCATTGGCCGCGGATCGAATTCTGCTTTTCCATCTGGCCCTGGCGCACGTTGGAGAACCAGGCCGCCTGCATGTCTTCCAGGCCATGGCCGCTGTCGGCCAGCGCATTGTTGACGGCTTGTTCGGTCAGTTGCTTGACGGAGAGATCCGGGTGGCGGCCCAGCGGAGTGTGGGCGATGCCGGTGATGTAGACGTTCATGGTAGGTGTAGGCAGCGGGTCGATGAGTGGCTCTATTCTGCGTGGCCGGCCGATCCGGATTAACCCCTGCTTACCCGTGAAAAAGAGGATAAAGTTCCGGCATATGAAACTTTTCTGCCCGCGATGGGCCCCGATGATATGACGCAATCCTCCAGCATCCAGAAGGCGCTGCGAGTGCTCAAGACCGTGCAGCGCCATCACGAAGAAGGCCTGCGGCTCACGGACGTCTGCCAGGAACAGGGCCTGGAAAAGCCGACGGCGCTGCGCCTGTTGCGCGAACTGCAGGCGCAGGGGCTGGTGGCCCGCGACGCGCGCAGCAAGAAGTACTACCTGGGCGACTACTGCCGGAAGCTGGGGGAGTCGCTGGCCGCGCAGTCCTCGCTGTCCGTGCGCTACGCGCCTTTGCTGCGCCGCATCTCCGACCGCACCGAAGACGCCAGCTTCCTGGTGATCCTGCAAGACCTGGACACCCTCTGCATCGGCCGGGAAGTGGGCGCCTATCCGATCCAGGCGCTGGCCATTCCGGTGGGCAATCGGCAGCCCATCGGCGTGGGCGCGGGCGGCCTGGCCATGCTGGCGAGCTTCGACGACGATGTCACGGAGCATTACCTCAAGGTCAACAGGGCCCGCTTCCTCAAGTACAAGTCGCTCACGCTGGAGCAGCTGCGCATGCGCATCGCCCGCGCGCGCAAGCGCGGCTACGCCGTGATAGGCAGCCACGCGGTCAGCAAAGTGACCGGCGTGGGCGTGACGCTGAAGAACAAGGAAGGCGACGTGCTGGGCGGCATCAGCGTCGCGGCGCTGGACAACCGCATGACGCAAAAGCGCCAGGAAGCCGTGGCCCAGATCATCCGCGAAGAGATGAACCGGTTCCTGGACAAGTAAGAGCGCCGCGCGAATGAAAACGGGACCCGAAGGTCCCGTTCCTGGTGGCGGGCCCCGGTGGGCCCGCGCGCGGCCGTTGCTTACAGCACGGCGGCGATGCTCGCGGCCACCTTGTCGATGTTGCCGCTGTTCAGGGCGGCGACGCAGATGCGGCCGCTGGAGACGGCGTACACGCCGTGCTCTTCACGCAGGCGATCCACTTGCGCGGAGGTCAGGCCCGAGTACGAGAACATGCCGCGCTGGCGCAGCACGAAGCTGAAGTCCTGCTTGGCGCCGTGTTCCTTGATCTTCTCGACCAGCTGCTTGCGCATCAGGCGGATGCGGTCGCGCATGCCGGCCAGTTCCTCTTCCCACATGGCGAAGAGTTCGGGCGAGTTCAGGACCGTCGACACCACCGTGCCGCCGTGCGTGGGCGGGTTGGAGTAGTTGGTGCGGATCACGCGCTTGAGCTGGCTCAGCACGCGGGCGGCTTCGTCCTTGCTGCCAGCCACGACCGTCAGGGCGCCGACGCGCTCGCCGTACAGCGAGAACGACTTCGAGAACGAGGAGCTGATGAACATGGTCAGGTCCAGGTCGGCGAACATGCGCACGACCGCGGCGTCTTCCGTCAGGCTGTCGCCGAAACCCTGATAGGCGATGTCCAGGAACGGGACCAGGTTGTTTTCCTTGACCACGGCGGCGATCTGCTTCCACTGGTCGAGCGTGGGGTCGACGCCGGTGGGGTTGTGGCAGCACGCGTGCAGCACGACCACCGTCTTGGCCGGCGCGGCCTTCAGGTCCGCCAGCATGGCGTCGAAGTCCAGGCCGCGGGTGGCGGCGTCGTAATAGGCATAGGTGCCGACTTCGAAGCCGGCGCGCTCGAACAGCGCGCGGTGGTTTTCCCAGCTGGGGTTGCTGATCAGCACCTTGGAGCCGGGGAGCAGCTGGTGCAGGAAGTCGGCGCCGATCTTCAGCGCGCCGGTGCCGCCCAGTGCCTGGGTGGTCAGGACGCGGCCGGCGGCGGCCAGCGTGGAATCCTTGCCCAGCAGCAGGGCTTGCGCGCCGGCGTTGTAGCCGGCGATGCCTTCGATCGGCAGGTAGCCGCGGGCGGCGGCCGCCTCAAGGCGGGCGCTTTCCGCTTTGCGGACTGCGGCCAGCAGGGGGATGCGGCCCTGATCGTCGTAGTACACGCCCACGCCCAGATTGACTTTACCGGGACGCGTATCGGCGTTGTATTGTTCGTTCAGGCCAAGAATAGGGTCGCGCGGCGCGAGTTCGACGGAATCGAAAAGGGTGCTCATGGGAGTCTGGTGAGGTGGGTGGACGCAGTACGGAGTGCTGTGGATAATGGGGGGTTTACCCTGGAACAGTCTAGCATGTCTAATAGCGCAATAGACCCGATTGCGGAAGATCCCGCACCTGGGGGCGATGGCGCGCCGGCCATGGCGGCGGGCCCTGGATTCGTCGACTTCCCGGGAAGTCCTTTTCACCTGTACCAGCCGTATCCGCCGGCGGGCGACCAGCCCGCGGCCATCGAGGGCCTGGCCCAGGGCATGGAGGACGGCCTGATGTTCCAGACGCTCCTGGGCGTCACGGGGTCGGGCAAGACCTACACCATGGCCAACGTGATCGCCCGCCTGGGGCGGCCCGCGCTGGTACTGGCCCCCAATAAAACGCTGGCCGCCCAGCTGTACGCCGAAATGCGGGAGTTCTTCCCGAAGAACGCGGTCGAGTATTTCGTTTCGTACTACGACTATTACCAGCCCGAGGCCTACGTGCCGACGCGCGACCTGTTCATCGAGAAGGACTCGTCCATCAACGAGCACATCGAGCAGATGCGCCTGTCGGCCACCAAGAGCCTGCTGGAGCGCCGCGACACGATCATCGTGGGCACGGTGTCGTGCATCTACGGTATCGGCAACCCGGGCGACTACCACGCCATGGTGCTGATCCTGCGTTCCGGCGATCAGATCTCGCGGCGCGAGATCCTGGCGCGGCTGGTGGCCATGCAGTACACCCGCAACGACGCCGATTTCACGCGCGGCACCTTCCGGGTGCGCGGCGAAACGATAGACATCTTCCCGGCGGAAAGCCCGGAACTGGCGCTGCGCCTGACGCTGTTCGACGACGAGATCGAAAGCCTGGAGCTGTTCGACCCCCTGACCGGCCGCATCCGCCAGAAGCTGCCGCGCTTCACGGTCTATCCGGGCTCGCACTACGTGACCCCGCGCGACACCGTGCTGCGCGCCATCGAAACCATCAAGGAAGAGCTGCGCGAGCGCGTCAAGCGCTTCGTCGACGACGGCCACCTGGTCGAGGCGCAGCGGCTGGAGCAGCGCACCCGCTTCGACCTGGAAATGCTGCAGGAGCTGGGCTTCTGCAAGGGCATCGAAAACTACTCCCGCCACCTGTCCGGCGCGGCGCCGGGCGAACCGCCGCCCACGCTGATCGATTACCTGCCGGCCGATGCGCTCATGTTCATCGACGAAAGCCACGTCACCATCGGGCAGTTGGGCGGCATGTATCGCGGCGACCGTTCGCGCAAGGAAACGCTGGTGCAGTACGGTTTCCGGCTGCCCTCGGCGCTCGACAACCGGCCGCTGCGGCTGGAGGAGTTCGAGGCGCGGATGCGCCAGTGCGTCTTCGTATCGGCCACCCCGGCCGCCTACGAGAAAGAGCATGCCGACAACGTGGTCGAGCAGGTCGTCCGGCCCACCGGCCTGGTCGACCCGCTGGTCGAAGTGCTGCCCGCGCGCACCCAGGTGGACGATCTGCTGGGGCAGATCAAGGCGCGCGTGGGGCAGGGCGAGCGGGTGCTGGTCACGACCCTGACCAAGCGCATGGCCGAAGACCTGACGGACTTCCTGAGCGAGCACGGGGTGCGGGTGCGCTACCTGCACTCCGACATCGACACCGTCGAGCGCGTGGAAATCATCCGCGACCTGCGCCTGGGCACGTTCGACGTGCTGGTGGGGATCAACCTGCTGCGCGAAGGCCTGGACATCCCCGAGGTGTCCCTGGTGGCGATCCTGGACGCCGACAAGGAAGGTTTCCTGCGGTCCGAGCGCAGCCTGATCCAGACCATCGGGCGCGCGGCGCGCAACCTGAACGGCCATGCCATCCTGTACGCGGACCGCATCACCGATTCCATGCAGCGCGCCATGGAGGAAACCAGCCGCCGCCGGGCCAAGCAACTGCAGTTCAACGCCGACCACGGCATCACGGCGCGGGGCGTGCAGAAGGCCGTGCGCGAGCTGATCGACGGCATCGTGGCGCCGGCGCAGCACGACGCCCTCGAAGCGGCGGTGCCGGCCGAATTCCTGAAGGACGAAAAGGCCCTGGCGCGCGAGATCAAGCGCCTGGAAAAGCTGATGATGGACCACGCCCGCAACCTGGAATTCGAGCAGGCCGCGGCCGCGCGCGACGCCTTGACCGCGCTCAAGCAGCGGGTCCTCCTGGACGGCGCGGTATAGGGAAAAGGCCGTTTCCTGGTGTGTCTTTATGCTGACACCAAGCTGAATCGCCCGGAAATCTGCTGCGCTGCAATTGCGCTGTCGCAATCCGGGCGATTATCCAGATGCGAACCTCAAGCATAATCTCCGCAATGCCATGCAAATCATTGAAATGTATGGATATTTCAAGGGGACATATTTGCGTCGGGCCAATTGCGCGAACGCAAAAAAAGCTTGCCTTATCTCGGGTTTTCCCGCACACTTACTTCCATGATGACCAAGGTACTTTTCGTTTGCATGGGCAATATCTGTCGCTCGCCGAGCGCAGAGGGCGTGTTTCGCCATTTGGTGAACGACGCGGGTTTGAGCGATGTGGTTCGCATCGACTCCGCGGGCACGCACGCGTTTCACATCGGCGAGGCGCCTGATGCCCGGGCGCAGGCCGCAGCGCGCAAGCGCGGCTACGAGATCACGCACTGTGAAGCGCGTCAGGTCACCGCGGAGGATTTCCGCGATTTCGACCTGATCCTCGCCATGGACTGGGACAATCTGTCCGCCATGCAGCAGCAGTGCCCCAAGGCCTACCAGCACAAGCTGATGCTGCTGATGCGCTTCGCCAACGAGTTCGAGGAGGCCACCGTGCCCGATCCGTACTATGGCGGCGCCGACGGTTTCGGCAAAGTGCTCGACTATCTCGAAGATGCCTGTCAGGGCGTGCTCGAACTGGTGCGCAAGCGCGCCACCCAGTACCAGGCAGCCTGATACGCCGTTGGGGTGGAGCTGCCGATCGGCGGTTCCCGAGGGTGCCAGGCCAGAAAAACCGCGCGAATGCGCGGTTTTTTCTAGCCGGGAGCCATACCAAATTAGTCGGGAATAGGCTATACTTGAGCCAATTACTCGGGTATTGGCCGCTGGATTCGCTGGCGGTCATTGCCGAATCACAGGGAACCTACCATGCGGCTAACTACCAAAGGGCGTTTCGCCGTGACTGCCATGATCGACCTGGCTATGCGGCAGCATAGCGGCCCGGTCACTCTTGCGGCCATCAGCCAGCGTCAGAATATCTCGTTGTCCTATCTGGAACAGCTGTTCGGGAAACTGCGTCGCCATGAACTCGTGGATAGCGTGCGCGGCCCCGGCGGCGGCTATTCGCTCGCCCGGCTGGCGCGCAACGTCACGGTCGCGGACATCATCTTCGCTGTCGACGAACCGCTGGACGCCACCAGCTGCGGCGGCAAGCGGGACTGTACGAGCGGCAATGACGGCAAGCCCGGCAAGTGCATGACGCACGAGCTCTGGGCAACCCTGAATCGCAAGATGGTCGATTACCTGGATTCGGTGTCCCTGCAAGATCTGGTGGATCAGCAGCGCGTGCGCCAATTGCAGGAAGCCAACAATCAAGCCCAGGCCTGCGCGGTGCGCGTGAACAGGGTGGGCGGCGCCAATGCCGCCAACGCCCCGACCGCGACCGTCGCCGCCAATGCCACCGTATAAGCAGTAGGAGTTGTAGAAATGACCACCCGCCCGATCTATCTGGACTATTCCGCCACGACGCCCGTGGATCCCCGCGTCGTCGAGAAGATGGTGCCCTGGCTGTACGACAATTTCGGCAACCCGGCCTCCCGCAGCCATGCGTTCGGCTGGGAGTCGGAAGAGGCCGTCGAGCGCGCCCGCGAAGAAGTCGCCAAGCTGGTGAACGCGGACCCGCGCGAAATCGTCTGGACGTCCGGCGCCACGGAATCCGACAACCTGGCCATCAAGGGCGCCGCCAACTTCTACGCCGAGCGCGGCAAGCACATCATTACCGTCAAAACCGAGCACAAGGCCGTGCTGGACACCTGTCGCGAACTTGAGCGCCAGGGCTTCGAAGTGACCTACCTGGACGTGAAGGACAACGGCCTGATCGACCTGGACGTCTTCAAGGCCGCGCTGCGCCCCGACACCGTGTTGGTGTCGGTGATGATGGTGAACAACGAAATCGGCGTGATCCAGGACGTGGAAACGCTGGGCGAGATCTGCCGCGAGAAGGGCATCATCTTCCACGTGGACGCCGCCCAGGCGACCGGCAAGGTGGAAATCGACCTGCAAAAGCTCAAGGTCGACCTGATGTCGTTCTCCGCCCACAAGACCTACGGCCCCAAGGGCATCGGCGCGCTGTACGTGCGCCGCAAGCCGCGCATCCGCATCGAAGCCCAGATGCACGGCGGCGGCCACGAGCGCGGTTTCCGTTCGGGCACGCTGGCCACGCACCAGATCGTCGGCATGGGCGAGGCCTTCCGCCTGGCCCGCGAGGAAATGGGCACCGAGAACGAGCGCATCCGCATGCTGCGCGACCGCCTCTGGAACGGCCTGTCGCAGATCGAAGAGGTCTACCTCAACGGCGACATGGACCAGCGCGTTCCGCACAACCTGAACGTGAGCTTCAACTACGTCGAAGGCGAGTCCCTGATCATGGCGATCAAGGAACTGGCCGTGTCCAGCGGCTCGGCCTGCACCTCGGCCAGCCTGGAGCCGTCCTATGTGTTGCGCGCCCTGGGCCGCAACGACGAACTGGCGCACAGCTCGATCCGTTTCACGCTCGGCCGCTTTACGACCGAGCAGGAAGTCGATTTCGCCGTGGAGCTCATCAAGAGCCGCGTCGGCAAGCTGCGCGACATGTCGCCGCTGTGGGAAATGGCCAAGGAAGGCATCGACTTGAATAGCGTGCAGTGGGCCGCGCACTGAGCGCCCGCGCCAAGAAATCCGTGGAGAAATAGCATGTCTTACAGCACCAAAGTTCTGGATCACTACGAAAACCCGCGCAACGTCGGCTCGTTCGACAAGTCGGACGAATCGGTGGGCACCGGCATGGTCGGCGCGCCGGCCTGTGGCGACGTCATGAAGCTGCAGATCAAGGTGAATGAAGCCGGCGTGATCGAAGACGCGCGCTTCAAGACCTACGGCTGCGGTTCGGCCATCGCCTCCAGCTCGCTGGTGACGGAATGGGTCAAGGGCAAGACGCTCGACGAAGCCATGAAGATCCGCAATACCCAGATCGCCGAAGAGCTGGCCCTGCCGCCCGTGAAGGTCCACTGTTCCATCCTGGCCGAAGACGCGATCAAGGCCGCGGTGCAGAACTACAAAGAAAAGCATTCGGTTCCGGCCGAAGCCGTGGCGAGCTGAACATGTCCGTTACCCTGACCCAACAGGCCGCCACCCATATCGGCCGCTACTTGCAGAAGCGCGGAAAGGGTATCGGCTTGCGGCTCGGCGTTAGGACGACCGGCTGTTCGGGCATGGCCTACAAGCTGGAGTACGTGGACGACGCGGCGTCGGAAGACGTGGTGTTCGAAAGCTTCGGCGTGAAGGTCTTCGTGGACCCGAAAAGCCTGGCCTACCTGGACGGCACCGAACTCGACTACGCCCGCGAAGGCCTGAACGAGGGCTTCAAGTTCCGCAACCCCAACGAGAAGGCGACCTGCGGCTGCGGCGAGTCGTTCACGGTGTAAGTCTTGGCTGGAGACGATCACTTCAGCCTGTTCGGGCTGCCGGCACGTTTCGACCTTGACGCCCAGGCGCTGGAAAGCGCGTGGCGCGCCGTCGCCGCCCAGGTTCACCCCGACCGCTACGCCACGGCCAGCCCCGCGGAGCGCCGCGTCGCCATGCAATGGGCGGCGCGCGCCAACGAGGCCTACCGTCAGTTGCGCGATCCGCTGCTGCGCGCGCGCTACCTGTGCGAACAGGCCGGCGTGGACCTGCAGACCGAAAGCAATACGTCCATGGACGGCGCTTTCCTGATGCAGCAGATGACCTGGCGCGAGATGCTGGACGATGCGCGCGGAGACGCGGCGGCGCTGGCCGCCCTGCAAGCGGAACTGCAGCAGGCGCGCGACGCCATGCGTGCCACGCTCGCCCGCTTGCTGGACCAGGATCGGGACTACGCCGCGGCCGGGCTCAAGGTGCGGGAATGGATGTTCGTGGAGAAGCTGGCGGAAGAGCTGGCCAACGCCCAGCCCGCCGGATAGCCCAGGGCGCGCCGGGAGGCCCGCAAGGCGGGCCCCGCCGCCCACTGACCAGAAAAACAGAATCATGGCCTTATTGCAGATTTCCGAACCCGGTGAATCGCCCGCGCCGCACCAGCGCAAGCTGGCGGTCGGGATCGACCTGGGCACGACCAACTCCCTAGTCGCGGCGGTGCGCAGCAGCGTCGCCGAAGTGCTGCCCGACGCGCAAGGCCATGCCTTGCTGCCGTCCGCGGTGCGCTACTTCGCCGACGGCAAGGTCACCACCGGCCGCGAGCCGCTGGGCCAGCAGGCCCAGGATCCGCTGAATACCGTCGTGTCGGTGAAGCGCTTCATGGGGCGGTCCCTGGAAGAGGCGCGCGCAATGCGCGCGCCGTACGAATTCGTCGACGCGCCCGGCATGGTGCGCATCCGCACGGCGCAGGGAGACCTGAGCCCGGTGGAAGTGTCGGCGCAGATCCTGGCGGTCTTGCGCCAGCGCGCCGAAGACGTGCTGGGCGACGACCTGGTCGGCGCCGTCATCACGGTGCCGGCGTATTTCGACGACGCCCAGCGCCAGGCCACGCGCGACGCGGCTCGCCTGGCCGGGCTGAACGTGCTGCGGCTGCTGAACGAGCCTACCGCGGCGGCGATCGCCTACGGCCTGGACAACGCGGCCGAAGGCGTCTACGCAGTCTATGACCTGGGCGGCGGCACTTTCGATATTTCCATCCTGCGCCTGACCCAGGGCGTGTTCGAAGTCATCTCCACGGGCGGCGACACCGCGCTCGGCGGCGACGATTTCGACGCCCTGATCGTGGACCACGTGCTGGCCGGGCTGGCCTCGGGCGAGCTCACGCCCTCGGACCGCCGCGGCCTGCTGATGGCGGCGCGCGCGGCGCGCGAAGCGCTGTCGGACGCCGACGAGGCCAGGCTGCAGCTCGCGCTGTCGGACGGCCGCGCGGTGGACGCGGCGCTGACCCGCGCCGAATTCGAAACCCTGGCCCAGCCCCTGATCGGCCGCACGCTGGACTGCGCGCGCCGGGCGCTGCGCGACGCATCGCTGGCGCCGGCCGACGTGCGCGGCGTGGTGATGGTGGGCGGCGCCACGCGCATGCCGGTCGTGCGCCAAGCCGTGGGGCAGCTGTTCGGCACGCCGCCCCTGACCGATCTGGACCCGGACCAGGTGGTGGCGCTGGGCGCGGCCCTGCAGGCCAACCTGCTGGCGGGCAATCGCGCGCCGGGCGAGGACTGGCTGCTGCTGGACGTGATCCCGCTGTCGCTCGGCCTGGAAACCATGGGCGGCCTGGTGGAGCGCATCATTCCGCGCAACAGCACCATTCCCGTGGCGCGCGCCCAGGAATTCACGACCTTCAAGGACGGCCAGACGGCGATGAGCATCCACGTGGTGCAGGGCGAACGCGACCTGGTCGCCGATTCGCGCTCGCTGGCGCGGTTCGAGCTGCGCGGCATCCCGCCCATGGTGGCGGGCGCGGCGCGCATCCGCGTGACCTTCCAGGTGGACGCGGACGGCCTGCTGAGCGTGACGGCGCGCGAACAGAGCCAGGGCGTCGAGGCCATGGTGTCGGTCAAGCCGTCCTACGGCCTGTCCGACGACGAGATCGCGCAGATGCTGGCCGATAGCGTGGCGCAGGCGGACTCGGACGCGCAGGCGCGCATGCTGCGCGAGCAGCAGGTGGACGCGCGCCAGTTGGTCGAGTCGGTCCAGGCCGCGCTGGCCGTGGACGGCGACCTGCTGGACGCGGACGAGCGCAAGCGCGTGGACGAATGCCTGCAGGCCGCCGTCGCGGCCCAGGACGCCGCGGACGCGGACACCGTGAAAGCCGCGGTGCAGGCCCTGTCCGCCGCGACCGACGAGTTCGCCGCGCGACGGATGGACCGCAGCATCCGCGCCGCGCTGGCCGGCCGCAAACTTGATGAGATCGCCTGATAACACGTTATGCCGAAACTGACTGTATTGCCTCATCCCGAGTACTGCCCGGAAGGCGCGGTGATCGAAGACGCGCCCAAGGGCGTGTCGATCTGCCGCGTGCTGCTGGATAACCATATCGATATCGAGCATGCCTGCGAGCTGTCCTGCGCGTGCACCACCTGTCACGTGGTGGTCAAGCAGGGCTATGCGTCGCTGGAAGACGCCACCGACGACGAGGAGGACCTGCTCGACAAGGCCTGGGGCCTGACCCCGACCTCGCGCCTGTCCTGCCAGGCGGTGGTGGCGGACGCCGACCTGACGGTCGAGATTCCCAAGTACACCATCAACCACGCGAAAGAGGGCCATTGATGAAGTGGACCGACACCTACGAGATCGCCGCCGCGCTGGCGGACACGTATCCCGACGTGGACCCCAAGACGCTGCGTTTCGTGCAACTGCGCGAGTGGGTCCTGGCCCTGCCGGGCTTCAGTGACGACCCGGCCCACTGCGGCGAAAAGATCCTGGAGGCCATCCAGATGGCCTGGATCGACGAAGCCGACTGAAGAAAGAAGCTCCCTGCGGGGAGCTTTTTTTCTTTCCCGGTATCATGAGGGATCCCGTTGTTCTCCTTCCCGAGTCTAGAGATGCCCGCTGCCCAATTGCGTTTTGGCCTGGCCGCCAACCGGCTCCACCACGAAACTCCCGATGCCGCCCTGTTTACCTGGCTGCGCGCATGTTCGCCGACGATCCGCGAGCTGGGTGTGCAGCTGCATACCGTGGGCCGCACGCACGACGCGATCGTGCGCGAGGGCATGCTGCAGGGCTATAGCGGGCTGGTCCGCTATCCCTATGGCCGCGAGGGCGGCCTGATGAAGCTGGTGGCCCGCGTCACCGAGGGCCGCGACGGCAACGCGCCGTTCGACGGCGCGATCTACCTGATCGATCCGGTGGATCCTTCTTCGATTTTCCCCGAGGCGCTGGCGCTCAAGCGACAGTGCATCACGCACGGCCGGCCGTTCATTTCGACGCTGGCCGGCGCCATCGAGTGGATGGAAGTGGAGCGCGTGCACGCCGGGCTGGCGCCGGACGAGTCGGCCTCGCGCCTGTTCAATTTCACCGGCCAGACGCTGGCGTTGATCGCGCACGATGCCTTGAAGGACGAGATGGTGGCGTTCGCCGCCGAGCATTTCGACGTGCTGTCGCAATTCGCGCGGCGCGTGGCCACGGGCACGACCGGCGGCCGCCTCAATGAACTGGCCTGGTCGCGCGGATGGCCCAAGGACACGCCCTGGGTGCACCGCTATCTGAGCGGGCCGCTGGGCGGCGACGCCCAGATCGCCGAACTGGTGCTGGAGCATCAGTGCCAGCGCGTCATCTTTTTCGAGGATCCGCACGTGGCCCGCCAGCACGAGGCCGACATCCAGCTGCTGGAGCGCGCGGTGCGCGTGGTGACGGAATCGGCCACCTGCGCAACCTCGCCGACCGTGGCGCGGCGTTGGGCGCAGGCGGTGGAAAAGCGGCAAGCCTGACCGCTAGCCGGGCGCCGCGGCGGGGTGTGCGTCCGCGATGATGCGGGCCAGGCGGTCGGCCACGGCCGCCGCCGCCATCGATAGCGGCAGGACGTCCGAGCGGCACAGGAACACCGGCCGGGTCAGCCTGGACGCGCCGATGCGGCGCAGCACCACCTCGCCGCGTTGGGCCTCCTGGCGCACCGCTTCATACGAAAGAATCGTGTGCGCGACCCCGGCCTGCGCCAGTTCGATCAGCTGGGGAATGGCATTGGCCTCCGCGATGACGCGGAATTCGACGCGCTCGCGTTGCTGGTACTGGTCCAGCAGGCGGCGCAGGCTGTGCGGGTTTCCCGGCAGCACCAGCGGCAGCTCCGACAGGGCGCGCAAGCTGATCGCCGGCAGCGCGCGCAGATCGGCGGCCGGCTTTTTCACGGACCTGGACTTCGCCGCGGGCGGGGACACCACCACCAGTTCTTCGTCGATCAGATGCTGGAACCGCAGATCGACCGATGCCTCGTCGCTGAACGTCAGGCCCAGGTCCGCGTGGCCCGAACTGACGAAGCCGGGGATGTATCCGGTGCTGGATTCGATGATCTTCAGGTAGACCCCGGGCCAGTGCTTCAGGCTGAACCGCAAGAGCGGCACGGTCAGCAACTTGGCCATGGACATCGACATCGCCAGCGATACGGCGCCGCGGGGCGCGTTGAGGTCTTCCCGCACGTCCGCGCGCGCCGCATCGATGCGGCCCAGGATCTCCCGGGCGTGCGCCAGCAGGCGCGCGCCGGCGGCGGTGGGCGCGACCCCTCGGGCGCTGCGATGCAGCAGCACCACGCCCAGGTCTTCCTCCAGGTTCCGCATCAACAGGCTCAGCGCGGGCTGGGCCACGTGCAGCGCGGCCGCCGCGCGGCTGATCGATCCGGTCGACACCACGGCGACGAAGCACTGCATGGCGCGTATGGACATGCTCATCGGAGGCCCTCCTGCCTGCTCAGGCCATCACAAATTTATTATGGCCTGCATATTTAAACGGTATTTCTAATATATCAATCCGCTTCGCATAATGGGCGCCACTGCCAAGAAAACTTCGGAGACATCATGACGCTCAACAGAATCCTGGCCGCGTGCCTGGCCTCGGCAACCTTGTCCGCCCCGGCTTTGGCCGATACCTGGCCGTCCAAGCCCATTACCCTGGTCGTGCCGTTCTCGGCGGGCGGGCCGACCGACTTCATCGCCCGGCTGGTGGCCGAGCCGCTGGCGCGCGAGCTGGGGCAGCAGGTCATCGTGCAGAACAAGCCCGGCGCCAGCGGCAACGTGGGCTACCAGAGCGTGCTGAACGGGCCGGCCGACGGCTACACGCTGATGCACAACACGGTGGCCATGCAGGCCATCAACCCGCTGATGTATCCCAGCGCCAAGATGAATCCGCTGAAGGACTACGTGCCCGTCGGCACCACCGGCGCCATGCCCAATCTGCTGGTGGTGAATCCGGAGCGCACGCCCGTCAAGACGCTGGCCGAACTGGTCGAGCGCGGGCGCAACACGCCCAACGGCCTGAGCTACGCGACCTTCGGTCCGGGCAGCTCGCCGCACGTGTACGGCGCGTCGCTGCAGAAGCTGGCCGATTTCCAGGCGGTGGGCGTGGCCTACAAGGGCAGCGCCAATGCCGTGACCGACGTGATCGGCGGGCAGATCGATTTCCTGTTCGACAGCATGTCCACCAGCATCGGCCAGGTGCAGGGCGGCAGGCTCAAGGCCCTGGCCATCACGTCCGCCGAACGCTCGCCCTTGCTGCCGGACGTGCCGACGCTGAAGGAAGCCGGCTATCCCAGCCTGGACCTCAAATTCTGGTTCTCGCTGCAAACGCCCGCCGGCACGCCGGACGAGGCGGTGCAGAAGCTGCGCGCGGCGGTGGCCAAGGTGGTGGCGAGCGACGCCTACCGCAAGGCGATGCAGGAGCGCGGCGCCGAGGCGTTCCAGGTGGCGCCCGCGAACCTGGACGAATTCTTCAAGCACGAAACCGCCCAGTGGACGCAGGCCGCGAACACCATCGGGCTCAAGGCTGAACAATGAACATGGCTGCCGCTGACCGCATGACCCCGTTGAAGCACATCACCGTCCTGGACCTGAGCAAAGTCCTGGCCGGGCCGCTATGCGGGCAGTATCTGGGCGAGCTGGGCGCGCGCGTGATCAAGGTCGAGCCGGTGGGCACGGGCGACGATACGCGCGCCTGGCTGCCGCAGGATGGCGGCGAGTCCGCGACCTTCCTGGCGGTGAATCACAACAAGCGCAGCCTCGCCGTGGACCTGAAGACCGAAGCCGGACGCGCCGTCGTGCACCGCCTGGCGGCGCAGGCGGACGTGGTTCTGCAGGGTTTCGGGGGGAAGACCGCCGCGCGCCTGGGCGTGGACTACGACACGCTGAGCCGCATCAATCCCAAGCTGGTGTATTGCGAGATCTCCGGCTACGGCCGGGAAGGCCCGATGGGAGAGGAGCCGGGCTACGACGTCATGCTGCAGGCCTTCAGCGGCATGATCAGCACGATGGGCGAGCCTGGCGGGAGTTTCGCGCGCGCCAGCTTTTCGCCGGTGGACCTCGGAACCGGCTCGTTCGCGCTGAGCGGGATCCTGGCGGCGCTGCTGGAACGCAGCCAGACGGGCCAGGGGCAATACCTGGACGTGTCGCTGCTGGACACCTCGCTGGGGCTGATGTCCTACATGGCGCAGAACTACTGGCGCACGGGCAAGGTGCCGCGCCGCATGGGCACGGGCCATCCGGCGATGTGCCCCTACCAGGCGTTCCGCGCCGCCGACGGCGACCTGATGCTGGGTGTCGGAAACGATGCGCAATGGCAGCGTTTCTGCGCGGTGGCCGGCCTGCAGGCCTACGTGGACGCGCCGGAATTCGCCACCAACGCCGACCGCGTGCGCAACTTCGACGCCACTGTCGCGCTGGTGCAGTCGCGCATCGAAACGCGCACCGTGGCGCAATGGCTGGATACGCTCAAGCCGGCGGGCATTGCCTGCTCCGCCATCCATACCCTGGACCAGGCGCTGGCCCATCCCCAGGTTGCCGCGCGCGAACTCATCGTGACCACCCGGCACCCCGTCCTGGGCGAGGTGCAGAACGTGGGGCTGCCGGTGCGGTTCGGCCGCCAGCCGCGCCAGGCCGCGCTGCCGGCGCCCCTGCTGGGCGAACACAGCCGCGAGATCCTGGCCGGACTGGGGTATGCGGAGGCCGAGATCGAAGCCATGCTGGCCGAGGGCAGCGTCCAGGAAAACACCCGCAAAGGAGATCGGGAATGAAACACCTGCGCTATGAGGTCCGCGACCGGATCGCGGAGATCCACCTGTGCCACGCGCCGGTCAATGCGCTGGACGTGGACATGCTGGATGAATTGATCGCCGCGCTGAACCGGGCCAATGCGGATCCCGACGTGCGCGCCGTGCTGCTGGCCAGCGACCTGCCGGGGCGCTTCTGCGCCGGGCTGGACATGAAGAAGCTGCTGCAGAGCGCGCCGGCCCGCATACACGAACTGCTCACGAAGCTGTACGTCAAGCTGTACGACGCCCAGTTCGAGCTGACCAAGCCGTCGATCTCGGTGGTGTCCGGGGCCGTGCGGGGCGGCGGCATGACGGTGGCCGTCTCCAGCGACATGATCGTGGCGGCCGACACCGCCACGTTCGGCTATCCGGAGATCGACGTGGGCGTGCTGCCCGCCATCCACTACGTGCACCTGCCGGGCATCGTCGGCAAGCATCGGGCGTTCGATCTGTTGTTTACCGGCCGCACGTTCAGCGCGCAGGATGCGCACGCCATGGGCCTGGTGACGCGCCTGGCGCCCGCCGCCGAACTGCTGGAGCACGCCCGCGGCCTGGCGCGGTCGCTGGCGGACAAGCCGCCGCAGGTGCTGGCCCTGGGCCGGCGCGCCTTCGTGTACAGCAACGACAACGAATACCGGCGCCGGGTGGCCACGGCGGTGGAGGTGTTCTGCAACGCCGCGGCGACGCCGCAGGCGCGCGAAGGCTTGAGCGCTTTCGTGGAAAAGCGCGCGCCGGACTGGTCCGGCGCCAGCGCCGAGCGCTAGGCCCTACCGGCCGGCAAACCGGGGAGGGCGCTTTTCGCGGAAGGCCTGGACGCCTTCGGCGAAGTCCTCCCGGGCGGCGGATTGCAGGAAGCGCGCCGTTTCCTCGGCCAGCTGGGTTTCCAGCGTGGCATGCGCGGCCGAGCGCAACAGCGCCTTCGCGCCCGCGAGGCCGTGCGGCGCGTGGCCCGCAATCTCCTGCGCGTAGGCCAGCGCCGCCTCGGCGACCTCACCGGCCGGGGCGGTTCTGGTGAGGATGCCCCAGGCCAGCGCGTCGCCGGCCGTGAAGGCATCGTGCCGCAGCAGCAGATCCAGGGCGCGCTTGGGGCCCACGACGCGCGCGAGCCCGTGCGTCATGCCGGCGTCGGGCGTGGCGCCGAGCTTCAGGTAGGCCGTCATGAAGCGGGTGCCGGCATCGGCGATGGCGAGGTCGCAGGCCAGCACCAGCGACAGGCCGGCGCCGGCGGCGACGCCATGCGCCTGCGCCAGCCAGACCTTGTCCATGCGCGCGATCCGCGCGATGAAGTCGTTGAGGGGCGTGAACAGATCGGACAGCGTGGCGCGCACCGTGGCGGGATCGCCCGTGAACATGCCGATGTCGCCGCCGGCGCAGAAGGCCTTGCCCGCCGCGCGCAGCAGCACCACGCGCACCGCCTCGCGCGTTTCCAGCCATTGGGCGGCCCGCAGCAGGTCGCGGGCCATGGCCACGTCGATGGCGTTGAGCGCGTCCGCGCGGTTCAGCGTGACGGTGGCGAGTGCGCCGTCGGTTTCCAGCAGCAGCGTCTGGAAGACCGGAAGGTCCTGGGTCATGGCTAGTCTCCGTTTCGGGTAAATACCAACTGTCGATCCAAAAACCGCGATGCTATGGTCTGAACCGAGCGCTTGCTTGGTTTTTTTTGAGCACGCTTAGCGTAACGCATAGAACGAATTTCCGGCGCTGTACTGGCGTAGGTAAAGACAGGTTCGTTGCATCTCCTGCCTCGCGGGTTCGCCAGGTTCACCGTCGTAAAAAATGTCCGCCCCAGGCGGCTAGGCTTCGCAAAAATAATGCGGGGAGACAAATGGTGGATCAGTCCGACAGGCCTGCCTTGCTGGAGGCGGATGGGGTGACGCTGGCGTTCGGCGGGGTCAAGGCGCTGACCGGCGTCGGCTTTCGCGTGGCGCCCGGCTCCATCACCACGGTCATCGGCCCGAACGGCGCCGGCAAGACCTCGCTGTTCAACACCATCTCCGGCTTCTACAAGCCCGCGTCGGGACAGATCCGCTTCGAAGGCCGGGACATCACGCGAGTGGCCGCGCCCGAACGCGCCAGGCTGGGCCTGGCGCGCAGCTTCCAGAACATCGCGCTGTTCCGCGGCATGACGGTGCTGGACAACATCAAGCTGGGCCGCCACGCGCACCTGCGCACCAACGTGCTGGACGCGCTGCTCTACTTCGGGCGCGCGCGCCGCGAGGAAATGGCGCTGCGCGCGGATATCGAAGAACGCATCATCGATTTCCTGGAGATCGACCACATCCGCCACGCCCCAGTCGCGGCGCTGTCCTACGGCCTGCAGAAGCGCGTGGAGCTGGCGCGCGCGCTGGCGATGAACCCCAAGGTGCTGATGCTGGACGAGCCCGTCGCGGGCATGAACCGCGAAGAGACCGACGACATGGCGCGTTTCATCCTGGATGCGCGCTCCGAGTGGGGCGTGACGGTGCTGATGGTGGAGCACGACATGGGCATGGTGATGGACCTGTCCGACCACGTCGTGGTGCTGAACTTCGGGCAGGTCATCGCCGACGGCACGCCGTCCGAAGTGCAGGCCGATCCGGAAGTGATCAAGGCCTACCTGGGCGCCGGCGACGTGGGCGACCTGCGCCGCCGCCTGAGGGAGGCCGCCTAATGGATTGGCTGTTCCTCCTGGAGGTCACGCTGGCCGGACTGGGCAGCGGCGGGCTGTATGCGCTGGCCGCGCTGGCGTTCGTCATCGTGTACAAGGCGACGCGGGTGGTCAACATCGCCATCGGCGAGTTCCTGATGCTGGGCGCCTACGTGTTCTATGCCTTCGCGACCGGCATGGAGTGGCCGATCTGGCTGGCCATCGTGGGTGCGGTGGTGGTGTCCGGCGCGCTGGGCGCGGTGGTCGAGCGGCTGACGATACGGCCCATGCTGGGCGAGGCGCCGATCTCGGTGTTCATGATCACCGTGGGCCTGGCCTCCATCCTCGTGGGCGCGGTGGAACTCATCTGGACGGCCGACCAGCGCCGCCTGCCGGAATTCATGCCGCGCTCGCCCGTGATGGTGGGCGAGGCGTTCGTGGCGCCCAAGGTCTTCTACGGCTTCTGGGTCGCGGTGGTGCTGGCCTTGCTGGTGCTGGTGGTGTTCCGCTACTGGCGCGGCGGGGTGGCGCTGCGCGCCACGGCGTCGGACCAGGGCGCGGCCTATGCCATGGGCATCAACGTGCCGCGGGTATTTTCGCTGGCCTGGGTGACGGCGGGCGCGATCGCCGCGGTGTCGGGCGTGATCGTGGGCGCCATCGGCGGCATCTCTTCGTCCATGGGCGTGTTCGGCCTGTCGGTGCTGGTGGTGGTGATCGTGGGCGGGCTGGACAGCGTGGCCGGCGCCCTGGTCGGCGGCATCTTCATCGGGCTGCTGGAGGCCTGGGCCGGGGCCTACCTGGGCGGCGAGTACAAGCTGCTGGCCACTTTCGTCGTGCTGGTCGTGGTGCTGATGGCGCGGCCGTACGGCCTGTTCGGCACCCGTGAAATCGAGAGGCTCTGATCCATGCGCATCGCCACCGCCAAACAGACCTACCTGGCCGACGAGGCGCTCTTCGATACGCGCACCCAGCACCTGTGGCTGGCGCTGCTGGCGGCATCGCTGGTGCTTTTTCCCTTCATGGCGAATGCCTATTGGCTGTACCTGGCCTGCCTGGTGGCGATCAATATCGCCAGCGCCACGGGGCTGAACATCCTGACCGGCTATACGGGGCTGGTCAGCCTGGGGCAGGCCGCCTTCATGGGGCTGGGCGCCTACACCGTGGCAGTGATGGAGCTGCGCCTGGGCACGCCGGTCGCGGTCAACCTGCTGGGCGGCGGCGTGGTGGCGATGCTGGGCGGGCTGCTGGTCGGCATTCCTTCGCTGCGGGTCAAGGGGCTGTACCTGGCGATCGCCACCATCGCCGCCTCGTTCATTGCGCATTTCGTCTTCGCGAACTGGCAGTTCACCGGCGGCACCACGGGCCTGCAGGTGCCGCCCGCCCGCGTGCTGGGCATGGACCTGGATACCTCGTTCAAGATCTATTGGCTGATCGTGCCCGTGACCGCGCTGATGGTGCTGGGCGCCGCGAACCTGTTCCGCACGCGCATCGGCCGCGCCTTCATCGCCATCCGCGACCGCGACATTTCCGCCGAGGTGCTGGGCATCCGGCTGCTGCGCTACAAGCTGCTGTCGTTCGGGCTGTCGTCGTTCTACGCCGGCGTGGCGGGCGGCCTGTGGGCCTATTTCTTCCGGGTGGTCACGCCAGAGAGCTTCCCGCTCATCATGTCCATCTTCTTCCTGGCCGCCATCATCGTCGGCGGCATGGGCTCGATCCTCGGATCCATCCTGGGCGCCATCTTCATGACGATGGTGCCCGAGTTCCTCAAGCTGGTCGTCGGCTGGCTGCCCGTGGGCGGCGACGCGCTGCGGCTGATCTCGCCCGTGCGCACCATTGTTTTCGGCCTGCTGATCGTGGGCTTCTTGATCTTCGAGCCGCACGGGCTCGCGGAAATCTGGCGGCGAGTGCGCCGATTCTTTCACCTCTGGCCTTTCCGCACGTAGCGTTTCGCGCCCCGCGCGAGGACGGCCACCACCCACTAGACCCAGGAGACTAACCATGAAGCGCATCCGGATAGGCAGCGGTTTATCGAGGTTGTTGGCCCCGTTCGGCCTGGCGGCGGCATTGGCGGCGGCGCCCGCGGCGCAGGCGGCCGAGGACCTGGTGCTGGGCGGGTCGATTCCGCTGAGCGGCGTGTTCGCTTTCGCCGGCCAGGGGATACACGCGGGCATCACGGACTACGTGAAGATCGTCAACGACCAGGGCGGGGTGAAGGGGCGCAAGCTGCGCTACGTGCCGGAAGACACGGCCTACAAGGTGGACGCATCGGTGGCGGCGTTCAAGAAGATCACCAGCCAGAACAAGGTGAACTTCTATTACGGCGATTCGACGGGCTTCTCCAAGACCATCAACGCCGAGCTGAACCGCAGCGGAGACATCCTGATGACGGGCGCCTCGTTCGCGACCGAACTGAACGATCCCGCGAAGTATCCCGCGCAGTTCATGCTGGGGCCCGACTACACGGAAATGTTCGGCATCCTGTTGCGGTACATCGCCAAGGAGCAGCCGGGCGCGAAGGTGGCGTTCGTCTATTCGGACACGGAGTTCGGCCGCGACCCCATCGCCAGTTCGCGGGCGGTGGCCGAGAAGCTCGGGTTGAAGGTGGCCACTGAAATCATGACGCCGCCGGGCAGCGTGGATGTGTCCACCGAGGTGATCAAGTTGCGCCGCGCCGATCCGGATTTCACGATTTTCCACGGCTACGTGCTGGCGCCCATTCCCGAATTCGTGGGGCAGGGCAAGCGCATGGGCCTGAAGACCCGCTACATGGGCACGTTCTGGACCATGGACAACTCCACCGTGATGCAGATGGGCGAGGACGCCGAGGGCTTCATGGGCGTGATGCCTTACCGCTACTACTACGACACGGCCGCCGATGCGCCGATGCTGAAGAAGATCCGCGAAATGCGCCCGCAGTACCAGAGCACCGGCTACATGCAGGGTTTCCTGGCGGCCATGCTGTTCACCGAAGTCGCCAAGCGCACGCTGGACGCGGGCAAGGAACTGACCGCCGCCAATATGAAGGCCGCGCTGGACGGCATCAAGGACTTCGACACGGGCGGCCTGATCGGCGTGCCGATCAGCATCAAGGGCAATTCGATACCGGTGGGCCGGATCTATCGCGCCGACGTGAAGCAGAAGCAGATGGTGCCCGCTTCCGATTGGATCGTGCTCAAGTGAGGCCGACGTGAATCCGGGACAGGACGCGCGCGCGGGAGCCGGCGCCGGGGCGGCGCCGGCGGTGCTCGATATCAACAACATCGAAGTCGTCTACAACAAGGCGGTGCAGGTGCTGCGCGGCCTGTCCCTGTCGGTGCCGGCCGGCAGCATCGTCGCGCTGCTGGGCAGCAACGGGGCCGGCAAGTCCACCACGCTGAAGGCCGTGTCCGGCCTGCTGGACCTGGAGGACGGAGCCCTGGTGCGCGGGCAGATCGTGTTCGGCGGCGGCGACACCGCGGGCGTGAAGCCGCAGAACCTGGTCCGCTCGGGCCTGGCGCACGTCATGGAGGGGCGCAGGGTGTTCGAAGACCTGACCGTGGAAGAGAACCTGGTGGCGGCCACCTACGCGCTCACCGGCAGGCCCGGCGCGCGGGTGGATTTCGACCTGGTCTATGGCTATTTCCCGCGCCTGTACGAGCGGCGCCGCGGGCTGGCCGGCTATCTGTCGGGCGGCGAGCAGCAGATGCTGGCCATCGGCCGGGCGCTGATCGCGCAGCCCAAGCTGATGCTGCTGGACGAGCCCTCGCTGGGCCTGTCGCCGATGCTGGTCGAGAGCATTTTTTCCATCATCGCGCGCATCAACAGCGAGCAAGGGGTGTCGATGCTGCTGGTGGAGCAGAACGCCTCGGTGGCGCTGGCGGTGGCGCATTACGGATACATCATGGAGACCGGCAAGGTGGTGATCGACGGCTCGGCCGACCGGCTGGCGGCGGACCCGGACGTGCGCGAGTTCTACCTGGGCGTGGGCGGCACGGGCGAGGCCCGGGGCTTTCGCGACATCAAGCACTACAAGCGCCGCAAGCGCTGGCTCTCATGACGGACAAGCGCTCCCTTCCCGGTGGGCCGGACCCCGCAAACGCCTGGCCGGCGCTGACGCTGCCGCAGATGCTGCGCGAACAGGCGCGGCGCCAGCCGTCCGCCATCGCCATCCGGCAAAAGGACTTCGGCATCTGGAAACCGCTGTCGTGGGCGGAATACTGGCAGCGCGCCTGCCGCGTCGGGCTGGGGCTGCGCGCGTTGGGGCTGAGCGCCGGCGGGCGGGTGGCCATCGTGTCGGACAACCGCGTGGAATGGCTGCTGGCCCAGATGGGCGCGGGCGCGGTGGGCGGCGTGGCGGTGGGCGTCTATTCCACGAGCCCGGCGGAGGAAATGGGCTACGTGCTGGAGCACGCGGACGTCGAACTGGTGGTGTGCGAGGATCAGGAGCAGACCGATAAAGTGCTGCAGGTGGCGTCGCGCCTGCCGCTGCTGCGGCGCATCGTGATGATGGAAACCAAGGGCTTGCGTTCCTACTCGCCGCCGGACCGCGAGCGCATCGTGCCGTTCGCGCAGGTCGAGGCCGACGGCCGCGATCGCGAGGCCGCGGAGCTGGCGGCCTTGAATGCGGCGCTGGACTCGCAGGGGCTGGACGAAACCGGGCTGATGATCTACACGTCTGGCTCCACCGGCAAGCCCAAGGGCGCGATGCTGAGCTACCGCAATATGCGCGGCGTGGCGCCGGGCATTGCCGAACGGCTGTCGATGGATGCGGCCAGCGTGCATCTGTCGTACTTGCCGCTGTGCCACGTGGCCGAGCAGATGCTGTCGACCTTCGTGCCCATCTACCTGGGCGCGCAGGTGAATTTCGGCGAATCGATCCGGACCGTGCAGGAAGACCTGCGCGAGGTCGCGCCGACGATCTTCCTGGGCGTGCCGCGGATCTGGGAAAAGCTGCACGCGGCGATCTCCATCAAGATGCAGGAGGCCGGACGCGTGCAGCAGTGGCTGTACCGCAAGGCGCTGGCCGGCTGCGGGCCATTCCTGGAGAAGTCGCCGCGACAATACGGCGCGGGCGAACGGCTGACGTACTGGCTGTGGTACTGGCTGGTGCTGCGGGCGCTGCAGAATTTCATCGGCTTGCGGCGGGTGCGCGTGGCGATGACGGGCGCCGCGCCGATCCCGCCGGACGTGGTGCGCTACTTCCGCACGCTGGGCGTGCCGCTGGTGGAAGTCTACGGGCTGACCGAGTCGGCGGGGATGATCTTCGGGCAGCATCCGGACCGGGTGAAAGTGGGAACCGTGGGCGAGCCCATCCTGGGCGTGGAATGGCGCATGGGCGAGGCGGGCGAGCTGCAGGTGCGCGGCGAGATGGTGTTCCAGGGCTATTACAAGAACCCGGAGGCCACGGCCGATACGGTGCGCGACGGCTGGCTGCACACGGGCGACGTGGTGGCCGAGGACGGCGGGCGCGTGCGCATCGTGGATCGCCTCAAGGACATCATGATCACGGCGGGTGGCAAGAACTTGACGCCCTCCGAGATCGAGAACGCGGTCAAGGGCAGCCCCTACGTCAAGGAGTGCATCGTGATCGCGGACGGCCGGAAATACGTCTCGGCGCTGATCCAGCTGGAATTCGATACGGTGGGGAAGTGGGCGGAATCCCGGCGCATCGCATTCACGCATTTCCGGTCGCTGGCCGAATGCCCGCAGGTGCGCGAGCTGGTCCAGCAAGAGGTGGCGCGCGCCAACGCCGGGCTGGCCCCGGTGGCGCAGATCAAGCGCTTCCATCTGCTGACCAAGGAACTGGATCATGACGACGGCGAAGTGACCGCGACGATGAAGGTGCGGCGCGCCAGCATCTATCGCGCCTACGCCGACGAAATCGAAACGCTATACGTTGAGGAGACGACGGCATGAACGAGGCCGTGATCTTGGAGGCGGTGCGCACGCCCTTCGGGCGGCGCGGAGGATGGTGGGCGCAGACACGGCCGGACGCGCTGCTGGCCCAGGCGGTGGAGGGGCTGCTGGCGCGCGCCGGCCTGCCGGCGGACAAGGTCGAGGACCTGATCGCCGGCTGCGTCAGCCAGGCGGGCGAGCAGGGCGCCAATATCGGCCGGCTGGCCGCGATGCTGGCCGGGCTGCCGGAGAGCGTGCCCGGGGTGTCGTTGAACCGCATGTGCGGATCCAGCCAGCAGGCGGTCCATTTCGGCGCGCAGGCGATCGCCGCGGGCGACATGCGCTACGTGGTGGCGGGCGGCGTGGAAAGCATGAGCCGCGTGCCGATGTTCCTGGACGTGACGCTGGGGCAGGGCGAGTTCCGGGGATTCGACTCCCTGAACCCGGCGCTGCTGGAGCGCTATCCGCTCGTCCACCAGATCGAGAGCGCGGAACGGATTGCGGAGCATTGGGGGCTGTCGCAGTCCGAGATGGACCAATGGGCTCGCGAAAGCCATGCCCGCGCATGGGCCGCGGCCGACGCCGGGCTGCATGCCGAACTGCTGCCGGGGCCGTCGGCATCCGCGTGCCGCGACGAAGGCATCCGCGAAACCACGGACGCGGCCCGCATGGCGGCGATGGCGCCGGCCTTGCGGCCGCCAGGCCAGGGCGGCGTGACGGCCGCCAACGCCAGCCAGTTGGCCGACGGCGCGGCGGCGGTGCTGCTGGGCGACAGGGATACCGCGCTGGCCGACGGCTTGCGGCCGCGCGCGCGGTTCCTGGCGCGAGTCGTGGTCGGGTCGGACCCGGTGATGCAGCTGACCGGCGTCATTCCCGCCGCCCGCCAGGCGCTGGCGCGGGCGGGACTGGCGCTGGGCGATATCGACTGGATCGAAATCAACGAGGCGTTCGCCAGCGTGGTGCTGGCGTGGCAGCGCGAACTGGGCGCGAACCTGTCGCGCGTGAACCCCTGGGGCGGCGCGATCGCTCACGGGCATCCGCTGGGGGCGACGGGCGCGGGCCTGATGGGCAAGATGCTGGCGGGGCTGGAGGCCACCGAGGGCGAGCTGGGCATGCAACTGATGTGCATCGGCCACGGCATGGCGACCGCCACCATTATCCAAAGGCTGTGAGCCGCATGGGCAAGACCGGAACGGCCGCGATGCGGGACGACGGCGCCGATACGGAACGGCGCCGGGAACTGGTGCTGGAGGCGGGGCGGCTCTTCAGCAAGCACGGCTACGAACGCACCACGGTGCGCGAGCTGGCGCGGGCGGTGGGACTGCAGTCGGGCAGCCTGTTCCATCATTTCCGCAGCAAGGAAGAAATCCTGGTGGCGGTCATGAACAACGGCATCCAGGAAGTGATCGACCATGGGGAACGGGCGCTGGCCTGCTATGACGCGCCGGCGGACCGGCTGGCGGCGCTGTTCCGCGTCCACATGTGGAGCATGCTGCACGGGGCTGGCGGAGACGCGATGAATGCGCTGGTCTATGAGTGGCGCAGCCTGTCGGCGCCGAGCCAGGCGGTGGTGAAAGTGCTCAGCGACCGCTACGAGGCGATGTGGCAGTCCGTGGTGGCGGGGACGGTGGACGCGGGGCTGATCCAGGGCGATGCCCGCGTCATCAAGCGCTGCGTGCTGGGCGCGATGAACCTGACGGTGCAGTGGTACAAGCCGGGCGGGCGGCTGGCCCCCGCCGAGTTCATCGATGCAATGTTGCAGGCTTCGCTGCCGGCGTTGCCGGCGGGGGCGGGGAAGTGGCCGGTGTGATCCCGGGCGGGAATCAGCCGCGACGCTTGAGGAATGCGCCCACGGCGCAGGCAATCGCCAAGGCCAGCAGCGAGCCGGACACGGGCAGCAGGAAATCCGCTTCGCCGTGATAGCCGCTGCCGGTGACGCCGCCGGCCACGCTGCCCATCCACAGTACGGCGGTCAGCAGCGCGGCGACGGCCGAGATCGCGGCCGCGATGCACAGGGCCACGAAGGCCGGCCGGCGCGGCCGCGCCGGGGCGTACGAGGCGCCTGGCTGGACGCTGCGGGGCTGCTTGATCCAGTAGACCAGCCCCGCCACGACCAGCAGGAGCATCAGGATCTTGAAGATCATGACGCCCTCCGGTTATCAGTCTTCACGGCGCAGGTGCGGGAAGAGGATGACGTCGCGGATGCTGGGGCTGTCGGTCAGCAGCATGACCAGGCGGTCGATGCCGATGCCGCAGCCGCCCGTCGGGGGCATGCCGTATTCCAGGGCGCGGATGTAGTCCGCGTCGTAGAACATGGCTTCCTCGTCGCCGGCATCCTTGGCCTCGACCTGCGCGCGGAAGCGGTCGGCCTGGTCTTCGGGATCGTTCAGCTCGGAGAAGCCGTTGGCGATTTCGCGGCCGGTCATGAAGAGCTCGAAGCGCTCGGTGATGCCCTCGCGGGTATCCGAGGCGCGCGCCAGCGGGGAGACTTCCACCGGGTAGTCGATGATGTAGGTGGGGTTCCAAAGCTTGGCTTCGGCGGTTTCCTCGAACAGCGCCAGCTGCAACGCGCCCAGGCCGGCGCGCGACAGCACCGGGCCGTCGGCGTCGGCGCCCAGCTTCTTGAGTTCGGCGCGCACGAAGGCCGGATCGTCGAGTTGCGCCTGGGTGTAGCCCGGGGCGTACTTGAGAATGGCTTCGCAGATGGTCAGGCGGTCGAACGGCTTGGACAGGTCGAGTTCGCGCTCCTGGTAGGTGAGCACGGCGCTGCCCGTGGCCGAGATGGCGGCCTGGCGGATCAGTTCTTCGGTGAAGTCCATGAGCCAGCGGTATTCCGCGTAGGCCGCATAGAACTCCATCATCGTGAATTCGGGGTTGTGGCGCGGGCTGACGCCCTCGTTGCGGAAGTTGCGGTTGACTTCGAAGACGCGTTCGAAGCCGCCCACGATCAGGCGCTTGAGGTAGAGCTCGGGCGCGATGCGCAGGAACATTTCCATGTCCAGCGCATTGTGGTGCGTGACGAAGGGCTTGGCCGCGGCGCCGCCGGGGATCGGGTGCAGCATCGGGGTCTCGACTTCGAGGAAGCCGGCGTTCAGCATGAACTGGCGGATGCTGCCGATGGCCTTGCTGCGCGCCTCGAAGGTGCGGCGCGTGGCGTCCGTCATGATGAGGTCGACATAGCGCTGGCGGTAGCGCAGTTCCTGGTCGGCCACGCCGTGGAACTTGTCGGGCAGGGGGCGCAGCGACTTCGACAGCAGGCGCGCGCTGGCGGCGTGCACCGACAGTTCGCCCTTGTTGGTCTTGAAGACCGACCCTTCGATCGCGATGATGTCGCCGATGTCCCATTGCTTGAAGGCGGCGTAGCTGTCTTCGCCCAGGGTGCCGCGATCCAGGTAGATCTGGATGCGGCCGGTGCTGTCTTGCAGCGTGGCGAAGCTGGCCTTGCCCATGACTCGCTTGAGCATCATGCGGCCGGCGACCTTGACGGTGACGGGCGCGGCGGCCAGGGCTTCCTGCTCCTCGCCGTCGTACTTGTCGTGCAGGGCCGCGGCGCGGGCGTCGGGGACGAAGTCGTTGGGGTACGCGACCCCGGCTTCGCGCAGTTTGGACAGCTTGGCGCGCCGTTCGGCGATCAAGCGGTTTTCATCCTGGGCGGGGGCCGGAGCGGTCGAGTGGTCGGTCATGGTAGGGAAATCAGTCGTAATTGCGGATGTCGTCGATTTCGGTGGTGCCGAAATCTTCGCGATCCAGGTAGGCGAGGATGCGGGCGGCGACGTTGGCGGGCGCAGAGAGCTTGCCGGTCGCGTGGAAATCCTGGAACTTGGCCAGCGCCGGGAAGTTCTCCGGGTCGCTGGAGCGGATGGCGACCTGCATGTCGGTGTCGACGATGCCGGGGGCCAGCGAGACGACGCGCGCGCCGTCGGCGCCTTGTTCCTGCTTGACCACGCGCGTGTACATGTCGAGCGCGGCCTTGGTGGCGCAGTACACGCCCCAGCCAGCGTTGGGATTGCGGCCCGCGCCGGAGGAGATGTTGAGCACGCGGCGATCGGCGTCCAGGTCCTGCACGGCGGCCAGGAAGCGGGCGCTGAGCAGCATCACGGCGGAGACGTTCAGGTTGAAGGCGGAGGCGATGGCCGCGCCGTCGGTGAGCGCGCTGGTGCCGAGGATGGGGTGCACCGTGCCGGCATTGTTGATCAGCAGGTAGCGTTTCGCGTCGCGCGGCAGCGAGGCGCAGATGCGCTCGGCGGCCGCTTCGGCCGATTTCAGGTCCGAGAGGTCCACGGACAGCTGTTCCAGCTGCGCGTCCTGGGCGCGGGCGTAGGCGGCCAGTTCGGGATCTTCGCGCCGTGCCAGCGTGATCAGGCGCGTGCCCGGCTTGGCCAGGCCCCGGGCCATGGCGGCGCCGATGCCGCGCGAGGCGCCGGTCAGGATTGCGATGGTGTCGGACATTCGTGAACCTCTGGGTACGTTGAAGGGGAGTGTCGCGAAACTCAGATGCCTTGCTTGAGGCTGGCCTGGATGAAGGGATCCAGGTCGCCGTCCAGCACTTTCTGGGTGTTGGAGATTTCGACGTTCGTGCGCAGGTCCTTGATGCGGCTCTGGTCCAGCACGTAGGAACGGATCTGGTGGCCCCAGCCCACGTCGGTCTTGGAATCTTCCAGCTTCTGCTGCTCGGCCATGCGGTTGCGCATTTCCAGCTCGTAGAGCTTGGATTTCAGCATCTGCATGGCTTCGGCGCGGTTGCGGTGCTGCGAACGGTCGTTCTGGCACTGGACCACGATGCCGGTGGGCATGTGGGTCAGGCGAACCGCGGAGTCGGTCTTGTTGATGTGCTGGCCGCCGGCGCCGCTGGCGCGGTAGGTGTCCACGCGCAGGTCGGCGGGGTTCACTTCGACTTCGAAGGAATCGTCGACTTCAGGGTAGACGAACACGCTGGCGAACGAGGTGTGGCGGCCGCCGGAGGAATCGAAGGGGCTCTTGCGCACCAGGCGGTGCACGCCGGTTTCCGTGCGCAGGTAGCCGAAGGCGTATTCGCCTTCGAGCTTGATGGTGGCGGACTTGATGCCGGCGACTTCGCCTTCGGATTCTTCCAGCACTTCGGCCTTGAAGCCCTTGCGCTCGGCGTACTTGAGGTACTGGCGCAGCAGCATGGAGGCCCAATCCTGCGCTTCCGTGCCGCCGGCGCCGGCCTGGATGTCCAGGAAGCAGTTCAGCGGGTCGGCGGGGTTGGAGAACATGCGGCGGAACTCCAGCCCTTCCAGCTTCTCCTGGAAGGCGTCGGCATCGTGCTCGATGGATTCCAGCGTGGCGTCGTCGTCGTCGGCGGCGGCCAGTTCGAACAGTTCGTTGGCGTCGCCCAGGCCGGCGCCCAGCGCGGAGAGCGTCTCGACGACGTCTTCCAGGGCTTTCTTCTCGCGGCCCAGGTCCTGGGCGTGCTTGGGGTCGTTCCAGACCGCCGGGTCTTCGAGCTCGGCGTTTACGACGTGCAGGCGTTCAGATTTGGCATCGTAGTCAAAGATACCTCCGTAGAGCCTGTTCGCGCTCCGCGTAGTCGGCGAGGCGGGCTGCGAGCTGGTTCTGACGTTCGGCTTCCATGATTGATCCTGTCTTGATGACTTTTGTGCGAAACCTGGCATTTTACCGCGCTTGTTCGCGGTTCGTGGGCCGATATCGCCATTGGGGGGGACGGATCTGTTCTAAGGGTTTGCTTGGCTAGGGGAAAGTTGTTCAGTTTTTTGTCAACCCTGCGGTTCTAGCCTGCGGGTATCGGATGCGGCTCCCTATCCGGGGCCGCGGACCGTGACCGCGCCGGCTGCCGCCGGCCCTATCCCGTCAGAGGAATGGAGGCATAGATGGAAAATACGATGGCCCCCGGGGTCTCGCCGGCGATCCCGGCGACTGAGGAGGACCGGATCTACCGGAAGGTGGGCTGGCGGCTGGTGCCGCTGTTGGTGGTGTGCTACGTCGTGGCCTATCTGGACCGCGTGAACGTGGGCTTCGCCAAGCTGCAGATGCTGCAGGAGCTTCAGTTCAGCGAGACGGTGTATGGGCTGGGCGCGGGCATTTTCTTCATCGGCTATTTCCTGTTCGAGATTCCCAGCAACATCATTCTGCACAAGGTGGGCGCTCGGATCTGGATCGCGCGGATCATGATTACGTGGGGGATTATCTCCGCGTGCATGATGTTCGTGTCCAGCGTGCCGATGTTCTATGCGCTGCGTTTCTTGCTGGGCGCGGCGGAGGCGGGGTTTTTCCCGGGCATCATCCTGTACCTGACCTATTGGTATCCGGCGGCGCGCCGGGGGCGCATTACGACGTTCTTCATGACGGCGGTGCCGATGTCGGGGCTGATCGGCGGGCCGATCTCGGGCTGGATCATGAGCACGTTCCATGGCGACCATGGATTGTCGGGCTGGCAGTGGCTGTTTCTGCTGGAGGGCATTCCGTCGGTGGTGATCGGGGTGCTGGTGCTGATCTATCTGGACGACCGGATCAACCGGGCGAAGTGGCTGACGGCGAGCGAGAAGGCGGTGCTGATCCGCAATATCGCCGCGGAGGAACAGCAGAAGGAGGATCCGCCGATCCGAGCGGCGCTGACGAAGCCGCGGGTGTGGGCGATGGCGCTGATCTATTTTTCGTTCGTGATGGGGCTGTACGGGGTCGGGTTCTGGATGCCGACGCTGATCAAGAGCACGGGGGTGCAGAGTCCGCTGGCGATCGGGCTGCTGACGGCGGTGCCGAATCTGTTCGCGGTGATCGGGATGATCCTGATTTCTCGCAATTCGGACCGGCACCGGGAACGCCGCTGGCACGTCGCGCTGCCGGCGTTGTTCGGGGCGCTGGGGCTGCTGTTTTCGGCGATCTGGAGCGGCAGTACGGTGCTGGCGATTTTGGCGCTGACGGTGGCGAATATCGGGATTTGCACGGTGCTGCCGTTGTTCTGGAGCCTGCCGACGGCGTTGCTGGGCGGGACGGCGGCTGCGGCGGGGATTGCGCTGATCAATTCGGTGGGGAATCTGGCGGGGTTCGTCAGTCCTTACTTGGTGGGTTGGCTGAAGGATATGACTGGGACGACCAATACCGGGCTGTATATGTTGTCGGGGTGCCTGGTGGTGGGGGCGCTGGTGGCGTTGGCGCAGCCGGCCAAGTTGGTGAATAAGTAGTCGCTGCGGCGTTGTTCGGTGACGAGGGTGTCGGGGACCTTTCTGGGGTTTCTGACACCTTTTTCATTTGTGGGCGGTGTTTTTTTGCGGGAGACGGTTGGTTCTTTTTGCGGGAGAGGACGGGTTCTTTAGACGCCGTGCGCGTCGGGGGTGTGGGGTGCGCGGGTCAACGATTGCGGCCCGGAGCCTTCGCTCCGGGCTTCCCCTGCGTCATCCTCGTTGTCGCCTCCGGCGACTGCCTTCGGATTCCCTTGGGCTTATCGACTCCCCGCGCACCCCACACCCCCGACGCGCACGGCTCCGACAGCTCGGATTGCCCGGTCGCTGGGGAGGGCGGGGTTCTTTTGGTTCTTGCCGCGTGTGGTGGCCGGATGGAAGGTCTTGCGGGGCTCGCCCCAGGTCGGCCGCGCGGGCGGCCTGCTGGGGCGTCGGGGTGTCTTGTGGGCGGGGCGTGGGGGCAGCCCCCTCGGGGGGCAGCTAGCGCGTGAAGCGCGCGCGGCGTGGGGGCAACCGCCCCGCCGCCGGGCCGCCCCAAGGCGGGGCAGCCCCCTCGGGGGGCAGCTAGCGCGCGAAGCGCGCGCGGCGTGGGGGCAACACTACCCCGCGTGCTCGATGACCAACTGCACCGACACCATGCCGTTCCAGACGTTCTGCTCCAGTCGGTAGGCGGCCTGGATGTGTTCGGGCAGGGATTGGTCGTGGCCGAACCAGATGGCGTCGAAGCGTTGGTGGCCGCGTTCCAGCGATAGCTTCAAGTGCTTCTCGCCGACCAGGCGCTGGTTGCGGACGGTGAATTCGTCGAGGAACAGGGGGGCGGCGAAGCCGGCGCCCCAGACTTGCTGTTGCAGCATGCCGGCGACGTCGGCGTTGGCATAGCCGGATTCGAGGGAGCCGTCCGTTTCGATGACGGGCTCGAAGGAGTCGCGTCCGGTCAGTTCGCGGACGGCGGCGTCGAAGGCGGGGGCGAAGGCGGCGAAGTCTGCCTTGCCCAGGGTCAGGCCGGCCGCCATGGCGTGGCCGCCGAATTTGCGGATGAGGTTGGGGTGGCGCTTGGAGACGAGGTCCAGCGCGTCGCGCAGGTGCACGTCGGGGATCGAGCGGCCGGAGCCGCGGATTTCATCGTCGCCGGCGGGGGCGAAGGCCAGCGTGGGGCGCCAGAATTTTTCTTTGAGGCGGGAGGCGACGAGGCCGACGACGCCCTGGTGCCAGCCGGGGTCGAAGACGCAGACGGTGGCGCCGGCGGCGGCGTCGGGCGCTTCCATGGCGGCGAGCGCCTGTTCGCGCATTTCGGCTTCGATGCTGCGGCGTTCGCGGTTGATGTTGTCGAGTTCGCGCGCCATTTCGAGGGCCTGGGCCTCGTCGTCGGTGGTGAGGCAGGCGATGCCGAGGCTCATGTCGGCCAGGCGGCCGGCGGCGTTGATGCGGGGGCCGAGGGCGAAGCCGAGGTCGAAGCCGTTGGCGCTGCGCGGTTCGCGGCCGGCGACGGCGAAGAGCGCGCGCAGGCCGGGTTGCAGGCGGCCGGCGCGCATGCGTTGCAGGCCCTGGGTGACGAGCAGGCGGTTGTTGGCGTCGAGTTTGACGACGTCGGCGACGGTGCCCAGGGCGACCAGGTCGGACAGCGCGTCCAGGCGGGGGCCGCCGTCGGGGGCGTAGACGCCGCGCCGGCGCAGTTCGGCGCGCAGGGCGAGCATCATGTAGAAGATGACGCCCACGCCGGCCAGGTTCTTGGACGGAAAGCCGCAGCCGGGCTGGTTGGGGTTCACGATGGCCAGCGCCTGGGGCAGGGTGTCGCCCGGGAGGTGGTGGTCGGTGATCACGACGCCGATGCCGGCGGCGTTGGCGGCGTCCACGCCGTCCACGCTGGCGATGCCGTTGTCGACGGTGATGATGATGTCGGGCTTGCCGGCGCGGTGCCTGCAGGCCAGTTCCACCACGGCGGGCGAGAGACCGTAGCCGGTTTCGAAGCGGTTGGGGACCAGGAAGTCGACGTCGGCGCCCATGGCGGACAAGGCCCGCAGCCCGACGGCGCAGGCGGTGGCGCCGTCGCAGTCGTAGTCGGCGACGATCAGCAGTTTTTTGCCCGCCTGGATGGCGTCGGCCAGCACGCCGGCGGCATGGGCCGAGTGGGTGAGGCCGGCGGGGGGCAGGAGGGAGGGCCAGGCCAGGCGGGTCTGGTCGGGATGGGTGACCCCGCGGGCGGCCCACAGGCGGGCGAGCAAGGGATGGATGCCCGAGGCTTCGAGGACGCGGCAGGCGTCCAGGTCGGACGGACGGACAGTCAAGCGGGGTGAGACCACCAGGCGCTCCAGTTCTTTTTGGGGGCGGGCAGCAAGCCGAGCAGGCCCCCGCGCGGTTTGAGGGTAAGGGCGACCTTGCGGTCGTCGCCCAGCAGCAGCAGGTCGACGGGCGCCTCGGGCAGGCCGTTCTTGCCGGCGAGGGGGCGCAGGCGCCGGGTGTCCAGGATGGCGAGGGCGTCGAGCCAGGCGGCCCAGTCGCCGTTGCGCCCGGGGGCTTCCAGTTCGGCGAATACGCGTTCGGCGCCGGGCGCGGCGGCGTTCCAGGGCGAGCCGCCGCCGTACAGCCACAGGGCATTGACGGGGGGCAGGCCGCGGGCGGCGCGCGCCTCGTTGACGGGGTGGTCGTGCCACGCCATCTGTATTTCGTTGAGCAGCCGGCGCCAGGGGCGGGTCTGGGCGTCCTGGCGCCACCAGTCGTTCAGGCGCTGCCCGGCCACCGCCAGGGGGCTGGCGGTCTGGGGGCGCAGGCCCTCGGGCAGGCGCAAGCGCCAGCGTTCGGGCGACAGGGGGGCGACGGCGAAGCCCGTGTCCTCGAAGAGGGGGCGGGCGGTTTCCAGCAGGGCGGCGGTTTCCTCGGCGCGCAGGTCCATCATGCCGGGGTCCAGCAGGGTGGCCTGGTCGGTGCCCAGCGCCAGGTGGACCAGTTCGGCCAGCCAGACGGGTTCGCCGCCCGCGGCCGGCGCGCCGGCCAGCAGGGGGCCGAGGCCGGCGCCCTGCAGCAGGCCGGCTTCGGGCGCATAGCCCGCCCGGGCCAGCTGCCAGGACTCGAAGGCGGTGCAGCCGTGGGCGCGCAGGTCGTAGGCCTCGGGCCGGGCGGCGCCGGCCCGCAGCCAGGCGTGCAGGGTGGGAGCGCGCTCGGGCAGGAGCTTGGCCAGCTCCGAGGCGACGGGGAGGGCGGGCAAGGCGCCCGGGATGACGATCAGCATGGCCGGGATTGTAGTCCCCGAGGACGGGGGAACTAAGCGGCCCCGATACTGCCATAGCTGAACACGCCCGTCCGGGCCTGTCGGCCGCGAACGCAGCGCGCGGGCAGGCGGCGGGCGGGCCCGCCCGCCGCGGGGCGTCCCCCCGCCCGTTAATGCCATAATGCGCACGTGCTGAAAATACCCTACGAACTATGGATAGGCGCCCGCTATGCCGGGCTGGCCCGAATCCGCCAGCGACGCGGGCGCCGCGATCGCTTCATCTCCTTCATCGCCGCCAGTTCCATGGCGGGCATCGCGCTGGGCGTAGCCGCCCTGATCGTCGTGCTGTCCGTCATGAATGGTTTCCAGAAGGAAGTGCGCGACCGCATGCTGTCGGTGCTGCCGCACATCGAGCTCTATATCCCCGGCGCGGTGCCGGAGCGGGTGCTGGAGCAATGGCAGCAGTTCGCCGCGGCCGCCGAGAAGAACACCGCGGTCAAGGCCGGCGCGCCGTTCGTGGCGGCGCAGGGCATGCTGGTGCGCGGGCAGGCCCTGCGGGGCGTGCAGGTGCGCGGCATCGATCCGCAGTCCGAGGGCAAGGTGTCGGATCTGCCCAGGCAAATGGTTTCGGGCCGGCTCACGGACCTGAAGCCGGGCAGCTTCGGCGTGGTGCTGGGCAACGAGCTGGCCGACGGCATGGGCGTGAAGGTGGGCGATACGCTGCTGATGATGGCGCCGCAAGGCTCGATCAGCCCGGCGGGCTTTACGCCGCGCATGCGCCAGTTCACCGTGGTGGGCGTTTTTTCTTCCGGCCACTATGAATACGATTCTTCGCTGGCGTTCGTCGACGACGAGGACGCGGCGCGCGTGTTCCGCGACAGCGGCACCGCCGGGGTGCGGCTGCGCATCGCGGATATGCAGAAGGCGCCGGAAGTGGCGGCCGAGTTGCAGCAGGTGCTGCCGCCCTATGTGACGGCCAGCGATTGGTCGCGCAACAACCGCACCTGGTTCGCGGCCGTGAAGACCGAAAAGCGCATGATGTTCCTGATCCTGGCGCTGATCGTGGCGGTGGCGGCGTTCAACCTGCTGTCGTCGCTGGTCATGGCCGTGAAGGACAAGCAGTCCGACATCGCCATCCTGCGCACGCTGGGCGCGGGCCCGCGCGAGATCGCCCGCATCTTCCTGGTGCAGGGCGCGCTGATCGGCGTGATCGGCACGCTGCTGGGCGTGGCCGGGGGCATCGTCATCGCCTACAACGTGGACGTGATCGTGCCGTTCATCGAGGGCCTGCTCGGCGTGCATTTCCTGCCGCGCGAGGTCTATTTCATCAGCGCCTTGCCGTCGGATCCGCAGGTGGGCGACATCGTCACCATCGGCCTGACTTCCCTGGTGCTGTCGCTGCTGGCGACCCTGTATCCCAGCTGGCGCGCCTCGCGCCTGCAACCCGCCCAGGTGCTGCGCCATGACTGACAACCTCACTCCCGCGCTGCAGGCCGACAACATCGTCAAGGTCTACGACGAAGGCCCCGCGCGCATCGAAGTGCTCAGCAACGTCAGCCTGTCGGTGGCGCGCGGCGAGATGGTCGCCATCGTGGGCGCCTCCGGTTCCGGCAAGAGCACGCTGCTGCACATCCTGGGCCTGCTGGACGTGCCGACCAGCGGCTCGGTGTCGGTGGACGGCCAATTGGCGGTGGGCCTGTCCGAGAGCCGCAAGAGCGCGGTGCGCAACCGCAGCCTGGGCTTCGTTTATCAGTTCCACCACCTGCTGCCGGAGTTTTCGGCGCTGGACAACGTGGCGATGCCGCTGATCGTGCGCCGCGAGAACCGCGACCGCGCCCGGGCGGCCGCCCGCGAGGTGCTGGGCCTGGTGGGCCTGTCGGCCCGTGAAGGCCATTTTCCGGGGCAGCTTTCCGGCGGCGAGCGGCAGCGCGTGGCGCTGGCGCGCGCGCTGGTGACGCGGCCGGCCTGCGTGCTGGCCGACGAGCCCACCGGCAACCTGGACCGCCACACCGCGCACATCATGTTCGAGCTGCTGACGCAGGTGAACCGCGAGTCGGGCACGGCATTCGCCATCGTCACGCACGACCCGGAACTGGCCGCCCGCGCCGACCGCCAATTGCTCATGGAAAACGGCCGCCTGGTTTCGGGTTGAGCGGGCCGGGTGGATAATCGGGGCAAGGAGGCCGCGCCCATGCTGATCGACACCCATTGCCACCTGGATGCCGCCGAGTTCGACGCCGACCGCGACCAGGTGGCCGACGATGCCTGCGAGGCCGGCGTCGGGTCCATCGTGATCCCCGCCGTCGAACGCGCCAATTTTCCCATCGTGCGGGAGCTTGCCGGCCGGGTCGCCGGCGGCGCCTACGCGCTGGGCATCCATCCTCTCTACGTGCAGCGCGCCGACGACGCGGACCTGGACGCGCTGCGCGCGGCCATCGGGCAGTCGCTGGGCGATCCCCGCTTCGTCGCCATCGGCGAGATCGGCCTGGATTTCTTCGTGCCCGAGATCGCCTCGGGCGAGCCGCGCGAGCGCCAGGAGCGTTTCTACGCCGCGCAGCTGGCGATGGCGGCCGAGTTCGGCCTGCCGGTGCTGCTGCATGTGCGCAAGTCGCAGGACATTCTGTTGAAGTATCTGCGCCGCCATCCGCGCATCGGCGGCATCGCTCATGCCTTCAACGGCAGCGCGCAGCAGGCGCAGGCGTTCATCGAGCAGGGGTTCGCGCTGGGGCTGGGCGGGGCCATGACCTACGAGCGCGCGTTGCAGATCCGCCGCCACGCGGTAGAGGTGGACCTGGAGCACCTGGTGCTGGAAACCGACGCGCCGGACATTCCGCCCGCCTGGCTCCATCCGCCCGACCGGCGCAACCGCCCCGGCGAACTGGCGCGCATCGCCGAAGTGCTGGCTGAACTGCGGGGGCTTTCGCTCGCGCGGGTTGCGCATGCCACCTCGGCCAACGCCATGCGGGTGCTGCCGCGCCTGCCGGCGGCCATTCTGGCCGACGCCGACTGATCTCCGTCCCGTTTTTTTGACTGCGCGATAACGGAAGTTGTTGCGAGAATACGTCATTTTTCTCAGAATTGTCTGAAACCTTTGATTTAGCTGAATGAAACCTGACAAATAATTGAACGAATTAATAGGAATGAATATCATTGGCGTTCCCTAAAAGAACCCAATCGGCGCCTTGCGCCAACCGTCCGGAAAAGGGCGGTTTTCCTTGTCATTCCTATGCCCACACAGAAAAGCTTGAAAGGCTCCCGCCGCATCCGTTCCCCACATTGCCTGCCTGTCCGCCAGTTGCCGCTGGCGCTGGCCTTGGCCGCCGCAGGGGCCGCCCATGCGCAAAGCGAAGACACGATGGGCGTGGCTCAACTGGATACCGTCGTGGTGACCGCGTCCGGTTTCGAGCAGGAGATCAAGAACGCGCCGGCGTCCATTTCCGTCATCACCCGCGAACAGCTGGAAACCAAGCCCTTCCACAACCTGGCCGACGCCGTCGCCGATGTCGAAGGCGTGACGGTGGAGCGGGGCGGCAAGGCAGGCGGCATGAACATCAGCATCCGCGGCCTGCCCAGCGACTACACGCTGGTGCTGGTGGACGGCAAGCGCCTGAACCAGAACAGTTCCGGCGCGCGCCCCAACGGCTTCGGCGACGTGGACACGAACTTCATTCCCCCCATGGCGGCGATCGAGCGGATCGAAGTGGTGCGCGGCCCGATGTCGACCTTGTACGGCTCCGATGCGATGGGCGGCGTCATCAACATCATTACGCGCAAGGTTAGCCAGGAATGGACCGGGCAGGTCACGCTGGACGGCACGGCGCAAGGCGACAACCGCTACGGCAACAACTATGGATCGGCGTTCTACCTGAGCGGCCCGCTGGTGACCGACAAGCTGGGCCTGACCCTGCGCGGCGGGCTGTACCGCCGCCTGAGCGCGCACGGCAGCTATCCGGCCAATCAGGCCGAGTCCGACAGCGGCAACTACACCGGCGACATCGCCAGCTTCAGCGGCCTGGGAGACAGCCTGCAGCGCAACGTCGGGCTGCGCCTGGCACTGACGCCCAACCGCAACCATGACCTCCTGTTCGACGTCGACAGCAACTGGCAGACCTATGACAACGCCAACGGCGAGCTGGGAACCCTGAACGACAGCGTGGCGCGCAACCGCCAGGGCGGGGGCTATGAGCCCGAAATGAAGTTCAACCGCCAGCGCTATGCGCTGACGCACCTGGGCCGCTACGCCGGCTCCATCAGTTCCGATACCAGCCTGGTGTACGACACCACGGAAACCATCGGGCGCACCAATCCCATGAACGCGCCGCGCCGTCCCACGGACGGCGACAAGCGCGACCTGGAATACGACAACTGGGTGTTCGACACCAAGTGGACCATGCCGCTGTTCAACGACCGCCACAATCTGACCATGGGCGGCCAATGGCGCGAACAGCATTTCAAGGACACGCTGGTATCGGCGCCGCTGGACATGAAGCAGTACCAGTGGGCCCTGTTCGCCGAAGACGAATGGCGCATCGTGGACGACCTGGCGCTCACCATGGGCGCGCGCTACGACCGCAACGAGCAGTTCGGCGGCAAATGGAGTCCCCGCGGCTATCTGGTGTGGAACGCCACGCCGGCGTGGACGTTCAAGGGCGGCGTGAGCAAGGGCTACAAGACGCCCGACATCAACCTCATGACCGACGGCATCATCGGGCTGGGCGCGCAGGGCACCATGCCGCTGCTGGGCAATTCGCAGCTCAAGCCCGAAAGCAGCACCTCGTCCGAACTGGGCGTGCTGTTCGACGACGGCGCGGGGCTGACCGGCAACCTGACCGCCTTCCACACCAAGTTCAAGGACAAGATCGACAGCCAGAACGTGCCCAATTGCCTGGCGGCGGGCGGCCCCGCGCCGGGGTGCCTGGACCTGGGCGTGTGGGAGCGCAACGGCGTGCCGGTCGCCAATTTCTCGCAGCGGGTCAACGTGGATTCGGCCACCATCAAGGGCTTTGAATTCGGCGGCCGCGTGCCGCTGTACGCCGGCTGGTCCTTCAACGCCAACTACACGCTGACCGCAAGCGAAGTGACCTCGGGCGCCAAGCAGGGGCAGCCGCTGGGCTCGCAGCCCAGGCACGCCCTGAACCTGGGCCTGAACTGGAAGATCAACGACCAGTTCAACACCTGGGTGCGCGGCGAGTACCGCGCCAAGCAGTTCAACGACATGAACTGGGAAAAGGAGCAGGTGTTCTACAGCCCGTACTGGCTGGCCAGCCTGGGCGGTTCCTACGCGGTCAACAAGAACGTGACCTTGTCGGCATCGGTGCTCAACCTGTTCGACAAGAACTTCGTGGACTACGGCCCGACGAAGACCGGCACGTCGGCGCCGGCGGCCAATGCCAACTGGTCGAACTCCTACCGGCAGGTGCTGGAAGGCCGCCGCCTGTGGGTGTCGGCGAACATCACGTTCTGATGGCGGTGAGCGCCCGGCTCCGGCCGGGCGCCGTGATGGAAACGCACCGCGAAAAGTAGTAACGTACGTAATTATCTGGTGCGTACCGTATGTCTGCCACTGCCAAGTCCGATCGAGTTCCGCCGCAGTCCGCGGCCCAGGCGTCATCGTTCGATCCGTTCGAACAGGCCATGCGCGACTTGTCGCGGAGGCTGGGCCCGGATAGTGGCAATCCGTTGCAGCAGGCCGTCCTGTCGCGCCTGCTGCAGCACACGGCCTTGCGGCTGACGGATGCGCTGGATGCGCCATTGCGGCCGCATGGCCTGAATTCCACCCTGTGGACGGCGCTGGTGGTCATCTACAGCAGCCAGGACCACGAGCTGATGCCCTCGGCGCTCAGCGTTTTCATGAATTCATCGCGCACCAACATCACGCGCGTCTCCAGAGAACTGACGAAACAGGGCTTCGTGCGGCGGATCGCCAGCGCGCATGACGGCCGCCAGGTGCTGCTGCAACTGACCGGCAAGGGGCGGCGCTTCGTCGAAGACCACCTGCCGCTGCGCCGCGCCCAGATGACCCGCATCTTCGCGGCGTTCGACGCCGCCGAACTGGAGCAGTTCGAGGCGCTGGCGCGCAAGCTGTTGCGGGCGGCCGAATAGGATCCGGGCCGCCGCGCCATCATGACCGCCGACCTTCCCGTCCGGCCCGCTCCCGCGCCGTCCCGCCGGCTGATGATCACGGTGTCCATCATGATGGCCACGATCATGCAGACCCTGGACAGCACCATCGCCAACGTCGCGCTGCCGCATATGGCGGGCGGCCTGTCCGCATCGCAAAGCCAGATTACCTGGGTGCTCACGTCCTACATCGTGGCCGCGGCGATCGCCACGCCCGTCACCGGCTGGCTGACGGGGCGCTATGGGCGTTCGCGGATATTCCTGGTCGCCATCGCCGGCTTCACGGTCATGTCGCTGCTGTGCGGCGCCGCGGCGAACCTGGCGGAGATCGTCGTCGCCCGCCTGCTGCAAGGCGCGTTCGGCGCGGCGCTCGTCCCCTTGTCGCAGTCGGTCATGCTGGACATCAATCCTCCCGAACGCCATGCGCGCGCCATGGCGACGTGGGGGATGGGGGTCATGCTGGGGCCCATCCTGGGCCCGACCCTGGGCGGCTGGCTGACCGACAACATGAGCTGGCGCTGGGTGTTCCTGATCAACCTGCCGGTCGGCCTCCTGTCTTTCGCGGGAGTCTGGTTCTATCTGCGCGACGAGGGCGCGGCGCGCAAATCGGGTTTCGACTGGTTCGGCTTCGCGACGCTGGCCATCTTCGTGGGCATGCTGCAGCTGGTGCTGGACCGGGGAGACCAGGTCGACTGGTTCGAATCCATCGAGATCCGCATCTATGCCGCCTGCGCCGCCATCGCGCTGATCTACTTCATCATCCACACGGCCACCGTCGGCGCGGCCTCGTTCTTGAACGTCAATTTGTTGCGCGACCGCAATTTCGTCACCGGCACGGCATTCTATTTCGTGGTGGGACTGTTGCTGTACGCCACCCGGGCGCTGCTGCCGCCGATGTTGCAGACATTGCTGGGCTACCCGGTCGTCACGACGGGGCTGGTCACCGCGCCCAGCGGCTTGGGCACCATGGTGGCGATGCTGGTCGCCGGCCGCGTCGTCGGGAAGCTGGATGAACGGCTCATCATCGGATTGGGCCTGGGGCTGACTGCGCTGTCCTTGTGGCAGATGGCCAATTTTTCGCCGGAAATCACGGATTGGGGCGTCGCATGGCCGGGGTTCGTCCAGGGGCTGGGCCTGGGTTTCACCTCGGTTCCGCTGACCACGCTGACCTTCTCCACGCTGGACCGGGCGCTGCGGCCGGAAGGAACCGCGATCTTCAGCCTGTCGCGCAACATGGGGAGCAGCATCGGAATATCCACCATGCAGGCGCTATTGACCCGCAATACCGTGATGATGCACAGCTCATTGGCGGCCTACGTGACGGCGGGCGCTTTGCAGGCGCGTCCGGATGGCTTCGACAAAGTATTCGACCTGGGCACGCGGGCGGGCCTGGCTGGCCTGGATGCGGTATTGCAGAACCAGGCGGCGTTCGTCGCGTATCTCGACGACTATCGCTTGATGATGTGGCTGACGCTGGCCACGTTGCCGTGCCTGCTGCTGATGCGGGTGCGCAAGCGGAACGCGGCCGCGCCGCAAGAGGAACTGCCGCACATCGCGGCGGAATAGGGGCGTTTCCCCCGCGGCTCAGTCGGGCAGCCGGGGTAGTTCCAGCCTCACGCTCAATCCCTGGGGCGACATATTGCGCGCCGACATGCGGCCTTTGTGCGCGGCCACGGCGGCGTGCGCGATGGACAGGCCCAGGCCGGCGCCGCTGCCCGGCTTGCGGGCGCCGGAGGCGGTCCGGTAGAAGGGCTCGAACAGGGATTCCAGTTCTTCGTGGGCCACGCCCGGCCCTCGGTCTTCGATTTCCAGGCAGGCCTCGCGCGCGCTGACCAGCAGGCGCACGCGGATGGCGCTGTGCGCGGGGGCGAAGCGCAGGGCGTTGCGCAGCACGTTTTCGATGGCGCTGGCGAGGCTGCAGCGGTCGCCCACCAGCGGCACCGGCGGGTGCGGGTCCCAGGCGATGCGGATCTGCCGCCCGCTCGCTTCGTAGCGGGCATCCTCGACCACGGCGGACACGATCTCGGCCAGGTCCAGCGTGTCGGTGGGCACGGGCAGGGCGCCCAGGCGCGCCAGCCGCAGCGTGTTGCCGACCAGCGAATCCAGCCGCTCGCATTCGCGTTCGATGCGGTCGAGCTGCAGGTCCTGGCGCTCGTCCTTGCGCCGCGCCAGTTCGGCCGCCAGCCGCAGCCGGGCCAGGGGCGAGCGCAGTTCGTGGGCGATGTTGTGCAGCAGCTGTTCGCGAGTGTCGACCAGGGCCTTGAGGCGGTCCGCCATGGCGTTGAAGTCGCGCGCGAGCAGGCCGAGCTCGTCCTTGCGGCGGGCCAGCTTCGCCGGCGTGTGCGCGCCCAGCCGCCCGGCCGACAAGGCGTGGGTGGCCTGGCGCAGTTGCGCCAGCGGCGCGGTGACGTGGCGGGTCAGGGCCCAGCAGAAGGGCGCGGTCACGGCCAGCGCGAACAGCAGCAGCGCCAGCGCCACGGGCGAGAGCGCCAGCACTTCCCAATGCGAGGAATCGAAGGGCAGGAACAGCATCAGCAGTTCGGTGTCGTCCGGCAGCGCGAGCCACTGCGGCTCCCACCAGGAGACCCGTTCGCCGGCCGGTTCGGCGGGCGCGTAATCGGCCTGCGGCGGGCGGCCGGGCGCGGCGCGGTACGAGCTCAGCCAATCGTGCATGCGGGTGGGCAGCCGCCGGCCCAGGATGTCGGCGTCCTGGGCGTCCATGATGTAGATCTTCAGGGCCGAATAGCGCTGGTCCATGGCCTGGACCCAGCGCGCCAGGCCTTCCTCGCCCTGGGTGCGCGCGATCTGCGCGGCGTCGCGCGTGAGGCTGGCGGGGTTCAGGCCGTCGAGCGAATTGAAGCGGTACCAGGCGACCGCGGCGGTCAGCATCATCCCGCAGACGAGGATGATGGCCATGGCGCTCCAGAAGGTCAGGAAGGCGCGCCAGAAGAGCGAGCGGGTGGGCAGCCAGGCCATCAGGCGCCGCCGGCCAGCACGTAGCCCAGGCCGCGCAGGTTGCGGATGGACAGCGCCTCCGCGCCGGTGTCCAGGCGCAGTTTCTTGCGCAGGGCGCTTATGTGGGTGTCGATGCTGCGGTCGTACCGGTCGGGCTTGCGGCCCAGCGCGTACAGGCCTATCTGGTCGCGCCCGATAACCTGCCCCGGGGCGCGCATCAGGATTTCCAGGATGCGCTGCTCGGCGCCGGTGAGCGCGATTTCTTCGTCGCCGACCCGCGCGCGGCCGGTGGCCGGATCGAGGGACAGCGCGCCCAGCGTCAGGCTGGGCCGCGCGGCGTCGGGCACTTCCTCGAAGCGGCGCTGCACCGCCGTGATGCGGGCCTTGAGCTCGCGCGGGCTGAAGGGCTTCGCCAGGTAATCGTCGGCGCCGAACTCCAGGCCCAGCACGCGGTCGGTTTCGCCGCCGTGGGCGGTGAACATGATGACGGGGCGGCGCGAGCGCTGCCGGTAATGCTTGAGCAGATCCAGGCCGCTGCCGTCGGGAAGCATCAGGTCCAGCAGCACCAGGTCGAAGTCGTCCCGCGCCAGCAGGGCGAGCCCCTGCGCGCCCGTATGCGCCAGCGTGAGCAGGCAATGATTCGGTTCCAGGTATTCGCGCAGCATCTGCGCGAGCTCGACGTCGTCGTCGATCAGCAGGATGCGGCGCGTCGCCGGGGATTGGGAAAAAGGCATGCGTTTCGTCGGTTCTGCACCCGGCAGTGTGGCGGATGGCCGCGGGCCGGAGTGTCAAGAAGTGCAAAGAAGATAAAAGTTGCGGAAAGCGGGTTGCCGGTCTCCGACAGGTCCAATTCTAATATGAGAATAGTTTTCATTCATAAGTCGAAGCGGGCGGGACGTCACACGTGGGGTGGGGCGCAAGCCTGGGACGGGAGAAATCGGAATCATGAGCAGGAAAGATCTGGCCGGCGGCAGGCGCGCACCGGGCACGCGCACACGGCTGGCCGTGGCGCTGTGCGCGGCGGGTTTCGGGGCGGGGCCCGTCTGGGCGCAGAGCGCGGACGCCGCCAAGACGATGGAAACCGTGGTGGTCACCGCGTCCGGCTATGAGCAGCAGATCCAGGACGCGCCCGCCTCGATCAGCGTGATCACCCGCGAAGACCTGGACAAGAAGTTCTACCGCGACCTGAACGACGCGCTGGTCGAAGTGCCCGGCGTCATCGTCACCGGCGGCGGCGACCGCCAGGACATCAGCCTGCGCGGCATGGGCCCGAAGTACACGCTGATCCTCATCGACGGCAAGCGCCAGAACTCCCGCGAAACCCGCACCAACTCCGACTCGACCGGGGTCGAGGGCGGCTGGACCCCGCCGCTGTCGGCCATCGAGCGCATCGAGGTGGTGCGCGGGCCCATGTCCTCGCTGTACGGCTCGGACGCGATGGGCGGGGTGATCAACATCATTACCCGCAAGGTGCCCGAAGCCTGGGGCGGCGAGATCCGCCTGGACACGACGATCCAGGAAAGCAGCAAGTCCGGCGATATCTACCAGGGCAACTTCTACCTGGCCGGCCCGATCAAGACCGACCTGCTGGGCCTGCAGATCTACGGCCAGGCGACGCAGCGCGACGAGGACGACATCGTCAGCGGCTTCCGCAAGCGGAACTCCGAAAGCGTGACCGCCAAGCTGGCGCTGACGCCCAACCGCGACCACGACATCGTGCTGGAAGCGACCACCATGCGGCAGAAGCTGCAGGAAACGCTAGGCAAGACGGTCGCGCCGCTGGCCCCGGGCGAGGCTTGCTCGCGCAACGGATGCCCGGCCTCGTCCGAAACCGACTACCGCAGCAACAAGTGGGCGCTGTCGCACACCGGCCGCTGGGGCTGGGGCGTGTCGGACAGCTACGTGCAGCAGGAAGAGTTCGACAACCGTTCGCGCCAGATGAAGATCAAGAACCTGGACCTGCAGACCAGCTGGTCGCTGCCGCTGGGTTCGCACATGCTGACGCTGGGCGGCAGCTACCTGAACCAGCGCCTGGACGACCAGACCGGCAACCAGCTGGCGGGCGGCCCCAACAAGGTCGAGCGCTACCAGTGGGCCCTGTTCGCCGAAGACGAATGGCGCCTGACCGAGAGCTTCGCGCTGACGGCCGGCCTGCGCATGGACGAGGACGAGAACTTCGGCAACCATTTCAGCCCGCGCCTGTACGGCGTGTGGCACATGGCGGAACGCTGGACCCTGAAGGGCGGCGTCTCCACCGGCTTCCGCGCGCCCGACCTGCGCCAGACGGTGGCAGGCTGGGGCCAGGTCAGCCGCGGCGGCAATATGTACGGCAACCCGGACCTGACGCCCGAGAAGTCGGTGACCGAGGAACTCGGCATCCTGTATGACGACGGCGAAGGTTTCAATGCCGGCCTGACCGTCTTCAACAACGACTTCAAGGACAAGATCACCCGCGTGGCGTGCCCGGTCAGCCAGTGCACGGACGGGCCCAACCAGTTCGGTTCGGACCCCACCACCTACATGAACGTGGACAAGGCGAATTCGCGCGGCGTGGAAGCGAGCATGAAGCTGCCGCTGGCGCGCGAATGGTCGATGACCAGCAGCTACACGTTCACGAAGTCGGAGCAGAAGTCGGGCCAGTACAAGGGCCAGCCGCTGAACCAGCTGCCCAAGCACCTGTTCACCACCACCGTGAACTGGCAGCCGTCGGACGCGCTGCAGGCCTGGGCGCGGGTGAACTACCGCGGCAAGGAAAGCCAGCCCATCACCGGCCCGTCCTCCTCGTCGCTGGTGGCGCCGTCCTACACCTTCGTGGACCTGGGCGGTTCCTACCAGCTCAACAAGACCGTGTCGGTGTACGCCGGCATCTACAACCTGTTCGACAAGCAGGTCGCCTACGACGACTACGGCTACGTGGAAGACGGCCGCCGCTACTGGCTGGGCGTGGGCGTCAAGTTCTGAGACCGGCGGGCGCGCGGCGCCCGCCCCATGATGAGGTACGCATGAAGCAACAGATTCAAAAGGGCGGCGCGCGCCGCTGGTTGATCCAGGCCGGGGCCGCGCTGGCCCTGGGCGCCGCCGCCACGGTGTGCGCGGCGCAGCCGACGGTGCCGGTCAAGCACGCGCGCGGCGAGACGGCGGTGCCGGCCAATCCGACGAAGACGGTGGTGATGGACCTGGCCGTGCTGGATACGCTGCACGCCCTGGGCGTGGAGGTGACCGGCGTGCCGAGCGTGGCCAAGCTGCCGCCGCAGCTCGCGCAGTACGCCGACCCGCGCTACCTGAAAGTGGGCTCGATGTTCGAGCCCAACTACGAGGTGATCCACGCGGCCGCGCCGCAGGTGATCTTCGTGGCCGGCCGCTCCGCGCCCAAGTACGACGAGCTGGCCCGGCTCGCGCCTACCGTCGACCTGACCGTGGATGCGAAGGACCTGGTGGGCAGCGTGACGCGCAACACCGAAACGCTGGCGGCCATCTACGGCAAGCAGGCCCAGGCCACGGAAAAGCTGAACGCCCTGCGCGCTTCGATCTCGGCCCTGAACGCCAAGGCGTCGGGCGCCGGCTCCGCCCTGATCGTGCTGACCACGGGCGGCAAGATGAGCGCCTACGGCCCGGGCTCGCGCTTCGGCGTGATCCACGACGCCTTCGGCGTCAAGCCGGCCACGACGGGGCTTAGCGTGTCCAACCACGGCCAGGCGATCTCCTTCGAGTTCATCGCGCAGACCGATCCGGACTGGCTGTTCGTGATCGACCGCGACGCCGCCATCGGCCGCGAAGGCGTGTCGGCGCAGCGCATGCTGGACAACGAACTCGTGCGGCAGACCAAGGCGTGGAAGCAGAAGCGCGTGGTCTACCTGAACGGCTACAACTGGTACCTCATGGGCAGCGCCGGCCTGACGGCCATGCAGCAGAACGTCGACGAGATCGCGGGCGCGCTGGCGGCCGGAAAGTAAGGCCGCATGCATGGAGCGGGAGTCGGGCGGGTGAGCTGGCGGCAGTCGATAGGCGGTTGGGCGGGGCTGGCGGCGGTGGCGGCATTGCTGTTGCTGCTCTGCGCGGCCAGCGTCAGCCTGGGCGCCGGCCAGCTGTCCTGGGCCGCGCTGTGGGGCGGCGAGGAGGCGGAGCGCGCCTGGCGCCTGCTGATGGTCAGCCGCGTGCCACGCACGCTGGCGCTGCTGCTGGCCGGCATGTCGCTGGCCGTGGCGGGCCTGATCATGCAGATGCTGGTGCGCAACCGCTACGTCGAGCCCACCACCGCCGGCACCGTCGAATCCGCCACCCTGGGCATCCTCGTCGTTACGCTGCTGGCGCCGGATACGCCCGTGATCGGCAAGATGCTGACGGCCACGGGCTTCGCGCTGGCCGGCACCTTGCTGTTCCTGGCGCTGTTGCGGCGGGTGCCGCTGCGCACGCCTTTCATCGTGCCGCTCATCGGGCTGATCCTGGGCGGCGTGATCCACGCGGCAACCACCTTCGTCGCGTATCGCTACGACCTCCTGCAATCGCTGCATGCCTGGACCACCGGCGACTTCTCGGGCGTGCTGCGCGGACGCTACGAGTTGCTGTGGATCGGCTTCGGCCTGGCCTGCGCGGCCTATCTCGCGGCCGACCGGTACACAGTGGCCGGCATGGGCCGCGAGTTCGCCTCCAACCTGGGCCTGAACCACGCGCGGCTGACCCTGGCGGGCCTGCTCATCGTGTCGGCGATTTCCGCGGTGGTCGTGGTCACGGCCGGCGGCATTCCCTTCCTGGGGCTGATCGTGCCCAACGCCGTCAGCCTGATACTGGGCGACAACATGCGACGCTCCATTCCCTGGGTGGCCGCCCTGGGCGGAATCTTCGTGCTGGCCTGCGACATCATCGGCCGGCTGGTGATCCACCCCTACGAAATTCCCATCGGCACGGTCGTGGGCGTGCTGGGCAGCATCCTGTTCCTGTGCCTGTTGCGCACGCGGAGGAACCGCCTTGGCTGAGATCGCGCTCGCGGCGCCCGCCGCCCGTTCGCCCCAGGCCTGGCGCCTGGGGCTGCTGGCCGCCGCCGCGCTGGCCTGCATGGCGGCCTTCATGACGCTGGGCGCCAACGGGCAATGGTCGTTCGTGATCCCGTTTCGCGGCGCGAAGCTGGCGGCGATGCTGCTGGTGGCCTATGCCGTGGCGCTGTCGTCGGTGCTGTTCCAGACGATCACGCACAACCGCATCCTGACGCCGGCCATCATGGGCTTCGACGCCCTGTACCTGCTGATCCAGGCGGTGGTGGTGTTCGGCTTCGGGCAGGCGGCGGCCACCGTCAGCCATCCGGTGGCGGCCTTCCTCCTGGAAGTCGGCGCCATGACGGGCTTCGCCTGCCTGCTGTTTCGCTGGCTGTTCGCCGACGGCGTGCGCAGCCTGCACCTGATGATGCTGGTGGGCATCATCTTCGGGCTGCTGTTTCGCAGCCTTTCCAGTTTCGTGGTGCGGCTGATCGATCCCAACGAGTTCCTGGTGCTGCAGGACCGCATGTTCGCCAGCTTCAACACGGTGCGCGTGAGCCTGCTGCCCATCGCGCTGGCGGCCGTGTGCGCGGCCTCGCTGCTGGTCTGGCGCATGCGCCATCGGTACGACGTGCTGGCGCTGGGGCGGGAGATTTCCGTGAACCTGGGCGTGGACTACCGCCGCACCCTGATGCAGACGCTCGCGGCGATCGCGGTGCTGGTGTCGGTGTCCACCGCGCTGGTCGGCCCGGTGACCTTCTTCGGGCTGCTGGTCAGCAACCTGGCCTACCAGGCCATGGGCTCGGACCGCCACCGCCATACCGTGCCCGCCGCGGCCCTGCTGAGCGTGATCTTCCTGGTCGGGGGCCAGACCCTGCTGGAACGCGTGCTGGGCCTGAACACCACCGTCAGCGTGGTGATCGAATTCGTGGGCGGCGTCATGTTCCTCGTCCTGATCCTGCGCAAAGGGCGCCGATGATAGAGATCCAGCAACTCAGCAAACAGTACGGCGACAGCGTGGTCGTCGACGGCGTCACCCTGTCCTTGCCGGCGGGCGGCGTCACCGCCATCATCGGGCCCAATGGCGCGGGCAAGTCGACGTTGCTGTCCATGGTCAGCCGGCTGTTGCCGATGTCGGCCGGCCGGGTGCTGGTGGACGGCCTGGACGTGACCAAGTCCGACAGCCGCGAGCTGGCGCGCCGCCTGTCCATTCTGCGCCAGGACAATCACCTGCCGCTGCGGCTGACGGTGAGGGACCTGGTGGCCTTCGGCCGCTATCCGCACACCGGCGGCCGCCTGACGCTGGACGACAAGGACCACATCGACCGCGCCATCGCCTACCTGAACCTGGAGCCCCTGGCCGATCGCTACCTGGACGAAATGTCGGGCGGGCAGCGCCAGCGCGCCTTCGTGGCGATGGTGCTGTGCCAGGACACCCGCTACGTGCTGCTGGACGAACCGTTGAACAGCCTGGACATGAAGCATGCGGTGGCCATGATGGGCACCTTGCGCCGGGCGGCCGACGAACTGGGAAAGACCGTGGTGCTGGTGCTGCATGACATCAACTTCGCGTCCACCTACGCCGACCGCATCGTCGCCATGCGCCTGGGCCGCGTTGCCCACCAGGGCACGCCCGAGGAACTGGTGCGGCCGGAGGTGCTGAGCGCGCTGTATGAATTGCCGATCGAGGTGCACGAGATCGGCGGCCGGCGCATCTGCGTGTACTACCGCCAGGCCGGCTGAACGCGCGCGCCTTCAGCCCGGCGGGGATTCAGCGCAGCGGCGATTCCCGGGTCAGGCTATCGGCCTCCAGCGACGCCAGCGCGTCCAGGAAGCGCCAGGCGAACGACCCCGGCCCCTCGGCCACGGCGCCGGCGCGCGCGCCGGCGAGGGCAAAGCACGACAGGGCGGCCACGGCCGCCGCGTAGGGATCGCCCGGCGACATCGCGGCGAACGCGCCCACGGTGGCGCTCAGCGCGCAGCCCGTGGCGGTCACGCGGGGCATCAGCGCGGAACCGCCGGCGATGCGCGCCGACCGGATGCCGTCCGTCACGAAATCCACCTCGCCGGTGACGGCGACCACGCTGCGGCGCGCCTGCGCGATGGCGCTGGCGGACTGCTCGGCCTGGGCCACCGCGTTGCCGGCGTCCACGCCCTTGCCGGCGCTTCGGCCGCCGGCCAGCGCGATGATCTCGGAGGCGTTGCCCCGGATGATGGCGGGCCGCAGGTCCAGCAGGCGCGCCACCGCGTCGCGCCGGAAGGCGGTGGCGTGGTGCGCCACCGGATCCAGCACCCAGGGAATGCCGGCCTCGCCGGCGGCGCCGGCGGTCAGCAGCATGCTGTCGAGCCAGGGCGCGGACAGGGTCCCGATATTGATCACCACCGCGCCGCTCAGGCGGGCGAACTCCGGCGCCTCTTCCACGGCGTGGACCATGGCGGGCGAGGCGCCCACCGCCAGCAGCGCGTTCGCCGCGTAGTTCATGGACACGAAATTGGTCAGGCACTGCACCAGCGGCGCGTCGCGGCGCACGGCGTCCAGCAGTTCCTGCGAGCGATGGGCCTGGGCGGCCAAGGTAGGGGAGAGGGCTTGCATGCCGGGCGGTCCTTGCGGAAAGAGCGCGCTGGCGGGGAGGGCGGCTGCGCGCAGGCCCATGGGGCGAAGACGCTTGCGGCCGCTGCACCGTCCCTACGCCAGCGTTATCTGGATCAGGTTCGACGGGTCGCCGTGCACTGCGGGCCGGTTCGGGCCCGCCAACGGATTCTCAGCTTCTTGCCGAAGCTCCCCGGGTGGATGCCTGTATGTTCCGAGCGCGCGGGGACCTTGTCAAGCGGAGAGCGGGCGGCCCTGGCACGGACCCGATCATGCGTATTGCTCATGACCGCGCGAGCAGCCATCGTTTGTCAGCCCCCTGGGGCGCGCCGACAATTTCCCGATACGCGAACCATCGCCGCGTCGAACCTCCAGGAGATCACCTTATGACCGCAACTGCCCCCGTTGACGAACCTTGCAAGCCCCTGACCGGCGTGCGCATCGTCGACTTCACGCGAGTCCTGGCCGGGCCTTACTGCGCCATGTTGCTTGCCGACCTGGGCGCCGAGGTCGTGAAGGTGGAAATCCCCGGGGGCGGAGATCCCCTGCGCCTGCAAGGGCCGCCTTTCCATGCGGGCATGGGCGTGACGTTTCTTGCCGCCAACCGGAACAAGCGCTCGCTGACCCTGGACATGCAGACGGACGAGGGCAGGGAGCTGGCCTACCGGCTGTGCATGCGCGCCGACGTGGTGCTGGAGAACTTCCGGCCCGACGTCATGCCCAGGCTGGGACTGGGGTACGAACGGCTGTCGGCCGAGCGGCCCGAACTCGTCTATGCCTCGATTTCGGGGATGGGCGCGGACGGCCCCGATCACCGGCTGGGGGCGTTCGACCTGACGATCCAGGCGCTGGGAGGGTACATGAGCATTACGGGCGAGCGCGATGGCGCGCCCGTGAAACTGGGGACGTCGGCCTTCGACATCGTGGCGGGGCTGAACTGCCATGCCGCGGTCCTGGCGGCGCTGTTGCAGCGCAAGCAGACGGGGCGCGGCCAGAAGATCGAAACCAGCCTTCTGGAGGGCGAGGTCGCCTTCCTCGCCAATGCCGCGCTGGAGTATCAGCTGACCGGAAATGTGCCGGGAAAGTGGGGATCGGAGCATCCCCAGCTGGTGCCGTACAAAGTGTTCAAGGCGAACGACGGCTGGCTGGTCGTGGCGGCCGGTTACCAGAACCAGTTCGCGGCATTCCTGGGCGCGATCGAACGCGAGGATCTGCTGAGCGATCCGCGCTATGCCAGCGAATCCGAGCGCGTGTTGAATCGGGATGCGCTCTATCTTGAGCTGGATGCCGAAATCGCGCGTCATCCGGTGGAGAGCCTGCTGGAGCGCCTGGAGGCGGCCAAGGTGCCCTGCGCGCCGGTCAACGATCTGGAACAGGTCTTCGCCCACCGCCAGGTCCGGCACCGGCAGATGGTGCGCGAGGTCGAGCATCCGCGCTACGGCAAGCTGCCCCAGGTGGGCTCGGCGGCGAAGTTCTCGGCATTCGACGTCACGGCGGGGTGGACGGCTCCGCCCATGCTGGGCGAGCACACCGGCGAGGTGTTGAACGAATGGCTGGGCCTGGACGAGGCCCAGGTGGCCGCGCTGCGGGAACAGCGGGTGATCTAGGGCCTGTTAACAGGCCCTAGGGACGGCGCCGGCTAGGCCGCCCGATCGGCGGCGGCCTCTTCCAGCAGCCAGCGGCGCAGCAGTTCGAGCCGGGAATCCGAGCGCTTGGCCGGAGGATAGACCAGGCAATACGCGTCTTCGCCCTGAAACGGCGCTTCGAACGGGATGACCAGCCGGCGCGCGCTAACGTCTTCCTTGACCAGCAGGCGCGGCAGCAGCGCCACGCCCAGGCCGGCCACGGCGGCCTGCATGATCATGTAGAAATGCTCGAACCGGGGGCCGGCCCAGGCGTTGGCGGTGCTGGCGTTCTTGGCCGTCAGCCAGTCGCTCCACCAGTTCGGCCGGTGTATCTGTTGCAGCAGCGTATGGGCCGCGACATCCGCGGGCCGCTTCAGGCGCGGCTGCGAGCTACGGTAGCCCGGCGAGCACACCACCACCAGGTCTTCGCCCACCAGGCGGTCCGACATCACGCCCGGCCAGTCGCGGCGGCCGAAGTAGATGGCGGCGTCGATTTTCTCGGCCTCGAAATCAAAGGGCTTGGAGCGCGTCGCCAGGCTGACCAGCACTTGCGGATGCGCGGCGCTGAAGCGGTCGAGCCGCGGGATCAGCCATTTGACGCAAAAGGCCGGCGGCGTGGCGAGCGTGAGAATGCCGCCCACGCCGCGATTGGCCAGCAGATTGATGGTGGCCGTCTGCATCTGCTCAAGCGCGGAACGGATCTCGCCCACATAGGAGTTGCCGGCGGGCGTCAATTCCAGGCGCTGCTTGACGCGTTCGAAGAGCAGTACGCCGAGATAGTCCTCCATCACGCGTATCTGCCTGCTGACCGCGCTTTGCGTCAGGTTGAGCTCGGCCGCAGCCTTGGTGAAGCTGAGATGGCGCGCGGCCGCTTCGAAGGTGCGCAGCGCGGCGAGAGAAGGAAGTTGCCAGCCCATGATGGCGCGAGGTTATACCGAAAACTCATGACATGACAAGCACACATCGCTTGTTTCAGCTGCCACGCCAGTCTGAGAATGTGAACCACACGTTCCATCACGACAAAAACGCATGACTGATACCGATTTCTTGATGCCCGGCAGGCCGGGGAACCTCCGCGACGCAATGACGTTTCCGGCCGGCCGGATCCGCGAAGTCCGCACGGACGTGCTGGTGCTGGGCGGAGGGATGGCGGCGTACCGCGCGGCGATCGCCGCCAGGGAGACCGGCGTCGGCGTGACGCTGGCCTACCGCGGGCGAGGCGCTTCACCCTATGTGATCGGCTTCAACGCGCCGCTGGGACACGCTGATGGGCAGGACAATCCCGACGCCTACATCGACGACATGGTGCGCGGCGGCTACGGCCTGAACGACAGGCGCCTGGTCCGGAGGCTGGCGCATGACGCCTCGGCCGCCTACCACGAGCTGCGGGCGCTGGGCGTGCCGTTTGCGATGCAGGAGGGCGGCGGCAAGGCGATGCAGCGGCATCTGTCGGGCAATTCCCACGCGCGCTCCGTCTACGTTCCGGAGGGAACCGGCCGCGCGGTCATCGATGCCCTGCGCCGGCGCGCCCGCGCCCTGGGCGTGCTCGAAAAAGGCGGCGAAAAAATCGTGGGCCTGCTCCATGGCGAGGCGGGCGTGCGGGGGGCGTTGCTCTGGAAACCGCATTCGGACGAGCTGACCTTGGTACGGGCGGCTGCGGTCGTCATGGCGATGGGAGGCCTGGGGCAACTCTATGCGGACAGCACTTATCCGGTAGACGTGGCCGGCGATGCCTGCGCCATGGCCTTCGAGGCGGGCGCCACCTTGATCGACATGGAGTTCATGCAGTTCGAACCCGTGGTGACCGTCTGGCCGCCGCAGTGCCGCGGGATGGAGATGCCGACCGCGATGCTGGGAGATGGCGCGCAGCTGCGCAATGCGTCCGGCGAGCGCTTCATGCTGCGCTACAACCCGCCGCACGCCGAGCGCCACATCGAAAAGGCCCGCATGGCGCTGTGCATCCAGCGGGAAATCGACGAGGGGCGAGGCCTGCCCGAAGGCGGCGTGTGGTTCGACGCGACCCTGCTGGAACCCCATCAGCGAGAAAGCTACGTCTCGCACTGTGCGCGGCTGCGGGCGGCCGGCGTGGACCCGGCGAACCAGCCGGTGCTGGTGGCGCCCGCGGCCCACAGCGCCATGGGCGGCGTCTCTATCGACGATAACGGGTGGACGGGCGTGCCGGGGCTATATGCGGCGGGGGAAGCGGCAGGCGGCGTGCACGGCGCGAGCCGTATCGCCGGCAACGGTTGCAGCGACACGCTGGTTTTCGGCGCCGTCGCCGGCCGGCATGCGGCCGACGCGGCCATGGCGCGGAATGCGGCGCGGGAGTTGGCGCCGGGAGACGAACCGGCCGGCGCCGCGCTCGACCCCTTGCGCCGCTGGCATGGCCCAACAGCGAGCGATCCGGCGCCATTGAAAAAACGCATCCGGGAGGTGTTGGCCGAGCACGCGGGGATCTGGCGCAGCGCCGAGGGGCTGCGGCGGGGCCAGGCCGGACTGCGGGAGATCGGCGCCCGGCTGGAGGAGCTGAGGGCCGCAGACCTGCCGGGCGCGCTGGCGCTGCTGGAGACCGAGCGCATGACGCGCTGCGCGGCGATGGTGCTGGCCGCCGCGCTGGCCCGCGCCGAGAGCCGGGGGGCGCACCAGCGCACGGATTTTCCGGACGGCGATTCGCGCTGGCTGACGCATCTTTCGTTTCACCGGGAGGGGGGAAACCTCCCGCGGGAAACGCCGATTCATTGAGGTCCTATTTTTTTGGCTGGAGACAACGTGGATTTTGATCCTACTGATGAGCAGCGCATGGCGCTCGATGGCTGGCGGCGTTTCGTGGAGCACGAAATTGCGCCGGCGGTGCTTCCTTTCCGCGACCGGGCGTTTTCGCCCGAGGTCGCGCATGGCCTGCTGGCCGCGATGGCGCCTTATGGCGTGGGGTCGGGGTGGGTGCCCGAGGACGGCGGCGGCGCGGGGTATGACTTCCTGACGAGCGGGCTGCTGTTCGAGGCCCTGGCCCGCGTGTCGCCGGATGCGGCGGGACTGGCCTGGGTGGCCGAAGGCGCGGCCTTGAAGCTGTACGCAAACGGTTCGCCGGCGCTGCGGGAACGCTATCTGCCCGGCATGCTGCGCGGAGACGTCATCGGCTGTTCGGCGATCAGCGAGCCGGGCATCGGATCCAGCGTGCGCGAGATGCGCACCAAGGCAACGCGGGACGGCGGCTATTTCCGGATTTCGGGCGAGAAGATGTGGACGTCCAACGCGTCGGTGGCGGACGTGGCCATCGTGGTGGCGCGCACTGGCGAGCAGGAGTTCTCCATGTTCCTCGTGGACCGCGTCGAGCACGGTTTCGAGACCCGGGAAATCGAGAAGCTGGGCCTCAACGGATGGTCCATGGGGCAGATGCTGTTCGACGACGTGGTGGTGCCGGCCGAGAACCTGCTGGGCGGATTGGGCGCCGGGCTGCGCGAAACGATGAAGGGCTTCGACCGTTCGCGCTGCTTCGTGTCGACCCTGGCGCTGGGGATCGCGCAGGCGTCCCTGGACGACGCCATCGCCTATGCGGGGCAGCGCCAGCAGTTCGGCAAGCCGATAGCGGGGCATCAACTGGTGCAAGGGCTGCTGGCGGACATGGCGAGCGAACTGGAGGCGTCGCGCCTGCTCGTCTATCGCGCCTTGGCGATGATGTCGCAAGGCAGGCGCTGTGAGATGGAGGCGGCCATCGCCAAGTCGTTCACGACCGAAGCCGCGCAGCGCATCACGTCCAAAGCCATCCAGGTCCACGGGGCGTTCGGCCTTACCCGGGAGTTTCCGGTCGAACGGCATTTCCGCAACGCGCGCATGCTCACCATCCCGGACGGGACCACGCAGATCAACCAGCTCATCATCGGCCGCAAGCTGACCGGCATGGACGCCTTCAATTAGGCGTGGGCCGGAACCATCCATAACGACAGACAAGGAGGAAGACATGAAGAAAACCCTGATGACCGCCGCGCTGGCGGCCTTGCTCAGCGCCGGCGCGCAGGCCGCGTCCTGGCCCAACGACAAGCCGATCCGCATCGTGCACGGATTTTCGTCGGCGGCCGCCACGCAGATGCTCGCCCAGGAGATCGCCGAGCGGCTGCACGCCGAAACGGGCGCGACGGTCTATGTGGAGCCGCGGCCGGGCGCGGGGGGGAATATCGGCGCCGACATCGTGGCCAAGGCCGCGCCGGACGGCTACACGCTGTACGTCGCGACGTCGGCGACGCAGGCGATCAACCCGCTGATCTACCGGAAGCTGCCTTTCGACACCCAGAAGGATTTCGCGCCCATCACGATCCTGGGCGACGTGCCCAACGTATTGATCGTGAACAAGGATATGCCCGTGAAAACCGTGGCCGATTTCGTGGCGCTGGCCAAGGCCAAGCCCGGCCAGCTGCATTACGGCTCCAGCGGCAACGGCACCTCCATGCACCTCGCGGCCGAGCAGTTCAAGATGGTGGCGGGCGCCGATCTCCAGCACATTCCGTACCGCTCGTCCGGCACGGCGGTGACCGACCTGATGGGCGGACAGATCCAGGCAATGTTCCATCAGGTTCCGGCGGTCATCGGCATGATCCAGGGCAAGAGCCTGAAGGCCCTGGCGGTAACGACGCGCGACCGCGTGGCGGCATTGCCCGACGTGCCGACGGTGGCGGAAACGTATCCGGGCTTCGAGTCCATGACCTGGTACGGCTTGTTCGCGCCCGCGGGCACGCCGGCGCCGGTGATCGATCGGGTCAACCGGGTGGTGACCGAGGCGCTGAAAGGAGACCTGGGCAAAAAGCTGCTGGAGACGGGCATCACGCCGCGCCCGTCCACGCCCGAACAGACTGCCGAGGCCGTGGCGAGGGATTCGGCCCATTGGCGCGTGATCGTCGACCGCGTGGGCGTGCGCCTGGATTGACGCCCTCCGACCGCTCTACCCATTCCCTCTGGATTCTCGACGCATGAACTACTCCAAGATTCTCTGCCTGGACGATTTCCAGCCGCTGGCGCGCAGGCGGCTTCCGCGCCAGCTCTACAGCTACATCGCCAATGGCGCCGACGACGAGCAATCGATGGCGCGCAATCGCGAGGCATTCGGCGCGCTGGCCTTCACTCCGCGCGTCCTGCAAGGCGTGGCCGAACGCGAGCAGGGCGTCGAGATCTTCGGTCAGCGATACGCGTCGCCGTTCGGCATCTCTCCGGTCGGGCTGTCGGCGATGTGGTGCTACCGCGGCGACATCGTGCTGGCGAAAGCCGCGCAGGATTGCGAGATTCCCGCGGTGATGAGCGGCGCCTCGCTCATCCGGATGGAGGAAGTGGCGGCGGCGGCGCCCGGCACCTGGTTCCAGGCCTACATGCCCGGCGACGAGAAGCGGATCGTCGAACTGCTGGACCGCATCAAGGCGGCGGGCTTCCGCACCCTGGTGGTGACGGTGGATCTGCCGGTCCAGGTCAATCCCGAACGGTATGCGAAGAACGGATTCTCGACCCCGCTGCGGCCGAGCATGCGCCTGGCCTTCGACGGGATCAGCCACCCGCGCTGGCTGATGGGCACGTTCCTGCGGACCCTGGCCCGGCATGGGATGCCGCACTTCGAGAATTGGCGGGCCGAGCGCGGCGCGCCGATATTGTCTTCGTCCGTCAAGCGGGACATGGTGGCGCGCGACCACCTGTGTTGGGACCATTTCAAGATGGTGCGCAAATGCTGGGACGGCCCGCTGGTGATCAAGGGCGTCATGCGGCGCGAGGACGCGGAGATGGCGGCGCGCTGCGGCGCGGACGGCATCATCGTGTCGAACCACGGGGGAAGGCAGCTGGACGGCGCGGTATCGCCCTTGGATGTGCTCCCCGAGATCGCCGACGCGGTTCCGGGCGCGACCGTGATGATGGACAGCGGCATCCGCCGGGGGACCGACGTGATGAAGGCGCTGTCGCAGGGCGCCCGCTGCGTCTTCAACGGCAGGTCGTTCAACTTCGCGGCAACCGTCGGCGGGATCGACGGCGTCAAGCATGCGGTATCGATCCTGCGCGCCGAGCTCGACCGCGACATGGCCTTGCTGGGCATCAATCACGTCGGCGAAATCGACGGCACGCTGATACGGCGCAAAGGGGCCTGAGGGCCGTCCGCTGGACGGCGCCATGATCTGCCGCCAGGAACCTTCTTCACTACTTATTCCTATGAACGAACTTCGCACCTCCTTTGAGCGAGACATGAACGCGCACCCGAATCCCTCCCATCCCAACCCCGCGCGCCAGGCCGTGTCGGCGGGCCGCGTCCTCGTGGAATCCCTGGCGCTGCACGGTGTCGAACGTGTTTTCTGCGTTCCCGGCGAGAGCTATCTGGAAGTCCTGGACGCTTTGCACGGCCAGGACCGGATCGAACTGATCGTTGCCAAGCACGAAGGCGCCGCCGCCAATATGGCCGAGGCGGACGGCAAGCTCACGGGCCGCCCCGGCATCTGCATGGTGACCCGCGGGCCCGGCGCCACGCATGCCAGCATCGGGGTGCACATCGCGCAGCAGGACTCGACGCCCATGATTCTCTTCATCGGGCAGATCGCGCGCGGACATCGGGGCCGCGAGGCGTTCCAGGAAGTCGACTACCAGGAAATGTTCGGCGCCATCGCCAAGCTGGTCATCGAGATCGACGACGAGCACCGCATGGGCGAGCTGATGGCCAAGGCGTTCCACGCGGCCGTTTCCGGCCGGCCTGGGCCGGTCGTGGTGGCGTTGCCCGAGGACATGCTGACCGCGGCCACGGCGATGCCCGCTTGCCGGGCAACGCCGGTCGCGCCGTCCGCGGTAGGCGCGGACGCGCTGCAATCGGTGGCCGCCGCCCTGGCGGCCGCGCGGCGCCCCTTGCTGGTGGTCGGCGGCAGTGCCTGGAGCGAACGGGGCATCGCCGACCTGCGCGCGTTCGCGGACGCCTGGCGGCTGCCGGTGGCCTGCGCGTTCCGGCGCCAGGACATCTTCGACAACAATGCCCCGAACTTCGTGGGGCACATGAGCCTGGGGATGAGCCCGGCGCTTCAGGCCATGATCGGGGAGGCCGACGTGATCCTCTCCGTGGGCAGCCGCCTGGGCGATATCTCGACCGGTGGCTATGCCTTGATCGAGCCGCCGCGGGCGCGGCAGACGCTGATATTGAGCCATGCGGACGCGGCGGAACTCGGCAGGGTCTTCCAGGCGGACGTCGCCATCCACGCGGCCCCGGACGCCATGGCGGCCGCGCTGTCCACGCTGGCCCCCGCCGTGCCGCCGGGCTGGGATGAATGGACGAGCCGGGGGAGGGCCGGCTTCGAGGCCTACACCGCGCGCAAGGCGGACCGGCTGCCCGTCGCCGGGGTGGACCTGACGGAAGTCATGCTGCACCTGAATGAAGCGCTGCCGGCCGATGCCGTGCTCACCAACGGCGCCGGCAATTACTCGGTCTGGCTGCATCGCTACTACCGGTATCGCGCGCCGCGCACCGAACTCGCGTCCACTTGCGGAGCCATGGGCTACGGCCTGCCCGCGGCGATTGCCGCCGCCTTGCGCCTGAAAGACCGCAGCGTCGTCTGCGTGGCGGGCGACGGGTGCTTCCTGATGTACCCGCAGGAACTGGCCACGGCGGTGCAATACGGCGCCAGACTGATCGTGCTGGTCGTGAACAACGGCATGTACGGCACCATCCGCATGCATCAGGAGCGGGAGTATCCGGGCCGCGTCAGCGGGACGCGCCTGCAAGGGCCGGACTACGTGTCGCTGGCAAAGGCGTTTGGGGCCTACGCCGAACGGGTGGTCGACACCGCTGATTTTGCCGGCGCCTTCGAACGCGCGCGGGCCGCGGGCGGGGTGGGCTTGATCGAGCTGGTGACCGACCCCTTGCAGATCACGCCGGACAAGCGGCTGGCGTCCGCCTAGAAGCGGGGGAAGTATGGCGGGGCGCACGGGGTTCCCGGGGCGCCGTTCCATCCGCCTCGATGCCCGCGGCCATCCGAGGCGGATAAATCCGCCACTGCCGCGGCCCGCTCCCGATACCTTCCGCCTACGCTCTCCCATTTCGGGAGGCGTTTATCACCGGCCGCATTTTCTGCATCGCGTTCGTGGCGGGCTCGGGGGCGGTGCAGCTGGCGCCGCGCCTGCCTGGGGCGGGCGCGGCTTGGCTGCTGGCGGGAGCGTGCCTGCTGGCGCTGGCCGCGTTGATGCGCTTGCGCCAGCGTGGAGCGAAGGCCGGCGCGGCCCTGGCGCTGGGGATGTGCGCGGGGCTGCTCAATGCCGGCGCGCAGGCGCAATGGCGGCTGGACGACGGGCTGGCGGACGCGCACCAGGACGCGGTGTCCCGGCTGGTGCTGCGCATCGCCGAGCTGCCCGACGGCGATGCGGGCGGGCAGCGGTTCGTGGCGGAACCGGCCGAGCCCGCGCCGCCCGGCATTCCTTCCCGCATCCAGGTGTCGTGGCAGGCGCCGCCGGGGGCGCAGGGCGGCCTGCCGGCGCTGATGCCGGGGCAAGTGTGGCGCATGGCGCTGGTGCTGCGGCGGCCGCGGGGCCTGCTGAACCCGGACGGCGCGGACGCGGAAGGGCGGTTGTTCGCGCGCGGCGTGCGGGCGGTGGGCCAGGTGCGCGGGCAGCCCCGGCTGGTGGCCGACCGCCCGTGGGCGACGCCGGGCGTCGCCATCGAGCGCGCCCGCCACCGCGTCAGGGAAGGGCTGCGCGCCGCGTTGGGGGCGCACCGCTACGCGCCGGTGCTGATCGCGCTGGCCATCGGCGACCAGGCGGGCGTGGCGCGGGAGGATTGGCGGCTGTTCAACCGCAGCGGCATTACGCACCTGGTGTCGATCAGCGGCATGCATGTCACGTCGATCGCGGGCATGGCGGGCCTGCTGGTCGCGGCCGCATGGCGGCGGGGGCGGTGGCGCGGCGTGGGCCTGGCCGAACGCGTGCCCGCGCGCATGGCCGGCGGAGCCGCGGCGGCGGCCGTCGCGCTGCTGTACTGCCTGCTGGCCGGCTGGGGCGTGCCGGCGCGCCGCACCTTCTTCATGCTGTCGGTGGCGTTGGCGGCGGCGGCGTCGCGCCTGCCGGTGTCGGCCGACCGGATCCTGGCGTGCGCGGCCGCCGTGGTGGTGGCGCTGGATCCCTGGGCGCCGATGGCGCCGGGGTTCTGGCTTTCGTTCGGGGCGGTGGCCATCCTGCTGCGCATCGCGGGTGCTTCGTTCGACGCCGATGCCGACGCCGGCTGGCGCGCGCGCTGGGCCGCCCGGCTGGCCCAGGCGGCGCGTTTGCAATTGATCGTCACGCTGGGCCTGACGCCGCTGCTGGCCTACCTGGTCCACCAGGTGTCGCTGGGCTCGCCGCTGGCCAACGCGGTGGCGATCCCGGCGGTGACGTTCATCGTGACGCCGCTGGCGCTGCTGTGCGCGGCGCTGTCGGTGGCGCCCGGCGCCGAGGGCCTGGCGGCGCTTGCCGGCCAGACCGGCCTGCAAGCGTTCGACCTGACCATGGCGCCGGTGGCCTGGGTGGGCAATGCGGGCTGGGCCAGCATGGCGGTGGCGGCGGCGCCATGGCCCTGGCTGGCGTGGGCGGTGGCGGGCATGGGCTGGGCGCTGCAGGCGCGAGGCTGGCCCGGACGGAGGTTGGGATGGGCTTGCATGCTGCCGCTGCTGTGCTGGCGCCCCGACCGGCCCGACCCCGGCTACTGGCGCATGAGCGCCCTGGACGTGGGGCAGGGCAGCGCCATCCTGGTGGAGACGGCCAGCCAGGCCCTGCTGTTCGACGCCGGGCCCCGCCATTACGGCGGCGGCGACGCGGGCGAGCGGGTGATCGTGCCGTTCCTGCAGGCCCGCGGCATCCGCCAGCTGGATGCGCTGGTGCTGTCGCACGCCGACACGGACCACGTGGGCGGCGCCCGGGCGGTGCTGGCGGCGGTGCCGGTGTTGCGCGGCCATGCCTCGTTCGACCTGGAGGCCTTCCTGCGCCGGGATGCGCGCCTATGGCCCGACGCCGGCCCGCCGGTCGCGCCCCGCGAGACGCGGCGCTGCGCGCGCGGCCAGCAATGGGAGGCGGACGGCGTGACGTTCACCTTCCTGCACCCGACGCGGGACGGAAGCGGCGCGCTGGAAGACCGCAACGCGGACAGCTGCGTGCTTCGGATCGAAGGCGCCAGGCACTCGCTGCTGTTGACCGGGGACGTGGGCGTGGCGCAGGAGCGCGAGCTGGCGCTGGCGGGGCTGCCGGCCACCGACGTGGTGCTGGCGCCGCACCACGGTTCGGCCTCGTCGTCGGGCCGCGACCTGGTCAGGGCCACTGCCGCCGGCCACGCCATCGCGCAGGCCGGCCACCTGAACCGTTTCCGCCATCCGGCGCCCGCGGTGGAACTGCGGTGGACGCGCGCGGGGACGGCCTTCTGGCGCAGCGACCGCGACGGCGCGGTGATCGCGCAGTCAGGTCCGGGCGGCCTGGAGGTCCGGGCCGAGCGGGAACGCGGACGGCGGTATTGGCACGGGTACTGAAGCGCGACGGGTCGGAGCGCATCGGGTTCAAGCGCATCGGGTCGAGGCGCATCGCGCCGCCGCAGGTCCGGTCGCGCCGATTCAGGCCCCGGATATGATGCCGCGCCGGGCCAGGTCGTCGACATCGCTCGCGCGAAAGCCGCCGAGCGCCATGAGGACTTCCCGGCTGTGCTGGCCCGGCAGCGGCGCGGGCGCGTCGTACGCCGCCTTGCTGGCGCTGAACTTGATCGGAAACCCGGGACCCTGCGCGCCCACGGCGGCCTGGGCCAGGGGGTTCCAGAGCGGCGTCATCATGTCCCGGTCCCGCAACTGCTGCCATTGCATCACGTCGCCGATCTCGCGCACCGGGCTGCACGGCACCTTGGCGTCGTTGAGGCGCCGCAGCACCTCGGCGGAGTCCAGCCGCGCGGTCCAGTCGGACATCAGGCTGTCCACGGCGGCGTTATTGGCCAGGCGCCAGGAAAGGCTGCCCATCTGCGCGTCCGCCGCCAGGTCTTCCCTGTTCATCACCCGCAAGAGCGCGCTCCAGTCGTCCTGCGTGGCGGCGCCGGCCACGACCCATCCGTCCCGCGTGCGATAGGCGTTGAAGGGCGAGAACCGCATGATCCGGTTCCCCTGGCGCAGCGGCAGGCCCAGCGATTCATAGCAGTCGAGCGGCTCGTCGAACATCAGGGCGAACAGGCAGTCCGCCATCGACACGTCGACCGATTGGCCCACGCCCGTGCGGTTGCGGTGCAGGAGGGCGGCGAGAATGCCGGTGGCCGCGAACGTGCCGGCGATGGCGTCGGATATCGGGGACCCGGCCTTGGCGGGCGGCGCGTCGGGCTGCCCGGTAATGCTCATCATGCCCACGGCGGCCTGGACCATGAGGTCGTAGGCCTTGAGATGGCGTTCCGGACCGGTGGAGCCGTAGCCCGTGAGCGCGCAATGGATGATCGCGGGATTGGCCTCGCGCAGCGCTTCGTAGCCGATGCCCAGCCGATCGGCCACGCCCGCGCTGAAGTTGTCGATCACCACGTCGGCGGATTGCACCAGCTTCATGAAGGCGGCGCGCCCCTCGGGATCCTTGAGATTCAGGCCGACCGATTTCTTGCCGCGCGCGCGCTTCAGGTACGCGATGCCCATGTCGGCAGGCGTTTCACGGCGAAACGACACGCCGGCCGGGCCGGCAAAGGGAGGGGAGAAGGTGGTCGGGTCGCCCGTGGCGGGATCGTCGATCTTGATCACCTCCGCGCCCAGCCCCGCCAGGAACAGCGTGGCTTGGGGCCCCGAGAAGTAGCGGGTCAAATCGAGCACCACGGTCCCCGTCAAAATCTTTTCCATAAGCTCCACCTGGGCTGTCATCGGTTGCCAGTCTAAGCAGAACGCGGAGCGGGGACGTCATAGGACTTTGCGCTGGGGGCATACCCAAAAACGATTGCCCCGGCGGCCTTACAGCAGATGGGCGCCCGCCCACCGGCCGGAAGCGACCAGGTCGCGCACCAGTTCCGGGATCAGCTCGCCGATGACCTCGGCCGCGGCGCCCATGCCCAGCACGTCCGAGTTGCACAGGGACAGCCGCCTGCGCAGAGGCGGCTCGTCCACCGAGCGCGCGGAAAGCTTCTCGCGCACGCCCGCGCCCACCAGGGCGGACAGCGAGAGTATCGTCGCCGCCTGCCCGCTCTCGACGATGGACTGGATCGTGGAGAGGGAATCGAGCTCCATCATGACGGACGGCGCGAGGCCGGCGTCGGCGAAGCTGCGCTCGATGATCTGGCGAGTGACGTTCGTCTTCCCCGGCAGCACCAGGGGAATGCGCGAAGCCTCTTCCAGGGACGCCGTGGATGCCTCTTGGGGACCGGACGGCAGTTCCAGAAGATAGAGGTCCTCGTCGATCAGCGGCACCCACTGGATGTTCGCGCCTTTCTGGGTGTTCTTGGGGAGCGGCCGGCTGCCCGGCGCCGGTTCGAACAGGAGCGAGATCTCCAGCCGCCCCGTCGCGACCAGCTCCTGCAAATGCCCGCTCAGGCTTTCCACGATGCGGAGCTGGATGTCGGGGTAGCGCTGCTGGACGGCGGCGATCAAGGGCCCGGCGAGCACGTTGGCCGCGCTGGTCGGAAGGCCGACCGAGACCGGGCCGCCGGGAAGGGCGTCGGTATTCGCCACGTCGTACTTCAGGCGTTCGATCTGCCGCAGCACCGCCTGCGCATGCAGGTACAAGGCGTCTCCGGCGCGGGTCGGGCTGACGCCGCGCACGCTGCGCGACAGCAGGCGCGCGCCGAGTTCCGATTCCAGGTTGGTGATCTGGGAGCTGAGCGCGGGCTGGGCGATGTACAGGTCTTTCGCCGCCTTCGACATGCTTCCGAGCTCAACGATCCGCAAGAAATAGCGCAGCTGTCTGAGTTCCATAGGTCTCTTGCCAAGCCGGAGGCGGGGTCGTGGCCGGCCATAGGTTCGTCATATACCGGGATCGCGATGTCCTATTGTCGCTAAAGATTCAATGTCCATACCATGGATCCCAGTCGTTGAGTTTACGTGACGGGGACCGTTGATGATCCAACTTTTCTTTTGGTCTACACCCAATGCCTACAAGGTGTCGATCCTGCTGGAAGAACTGGCCATGCCCTATGAGGTGGTGCCGGTCCATATCGGCAAGGGCGAGCAGTTCCGGCCCGACTTCCTGAGCATCAGCCCGAACAACAAGGTGCCCGCGATCGTCGACGAAGACGGGCCGGGCGGCGCGCCCATCAATGTGTTCGAGTCGGGCGCGATCATGGTCTACCTGGCCGAGAAGGCGCGCAGCGATCTGTTCCCCGCCGACGCGCGGCGCCGGTCGGCCGTCCTGCAATGGCTGATGTTCCAGATGGGCGGCGTGGGGCCGATGCTCGGCCAGGCCCATCATTTCCGCAAGTATTCGCCCGAGCCCATTCCCTATGCCATAGACCGGTACACGCGCGAGGCCCATCGCCTGTACGGCGTGATCGACCGGCAGCTTTCCCGCAGCGCCTATCTGGCCGGAGACGAGTATTCGCTGGCCGACATCGCCACCTATCCCTGGCTGCGGCCCTACAAGTGGCAGGGCCAGGACCTGGACGAGTGGCCCCACCTGAGCAGGTGGTACGCGCAGGTGAGGGCCCGCCCCGCGGTGCAGCGTGGCCTAGCCGTGCTGGCCGAGAAGGTGGACCGCAGCGGCAAGCCGCCCGAGGGCGAGCGCTGGAAGAATTTGTTCGGGCAGTCGGGAACGACGACGCCAACCGTGTAGAAATATTGCCAGGAATACCGCTATGAACAATGCGCTGCCCATGCTGAAGGGATACCGGGTCTTGGACCTCACCCAGATCGTCGCCGGGCCCACGTGCACGCGGATCATGGCCGAGCTGGGCGCCGACGTGGTCAAGGTCGAGCTGGCGCCCTTCGGCGACCGCACGCGCGTCGGCGGGCTGAAGTCGCGCCATCCCGATCACAAGGGATCGAGCCGAAGCACCTATTACTTCCAGCACAATCACTCCAAGCGCAGCCTGGCGCTCGACATCAAGCATCCGAGCGGGCTGGCGCTCATCAAGCGCATGATCCCGAAGTTCGACGTGCTGGTGGAGAACTTCAGCCCCGGCGTCATGGCGCGTGCCGGGCTGTCCTACGAGGCGCTGCGGGAGTTGAATCCGCGCCTGGTGATGTGCTCGATCTCGCTGGCGGGGCAGACCGGGCCCCTCAGCCAGAAGCCGGGCTACGACTACATCGCGCAGGCCTACGCCGGCATCACCGACCTGATCGGCTCCCCGGAAGGCGATCCGTCGCTGATCACGATGGCGATCGGCGATACCGCCACGGGCATGGCGGCCGCCATGGCGGTGGGCTTCGCCTTGCTGCATCGCGAGCGGACCGGCGAGGGGCAGCACGTCGAGGCGACATTGCTGGACACCTATTTCCAGATGCACGAAGTCGCCGTGCCGCGGGTCGCGCTGCGCAAGGGCTACGTGCCGCGGCGCACCGGCACGCAGCACCCCGACGGGGGGCCGACCGGGATATTCCGCTGCGGCGACGGCACGCATCTGTCGCTGGCCATCCTGCCCCATCAATGGAACGCGTTCATCGGCGCGCTGGACATGCCCGAGCTGGCCGATGACCCGCGCTTCGCCACGGCCGCGCTGCGCCGGGACAACAACGAGGACATCAAGACGATCCTCGAAGAATGGCTGGCCCGGATGGGGACGCGCGAGCAGGCGATGGCGGCGCTCGACGCCAGGCGCATTCCCTGCGCGCCCGTGCTGACGCTCAATGAAGCCATGGCCCACCCGCATCTGCGAGACCGGGGCACGGTGCGCACGGTGCGGGACGAGGCGATAGGGGAGTTCGAGATCCCGGGGTTCCCCACCCGGTTTTCCGCCTGGCAGCCGCCGCGGGGCCTGCGCGCGGCCGCGCTCGGAGAGGACAACGAGGAGGTCCTGGAAGAACTGCTGGGCCTGTCGCCGGCGGAAGTCCAGGCGCTGTACGAGGACGAGGTGCTGGTGCGGGATCCCCTGCTGAGGCAGCGCGCGAGCGAGAAGGTTTGAGTTCCTTGAACAACAAGATGAAGGAGACAAACGATGATCAGGAAAATGTTCGCCATGGGGCTCATGTCCCTGTCGGCGGTTGCCGTAGCGCAGGACTTTCCCAACCGCCCTGTCACGCTGATCGTGCCGTTCTCGGCGGGCGGGCCGACCGACGTGGTGGCGCGGCAGCTCGCCGCCGCCATGGGCAGGAATCTCGGGCAGACGGTGATCGTCGATAACCGGCCCAGCTCCGGGGGCATCGTGGGCGCGGAAGCCGTGCTGCGCGCGGCGCCCGACGGCTACACGCTGTTGATCCACAACATCGGCATGTCCACGCTGAAGGCCCTGTCGCCCGAGATCAAATTCGATCCTCGCCACGATTTCTCCTATATCGGGGAGGTCGTCGACGTGCCCATGACGCTCGTCGGCCGGAAGGACCTGCCGCCGGACAGCTTCTCCGGCCTGGTCGAATACCTGCGCGCCAACCAGAAGCAGATCAACCTCAGCAATGCCGGCATCGGCACGGCTTCCCATCTGTGCGGGCTATTGCTGATGAGCCGCCTGAACCTGGCCTTGACGACCATCCCGTACAAGGGGGCGGCGCCGGCGATGACGGATCTGCAGGGCGGGCAGGTGGACCTGCTGTGCGACCAGATCACGACGACCCTGCAGCCGATCCTGGGCAACCGGGTCCGGGCCTATGGCAGCACCACGTCCGCCCGCCTGCAGGCGCTGCCCGCCTTGCCGACCCTGGCCGAACAGGGGCTGGACAAATTCGAGGTGACGGTCTGGCATGGGGTGTATGCGCCGAAGAACGTGCCCGGCCCCGTGGTTGAGCGGCTGGACCGCGCGCTGCAGGCCGCGCTGGCCGATCCGGCGTTCGTGGAGAGCATGAAGAACATGGGCGCCACGCCGGTCAGCGCGGCGCGCGCGACGCCCAGAGGATTGCAGGCGAAGCTGGAGGAGCAGGTGTCGATCTGGGCGCCCTTGATCCAGCGGTCGCAGGCCTTGCTGCGATAGATCTTTCCTACGGAGAATGATGGTGAAGAAGAACCGGATTGAAATGTACTGGGACGTCGGGAGCACCAATACGTATTTCGCGCTGAAGCTGATCCAGCCCCTGCTCGACCGCCACCAGGTCGAATTGCAGCTGCATCCGTTCAACCTGGGGTATGTGTTCCGCAACAACAACTATGAGCTGATGAAAGAGTCCAAGGCGAAGCTGCGCAACCGGAAGCGGGACCTGATGCGCTGGGCCGAGAAATACGGCCTGCCCTTCAACATCCCGCGAGAGTTTCCGATCAAGTCCAGCCGGGCCTTGCGCGGGTCGCTCGTGGCCCGCCGCCACGGCAAGGAGCTGGAATTCGTGCGCAAGGTGATGGACCGCTACTGGGAGCAGGGTGACGCGAGCATCGCGGAATATGCGGGCCTGCGTCCGATCGCGCGGGAACTCGGCATCGATCCGGACGCCTTCGAGGCCTTGGCCGCGTCGGAAGAGGTGGCTGCCGAGCTGGCGGAGGAAACCAACCGGGGCCTGGAGCGCGACGTGTTCGGCGTGCCCATGATCATCGTGGGCGACGAGCTGTTCTGGGGCAAGGACCGCATGGAGTTCGTGGAAGACGAAATCAAGCGCCAGGCCGCGTTGGCCAGCGCCGCCTAGCGCGGCCTGGCGGCGCCCGGCGGGGCCGGGCGCCTCTTCCCCTCCGGCCTAGTTCGCGCCCAGCAGGTTCGCGCTCTTGACCAGCGAGGACACGCGTTCCGAATCGCGCTTGAGCAGGTCCGAGAAGGCGACGGGGCCGCGTTCCTGCGCCGTGGGCGATTGGGCTGCCAGCTGTTCCAGGCGGGTCTTGAACTCGGGCGTGTCGATGGCTTGCGACAGCGCCGCGGCCAGTTTGTCCACCACCGGCTGGGGCGTGCCGGCGGGCGCGACCAGGCCGTTCCAGATCGCCAGGTCGAACTCCGGCAGGCCGCCTTCGGCGAAGGTGGGGATGTCCGGGCTCTGCGCCAGGCGTGCCGTGCCGGTGACGGCGATGGCCTTGACCCGCTTGTCCTGGTGCAGGGGCAGCATGGTCACGGTCTGGTCGATGACGCCGTCGATCATGCCGCTCATCAGGTCGGTAAGCGCCGGCCCCGTGCCGCGGTAGGGGATGAGCTCCCCGCGCGCATTGGCGAAGTGCAGGAACATGGCTTCGGCCAGGTGCGCCGTGCTGCCCGGGCCGCTGGAGCCCAGATTGAGCTTGACGGCTTTTTCGTCGCGGATGCGCTTGAGCATGGCGGGCAGGTCCTGGATGCCGCTCTTGTTGCTGACCGAGAGCACCATGGGCACGGTCGCGACGATGCCGATGGGCGCCAGTTCCTTCTGCGGGTCGTAATTGGCCTTGGGATGCAGGTGCGGCAGGATGGCCAGCGACATGTTGTTGAAGGCCAGGGTGTAGCCGTCAGGCGTGCTCTTCTGCAGCTTCTGCATGCCGATGAGGCCGCCCGCGCCGCCCGAGTTTTCCACCACCACCGTCTGGCCCAGCTGCTTGCCGAGCGAGGTGGCGACGAGCCGGCCCAGCGTGTCGCTGGTGCCGCCCGGGGCGAACGGCACGATGACCGTGATGGAGCGGCTGGGATAGTCCTGCGCGGCGGCCGGGGCGGCAAAGGCGGCGGCGGCCAGGGCGGCGCACAGGATGGGGGCGATTCGTAGCATGGGGTTGTCTCCTCGTAATGTGTTTTGGTTTGGGGAAGGGGGGCGCCCTCAGCGGGGCAGCGCGCGGCAGACGGCTTGCGTCATGCCCGTGCAGCTGGCGGTGCCGCCCAGGTCGCGCGGCACGTGGTCGCCCTGGGCCAGCACGCTTTCGACGGCGAGCTCGATGCGTTGGGCGGAATCCGTGAGCGCGGCGTCGCCGTGCTTGTCGCCCAGCCAGCGCAGCATCAGCGCGCCGGACAGAATGGTGGCCAGGGGGCTGGCGGCGTTCTGGCCGGCGATGTCGGGGGCCGATCCGTGCGCGCCCTGGAAGAGGCCGTGCGTGTCGCCCAGTTCCGCCGAGGGCGACAGGCCCATGCCGCCTATCGTGGCGGCGCCCAGGTCGGAAATGATGTCGCCGAACATGTTCTCGGCCACGATCACGTCGTAGAAGTCGGGCCGCTTGAGCATGTGCACCGTGATCGCGTCGGCGTAGGCGTAATCGATCTCGACGTCGGGGTAGGCCGCCGCCACGTCGTCGCAGACGCCGCGGAAGAATGCGTAGGTGCGCAGGATGTTGGCCTTGTCGCAGACGGTGACGCGGCGCTTGCCGTCGCGCGGCGCGCCCTTGCGCTGGCGGGCGAGATCGAACGAGAAGCGGGCCACGCGCTCGACGCCCTTGCGGGTGACGACGATGGTGTCGGTGGCCACTTCGTCGCGCAGCATGATGCCGCCGCCGCGGCTCGCATAGAGGCCTTCGGTGTTTTCGCGAACGATGACATAGTCGATCTGGCCCGGCTTGAAGTGCTTGAGGGGCGAGTCCACGCCCTGGTACAGGCGGATCGGGCGGACGTTGGCGTACAGGTCGAGCCGGAAGCGCAGGCGCAGGTGCAGGTCGTTGCCGACTTCGGTGCCGTCGGGGTAGGTCACGCCGGGCATGCCCGCGGCGCCGTGCAGGATGGCGTCGGCGGCCTTGCAGGCGGCGTAGGTGTCGTCGGGCAGCACGTGCCCCGATTTGACGTAGTGGTCGGCGCCGCCGTCGTGGCTGCTGAATGCCAGCAGGTCGGCGCCGCAGGCTTCCTTCAGCACCGTGATCGCCGATTGGCAGACTTCCGGGCCGATGCCATCGCCATCGATGGTCGCGATTTCATACTTAGCCATGTCTGGCTGTCTCCTGAGGCGAAACGTGGGATAGGGGAGCCGCGCCGCGGGCGCGGCCGCGCGCGGCGCGCTACCAGTTGGTGGCGATGTACTTGGCTTCCATGAATTCCAGCAGGCCGTGGTGGGCGCCTTCGCGGCCCAGGCCGCTTTGCTTGACGCCGCCGAAGGGCGCAGCCGGATCGGAGACCAGGCCCCGGTTCAGGGCGATCATGCCGCTTTCAATGCGTTCCGAGACCCGCAGGCCGCGCGCCAGGTCGCCGGTGTACACGTAGGCGACGAGGCCGTATTCGGTGGCGTTGGCCAGGGCCACCGCCTCGTCTTCGGTATCGAAGGCCACGATGGGCGCCACCGGGCCGAAGATTTCCTCGCCCAGCAGGTCGGCGTCCGGCGGCACGTCCACCAGCACGGTGGGCGCGTAGAAGTAGCCGCGCCGCTCCAGCCGCGTGCCCCCGGTGCTGACCCGGGCGCCCTTGGCCACGGCGTCGTCCACCAGCGAGGCCACCTTGTCGACCGCGCCCGCGTTGACCAGCGGGCCGCATTGCGTATCCGCGCCGACGCCGTCGCCGGTCTTCAGGGCCGCCATGCGCTCGGCGAACCGGGCGCTGAAGGCCTCGACCGCGCCGCGCTGCACGTAGAAGCGGTTGGCCGCCGTGCAGGCCTCGCCGCCGTTGCGCATCTTGGCGATCATCGCGCCTTCCACCGCCGCGTCGATGTCGGCGTCGTCGAACACCAGGAAGGGCGCGTTGCCGCCCAGCTCCATCGAGCAACTGATGATGGAGTCGGCGGCCTTGCGCAGCAGCACTCGGCCGACTTCGGTCGAGCCGGTGAAGGAGAGCTTGCGCACGCGCGGGTCGTCCAGCACGGCGTTGGCGAACTTGCCGGCCGAGGAGGTGGTCACCACGTTCACCACGCCGGGCGGCACGCCGGCTTCTTCGAGCAGGCGGGCGACGGCATAGGCGGTCAGGGGCGTTTCCGTGGCCGGCTTGAGGATGCAGGTGCAGCCGGCCGCGAGGGCGGGCGCGATCTTGCGGGTAGCCATGGCGGCGGGGAAGTTCCACGGCGTGATCAGCAGCGCGATGCCTATCGGCTGGTACTGCACCACGATGCGGCTGGCGCCGCTGGGCGACACGCTGATGTCGCCGTTGATGCGCACGGCCTCTTCGGAGAACCAGCGGAAGAATTCGGCGGCGTAGGCGACTTCGCCGCGGGCATCGGCCAGCGCCTTGCCGTTTTCCATGGAAATCAGGCGGGCCAGGCTTTCGGCGTCGCGCATCATCAGTTCGAAGCACTTGCGCAGGATCTCGCCGCGCTGGCGCGCCGGGGTCGCGGCCCAGCCGGCGGCGGCGCGGGCGGCGGCGTCCACGGCCGCGGCGGCATCTTCCAGCGTGGCGTCGGCCACGCTGGCGATGGTCTGCTCGGTGGACGGGTCGAGCACGTCGATGCGGCGGCCCGAGGTCGAGGCGCGCCAGGCGCCGTCGATGTAAAGGTCAGTGGACAGCTTGCTGGCCTCGGTGGTCATGTGTCAGCTCCGGGTAGGGGAAGTAGGGGGGTTATCGGGCGTTGCGGAACGAGCCCAGTCCGGCATGGGCGGCGGCCACGATGGCCGCGATGCCGTCCTGGTCGAGCGGGCGGGGATTGTTCGTGACGAGGCGGGCGGCCAGCATGGACTGCCCGGCGATCCAGTCGAGCTGGTCGGCGCGCACGCCCAGGCCTTCCAGCGTGGCGGGGATGCCGATGCGCGCGAACAGTTCGTAGACGTGGCGGGGGGCGTTGGCGGCCAGGCGGGCGGCGTCGGTTTCCGTATCCCCCATGGCCCGCGAGATGTCCGCGTAGTCGGCCGCGCAGGCCGGCGCGTTGAAATCCATGACGTAGGGCATCAGCGTGGCCACGCCCGCGCCATGGGCGGTGTGGGTCAGGGCGCCGATGGGGTACTGAATGGCGTGGGCCGCGGCCGTGCCCGCCACGCCGAAGGCCAGGCCCGCGGCCAGCGCGGCCGCCATGACCTGGCCCCGGGCGTGCAGGTCCGAGCCGTCTTCGACCGCGCGCGGAAGGTAGGACGCGAGCGCGCGGATGGCGATCAGCGCCTGCTGGTCGCTGAAGGCGTTCTTGCCGACGAACACGCGCGTCTGCGCGATGTCGGCATCCGGGCTGCGCCGCACCGCGGTCAGCGCTTCGATGGCGTGGGTCAGCGCGTCGGCGCCGGCGATGGCGGTCAGCCCCTTGGGGCAGCTCAGCGTCAGTTCCGGATCGCAGATGGCCGTGTGGGGGATCAGGTGCGGGCTGGACACGCCTACCTTCAGGTCGCGCGCGCTATCGGCCAGCACGGCCACGGGCGTCACTTCCGAACCCGTGCCCGAAGTGGTGGGCAGCGCGATCACCGGGATCGTCGGGCCCGGCACCTTGTATTCGCCGTAGTAGTCGGCGGCGTCGCCGCCATGCGTGAGCAGCAGGCTGACGAGCTTGGCCATGTCCAGGCAGCTGCCGCCGCCCAGCCCCACGATGGTGTCGGGCTGGAAGGCGCGATGCGCGGCGACGCATTCGTAGACGCCTTCGACGGGCAGGTCGGGCAGGCTGCGGTCGAACACCTGGACGCGCACGCCGGCGCTCTCCAGGGAAGCGAGCAGCGCGGCCATTTCCGGCGTGGCGGCGAAGCGCTCGTCGGTGCAGATCAGCGCGCGCCGGCCCAGGGCGGCGGCGACGCGGCCCAGCGCAAGACGCTGGCCGTTGCCGAACAGCACGGCGCGCGGCGAGCGCATGATTCCAAACAAATCGGTCATTGCGGATCCTTGAGGGGAAGTCGTGTGGAGTTCAGGCGGCGCATTGCGCCAGGTCGAGAATGCGGTGCCAGACGTCGTCGGCCAGTTCGATGCCGGCCTCCAGGCGCTGGCGGCGTTCGGCGCGGGCCCGGTCGCCCGGCACCGCGACGGGCCGTCCCGGCAGCAGGGCGGGGCAGGCGCGGATTTCGTCCAGGTAGGCCGAGATGCGGGCGGCGACCGCGCCGGAGCCGGCTTCGACCACGATGAAGACGTCGCCCTTGTTGCAGGCCGCGCTGGAATCCAGCGTGCCCTTGACCGCCGTGCCCAGCGCGGAGGCCGTCAGGCTGGCGACCAGCAATTCGAACGCCAGGCCCAGCGCGTAGCCCTTGGCCTCGCCGAAGGGCGCCAGCGCGCCGACCTTGGCGGCGGCGGCGTCCGTGGTGGGGTTGCCGTCGCCGTCGAGCGCCCAGCCCGGCTCCAGCGCGCGGCCATGGTTGGCGTAATCGTGGATCTTGCCCATGGCGACCTGGCTGGTGGCCATGTCCAGCACGAAGGGCTCGTCCTCGGTGGGGACGCCGATGGCGATGGGGTTGGTGCCGATCAGCGCGCGGCGCCCGCCCCAGGGATGGACCAGGGCCTCGCTGGTGGACAGCGCCAGCAGGATCTGGCCGTCGCGGGCGACTTGCTCGGCGTACAGGGCGAGCATGCCGATGTGGTTGTTGTTGCCGACCGCCGCGACGGCGATGCCGGTCTCGCGGGCGCGTTCGCGGATCCGGTCCAGCGCCGCCAGGGCGACGACGGGGCCGAGGCCGCGCTCGCCGTCCACGTCGAGGAAGGCGGGCGAGCGCCAGGTGGCGACGCCGCGGGTGGTCGGGTCGGCCACGCCGTTGTGGATGCGTTCGATGATGCGCGGCAGCCGCAGCAGCCCGTGCGAGGCGCGGCCCCGCAGTTCGGCTTCAAGCAGCAGGTTGGTCTGCGTCGCGGCATGGCCGGCGGGGGTGCCTGCCTGTTCCAGCGCGCGCATGCAGACCTCCCATGCCTCCCCCATTTTTATCGTTGTCGTCATAGTCTCGTTGTGTTGTTAAATCCGATCGGATCTGAAATACGATCTGATTTATGCTAACCTCGTAACAAATTGGACGTCAACACCTTGTTGGCAAACCTAGGGGAAACAACCATGACGACACTCTCCCTCGGCGCCGGCGCCGCTACCTCGACCGCGCCGGCCGGCGGGCAGCGCCTGGGCGAGCGCGTGCGCTCGTTGGGCGACGAGGTCTATGAAACGCTGCTGTCCCAGCTGATCTCCTTGAAGATCGCGCCCGGCATGCGCATCGCGGTGGATGCGCTGGTGCGGGAACTGGGCGTGTCGCAAACGCCGATCCGGGCCGCGCTGATCCGGCTGGAAACGGAAGGGCTGGTCGTGAAGACGCACCACGTGGGCTACAGCGCCGCGCCCATGCCTTCGCGCCGCCGGTTCGAACAGATGTACGAGCTGCGCCTGCAGCTGGAGCCGTTCGGCGCCGGCCTGGCGGCGCAGCGCATGACGGACGCGTCGCGCCAGGAGCTGGCCGCGCTGTCGGCCGCGATGAGCGCGCCGAGCGCCGACGACGCGCGCGTGGCCTATGGCAAGTTCGCCGTGCTGGACGCGCAATTCCATTCCTGGATCGCCGAGCAGAGCGGCAACGAGCTGCTGGCCGAAGCGCTGGCGCGGCTCTACGCGCACACGCATCTGTTCCGGCTGCGCTTCCATTCGCGGGTCACGGAAGAGGCCGTGACCGAGCACGCGCGCATCGTGCAGGCGCTGGAGCGGCGCGATGCCGACGGCGCGCAGGCCGCCATGCGCGACCATATCCTGCGGTCGCGGGAACGCATGGCGCCGTTCTTCGAAATGCTGGATTGATGGCGCTATGAAGGGCTCGCGCAACTCGCTCGCGACGCTGCGGATTTTCCTGTCGGCGGCGCGCAGCCTCAATTTCAGCCGCAGCGCGGAAGCGTTGCACCTGACCCAGAGCGCGGTGAGCAAGCATATCGGCGCGCTGGAGGATCGCCTGGGCACGGCGCTTTTCAAGCGCTTGCCCAACGGGCTTCGGCTGACGCACGCGGGCGCGCTCTACCTGGAGCGGATCAGCGCCGCCGTGCGCCTGATCGACGAAGCCGACGCGCTGGTGGCGCATCCCATGTCGCGGGTGGCGCTGAACGTGGCGGTGTCGCCATCCTTCGCGCAGTTCTGCCTGATCCCCGGATTGGCCGAGTTCTTCGCCCTGCATCCGGAGGTGCGGGTCAACGTCAGGCCGCGCCTTTTGTACGGCCGCGACCAGGCCGAGCGTTTCGACGCCGAGATCCAGCTGCACACCGGGCACGTGGCCGGCATGTCGGCGCAATACCTGTGCGGCCGCGAGATGACGCTGGTGGCCGCGCCCGCCTTGCTGGCGCGCCATCCGGTGCGCGCCGTCGAGGACCTGGACGGGGTGCCCTTGCTGAAGCGCGCGCAGCGCGGCTACAGCTGGGACGAATGGCGCGCCGACGTGGCGCCGCTCTGGGCCGGCGCGCCGGCCACCGCGCCCGAATACGAAGGGTTTTCCGTGCTGCTGCCCGCCGTCCTGCATGGGCTGGGCGCGGCCATCGTGCCGGTCTGCATGGTGCTGTCGCAATTGGAATCGGGCCAGCTGGTGCGGCCCCTGGGCGAATCGGTCGAGGGCCGTTACGGCTATTACCTGATGCAGCCCCGGCCCAACGTGGGCGGCGCCTATGCCGACGCGTTCTGCGATTGGGTGGTGGAGCGGGCCGCGGCATTCAATGCCCAGGTGGGGGCGTACCTGGCGCGCTGAACGGGCGGCGATTGCGGTATTCCACTGTGGAATGCCCCATGCGCATACGTCCTTTGCGCGGGCGGGCCGCCAGCCCCCAGAATGGCCGAACCCTAGAGACCTACCGGTTCGACCCACACCATGAACACGTCCAAGTTTTCGTGCATTGCCCGTCTCCTGCCCGCGCTGGCCGTCGCCGCGCTCTTTGCCGGCGCGCCGGCGCGGGCCGAGTATCCCGATAAGCCGGTCCGGGTGATCGTGCCGTACGCCACGGGCGGCAGTTCGGACGTGATCGCGCGCGGCATCAGCGATCAGCTGAGCGCGGCGTTGGGCCAGCCCGTCGTGGTGGAGAACCGGGCGGGCGCGGGCTCGATGATCGGCACTGCCTACGTGGCGGGCGAAGCGGCCGACGGCTACACACTGCTGCTGGCCGACGTGCCGTTCACCATCGTGCCCGCCCTGTACGGCGACCGCGTCAAATACGACGCCCGGAAAGACTTCGCGCCGATCTCGCTGCTGGGCCTCTCGCCCATGTACCTGTTCGTCAACCCGCGTTTCGAAGGCAAGACCGTGCCGGCGCTGATCGCGGCCGCCAAGGACAAGCCCGCGTCCATTTCCATCGGTTCCGGCGGCAACGGGTCGCTGACGCACCTGATGGCCGAATTGTTCATGCTGAACACGGACGTCAAGCTGGTGCACATTCCCTACAAGGGCGCGTCGGCCTCCGTCAACGACCTGGCCGGCGGCCAGATCCAGGTGAGCTTCACCACCATGCCCACGGCCGCGGCGCTCTACCAGGGTGGCAAGATCGCGCCGATCGCGGTGTCTTCGCCGACGCGCGAGGCGGCCACGCCGGATGTGCCGACTTTCGAGGAGCTGGGCCTGCCCAGGCTGACGGTGCAAAGCTGGTGGGGCCTGATGGCGCCGGCGGGCACGCCCAAGCCAGTGCTGGACAAGCTGGAAGGCGCGATGAAGACGGTGATGCAGTCGGCGCCGGTCAAGCAGCGGCTGGGCAGCGTCGGCGTGGCCGCGCCGCCCGACGCGAGCGCCGCAGCGCTGACCCGTTTGCTGAATACGGACTTCGACCGCTGGCAGGACGTGGTCAAGCGCGCCGGCATCAAGTTCGAGTAGGGCGCGGCCGCCGGCGTTCGCCGGCTTCCCTCAACGCGGCCGCCGCCGTTCCCCCGAACGCCGGCGCCGGAACACGAGATATCAACGATGGAACCCTGGCTTCATGCCGCCGCCCACGACGCGGCGCTGATGAGTGATTTCGAAACGGTCTGCGGCTTCGGCGGACGCATGTCCGGCAGCGGGCAGGACGATGCCGCCATGGCATGGGCGCTGGAGCGCGCCGGCCGGGTGACGCCCGCCGTCCAGGTGCTGTCAGTGCCCTACGACGGCTGGCGCTGCGACGAGGCCGGCCTGGAACTGCTGGGCGCGGAACGCCAGGCGCTGGCCTGCCGCCCCTTGCTGCGTTCGGCATCCACGCCCGCCGAGGGGCTGGAGCTGGACGTAGTGGACGCGGGCGGCGGCCGGCCGGAAGACTTCGCGCGGCTGGGCGAGGCCGCGCGCGGCCGCGCCGTGCTGGTGCGCCACGAATATCCGTTCACCGGCGATCACGTGCATCGGCGCCGCAAATACGACATGGCCGTGAAGGCGGGCGCGGCGGCGTTCCTCATCGCCAACAACGTGCCGGGCCAGGGCGTGCTGTCCGGGTCGTCAGGCAGGGCGCGGGGCGGCGCCGGCATCCCCGCCGCGTACATCGACCACGAAGGCGGCGCCGCGCTGGCGGCGGCCTGCGCGGCCGGGACGGCGCGGGTGCGCATGCGGGTGCGGGGCGTCGAGATCGATGAAGCGCGCGCCAGCGTCGGCATCGCCGAGATCGCCGGCGGGCGCGACGGCGTCATCGTCATCAGCGCCCACATGGACGGGCACGACCTAGGCGTGAGCGCGCTGGACAACGGCACCGGCGTGGCGACGGCCTTGGCCGCCTTCCGGGCCCTGTCGGCGCGCGTCGGACCGGACACGCCCAGCCTGCGGCTGTGTTTTTTCTGCGCCGAGGAATGGGCCTTGACCGGTTCGGCGCGTTACCTGGCGGACCTCGCGCCCGAGCAGCGGGCGCGCATCAAGTTCGACATCAATCTCGACACGGTGGCCGGCGATACCGCCCTGACCGCGCTGATCAGCGATTTTCCAGCGCTGGCGCCGGTGGTGGGGGCGGCCGCCGCCGCCACCGGCGTACCGGTGGATACCTGGCTGCCCTTGATGCCGAATTCCGACCACGCCAACTTCGCGCGTCACGGGATCCCGGCCCTGCGCCTGCTGGCCGGCTTCGGCAAGCCGGCATCGCGGGTCAACAACATTCTGTCGGCGGGCGACGTGCCCGGCATCATCGAGGAAGCCGAACTGCGCCAGGCCGTGGCGGTCACCTGCGCCCTGGCGGACGCCGCGTTGCGGATGAGCGACGCGCAGCTCGACGCGCTGGCGTCGAGGTAGGCGCGCGCCGCTACGCTCAATACTGGCCGCCGTTCATGGCCACGTTGCTGCCGGTCATGAAGCCCGCCAGCTCGCTGCAGATGAACACGACGAGGGCGGCGATCTCCTCCGGCCTGCCCAGGCGGCCGACGGGGATCTGCGGCAGGACCTTGTCGCGCAGCACGTCGGGCGCGACGGCCGCCACCATGGGCGAATCCAGGTAGCCGGGCGACACCGTGTTGACGGTGACGCCCTTGCGCGCGACCTCCAGCGCGAGTGACTTGGTGAACCCGTGGATGCCGGCCTTGGCCGCCGCGTAGTTGGTCTGGCCGAACGCGCCCTTGAAGCCGTTGACCGAAGAGATGTTGACGATGCGGCCCCAGCCGCGCTCCACCATGCCGTCCAGCAAGGGCTGGGTCATGTTGAACATGGAATCCAGGTTGGTGCGCAGCACGGTGTTCCAGTCGTCGAATGGCATCTTCCGGAGGCTGGCGTCGCGCGTGACGCCGGCGTTGTTCACCAGGATGTCGATCGCGTGCCCGTCGGCGGCCAGGGTGGCGGCCAATTGCCGGCAGGACTCGTGGTCGGCCACGTCCACCGGATACGCCAGGAACTCGCGCCCGTCGGCGCGCTGCGTGTCCAGCCAGGCTTCTATCGACGCGTTGCGGCGGTGGCAGGTCAGGATGACTTTGTGGCCGGCGTCGTGCAGCGCGTGGGCCATGGCCTGGCCCAGCGCGCCCGCTCCGCCGGTGACCAGCGCGGTGCGTTTAGCTTCCATGCCGGTCTCCCCGGGCTTGCAGCGACCGGGCCGTCGCGGCCATCTGTTCGGCCGCGGCCGTCCAGGCGTTCGCGGCGGGATGGGTGGCCAGGCCGTTGCAGGCGCAGGCGCTGTCGCGGCACCAGGTGTTCGCGGCTTCGGCCAGCCCCACGGCGAGCGTGGCCTGTTCCGACAGGGCGGCATGCATGACGGCCTCGGCGGTGGTCAGGCGCGCCTGCCATTGGCGCCGCGCGGCCTCGCCGAGGGCGGGCGCCAGACTTTTCCAGCTGGGGGTTTCCGGCAGCGGCGCGAACGCGCTCTGCCAGAGCGTGGCCTGTTCGCCCCAGATCTGCTGCCCCAACTGGGCCCAGCGGGCCTGGCTTTCCTGGGCCAGCGACGTCAGGCGCTGGCAATAGGCGAGATTGGCGCCCAGCAGGGAGCCCGGGTCGGCGGGGGGACTCTTGGGAATCGCTGTGGTTTGTTTCATGATCCTTCCTTGCAATGTTGCGTGAAAAGGAGGGCCTGCTTGCAGGCGGGCTGCTATTTCTCCAACACGTAGGTGCCGGGAGCGGGGCCCAGCACCGGGAGATTGCGGCGCGGCGCGCCCATGGCGGGCGGCTTGACGTCGGCGGGGCCGGAATGGCTGTCCAGCCATTCCACCCAGGCGGGCCACCACGAGCCTTCCTGCTGCGGAACTTCCGCCAGCCAGTCGTCGGCGGTGAGGCTGGCGTGGTTCGCCGCGCGGCACAGGATGCGGTAGGCTCGGCGCGGGTGGCCGGGCTCGCTCACGATGCCGGCGTTGTGGCCGCCGGTGGTCAGCACGAAGGTCAGGGGCGCCGGACTGAGGTAATGCAGCTTGTAGACCGAGCGCCAGGGCGCGACGTGGTCGGTCTCGGTGCTGACCGAGAAAATGGGCAGGCGCAGGTCGCCGAGCATGACGGGCCGGCCGCCGACTTCGTAGCGGTTCTGGGCGAGGTCGTTGTCCAGGAAGAGGCGGCGCAGATACTGCCCGTGCATGCGCGCGGGCATGCGCGTGGCGTCGGCGTTCCAGGCCATCAGGTCGGACATGGGGCGGCGCTGCCCCAGCAGGTAATCGTTGACCATGCGCGACCACAGCAGGTCGTAGGAGCGCAGCATCTGGAACGCGCCCGCCATCTGGCCGGCGCGCAGGTAGCCGGTGCGCGCCATCTGCGCTTCCAGCATGCTGACCTGGCTTTCGTCGATGAACAGGCCCAGCTCGCCGGGTTCGCTGAAGTCCGTCTGGGCGGTGAAGAGCGACAGGCTGGCGAGCCGGTGGTCGCCGTCGCGCGCCATGGCGGCCGCGGCGATGGCCAGCAGCGTGCCGCCCAGGCAATAGCCGGTGGCATGCACGCGGCGGCGCGGCAGGATCGTCTCCACCGCGTCCAGCGCGGCGGCGATGCCCAGCTCCAGATAGTCGTCCATGCCCAGGTCGCGGTAGGACGCGTCGGGGTTCTTCCACGAGACGCAGAACACCGTGTAGCCCTGGCCGACCAGGTAGCGGATGAGAGAGTTGTGCGGCGAGAGATCCAGGATGTAGTACTTCATGATCCAGGCCGGCACCACCAGGACGGGCTCGGGGTGGACGGAGCCGGTCGCGGGCTCGTATTGCAGCAATTCGATCAGGCGGTTGCGGAACACCACCTTGCCCGGCGTGATGGCGACTTCCTTGCCCGGGCGGAAATGCTCGGCGCCCGCCGGCGGCTGGCCGCCCAGTTCGCGCATCGCGTCCTCGGCGGCGTTGCGCGCCCCGCGCACGAGATTGGCGCCGCCTTCCTGCCAGGTCTGGCGGATGACCACGGGATTGGTCAGCATCGCGTTGCCCGGCGACAGCACGTCCAGCCATTGCCGCGCGGCGAAGGCCGCCACCTGGGCATGGTGCGGATCCACGCCGGGCACGTCGCTGGTGGCGGCTTCCCACCATTGCTGCGCCAGCTCGAATTGCTGGCGGTAGAGGTTGAAGGGCCAGCGGCCCCAGGCGGGATCGGCGAAGCGCCGGTCCGCGGGGGGAGCGGCGGAGGCCGCGTCGCCCGCGACGAGGCGGGCCAGCAGGTATTGTCCCAGCAGGCCGGCCTGGTGCAGCGCCAATTCGGTCAGGGCGAGGCGCTTGCCGGGGGCGTTGGCGAGGTGGGCGGCCCAGTCCGTCCAGGCCAGCAGGCCGGCGGCGGGCGACAAAGAGGCCGTCCAGCGCGCCAGCGCCGCCTTGGCCGCCGTGTCCAGGGCCTGGGCGGTCTTGTCGGGTGGGGGTGTTGCGCGACGCTTGCTCATCTGTCTGCCACCTTTCCATGGCGGCGCGCGGGGCGCCGCTCGATAAGCATGGTTAGCTCGATAGGGCCGGAGAGGCGGGCGGGTTTTCCGGCCGCCCGCCTGACCATTATCGGTCAAAGCGGCCGGGCCATCCTGACGGATATCAAATCCGGGCCGATCGCGGGTCGGCCGGCGGGCGGGGCGAGGCGGCCCCGGGGGCCTGTCGCGCAGCCTTCAGCCCCAGCCCAGCGCCAGGTCGTCGAAGAGGAGGTCGCCGCCCATCTGGCCGCCCTTGAGCATCAGTTCCATGCCGTCGATGAGCGGGTCGTCGCTGCGGGCGACGCTGACGGTGACGCCGGGCGCGAGCACGCAGCGGAAGGCCAGGCCCCACAGGCCGAGCGCCAGCGTGGCCTGGCTGGAGGTGTCGCCGCCGGCGATGCCGACCCGGCCGAGCCGGGCGCCGGCCTGGCCGGCGCCCTGCACGATGGCGGCCGCGAGCTGCGCCGTGGCGCGGGCCGTGGCCGCGGTGTGCTGCGTGCCGGGCGCTTGCGCGGGCCTGTCGGTATGCACCAGCACGTTCTTGCCCTGGGTCAGTTGGGCCACGGCCTGCCGCGCCTGTTCGGCCGCGTAGCCGGGTTCCGAGAGCAGTCGCGCGACGCTCAGCGGCTGCCGGGCGTACCGTTGGCAGGCGGCGATCTGCCGCGCGGTGACGGGCGACAAGCTGCCTGCCATCACCAGCACGGGACCGGCGGCCGCCGGCAGGGGCGCGGCGCCGAGATTCGTGCGCGGACCCGGCATGGCGCGGGCCAGCGCCTGCTGCACACTGCTCGGGCCCACGGCCAGCAGCGGCAGACAGGAGGCGGCGCGCCAGATCAGGCGCCCGATCACGGCAAGCTGTTCATCGTCGACCAGGTCCAGCAGCGCGGGGCCGTCGGTGGTGTCGAGGATTCGGTCGATCCACGCTTCCAGCAGGGGCGCATCGGCGGCCTGGCGCAGGCGCGGGTAATCCGTATGCGGCACCGAGCGGACGTCCGCCAGGCCTTGCGCGCCGAGGTGCAGGCGGAGGTCCGCCTCGTGCATGGGCGTGACGGGATGGGCGCTCATGACCGGATGGCGGTCGATGCGGTGGATCTCGGGAGCCGTGCCGGCGCGCGCGAACAGCTGGGCGAAGCTGCAATAGCGCCCGATGCTGGGCTGCCCGCCCACGATGGGCACGAAGGGATTGGGCATGTGGCGGCGCAGTTCGCGCACGGCGGCGCCGATGCTGCCCACGTGGGGCGCGCTGTCGAAGGTGGAGCAGCACTTGTAGTGCAGCACTCGGATGCCGGTGCCGGCCAGGAAGCGGCCCACGCCGGCCAGTTCCGCCTGCATCTCCGTGGGCGCCATGCCGCGCGCCGCGCCCGCGATGCCGATGGCGTCCAGCGCGCCGGCGCGGCGCAGCTGCTGCGCCGTGGGCACGCCCAGGAACAGCAGGCTGCGCAGTCCCGCGCGGGACACCTCGGCCAGCGTGTCGGTGGCGCCGGTGAAATCGTCGCCGTACCAGGCCACCCGCGGCGCGGCGGGGCGGCGTTCGGCGTCGTTCATGCGCGGCTGCCGAAGAAGTCGATGGCGCGTTGCAGTTCGGGCGCCTGGCGCGCGAAGTTTTCCAGCGACTGCCCGTCGCGCATGGCCTGCCAGGCCTGGCGGATGCTCAGCACGCCGGCGGCCGGGCCGTCCGGATGGGCCAGGATGCCGCCGCCGGACATGAACATCAGGTCGTCGCTGCGCACCGCGCGCCAGGTGGCGGGCACGGTGCCGGCCCATTGGCCGGACGAGAAGGCGGGCATGACGGCGTCGTCGATGCCGGGCGTGAGCGGCGCCAGGCAGTCGCGCGCCGAATCGATCACTTCGCGGTCGTCCTGCGAGAACTTGCCTTGCAGGCCGTGCACGTGCATGTGGTCCACGCCGGCCAGGCGCCACAGCGTCTGGTAGGCCTGGAAGCCCATGCCCAGCAGCGGATGGCGCGAGAGCGCGCCGTAGCCATTGCGGTGGCCGTGCAGCGCCAGCGGGGTGCTGCGGCGCAGGGTCTGGATGGCGGAGAAGCCGCAGTGGTTCAGGCTGGCCATCACGCAGGTGCCTTCCTCGTGCTCGATCAGCTCGGCATGGCGGCGCATGGCGTCGGTCTCGTCGCTGATGTTGAACGCCACCATGACCTGGCGGCCGGTGCGCTCGCGGTGGGCGCGCACGACCGCCATTACGGCGGCCACGCGTTGCGCCAGCGGCGCATGGGCCGGGTTGGCGCAGACCTCGTCGTCCTTGATGAAGTCGACGCCGGCCGCGCACAACTGGGCGACCAGGTGCGCCGTCTGTTCGGGCGACAAGCCGACGTTGGGCTTGATGATGGTGCCGACCAGCGGGCCGCTCGCCACGCCCGTCAGCTCGCGGGTGCCGGCGATGGCGGCCCGGGGCAGGTCGAACTGGGCGCGGTAGTTCGCGGGCAGCTCCAGGCTTTCCAGGCGCAGGCCGGTGGTCTCGCCCAGGTCGTACAGGTTTCCGCCCACCGTGGCCGCCAGCGTGGGCAGGTTGGCGCCGACGTTGGCGACGGGGAAGGCGATGCGCACGCGGGCTCGCCGGTACGAGGCGGGCATGCCGCCCGGCTGGCGAGCCAGCCAGGCGTTGGGCAGGCTGGGCGCGGCGACGGTTTCCAGCGTTTCGATCGATTCGATCCGCGCGCGGGCGCGGGCCCGCAGCTCATCGGTTTCGCCCTGCACCCGGGTGAAGGTGCCGCAGGATTGCTCGCCGGCCATGACTTCCGCGACCTGCGCGGGATCCATCGGGGTTTCGATCAGGTAGGTGGCGCTAAACGATTGGGAATTCATGGTGGCGGATGGCTGCGTGGGAAAGGGGCGCGTCAGAGCTTGCTCAGGTCGGGGAAGGGGCGGACGGGGTCCTTGCCGTCCCAGCCGCTGGCGCTGTCGCGGATCAGGTCGAACAGGCGGCCCTTGGGGCCGGCCACTTCGGACAGTTCGATCACGGTGCCGGGGTGGTATTCGGTGTCGAAGTAGATGAAGCGGCCCTTTTCGCCCACTTCGCCGCTCATCTTGGGCTTGAAGCCCTGCGCCAGCAGGCGTTCCAGGTCGGCGTCGTAGTCCTGGGTCCAGTAGGCCACGTGCTGCAGGCCGGTGCGTCCGGCTTGCAGGAAGTCGCGGTACATGGAGGGCACGTCGTTGCGCGTCTGGATCAGCTCGACCTGCACGAAGCCGGAATTGGCCAGGGCCACCGAGTTGTGGGGCTCGTGGCTGGCGCCGTCGTACTGGTAGTTCACGATGGGCACGCGCGGGTTGTAGTACCAGGGGCCCACGCCCAGCGTGGTGCTCCAGTAGTCCATGGCGGCTTCGATGTCGCGCACTACATAACCGAGTTGGCGGATTTCGCCCAGGAAACGACTCATGATGGATCTTTGCAGGAGTAGGGTTGGAGAGTGCGGGGAGCGCGCGGCCCGGATCCGGGCCGCGGGCCTCACAGGAAACCGATGGAGAACCAGGGGAAGGCGGCGACGACGATCAAGCCGACCAGCAGCGCGGCCACATAGCCCCAGATCGGGCCGATCCCTTCGTTGGGGTCGACGCGGCTGATGGCGCAGGCGCCGTAGTAGCCCACGCCGAAGGGCGGCGCGAACAGGCCGATGCCCATCGCGAAGATCACGACCATGGCGTAATGGACTTCGTGCACGCCGGCCTGGACGGCGATCGGGAACAGCAGCGGGCCGAACAGCACGATGGCGGGGATGCCTTCCAGCACGCTGCCCAGGATGATGAAGGCCACGATGGAGACCGCCAGGAACCCGTAGGCCCCGCCGGGCATGCCGCCCATCATCCGGGCCAGGTCGCCCGAGAATCCCGATTGCGTCAGCGCCCAGGCCATGGCCGTGGCGCAGCCCACGATCAGCATGATGGCGCCCGACAGCGAGGCGGTCTCGATCAGCATGGGCTTGAGCCGCGCCCAGTCGAAGCGCCGGTAGATCAGCAGGCCCACGACGGCCGAATACACGATGCCGATGGTGGAGACTTCGGTGGCCGTCGCCACGCCTTCGACGACCGCGGCGCGGATCACGAAGGGCAGGGCCACGGCGGGGAGCGCGATGACGAAGTAGCGGCCGATCTCCTTGGCCGTGAAGCGCTGGGCCAGGCTCAGGTCTTCCTTGCGGTAGCGCCACCACACCACCGAGCACAGCGCCAGGCCCAGCACCACGGCCGGCAGCAGGCCGCCGGTGAAGAGGGCGGCGATGGACACGCCCGTCACCGAACCGATGGTGATCAGCACGATGGACGGCGGGATGGTTTCGGTCTGCGCGCCGGTGGCCGACAGCAGCGCCACCAGGTCGCCCGGCTTGGCGCCGCGCTTTTTCATCTCGGGGAACAGCACCGGCGCGATGGCCGCCATGTCGGCGATCTTGGACCCGGAAATGCCGGACACCAGGTACATGGCGCCGATCAGCACGTAGGACAGTCCGCCGCGCACGTGGCCCAGCAGGCTGGCCAGGAACTGGATCATGGCGCGCGCCATGCCCGTCATCTCGATGAGCGAGCCCAGGAAGATGAAGAGGGGCACGGCCAGCAGCATCAGGTGCGACATGCCTTCGTCCAGCCGGCCCACCATCACCACCATGGGGGTATTGGTGGTCAGCACCAGGTACGAGAACGTGGCCAGCGCGAACGAGAACGCGATGGGCACGCCGGCGAAGACCGTGGCCGCCACGATGCCGACGAAGAAGATCAGCAGGTTCAGCTTGCCCAGCGTGGAGAAGAGCGGCTGCGCCAGCCAGAACAGCGCCACCACGGCCGCGGCGCCCGCCAGCGCCGCCAGCATCTGGGGCAGGGTCTGGGTGCGCGCCAGCCGCAGCAGGGCCACGACGGCCATCAACCCCATGCCGACGGGGATGGCGGAGGCGCGCCAGGCGTTGCTCAGTTCCAGCGCGGGCGTGATGATGAAATGCTCTTCATGCGCGTACTCGACGGCCGGCAGCAGGATGAGCGCCAGGAACGCGAGCGAGGCGGCCAGGGCCGCCGTTTCCAGCTGCGCGCGGCGCGCGGGGCTCACGTTGTTGACCAGCGCCGTCATGCGCATGTGCTCGCCGCGGCGCAGCGCGACGACCGCGCCCAGCATGGACAGCCACAGGAACAGGATGGAGGCGAGCTCGTCGGACCAGACCAGGGGGCTGTGGAACGCGTAGCGCGCCACCACGCCGGCGAACAGCACCGCGATCTCGACCAGCACGATGGCCGCGGCCGCGTGTTCGACCACGCAGCCCAGCAGCCCGTCTAGCGCGCCGGCGGCCCGGCGCAAGGGGTGGGCCGGCAGCAGGGGCGGCGCGGCGTGCGGAGCGGACAGGGAGGACATGGCGCGACCTCAGGCCAGCTTGCCGACGGCCTGCTCCAGCAGGGTCCAGGCCTCGTTGCCGAAGCGGCCCTGCCATTCCTTGTAGAAGCCGGCGCCGCGCAACTGCTCGCGGAAGCTGTCGGCCGAGGGCTGGTTGAAGAGCAGGCCCTTGCCCTCCAGGTCCGACTGGACCGAGGCGTTGAGCTTCTTGATGTCTTCGCGCTGCGCCAGGCCGGCCTCGTTGATGCCGCGGGCCACCACCGTCTTCAGGTCTTCCGGCAGGCCCTCCCACATGCGGCCGTTGGCGATGAACCAGTAGCCGTCCCAGATGTGGTTGGTGAGCGAGCAGTATTTCTGCACTTCGTACAGCTTGGCCACCTGGATGATGGGCAGCGGATTTTCCTGCGCGTCCACGACCTTGGTCTGGAGCGACGAATAGACCTCGCTGAACTGCAGGCTGGCCGGCGCCGCGCCCAGGCCCTTGAACATGGAGATGGGCAGCGAGCTCACCGGCACGCGGATCTTCAGGCCTTCCATGTCGGCCGCCGTCTTGACGGGCGCCTTGCTGCTGGTGGTCTGGCGAAAGCCGTTGTCCCACATTTTCTCGAAGGCGTAGAGGCGGCGCTGCGCGATCGCGGCGCGCACGTGCGCGCCCAGCGCGCCGTCCATGGCGCTCCACACCTGGTTGTAGTCCTTGAAGGCGAAGCCGACGGCATTGATGGCCGCGACCGGCACCAGCGTCGCGATCACCAGCGCCGAGGGCGTGAAGAAATCGATGCCGCCCGAGCGCACCTGGGCCAGCATGTCCGTGTCCCCGCCCAGCTGGTTGTTGGGGAAGATCTTGATGTCGACGCGGCCGTTGCTTTCCTTGAGGATGCGCTGCGCGGCTTCCTCGGCGCGGATGTTCAGCGGATGGGTGACGGGCAGGTTGTTGCCGTACTTGAGCGTGTAGTCGGCCGCGCGGGCGATCAGCGGGAAGCCGCTGGCGAAGGCTAGGGCGGGAACCGCGCCAAGGCGGCGCAGGGCACTGCGGCGTGTCAGCAGCTTCATGGTTGTCTCCATAATCGTGGTTATGATGTCTTTTGATGTGCCACAAAAGCGCCAATCCCATGCGGCAGACTGGACAATAGTGAAGAGGCGCTATCATCGTCAAACTTCTTTCATGATGGTTTTTGATGTGAATCGAACTCCTTCCGAACGCAAGCTGGCGCGCCTGGCGGACGTGGCGGCGCGCGCGGGCGTTTCCACCGCCACCGCCGACCGCGTGCTGAACCGCCGTCCCGGGGTGCGGGCCAGCACCGCGCAGAAAGTCTTCAAGGCCGCCCTCGAACTGGATTACCTGCCCGAGCAGGACATCCGTTTCGCCGCCGCGCCGGAGCCGATGCGCCTGGTGTTTCTGCTGCCGCGCGGCAGCAACCGCTACCTGCGCATGCTGGGCGATACCGTCAGCTATGCGCAGGAACACTTCGCGCCGCTCAACGCCAAGTGCCAGGTCGATTACGTCGAGAGCTTCAACCCCGACGCGCTGGCCGAGGCGCTGGCCAAGCACGGCAAGCGGGCGGACGGCATCGCGTTCATGGCGCTGGAACATCCGACGGTGCGCGAAGCGGTCGACGCGCTCGCGCAGCGGGGCGTGCCGACGGTGACGCTGATTTCCGACATCGCCAACAGCGCGCGCGCGGCCTACGTGGGCCTGGACAACCGCGCCGCCGGCCGCACCGCGGGGTATCTGATCGCGCGCTTCATCGGTTCGCGCGCGGCGCACGTGGCGCTGATCGCCGGGTCGCGCCATTACCGGGCGCACGAAGAGCGCGAGGGCGGCTTTTTGCAGCTGTACGCGGAACAGTTCCAGGCGATGCAGGTGGTGGACTTGCGGGAAGGCTACGACGACGCGCAGAGGAACTACGAACAGACGCGCCAATTGCTGGAGCAGTATCCGCAACTGGCCGGCATCTACAACATCGGCGGCGCGTCGGACGGCGTGGCGCGGGCGTTGAAAGAGGCGGGCCTGCAGCACCGGGTGGTGTTCATCGGCCACGGCCTGACGCCCGACACGCGTTCGCTGCTGATCGACGGCACCATGGACGCGGTCATCACGCAAAGCCCGATGGAGGCGCTGATGAGCTGCGTGCGCATTTTCTGCAATCTGCGCGACAAGCGCAGCCCCATGAACGGGGTGGAGCTCGCCCGCAGCCAGGTGATCTTCCGCGAAAACCTGCCGTGATTCCAGCAGGGCGCCCGCGGGATAGGGAGCCCGCACCGGTGCATGGGCACGGGCGTATGATTTCGCGTATGGGCGCTGTCCCATCCGGGCACTGGCCGGCGGGCCGCTGCCTGTTCCTTCCTAGGGTTGCGTAACAGCGGCCGTCCGGGCTGAGCACCGGGCGACCGCGGGGGCGTCGCGCCATGGAGCACTTCCTGCCTGCCTTCCGCCTGGATGGCCCGGGCCCGCGGAGGGCTTGGATCTCGGCCCGGTTACCGGCGGGTGACCACGATTTCGAGATACTCGCTGGGCACCACCATCGCGGCATCGCCAGAGCGGTTGAACCGTTCGATCTGTGCCATCAGATCGCCGGTCAGCGCCGCCTGCGCCGCCGGCTCCAGCGCGCCGAACGCCTTGAGCAGCGGGCCGTAGTAGGTCTTGAAGACCTCCAGCCAGTGCTCGGGAGAGCGATAGCGGAACACGAAATCGCGCGATTCGGTCTTGATCGAAGACGCGTGCGCCCCGAACATCTCCTCGATGCGCGCCCGTGTGCCCCACAGCGCGGGCGACTTGATCCCGGCGGGCGGCGGCAGGTGCTTGCCGATGGTCTTGAACACGTGGCCGATGAAGCCGTCCGGCGTCCAGTTGGCCAGGCCGATCTTGCCGCCCGGCCGGCACACGCGCATCAGTTCGGCGGCCGCCTTGTCCTGGTCGGGCGTGAACATTACCCCGAAGGTCGACACGACGGCGTCGAACCCGCCGTCCGGGAACGGCAGCGCTTCGGCGTCGGCTTCCTGGAACTCGATCTTCAGCCGCTCCGCGGCGGCGCGCTCGCGGGCGCGCCCGAGCAGCGCGGGCACGTAGTCGGTCGAGACGACGTCGCACCAGCGGCGCGCGGCGGCCAGCGAGGCATTGCCGTTGCCGGCGGCGACGTCGAGCACCTTCTGCCCGGCGCGGACATCGAGGGATTCGCACAACTGTTCGCCCACGATCTGCAGTGTCGTGCCGACGACGGCGTAGTCTCCGGAAGACCAGGTGCCCTGTTGGCGGGCCTTCAGGGCGGCCAGGTCGGGCTGCGGCGCGGATTCGCGCGCCGGGCTGCTGGCGAGGGTGGATATGGACATGGTCTGTCTCCATTCGGGGTATCGCAACCGGCGCCGCGCGGGCATGCGCGCGCCGTGCTCCCCGGAATCCACGATAGGCACCCGCCATGGAGGCGAGCGTGGTAGCCCGCGTGGAATCCGCCGAGCCGGACCGCTCCGTCCCCGAGGCGGTCGTCGAACTGCGCATGCTGGGGCCGCTGACGATCCGCCGGGCGGGCGCCGCCGTGGCGCTGCCGCCTTCGCGCAAGCTGCGGGCGCTCATCGCCTACCTGGCGCTCGCGCCGCGGGCGGTCATGCGCGCCCATCTCTGCGAATTGCTGTGGGACGTCCCGAACGATCCCCGCGGCGAGCTGCGCTGGTGCCTGAGCAAGGCCAGGGCCCTGCTCGACGAGCCTGGCCGGCGCAGGATAGAGACGGCGCAGGATACGGTGCGGCTGGCCTTGGGCGATTGCCGCGTCGACGTCATCGAGATCGAGCGGGCGATGCAGCACGGCATCGACACGCTGGATGCGCAGCGGCTGCGCGCGCTCGCCGCCCTGTTCACGGGCGACTTCCTGGAAGGGCTGGAGATCGACCGCAACCCGTTCTTCAACAACTGGCTGACGGCGCAGCGGCGGCGCCTGAGGGCCTGCCAGGTCGCGGTGCTGGAACACCTGGCGGCACGGCTTGCGGCCGGCTCCGGGGAAAGCTTCGCCTGCCTGGACAAGTGGCTGCAGCTGGCCCCGTTCGACCGGCACGCGCATGAGCTGATGCTGGATTCGCTGGCGCATCGCGGCCAATGGCGCGAAGGCCAGGAGCATCTGGCCGCGGCGGTGCGGGCCTTCGAGGCCGAAGGGCTGGACTGGCGGCCGCTGCGCGAGGCGTGGCGGGAGGCGAAGGCCCGCCGGGCGGGCGGCGTGGCTGGCGCGGCCGGCCCGGCCGGTCCGGGGACGCCGGCCGAGGAAGCGGCGCCGCGGCCCGGATCGCCCGACGGCGCGCCGGGCCGGGCCGGCCGCGCGTCGATCGCGGTGATGCCGTTCGTCGACGGGGCCGCGCAGCGCGGCGTGCGCGGCGGGCTGGCGGACGGCCTGGCCTACGACATCATCACGCGGCTGGCGAAGCTGCGCAGCCTGTTCGTCATCGCGCAGGGCACCGTGTTCGCGCTCGACCAGCGCAGCGTGGGCCCGGAAGAGGCCGGCCGGACGCTGAACGTGGACTACGTCGTCAGCGGCACGCTGCGCCGCCAGGACAAGCGCCTCGCCGTGTCCGTCGAACTGGTCGAATCGCGCACCGCGCGCATCGTGTGGGCGGACGTCTTCGACCACAAGCTGGACGACGCCTTTCTCGCGCTGGACGAGATCGGCGATCGGATCGTCGCCTCCATCGAGAGCGAGGTCGAAGCCGCCGAGTGCAAGCTGGCCATCCTGCGGCCGCCGAATTCGCTGGACGCGTGGCAGGCCCATCACCGCGGCCTGTGGCATATGTACCGGTTCAACCGCGAGGACAACCAGCGGGCGCGGCATTTTTTCGAGATGGCGGTGCGGCTCGATCCGACGTTTTCGCGGGCCTATGCCGGCCTGTCCTTCACCCACTGGCAGAACGCCTTCCAGCGCTGGGACGAGCGGGAGCCGGCGATCGAGCGGGCGCACGACGCCGCGGGGCGGGGCCTGGCCGCGGATGATCGCGATCCGGCCGCGCACTGGGCCATGGGCCGGGCGCTGTGGCTGCGCGGCCGCCAGGACCAATCGCTGACCGAATTGCAGCGCGCGGTGGACCTGAGCCCGAACTTCGCGCTGGCGCATTACACGCTCGGGTTCGTCAACTGCCAGTCGGGCGACGCCGAGGCGGCGATCGGCTCGTCCGACCATTCGCGCCGGCTGAGTCCCTTCGACCCGCTGCTGTTCGGCATGCTGGCCGTCCGCGCGATCGCGCTGGTTCGCCTGGGCCGGCTCGACGAAGCCGCCGACTGGGCCGTGCAGGCGGCGGCCCGCGTCAACGCCCACGTGCATATCCTGGCGATCGCGGCCTGCTGCCTTGCCATGATCGGGAGGGTCCAGGAGGCGTCCGAGCTCTTGGCCTCGATCCGCAAGACGGTGCCGTCCTATCGCATCGAGGATTTCCTGGCGGCGTTCCACCTCAGCCCGGAGGCCGAGGCCCTGTTCCGGGATGGCGCCCGGCGCATCGGGCTGGGTTGAGGCGCCGGGCGGGCGCTCAGTCCTCGCCCAGCTGTTCGACGATCCGCCGCGCGGCTTCCGCCAGCGACAGTCCGCCGTCCATCGCGGCGCGTTGCAGCCGCTCGTGCGCGGCCGGCTCGGCGAGGCCGTAGCGGCTGATCAGCAGCAGCTTGGCGCGATCGATGCGCTTGCTTTCGTCCAGCGCGCCGCGCACGCTGCTCAGGGCGTCGTCGGCGCGCTGCATGCGCAGAGCCTGCTCGCGCATCATGTCCAGGATCGAACGCTCCAGTTCCTTGCCCACGCCGTCCTGGGGGGGCGCGTCCAGGATCCGGCTCTGCACGCTGAAGACCAGGCTGGGCGCGCGGCCGCTGGCGTGGTCGGCGTAGCGGCTGAGCAGCAGGCGGCGGTCGTCCAGTTCCTGGCGGGTTTCGGCGATGCGCCGGGCGCAGTGCTGCGCCAGGTCATGGGCCAGCCCGGTTTCCACGTCGCGCATGGCGTCGATGCGCGCGGTGCAGAGGTCGAACCACAGGCCGGCCAGGCTGCCGTCGACGCGCTGCGTGTCCGAGGTGCGCTGCGCCATGTCGCGCATGCGCTGGACCTGCGGGTCGTGCTGGCGGGCCTGCTCCCAGCATTGCAGGGGCGCGTCCTGCGCGTATTGCGCGAAGCTGTCGAAGCTGCGCGCCTGGTTGGCGGCCAGGCCCAGCATGCGGGCTTTCTGCTCGTCGCTGAACCAGCCGGCCGTAAAACCCATGACGCCGCAGGCGCGTTCCTGGCCGCTCAGCTCCTTGCCCTGCATGAAGTTCAGCAGCGCCACCAGGTTGCGGGTGACGCCGGCGTCGAGCGCGGAGTCGGCGGCTTCGACGACCACGGCAAGCAGGCTGGCGATCACCAGCGTGAAACGCGAGTCGGCCTCGTGCGCCGGCACGCGCCGGTCGCGCACCTGACGGCGAAGGCGTGGCAGTTCGTCCAGCCGGAACAGGGCATAGGCGATGCAATTGAGCAGGCGGGCACGGCCGGCGCCCGCCGCGGCGCCGGTCTCCAGCCCGTCCAGGAAAGCGCGCGCGTCGGCCTCGACGGCGCCGGCCTCGTCGCTTAGACCGGCCAGCGCGGGCAGCAGGCGCTCGTCGTCGCCGCACAGCGTCAGGTTGGAATAGCCGCGTTCCTTTTGCAGCGCATGCACCAGCGCGCTGATCTTCAGCACCAGTTCACAGGTGCCGGCCAGGGCTTCCAGGCCATGGAGCTCGCTGCGGCGCGCGGCCAGCAGGAAGCGCAGCGGAGGCGGCATGTGGCGTTCGGCCATGGCGTGCCCTTGCGCGGGAAGTCAGGCCAGCCGGCGCAGCGGCGGGGCCGCCTCGGCGGGCGCGTCGGCGATGCCGAGCACGCGGCACGCGGCGACCTGGCCGATCACGAGGACGGCGGGGCTGCGAAGCTGGAAGGCCTCCGCGTCCCGCGCCATGTCGGCCAGCGTGGACGGGCACAGGCGCTGGCCGGGCAGGGAGGCGCGCTCGATCATTGCGACGGGAGTGTCGGCGGCCATGCCGGCCGCCAGCAGCTGGCTGCTCATGTCGTTCACCTTCGCCACTCCCATGTAGACCACCAGCGTCGTGCCGCTGCGCGCCAGCCCGGACCAGTCCGGCGTGCTGCCGTCCTGGGAATGGGCGGTGATCAGTGTAACGCCCTGGGCCAGGCCGCGCTGCGTCAGCGGGATGCCGCTGGCGCTTGCCGCGGCCAGCCCGGCGGTGATGCCGTTGACGATTTCACAGGCCACGCCGCGGTCGCTGAGCCACTGCGCTTCTTCGCCGCCGCGGCCGAAGATGCAGGGGTCGCCGCCTTTCAGGCGCGCCACGCGCAGCCCCTGGCGGGCATAGCGCAGCATCAGGCGCTGGATGAAGTCCTGCGGCGTGGAGCGGCAGCCGCCGCGCTTGCCCACGCGCACGATGCGGGCCTGGGGGCAGTATTGCAGGACTTGCGGATCGACCAGGTCGTCGACCAGGACCACGTCGGCCCGGGCCAGCGCCTTGACCGCCTTGAGGGTCAGCAGCTCCGGGTCTCCCGGACCCGCGCCGATCAGCCACACAGTAGGGTTCATGGCAGGCATTCCGTATCGGTTCAGAGTTTGAAGGACAGGACCGCGATCACGATGGCCAGGAGCAGGCTCAGCCCTTTCCAGAAGGCCACGGGATTGCGTTCCAGCAAGGGCAGGCGTTCGCTCCCGCGGGCGGCTTCGGCGGGATGGCGCAGCGCGTGGGTGAATTCGGACAGCTCGGGCGTGCGGGCCCGCGGATCCGGATGCAGGGCGTGGCTGAGCACGTTGTCGACCCAGGCCGGGATCTCGCGCTCCCGGTCCAGGACCGAGACATAGTTCAGCCGCAGCTGCGCGGCGCGGCTGCGGGCGCGGGCCACGTCGGCGCCGTAGGGCAGCCGGCCCGACAGCATCTGGTAGAGCATCGCGGCCAGCGAATAGAGGTCCGACCGCGGCGTGCCGGCCTCGCCCAGGAAGTACTCGGGCGCGGCGTACTGGGCGGTGCCCAGCATGGGCGGCGCGCCGTCGTCGGCATGGGCGAGTTCTTCCATGCCGGCGGCCGTGGCGGACCCCAGGTCGATGATTTTGGCGGTGCCGTCCGCCGTGATGATGACGTTCTCCGGCCGCAGGTCCTGGTGCACGAGGTCCAGGCGGTGGAAGGCCTGCAGGCCGCGGGCGATCTGTTCGATGATCGCGATCGCGGGTTCCAGCGCCGGCCGGGGATGGGCCGCCATCCATTGCGCCAGGGTCTGGCCCGGGACGTACTCGCTGACGGTGTACAGGTAGCCGCGCCGGCCCGCGCGCGGCCAGGCCCGCGCCACGTGGCGGCTGTCGATGCGCCGGGCGATCCACTCTTCGGTCAGCAGCCGTTCCAGGTAGGCCGGGTCGTGCCGCAGGTCGAGCGAGGGGATCTTGATGACGGCCTGTCCGCCGCCGGCGAGGTCGCGGGCCAGGTAGACGTGGCTGCGGCTGCTGGCATGCAGCTCGTCGAGGATGAGGAAGCCCTCGAATTCCTGGCCAGCGGCCAGCAGCGGCGGGCAGGGCAGGTCGCGGCTATAGCGGGCGATTTCGCCGGCCTGGCGCGAGGGCAGGGCGTCGACGCGCACGATCTGTATCGTGAGGTTGTCCTCGCTGCCCCGTTCCAGGGCCAGCCGCGCGAGCGCGCGGGCGGCGTCGTCCAGGGCGTGGGGGTGGGCGGCGACGGCGTCCGCCATGTCCTGCGCGCCGACGTGCTCGTGCACGCCGTCGGTTGCCAGCAGGAACACGTCGCCCGCTTCCAGGGGCTGGGTGTGGTAGTCGATCTCCAGGTGCGGCGCCAGCCCCAGCGCCCGGCCCAGGCAGCTCTTGCCGCGCGCGATCCAGACGCGGTGGTCCTCGGTCAGCTGTTCCACCGCGCCATTGCGCAGGCGGTAGATGCGGGCGTCGCCGACGTGCAGGATGTGGGCGGTGGTGGACTTCAGCACCATGACCGTCATGGCGCAGACGTAGCCGCGGTCGCGGTCCGGGTCGTGGCGCTGGCGGGTCTGGGCATGCAGCCAGGCATTGGCCGCGCCCAGCACCTTCTGCGCCGACTTTCTCACCGACCAGGTCTCGGGCGTGCAGTAATAGTCTTCCAGGAAGCTCGCGACCGCGGTCTCGCTGGCGATGTGGCTGACGTTGCTGCTGCCGATGCCGTCGGCCAACGCGACGGCGATGCCCTTGGCGCCCAGGAGCGGCTCGCCGGGCAGGCACAGGCCGTGGAAGTCCTGGTTGACGGCTTTTCTTCCCGGTTCCGTGTGCTGGCCCGCCGCCACCCTGAGGGTGGCGGGTTCGCCGCCGGCGCGCGCGTCCATGGCTGGCTGCTCCCGCGGTGCTTCAGTTGAAGCTGCGCTTGGGCGCGGTCTTCATGTGGGTGGTGTAGAGGGTCAGGCCGGTCAGCGACAGGCCGCCGATCAGGTTGCCCAGCACCACGGGGATCTCGTTCCAGACCATGTAGTCCATGATCGAGAAGTTGCCGCCCAGGATCAGCGCCGAGGGGAACAGGAACATGTTCACCACGGAGTGCTCGAATCCCATGGCGAAGAACAGCATGATGGGCATCCACATGGCGATCACCTTGCCGCTGACCGTGGTGGAGATCATGGCGCCGACGACGCCCAGCGACACCATCCAGTTGCACAGCACGCCGCGCACGAAGATCGTCAGCATGCCGCCCGCGCCGTATTCCTTGTAGCCCAGGGTGCGGTTCTCGCCGATGTGGGAAATGACCTCGCCGACCTTGCTGGGCGGCGTCGAGAACCCGTAGGTGAACACGATGGCCATCAGGAAGGCCACCGTCAGCGCGCCCAGGAAATTGCCCACGAAGATCACGCCCCAATGCCGCAGCACGCCCTTGAGCGTCACGCCGGGGCGGCGGTCCATGAGGGCCAGCGGCGTGAGGACGAACACGCCGGTCAGCAGGTCGAACCCCATCAGGTAGAGAATGCAGAAGCCGACCGGGAACAGCGCCGCGCCCAGGATGGGCGTGCCGGTCTGCACGGAGACGGTGACGGCGAATACCGCCGAGAGCGCCAGGATGGCGCCGGCCATGTAGGCGCGGATGAGCGCGTCGCGGGTGGCCATGTAGATCTTGGATTCGCCGGCATCCACCATCTTGGTGACGAATTCGGCAGGGACAATGTAGGACATGATGGCTTCCTGTTTCTGGAGGGATCGGGAACTGGGGGCCTGGGCCTCAGCGGATTTCCACCGCGTCGGCATTGAGCCGCGCGCGCCAGGCGCGCAGCGGTTGGTCGGGGTACTGCACGCAGCTTCCGTCCGCCAGGCGGAAGTGCTGCTTGTAGAGCGGCGAGGCGACCACCAGCTCGCCGCCCAGGTGGCCGACGATGCCGCGGCCGATGACGTTGGCGCCGGAGCGCGGGTCGCGGTTCTCGATGGCGTAGACGTCGCCGTCCGCGGCTTGCGGCACGTAGAACAGCGCGATCTGCACCCCGTCGACCAGCGCCACCACGCCGGAGTTGGGGACCAGGTCCTGGCGGCGGCAGACGGGCCGCCAGGCTTTGGTGGGGTGGGCAAGGGTGTCCATCAGGCAATCTCCTCGGCAATGGGAATGACGCGGGCGGGCGCGGGCCGGGGCTGGCCGCGTTCCTGCACGAACTGGATGTCGGGGTCGGGGCCGCGGTCGTTGACGAAGGTGCGGAAGCGCTTGAGCTTTTCCGGATCGTTCAGCGCGTTGGCCCACTCGCATTCGTAGCGGTCCACCACCAGCTGCATCTGTGCCTCCAGTTCGGCGCACAGGCCCAGGCTGTCTTCCAGCACCACCTGCTTCAGGTAGTCCAGCCCGCCCTCCAGCGACTCGCGCCACACGGAGGTGCGCTGCAGCTTGTCGGCGGTGCGGATGTAGAACATCAGCAGGCGGTCGATGACGCGGATCAGCGTGGCGTCGTCCAGGTCGGTGGCGAACAGTTCGGCATGGCGCGGCCGCATGCCGCCGTTGCCGCAGACGTACAGGTTCCAGCCGTTCTCGGTGGCGATCACGCCGATGTCCTTGCTCTGCGCTTCCGCGCATTCGCGGGTGCAGCCGGAGACGGCGAACTTCAGCTTGTGCGGCGAGCGCAGGCCCTTGTAGCGGTGCTCGATGTCCAGCGCCATGCGGACGCTGTCCTGCACGCCGTAGCGGCACCAGGTGCTGCCCACGCAGGATTTCACCGTGCGCGTGGATTTGCCGTAGGCGTGGCCGGTCTCGAAGCCCGCGGCGATCAGTTCGCCCCAGATGCCGGGCAGTTCGTGCAGTTGCGCGCCGAACAGGTCGATGCGCTGGCCGCCGGTGATCTTGGTGTACAGGCCGTACTTCTTGGCGACGGCGCCGATGGCGATCAGCCCGTCGGGGGTGATTTCGCCGGCGGGAATGCGCGGCACCACCGAATAGGTGCCGTTCTTCTGCATATTGGCCATGAAGGTGTCGTTGGTGTCCTGCAGCGGCACCAGGGCGGGATCCTGGATGGGGCGGTTCCAGCAGGACGCGAGGATGGAGCCCACGGCCGGCTTGCAGATGTCGCAGCCCAGCTGGCCCCGGCCGTGGCTGGCCAGCAACTCGTCGAAGGTCTCGATGTTGCCGACGCGCACGATGGCGTACAGCTCCTGGCGGGTGTAGGCGAAGTGCTCGCACAGGCTCTTGTCGACCGCGATCCCGCGGGCGGCCAGTTCGTGCTCCACCACCTGCTTGAGCAGGCCGGCGCAGCCGCCGCAGCCCGAGGCCGCGCGGGTGCAGCTCTTGACGGCGGCCAGGTCCGCGCAGCCGCCGCCGATGGCGTCGCGGATGGCGCCCTTGCTGACGTTGTGGCAGGAACAGACGGTGGCCGAGGCGGGTAGCGCATCCACGCCCAGCAGCGGGGCGGCCTGCCCCTGGGGCAGGATCAGGCTGGCGGGATCGGCGGGGGGCGCGATGCCGTTCTGCACGTATTGCAGCAGTGTGTCGTAGTAGCTGTTGTCGCCGACCAGGACGGCGCCCAGCACGCGCTTGCCGTCGGCCGACACCACCAGGCGGCGGTAGCCGGCGCCGGCTTCGTCGATGTAGCGATAGCTGCGCGCGCCGGGCGTCGCGCCGTGCGCGTCGCCGATGGAGCCGACGTCCACGCCCAGCAGCTTGAGCTTGGTGGACAGGTCGGCGCCGGCGAAGGGTTGGGGCGCCTGGCCGCACAGCGCCGCCGCCGCGATGCGCGCCATCTGGTAGCCGGGCGCCACCAGGCCGAACACGCTGCCGTTCCAGGCCGCGCATTCGCCGATAGCGTAGATGTGCTCGTCGCTGCTGCGGCAGTAATCGTCCACCGCCACGCCGCCGCGCTCGGCCAGCGTCAGCCCGGCCTTGCGGGCCAGCGTCACTTGCGGCCGGATGCCGGCCGAGAACACGATCAGGTCGGTTTCCAGCGCGGCGCCTTCGGCGAAGCGCATGCGGTAGCGGTATTGCGTGCCGGGCCGGATGTCCTGTGTGGCGCGCGACAGGTGCACGCCCACCCCCAGCGATTCGATGCGGGCGCGCAACGCGGCGCCGCCGGCTTCGTCCAGCTGCACCGGCATCAGGCGCGGCGCGAATTCCACTACGTGCGCCTCCAGGTCCAGCGACTTCAGCGCGTTGGCCGCCTCCAGGCCCAGCAGCCCGCCGCCGACCACCACGCCGCGGCGGGCGCCGCGGGCGGCCTCGCGGATCAGGTCCAGGTCGTCCAGCGTGCGATACACGAGCCGCGACGTTCCTTCCGCGCCCGCGATCGGCGGTACGAAAGGATAGGACCCGGTGGCCAGGACCAGCTTGTCATAGGCCTGGCGGCCCAGCGGGGTGACGATCTCGCGGCGATGCCGGTCGATCTCCAGGACGGCGGCGTCCAGGTGCAGCATCACGCCGTCCCGCTCGTAGAGCGCCGCGTCGCCCAGCGCCATCGAGGCGGCGTCCCGTCCGTTCAGGTATTCGGACAGGTGCACCCGGTCGTAGGCGCGGCGGCTTTCCTGGCCGTACACGTGGATGCGGTAGCGCTCCAGGGCGCCGAGGGCAACCAGCTGCTCGACGCAATGGTGGCCCACCATGCCGTTGCCGATGACGACGAGGGTCTGCAGGGAGTCGGATGTGGCCGATACGTTCATGGGATATCCCCGGGCTTGGATATTCAGGTTTCAGAAGACGAAAAGCGCCCTGGACCTTGCGGTCGGGGCGCCTTTGCCGGTATTGCTCAAGTTGTCTTGCCGGCCTTGCGGCCCGCATGCCAGACATCAAGCAAAGTCCGTGCCAGGAATGCGGCCTGGGCCCGCCTTGAGGCGGAATGCCGGGGAGCGCGGGGCGAAGAGTGAGCGGGAGCGGGCGGGCGAAGGCCGCGGGGCGGCCGCGGCGGGAAGGGCCGCCGCATCAAGCCGGTGCATAGTCCTGTGCGCGCCGCACCTGTTTGGCGCAGTGCAGCACGGCGCGGGCGTTCAGCCGAAGGCGGCCCGCACGGCGGAGAAGGCGGCGGCCACCAGCGGATCCTCGCGCCGGGCCGCCTGGGTGATGAAGGACAGCTCGGCCTGGATCGACAGGCCCTTCACCAGCAGCAGGCCGTTGGCCTGCGATTCGCGCAGCGCGATGGAGTCGCGCGCCAGCGACAGCCCGACGCCGGAACGCACCAGGTCCAGCATGGACGACTCCTGGTCCACTTCGGCCACCGCGTTGGGCGCGATGCCCAGCGCGGCGAACCGGTCCGACAGCAGGCGGTGGTGCACGGAATCCGGCGGGGTCCAGATCCAGGGCAGGGCGGCGATCTCGGCCCAGCCCCGGCCGGCCACCTGGGCGCCCCAGCCCTTGGGGGCGACCACGCAGTACGCGAACGAGGCCAGGGGCAGCGCCTCCACCCCGGGCGAGCCGCCGTTGCCGGCTTGCGGGCCCAGGAAGAAGCCCACGTCCAGTTCGCCCGAGCGGACCTGCCGTCCCACCGACCCCGACATGCCATGGCGCAGCGTGGGCCGGATCTTGGGATAGTGCTCCACCAGGTATTGCAGGGTGGCGCCCAGCCGCAGGAATTCGGGGTCGAGAATCGTGCCGATGCGCAGTTCGCCCTGGACGGTATCGCGCAGGGCGCCGATGGCGCGCTGGAAATCCTCCAGGGCATCCAGGATCCGCTGCGCCGACGGCAGCAGCGCCCGGCCGTCGGCATTGGGGGCCAGGCCCTGGGCGGTGCGCGAAAACAGCGTCAGGTCCAGGGCTTCCTGGAAGTTCTTCAGCTGCAGGCTCAGCGCGGGCTGGGTCAGGTGGAGATGCTCGGCCGCGCGCGTGAGGTTGCCTTCGCGGGCGACGGCGGCAAAAGTGCGGATGTGCTTCAGGTCCATGGGCAGTCCGGGAGAAGGGCGCTGGGCATTATTAGAGTTGCTTATAAGGTGTTTTTCAACAAATCATTGGACAGTTGCGCGGGCCTGCGCCAGAGTCACGGCAGATGCCCGGCGCGCGCCCTGTGCCGCAGCCGGGTCGGCTCACCCGCCGGCGGGCGCATGGCCCCGGCAAGCAGATAAGAAGAGCTTATGGAGACGTACGACTACATCATCGTGGGCGCGGGGTCGGCCGGCTGCGTGCTGGCCAACCGGCTGAGCCAGGATCCGGCGTTGCGGGTGCTGTTGCTGGAGGCCGGCGGGCGCGACAACTACCACTGGATCCACATCCCCGTGGGGTACCTGCACTGCATCGGCAACCCGCGCACGGACTGGATGTACCGCACCGCGGCCGAGCCCGGCCTGGGCGGCCGCTCCCTGATCTATCCGCGCGGCCGGGTGCTGGGCGGCTGCTCGTCGATCAACGGCATGATCTATATGCGCGGCCAGCGCCAGGACTACGAGGACTGGGCCGCCCTGTCGGGGGATCCGGCCTGGGGGTGGGACCAGGTGCTGCCGGTGTTCAAGCGCAGCGAAGATCACCACCGCGGGGGCGACGACTGCCACGGCGCCGGCGGCGAATGGCGGGTGGAGCCGCAACGGCTGCGCTGGGACATCCTGGAAGCCTTCGCCGCCGCGGCGGAGCAGGAGGGCATTCCGCGCGTGCAGGATTTCAACCGGGGAGACAACTTCGGCAGCGGCTATTTCGAAGTGAACCAGCGCCGCGGCTGGCGCTGGAACACGTCCAAGGCCTTCCTGCGGCCGGTGCGCAGGCGCGCCAACCTGCGCGTGGAGACCGGCGTGCAGGCCGAACATCTGCTCTTCGAAGGCAAGCGCTGCGTGGGCGTGCAGCTGCGGCGCGGCGGCGCCAGCGTCGGCGTGCGGGCGAGCCGCGAGGTGGTGCTGTCCGCCGGGGCCGTGAACACGCCGCAATTGCTGGAACTGTCGGGCGTGGGCGAACCGGCCCGGCTGCGCGAAAGCGGCATCGCGCTGCGCCACGCCTTGCCCGGCGTGGGCGAGAACCTGCAGGACCATCTGCAACTGCGGGTCATCCTCAAGGTAAGCGGCGTCAAGACGCTCAACCGCATCGCCTCGACCTGGTGGGGCAAGGCCGGCATCGGCCTCGAATACCTGGTCAATCGCAGCGGGCCGATGAGCATGGCGCCGTCGCAACTGGGCGCGTTCGCCAAGTCGGACCCCGGCCAGGCGCGCGCCAACGTGGAGTTCCACGTCCAGCCGCTGTCGCTGGGCGCCTTCGGCGAACCCCTGCACGGCTTCGATGCCTTCACCGCCAGCGTGTGCAACCTGCGGCCCACCTCGCGCGGCAGCGTGCACGTGCAGGGCTCGCCGGGCGCGGGCCTGGCGCCCGTCATCGCGCCCAACTATCTCAGCACCGAGGAAGACCTGCGCGTGGCGGCGGACTCCATCCGCCTGGTGCGCCGGATCGCCGCGGCGCCCGCGCTGGCGCGCTACCGGCCGCAGGAATGGCTGCCCGGGCCGGCCTTCCAGACGGAAGCCGAGCTGCGCGAGGCGGCCGGCAAGATCGGCACCACCATCTTCCATCCGGTGGGCACCTGCGCCATGGGACGCGATGCCGACGGCGGCGCGGTGGTGGACGCGCGGCTGCGGGTGCACGGCCTGGAAGGACTGCGCATCGCCGACGCTTCGGTCATGCCGCTGATCACCTCGGGCAACACCAATTCCCCAACCATCATGATCGCGGAGCGCGCGGCGGAGATGATGCGCGAGGACGCGGCGGCAGGCGCGTAAGGCGTGGAATCATCCGGGCGGGCCGCCCATCGGCGGCGGGCGCCCGGATCCGCGGGGCGCCGCCGCGCTCAGCGCAGCGAGCGGTACGTGTCCCGGCGTTGCGGATGGGTCAGCATCACCTGCCAGAGCTGGCCCTCGCGCGACCGGAAGAAGCCCGCGCAGCACATCAGATAGTATTTCCACATGCGGTAGAAGCGCGTGCCGTAGCGCGGTTCGAGCTCGGGCCAGGCGCGCTCGAAGTTCTCCCACCACGCCATCAGCGTGCGGTCGTAGTCGGCGCCGAAGTTGTGCCAGTCCTCGATGATGAAGCGGCCTTCCACGGCCGTCGCGATCTCGCGCGCCGAGGGCAGCTTGCCGTTGGGGAAGACGTAGCGGTCGATCCAGGGGTCGGTGCTCTGGCTGGTGGACGCGATGCCGATGGTGTGCAGCAGGAATGCGCCGTCCGGCGCCATCAGGCGCTGCACGTGGCTGAAGTAGGTGTCGTAGTTCTTGGGGCCCACGTGTTCGAACATGCCCACCGACACCACCTTGTCGAAGCTGCCCTGGAGGTCGCGGTAATCCTGCAGCAGCAGTTCCACGGGCAGGCCCTTCACGCGTTCCTGCGCCAGCGCCAGCTGTTCCTTGGAGACGGTCACGCCGGTGACCTTGACGCCATAGCGCTCGGCCGCGAACTTGGCCAGCCCGCCCCAGCCGCAGCCGATGTCCAGCAGGGTTTCGCCCGGCTTGAGCTGCAGCTTGCGGCAAATCATGTCCAGCTTGGCCAGCTGCGCTTCCTCCAGCGTGCCGGCGTTTTCCCAGTAGGCGCAGGAATAGATCATGCGGCTGTCCAGCATGGCTTCGAACACGTCGTTGCCGGCGTCGTAGTGCTGCTTGCCGACCTCGAAGGCGCGGTGCTTGGACTGGAGGTTGAACAGCTTGTGGCGCAGGTGCTCGGCGATCAGCTTGACGCGCGCCAGGCCCAGCGCCGCCGACCCCATGTCGGCGCGCAACAGGCGGGTGAACAGTTCGTCGAGCTCGTCGCAGTCCCATTCCCCATCCATGTAGGACTCGCCCAGGCCCAGCGACCAGCTCGCGAAGACGCGGTCGTACATGTGCTTGTCGTGCACATGGATGTCCCAGGGGCGCGTGCCGTTGATCTGGACGTCGGCTCGGGCCAGGACGTCCTGCAACACTTTGGGGGCTTCGGGGGGAGGGAGGGCGACCGCGCGATCGTCGGTGGCTAGCGGGGTGGCGGGACTGCTTTGCTGCATACGGACTCCATATCAATTTTGGGAAGACTGATCTGGCAATGCTGAGACTCTGAACTGTGGCGCGAAAGGCCGGGCAACTCCAATTTAATGATTGGATCGCGCCGATAGGCAACCGCAATTCCCTGGCCGCCCGGCGGGCGGGGCGTCGATCCGGATGGGATGATCGTAGCGACGACCGCGCCGATAGTCCAGGACCGTGGCCCGGATGCCGCTGTCCGAGCGGCTGTCATGCGCCGGCAAGCCCGGCGCGATTACACTACGCGCCCCGTCGCCGTCCTATAAGATACCGGCCTAGCGCGCCGCCGTATCGGCGCGCACGGATTCGTGGAGTGTATCGATGGTGGACGCCAGCCTGGAACCCCGTTTGGAATTTGTCACTTGCGCCAGCCCGGCGGGCCTGCATCGCATGGCCTATTGGGAATGGGGCGATCCCGCCAACGACCAGGTGCTGGTCTGCGTGCACGGCCTGACCCGCAGCGGCCGGGATTTCGACACGCTGGCCCGCCGCCTGGCCGGCCGCTACCGCGTGGTCTGCCCCGACGTGGTGGGCCGGGGCCGCTCGGACTGGCTGTCCAATCCGGCGTTCTACACGGTGCCGCAATACGTGTCCGACATGGTGACCCTGATCGCCCGGCTGCGGCCGGCGCGGCTGGCGTGGCTGGGCACCTCCATGGGCGGGCTGATCGGGCTGGCGCTCTCCGGCGCGGCGGTGTTCGCCCAGGCCATGCTGGCCTTGCGGCCGCATGCGGGCATGCTGCCGCCCGGCGAAGGCGTGCGCCTGGACAAGCTGGTGCTCAACGACGTCGGCCCGCGGCTGGAAACCGGCGCGCTGGCCCGCATCGGCCAGTACGTGGGCGAGCCCGGCGAATTCGCATCGTTCGAAGAGGCCGTGGCGACGATGCGCGCCAATTCGGAGACCTTCGGCCCGCATACGGACGCGCAATGGGCCGACCTGGCCCGCTATCTCTACCCGGAGCAGGGCGGCAAATGGGTCAAGCACTACGACCTGGCGTTGTCGCAGGCCCTGGCCGCGCAGACGCCCGAGGAACTGGCCGCCGGCGAGCAGATCCTGTGGCGCGCCTATGACACCGTGGCCTGCCCGGTGCTGATCGTGCGCGGCGAACGGTCGGACCTGCTGACGCGCGCCACGGTCGAGGAGATGTTGGCGCGCAATCCGCGCGCCCAGGCGCACGAGGTGCGCGGCGTGGGCCACGCGCCCACCCTGATCGCCGACGAGCAGGTCGAGCCGGTGGCGGCCTTCCTGCTGGCTTAGGGCCCGTTCATACCAAATCGAGCCTTTGCACAGGCCCTGGCGTCACCCCGCCAAACCAGGGACGGACAGGGCGCTATCCACGTCGGCGGGCCTTCTCTACAATAGGCCCATGAACGCGCGTACCCTGAATATCGACCTGCATTGCCATTCCACCGTCTCGGACGGCGCGCTCGCGCCGCGCGATGTGGCGCAGCGCGCGCGCGCCAACGGCGTGGACGTCTGGGCGCTGACCGACCACGATGAAGTCGGCGGCCTGGCGGAAGCCGCCAGCGCGGCGCGCGAGGTCGGCATGGATTTCGCCACCGGCGTCGAGATCTCGGTCACGTGGGCGGGCCTGACGGTGCATATCGTGGGGCTGCGTTTCGATCCCGAAAACACCGTCCTGATCGAAGGGCTGCGCAAAACCCGCGCCGGCCGCGCCGAACGCGCCAAGCGCATCGGAGAGCGCCTGGCGGACATGGGCATGCCGGGCGCCTACGAAGGCGCGCTGCCGTTCGCCGGCAACCCGGAGCTCATCAGCCGCACGCACTTCGCGCGCTACCTGGTCGAGGCCGGGTACTGCCCCGACGTGCAGACCGTCTTCAACAAGCATCTGGGCGACGACCGCCCCGGCCACGTGCCCATGCAATGGGCCACGCTGGCGGAGGCGGTGGGCTGGATACGCGGCGCGGGCGGGCTGGCCGTCATCGCGCATCCGGGCCGCTACAAGTACACGCCCTTGCAGTTCGCCGCGCTGTTCGACGAATTCCTGCAGCTGGGCGGCGTGGGCATCGAGGTCAACACCGGCAGCCATACGGCCGAGGAAGCGCGCCAGTATGCCGACGTGGCGCGCCGCTACGGGTTCCTGGCGTCGCGCGGGTCCGACTTCCACAGCCCGAAGGAAAGCCGGATGGACCTGGGCCGCCTGCCGGCGCTGCCCTCCGATCTTAAGCCGGTCTGGCACGACTGGTTCTGACGCGGGCGGCGGCGCCGCCGCCTTGCCTTCCAAGCTATCGACTATGACCGCGCCCGAGCGGCGCAACCGCCATGAACAAAGCATTTGTTAAAGAGTCCGATCACGAGGACGACGACGACCTGCCGCAGGCCCAGGCGCTGCCGGCGGGAACCAAGAACTACATGACGCCCGGCGGCTACGAACGCCTGCGCGGCGAGCTGACGCAGCTGATGAACGTGGAGCGCCCGGCCGTCGTGCAGGTGGTGTCCTGGGCCGCGTCCAACGGCGACCGTTCCGAGAACGGCGACTATCTCTACGGCAAGAAGCGCCTGCGCGAAATCGACCGCCGCATGCGCTTCCTGACCAAGCGGCTGGACATCGCCGAGGTCGTCGACCCCGCCGCCCAGCCCAATCGCGACCAGGTGTTCTTCGGCGCCACGGTGCTGTATTCCGACAAGGCCGGCGAGGAACACCGCGTGACCATCGTGGGCGTCGACGAGGCCGAGCCCCTGGCCGGCAAGATCAGCTGGATTTCCCCGGTGGCGCGCGCCCTGATCAAGGCCAGGGAAGGCGATACCGTGGTCCTGCGCACGCCGGGCGGGATCGAGGAGCTGGACATCCTGGAAGTCGCGTATCCGGAGTAGCCGGGCGGGGGACGCCCGGACGCTCGCGGCGCGCCCAAAAAAATACGGGCGCCAGCTTGTGGCCGGCGCCCGTTGGCGGGCGGGATCTGATGTCCCTGCCTCGGTTGGCGGCTTGCGCCGCCGGTTCCCCTGGGGCTTGCAGTGTTCTTGCGGGTCCGCGTGTCGCGGATTTACTTCTTGCGGTTGGCGATCGACTTCTCGGCCAGGCTCACCAGGTCTTCGCCGATCTGCTTCTTCCACTTGTCATAGACGGGCTTCGTGATCTTCACGAAGGCTTCGTGGTCGGCCGCGGACAGCGAGGTCACGGTGACGCCGTGGCCCTCGATCTCCTTCAGCAGCGAAGGATCCTCGGGCGTCACGCCCTTGCGGGCGATCACGATCTGCTGCTTGGCGGCGTCCAGCGCGGCCTGGCGCACGATGTCGCGGTCCTTTTCGGACCAGGAATTCCAGACCTCGCGGTTGACCACGAAGATCAGCGGGTCGGCCACGTAGTTCCACAGGGTCAGGTTCTTCTGGCCCACGGTGTAGAGCTTGGAGCCGGTGTAGATGGACAGGGGATTTTCCTGGCCGTCCACGGCGCCGCTGGCCAGCGCGGGCTGCGCGTCGGCCCAGCTCATCTGCGTGGGGTTGGCGCCCAGCGCGGTGAAGGTGTCGATGTAGAGCGGCGAACCCACCACGCGCAGCTTCATGCCCTTCATGTCCTCGGGCTTCTTGATCTGGTGCTTGGAGTTGCTCAGCTGGCGGTAGCCGTTCTCGCCCCAGGCCAGCGGCACGACGCCCGCCTTTTCGATGAGCTTGAACATTTCGCGGCCCACGTCGCCTTGCACCAGCGCGTCGATGGCGGCGTAGTCGGGCATCAGGAAGGGCAGGGAGAACAGGTTCAGCTGCTTGACCTGCGGCGACCAGTTGATGGTGGAGCCCACGGCCATGTCGATCACGCCCTGGCGGATGGCGGTGAATTCGCGGGTCTGGTCGCCCTGCACCAGCGAGGTGCCGGGATACACCTTGATGTTGATGCGGCCCTGGGTGCGTTCACGGACCAGGTTGGACCAGATTTCCGCGCCCTGGCCCCACGGGAAGGTGGTGCCGACGACGATGGACAGCTTGTACTCGGGCTTGTAGTTCTGCGCGTGGGCGGGCGCCATGCCCACCACCGCCGCGGCGCACAGGGCGGCGCCGATCAAATTGCGGAATTTCATGTTGCGTCTCCTCTCTTTGCAAGTCTGTCTGTTGTTGTGTAATGCGTACTCGTAACGCCTGCTCAATAACCCAGCTTGTGCGGCAGCCACAGCGCCAGCTGCGGGAACACCAGCACCGCGACCAGCACCAGGAACATCGCGCCCAGCAGCCACACCACCCAGCGCACCGTGGATTCCATGGGCACGCGGGCGATGCGGCAGGACACCATCAGGTTCACCGCCAGCGGCGGAGTGAACTGGCCCAGCGCCACCTTCAGGGTGAGGATCACGCCGAACCACACCGGATCCCAGCCGTAGGCGTTGGCGATGGGCATGAGCAGCGGCACGAAGATCAGGAAGATGGAGATGCCGTCCAGGAACATGCCCACGGTCATCAGCAGCAGGATCAAGAGCGCCAGCACGCCCCATTCGCCCAGGCCCGAGTTGACGATGGCGTGCGTGATCGGATCGATCACGCTGAGCGTGGACAGCGCCCAGGCGAAGATGCCGGCCAGCGTCACCACCAGCATGATCACGGCGGACAGTTCGGCGGCCTCGCGCAAGATGGTGAACAGGTCGCGCAGCTTGATGCTGCGGTGGATGAACATGCCGACGAACAGGCCGTAGAACACCGCGACCACGGCCGCTTCCGTGGGCGTGAACCAGCCCATGCGCATCCCGCCCAGGATCAGGACCGGCGCGGCCAGGCCCCACGAGGCTTCGCGCAGGCTGGCCCAGAAGGGCGGGCGCGGCAGGTGGGCTTCCAGGCCGCCCATCTTGTGCTTGCGGGCCAGCCACACGGCCGGGATGATGAGCGCCAGGCCGGCCAGGATGCCGGGCACCATGCCGGCGGCGAACAGGGCGGGCACCGAGGCGCCGGGCACCAGCACCGAATAGATGATGAAGGCGACCGACGGCGGGATCAGGATGTCCGTGGCGGCGCCGGCCGCCACGACGGCGGCCGAGAACGAGCCGGGATAGCCGGCGCGCGACATGGCGGTGATCATCACCGCGCCCACCGCCGCGGCGCAGGCCGGGCCGGAGCCGGAGATCCCGCCCAGGAACATGGCCACCGCGATGGACACCAGCGGCAGCATGCCCGGGCCGCGCCCGACGATGGCGATGGCGAAGTCCACCAGCCGCTTGGCCACGCCGGAGCGGTCGAAGATCGAGCCCACCAGGACGAACATCGGGATGGCCAGCAGCGGGTATTTCGCCAGGCCGGCGTAGAAGTTCTGCGGCACCGTCAACAGGCCATACCAGGGCGTGTCCAGGTTGGACAGCACGATCGCCACCGTGCCGCCCAGGCCCAGCGCCACGCCGACCGGCACGCCGATCAGCATCAGCACGATGAAGACGGTAAAGAGGATGGCCGCGATCATGGCTGTTCCCCGCGGGCCGTGTCGGCGGCCAGCGGCGCGCGCGCGATGCGGCGCAGGATGCCGAGGGTGCGCAGCGAAATCGCCGCGGCCATGACCGGCAGCCAGATCGAATACCACCAGGTCGGCACGCCGATGGCGGGGGAGGTCTCTTCGTAGATGTATTCGTCGGCCACCAGCTTGACCGACAGCACGGTCAGCAGCAGGAAGAATGCCAGGACGCAGCCGTTGGAGATCAGCGCCATGATGCGCTGGCGGCGCGGTGAGCCGTTGTCGGCCAGGATCTCGATGCGGATGTGGTGGTTGCGCACGAAGGCGACGCTGCCGCCCGCCATGGTCAGGACGATCAGCAGGAACACCGAGATCTCTTCCGTCCACGCGAACGACTGGTCGGTGAAATAGCGCACCAGCACGTTCAGGAAGGTAATGATGGCCAGGGTGGCCAGCAGGATCACGGCCAGCCAGTCCTCGATGGCCAGCGGCACTTTTACGGCGGGATCGGTTTCTGCGGGGATGATCGGTTCGACGGGCTCGGCGGGGGCTTCGGGGCGGGACATGTGAGGCGACGGCCAGCGCGCGGGTAGGCGCTATGCATTTTTATTTATGGGGTCGCTGCATCCTACCGTCGCGCCGTGGGAGCGATAGTTCGTGTTTTCCCGCGGTGCGGGATGGCTGCAACATGGTGCGATGCACCATAAATGTGCCGCCGGCACCGCCGGTCCGGCATGAAAACGCCGAATCCTAAAAGAGCAGGGTGGAATGCTGCTATGCAATATCGGCATCCCGAAAGCTCGGAATTCTTTTGTAACAACAGCCGAAATCGAGCATTCGCGGGCGGATCGAAGGGCAGCTCCGGGAAAACCCCCTAAACGGGTAAAATCACGTTTTGCTCCTCCTCTCTTTATACGGCGCCCGCATCGTGTCCCTAGTTCAGCATCTGCCTGGTTCCTCCGTCCTGTCCTCCTTTCGTCGCGAACGCCTCCTGGCGCAGTTGAAGGAAGCCGGCCTGCCGGTGGCCGACATATCCGCCCGCTACGAGCACTTCGTCAGCACCGACGCCGCCCTGACGGCCGAGCAGCAAAGCCAGTTGAGCCAGCTGCTGGACTACGGCACGCCGGCCACGGGCGATGCGCCCGCCAAGAGCCTGGCGCTGCTGGTCATCCCGCGCCTGGGCACGATCTCCCCGTGGGCCAGCAAGGCCACCGACATCGCCCATAACTGCGGCCTGTCCACCGTGCACCGCATCGAGCGCGGCGTGCGCTACGTGATCACCCCGGAGCGCGGCCTGCTGGGCGCCAAGTCCTTCGACGACGCCATGCTGGCGCGCGCGGCCGACTGCCTGCACGACCGCATGACCGAAACCGTGGTGGACGCCGGCTTCGACGGCCAGGCGCTGTTCCAGCCCCTGGCGGGCAAGCCGATGCGCACCGTGGACGTCCAGGCGCGCGGCGCCCAGGCGCTGGTCGAGGCCAACGTCACGCTGGGCCTGGCCCTCTCGGACGACGAAATCGAATACCTGGCCAAGTCCTTCGGCGACCTGGGGCGCGACCCCACCGACGTCGAACTGATGATGTTCGCGCAGGCCAACAGCGAACACTGCCGCCACAAGATCTTCAATGCCCAGTGGGTGATCGACGGCCAGGAACAGCCCAACACGCTGTTCGGCATGATCCGCGCCACCCACAACGCGCAGCCGGCCGGCACCGTCGTGGCGTATTCCGACAACGCCGCCATCATGGAAGGCGGCCCCGCGCAGCGCTTCCAGGCCGGCGTGCCCGGCCTGGCGGGCGAGGGCGCCGAGGGCGCGCGCTACATCCGCCGCGACACCACCGTGCACACGCTGATGAAGGTGGAAACGCACAACCACCCGACCGCGATCGCGCCGTTCCCCGGCGCCTCCACCGGCGCCGGCGGCGAGATCCGCGACGAGGGCGCCACCGGCCGCGGCTCCAAGCCGAAGGCGGGCCTGACGGGCTTCACCGTGTCGCACCTGCGTTTCGACGATGCCATGCAGCCCTGGGAAGCCGACCACCACGGCCTGCCCGACCGCATCGCCTCGCCGCTGTCCATCATGATCGACGGCCCCATCGGCGGCGCCGCGTTCAACAACGAATTCGGCCGGCCCAACCTGCTGGGCTATTTCCGTTCCTTCGAGCAGACCGCCGGCGGCACGCGCTGGGGCTACCACAAGCCCATCATGATCGCGGGCGGCCTGGGCAGCATCGACGCCGGCCTGACGCACAAGGACGTCATTCCCCCCGGCGCGCTGCTGATCCAGCTGGGCGGCCCGGGCTTTCGCATCGGCATGGGCGGCGGCGCGGCATCCAGCATCAGCATGGGCAGCAACTCCGCCGAACTCGACTTCGACTCGGTCCAGCGCGGCAACCCCGAACTGGAACGCCGCGCCCAGGAAGTCATCGACCGCTGCTGGCAGCAGGCCGAGAACAACCCCATCATCGCCATCCACGACGTGGGCGCGGGCGGCCTGTCCAATGCCTTCCCGGAACTCGTCAACGACGCGGGCCGCGGCGCCATCTTCGACCTGAAGCGCGTGCCGCTGGAAGAGTCGGGCCTGTCGCCCGCCGAAATCTGGAGCAATGAATCGCAGGAGCGCTACGTCCTGTCGATCCTGCCGCAAGACCTGGAACGCTTCGACGCCATCGCGCGCCGCGAACGCTGCCCGTACGCGGTGGTGGGCGTGGCCACCGAGGAGCGCCAGCTGCGCGTGGTGGACGGCGAAGGCCTGCCCGGCCTGGACGCCATCCGCCCGCAAGGCGAGGCCGAAGTGCGTCCCGTGGACGTGCCGATCGACGTGATCCTGGGCAAGCCGCCGCGCATGACGCGCGACGTCCGCCGCCTGCCCGGCGTGTCCGAGCCGCTGGACCTGGCCGGCATCGACCTGACCGAAGCCGCCTACCGCGTGCTGCGCCACCCCACCGTGGCCAACAAATCCTTCCTCATCACCATCGGCGACCGCACCGTGGGCGGGCTGTCCAGCCGCGACCAGATGGTGGGCCCGTGGCAGGTGCCGGTGGCCGATTGCGCCGTCACCCTGGCCGACTACGAGGGCTTCCGCGGCGAAGCCATGTCCATGGGCGAGCGGACCCCGATCGCCATGCTGGACGCCCCGGCCTCGGGCCGCATGGCCGTGGCCGAGGCCCTGACCAACCTGGCCGCCGCCGACGTGGCGCGCCTGGAAGACATCAAGCTGTCGGCCAACTGGATGGCCGCCTGCGGCGTGGACGGCCAGGACGCCGCGCTGTACGACACGGTTTCCGCCGTGAGCGAACTGTGCCAGGCCACCGGCCTGTCGATCCCGGTCGGCAAGGACTCCCTGTCCATGAAGACGTCCTGGGAACAGGACGGCGAGCAGCGCCAGGTGGTGGCGCCGGTGTCGCTGATCGTCACGGCCTTCGCGCCGGTGGCCGACGTGCGCGCCAGCCTGACCCCGCAGCTGCGCACCGACGCCGGCGACAGCGTCCTGATCCTGATCGACCTGGGCCGCGGCCGCCATCGCATGGGCGGCTCGATCCTGGCGCAGGCCTACAACCAGGTCGGCGAAACCGTGCCGGACATCGACGCCCCGCAAGACCTGCGCGCGTTCTTCGTCACCATCCGCACCCTGGCCGAGGCCGGCACCATCCTGGCCTACCACGACCGTTCCGACGGCGGCCTGTTCGCCACGCTGACCGAAATGGCCTTCGCCGGCCGCACCGGCATCTCGGTGAACCTGGACATGCTGACTTTCGATCCGCAATCGGCGGATTGGGGCGATTACAAGATCCGCCCGGATCAGGTGAAGGTGCAGCGCGAAGAACTGACGCTCAAGGCTCTCTTCTCGGAAGAGGCGGGCGCCGTGATCCAGGTGCCGGCATCGCAGCGCGACGCCGTCATGCAGGTGCTGCGCGGCGCGGGCCTGTCGGCCCACTCGCACGTCATCGGCGGCCTGAACGGCGCGGACGAAGTGGAGTTCTACCGCGACGGCAAGAAGGTCTGGGGCCAGCCGCGCGCCGATCTCGGCCGCGCCTGGAGCGAAGTGTCCTACCGCATCATGGCCCGCCGCGACAACCCGGCCTGCGCCCAGGCCGAGCTGGACGTCTGGAACGACGCCAAGGATCCGGGCATGAGCCCGACCGTGGCCTTCGACCCGCAGGAAGACGTGGCCGCGCCTTTCATCAATACCGGCAAGCGTCCGCGCGTGGCCATCCTGCGCGAGCAGGGCTGCAACAGCCAGGTTGAAATGGGCTGGGCCTTCGACACCGCCGGCTTCGAAGCCATCGACGTGCACATGACCGACCTGCTGTCCGGCCGCCTGGACCTGGCGCAAGTGCAGGGCCTGGTGGCCGTGGGCGGCTTCAGCTACGGCGACGTGCTGGGCGCCGGCGAAGGCTGGGCGCGCACCATCCGCTTCAACAGCAAGCTGTCGGACCAGTTCGCGGCATACTTCGCGCGCCCCGACACTTTCGCGCTGGGCGTGTGCAACGGCTGCCAGATGATGGCCGCGCTGGCGCCGATGATCCCGGGCGCCGAATTCTGGCCGCGCTTCACGCGCAACCAGTCCGAGAAGTACGAGGCGCGCCTGTCCATGGTCGAAGTGGCCAAGTCGCCGTCGATCTTCTTCGCCGGCATGGAAGGCGCCCGCGTGCCGGTTGCCGTGGCCCACGGCGAAGGCTATGCGGACTTCTCGCAGCAGGGCGACGCCGCCCGCGTGCTGGCGGCCGTCCGCTATATCGACAACGCCGGCCAGCCCACCGAAGCCTACCCGTTCAACCCGAACGGCAGCCCCGGCGGCCTGACCTCGGTCACCACCGCCGACGGCCGCTTCACCGTGATGATGCCGCACCCGGAACGCGTGACCCGCAACGTGATGATGTCGTGGGCGCCCGCGAAGTGGGGCAATGCGGACAAGGGCGGCGCGTTCAGCCCCTGGATGCGCATCTTCCGCAACGCCCGAGTCTGGCTGAAGTAAGGGCGGACAAGGGCAAGCGCCCCGGCGTCCTGGATATCGTTGCCAGGGTTGCCGGGGGCGTTGGTGAATGGGTCGCATCCGATCCCCACGAAGCGATACGCTGAGTGGGGATCGTTCTTTCTGGCTGGCGTGAGCGCTGCGCCGCGCGTTCAGAACCGCCAGCGCATGTTCACCGTGCCGGTGTGCTCGCGGGCGCCGCTGGACAGCTGGCCCGAATAGCCCAGCCCCAGCGAGGCGTTGCGCGAGATCGATGCCTCGCCGCCCAGTTCCAGCAAGGCTGCGTTGCGCGCAATGGGCGTGCCCGCCACGGTGAAGGGCTGCCCGCCGTCGAAGGCCAAAGTGCTGCGCGTCTGCACGCTGCCCAGCGCATGACGCCAGCCGACGCTGGCGCGCACCGCGCCTTCCGCCGCGCCCAGCGAGATGGGCGCCCGCGCGCGCAACCCCAGGCTGGTATTGGCCAGATCGTCGCGCTTGCGTTTGCCGCTGAGCGCGGCGGAGCCGCCAGACTCGGAGAAGCCGCGAGTGCGCGTGTCGCTCCAGGCGATGCCGGCGAACGGCTCCAGCGTGGCGCCGTCCAGCGGCATGGCATAGCCCAGTTCGGCGAACAGCTGGGCCGTGCTGGCGCCGTAGTCCGCCTTGAGCTTTTCGTTCAGGCCTGCAACGTGGATGGCGCGTTCGGAGCCCAGGTCATGCCAGGTGTAGCCGCCGCCAACCAGCAGATTGAGCTTGCCCGAACCGGCGTCGAAGGCCTTGCCGCCATAGACCAGCGCGCCGTAGCTGTTCACGCGAGTCTTGGAAGCGAGCTCGCTGGCGCTGATGTTGCCGTCCGAGAAGGTCAGTGCCGCGCCGAGGCGCCAGCCCGAGCCCACGGCGTAATCGGCGCCCATCGACAGCCCGTACTGGGTTTGACGCGATCCCGCCACGCCGTTGCCGCCATCCAGGGTTTGCCGGCTGCCCTGGAATTCGGCCCAGACCGGTTGCGCGGACGATGAGGGCAGGGCGCTCGCGGGGCCGCCTGCATCGCTCATGCCGGAGGACGCCGTGGCTGCGCCCGGCAGCAGGGGCGCGCTCAGGTTGCCGCGCAAGCGGGCCAGCGGCGTTGCGCGCGCGCTGGCGACGGTGTTCTGCAGGCTGGCGCCGAGGCTGGCATGCGCTTCACCGGACAGATTCTTGAAGGCTTCCGGCGGCGCGCCGTTGGGCAGGGTCAGGATGCGCTCGCGCAGCGGGTGGTCGGCCGGCAGACTGTCCAGCGCGTTGGCCACGGCGCGCTGGTTTGGCGTTTGGGCCAGCGCGGCGAAGGACTGGTTCTGCTCGAAGCGCAGCTTTACCGACTGTGGGGCATAGACCAGGCTGGGCGCGAGATAGGCGAAGTTGGAGGTGACCTTCTCGAACGTGCCATTGACGCCGTTGCCGGCTGTGAGAATGGTGTAGTCGTAGTTGGGCTTGAAGCCGGCGCTCGCATGCAGCACCGAGCCGCCCAGCAACGTGGCCGTGCCCGTGACCTCGACGCGGCCGGCGTCGCCGTAGTGGGCGGACGTGCCGATCCGGTAGGTCGAGCCGGCCTCCAGGGTCAGGTCGCCTGCGACGCGCAGGGTGCCGGTGCCCTGCTGGCCGGTCTGCCGGTCCATGTAGTCCGGGGCCAGGATGCCTCCCGCCGCCACGGTCGTCGAACCGACCGTGCCCTCGCCGCCCAGGGTGGCGCCGCTGGCGACCGATACCGGGCCGGCAATCCGCGACGCGCTCGATACGAGCAGCGTTCCTTGCTGGACGGTGGTCGAGCCCGTGTAGGTATTGACGCCGCTCAGCATCAGCGTGCCCGTGCCGGTCTTGACCAGGCTGCCGCCCGCGCCGCCGGCTTCGCCGCCATCGGCGATCACGCCCGCGATCCAATTGTCCATGCCCAGGCCGCCCAGGGTGAGCGTGGCGCCGCCGAGCAACACGTCGCCCGCGCTTTCCAGCGCGCCGATGGCGATGCCCGGGGCGCGCAGGCCGCTGAGGTCCAGCGTGCCGCCCTTGGCATTGTGAATGGCGGCGGCGTTCGCGCTGGCCTGGTCGCGCAGGAGAATCCGGCCGCCATCGCCGTTGACCAGCGTGGCCCGGGCGGCGCTGGCGCGGTCGGCGAACACCAGCGTGCCGCCGGCTTCGTTGTGCAGCCTTGCCTCGCCCGCGCTGGCTTGCGCCAGGAACTGCGTCGTGCCGCCATTGCGGTTGATGATCCGCAGGGATTGCGCGCTGCTGTCCGCGTTGAAATTCAGCGTGGCGCCATCGACCCGGACCGGGCCCTGGCCCAGCGCGCCGGTGGCGTCCACGGCCAGCGTGCCGGCGCGCACCGTGGTGCCGCCCTGGTAGTTGTTGGCGCGGGTCAAGGACAGGACGCCCGCGCCGGTCTTGAGCAGGCCGCCCGCGCCGCCGATGGGGCCGCTGAGCGCGAGGCGGGTGCCGGCCGCCGTGTCGAAGGCGCCGGCGCCGTCCAGCACGATGTTGCGTGCGATGTTCATGTCCGCCGTGGTTCCCAGCGCGCCGCCGTTGAAGTGCAGGGCGTTGTCCGCCGCGCCCAGGGCGCCGTCGGCCGACACGGACAGCGTGCCCGCCGAGATCCGGGTCATGCCTTGGTAGGTGTTGTTGGCGGTGAGTACCAGCGTGCCGGCGCCGGTCTTGTGCAGGCCGTCCTGGCCCGCGATGACGTTGTGCAGCGTGGCGGTATAGCCCGTGCTGGCGGCGGAGCCGTCGCCCACGCGGATTTCGACCGGCGCGGGGTGGACGGCGTCGGCCACCAGGGTGAGCGCGTCGCCGTCTAGCGTATAGCCGCTGCTGGCGAATTGCAGGCCGGCGCTGCGCACCGGCCCGTCCACGCCGCTGATCGTCACCGTGCCGCTGTCGCCCGCGAAGATGGCGAAACCCGGTTGGGGCTGCATGACGCTCGTCACGGAGCCATTGGCGTCGGTCCAGATGGCTGCCGTGTTGGACCAGACGCCCGAGCCGCCGCCCGCCTGCGTGGCGCTGGCCGCGCCATTGGCGTTCCAGAAATTCAACGTCATGCCGGCGGTGTTGACCAGGTTGATCTGGCGCGCGCCGTCCAGATACTGGAGCGCCACCTGGGACCCCGCGGGCGTGGCGCCCAGCTTCAGGGCGTCGCCACGGCGTTCCAGTGTGCCGGTGTAGTCGAACAAGCGGTACAGGCCGGCGCCGAAGCCGCCCGCGTCGCGCACATTGACCGTCGCGCCTTCCAGTATCAGGTCGCCGCGCACGTCGACCGAGGCGCCCGAGCCTCCGGGGGCGCTCAGGGCCGCGTCGAGCACGCTGCCGGACGCCAGCGTCAGGCGGTCCGTGATCGTCAGGCCGCCGCCGCCCGCGCCGCCGGGAGCCAGTATGCCGCCGGCCAGGATGGTGGTGGCGCCGAGGCGCCCGTGCCCGGCCACCGTGGCTCCGCCTTCCACCGTCACGTCGTGCGTCAAGGCCGCGTCCGAGCCGGCCTCGCTGCCGACCACCAGCTTGCCCTGGCGCACCAGGGTGCCGCCGCTGTGTCCGCTGGCGCCGTCCAGCGTCAGCGTGCTGGCGCCGGTTTTGACCAGGCGCAGCGAGCCGGCGCCGCCATCGCGGATTTCGCCGCTGAAATAGGAGTCGCCCAGTTTGTTGCCGTCGATGGTCAGCACGGCGTCGGCGGCGCCGGTGTTCTGTATGTAGCGGCCGTCGTTGTTCAGCAGGGGCCTGAGCCGAAGTTCCTGAATTCGGCCGACCGTCGTGCTGTGGCCGTCGAGGTTCAGCGAGCCGCCGGTGTAGTAGTCGGTGTTGTTGCCGGCGGGCTGGTAGCCGAACTGGATGGCTACGTTGTCGGTCAGCGCGTTCTCGGCGCCGATCCGGACCGCGCCCTGATGGCCCAGGTGGAGTTCGCCGCCGCTGACCGAGCCTGCGGCGTTGGCGTTGAGCACCCCTTCCTGCGCCAGGCGCAGGTAGCCTGCGCTGACGGCGTCGGCCGCCTGCGCGTTGACTTGGCCGGCATAGACGTAGAGGCGTCCGCCGTTGATGGCCTGCGCGGTGTTGGCATTGAGCGTTGCGCCATGGGGGCCTTGGCCCAGGCATCCTCCTGCGCCGTTCGGGCCGCATAGGGCGAGGGAGCCTCTTATCGCATTGGCGACGTTGGCGTTCAACGTGCTGCTGCCGCCCAGGGTCAGATAGGCGAAGACGCTTGTGGTCGCCGCCTGCTCGGCATTGACGTTAAGCGTACTGTTACCTAAGAATCTCAGGCTCCAACCATAGCCGTCATCGCGCAGCACATCGCGGCCGTTGATGTTCATTACGCTGTCGTCGTAGAACGAGAGCCAGCCCGACGCTTCGTCGCCGGGGCTTCCGTCCAGCGCCCTGTCCGCATTGGCGTCGAGCACGCTGTTGCCCTTGAACGACAGCCCCCGAGCGTGAACGGTGCCTCCCTGGACCTTCCTGGGCGCGGACAGCGAGCCCTCGGCCGCCAGCACGAGCCTGCTGCGATCGTTGAACTGATTGTCAATGCCCTTGGAAATGACGTAGGCCGACTTCGTGTTGGCATAGAGCGTGCTGTCGTCGTGGAAGGAGAGTTTCACTTCATCGCCAAAGGCGTTCTCGGCGTTGGCGTTCGCGACGCTGTTGCCGTGGAAATTGAGCTCCGCCGCCGGCCACGGATCTCCCCAATAGTTGCTGAAGGGCCCCGCGATGCCGCGGGAGCTGTTGGCGTTGAAGGTGCTGCTGTCCCGGAAGTTGAGGGTTGGCGGGCGGATGTAGTCGGCGTTGTGCAGCCAGGACGTTCCGGTGATGCCTTCCGCGGCATCCATGTTCAGGACGCTGCGGTCGGAGAAGTCCAGGGTGTTGATCCGGGCGGCGCGGGCGTGGGTGATGTTGAGCGTGCTGTCATCCTTGAACGACAGGGACGGGGGCGGAGCGGGATAGTCATAGCCGGGCGCCACGAAGGCGTCCTGGGCGTTGAGCCATAGCTTGCTGTTCTCGCTGAATATCTGGACGCCGCCGACAATGGAGCGGGTGGCGCCGGCGATCAGCTCGCTGGCGCCAAGAAAGTGCTGCGTGCCGCCGGAGATGGCGTTGGAGGCGCGGACTTCCAGCCGGCTTTGGTCGTTAAAGCGCTGCTCGCCGCCCGTGATGGCGTCGGCCTCGCGGGCCGCCAGCGAGGCTTGGTCGAAGAAGTGTTGCTCGCCATCCGACACGGCGTTCCTGGACAGGGCGTTCAGCTGGCTTTCGTCCCGGAAGGTCTGTTGGCCGCCCGCGACGGCGAATTCGGTATCGGCTTCCAGCCGGCTCTGTTCCAGGAAAGTCTGGCTGCCAGACGAGAAGGGGCCATGGGCCTCGTCGGCGCCGGAATAAGTCTGCGACAGCGCGGGGCCGGCGAGCGCGGCTCCGGCCGCCAGCGCCGCGCGGACCAGCCGCTGGCGCGCGCGGCCGGAGCGGGAATGGCTCCTGGTCTTCTCCGAGGCGACCTGCCAGATGCCGAGGCGGCGGTTGAAGACGACCCGATAGATGTGATTCATGGTTCCGCGTAGATCCCGTTGTTGTAATGATGGATGGCGCGCCGGCGTCGATCTGGCGCAACCCATCATGCGCCGGCGAAACGCAGGTTAATTCGGGGCATCGGGGCGGATATATAGAAGGATTCCGATTTTGGAATCCGATCTTTTTCGTTTTTTCAAGGCGCGGGCGGGAAGCGCCGTTCCCGCGCGGGGCGGACGCAGCCGTGGCCAGGCCTGGCGCGGCGGCCCGGCCAACTTGCGGGTCGTTCCAGCCGGAGCCTCCTCCCTTTGGGAGGGGCCGGCCTTTCGATGCCCGCCTACTTCTTCCGGGGCTTCAGCGATTTCATGAACCGCTGGGCGCGCGCGACCGCGTCTTGCGCCTCGGCCGCCAGCGCGGCGACGAAGCGCTGCGCCGCCAGGCTGAGCGGGCGCCGCGGATGATTCACCACCACCAGTTGCCGCTGCATGTCGGCATGGATCCGGCGCACCGACAGGGCGCCGGCGTCCAGTTCGTGCGCGATGGCGCTGACCGGCAGGATGGTGGCCCAGGCGCCTGATTTCACCAGTTCCAGCGTGGGCGTCAGCGCGTCCATTTCCAGGCGCGGCCGCGCGGCCGGGCCGCGCTTCTTCAACACCGGATCGATGATCGCGCGCAGGCCCTGGCCCAGCGAGGGCACGATCAGCGCGTCGATGGACAGGTCCTGGAATTCGACGTTGCGCAGCGGGCTGTCCGAGGCGGTGACCAGCACCAGTTCCTCGCTGACCAGCGGGGCCGTTTCCAGGCTGCGCACGGGCTGGATCAGATTGACGATGGCCACGTCCAGCTCGCCCGCGTCCAGCCGTTCCACCAGGCCGGCGCTATAGGCCTCGGTCAGGCGGATGGCGACGTCCCGGTTTTCGGCGCTGTAGAGCGACAGCGCGCGCGGCACGATGCTGGCGCCCAGCGACGGCACCGTGCCGACGCGGATCAGGCCCGAGGTGCCGCCGCTGAGATCCAGCATGCGCTGGCGCACGCTTTCGACCTCCTTGGACAGCGGCAGCAGCATCTTGTAGAGATCGACCCCGGCGGCCGTGGGCGTCACGCCCCGGCTGGAACGTTCGAACAGCTGGACCTTCAAGGTCTTTTCCAGCTTGGCCAGTTGCGTGCTCAGGGCCGACTGGACGATGCCCAGTTCGGCGGCGGCGCGCGTCATGCCGCCGTTGCGGTAGAGGCAGAGAAAGCACTCGATCTGGCGTAAATCCATAGTGGGAAGCGTGGGTTGGCGATACCGGATTATAGGGAGGGGGAAGCGTTCCGGGACGCCGTCCTAGGGGAAAACGATATGCTAAAAATAGATCGTATGTGAATATATTATTAAAAACAGAGATGGCTTTGGCGATCCTGCGGCAAGGCCGACACAGCGAGGAGACAAGACGTGGAAACCAGGACGAAAGTGTTAGGTGCCGTCGCGTTGGCGGTAGTCGGCATATGCAGCGGGGGCGCGGCGGCGGCCCAGGGCGACACGGTGAAGATCGCATTCGTCACCGACATGAGCGGCCCGTACTCGGATTTCGATGGGGCGGGCGGCCTGGACGCCATCCGCATGGCGGTCGCCGACTTCGGCGGCAAGGTGCTGGGCAAGCCGATAGAGATACTCGCTTCCGACCACCAGAACCGCGCCGACATCGCGTCGAACCGCGCGCGCCAGTGGTGGGACCAGGACAAGGTGGACCTGGTGATCGGCGGCTCCAACTCGTCGGCTTCGCTGGCCATCAGCACGATCGCCGCCGAGAAGAAAAAAGTCTTCATCAGCGCCGGCGCGGGCGCCGACAGCCTCACCGAAGAAGCCTGCACGCCCTACACGGTGCGCTACACCTATTCGACGTCGGCGCAGGCCCGCGGCACGGCGGCCGCGATGGTCCAGCAGGGCGGCAAGAGCTGGTTCATGCTGACCGCCGATTACGCCTTCGGCTATTCGCTGGAGAAAGCCAGCATGGACGTGGTGCAGGCCAGCGGCGGCACGGTATCCGGCTCCACGCGGCACCCCTTGAACACGTCCGACTTCTCGTCCTACCTGATGAAGGCCCAGGCCTCCAAGGCGCAGGTGCTGGGGCTGGCCAACGGGGGCGGGGACCTGATCAACTCGATCAAGACTGCCAAGGAGTTCGGCGTCAGCGACAAGATGCGCCTGGCCGGCCTGATGGTCTTCATCACGGACATCCACAGCCTGGGCCTGGACACCACGGGCGGCATGTACCTCACCGACGGCTGGTACTGGGACCTGGACGAGCGCTCGCGCGAATTCAGCAAGCGCTTCTACGCGCGCAACAAGAAGATGCCGACGACCTTCCAGGCCGGCGACTACTCCGCCACCACCACCTACCTGAAGGCGGTGGAGCGCGCCGGCACCACGGAGTCCGGCGCGGTCATGAACGCGTTGAAGTCCATGCCGATCGACGACATGTTCACCAAGGGGTACATCCGGGCTGACGGCGCCATGGTCCACGACATGTACCTGATGCAGGTCAAGTCGCCCTCGGCGTCCAAGGGCGAATGGGATTACTACCGGAAGGTCGCCACCATTCCGGGCGAAGAGGCCTACGCGCCGACCAAGCCCGGCATCTGCAAGCTGAAAGCGCAGATCTGAGTTTCATCCACATACCGGAGGCAGGGAATCATGGCAGAGAGTTGGCCCGAGTTGGTCTATCGAAACTTGAAAGAAGCCGGGATCACGCAGATGGCCTACGTGCCCGACGCGGGGCACAGCCAGCTGATCAAGCTGTTCGAGGCGGATGCGGAGGTGGAGGCGATTTCCCTCACCACGGAGGAGGAAGGCGTGGCCATGCTGGGCGGCGCCTGGCTCGGCGGCGCCAAGGGCGTGCTGCTGATGCAGTCCAGCGGCGTGGGCAACTGCATCAATATGCTCGCGCTGATCCAGGAATGCCGCATGCCCTTTCTCTGCCTGGTCACCATGCGCGGCGAATGGGGAGAATTCAATCCCTGGCAATGCCCCATGGGCCAGTCCGCCGAGGCCGCGCTCCAGGGCGCGGGCGTCTACGTGCAGCGGGTGGAGCGGGGCGAGGACGTGCCGGAGACGGTCCGCGCCGCCAGCCTGCTCGCGTTCAACTCGAACCGCGCGGTCGCCGTGGTGATTTCCCAGCGCGTGCTGGGCATCAAGAACTTCAGCAAGTAGGACGGGCAACGATATGAACGCGACAGCGACGATGAACCGGCGGACGGCGGTGGCCCGGATACTGGATAAGCGCGGCGACGCGCTGGTGGTGGCCAGCCTGGGCAATCCCACCTACGACACTTCGGCCGCGGGAGACGACGACCGCAATTTCTACGTGTGGGGCGCGATGGGCGGGGGCTGCATGGTGGCCTTCGGCCTGGCGCTGGCGCAGCCGGCCCGCCAGGTGCTGGCCTTCGTCGGCGACGGCGAGATGATGATGGGGCTGGGGGCGCTCGCCACCATCGGGGTGCGCGCGCCGGCGAACCTGAAGATCATCGTGATCGACAACGAGCACTATGGCGAGACCGGCATGCAGGCGGCGCATTCGGGGCGTGGGGTGGACATCGCCGGGGTCGCGCGAGCCTGCGGCATCGCGGACTCGGCCACCGTGCGCGGCGAGGCCGAACTGTCGGACCGGATTCCCGGCCTGCGGCAGCCCGGCCTGCAATGCCTGGTGTTAAAAGTGTCTTCGGCGCCGGAGCCCGGCAGCCTGCCGCCGCGCGACGGCCCCTACCTGCGGTCGCGGTTCCGCGAGGCGGTGCTGGGCAAGGGCAAGGGCGGCCACGCATGACCAATCAGCGACCCAATACGAGGAGCAGACAGTGACGCAGAAAGCAAACTACATCGGCGGCGCGTGGGTGGAAGGCGCCGGTACCCTGGAGAATCTCAACCCCGCGGATCCGCGGGACCTGATCGGCCTGTACGCCAGCGCCGACGAGGCGCAGATGCGGCAGGCGGTGCAGGCGGCCCGGGCCGCCGCGCCCGGCTGGGAGCGCAGCACCACGCAGCTGCGCAGCGATATCCTGTTCCGCGCGGCCAACGAAATCCTGGCGCGCAAGGAAGAGCTGGGCGCCCTGGTGTCGTGCGAGGCCGGCAAGACGCTGGCCGAGGGCATGGGCGAAGTGGTGCGCGCCGGCCAGATATTCCAGTTCTTCGCGGGCGAGGCGGTGCGCTACGGCGGCGAGAACCTGCCGTCCGTGCGTCCGGACATCGGGGTGCAGATCAGCCGGCACCCGGTGGGCGTGGTGTCGATGATCACGCCCTGGAACTTCCCCATCGCGATCCCGGCCTGGAAGATGGCGCCGGCCCTGGCTTTCGGCAACACCGTGGTGCTCAAGCCTTCCGAGCACACGCCCGGCGCGGCCTGGGAACTCTTCGCCATCCTGGAACGCGCGGGCTTGCCGGCCGGCGTGGCCAATCTCGTCAACGGCGAGGGCGCGGCGGCCGGCCAGGCCCTGCTCGACGGCGTGGACGCCGTGAGCTTCACGGGCAGCGTCGCGACCGGCCGCAAGATCGCCACCGGCGCGTCCGAGCGCATGATCCGCGTGCAGCTGGAGATGGGCGGCAAGAATCCCCTGGTGGTGCTGGACGACGCCGATCTGGACGTGGCGGTCGAGTGCGCCTTGAACGGCGCCTTCTTTTCCGCCGGCCAGCGCTGCACCGCGTCGAGCCGGCTGATCGTGGCCGACGGCATCCACGACCGCTTCGTGCAGGCGCTGACGGAACGGATGCGCAAGCTGGTCGTGGGCGACCCCCGGACGGCGGGCACCCAGATCGGCCCCGTCATCAATGACGCGCAGCTGCGCAAGATCCTGGGCTACATCGAGCTGGGCCAGAGCGAGGGCGCCACGCTGGCGGAAGGCGGCAAGCGCGCCGACGCGTCCAGCGCCGGCCATTTCCTGCGCCCGACGCTGTTCACGCAGAGTTCCAACGACATGCGCATCAACCGCGAGGAAATCTTCGGCCCGGTGGCCGCGGTGATCCGGGTGTCGGGCTACGACGAGGCCCTGGAAGTCGCCAACGACACGGCCTTCGGCCTGTCGTCGGGCATCTGCACCACCTCGCTCAAGGCGGCCAACCATTTCCGCCTGAACGTGCGCAGCGGGCTGACGATGGTGAACCTGCCCACGGCCGGGCTGGACTATCACGTGCCCTTCGGCGGCGTGAAGGCCTCCAGCTTCGGGCCCCGCGAACAGGGACGCTACGCCGTGGACTTCTACACCTCCACCAAAACCGCCTACATCGGCTATTGAACCACCGCGGCTGACCGGCGCGCGAACGCCGGCAGCAGAGGAGACAGGCATGGAAAAGATCGGCTTTATCGGTTTGGGCCGCATGGGCAAGCCCATGGCGCTGAACCTGCGCAAGGCGGGATTCGACCTCGTGGTCCTGGACATCAACAAGCAGGCCATGGAAGAACTGGCCGTGGCGGGGGCGGCGCTGGGCAAGGACGTGGCCGACGTGGCGCAGCGCTGCGCCATCATCGTGACGATGCTGCCCTCGTCCAAGGAAGTGGAGCAGGTGGCGCTGGGCAGCGGCGGCATCTTCGGCAATGCGGCCCGCGGCAGCCTGCTGATGGACATGAGCACCATCGACCCGCTGGCCACCGACCGGCTGCAGGAACAGGCGCTGGCCCATGGCATGACGGTGGTGGACGCGCCCGTCGGCCGCCTGGCCGAGCATGCCGACCGCGGCGAATCGCTGTTCATGGTGGGCGCGAGCGACGCCGATTTCGCCCGCGTCAAGCCGTTGCTGGATGCCATGGGCACCACCACCTACCACTGCGGCCCGGTGGGAGCGGGCGGGCGCACCAAGCTGGTCAACAACTACGTCGCGGTGACGCTGTGCCAGGTCAACGCCGAGGCGCTGGCGCTGTCGCAGCGCTTCGGGCTGGACATCACCAAGACCTTGCAGGTGCTGTACGGCACGTCGGCCTCCAACGGCCAGCTGCGGATGAACTTCCCGAACAAGGTGCTGGTCGGCGACACCTCGCCGGGATTCACCATCGACCTGGCCCACAAGGACATGTCCCTGATCGTGAGCGCCGCGCACGCGGCCAAGGTGCCGATGCCGGTGGCCGCCGCCGTGCACGAATCGTTCAGCCTGGCCCGGGCGGGCCAGTTCGGCGGCATCGACTTCTCCGGCATCGCCGACGCCATCTGCCACTTCGCCCAGATCGAGAAGCCGCGCGTGCCGGAGGGCTGGAAGCCGGCCTAGAACCGGTACTTGACCCGTCCGATCACGCTGCGCCGGCTGCCGGGGTAGCAATCCGTGAGGTCGGAGCACGTCGCCAGGTGTTCCTTGTCGAAGAGGTTGGTGGCGTTGACGGACAGGGTCAGGTGCTTGTCCACGGCATAGGACACGCCCGCGTCGATGAGCGTGCGGCCCGCGATCTTCAGCGTGTTGGCATTGTCGCCGTAGGTCGAGCCCACGTAGCGGGCGCCCACGCCCAGGCTCAGTCCGGCCAGGGCCGAGCGGCGCACCGTGTAGTTCAGCCAGCCGGAGGCGGTGTGCTCGGGCACCAGCGCCGGCCGGTTGCCCTGGGTGGCGTTGTTGGCGCTGGTGATCTCCGCGTTGACGTAGGTGTACGAACCGGTGAAGTCCCAGCCGTCGGCCAGGCTGAACTTGCCCTCGACCTCCACGCCGCGCGATTGCACTTCGCCCGAGGCGACCTGGAAGCCCGGGTTCAGCAGGTCGTTGGTCAGCACATTGCTTTTCTTGATGTCGAACAGCGCGATCGTGTACAGCGAATCCGATCCCGGCGGCTGGTACTTGACGCCGGCCTCCCACTGCCGCGCGCGCGACGGCGCGAACGGGGCGCTGCCGTTGGCCGGCGCCGACACGCCGGTGTTCGGCAGGAAGGACTGTGCGTAGCTGACGTAGGGCGCGACGCCGTTGGGCATTACGTAGTTCAGGCCGGCCCGGCCGCTGAAGCGCGTGCCGTCCTGGTCGGTCTCCGTGTTCAGCAGGCGGTTCTCGGTTTTCTGGCTGTACCAGTCGTAGCGGCCGCCCAACGTGAGCACCCAGCGGTCGGCGAACCTGATCTGGTCCTGCAGGTACAGCCCGGTCTGGTGCGTGCGTTCCAGGTAGTTGGCCAGCGGCGTCGTGGGCGTGGGAACGTCCACGCCGTAGACCGGGTCGTAAGGATTCAGGCTGGGCGCCGGCCCCATGGTGCGCGATACGTCGGCGCTGCTGCGGTTGAAGTCCAGGCCGGCCAGCAGCGTGTGCGAGAGCGGCCCGGTGTCCAGGTTGAACTGCACCTGGTTGTCCAGCGCCAGCGCGGTCATGCCTTCGTCGAACCGGCGCGCGGAACGGGTCAGCCCCTGCGGGTTCACGCCCACCACCAGCACGTTGTCCAGCAGCGCGTCGACCGTGCCGTAGCGCAGGTTCTGGCGCACCTGCACGGTGTCGTTGAAGCGATGCTCGAACAGATAGCCGATGGTTTTCTGCTTCTGGTCGTAGCGGTTGAAGTTGGGGTCGCCGTTGCGTATGTCGGTGGGCTTGCCGTTCACGGTGACGGTGCCGATGGTGCCGCCCGAGCGGTCATGCAGGAACTCTGTCTGCAACGTGAAGCGCGTGGCCGCGGAAGGTGCCCAGGTGAGGGACGGGGCGACGAAAAGCCGGTCGTCCGAGATGCGGTCGCCGTTCGGATAGGTGAATTGCGTATTGGCGTCGCGCGCCACGCCCACCAGGCGGTAGAGCAGGGTGCCGTCTTCGTTGGCGGGGCCGGTGAGGTCCACGGCGGCCTGCTTGCGCTGGAAGCTGCCGTATTCCAGTTCGGTTTCGTACTGCGGCGTGGCCGAAGGCAGCTTGCTGACGCGGTTGATCAGGCCGCCCGCGTCGCCCTGGCCATACAGCACCGAGGACGGGCCACGAAGCACCTCGATGCGTTCGAGCGCATAGGGTTCGCTGCGGAACAGCGTGTAGCCCGTGGCGGCCTGGCGCAAGCCATCCTTGTAGTCGCTGGTGGATTGGGCGTTGAAGCCGCGCATCATCACCCAGTCGAACCCCTTGGGGTCCACGCCGTAGGTTTCGACCGCCACGCCGGGCACGTAGCGCAGGACTTCCGTCACGCTCTGGGCATTCTGCGCCTCCATCTGGGCGCGCGTCACCACGGAAATGGACTGCGGCGTTTCCAGGATCGGGGTGTCGGTCTTGGTGCCGGCGCGCGATTCCTGCGCCACGAAGCTGTCGGGCGCGACGCCCGCGGCGCTCACGGTCACGGCTTCCAGCGTCGCCACGCCGGCCTGGCCCGCGGGCAGGCGGCGCAGGACATAGCCGCCGCCCTGGGGCTGGGCGGCCAGGCCGCTGCCGGCCAGGATGGCGGCGAATCCCTCGCGCACGCCGTAGGCGCCGCGCAGGCCCGGGCTGGTGGCGCCGGCGGTCAGGGCGCCGTCGATCGTGATCATGACGCCCGCTCGCTGCGCATAGGCGTTGAGCACCTGGTCCAGCGTGCCGGCGGGAATGTCGTAGACGGCGGCCGCCTGGCTGCGTGGAGAGGCGGGCGGCGCGTCGGCGGCCGCGCCCGGGACCGGCGCGGCCGCCGCCAGCGAGGCCAGGGCCAGCGCGACGGCGCGCCGGGTCGCGGAGAGGGAAAAGCGGAAGGGCATATCGGGGTTCTCGTCGGAGTGAAATGGCGGGGTTATTCACGTATCCCGGACGAGAACGGAAAAGTGCTACGGTTGCGGCCGATTTTTTTCGGAAGGGGCCGGCCCGCCCTGCGCTCAGCGGGGCTCCACCACCACCCAGTAGTTCGTGTAGCGGCTGATCCGCAGGGGCAGGGCGGCGGCCAGGGAGGCCAGCACGCGGTCCGTATCGCCCAGCGGATAGACGCCGGACACGATCAGGTCGGCCACGCCGGCGTGGCACCGGATCACGCCGGCGCGGTGGCGCCCCACCTGTTCGAGGAAGTCGGCCAGGCGCATGCGGTCCGCCACGAGCTGGCGGTTCAGCCAGGCGGGCCGCGCCCCGGCCAGCGGCCGGGCGGGCGTGGCGCCCGCGGCGGTGAAGGAGGCCGCGTGGCCCGCATCCAGCACCATCGGACGGGCCTGCGACGGCCGGATCTCGACCGCGCCCTCGTACACCGCGACCGCCACCTCGCCGCGGCGGCGGTCCACGGTGTAGCGCGTGCCCAGTGCGTGGACGCTGCCCAGGTCGGTCGCGACGAAGAACGGCCGGCCCCGCGCAAGCGGGCCGTGGCCGGTTTCGATATAGAGTTCGCCGCGGCGCAGCGCCACGCGTCGCGCATCGGGGCCGTAATCGATGTCCACGGCGCTGTCGCCGTTGAGCGTCAGCAGGGTGCCGTCTTCCAGCGCGACCTGGCGCCGCTCGCCGACGGCGCTGCGGTAGTCGGCCAGGTAATCGGCCAGGTAGCCGGACCAGGGCGCCTGGCGAACGGCCAGGCCGGCCGCGCCCGCCACCCCCGCGCCCAGCAATCCGAAGCCCATCAGCCGCAGCGCCTGGCGCCGGCCGGCCTTGCGGCCGGTGGCGGCCAGCGCGCGGGCCGACGCCACCGGCGACACATCCAGCAGGCGCGAGTCCAGCCGCTGCACGTGCCGCCAGGCGCGTTCGTGGTCGGGGTGGGCGGACAGCCATCGCTGCCAGGCCGCCCGCTCCTCGTCGCTGACCTCGCCGGACCACATGACGACCAGCCAGTGCAGGCCTTGCGCCAGCGCGGGTTCCGGGATGCCGGGAGGGATCGCCGTCACAGCGCCGCCATGCAGGCCTGCGCGGCGCGCAGCATGTGCTTGCGCACCAGCGCGACGGACACGTCCAGGCGCTGCGCGATCTCGGAATATTTGAGCCCTTCGAAGCGCGACAGGATGAAGACCTGCCGCGCCCGGGCGGGCAGGGCGTCCAGCGCGGCGTCCACGGCGATCAGGGTTTCCAGCGCCAGCGCGCGCGCTTCGGCGGAGGGCATGTGCGCCTCGGGCAACTGGGCGAGCGCGTCCAGGTAGGCCGTCTCCAGCGAGCGGCGGCGGAACAGGTCGACCACCAGCCCCTTGGCGATCTGCGTGAGGAAGGCGCGCGCCTGGCCGGCCTCGGGCAGCCGGCCGGAGCGCAGCAGGCGCTCGTAGGTATCGTGCGAGAGGTCGGCGGCGTCGTGCGCGCATCCCAGCCGGCGGCGCAGCCAGCCCGCCAGCCATCCATGGTGGTCGAGGTAGAGGGCGCTCAGGGCATGGTGCGCCGCAGGCTGGTTGGCCGCCGTCACGGTGGAGTCTCGCAATGCTTGAAAGCTGATAATGATAATCGTTGTTAATTTTATTAGACAAGCGGGCGCCGCGCGGGGCGCAGTCACGGCGATGTAACCCAATGAGATATTTAACTTTTCATTGCACGGCGCCGTAATAGGGGGGAGCTTTATGCAACCCCGGAGTGCCCCCCCATGTTCAAGAATTTAAGTATCCGCGCGGTCTTGACGACCGCTTTAGTCGTTTTCTTCTCGCTTTTCCTGGTGACCGGCATCGCCGTCCACCAGCAACTCGATTCCAATCGCGGTTCCATCGAAGTGCTGCTGGACACCAACCTGGTCCGCGCCAATGCCGTGAACAACGCCGGCGCCGAACTGCTGCGCGCCCGGCTGGTGCTGCTGGCGGCCCAGACCGCGCTGATGGAAGGCAAAAGCATCGACAACCTGGCCAGCATGCAGCGCCTGGAGGGCTATACCAAGAAGGCCAGCGACCTGATCCAGACCGCGCGCCAGACGCCCGAGACCTCGGCGCAAGGCAAGCCGCTGCTGGAAGCCGCGCTGGCGGCGTTCGACGTCTACCAGCGCGACGCCATCGTGCCGATGATCGCCGCCATCCGCGCCGGCAACGCCCAGGAGGCCGGCCGCCTGAATCTTGAGAAGGTGACGCCCCTGGGCCTGACCTTCACCGCCGCCATCCAGAAATACGTGGACTACGCCGACGACGTGGGCCTGCGCGTCGCGCGCGACGCATCCACCCGCATCAACGGCGCGATCGCCGTGCTGGCCGGTCTTTTGATCGTCGTGGGCGTGCTGGTGGTGGGCCTGTACGCCGTGTTCGCGCGTTCGGTCTTCCGCCCGCTGCACGAGGCCGGACGGCTGTTCGACCGCATCGCCGCCGGCGACCTGACCAACCGCATCGAGCAGCGCGGCAACAACGAAATCGGCGTGCTGTACGGCGCCGTCAAACGCATGCAGGACAGCCTGGCGCGCACCGTCTCGGCCGTGCGCCTGGGCGTGGAAGAAATCCATACCGGCTCGCGTGAGATCGCGGCGGGCAACATCGACCTGTCGTCGCGCACCGAGCAGCAGGCGGCCTCCCTGGAGGAAACCGCCGCCAGCATGGACGAACTGTCGTCCACCGTGCGCAACAACGCGGAAAGCTCGCGCAGCGCGTCGGAACTGGCGATGGCCGCCTCCGAGGTGGCCACGCGCGGCGGCCGGGCGGTGGGCGACGTGGTCGGCACGATGCGCGGCATTGCCGACAGTTCCAACCGCATCGCCGACATCGTCGGCGTGATCGACGGCATCGCCTTCCAGACCAACATCCTGGCGCTGAACGCGGCCGTGGAAGCGGCGCGGGCGGGCGAGCAGGGCAAGGGCTTCGCGGTCGTGGCCAGCGAAGTGCGCGCCCTGGCGCAGCGCAGCGCCGCGGCAGCCAAGGAAATCAAGGGCCTGATCGACGACTCGGTGCAGAAGGTATCGGTCGGTTCCGACCAGGTGGAGGCCGCCGGCGCCACCATGCAGGAGATCGTGACCTCGGTGCGCCGCGTCACGGACATCATCAACGAAATCTCCAGCGCCTCCGAAGAGCAGTCGCAGGGGATCCAGCAGGTGAACCAGGCCGTGTCGCAAATGGACAGCGTGACGCAGCAGAACGCGGCCCTGGTCGAGCAGGCCGCCGCGTCCGCGGCCTCTCTGGAAACCCAGGCCCAGCGCCTGCGCGAAGCCGTGGCGGTGTTCAAGCTGCAGGCCGGCCAGGTGATCGACGCCGACGCGCCCGCCCTGGGCCGCGGCGCGGAGCCGGCGCTGATCGGCGCCTGACGGCCGGAAAAGCGGGGAGATCCGGCGCCGCCCGGACGCTTCCCGCGGCATCGGGGCCCCGGCGCCCTCGGCGCGTCCCCGATCCATCGCGGCCGGAACCGGCGCGATGGATCCGTTACTCAAGTTTGGTGGGGCCGACCTTCCGCGCTCCCGCCCACTGAGCCAAGGGGAATTTCCATGAATGACATTGCCGCTTTGCGATCAGGCGCCACGCTCCTGAGCAGTGAAGTCCAGGACCTTAGGCAGGATCACGTCCAGACCGTCAACCGCTACACCGCGCTGGCCGAGCTGCTGGAGCGGATCGACAGCGCCAAGCAAGGGCAGCACGACGACCTGGAAGCCCAATACCCCACCTCGTTCAAGCCGGATTTCACGGATCGGAACGCGATCATTCCGAGCGCGGGGGCCGTGTCGAAGGGGGCGCGGGAAATCGTCTCCCAGCAACAGCTGGTCCACGAATGCCAGCAGGTGCTGCAGGCGCTGGCGCAGGAAGAACTGGAGCATGGCGAGCGCCTGGCGCGGGTGGGCGACCGCCTGGACGAGGCCCTGGCCCTGGTCCGGCCCCAGCATACGCCCACGCTCTCGGACGCCTCCCGCCTGCGCGATTGCCTGGGCGAAGTCCAGGATGAAATGGCCGTCATGGCGGACCGCCACGTGGCGATGCAGCAGGCGAACGAGCTGCTGGCCGACCTGATCGGCAAGCTGAAGGCCGAGCCGCCCGAGGTGCCGCAGGCCACCCCGCGGCAGACGCAGGTGCTGCATATGCGGGCCGAAGGCGCCATCCAGATCCCGGGCAGCCCGGGCAGTCATTCCCCGTCGTCGTTTTCCGTGCCGACCCAGCACCAGGTGAGCGGCCGGATCCAGGGCGGGCTGCTCCCGGGAAGCACGCTGGGCAGCGACGCGATCGTCAGCGCCGACGACGGCCGCAACCAGGTCGTGTGCAGCAACGTGGTGCGCATTTCCGCCAGCGACCTGGCCAACCCGCAGCGGCTGGGCCAGGTGCTGGATTCGCTGACCACCCGGGCGTCGCGCGGCTGCCATGCGGTGGCGGCGGAACGGCAGGGCGAGACCGGCTTTCCGGGCGCGAAAACGGTGTCGGACCGCCTGTTCAAGACGGCGATACTGGTGATCGACCCCAAGAAACTGGACGACGCGGACCAGCTGGAGGTCGCCAGCCTGCTGGGCAATCCCACGCTGAGCACGGAGTGCTCGACCCGCGAGGTGCCCAAGAGCGCCATCGTGGCGGCGATCGTCCCGGCGCGGACCGGCGGCGACGTGGGCGTGCCCACATTGCAGGTCGGAGACCGGCAGGCCGCCTTCTCCATGACGGTCAAGGACGGCGGCGGGCAGTACCAGACGCAAGTCTTCGACGACCTGACCATGCCCGACTACGAGCAGGGCCTGACCGCCGTGCTGCAGGCCAATCCGGACCGGACCCTGCTGATCCACCTGACACGCTTCCAGTAGCGCGGGCGGCGGCTTTCGCGGGCGGAAGGGGCCTGGCGCGCAACGCGTCCGGCCCGCCGGCCCCGGACGGGCATAAAATAGCGGATTGTCCATCCCCGCACGCACCTCAACAGGATCCCGCGCCATGAACGCACGCATCCCCGAAGACGCTCTTCCGCCCACCCTCGATCCGAAGGCCCTGCAGGCTTTCGTGGACGACAAATGGGACAACGAGATCATCCCGGCGCTGACCGACTACATCGCGATCCCCGCCAAAAGCCCGGCCTTCGACGCCGATTGGGAAAAGAATGCGTTCATCGAGCGCGTGGTGCGCGACGCCGCGCAATGGGTCGAGGCGCAGAAGGTATCCGGCCTGAAGCTGGAAGTGGTGCGCCTGCCGGGCCGCACGCCCGTCATCTTCTTCGACGCGCCGGCCACCCGCAGCGACAACGGCGATACCGTGCTGCTGTACGGTCACCTGGACAAGCAGCCCGAATTCTCCGGCTGGCGCGCGGGCCTGGGGCCCTGGACGCCCAAGTACGAAGACGGCAAGCTGTACGGCCGCGGCGGCGCGGACGACGGCTACGCCGTGTACGCCTCGCTGACCGCCATCATGGCGCTGGACAAGCAGGGCATTCCCCGCCCGCGCTGCGTGGGCATCGTCGAAACCTGTGAAGAGTCCGGCAGCTACGACCTGCTGCCCTACGTGGACGCGCTGCGCGACCGCCTGGGCAATGTGGCGCTGGTGGTCTGCCTGGATTCGGGCGCGGGCAACTACGACCAGCTCTGGATGACCACTTCGCTGCGCGGCATGGTGTCGGGCACCCTGGAAGTGCAGGTGCTGGACGAAGGCGTGCACTCGGGCGACTCCAGCGGCGTCGTGCCCTCGTCGTTCCGCATCCTGCGCCACCTGCTGGACCGCCTGGAAGACAGCGGCACCGGCCGCCTGCTGCCGCAAAGCCTGCATTGCGACATCCCCGCCGATCGCATCGAGCAGGTGCATGCCACCGCCCGCATCCTGGGCGACGAGGTCTGGCGCCGTTTCCCCTGGAGCTGCGGCGCCGAGGGCGGCTTCGTGCTGCCCATGACGACCGAGCCCGAAGAGGCCTTGCTGAACCGCACCTGGCGTCCGACGCTGTCGGTGACGGGCGCCGAAGGCCTGCCGCCGCTCTCCAGCGCCGGCAACGTGCTGCGCCCGCGCACCGCCTTCAAGCTGTCGCTGCGCCTGCCCCCGCTGGTGGACGCCGTGGCCGCCTCGGAGGAAATCAAGGCGCTGCTGGAAGCCGACGCGCCCTACAACGCCAAGGTGATCTTCAAGGCCAACGAAGGCGTGGCCACCGGCTGGAACGCGCCCGCGTCCGAACAGTGGCTGACCCGCGCGCTGGACGCCGCGTCCCAGCAGTACTACGGCTCGCCCTGCGGCTACATCGGCCAGGGCGGCACGATTCCGCTGATGAGCATCCTGCAGAAGGGCTTCCCCAAGGCCCAGTTCATGGTCTGCGGCGTGCTCGGCCCGAAATCCAACGCCCACGGCCCCAATGAATTCCTGCACGTCCCTTACGGCAAGAAGCTGACCGCGGCCGTGGCCCAGACCATGGCGGCGATGCCGGTATGATTTCCACTTCCGATGCGTATGCCAATGTGGTCGCGGAAACCAGGCATTGGCTGAACCAGGCCGTCATCGGCCTGAATCTCTGTCCTTTCGCCAAGGCGGTGCAGGTCAAGGACCAGATCCGCTTTGCCGTCAGCGACGCCACCGACGCCGAAGGCGTGTTGACCGATCTACAGGACGAGTTGGCCTTGCTGGCCGAAACCGATCCCGAGCAGATCGACACGACCCTGCTGATCCTGCCCGACGCGCTGGACGACTTCCTGGAGTTCAACGACTTCGAGGACCTGTCGGACCGGCTGCTCAAGCGCATGCGCCTGGTGGGCGAGTTGCAGGTGGCCACCTTCCACCCGCAGTTCCAGTTCGCGGATACCGAGCCGGACGACATCTCCAACTACACGAACCGCTCGCCGTATCCCATCCTGCACCTGCTGCGCGAAGACAGCATCGACCGCGCGGTGGAATCCTTCCCCGACGCCGCCGAGATCTACGAGAAGAACATCGATACGATGCGCCGCCTGGGCATCGAAGGATGGAAGAAACTCATGATCAAGGGCTGAGCCAGGCAGGCCTGACCGGGCCGGGCCAAGCCGACCCGACCAAGCCGATCCGGCCGAGCCGATCCGGCCGAGCCGGCCGAGCCGATCCGGCCGAGCCCGGCCCGGATCGCATACCAAATACCATTTGGCGGAATGTGGCGCCCAGGGCGCTTCGGGATATCCCTAGATAGCCCATCCGTGGTATTGCATACAACATACGTTTTCCGCGGCTGCTCGCCCCACGGCGGGCGGCCAGCGGGACCTTCCCCTTTCATTGCTTTTCCCCGCGGGCGTTGGCGCGCGGGGGCGTAGTGCTTGCCTGGAGAGCCGTATGCGATTCACCCGCCGCCATGCCCTGGGCGCGCTTGCCGCGCTGCCCCTGATCTCGCGCCCGGCCTGGGCCCAGAACACCTTCCCGACCCGGCCCGTGCGCTTGCTGGTGGGCTTTGCCCCGGGCGGGCTGACCGACATCGCGGCGCGCGCCCTGGCCGAGCGCATGGGCAAGACGCTGAAGCAGAGCGTGGTGGTGGAGAACCGCCCGGGCGGGCAGGCCATCATCGCCACCGTGGCGGTGGCGCGCGCCGAGCCGGACGGCTATACCCTGGGTTTCGCCGGCACCAACGGCATGATCCTGAACCCCTTGCTCTACAACAACCTGCCTTACCAGCAATCGGATTTCAAGCAACTGGGATCGATGGGCAAGTCGCCCATGCTGCTGATCGTCAGCCCCGCGCTGGGCGTGAAGAACGTGCAGGAATTCATCGCCCTGGCCAAGAAGAAGCCGGGCGACATCACTTGCGCGCACGCGGGGCGCGGGGTGATCAACCACCTGGCGCTGCTGCATTTCCAGTCCAAGACGGGCACCCAGTTCCAGGACGTGCCGTACAAGGGCAGCGGCCCCGCGCTGCTGGACCTGATGGCCGGCACCGTGCAGAGCACGTTCGACTTCCCGACGTCGGCGCTGCCCAACATCAAGTCCGGCAAGCTCCAGGTGCTGGCGGTCACGTCCGACAAGCGCCTGTCCAGCCTGCCCGACGTGCCCACGATGAAAGAGGCGGGGCTCGATGGCTTCGAACTCTATACCCGCATGATGATCTCGGGCCCCGCGGCCATGCCGGCCGCCGTGGTCCAGACCCTGGAGAACTCGGTGCGCGAAGGCACCCGCGATCCCAGTCTGGTGCAGCAGTTCGCCGATCAGGGCGTGACCGTCGAGTTCACCTCGTCGGCCGACCTGGACCGCGTCATCGCCGAGGAATCCGCCATGTGGGCACAGGTCATCAAGGCCAACGGCGTGCCCAAGACCGACCTGAAGAGCTGAGGAGCCGCCGCGATGACCGAACAGCCCCGCATCACCGTCAGCCCCGAGCGCGCCCTGATCGACGTGGCGCGCGATATCCGCATGGACGGCTTTCCCGCCTACGCCTTCGTCACCGTGACGGCCAGCATGCAGATGTGCGGCGCGCCGTGGCGCTCGCAGGCCGTGTTCATCGCCGGCCACGACGGCAGCCTGGACCTGGCGCGCGACTGCCCGGTCTCCGGCAGCTACGCCGAGCCCTCGGCCATGGGCATCGTCTGGTCCATGGACTGCCAGGACATGGAGCGCGTGGTGTTCCCGCCCGACCGCACCGAGCCCTTGACCGTCGAGATCGAGGCTAGCGACGGCCGCCGGACCGCCCGCGCGCAACTCGTGCAGGAATTCCTGGCCGACGGCGTGACGCACCGCGCCGTGCGCGAGCAGGTCGGCGGCATGACGCTGTCGGGCGAGCTCTACACGCCGGCCGGGCCCGGCCCGCATCCGCTGGTGATCTACATGAACGGATCGTCCGGCGGCGTCAACGCGCCGCGCGCGGCGCTGTTCGCGGCCCGCGGCTACCAATGCCTGGCGCTGGCCATCTTCAACTACGAAGGCCGGCCCAAGTACCTGAACGACATGCCGCTGGAGTATTTCGAGCAGGCCTTGCGCTGGGCCCGCGCCGAACTGGCGCCGCGCCACGGTTTCGTCGCGCTCTCCGGCATCAGCCGGGGCGGCGAGACCTCGCTGCTGGTGGCGGCCCACTATCCCGACCTGGTCAGCGCGGTGGTCGCCTACGTGCCGTCGCCCGTGATGCACGGTGTCGTCAGCGCCGGATCGCCGGGCACGGGCCGCAATGCCCAGGTCTGGACCAAGGCCGGCGAACCGCTGCCGCACCTGTGGCAGGACAACGCCAGCGCCGATTGGGAAGCGGCCTATGCTTCCGAGCCGCCGTACCGCCAGACCCACGCATTCCTCAGCGCCACCCGCGACAGCGCGGCCTTCGAGCGCGCCCGCATCCCGATCGAGCGCTACCCCGGCCCCGTCATGCTGGTGAGCGCTTCGGACGACGGCTTCTGGCCCAGCACGGCCTATTCCGAGATCGTGGTTCGTCTGCGCCTGGCGCAAGGCCTGCCTACCGTCCATCACGTCTGCATGGGCGCCGGCCATCACGTGCACTATCCCTATCTGCCCGCCACCCTGATCAGCAAGCCGCACGCGATGTCGGGCCTGCTGCTGGACGCGGGCGGGACGCCGCCCGCCAATGCCGCGGGCAACGAGGGCTCGTACCTGGCGGTGCTGGACTTCCTGCGCCGCGAGACGGGGGCCTAGGGCCCCCGGATTGCGACTTCAGGCGTAGCGCCGGGCCGGACCTCCCCCCGGCGGCCTACGCCTCCTGCGCTTTGACGGCGCAACGCGCTTGCCTTAATTTTCCGGGATTCGCGTCGAGACGGCCGCGGGCCGCCTCGGAATCTCCGGGGGGGAAGACATGCAGATCGCTACGACCGTCCTGGTAGTGGGCGCAGGCCCGGCGGGCCTGCTCACCGCCGCCGAACTCCGACGGCGCGGCGTCGATTGCCTGCTGATCGACGCGCACGAGCGTCCGCTGGAATGGGACCGCGCCACCGTGGTCCATCCGCGCTCGCTCGAACTCTTCGATTCGCTCGGCATCGTCGAGCCGCTGCTGGCCGCCGGCGTCAGGCAGTGCGGCGCCCGCATCCATGCGAACGGCGAAATCCTGGGCGAGATCGACCTGGATCTTTGCGGCAGCCGCTATCCCTACAACATCGGCATCTCGGAAGAAACCACCGAGGCGATCCTCGCCGACTACCTCGCCGCTCAGGGCGGGGCGGTCCAGCGGGCGACGAAACTGGTGGGGCTGGAAGACACCGAGGACGGCATGCTCGCCACGCTGGATCAGCCGGATGGCCGGGCCACGGTGCTGGCGCAATGGGTGGTCGGCTGCGACGGGCACCACAGCACGGTGCGCGAGCTGGCGGGGATCGCCCAGGAAGGGCACGACATCGATTACGCCGATTCGCCCATCGTCATGGGCGACCGGCACGACGCGGTGTCGCCGGGCCAGCGGCTGCCCGACCAGATCTCTTTCCGCCTCGCGGCGGGCGGCACGGGCATGCTGCACGACTACGCCCGCCGCCCTGGCCACACGGTGTTCCTGGTGGGCGGCCCGGCCACGCCCGAGCAGGCTTTGCGGCAGGTCCGTCTAGGCATGGAGGCGTTGTCCGACGGCGCCATCATCGAGGCGGTGATCGCGCTGACGGCGAACGCCGATGCCGGCGACGTGGACGGCTACCTGGATCCCGCCATGGCCGGCAGGCTGGGCGTGGGAGACATGGTGGTCCTGGCCGTGCGGGCGGACGGCCACGTCGGGCTGCGCGCCGAAAGCCGCCACGTGGAAAGCCTGGCCGCCTACGTCGACCGCTTGCGGACGTCCGGCGCCTGAGCGGACGCCTCCACGCCCGGCACGCCAACGCGGATGCGGCGGGAGAAGTCCGGCGCGTCGCCCGCGGCGCGGGCCCGGTCGGTATAGCGGCCGCCCCGCCGGTAGGCCTGCGCGCTGTCGGCGCCGTCCAGCGCGCCCAGGCGGTACAGGTATTCGGGCAGGTAGCCCGACAGCAGCAGCCGGTAGTCCATCGGCAGCCCCGGCACGATCTGGTCGGCCAGGCGGTACACGATGGTGGTGCAGTTGGCGGTCAGCGTGTTGTAGAAGCGCGGCTTGCGCACCAGGCGGTTGGCCGTGGCGACGTACGACAGCAGCAGCTTGCGGGCCGCGCCCTCGGGCATGCGCACGCGGTACAGGTAGCCGTCCTCGCCGCGCACATTGGTGCGCACGCGCAGGCTGTCTTCTTCGGTGGACGCCAGGACGGCAAGCTCGTATTGCCGGAAGAAGCCGCCGAGCTCCGAGAAGGTGTCGTTGCGCTTGCGGCGGATCTCCACGGAGAACACCAGGTACTGGCCGTCGTCGAAGCCGAACGACACCATGGCATGCGCGACCGCGGGCCGGCCCCAGTAGGACAGGGCCAGGTCCACCGAAGCCAGGCGCGACAAGTCGTAGGCGCGGGTTTCCCAGCGCGGGTCGTAGTCGGTGCGCGTGCGCCAGTGGAAATCGCGCACGTTGCGCAGGGTGACGCGGTCGCCGTCCACCGATCCCTGGGTCTGGCGGGCCACCTCGGGCATCCACTCGCGTGCATTCGAGGGGCGCACGCCCAGCCGCCACCACGCCAGCAAGGCCAGCAGCAGCGCGCCGAACCCGGCGGCCGGGAGGAAGCTGCCGCCCGCCAAGCCGGCCAGCGCGGCGGCGGCCAGCGCCAGCCAGGCCGCTGGCGGCAGGGCGCGCGCGCGCCGTCCCAGCGGCGGCTGGAACCAGAGCGCGAGCGCGCCCCATGCCGCGCCCGCCAACACGGCCAGGCCGGCCGCGGCTTGCAGGATCATGACGAGGAGGCGCCGCGCGCGTTGCGGGCGACGGCGGCGCGGTCCTGGCTGCGCCAGCCGGCGCGCAGGCGGGCCATCTGGCGCAGGGCCTGCTGCGACATCTTCCACCAGCCGAACGGGCGCGGGTCGGCCAGCATGCTCAAGGCGCGGGCATAGTCCAGCGTCAGGCCCGGCGTCCAGGCCATGGTCAGGGCGCGCTTGCGGATCTGCGCCGCCACCCAGAGTTCCGGCGTCAGCAGCAGGCGCAGCAGCACGCGCCATCCGGCCTCGGGGCCGTGCAACCGGCCCACCACGCCGTCCAGCGCCGCCTCCAGCCCGTTGGAGACCGAGCTGGAGCAATTCCGGTGCGTGAGGTTGTAGGTGGCGTTCTTGCGGTACTCGTCCCAGAACGCCTGCAGCTTGGCCGCGTCGTAGTTGCGGATGCGCACCTGCATGGTGGACGGGCACCATGCCTTGGACTCGGTCGCGTAATCGGGCTGGAACACGCCGGGCACGTTGTTGTCGGCCGTGGCGCGCAGCAGCGTGCCGAACTGTTCGGGGGAATGGTCGATTTCCTGCGCCGGATAGAGGCTGATGTACACGCCCTCGGGCGACTCCATCGCGGCATGGCCGGTGGACACCACGCCGTTCACGTCGACGGCCGCGATGTAGCGGTCCACCACCGGGTAATTGCGCGTCTCCGTCTTGGCCGAGCCGGAGGGCGTCCAGACGTGGACCGTCAGCGCGCGCTCGGACGCTTGCGGCGGGCCGTCGAACACCGTCTGGGGCGGGGCGTCGGCGCGCGTGGGCATGAAATCCGGATGCGGGTTGTCGTCCAGCGCCGGGTTCGAAGCCAGGCGGCGCACCCGGTAGGCCAGCGCCAGCAGCTTGAGGCCGGAGAACGCCAGGAACAACCCCAGGCAGTACGGCACCGTGCCTACGTAATGGGTGGGGTAGGGCTGGAAGAAGAAGATGGCCAGCAGTATCTCGGCCACGCCCGAGGCGAACACATAGCGCCAGCGTTCATAGCGCACCACGTACGCGGCGGTGCACTGCATCAGCCCGTCCACCAGGAACAGCAGGCCGAAAATCATGGACAGCACGAAATGCCCGTGGTGGTGGCCGGCCAGGACCAAAATGCCGGCCGCCAGCACGATGATCCCCTTGGCGTAGCGCAGCACCCGCTGCCCGCCCACGCCCGACTTGGCGATGGCCAGCGTCGCCAGCCCCTCCAGCACGAACAGCGCGGCGAAGAAATTCAGCGGGAAGTAGATCGCGTTGTCCAGCGCGTCGATGAAAACCACGATGCCGGCGACCAGGAACAGCCAGCCGATGATCACCAGCCCGCGGGCGCGCTTGCGCAGATAGTCGACACCAAGCAGCAACAAGACCAGATGACCCATTGTTCTCAGCGCTCCTTCGCATAGCCGGGTGGATTTTCCTGTTTTCGGCTGCTGCCTCATGACAGGGCCGAACCGGTCGAAAATAAGGGTCGGGGCGAGCCGGCGTCAACGAGATATTCTGCCATTCACGTTAGTAAATGTTTCCCCGAGGCCCGCGGCCCTCAGGGGCGCATGGCGCCGGCCGCGTCCACGTACAGCGCATAGAGGCTCTGGCCCGCCACCATGAACAGCCGGTTGCGGCGGGCGCCGCCGAAGCACAGATTGGCGCAGCGGTCGGGCAGGGCGATGCGGCCGATCGGCACCGCGTCCGGCCCGAACACCATCACGCCGTTCAAGGCGGGGTCCGGCCCCCAGCCGGCCCACAGATTGCCTTCCGTGTCGCAGCGTATGCCGTCGGGCACCCCCTGGTCGCCGGCGTCCACGAAGGTGCGCGCCTGCGCCAGCGAGCGTCCGTCCCGCACTTCGTAGACCCGGATCCGGTTGGGCCGGGAGCCGTTCTCGACGATGTACAGCAGGCTTTCGTCGGGCGAAAAGCACAGGCCGTTCGGGTTCTGGATGTCCGACGCCACCACCTCCAGGCGGCCGGTGGCCGGATCGAGCCGGTACACGTGGGTGGGGAGTTCCGGCTCCGCCTTGTACCCCTCGTAATTGTTGAGAATGCCGAAGACGGGATCGGTGAACCAGATCGAGTGGTCGCTCTTGACGACGATGTCGTTGGGCGAGTTCAGCCGCCGCCCCTCGTAACGGTCGGCCAGCACCGTCAGGGTGCCGTCGTATTCCGTGCGCACCACGCGGCGCCCGCCATGCTCGCAGGTCAGCAGGCGGCCCTGGCGGTCGCGCGTGTTGCCGTTGGGATGGCCGGCGTGGCTGCGGTAGACGGACACGGCGCCGCTTTCCTCGTCCCACCTGAGGAGGCGGTTGTTCGGGATGTCGCTCCACAGCAGGCACCGGCCGTCGCCGAACCAGACCGGCCCCTCCCCATAGCGCAGGCCCGTGGCCAGGCGTTCCACCGCCGCGTTGCCGATGCGGTACTTCAGGAACCGGGAGTCGAGCACCTCGATGGCCGGGTCCGGATAGGTCTCGCTGGGTTGCCACATGGATCGTTCCTCCTTGGGGCCGGCCGGGCGCCGTCAGGACGCCGTGGGCGGGATGTTCTGGTTGTGCCGGAACAGGTTGCGGGGATCGTAGAGCGTCTTGGCGCGCACCAGCCGTTCGAAGTTCGGGCCGTAGGCGGCGCCGAGCCGCTCCGGCTCGTCTTGCGTCAGGAAGTTCACGTACACGCCGCCCTGCGAGTAGGGCTCCGTCGACCGGAACAGCGCCCGCGCCCAGGCGATGCAGCGTTCGTCGTCCTGCGGGGCGTCCCAGCGGCCGTGCACGTTCATGGCGAACTGCGCCGCGCGGTGCGGATAGGCGGTGGCCGGCACCGGCACGCGCATGGCGACGCCGCCGATATAGCCCAGGAATATCTCGCACTGCGGCGAGGGCAGGTCCTCGACCGCCGCGATGATGGCGTCGATCAGGCCGTCCTGCAGAAGGCCCAGGTTGTGCGACTTCCAGTAGTTGCGCGCCCCGGGCGTCAGCAAGGGGTCGAAGGCCTGCTGCCAGGCGGCATAGGGCATGGGGCCCAGGTGCTCGCCATAGGGCTTGCCCCAGCCGCGCAACGCCTCGACGGCGGCCGGCCCCTGGTCCGGATCGCCGGAATAGCAGATCGCGAAGGCCAGCATGGGCTTGCCGTGGACCGCGGGGGGCAGGAAGGGCAGCGGAGGCGCCAGCCGCAGCACCGCCCATACCGTCAGCTCCTCTGGCATGGCGTCGAGCGCCTCGCGGTACTTCAGCAGCGCCTCCCGGCCTTGTTCCAGCGGCAGCACCACCAGGCCGCCGTAGACCATCGGCCCCACCGGATGCAGCTGGAACTCGAACATCGTGACCACGCCGAAGTTGCCGCCGCCGCCGCGTATCGCCCAGAAGAGGTCTTCGTTGTCCTGCTCGCTGGCATGCAGGAAGCCGCCGTCTGCGGTCACCACGTCGGCGGAAACCAGGTTGTCGATGGTCATGCCGTAGCGGCGGGTCAGCCAGCCGAAGCCGCCGCCCAGGGTCAGGCCCGCCACGCCCGTCGTGGAATTCACGCCCAGCGGCACCGCCAGCCCGAATGCCTGGGTCTCGTGGTCCACGTCGGCCAGGGTTGCGCCGGGTTCCACGTAGGCGCGGGCCAGGCGGGGATCGACCCGCACCGACTTCATGGGGGAAAGGTCGATCATCATGCCGTCGTCGCAGACGGCCAGGCCCGCGATGTTGTGGCCGCCGCCCCGGACGGCCACCACCAGGTCGTTCTTGCGGGCGAAATCCACCGCGCGGCGGACGTCCGCGGTGCCGGCGCATTGCACGATGACCGCCGGGCGGCGGTCTATCATGGCGTTCCAGATCTTGCGGGCGTCGTCGTAGCCCGCCGCGCCGGGGGCCAGGACCTGGCCTCTCGCTGACGCCTTGAGAGCGTCCAGCGCGTCATTGGACAGTTTGCTCATCACACACCTCCTTGAAGGTGGCGTTTCATAGACGATGTCTAAAACGAGCCGTCTCTACTTGCGGGGCGCGACATGGCAGCCGCCTCCTGTGAAAGGGGCCATGACCCTGGAGTTCCACGCGTCCGGCGCGTCGCGCCGGGAGCAAGTCGGCGAGCTCCCATTTCGCGTAACGGAGCGCGCGTGTCTGGAAAGTATAGGCTTGCGCCGGCCGGCCGGCAGCACCCCGGGGGCCGAGGCGCGGCTTATTCTTCGTTGGCCCACTCGACCTGCACGCCCAGGCTGCGCAGGTTTTCCACGAAGCGCGGGTGGGCGCGGCGGATCGGCGTGGCGTTGCGGATCTCGGAGCGGCCCTCGATGCTGCTGGCGATCATGAAGAGCGCGATCGCGACCCGGATGATGTAGGGGCTTTCCACCACGGCCGGCGTGAGCGGCATGCCGCCGAAAGTGATGACCCGGTGGGGATCCGACGAGAACACGTGCGCGCCGAACTTCGACAGTTCGCCCGTCCAGCCCAGCGCGCCGTCGTAGACCTTGTTCCAGAACATCGCATTGCCCTGCGCGCACACGCCCAGCGCGATGAAGATCGGCAGCAGGTCCACCGGGAAATAGGGCCACGGCGCCGCCTCGACCTTGGTCAGCACGTTGCTGGTGAAGGGCGTCTGCACCTTGAGCGGCCCGTCGCGCAGCGCGCGCGACCAGCCGTCCTCGTGCACGATCCGCACGCCGAACTTGGCGAAGGTGCGGTCGATCAGCGGGAAATTGCCCGGCGTGCGGTTGCGCACGACGACGTCGCCGCCCGTGATCGCGCCCAGCGCGAGGAAGGTGGTGATTTCGTGGAAGTCTTCCTCGAAGGTGAACTCGCCGCCCTGCAGGCGGGCGCCGCCGCGCACCGTCAGGCGCGAGGTGCCGATGCCGTCGATGTCGGCGCCCATCATCGCCATGAAGCGGCAGAATTCCTGCACGTGCGGCTCGGAGGCGGCGTTGGTCAGCGTGGACTCGCCCTGGGCCGAGGCGGCGCACAGCACGAAGTTCTCGGTCGTGGTGACGGAGGCGTAGTCCAGCCAGTGGTGGTTGGGCTTCAGGGGGCCGCTGCTGCGGACCAGCAGCGAGCCGCTGGCGCGCTCCACCTCGCCGCCGAAGGAGCGGAAGATGTCCACGTGCGGATCGATTTCGCGCACGCCCAGCGTGCAGCCCTTGACGTTGTCTTCCAGGCGCGCCACGCCGAAGCGCGCCAGCAGCGGCGGCACCAGCATGATGGACGAGCGCATTTCCTCGGGCAGCCGGTGCAGGGCGGCGTCGAATTTCGTGTCGCGGTGGTGCAGGTCCAGCGTGCGGGTGGCCTCGTCCAGCCGGACGTCGCTGCCCAGCGTGCGGAAGATGTCCAGGATCTTGCGGACGTCGGTGATGTCCGGCACGCCATGCAGCCGCAGCGGCTGGTCGGTCAGCAGGGTGGCGCACAGCACGGGCAGCACCGCGTTTTTGTTGGCCGAAGGAATGACGCGGCCGCGCAGGGGCGTGCCGCCGTGGACGATGAGGTTGGACATGGAGGAGCGTGCTGCGGGTTGGAAAACAATGGCCGGAATTGTAGCCTCCGCGCGCCGCGGGTCGGGAATATCCCTAGGTCCCGGGGGCGTGGTTTTCGGTTATTTATACGTATACGTACTTATTTGGCCGCCGCTTGCTAGGGGCGCTCGTAGTGGACGCTGCATGCGCGCCGGGGCGGATGGTCCGCGAGGCGCGATTCCAGGTATCACGGAGGAATCATGAAGGAAGGGGAAATCCTGGCGGGCTTCCTGGCCCCGCATCCGCCGCATCTGGTCTACGGCGAGAATCCGCCGCAGAACGAGCCCCGCTCGGAGGGCGGCTGGGAAACGTTGCGATGGGCGTACGAGCACGTGCGCAACAGTATCGAACGCCTCAAGCCCGACGTGCTGCTGGTGCATTCGCCGCACTGGATCACGCAGGTCGGGCACCATTTCCTGGGCGTGCCCCGGCTGCAGGGCAAGTCGGTCGATCCGATCTTCCCCAATCTGTTCCGCTACCAATTCGAGCTCGACGTGGACGTCGCGCTGGCGCAAGCCTGCTGCGACGAAGGGCGCGGCCTGGGGCTGGTCACCAAGATGATGCGCAACCCGCGCTTCCGAGTGGACTACGGCACCATCACCACGCTGCACATGGTGCGCCCGCAATGGGACATTCCGGTGGTGGGCCTGTCGGCCAACAACACGCCGTATTACCTGGACACGCGCGAAGGCCAGGGCGAGATGGAACTCTTGGGCCGCGCCACGCGCGAGGCCATCCGCAAGACCGGCAGGCGCGCCGTGCTGCTGGCCAGCAACACCCTGTCGCATTGGCATTTCCACGAAGAGCCCGAGATCCCCGAGGACATGTCCAAAGAGCATCCCGAGCGCTACGATGGCTACAAATGGGATATCCGCATGATCGAACTGATGCGGCAGGGCCGGATGCGCGAAACCTTCGAACTGCTGCCGCGCTTCATCGACGAGGCGTTCGCCGAGGTCAAGTCCGGCGCCTTCACCTGGATGCATGCGGCCATGGACTATCCGGAGCTGCCGGGCCGCCTGCACGGCTATGGCTCGGTGATCGGCACCGGCAACGCGGTGATGGAATGGAACCTGGCCGACGCCGGCCTGTCGCGCATCGCCGCGCCCGCCCGCGCGGCCGAGGAGAATCCCGCATGAGCATCGTTTCCGCTTTCCTGGTGCCGGGCAATCCGCTGCCGCAGCTGCGTCCCGACATCGCCCCCTGGGGCCGGATCCAGGCCGCGCTGCGCGTGGCGGGCGAGGCCCTGGCGGCATCCCGGCCCGATTGCGTGCTGGTCTATTCCACGCAATGGATGGCCGTGCTGGACCAGCTCTGGATCACGCGGGAACGCAGCGTGGGCCTGCACGTGGACGAGAACTGGCACGAATTCGGCGAGCAGCCCTTCGACATCGCCAGCGATACCGCGCTGGCGCAGGCCTGCGTGGCGCGTTGCCTCGATGCCGGCGTGCGCGCGCGCGGCGTGGACTACGACGGCTTTCCCATCGATACCGGCACCATCACCGCCAGCACCTTGATGGGATTCGGCCAGCCGGCGCTGCCGGTGGTGATCGCGGCCAACAACCTCTACCACGATGCCGCGCGCACCGAAACGCTGGCGCGGCTGGCGGTCGATTGCGCGACCGCACAGGGCAAGCGCGTGGCCGTGGTGGGCGTGGGCGGGCTGTCCCATTCGCTGTTCCGCGAGCCCCTGGCGCTGGAAGCGGATCGCCTGCACTCCGCCTCGGACGACGACTGGAACCGTCGGCTGCTGGCCCTGATGGAGGCCGGCGATGCGCAAGGGCTGCGCGACATGCTGCCCGACTTTGCGCGCCAGGCGCGGGCCGACATGGGGATGAAGCACCTGCACTGGGTGCTCGGGGCGCTGGGCGACGCGCTGCCGGCCGCCACGGTGCATGCCTACGAACCCCTGTACGGCAGCGGCGCGGCGGTGGTCGAGTTCGGCCGGGCCTAGGCGCTGAACTGCCGCCGGTAGGCCGAGGGCGACACGGCGAAGGCGTTCAGGAAATGCTGCCGGAACGAGGCGGGCGAGCCGAAGCCCGCCATTTCCGCGACCCGGTCCACCGCCTTGTCGCTCGTCTCCAGCAGCCGCTGGGCCGCCGCCAGCCGGTGGTTGAGCAGCCATTGCGACACCGTGGCGCCCGTCTTGGCCTTGAAGCGTCGTGTGAAATTGCGCCGGCTCATCCCGGCGCGATCGGCCAGCAGGTCCAGCGTCAGCGGGGATTCCAGGTGTTCCAGCGCCCAGTCCAGCGCGGCGCCCAGGCGGTCGGAGCCGGTGACGCCGGGCAGCGGCTGCTCGATGTACTGGGCCTGGCCGCCGTCGCGGTGCGGCGCCACCACCATGCGCCGCGCCACGCGGTTGGCGATCTCCGCGCCGTGGTCGCGGCGCAGCAGGTGCAGGCAGCAATCGATCGCCGCGGTCGTGCCGGCCGAGGTGAGGATGTCGCCGTCGTCCAGGTACAGGGATTTGCGGTCCAGCTCGACCTTGGGGTAGCGGCGCGCGAAGTCGTCGCCCCAGGCCCAGTGGGTGGCGGCGGTGCGCCCGTCCAGCAGGCCGGCATCGGCCAGCACGAAGGTGCCCAGGCACAGGCCGGCGATCCGGGCGCCCCGGTCATGGCCCGCGCGCAGCGCCTCCAGCAGGGCGGCGGGCGCCGTCTCTTCCGGATCCCGCCACGCGGGCATGATGAGGGTGTCGGCCTGCTCCAGCGCGTCCAGCCCGTGCTCCACCTGGATCTGGAACCCCGACATGGTCGGGATCAACCCCGGTTTCTCGGCGCAGATCAGCAGGCGGTAGCGCGGCACGCCCAGGCGGGACAAGTCGTCGCCGAACACCATGCAGGGGACGGACAGGTGGAAAGGGCTGATGCCTTCGAAGGCGATGATGGCGACGGTGTGCATGGGAATCCGGCGAAGGAGGCGAAGCCGGCGGGAAGGTGGACGCTCGGCCTGAAAAAGGCTGAGTCCGCTGGGCTGAAGGGGGCCGGCCCGCCTGGCTGAAGAGGCCCGGCTCGCTTGGCCTGGCTGGGCGGCAAGGCTCCGCTGGCTTGGCCCGATTCTAGCAATAGTTGTCCATCGGGCCACTATCGCTGCGGCGCGTCCGGCGGGACACTAAGGTCTTGTGCGCCGCCGGGCGCGCGGCCGGCCCGCGCTGCCGCCGGGCCCCGATTCCATTCCATCCCGCAAAGGACCCCGCCATGAACCATCCCACCATCCGCACCCTCGCCGGCGCCGCCGCCCCGGCCTCGCTCGACGCGTCCAGCACGGCGCTCCTGGTCATCGACTTCCAGAACGAGTACTTCACCGGCAAGATGCCGATCCCCGATGGCCCCGCGGCGCTGGGCAACGCGCAGCGCCTGATCGCGCACGCCGACCAGGCCGGGATGCCGGTATTCCACATCCAGCATTTGACGCCCGAAGGCAGCCCCATCTTCGCCGAGCACAGCGCCACCGCCGAATTCCACGCCGAATTGCAGCCGGCCCCGCACCACGCGGTCGTGCGCAAGACTTCGGTCAGCGTGTTTCCCACCACCGACCTGGACCAGCGCCTGAAAGCCGCCGGCATCAAGACGCTGGTGATCACGGGCCTGATGACCCACGCCTGCGTGGCGGGCGCGGCGCGCGACGCCGTGCCGCTGGGCTACGGCGTCATCGTGGCCGAGGACGCCTGCGCCACCCGCGACCTGGATCGCGCGGACGGCAGCGTCGTGAGCCGCGACAACCTGCATCGCGCCGCCCTGGCCAGCATCGACGACACCTTCGGCGACGTGATGACGACGGAACAGGTGCTGGGCTTGAAGGTGGTCTGAGCGCCTGCGCCAGGCCTCGCGGTTCGCGGCTCATGGCGGCGCATCGACATCGACGTCGCGACCACGACGGGGGAGATCGGAAAATGCCGGATGCACGTGATGAAATCCTGGCCGAATGCGCGCTCGCGTTCGCAGGCAACTCCGAAGACTGCAACAAATACGTGAAGGCGGTCTCCGGTCCGTTCTTCGACCCGGATCTGTTCACCGGACCGGGCATGAACGCCGCGGCCCGCGTGCAGCGTAAGCGCGTCTCGGAGACTTTCGGCGCGCAGGTCGCCAGGGATGGCAGGATCAGCTACTTCGCGCGCGACGTGCAGACCCTGCCGGCGACGCTGGCAGTGTCGCGCCTGGTCGACGAACTGCGAGGCGTCCGGATTCCCACCACGGAAATGGCGCTGGCGCCCGTCGAGCCCAAGCGCATCCGCAAGGCCGCCGGCAAGCCCAAGGCAAAGAAAGGCAAGCGCGGCAGCTGAAGCGGGAGCCGGCGCGGCCGGCGCTACTTGTCCTTGTTGCGGAACGCGGCCTCGCCGGCGTCGGAGATCTCCACCCACTTGCGGTCGGGCGCCGCGCCGTCCACGTAGCTGTCGTGCCAGTTCCACCATTTGTAGGTCGGCGTCTGCGGATAGCCTTCGGGGGAATCCTCCCAGGCTTCCTGGCGCCCCAGCGGCGTGATGTCCAGGTAGTTCCAGGTGCCGCCCATCTGCTCGTCGCCGCGGTTGTTCAGGAAGTAGGTGCGGAACACGCGGTTCCCGTCGCGGAAGAACACGTTCGTTCCGTGCCACTCGTCCACGCCGAAATCGGCGTCGAAGCGGTCCGTGAGCGTGAACCACGGCATTGTCCAGCCCATTCTCGCCTTCAGCCGCGCGATGTCGGCCTGCGGCGCCCGCGAGACGAAGACGAGGGTGGTGTCGCGGGCGTTGAGATGCGCAAGGTGGGCGACCTGGTCCGCCACCATGGAGCATCCCCGGCAGGCGTGTTCCGGCCAGCCGTAGACGCCGGGTTCGTAGAAGGCGCGGTAGACGATCAACTGGCGGCGGCCGTTGAACAGGTCCGGCAGGCCGAGCCTGCCGTCGGGCCCTTCGAAGGCGTAGGCCTGGTCCACCGCCATCCAGGGCATGCGGCGGCGCTCGGCGGCCAGGGCGTCGCGGGCGCGGGTCTGGGCTTTTTCCTTCACGAGCAGTTGCGCGCGCGCCGCTTCCCATGCGTGGGGCGATACGACGGGGGGCGTGCGCATGGCGGGCGCCGCGCCGGGGGTTGCGGGGTCGTTTGCTGCGGTCATGGCGGGATTCCTCCTGAGGATGAGCGGCAGGCCGCCCGCTGGCGGCCCTGGGAACAGTCTGGCACCGCGGGCCGCGGGGGCGGGAGTAACAAATCTGGCGGCATTCGGCGGGCAGGCCTATCTCGTCCACGACTGAGCGGCACAACATTTTCCAAAGCTTGGTAACGCGCGCCTGCGGAGCCTGCGGCTATCCTCGGGGTACCGGGTATCCCGACGCGCCGCGCGCATCCGCCCACCGGGCCGCCGCCCCGGCGCCGATCCGTCAACGACAGGAGAGCCAGGATGACCAGCAAAAACACGATTTGCCTTTGGTACGACCGCGACGCCCTGGACGCCGCGCAGTTCTACGCGCAGACTTTTCCGGACAGCGCCGTGGGCAGGATCCTGCGCGCGCCCGGCGACTATCCTTCAGGCAAGCAGGGCGACGTGCTGACGGTGGAGTTCACCGTGATCGGCATTCCCTGCCTGGGGTTGAACGGCGGCTCGGCGTTCAAGCACACGGAAGCCTTTTCCTTCCAGGTGTCCACCGAAGACCAGGCCGAGACCGACCGCCTGTGGAACGCCATCGTCGGCAACGGCGGCCAGGAGAGCGAGTGCGGCTGGTGCCGGGACAAATGGGGCCTGTCGTGGCAGATCACGCCGCGGGTGCTGATGGAGGCGATCGCCGATCCCGATCCCGCGGCCGCCAAGCGCGCCTTCGAAGCGATGATGACCATGGGCAAGATCGATATCGCCACGATCGAGGCGGCAAGACGGGGCTGAGCCGCCGCGCCGCCGGACGCTCAGTTGCCGCCTTGGGGCAACAAGCGCAAGCCCGTGCGCTTCACGAATTCCTCGTAGCTGATCGGCGGCCCGGCCTTGGTGCTGGCGGCGTTCGCCTGCCAGTGCACCCAGGAGCGGCCCGAGGTCGCGTCGTACACGACCTTGTAGAGGTAGGCGGGCACGGCCACGCCGGCGCCGATGGTCTTGGGCTTGTCGGCATAGACCGGGCCCGTGAACACATACACGTCGCCGGCGGCGCGCATCACGTACTTGCGGGTGTCCTGCTCGATGCTGCTCCACGCGCCGCCATTGTGCGTCTGGTCCTGCGGCACCATGTTGGCCAGGGAAAAGCTCTGCGCCATGGCCTCGGGCGTGGACATGTCGCCGGCCGGCGCCATGTGTCCGCGCGAAAAGCCCGATCCGCGGTAATCCTCCAGCTCGGCCCGTTCGGCGCGCGGCAGGCGGGCTTCCGCGTAGAACTTGTCGGTGCGGCGCATGCCCTGGGCCTGCGTCAGCATCTGGCGGTTCAGCCGTTCCGCCACGAAAACCGGGGTCTTGGTCTGGCCGTCGTGCAGGATGGCGAAGGCGGAAAAACACACTTCGCGCAGCTTCTGGCTGCCCGGGACTTCCGGCGGGCGCGAATGCGGAAAGAACTGCCGGCATTCCGCGAACATCGTCTGGGCGGGGGCGCCGGTGGGCGCGGCCGTGGGCACCGCGGCCGGCGGCGCCGTCCGCTCCCGGGGGGGCGCGGTTTCCCGGGCCTGCGTGCCGTGCCACGGCCAGCCCAGCTGGTTCAGCGCCTGCTGCACCGGCGCCGGGATCCGCCATTGCGGATTCAATACGTAGGTGGCGGCCCCGAAACTCGCCAGCGACGAGAACAGCAGCGCCTTCAGGAAGCGGGGGAATCGGCCGCCGGATCGGGCCGTGGATCGGCTGGTGGAGCTTTTTTTCCTGGGAGGAGATTTCTTCGGGCGCGTCATTACTACCTGTGAGCTACAGCCGGTCGCGTCGCAGACCGGCACGGCCAAGGATTGTAGATGAGTGGCAAATTTGCCACGCATGCGCGTCATGCTGACTGCCGGCTGACCCAGGCAATGCCGGGTAAAACGCTGTTCGGCGCGGGGATTCCCGGGGTCTCGTTACGTCTTTCCACGGGCTTTCCAACGTAAAATTCCGGCTGGCCGCCGCGATACGCCGGCGCCATACCCCACGTCCCCGATGTACGTCGATCTCCTTACCCTTTACTTCATCATCATCGGAACGCTGCTGGCCACGGCAGGCTTGACGTTCTGGGAGCATCGGGCCCATCCCAAGCGCAGCGGGTCCCTGCGGACCCTGGCGGCGGGCTTCGCCACGCTGGCGCTGGGATGCACGGCGGGGCTGTTCCGGGCCCAGTTGCCCGCGCCCCTGGGCTCCGCCGCCGCCAACCTCATCATCCTCAGCGGCTACCTGCTGGTCATGAACGGCGCCGCGTCCTTGCGGGGAAGGCAGTACCGCGGCGCGTCGTTCGCGCTGCTCATCGTGATGGCGCTGGTGTGGGCGACGGCCGGGGTGCGGTGGGAAGATGCGGTCTGGAAATACGTCAGCGCGTTTCCCATTGCGCTGGTAAGCGCCGCGACCACCCGGGAACTGCTGCGCTGCCATGAACTGAAAGCGCTCAAGCCCTTGCGCATCGCCGCGGCGGTAACCGGCATCCACGCCCTGATCTACCTGGCCCGTTCGTTCCTCCTGCCCTGGTGGGTGGCCACGCACGGGCCCGGCGTGCAGCTGTCCGCCAGCACGCTGACCATGTACGAGGGGGTGCTGTATTCCATCCTGCTGCCCATGACGCTGATCAAGCTCGTGCGCGAGGAAACGCACGGCGAACTCATCCGCGAATCCCAGACCGACTACCTGACCCGGCTGGGCAACCGCCGCTGGTTCTTCGAGCAGGGCGCCCGTCTCATCGAGGCCGGGCAGGGGCGCGAGCCGATCGCCGTGCTGGCGTTCGACCTCGACCAGTTCAAGGCCATCAACGACCGCTACGGCCACCAGCAGGGCGACCAGGTGCTGCAATGCTTCGCCGAAACCGCCCGGGACATGCTGGGGCCCGACGCAGTTCTCGCCCGCATCGGCGGAGAAGAGTTCGCGGCGCTGCTGCCCGGCGAGGCCGCGCACCGCGCCCCGGCCCTGGGCGAGTCCGTCGCGCGGCGCTTTGCCGAGACGATATCCAATCGAGTCGACAATATCGCGATCCCGGCCACGGTCAGCATCGGGCTGGCGCAGTACGAGCAGGATGCGCCGCCGCTGGCCGAGGCCTTGGCGACCGCCGACCGCGCGCTCTATCGCGCCAAGGCGCTGGGCGGCAACCGGCTCGTCGCCGCGGCGGCGAACCTCCGCGTGGCCGCGGGCTGACGCGGCGTTCCTAGAACGCGACCTTCAGGCCGAGCTTGCCGTTCAGGCTGTGGCCGTCGCCTTCGAGGCTCGTCTCCGCCCCGATGCTGCCGTAGAAGGAGAGGTTGCGCTTGACCCCGACGTCCACTCCCAGATTGAACTGCGCCGACACGCCTTTCATGTCCGCCCGGAACGGCACGTACCCGTCCTGCGAGGAAAAGCGCGTGGTCGGCTGGGCCAGGAACTCGTTGACGAGGCTGGCGCGCAGCCAGGTCGTGGCGACGCGCCGCTTGTCGCCCTGGCCGGGTTCGAGCTCCACGGTGCGCGCCAGGCGCACGCCCAGGCGGCCCCGCAGGCTGTCCACGTCGCTGAAACGGATCTTGGCGGCGCCGTCGTTGGCGTCATTGAGATTGATGTTCTGATACACCAGCTGGGCCTGGGGCTCGATCACCCATTCCTCGTTCAGCCGAAACGGATAGCCGCCTTCGAGCGAGCTGGCGAAGCCGAAGCCGCGGGTGTCGAGATTCAGCCCGGCCGGCGAGCGGCCATTGTCGACGTCGTAGCGCGTGCCCTGGATGACGGCGTCGACGTACCAGCCCTGCTGGCCGATATGCGTCCAATACCCGCCCAGCGTCACGCCGTTCATCGCGGCCTGGCCTGCCGAACGGCCGTCCAGGTGGCCTACGTCGGCGGTGGCGCGCCCGTAGGCCGCGTACACCCCCGCGTAGTCCATGCTGCCGTTGGCGTTGGCCCGCCGGTAGAGGTCGACGCCGGCCTGCAGGCCATAGATCTTGTAGTCGTAGTCCGGCCCGCGCGAGCCCAGGATGCCGGACCGGCTGCCGTCGCGTTCGCCGGTCACGCCGATCACGCGGCCCCAGGCGAGTCCGGGGCCGCCGGTGGCGGCGGGCGGATTGAAGAAGCGCTCCTCGCCGATGCGCTCGTGCAGGGTATCCAGCAAGGCAACGCCATAGGCCAGCGCCAGCTGCGGCGTGGCCACGGCCGTGGACACCTCGGGCCGATAGTTCGGCGGCGCGGGCGGGGTCGGCGGGCCGGGCGGATTCGGCGGGACCGGATTCGGCGGGGTCGGGTCCGGACCAGGGTTCTGACAGGCGGGATTGCTGGGGGCGGCGGTGCAATCGAGGGTGGATCGGAGATACCAATTCTGCACGCCGCTGGCGTCCACACTGGAACGCTGGAGCGTGTACGCGTAAGGGCCGGCCGCCACATACCCGCCGGGGTTGCCCAGCGTGAAGGCGCCGGGCAGGGTGGTCGCGCCGTTGCGGGCCTCGACGACCTGAATGCCGTTGCCCGTGGTCAGGGCGCCGGCCCCGCCCACGTTGGTGACGACGATGGACGACGCGCCCGAGGCCGAACCGCCGTTGATGGCGAGCCGGTCCGAGGGCGAGGCGTCCGCGCCCAGATAGGCATTCATGGCGATGGCGCCGCCCAGGCCGACGTAGTTCGACGCCGCGAGTATCGTGCCCGGCGCGGCGCCGGCGCCCATGTTGATCAGCCCCGCGTTGCCCACCGCGGCGACGGCCTGGCTGTGGCCGTTCAGGTCCAGCGTGGCGCCGGCGGCCACGTTCACGTCCGAATTCGGGCTGAACGCGGACGCGATTCCCGCTCGCAGGACGCCGCTGTTCACGTTGGTGGGCCCGGCGTAGGTATTGTTGGCCGTCAACACCGTGGCGCCGGCGCCTATCTGGTCGACGCCGCCGCTGCCCGAGACCAGGCCCGCGAACGCATAAGTGTCGGCGCGGTTGAACGCCAGCGTGCCGTTGTTCGCCACGTTGCCCGTGATCGCGCCCGTCGCGCCTCCATCGCCCAGTTGCAGCGTGCCGGCGGAAATCGCGGTGCCGCCCGTGTAGCTGTTGTCGCCCGTGAGAATCGTGGTCCCGGCGCCTCTTTGCTCGACCGCGCCGGTGCCGGACACCTGGCCCGCGAACGTCACCGTGTCGGCGCGGTTGAACGCCAGCGTGCCGTTGTTCGCCACATTGCCCACGATGCTGCCCGTGGTGCCGCCGTTGCCCAGCTGCAAGGTGCCGCCGTTGATCGCGGTGCCGCCGGTGTAGGTATGGTTGGCGGTCAGGGTCGTGGTGCCGGCGCCGATCTGGTCGACCGTGCCGCTGCCCGAGATCACGCCCGCGAAGCTCACGGCGTCGGACCGGTTGAACACCAGCGTGCCGTTGTTGGCGACGTTCCCCACGATGACGCCCGAGGTGCCGCCATTGCCCAGCTGCAGCGTGCCTCCGGCGATGGTGGTGCCGCCCGTGTAGCTATTGTTGGCGGTCAACACCGTGGTGCCGTTGTAGGCGGCGAGCTTGCCCGCGCCGGTGATCGCGGGCACGAACGCATAGCCCGCGGTGTTGGTGTGGTTGAACACCAGCGTGCCGGTAGCGCCCAGGGTGAGGGTAGGGCTGGGGGCGGTCAGCGTCAGGGTGCCGGGCGCCGCCGCCGCGGCCAGCGCCGCCGCGCCGATATTGATGACGCCTTGCGAACCGGCGGTTACGCCTGCCCTGGCGCTTGTCGCGGTGACGACGGCATTGTTCGAAATGGTCAACGTGCCCGAGCCGCCATTGCCCACCGTGAGCGTGCTGGAGTTCGTCCACGAGGAGCCGGCGCCGTCGACCGTGACCGTGCCCGTCGCGCTGGCGCCGCCGCCTAGGGTTCCCAGCGTGCTGGACACGGCGCCGCCGTTCGAGATGGTGAGCTGGCCCTTGCCGGTCGTGCCGACGCTGAGCTCGGCGCTGCTGTTCCACTGCGATCCCGCGCCGCTTACCGTCGCCACGCCCACGCCGGTCGTGTCGTAGCCGACGTAGCCCAGCCCATTCGTCACGACGGCGCCGCCCGTGATCTGCAAGGCGCCCTGGCCCGTCTGGCCCACGCGCATGAAGCCGGCGGTATTCAACTGCGAGCCCACGCCGCTGATCGTCAAGGTGCCGCTGCTGCCGGCGGCCACGCCCAGATAGGTATTGGTCGTGCTGGTGACATGGCCGCCATTGGCGATATTCAATGTGCCGGTGCCGAAGTTGCCGACATTGAGGCCGGGGCCTGCCGTCCATTGCGCGCCTGCGCCGCTTACCGACACATTGCCTACGCCGCCGACTTGGCGGCCGATAAAGCCAGAGCCGCTCGATACCACGCCGCCCGCGCCGATCAGCAGCGTGCCGGTGCCGGTATTGCCTATCGTCAGGGAATTGGTGCCGAGATTCCAGGGAGAGCTTTGCGTGCCCGGCACGGTAACGGTCGTTCCGCCGTCGATAACCTGCGCATGAGCGGGGGCGACGCCCAGCGCGATCAACGATGCGCCGGAAAGCTTGCACAGCAAGCGGACTTCAATTGGTGACCAGGGCTGCACGTTCGCGACTCACTGAAAGGGATTTAGTGAAGTTGATCGTCTGCGCAAATGCCTGCCAATTGGCTGCCAGAACGGATATTTGCCGCTGGCAGGGGGCAGAAACAAGCATAAGCCTGTTTATCGTGGTCGTTACAACGATAAATTGTGTCGGTGCAGGGACGGATGACCGCGTTCATCCAACGCGGGGTCTTCAATATGCGTATGGGCGCCCCCGGGGTAATCGGGGAATGGGGCATGCCGTCGGAAGGGGGGATTGGGGTATGCGGACCGTGGCGCGCGCGCAACACGCAGGACTGCATGCCCGACTGGAAGGGGGCGAAACACAACACAGCGCAGATCAACGAGTTCGCGATCAGCGTAGGTCGGCGTGGGGTCATCGCCATTGACGGGCATCAAGGGCGGCGAACAGTTCGTCAGAATTTCCGGGTTTTCCCAGGGCACATCCCAATGCCGCGTGGCGTGAACGCTGAACGAATATATCAAAATGTAATAATGCGTCCTGGCACCGCGGTGCATGCCAGGGCCAGGCTCCCGGCCTGAGGGGCAATCCGCGGATCGAAATAGAAAATGGATTCCTGACGCTGCCGCGATCCGGCACCCGGACGGAATACGCATGGTTTCATGGTGAAGGATGTTCTCCAAATTCAAGAACTCGCGCTTCATGCTGTGGCTTTCCGCATATCTGCGGAAAGATATCGATGTCCTGGATTTCGACGTTTCCTATTTGAAGACGGCAATCAGGAGCGGCATCGGGATATTCCTGTGGTGGTCCGTTCCGGCCGGCCTGTTCGTCTACGGCGCCCGGGAATTCAAGGAATATCTTCCCCACGCATATTTTGAGGCGGCCATCAGCGAGGGGATCGGGCCGCGTCTCTGGAACGTGCTCGGTTCCCTGGGCTTGGTGCTGTTCGGATTGCTATTGCTGTTTCCGAGGTCGAAATTCTTGGGCAAAAGTGCCCATCACGTGCTTAGCAATACCTTTGCGATCGGCGGGCTGACATTTGGCCTGGCGATGGGCCGGCTGATCTTCGGTTTGGCGAATGAATCCATCAATATGGAAGCATGGCGATTATGGCTGGCCGGCGCGGGCACCTTCGTCCTCGTCGTGCAAGTCATTTTCCTCAAGTTCTCGCTGTGGGTGATGGGGTGCCTCGCGAAGCCGGATCAAAACGGCGAGCGGACGCTCCTGTGGAACGTGCAAAAAGTGCGGTTGCCATTGAGGTTCGTCGTATTTTCCATACTGGCCGCCGTGCCCACGGTGGCGCTGATGCTGGAAAAATGAAAGAGCCGCGAAGCCGGCCGTCCCATACGTATTGATCCTGATCGAATGCCCCCAGCTTAAGCGGGCGTGCATATCTGTCGCGGCGCCCGGTTAGTTGTTACTCTCTGGGGCTGCCGTCCTGTCCGCGGCCTTGATAGAGGTCTTCTGATGCGCCTGAACCAGTGCCAGAATTTCCACGACTTTCGCCGCATGGCCCGCCAGCGGCTGCCGGGGCCCATCTTCAATTACATCGACGGCGCCGCCGACGATGAAACCACGTATCGCCGCAATACCCAGGCCTTCGAAGCCTGCGACCTCGTGCCCGACGTGCTGCGCGGCGTGGCGCAGGTGGACATGTCGGTAAGCGTCATGGGCCAGAAACTGGCGCTGCCGGTCTATTGCTCGCCGACCGCGCTCCAGCGCCTCTTCCATCACGACGGCGAACGCGCCGTGGCCGCGGCCGCCGGCAAGTTCGGCACGATGTTCGGCGTGTCCTCGCTGGGCACCGTCAGCCTGGAAGAAGCCCGCAAGATCAGTGGCGGCCCGCAGGTCTACCAGTTCTATTTCCACAAGGACCGCGGCCTGAACCGCGACATGATGGCGCGCGCCAAGAAAGCCGGCGTCCAGGTCATGATGCTCACCGTCGACAGCATTACCGGCGGCAACCGCGAGCGCGACAAACGCACCGGCTTCGCCATCCCGTTCCGGCTGAACCTGGCCGGCATCGCCCAATTCGCCATCAAGCCCGCCTGGGCCGTCAACTACGTCACGCACGAACGCTTCAGGCTGCCGCAACTGGACGGCCACGTCGACATGGGGGGAGGGGCCATGTCCATCAGCCGCTACTTCACCGACATGCTGGACCCCGCCATGTCCTGGGACGACGTCGCCGCGATGGTCAAGGAGTGGGGCGGCCAGTTCTGCCTGAAAGGCATCATGTCGGTCGAAGACGCCAGGCGCGCCGTCGACATCGGCTGCACCGGCATCGTGCTCTCGAACCATGGCGGCCGCCAACTCGACGGCTCCCGCAGCGCCTTCGACCAATTGGCCGAAATCGTGGACGCCGTCGGCGACCGGATCGACGTCATGATGGACGGCGGCGTGCAGCGCGGCACGCACGTCTTGAAGGCCCTGGCCCTGGGCGCCAAAGCGGTCGGACTGGGCCGCTATTACCTGTTCCCGCTCGCGGCGGCCGGCCAGCCCGGGGTGGAAAGGGCGCTGGACCTGATGCGGATTGAAATCGAACGCGCCATGAAGCTGATGGGATGCCGGTCCGTGTCGGACCTGCAGCGGAGGCATCTCAGGTTTCGCTGAAACGGTGAAACCGCAGGCCCGTCATGCCGGCGCGCCGATCCCGTCAGCCGACATCTATCTGGCGTTCCGGGTCGGCTGCGCGCTATTCCTCCGCTCGCCAAGACTTGCGCCGCGCCCGTTTCGGCTTGGGAATTACTCCCATGCGCGGATCCCGCGCCAGCGCAAGCGCCGCCAGCCGCGCCGCGACCGCCTCGAATTGCTCGTCCGACTGCGGCAGATACAGCCATTTCCCCAGCTCGGGATGGGGCAGCAGATTGGGGATGTCGGCCATCAAGGCCGCCTGGCGTTCCCTGGAGGTGCAGACGAGCACGCCGTTCCAGGGATCGTCGCGGTCGGCGACGACCAGGTACAGCGCCTCATCCAGGTACGCCGCGTCGCAGCCGAACATTTTCCGGTGAGCGTAGTTGGCGTCGCGCTCCAGGGGGTCAAGGATCCAGAGCAGCGAATTCAAGCGGGCGGCAGGCCGCTTCCTGGGCGGGGCGAATGGGTCGGGGGGATTGCGCATTGGGGGAGTGTAGCGGGGGAAACCCCGCCACGCGCCGCCGCCCGCTAGGCCTCGGGCCGACTTTCCGCCTCGCCGATCCGGAACACCTGCGAGAGATCCCAGTCCCCCATGCCGCGCTGCGCGGCATCCTGGAGCAGGCGCCGCACTTCCGGCAGCACGCGCTGCACCGTGGCGCTCGCCCGCGCGAGTTCGGCAATCGCGTCCAGATCCTTGAGCAGTACGCGCACCGTGCCCGTGGCCTGCTCGGGCGGCGCGACCATCCGCGGCCACAGGGTTTGCAGCAGCACCGAATCGGCCCAGCCGCCTTGCAGCGCCGAGGGCAGGGCAACGGTATCGATTCCGCTGCGCTTGGCCAGCACGAAGGCTTCGGCTAGGCCGGCGAGCGTCGTCGCGACGATGGCCTGATTGGCGAGCTTGGTGGTCTGGCCCGCCCCGACGTCTCCCATGCGCGTGACGCGAGCGGCGTAGGCGCGCAGCACGGGCGTTACCGATTCGATCATGTCCGCCGGCCCGCCCGCCATGATGGCCAGCGTGCCGGCCGCGGCGCCGGCCGTGCCGCCCGAGACGGGCGCGTCGATCCAGAGGCCGCCGGTTGCCTCGGCCCAGCGGCTGGCGAGGGAGCGCGTGAGCGCGGGCGACAAGGTCGAATGGTCGATGAGGCAGGGGGGCGGCGTGGCGGCGCGGGCCAGCCCATGCTCGCCGAACGCCACGTCCTCCACCGCCTGGCCGTCCCCCAGGCACAGCAGCACGACGTCGACGCAGTCGCCGAGGGCCTGCGGCGTGGCCCGGGCCACGGCTCCGGCAGCCGCGAGGGAGGCGAGCTTCGCGCTGGAGCGGTTCCAGACGGAGACGTCGTGACCGGCGGCCAGCAACCGCCGGGCCATGGGTTCGCCCATGCGGCCGATGCCGCAAAACCCGATGCGAGGCGTGCTGCTCATTGCTGGCTTCCCGGGGTGGGCGTTTCGGCCAGCGGGGCTTCGTAAGGCCAGTCCACGGCTCCGGAATGGGTCACGGCGCCCAGCTTGGCCGGACGCACGAGGGCTTCGTACTTCTCAAGCACGCCGCCCAGCCGGCCGCGCGCGAACGGTTGGCTTGCCGCCGCCCGTTGCGCGAGTTCCTCGTCGGAAAGTTCGACGTCGAGGCTCCCCTTGATCGCGTCGATGTGTATGCGGTCGCCGTCGCGCAGCAGGCGGATCGGCCCGCCGGCCGCGGCCTCGGGGCCGACGTAGCCGATGCACATCCCGCGCGTGGCGCCGGAGAACCGGCCATCGGTGAGCAGCGCAACCTTTTCACCCATGCCCTGCCCGTAGATCGCGGCGGTCACGCTCAGCATTTCGCGCATGCCCGGGCCGCCCTTGGGGCCTTCGTTTCGAATCACGAGCACATCGCCTTCCCGGTAGGTGCCGGCGGCGACCACCGCCATGCAGTCTTCTTCCGCCTCGAACACCCGGGCGGTGCCCGAGAACACCAGCTGCCTGAGGCCGGCGGTCTTCAGCGCGGCGCCGTCCGGGGCCAGGTTGCCGCGCAGCACCACCAGCCCCGCGTTGGGCGAGAGCGGCTCGTCATGCGGCTTGACCACGCGGCCGTCCGGGCCGGGGAAGGCGCGCAGCGCCGTTTCCAGCGTTTCGCCGCTTTGCGTGAGCGTGTCGCCGTGGATGTGTCCGCCCGCCAGCAGCGCGTTGAGCACCGCCGGCACGCCGCCGACATGATGCAGATCCACCGCAAGATAGCGTCCGCCGGGCTGCATGTCGCCGATGAGCGGCGTGCGCGCCAGCACTTCCGAGACGTCGTCGAGCGTGAATGCTATGCCGGCCTCGTGCGCGATGGCCGGGATATGCAGCATGGCATTGGTCGAGCCCCCGGTGGCGGCAACGGCGGCGCAGGCATTCTCCAGGCTCTTGCGCGTGACCAGGTCGCGCGGCAGCGGCCCGCCGTTGCGCAGCGCGCGCATCACGTTTTCACCGGCGCGGCGGGCAATCGCGATGCGCTCGCTGTACACCGCCGGCACCATCGCCGAGCCCAGCGGGGCCAGGCCCAGCACTTCCGCGACCATCGCCATCGTGTTCGCCGTGAACTGCCCCGGGCAGGAGCCGGCGGTCGGCGTGCAGCGCTTTTCGATGCCGCGCAGCGTTTCGGCCGACATATCGCCGCGCTGCGCCGCGCCCACGGCCTCGATGGCCGTCAGGATCGTGGCCTGCGAGCCGTCCGGGGCCACGCCCGGCAACATGGCGCCGCCGAACAGGAACACCCCAGGGACGTTCACGCGCACCATGCCCATCAGGATGCCCGGCAGCGTCTTGTCGCAACCGGCCACGCCGACGAGCGCGTCGTAGCAGTGGGCGCGCACGAACAGTTCGACGCTGTCGGCGATGGTCTCGCGCGACACGAGCGAGAACCGCATGCCCGAGTGATTCATCGACGTTCCGTCGGAGACCGAGATCGCCGAGCCGCGTATCGGCACGCCGCCGCCGGCCGCGATCCCCAGACGGACGTTGTCGGAGATCTGGTTCAGCGACATGGAACAGGGCGTATTCTCGCCGAAGGTGTCCACGATGGCGACGAACGGCTTGTCGATGGCCTCGTCGTCGAGGCCCGTGGCACGCAGGAAAGCGCGGTGCGGCGCGCGCGTCACGCCTTCGGTGACTGTGCGGGAGCGGTGTTTGTGCAGATCTTTCATGGGGAAATTCCTTATATCGGTGGGCTCAAGTGTTGAGCAGCAAGCCGTTCTCGATGGCCAGCACCTGGCCGGTCATCGCCGGCGCGCGGGCCGCGACGAACCAGGCCAGCTCCGCGATTTCCGACGGCTGGGAAACCCGCTTGAGCGGCGCGTTCTCGCGCATGCCGTCGACCACGCGCCCGTAGGCGTCGTCGCCCAGCACGCGCCGCAGCAGGCCGTCGTCGACCATGCCCGGGGCGATGGCGTTCACGCGGACCTGCGGGGCGAGATTGCGGGCAAGCGACAGCGTCAGCGAATTGACCGCGCCCTTCGAGGCCGCATAGGCGATCGACGACCCCGTGCCGTTGAGGGACGCCAGCGAAGAAATGTTGATGACGCAGCCCGACCCGGCGCCCGCTGGGCGGTCGCGCAGCAAAGGCGCCGCGGCGCGCGTCATCTGGAACATGCCGATGAGGTTCACGCGGTAGACGCGCTCGAACTCAACGGCGTCGATCGCTTCGAGGTCCGCGTGCGGAACCACGCGGGTCGTGCCCGCGCTGTTCACGACCGAGTCCAGCCGTCCCCACGTCGCCGCGACGGCGTCGACCATGGCGCGGCAGGCGGCGTCGTCGCCCACGTCGGCATCGACGATGAGGGCCTGGGCGCCGGCGTCGCGACACTGCGCGGCCACGGCCTCGGCCGCCGCGCGGGTGCCATGGTCGAAATTGTTGATGGCCACCGCCCAGCCTTCTTGCGCGAAACGCAGGGCCGTGGCGGCCCCGATTCCGCTGGCCGCGCCGGTGACCAGACAGACGGGCACGCTCATGCCTGACCCCGCGTCGTTCGCAGCGACATCGCGATGAAGGCCCCGCCGACCAGCGCGCAGGCCAGCATGATCATGCCGGGCAGCAACTGCCCGGTGGTGTCCTTGAGAAAGCCGATGACGTACGGGCTCACGAAGCCGGCCAGGTTGCCGACCGAATTGATCAGCGCGATGGCCGCGGCCGCGCCCGCGCCGCTCATCATCGCCGTGGGGATGCCCCAGAACACCGGCGCGATCGAGTTGATGCCGATGGCGGCAACGATCAGCGCCGCCATCGACCACCACAGGTGTTCGGCGAGCAGCACCGATACCAGCATGCCCGCGGCGCCCAGCACACAGCACACGGCCACGTGGATGCGGCGTTCGTTGCTGCGGTCCGCATGGCGCGCGATGAGTATCATCGCCACCGCGCTGACGAGCGACGGCACCGCCGACAACAGGCCGATATTGCCCAGGTTGGCGACGCCGGCGGCGCGTATCATCGTCGGCAGCCAGAACACCAGGCCGTAGTTGCCCATGGCGATGCAGAAATAGAGCAGGCCGAGCAGCCAGACTTTGCGGTCGCCGAACACCTGCCGCACGCTGTGGCGGGCGCGGGTGCTGTCGTCGGCGGCAAGATCCTGCGCGAGCAGGCGCTTCTCGTCCGCGCTGAGCCACTTCACCGTCTCGATCCGGTCCTGCAGCATGAAGAAGGCGGCAATGCCGACGATCAGCGACCCCAGGCCTTCGACCAGGAACAGCCATTGCCAGCCGGCGAGCTCGTGCAAGCCGCCGAACCGCTCCATGATCCAGCCGGACAACGGGCCGCCGATGGCGCCCGACACCGGGATGGCCACCATGAACAGGGCGATGATCTGCGAGCGCCGGTTCGACGGGAACCAGGTCGACAGGTACAGCACGATGCCCGGGAAGAAGCCGGCTTCGGCCACCCCCAGCAGGAAACGCAGCAGATAGAACGACAGCGGCCCCTGCGCGAACATGGTCAGACAGGAAATGATCGACCACGTGACCATGATGCGCGCGATCCAGATGCGCGCGCCCACGCGGTGCAGGATCAGGTTGCTCGGCACCTCGAAAAGGAAGTAGCCCAGGAAGAAGATGCCGGCCCCCAGGCCGTAGACCGTTTCCGACAGCGACAGGTCGGCCAGCATCTGCAGCTTCGCGAAACTCACGTTCACGCGGTCGATGTACGCGACGATGAACGACAGGAACAGGAACGGCATGATGTGCCAGGCCAGCTTGCGGTACAGCGCGTCAAGCTGCGCGGGGCTTCGCGCAGCCTGCGAGGCGGCATGCGCCTGCGCGCCGCCGGAAAGGGACGTGCTCATGGGTAGTGTCTCCGTGGGTGTGTGCCGTGCGGCACATCGAGTTATTCGGCAGCCCGTGAGTTAGGTTATGCGCGTGGCATCGAGGCCGGCGCCGTCATTGCGCCCGGGAATTCATCGATGTGCCACGAAATGTCCGCGCCACAGTGCTGTCCGTTCGAAGGGTAAGGTCTGCCCGGGCCGGGCGGCAAATCACACTTTGGGTGCTCGGCATTACCGTTTGGTTATGATTGGCGTATTGCGTCATCCCACGATGACCGCCGCTTCCCGAGGCCATCCTTCCCGACATGTCCGCCAGCATCCCGCCCGATAACTCGATAGAACGTTTTTTCCGCAGCGGGCTGAAGCTCGGGCACCTGCGCATCCTGGTGACGCTGGGCGAATTGCGCCAGGTCACGCGGGTCGCGGCGGCGTTCCACGTCACCCAGCCCGCAATCTCCAAGCAGATCGCGGAGATCGAGGAAGCGCTGGGCACCCCGGTCGTGCGCCGGGTGGGCAACGCCGTCGAGCTGACGCGCATCGGGCGCGTGCTGGTCGAACGCGGCCGCGAGATCCTGCGGCAGATCGAACTGGCGCGGCGCGACGTCACCGCGCTGGCCTCCGGCACCGCGGGCCACGTGAGATTCGGCGCCGTGGTGACGATCCCCCAGCCCCTGATCGCGCACGCCGTCGAGCTGTTCACGCGGCGCGCGCCGAACGCGTCGTTTTCCTTCGTGGAGGCCACGCTCGATCGCCTGCTCAAGATGATGGACGAAGGCAATCTCGACCTGGCGCTGGGCCGCAACCGGGTGGCCGGCTATCTGCCCGTGATGCGCCACGAATCCCTGCACCACGAGCCGTTCGTATTCGTGGTGGGCACGCGCCACGCCCTGGGCGGCCCCGATACCCCCGTCGCCTGGGGCGACTTGCAGGACGCGCGCTGGATCACGCCGATGCAGGGGTCGCCCGCGTTCGCGACCGTGGTCGAGATTCTGGCCGAGCACGGCGTGACCTTGCTGCGTCCGACCATCGAATCGAGTTCCCTGGCGCTCAACCTGTCCTTGCTGCGCGATGGCGGCTACGTTTCGATCCTGCCCCTGTCGCTTGCGCGGCGCTACGTGCAGCGCGGAACGATGCGGATACTGCCGCTGCCGCCGCTAGGTCCGCTGGGCGAGGCGATCCTGTACTGGCGCGAAGACACCACGACTGCCACCGCGCAGCTGTTCGCAGAGTGTTTGCGGGAATCGTCGGCGGAATTGATCGATACGGCTGGCGTGTAGCGGCCGGGCGCCAGCCATTTCCTGCGCTTATGCTTGTCCGGACGCGGCCCGCTCCACGTAGATCGGGCTGGAATAGATGAAAAATCCGTCCTCCGTCGTGATGCGCAGGTACACGGCATTGTCCGAGCCCGTGTGCAGCGGCACGCGCACACGGGCCTGCATCCGCTGCGCCGGGTTTTCATCCGGCAGGCGATACACCTGCAGCCGGCGCCGAATGCCGCCGTTCTCCACGACCACGGGCTCCCGCCCGATCTGATCGACCGCGATTTCGGTGCTCACGACCGGCGTTTCTATCTTCAGCACGCCGGCGCGGGGATCGCGCAGCCGCGTGTCGATGCCGCTGAAGCCGCCGGTGGTCAGCGACCGCCAGCTCAGCATGTCCGGCCGCGGTTGCGCCAGGGTCTTGTCCAGGTTCCAGAAATTGATCGGCTGCGGATCCACGAAGGCATTGCCTTCGAGCGTCGCGCTGCCGTCCCACACCGTCTGCCGGCCGCGGCCTCGGTACTCCGATCCTTCCCAGACGATGCGGATGCGGCTGCCCAGCGAGGCTTCGTCGTAGGGATACAGCGTTTCCACGACGTCCATGCGGTTGCGGACCTCCACGCGCTCGATGGCGCCGTGGGTCAGCACCTCGAAAGACAACTCCAGCGAGTCGCCGTCATAGGACAGTATGGCGCCCATGTCCGCCTGCATGACGGGCTCTCGCGTGACCGGCGCGCCCAGCTTCGGATCGTCGGAGTAGCGCTGCGCCGGCCGGTCGAAATGCGCCTGCACGTCCAGATAGGCCCGGCATCCGGTGGTGGCGTAGTGGCGGCGCTGGCGCAGGCACTCGGCGATGGACTGGCGGGTGAGCCGGTCGGCGATGAGACAGCTCAGGCCGCCATAGGCGCCGAACAGGGACGCGCCGGGATGGCTGGCGCCGTGCCGGCCCTTGTGCCCGTCGCTGTTGGCCAGGATGCCGACCCGGTAGCCCAGCCGGAAGGCGTCTTCCAGCAGCCATTCGAAAGTGCCCCAGTCCGAGTGGATTTCGATGGAACGCTCCAGCCGGGCGTCGTGCGAGCGCGTGATGTCGGCGTAGCGGCCGCCGATATGGGCGAACACCACCACGTCCTCGTCTTTCAGCGCGTCGAACAGCGCGTCGGCGTCGTTGGCATCCAGCGCCAGGTCCGACAGGTCGTCGATCAGGGCATGCGACGACCGGTGGATGGGCCGGCCTTCCTTCAGGTACAGCACGTTGCGGTCGCCGCCCAGGCCGGTGTTGCCCGACCATTCATAGCCCGGGAAGATGACGAACGACCCATCCTGGTTGTATTGCGCCGTAAGCTTGTTCAGCTGTTCCCAGAACGGCGTGGTGATCTGGAAGTCGTTGCCCTGGTGGCTCATGACGTCCAGAAAGGCGCGGTCCCGCGCGAACAGGATCAGGTCTTCGGCCGAATTGGTGCCTATCGTTTCCTCCGACTGCCCGTGCAGATCGGCCCAGTAATGCCGGCGCGTTCCGCTGGCGGCCGCCACGACCCGGCACGGCGTGCTGCGCGCCACGGGCTGGCCGTCGCGCAGCACCTCGATGCGCAGGTCCCCGGGCGCTTCCGCCACCAATCCTTCCAGCCGCGACGACAACTCGCCCTCGCGCATCGTGAAGGTCTCGGGCAGGCCGCGCAGCGGCAGGCTGCTGCGCACGGTGAACTCGCCGGACACCCGGTCGCTGGGGTTGCCCCATTTGTCCTCGCCCTTGAAACCCAGGCTGAACGCCTCTCCCGAGACCGCCTGGCTGGGCAGGATGGCCTTGTAGGCCACCGGCGGCCCGGCCACCACGGCGATGGTGGGCGAGTGCTCCAGCTCGGTGTAGTTGTAGGTGGCGAAGGCGTCCACCAGCACCTTGAATTCGAAGGTCGGCTCGCTGAACGTCTGCACCCGCATGCCGGGCGAGCCTTGCCGCGTATCGCCAAAGCGCACCACGATGCTATCGCCTTCTTCCAGATAGCCGCGAACCACCCGGATGAACAGCGTCTTGTCCCAGGGCCGGATATTGCGCTTGCCGTCGTACTCGACCTGCAGCACCGCCCCGTTGGAAGCCTCGACCGTGGTGTAGTTCCAGCTGTCCGGCTGGTCGAACTGCGGCTTGCCCATATCGCTGGCGAAGCGGTGCACGATCTTGATCGAGCCGGTGTCGTCGATGCCGAAGTAGCCGGCGGTGTAGGTGAGCGTGAACGATGCCAGGCTGCCCGCTTCGAAGCGGCCCGAAGGTTCGACGATGGCCGATCCCATGCGGTCGGCGGCGTAGGAGGAGTGCGGCATTGCGATTCCGTGCGGGTTAGGGAAATCCCATCTTAGGGAGCGCGCACCCATATAGCTATAGTATGCAAACTATTCCATCATGACGTCGCTACATGGCCGAGCCGATCGAATCCGTGTCCCTGCGCCAGCTGCGCGCGCTCGTTGCGATCGGTGAAACCGCCAGCTTCACGGCCGCCGGCGAACGCCTGGGCCTGTCGCAACCCTCGGTCAGCCACCTGATCCGGCGCCTGGAAGCCGAAGTCGGCCAACCCCTGGTCGTGCGCGGCCGCGAAGTCTCCCTGACCCGGGACGGCCAGGCCATGGTCGACGCGGCGCGGCGCGCCATCCTGGCCATCGACAGCTCCATCCAGGAATGCCGCGAGCACTCCGACCTGAAGCAGGGCAAAGTCATGGTCGCCGTCGGCCACGTCACCGCCGCCACCTTGCTGCCGCACATCCTCCTGGAATTCCGCCAGCGCCATCCCCAGCTCGACCTGATCGTGGTCGACTGCATGGTGCAGCAGATCCGAACGCGGCTGTTCTCGCACGAGGCCGACGTCGGCCTGGGCGCGGTCATGCCCGACGACGACTCCCGCATCATGGTGGAACAGCTCTCGGACAGCGGCGTCGCGCTCTTCGTGCGCACCGACCACCCGCTGGCCCGGCACGACGAGGTCGACGCCAAAGTCCTCGCCGAGTTGCCCTGTATCCAGCTGAACCCGGAAGCGCCCGCCTGGCTCAACATCAGCCGCCGCCTGATCGCCGCCAACATCTATCCGCGCGTGGAGCAGCGCGTCGTGCTGCTGTCCACCGCGATCGGCCTGATACAGGCCGGCATGGGCGTGGCCATGCTGCCGCAGATCTCGCGGGGCCAGATGCCCGCCGGCATCCAAGGCATCGCGTTGCGCAATCCGGCGCTGGAATGGCCCATCTCCATTGCGCGGCTGGCCAACTACCCCTTGTCCCCGGCGGCCCAGGCCTTCGTCGCCGTGGTCCGTTCCGTCTCCCAGCGCCTGCGCCGCGAAGCCGCCATGCCATGATGGCATGACGCTATAAGCCCCCGCGTATTTTTCGGGGCCGCCGCCTCGGATACGCTGCTGGCAACATGCAAGCCCGCATGGTTTCCATCGCTCGCGCCACCGCGGAGGCATCATGAAAGCACTACTGGGGGTTCTACTGGCCTGTGCGCCGTTCATCATGGCGCCTGCGGGCGCGGCATCGTTTCCGGATCGTCCCATCACCCTGGTCGTGCCGCTGGCGGCCGGCAGCACGGCGGATATCCTGGCCCGCTCCATCCAGCCCGGCCTGAGCCAGCAACTGGGGCAGACCGTCGTCGTCGAAAACAAGCCCGGCGGCGGCGGCCAGATCGCCATGAGCTACGTCGCCAAGGCATCGCCCGACGGCTACACGCTGGTTCTAGGTTCCAACAACACCTGGGCCATCAACCTGGGGCTGTTCTCCAGGCTGTCTTACGACCCCACCAAGCATTTCGTGCCGGTCGCCTATCTGGCGGGCGGCTCCAATGTGCTGGTCGTGCCGTCCGACAGCCCCTACCGCTCGGTGCGCGAACTCGTCGCCGCCCTGAAAGCCCAGCCGGGCAAACTGATGTACTCGTCCGGCGGCAACGGCACCACCCACCATCTCTCCGCCGAATTGCTGCTGTCGATCACCGGCGCCCAGGCATCGCACATCCCCTACCGCGGCGCGCCGCAAGGGGTGGCCGCCGTCATGGCGCACGAAGTCGCGTTCGCCTTCTACAACACGCCCAGCGTGTCCGGCCTGGTCAAGGAGGGCAAGTTGCGTGCGCTGGCGGTCACCGGCGAAGCCCGGTCCCCCTTGCTGCCCGACGTGCCCACCATGATGGAAGAGGGCGTGAACGGCTACGTGATCACCGTCGACCTGGGCCTCATGGCTCCCGCCGGCACGCCGCCGGACGTCGTGGCCAAACTCAACGCCGCCGCGCGCAAGGTCATGGACAGCGGCGAACAGCGCCAGCGCCTGCAGGCGCTGGGCTATGAAATCTTCCACGACGGGCCGCCCAGCGGCTTGGCGGCATTCATCCAGGCGGACATCGCCAAATGGGTGCCGCTCGTGCAGCGGTCGGGGGCGAAAGTGGATTGAGCGTACGCGCGGCCTGATTCCTCTGCCTGCCAAAAAACGCAGGGTACCCGCTTACAATTCGCCAGCCCCAACCACCTCAGCAGAGCGAGTCCCGCCCATGTCCGAACACCACCAGTTCCTGTGCCCACGCGATATGCACTTGCCGCCGCCGGACTGGCGGGCGCTGGAAACCCAGCTGCTGCAAGGTGGATACCTGCTCGAACCGCGCGGCGACGGCATTCCGTATCGCGCCTTGCTGAACCTGAGCTTCGGCCTGGCCAGCCTGAACGAAGGGTCGTACCAGTATCGAGAAGGCCTGCGCACCACGGGAGACGTGATCGCCATGTACGTGCGGGCGGGCTATCTGCCGGCGGACCTGCCGATACGCCACGACGACACCATGGAAGAAGCGCTGGCGCTCCTGGCCGAACACGGCATCGTGCCGGGGGACCTGTATCTCGACAATGAGGGCAGCGACTGGAACAGCCCGCAGTACTGCCTGGGCCCGGCGGCGCGCCCCTACCTGACCGACGACACGCTAGTCTCCTACGACGCGGACCCCAAGAACTTCCCGCTGATGCTGCTGGCCTATGACGGCCCGGAACCGAACGTCGCGGTAGGGGAAAATCTCTCCGAGCCCAGCCTGCCGGGTTCGGATCAACTGCTGGAGTCCATGCCCCCGTTCGACTCCCACGTCGACTTCATCGGCGTGGCCTACGAGGACCCCGCCGCGCAATGGCATTGCGAGGAAAACGGCCGCGACTACCGGATCTTCGAACTGGATTGGCAATTCAGCCTGGCGATGGGCTTTCGCATGGTCCGGACGGAATGGCTGGATCAGGGGAGCGCCGAGGGGCTGGCCAGGTTGATCGGAGAGCTGACCGGGCAGCCCATGGTTTGCAGCCATCGGCATTTGTGAATCCACGGGGCAGGGGAGCGCAGCCAGGCTGCCACCGCCCGCCTCCCGCCAGGCCTGACGCCTTGCCGCGGACGAACGCCGCGGCTACGGCTGTTCCAGCGGCCACACCTCAACCACCCCATGCGCCACCGCGCAGGGCGTGCGCGACACCATTTCTATCGCCTCGGCCAGATCGGCCGCCTCGATGATCGCGAAGCCAGCCACCGGCAAGGACGACGTCATGAACGGGCCGTCCGCCGTTTCGACCCCCGCGGCGGCGGGGTTGCGCACCTGCACAGGCTTGCCCGCGATCCCCATCAATACGCCGTCTTTCCGCAAGGTCGCATCGTGGGCGTGGGCGGCGTTCCGGATGGCCGGCGGCGTGCGGTCGTAACCCGCCTGGTCGCCATAGCCGATCGTTACGAACTTGGGCATGGGGTGTCTCCTTTGGGGGATGGAGTTGGGCGACGCTGCGGACATCTATGTACGGAAGTTCCCGCCAATACTTGCCGCCTTGATAGCGGCCTTGCCGCGCGCGGAGCGCTTCAGCATCATGTTTTCTTGACTTCACAGACGCCGTGCGCCCGATTCTTGCCCGTATAAGAAACCTCGACGGTCCCATCCGGGTTGATCGTCAACGAAATCGTCACGCTCTCGTGCTTCGCCTCGTAATACGAATCGCTGAATTTCTTCAGCTTGCCTTCCTTGCCATTGATGTAGATAGGTCCGCCCTTATCGGCATGTACTTCGATGCCGCCGGGGCAACTGGCATTCATCAGGGGAATCGCGGCAGTGGCCGAGCTTGCCGCAGCCATCAGAAAGGCCGTGAGCAACGATTTCTTCATCGTGATCCCCGCTTTCATCGAGTCAATTCGAGGCTTTTACAGTACACCAAAAGGGAACGACGGCAAGCCGACGTTCTCGGTATCATGTCCCGGACCTGCCCGCGACCTCCAGGAACGGAACATGAAAGCCCTCACATCGCTCACCGTCTTAGGCCTGCTCACCCTCAATCTCTCCGCCAGCGCGGCGGCCGCCGCGGGCTCCATCGCCTACCTGGGCCCCGCCGGCTCCTGGACCCACCAGGCCTGCCTCGACCTCTTCGGCGACAAAGACCTGGTGCCGCTCACCCGCGACGAGCTTTTCAGAAGCTACGCCGACGGCAAAGTCGAACGCGCCTGCGTCCCCGTCACCACCTCGGTCGTCGGCGTCACACCCTACCTGGATGCCGTCCTCGACCTGCCCAACGTCACCGTCGTCGCCGAATATCCCAAGATGCTCGGCTACAGCCTCCTGGCCAGGCCCGGCGCCAAGCGCGAAGACGTCAGGGAAGTCTACGCGCACCCCGTCGCCTTCGAAGAAGTCAAACCCTGGCTAGACCGTGAAATGCCCAACGTCCGCCGCACCGACGCCGCCAGCGGCGGCGCCGCCGGCCAGCTAGTGGCCAACAGCCCGACCCTGGACAAAGCCTCGTTCGGCCCCAAAGTCGGCGCCAGCGTCTACTCCCTGGTGTCGCTCGCCGACGGCATCGAAGAAGGCCCCCACAACGTCACCCGCTGGTGGGTCCTCGGACGCGACATGCCCGCGCCCACCGGCAACGACAAGACCTCCTTGCTCCTCGACACTTCCGACGACAAATTCGGCGCCTCGTTGGCCGCGCTCACCGGGGCAGGCGTGCAAGTGCTTACCGTATATGAACGGCCTAGCAAGAAAACCCTGGACACGCATCGCTACCTGATCGAAGTCGCGGGGCATGCCAAGCAAGGGAAACTGACGGAATTTCTTGAGAAGAACGGCGAGTTCCGGGTGTTGGGGTCTTATCCTAGATACAGCCAGCCGTCCAGATAGGCGGTGCCGCCCGCTCGGGCGGGGCGAAAGGGGCGGAGCCAGGAGGCAGGGGAGAAAAGCCGGATTCTATGTCTCAGCACAATGCGCGTGGCTGTCCACCTTATCGCCAAACGTGGCTGGGCCATGTGTGATGCCGGCCGGTGCTTCATCCGCAACCGTGCAGTTCCGGCCGCGTTGCTTGGCTGTATAGAGCAAGTCGTCCGCTCGCTTCAATGCGCTGGCGAAAGGTTCTTCCGGCTGTACCAGGGTCACGCCCATACTGGCGGTGAAACGCGAATTGGGAGCGTGCTGCCCCCAGCGCTGCGCGACAAAATTCGCGCGGATCTCCTCGGCGATTGCGGCAGCGTGCGCGAGATTTGCCGCCGGCAGCATCAAAAGGAACTCTTCTCCTCCCAGCCGCGCAGCGCAAATGTGGATGCCTGCCACAGGCCGGAGCAGGGCGCCAAACCGCGCCAGCACCATGTCACCGAACGGGTGGCCGAAGACATCGTTAATGCGTTTGAAATTGTCGATATCTGCCACGATAAGCGCAGTCGGTGTTGCCGCCTCCGCCAAGGGGCGCTTCGCAACGGAGGCGAGAAAGTTATCCAGGCCCTGCCGGTTCAGCAACCCCGTCAGCGCATCGGTATGGGCTTGATGCCGATATTTCTCTATGGCGTCGTAGCTCGTCGCGATGAAGACCGCGAAGGTCAGGACAATGCTACCCAATAGGCCGGTGTATTGGATCAGAGTCCCCCACACCGACATTCTCCACTCCCCCGTGGCGAGAGCGGGTGTCGGAGCGGCAAGATACAAGATGCATTGGCCCGTCAACACCAGCGCGATGAAGAGAAACGCCGCCGTGAGCACCTTATCCGACGTTGTTGCCGCTTGCCTGGCAAAGGAGAGCGTGCTCCGCCAGAGCACCAGCGCGCAGCAGGCCTGAACGAAGAACGTCTCCAGTTTTGCGCTGCCAAACAGAACGACCGAGACGATGACCATCGCCGTCGAGGCCAGCAGGACCGCAATATCGATGTACGGAGGAGTCTGCCTGCGGCTACGGCGCTGCAGTGCGCGACACGCCAAAATGACGCCGCCTAGAATGAAAGCGTCCTCGACGACTTGTTTGTAAGGGGACAGCTCATCGGCCTGAACAAGCATGATGGCGTAGCCTGTGCCCAGGCAGGCAACGGCGCCGCCCCAGCGGAGTGTGTTGAAACCCACGAGACGCGCGGCGCAGAGTCCCACGCCGCACAACAGGATCGCGGCGGGCACAGACCATTCAAGCAGGGTTGCAGGCATCGACAGGCGAGTACATAAAACAAGGGGGGCACAGTATTCGTGGGAAAAGATTACAGTGTGTCGCAATGTATCGCCACGACTCAACAGTCAAGCATTGTCAAGCGATGCCCGCGCAGTACCCGACGACGAGCGCATCGGCTGGAGAGCCTGCAAGTTGCGCAGCGAGTATCTTGGCGTTTCGCCTCGAAATAGCGATTCGGTCAATACGAAAGCGCATATAGCCCCCCGCTGACACCCAACGATGAACCTTGCGCCTTTACTTTATGTAGGCATAATCCCGCGTTGGCCATCAGGGAGGGTCTTCGCATGTACGAGCCGAGAGGGCACCCGCTGCTATCTACAAGGCGCTTCGTTTTCCGGATGCTGTGGCATCTCTTCTGGGCGATAGCGGTCATCAGCATGGTTGCCTGTGTGGGCATCGTCGCCCATCTGTGGTTTGAAGATATCAGTTGGCATGACGCCATGCTCAACACCGCACTCATCATCGGCGGTATCGGGCCATTCATCGTGCCTGCCTCAATGGGCGGGAAAATCTTCTTCTCGTTCTACAGCCTGCTGGTCGGGCTGCTGTTCGTCGGCACCCTAGGATTGATTCTCGCCCCGGTCGCGCATCGCTTGATTCATAAGTTTCATTTGGATGGGGATTGAGGGGGCATCAATCTCTCTCGGGGGGGGGCGGGCTATAATTTGGCTAGTTAAATTTCGGTCCGACTTTATTCTTTCCTCACGAGGAAGGTGGCGGTAATATCGCGATGAACGTTAGAGCCTGCGGCGAATGGGGCTGAATTAGCCTAGAACGTGGATGTCGAAAAAGCACTAATGAAACGTGGAATTATAAGAAAGTGCACTTATGTGTGAGCTGCCCTGAATTTTCATTATCGATGCGAAAGAGGAAATTGCTTCGTCAGGAAAGCTGACGTCTGGGATTCATCGCTTTTGAACGAATCGGTCGGAAAAAAATGACAACCAAAAAGCAAGCGATCGTACTTATTCACGGTATTGGCGAACAGCGCCCAATGGGTACTGCAACGATGTTTGCGGAAACGATCGCTGGTGACGATAAGATTTATTATAAACCTAGTAATTACGGTCTTCGCGGCGAAATCAACAAGATTTCCATTCAAAAGAATAAAAATAGGCCGACAACCGATATTTACGAATATTACTGGGCTCATGAGTTTAGAGACAACAAGCTGTCAACAATCAATAATTGGCTTTTTCATCTGGTTATTGAGTGTGCAAGAAAACTGACCGCCGGGATGGCTTCACCGCGCAGCAATTCTCAAGAAGAAGGCCTGCCCAAAAGTAAAGAAGGATGGATCGTATTTGTGGGGTTCGCCTATGGCGCCGCGTTGATGTTGATCGCCGCCCTCGCGATCTTTGCCTCTCGTTCCCTGACGTCGTTGGTAGTAGCAGCCATCACAGGATATGCGGTCTACAAGCTGTTGCTCAGCAATATCCTGCTGGGTTATCTGGCGGACGCTGCCAAATATCTGTCTAACCATCCCGACAATATCAGTGCAAGGGAGCGTGTTCGCTCGGGTGCAATCAAGCTACTTCGTGATCTTAACGAAAGTGAGGATTACGATAGAATCTTGATCGTCGGCCACAGCTTGGGTTCAGTAATAGGCTCGGATGCGCTGACGCAGTATTGGCATGAAGTATGTGATAGCGCCCCTCATCGCGGAGATGGTCGCGAGATTCTTAAAAAAAAGTGCGATGATTTTATTCTAATGATGGAAAACCCATCGCAACCCAATTTCATTTCGCAGTTTCAGAGGCATCAACGTCTTATGCGCGAGGCATTGGTTGAGTCGGGCTGTACGTGGAAGATCACTGATTTGGTAACCGTTGGTTCGCCCTTGTCCTTTGCGAACTTTCTTCTGGCTAGAAACGACCAGGATTTTCGGCTAAAGACTAATAAGACTCAGCAGTTGCTTCTTTGTCCTCCTCTGGGTGGGACGAAAGACCATTTGTATTTGGGTCGGCCGGAAGGGACGCCGCCTAGGTCCTCGCGATACCCCGCAGCGTCGACAGCGTACTTATATACTCGCTGGACGAATTTACACGGCACGAAAGATCTGATTGGTGGTCGCGTCGCGCCGCTCTATGGCATTGGGGTCCTAGACGTAAAGGTAAATAGCACCGGATTCTTCAGAGCGCACACCGAGTATTTTTCGGGACGCTCCGAAAAAATCTCTAATCAATTGCGGTCCGCTCTTAAGCTAGAAACAGGTCTGCATAGAGATTAGTTCTATGCTATCCATGGGTTAGATGAGCGCGAATCCAAGTGCGGCGTTCACGACGTCCTTTACCGCCTTCAACGCAGCATTAATCGCTTCTTCAATCAGCACCAGTCCCATTCCCTCGACGGCGAGCATTACCGCCCGGGTGGTGTTCTTCTGCATCTCCAGCAGTACGCTGGCACTGCCTTCGGATATTTTTTTTTCTTGTCCTGATGCCCTCGATCTGGATCAAAGTCCGCGCGAGCTTTTCGAACTCTGGCTCGGCGTAATCCTTGATGTCTGGCCAACGCTTATCGAAAACCGCTTTGGCCGCCGCCAGCATAGACGTAGCCAAGTCTTCAAGTTTGAGACTCGCCATCGCTCACTCCTTGCTTGATTTGTCACCGCGTTTTTTTGCCAATTCTGCCGCCATGATGGCGCCGAACAGTTGATTGAACATGGATTTGATGGGCGGAATGGCTGCTCGCTCCAAGGTCATCTCGCCCCGCGCAGGCCGGTCAGCTTCCGCTCCAAAAGCCACATCACAATCCATGGAAAGATCCGGGCCCATTTCACCGACAGCCTGGATCTGAGCTGCTGTCAAGGGCTTGTCAGTCGACATGCACCGCTTGTTTAGGAGCACAAGGTACGCGAGGTTGGTGGTCGCTAGGTCGATTTGTTCGATCGTTATCTTATTCTTGTAGATTCCTTCGGCTCTTACTTTTAATGCAGTCAGGTCGACGCTGGCGCTCTCATAGAATTCTTGATTATTTTTGAATTTGAGGCCTTCCTCTCCCGAGTTTTGAAGAGAAACCAGATGGCTGTCGAATTTCCTCTGCAATGCTTGCGCGTTTCTGTCCGTGGTCTCGTCATAGTTCGAAATCAGTTGAACCGATGAGCACCCGCTTACCAAGAAGACCAGAGCGAACACCAAACAATTATTATTGCTGTAGATGGCTCGCATGGGGGCACCCTTCCTAGGTAGGCATTAGAGATGCGGCATAAGCGTTACGCGTAACTATCGCCGTTGCGCCAGGGCGCGCCAATCGGGGGAAACGCTCTCCGCCATTTGGCAGCGCTGAGGTAGAGCGCCTCATCCTTTAGCACCGACCGCTAAAGCTTGATAGACTATTTATCCCGAAAAGCCCACTTGTTCAGCAGGCAAGCCGCTCAATATGATGCCCCACACTTCGCAATATGAAATTCTCATCGGATTTCGTCATTGGTTCTGATCGTGTGGCGAGCGTGTTCATGAAGTAGGTCCTCACAACAGCGCGCATGCTCCGGTCCACACAATTGATACGGATCTCAATCTGAGTGCGGTCGAAGGGAGGTAAATCTGAACTGGTTATGGCAGGGGACCAGTCGGTCCGAAAAAAAGCCACGGCCATGTCTCCTATCCGGGCTGATTGATCGACGCCGATGGAGATACTCATCCGTTCCGTGCCCCCCATTTCCACCCAGTCAGTCGCAAACGCTGTCGAGCTTGCCAGCAAGAGAACAGCGCCGATAACCTTGCATCCTTTCATCAACTTCTCCGTAGGCCCGAAATTCGGACTGTTTTTTTTGTGCGACGCGGTCTGACACCATATTCTTCCAGCCCGAAAGCCGGATTAGTCGTAGACCGCCTCGACGTCCGCCGGCTTAGGTTGCAGGGCATTGGGTAGTACGCAGTTTTCGAAAGGAAATAAGGGAAAAAAGGTGTCCGACTACAATTTAGCTAGCCGAATTGTAGTCGGACACCTTTTCTTTTCTCCGGGCCGACCTTCTTCAATGAAACTGCCATCCCGGAGCCTCTACAAGCTCCTGGAATTGCCGCCGACAAGGCCGTGAGGCGATACAGCACGTAAGGCGAGAGCTTTTCGATCTATTGCTGCGCTCCTAACAGAAATAAAATCGAACTGACGGGGCCCGCAACCTAGAGCGAAAATACCCGTTCCCCGGGAGCAAAAGCATGCCCACCAGCCTACGTGCAATCCGTGCAGATATCACCACGCTTCAGGTGGACGCCATCGTCAACGCTGCAAACTCCTCATTGCTGGGCGGTGGCGGCGTCGATGGCGCCATACATCGCGCCGCGGGCCCGGACCTCGTGCACGAATGCCGGCTGCTTGGCGGTTGCAAGACTGGCGACGCGAAGGTCACCAAAGCCTATCGTCTCTCCGCTCAGTACATCATTCACACGGTGGGCCCAGTGTGGAGGGGCGGAGATAACGGGGAGCCGGAATTACTGTCCAGCTGCTATCGACGCTGCATTGAGCTTGCGGAAGAAAGGGCGATCGCTACGATTGCGTTCCCAAGCATCAGCACTGGCATATACGGCTATCCCGTCGAATTGGCGGCGGAGATCGCTGTTGAAAGCGCGCGTGATAGCTTGTCAGGCGACTCGTCTGTTCAAGAGGTGGTCTTCTGCTGTTTTTCACTGGAAGACCTTCATCAGTACGAGCGCCTATTGCGTAGGCCGTTTGCATGACTCGATGGAGGGATGCGGCCTTCAAGGCGCAACCATTCTGCTGGAATCTGTCGCAGGCCGTCCTGGCCTTCGACTTGGACCGCTTCAACGCCCTCGACGGCTCCGAGGAACATCGAAAGGGCGGCGGGATCCAGCCGTCTTTCGCCGAAACCGCCCGCGGCGTCCTGCGAGCCGAGTGGGACGTACATCCTGGCTAGCCGGCCGCGAGACACCTGTTGCTCAAACATCATGCGTGATTTACGCTGACACGAGCACTGAATTGCGCGCCACCGCGCCGCCGTGGCGGCCAAGTCAGTCCAAAGGACGGGGGCTCTGAACCATGAGTCGCTACCTGGGTTTTGGATCGCAACGCACAGACCGCAGCCCCCCGACTGCCGACGATATCCGACGGGATATGCAGAACTTCTCGGTGGTGCTGGGCGGCCCGCTATTCCAGCTTCTGCGCCGGGCGCACATTGCCGATGATGCGCTGGAAATGGTGCGCCAGCGGGTTCTCGTCATCTCGCTCATCGCATGGCTGCCGCTACTGGTGCTCGCTGCCGTGGAAGGACGACTGCTGGACGGTAGTGTGGCCATACCGTTCCTGCTGGACCTGGAAGTTCATATCCGATTCCTTGTAGCGGTGCCGCTGCTGATAGTCGCCGAACTGGTGGTGCATCGGCGCCTGCGCCCGATTGCGCGGGCATTCCTCGACCGGGGGATCATCCCAGAAGCGTCCGTGGCGCAGTTCGACGAGGCCGTAAGGTCGGCGTTCCGCCTGCGCAATTCCGTGGCGGCCGAGTTGTTGCTGATCGCGGTGGTCTACGGCGTGGGTATTTTCGTCGTGTGGCACCACTACAGCGCCTTGCAAACGACTGCGACATGGTACGCAGTACCCAGCCCCGACGGTTTGACGCTTTCGCTTGCCGGATTCTGGTATGCCTACGTGAGCGTCCCGATATTCCAGTTCCTGTTGCTCCGCTGGTATTTCCGGCTGTTCGTATGGACGCGGTTTCTCTGGCACGTATCGCGCATTGAGCTGAGCCTCATTCCCACGCACCCCGATCGCGTTGGCGGCCTGGGATTTCTTGCCAATACCGTCTATGCGTTCATGGCCCTTCTTGCGGCGCATGGCGCAATGCTCTCCGCTCAGTTCGCCAACCGTATTTTTTTCGCCGGCGCTTCGCTGACAGACTTCAAGGTCGAGACCGGCGCAATGGTGCTCTTCCTGCTGTGCCTTATCTTTGTCCCTTTGCTGGTGTTTTCGCCTCAACTGGCCAACGCGAAGCGAAAGGGCCTGAGCGAATACGGGATGCTGGCCCAACGATACGTGCGCGAGTACGACGCCAAGTGGTTGCGGGGCGGCGCGCCTGCCGACGAGCCGTTGGTGGGGAGCGCCGATATCCAGTCGCTCGCGGATCTCGGCAACAGTTTCGACGTCATCCGAACCATGCGTATCGCGCCCATGACCAAGGATGCCGTCCTGCGCCTGGCTGTCGCGGTGCTGTTGCCGATCTTGCCGCTGGCTCTGACGATGATGTCCTTGGAAGACCTGCTGAAAAGACTGTTCGGATTGGTGTTCTAGCGCCTTATCCGTTTGGTGAGGTAACTTGATTGCGCAGCGTCAGCGACGCCGCCGATAACTTCGCCGCGTCAGAGAAAAGGTATCAGACTACGACCCCGCCCGAACTCGCCATCTCCATCCCGTACACTACCTGGCTATCACCAGGGAGCGATATGTCGATTCAAACCTTAGGCCGTTGCAGCATCGTCCTGTTTCTCACCGCGCTGACTTCGGGTTGTTCGCTCGGTGGCGAGTGCGGATGGAACCGCAGCAGCTGCATGTATGAAGGCAAGTACGAGCAGGGCGAGGAAGACTACGCGGAAGCCGAAGCAAAGCGTCTGAACAAGAATTCGGCCGATCGGTTGCGCCGTAGCTCCGGCAGCTGATCCGCAGAGCGAGCCTTTCTCGCTCGTGAGGTTCTAAGCGGCCTACTGCGAAGAAGCCAGGAATCCTCTGATCAACCCGACCGTAGCACCGGTGCTTTCTTCCATCAGCCAGTGCCCGGCTCCCGGCACGACTTCTCCGCGCACGTTGGTCGCCGCATTGCGCATGACGACCGCCATGTTGTCGCCAAAGGATTTCTCTCCGCCGATGGCGAGGACCGGCATGGCAAGCTTGGTCTTGGAGAACGCGATGTTGTCGGCGACATCGCTCTTGGCGATGGTGTTGAACTGCGCGAAGGCGGCGCGCATCGCGCCCGGCTGGGAATAGAGCTTGGCGTAGTGGCGTCGCGTCGCTTCATCGATCTTCGAAGGCGTGCCCGCGAACTCGTTCCAGAAACGATCGAGATAAATACGCTCCCTGCCGGCGACCAGCCGCTCAAAATCGGGGCCTCCGGCATTGAAGTGCCACAGCGCGGGCCACAGAATGATCTCATCCCACGGCGCGATACCGGGCACGGGCGCGTCCATCACCACGAGTTTGTCGACTTTGTCGGGGTAGCTCGCCGCATACGCATAGGCCACCATCGTGCCTATGTCGTGGCCGACGACAGCGGTCTTGTCCTGCTTTAGCGCCGTCACGACCGTGCGTATGTCGACAGCCTGCGATCTCTTGTCGTAGCCACTGGCGGCTTTGGACGATTTCCCCATGCCGCGCAGGTCCGGCACGATCACCAGGTGCGACTTCGCGAGCTCTTTCGCGAGCGGCGCCCACATGTCGCCCGTGTCGCCGAAGCCATGGATGAGCACCACGGCCGGGCCGGCCCCTGCGGAGCGGACGAAAATCTTCGCGCCGTCCGCCATGGTGACGGTCTGACTCTTGAAGCTGCTCGGGAATGTAGGCTGTGCTGCGGCATTTGTGATGCACAGCACTCCCGTCAATAGCGCTACTGCCATTGCAAGGCGACTTTTCATGTCGGCACTCCAATATCGGGGATCGGATCCGCCCGGAATATTGTGAGGCCTAGTCGCGCTTGCCGGCGAAGATATTTGGTTTCAGCCGAAAAACGGTGTCAGACTACAAATTCGCCAGGGCAGGGGACGCGGGCGCTGCGCGCTATCCAGGGGCGCCGTCGGCTTCGGCTCGCGGCTTCAGCGCGCATGCCGCCGCCAGCGCCATGCCGCGGCGCAGCGCCTCGTCCGACGGCGGCGCTATCGGCCGCCTGGGATGCGCGTAATTCCAGCCCGACCACATCGGACCGATCCGTTGGCGGTCCAGCATTCCCGCCGCGTCCGCCTGACGAACCCAATAGTGCATGAGTTCCTCGCGTTCCTGGCGGGTGTACTGCTCGCGCGCGTCCTCGGCCTCGTAGGTCTCCACCATTGCCAGCATGGCCGCGCCCATGCCGCGCTGCGCCGCAGCGGCAAAGCAGGCGCGCACCGCGGCCATGGTCGTTGGCTCGTACGCGGACTTGCCGGACGCGCCTTTTACCGCTTCCCGCTGCAATATGATTCCAATGTTGTAGAGCGCCAGCACGTCGCCGTTGGCTGCCGCCAGCGTCACCCACCGCGCGCCGGCCTCGCGGTCCTTCAGCAAGGCCGGATCGTCCGGATAGCGCGCATTCAACTTCAGCCATAGCTCTGGCGTCCAGCGTATCTGCTGGACGGTAAAGTCCAGATACCGCAACCCCAACCGCCCCTGCGCGGGCGGGTAGCCCAGCTTGGCCGCATCGGTAAGGGCATGGATCGCCTTGGCCTCGCAGCCGTCCCATTCCGGGCGCGCATTGCACCAGTTATCCAGGTCATAGAGCGCCGGCGCATAGCCGTCATCGGCCGCCTGGCCCAGCCAGCGCCAGGCCTCAGGCAGATCCCGCGCGCCGCGGTCGTCCCGATAAAACTCCGCAAGCACCGCCGCGCCCTGTGGCAGTCCCTGTTCAGCTGCCCGCCGATAGAGCGATAGCGCGGCGGCCGGCATGTCGCCCTGCGGTCCGGCCTCCCGCTGCAGTTGAGCTGCCTGATTGAACAACGCTCTGCGATGGCCCTGGTCCGCGGCAAGCTCATTCCACTTGCGCGCCGCCCGCTCATCCTGACGGCCACCCCAGCCCGCCTGCAACATGCGCGCAAGAGACGCCTGCGCGGCGGCATTTCCGCCCCGCGCGGCTGCCTCATACCAGCGCCGCGCCTGGGCCAGGTCCTGAGGCACATGCTGACCCGCCTCCAGGGCCACGGCGGCGCGGTACTGGACCGTGGCATCGCCTTGCGGCGCATCGCGCAGCCACTGCCGCACTTCGGCGGCGCTCCAACGGCCTGGATCCTGGTCGTACCAGATGGCCGAATCCAGCCATGGGGGGCGAGTCTCCGTGGGCGCTGCGTGCGCTGCGTGCGGTGATAGCGCGAGCAATGCAAACGCGGCGAGTGCTTGCAGAGGGAGTTGGGGTTTGGGAAGGGAAGAGAACATCAAAAAAGTGTCAGACTGCAAATTCGCTGGCTAGATACTGCGAAATTGTAGTCTGACACCTATTTTGGTGGGGGTGGGAAAAAAGGCTGGCATTTCTGTGTTTATTTGCACAAATGTTCAAGAGCAATTCAGTGCATGCTTGGCGTTTTGACGCAACCAGCGGGCGAGCAATGCGAGCGAGCGACCTAGTTACGCACGAGACTGATCTTCTAAACCTCATGGATGCGCTGACCACGTTGGAGCGCGACTTTAGTATTCGTAGAGGATTTAATCTCTTTGAGGCGCTGAACATCACGCGGCAGGAAATACGGCATTCGCGATTCTTGGCGTACTTGCTTGATCCCAGTGAAACGCATGGCTTGGGCGACAAATTTCTACGCGCGATTCTTCTTGCTGTGATCGGAGAAAATGCGGACGTCCCGGTCGGCCGCCTGTCAGTGGCGCTTCAGGATCTATCGGAATCGGTGGTCTATTGCGAGCGTGACCATTTCGACATAACGGTTCAAATTCCGGCCCTAAATCTGCTATTTGTCATAGAAAATAAGGTGGACGCTGGGGAGCGAGAGGCGCAGCTGATTGACTATCGCACGCGAGCTCGCGAGAGATATCAGGAATATAAATTCCTAGGTTGCTTCTTAACCCCAAACGGATATGAAGGGGACGACGACAGTTGGTTCACGCTCAGTTATGGGGATGTGTGTGGCGAGCTTCTCCGCCTGCGTGAGCAGGAAGCGTTGGCGGTAGACGTTGGTGTCGCCGTGCAGCATTATATCGAATTGGTCCAAAGGAGAATCATGGCCTCGCAAGACCTGATCAATGCCTGTCGAGATATTTATATTAAGCACCGGGCGGCATTTGAACTAATCATCGAGCACGGGCAGCAGTCCACGCTCGCGGCAGCCTTCGAGCGATTTATGGAGTCTCATCCGGGGCTGGAAAGATCTAGTCTGCGCTCTGGCTCGGTGTACTTCCATCATCGAGAGTGGCTTCAGTTGAAGGGAGGCCCTCAGGCGAGCCGGGAGACAAATTGGACGAGTGACTTTCCCATACGTTTTTGGATTCGTCTCGAAGAATCCCGGCTGTTGCTATTCCTCGATGTCGGCCCCTTGCTGAATCCAGCTTCTGAAAACAGCAGAAATGCATTGGTCACGGAGGTGTGCAAACCGTTCAATGGGAAACCTTCGCGCGGAAAGAAATTTACTCGCGTTGCTCGCGCCGAGGTAAAGCTCACTGAGGACCACTCGGTTGACGATGTATTTGAGGCCATGGAGCAGGCGTGGAAGAAACTTGGCGGTGACAAGGCTCCCGGCCTTGTTGTTACGGCCATACAGCAGTGGGTTGCAGCAGAGACAGCGCCACCCTCTACGGTTGAGATAATCGGGGCACCGACTTGATCTTCAGCCTACGCCTTACAAAAAAGTGTCAGCCTGCAAATTCGCTGGCTAAATACTGCGAAATTGTAGTCTGACACCTATTTTACGTCCGGGCGCGCATTGCACCAGTTATCCAGGTCATAGAGCGCCGGCGCATAGCCGTCATCGGCCGCCTGGCCCAGCCAGCGCCAGGCCTCGGGCAGATCCCGCGCGCCGCGGTCGTCCCGATAAAACTCCGCAAGAACCGCCGCGCCCTGTGGCAGTCCCTGTTCCGCTGCCCGCCGATAGAGCGATAGCGCGGCGGCCGGCATGTCGCCCTGCGGTCCGGCCTCCCGCTGCAGTTGAGCTGCCTGATTGAACAACGCTCTGCGATGGCCCTGGTCCGCGGCAAGCTCATTCCACTTGCGCGCCGCCCGCTCATCCTGACGGCCACCCCAGCCCGCCTGCAACATGCGCGCAAGAGACGCCTGCGCGGCGGCATTTCCGCCCCGCGCGGCTGCCTCATACCAGCGCCGCGCCTGGGCCAGGTCCTGAGGCACATGCTGACCCGCCTCCAGGGCCACGGCGGCGCGGTACTGGACCGTGGCATCGCCTTGCGGCGCATCGCGCAGCCACTGCCGCACTTCGGCGGCGCTCCAACGGCCTGGATCCTGGTCGTACCAGATGGCCGAATCCAGCCATGGGGGGCGAGTCTCCGTGGGCGCTGCGTGCGCTGCGTGCGCTGCGTGCGGTGATAGCGCGAGCAATGCAAACGCGGCGAGTGCTTTCAAACAGGGTGGGAGTTTGGGAAGGGAAGAGAACATCAAAAAAGTGTCAGGCTGCAAATTCACTGGCTACATACTGCGAAATTGTAGTCTGGCATCTATTTCCTGCTCCTAATGAGGATTCTCAAAAATATCCTCAACACGCCTCTTGAACAGCGCACTGATCCGAAACGCCAAATCCAAAGACGGATCATGCTTCTCAGTTTCCACCGCGTTAATGGCCTGGCGTGAGACGCCCAACCGTTCCGCCAGTTCCGCCTGTGTCCAACCCGCTTCGGTCCGCAGGACTCGCAATCTGTTTTTCATTCAATTGCTCGTGCGGACGAAAGGAGATACCAGCGCGTAGATTCCCCAGAATATGGGGTAGAAGAGCCACCCGGGAATATGGGGAGCGGCCGCATAGGTTTCGCCAAACCCCCACGCGGTCCAGAGCGCCATGGTAGCGCCAGCGGCCAGGATGAAGCACTTGGCGACGATCACGCGCACGTATTCATCGCTTTGCGCCATGAGCCGTAGCGTGGCCCATATCTGGCCGGCGACAAGCAGCGCCGCCAGCGCTGCGACGGCCCATCCTGCCGGTTTGCCCAAGATGCTATCGAAGAGGCCCGCAATGGCGGCGGCGTGGACCAGGACGTAAGCGCTCATGAAGGCAACGGTGCGGACGGCGTAGCTGCGGCCAGGGGAAGGCACGCGTGCAGGAGCAACGTGGGTGTGCATGGCTATGACCTATGTAAAGAAAACCTGACTTTAATGGTGTCATGTTTACTTGTCAATAAGTCACGTTTTCTTTACATGTCCTGGATTGTTCAGTTCGAGCACCGCGGCACGTCTCGGCGTGCGTCGCGATCGGGACGCTGTTCCCGGCTACTTGGAGGTGGCCACAGAATCCTGAGGCAGAAAAACCGATCCTTCAATTCCTGCAAGCCAATTCGCTCCAGCATCTCCGTCAGCCGCTCGAAATCGGTGTCAGACTACAATTTCTCAGCTCTTAGGTACCAAAATTGTAGTCTGACACCTTTCTTTTTCGCTTCGGATGACCTTGCTCCAAATGCCTATCAACCAACATCAGCTTGGTATTGGCAGTTACGTGCAAGCAGGGTTCAAAAGCTCTGAAAATAGGGGGAAACCATTATTATTATTATTTTTATGATTTGTTATGATTTGAATCACTAGGTGAGATCACCTGGGCTGTAGAGTTTTATGCTGTCGTACGTTATTGCATAGGAAAACCTGGGTTTTTCTTTTTAGAAAAACGTTCTGTTTATTCAGAACCCGACCGGCAGGTTCCGATGTGCCCCTCCCGCGGTCCCCGTGAGATGAGCGCAGACGGCCACCCGCTTATAAGAGTCGATTGTTGAGCTAAAAGATAAATACCTGAGCCAGTAGCAAGTTTTTATTTCCTATGTCTCCTAGAGAGTGTTGAGCCCTTATCAGGATTGTCTTGATAGGGATAACTTTCAAAGGAGAATTTCCATGACTAGAAAGTCAAAGAAACGTACCAAACAGTGCTGCACTTGTGTAGCTAAGAACTCGGAAGCGAAACTGCGAGGGCAGGCTCGTGGATATTGCAGCGCTGGCAACTGGCTCGGAGAAAGAATTATCCTATTGCAGGTGATTTTTTCTCTAAAATCTTTATGGGAGACAGTGCAGCCTATGCTGTGCTCGATAACGTAAAGTAGGTATTTATTTTTCTTGTTTCATCGCGATATGCGGGCTCAATATACAAAGAAACCTATTGGATCGCTCGAGATCTTGGCGAGAGCTCTCGATGTTGAGCAGGATATTCTGCTAAATACGGCTAATGCTGTTGATCGCCATTATCATCCCTATCAAATTCCAAAAAAAAATGGTGGGTTGAGGACGATTCATATCCCCACTCAGCATCTAAAAACAATCCAGAAAAGAATAAATAATAGAATATTTGATAATGTTCTTTATCCGGATTATCTATATGGTGGGGTGAAGGAAAAGGATTATGTAAAAAATGCGGCCGAACATTCGGGATGTGGCGCATTAATAGCTATGGATGTTAAGGATTTTTACCCATCCATAACATTCAATTCGGTAAAAAAAATATTTCAATATTTTTTCAGATTTCCCAGCGAGGTTGCCGAGATTCTAGCTAAATTGTGCTGCCTGAATGATCGCGTGCCGCAAGGGGCGTGCACTAGTTCACATGTGGCAAATTTGGTGCTGCATGATAGCGAATACCATTTCGTGCAGTACTGTAGGAATAAGGGTTGGGTCTACACTCGGCTGCTAGATGATATTGCAGTATCGTCAAAGTCGACGTTTCATCAGAAAGAGCTGGTTGGCATCATCTCTAAGGTGAAGTCAATGCTGTCTGGGGCGGGTCTAAAATTAAATAATAAGAAAACGAAAATTCTATCGAAGGCGAACCCGGTCGATTTGATGGAGATTACCGGATTGTGGCTGAATCGAGGCAAGCCTCGAGCACATCGGGCTGACCGGAATACCATTCGCCATCAAGTTCATCGATGCGAGATCCTAGCTAAAGAAGGCAGGGAAAAGAGGGAATATCACGAATTTCATAGCCATGTCTCAGGAAAGGTTTCGAAATTATCCTATCTGCAGCACGTTAATGCGAAGAGCTATCGGGATAAACTCAGAGCTATTCTTCCTGTCTATGATATAAATCAGGCTACCAATATATTACGTCAGGCGCAACATATGGCACGGACTTCCAAAAAAAATAGGGAGTCGATTGCTTATTGCAAGAGATATTATATGTTGCAGCATCGCCTTAATATATTGATGCGTACGGACCGAGCGCTTGCAGGAACCATTCGTGCCATACTATCTTCGTGCAGGCCAACATTGAAGCCCCGGGCTGTTTATCATGAGTGAAGAAAATAACCGTGACGATCTTGAAATTGGAACAATAAAAGTATTTTTTGCTCTGAAAGGGTACGGTTTTATTACAAGAGAAAAAGGCAGAGATGTGTTTTTTTTCTACAAGGATGTGGCCGATGAGGCTCATATCTATGAAGGGGCAAAAATAGCCTTTAATGTTGAAGATAATATTAATGGCAAAGGTCCTAGAGCGACCAATGTTAAGAGAATTGGATGATCTGCCTATTTGGCGATGATCGACGTGGCTGTTTGCTGATTCGCTAATGTAACGTCGTTGCCGATGTGTGTATCGAATCATTAATGTTTGATTTTCGGAATAGTTACGAGCTACACAAAGTCCGATAATGGTTTTGAGAATCTCCCGCGCCAGCGAAGTTCGGTATAATTATTAATTCATGGCACGCACCAATTAAGGTGCCAGACTACGATGGAATAAAGGTGTCAGACTACAATTTCACTCTCTAAATTGTAGTCTGACACCTTTTTTTCTGGAGGCTCGGCAGATTTTTGGGGGGGTGTTGCAATCTTCACATGATATTTTTACTCAGTTCGACTCTGAATATAAATTCCCTTTTAATTCAAGTGAAAAGCTAGGTCCCTTGGTGTTGAGAGAGGCCTTAAATAAGATCGCGCACGCGAACCCGACGTTGGGGAGCTATAGAGTATTGGGGCATCAGCATGAAATTCTCATAACTGGCGCTCAGGGGGCAAGGTACTGGATATGCAGTCATATCGCTTCCAAAATTGGCAGCGACGATTTTGGCCTTGCCTGATGAAAAGGTGATGGGCAATCCCCCCATTTTTAGTGATTGCCAGAAGTAGGAACGCTATGCGGTCATGGCCGCAGCGCCCCAAGGGCGCACTACAGTAAACGATGCGACCAGAGAATTTTTCGCCAGCCTAAACTACCCGCTGGGATCAGTTACTACGCGTTAGGGGATAAGGATGGGAAAGGAGCCTCTGTTCGAGTGGTCATGGAATATTCGTCCGGCCACCGTTGAGGAATATGACAAGATGATGGCCATCGCTGGATGGACACCTAGCGAGCTTGGGGCTCGGTCCGGCGCAGCGACCGCTAAACGCCGCGCTCGTCGTCTCATCCACATTGGGACTATCCGGCACGCCTATCCTTGGTGGCTCTGGTGACCGCGGCGAACCCTTCTCGCCCGGAGACCTCCTCGCCCGCGTGCACGATTGGTATGAAGAGACCTACGGCGAAAAGACCAAGATTGATTTTTCTCCGGGAAGCGTTGTCGTATCGCTGCACGGCAATCTCTGGGAGATGAAGATGCCTAAGGTCTGGGGATCGTTTCAGATGTTTATCAGCCCGGACCTAAGCAACAAAGGCGGCCGCATCGCCACAAGAGACTCACCTCCAGTCCAGCACAACGTTCTCTGTTCGGTTCAAGGCATGACCCAAGCCTACGCAAAGCGGCTATCAAAGGATGACATGCTCTTGCTGGCTAAAAAATTCATCGCTGGCTTTGACGCGGTGGTGTGCTTGGACGACCTGAAAGGCCATAACCTCTTCAATGAAGCACGTGGGGACTACCGGCACAGCGTGGATGCCCTGCTCACGGGTCATGAGTTAAGCAAAGCCCGCTGGGACACGGCGCAGTGCGCCGAAAAGGTATTGAAGGGTCTACTAGCACGAGACGGGCATGCGTATCCGACTTTCGGCGCCCAAGGTCACGACATCAAGCACCTTGGTGGCCTGGCCGAGGAGAAACTCGGCATCGATCTGCCGACCACTGACTTGGCAATGGTCTACTGCTCCCCTGCTGTCCGCTATGGCCAGGAAAAAAGCACTATCGAGCAGGCCCTCGTGGCGCACGAGGCACTGGTGCGATTACTTCACCTTCTCGCCAAAGCCAGAGTCCATCACACGCATTGGCCCGATACGTGAGCCCCAACACGGTGGCAGATTATTCTCGTTGAAATATTCGAGTTCGACTTGCGGATCAAAGTCAGCAGTTCGGGGAAGGTCAACCGCCCAATCAGCCGCCACGTCCGCAATGTGTCGTGAACCGACGTACGCGTGTACGGGGCGGTTGTCGTATTACATGACGCAGGCCAGCGTTCTTCAGATGCTGGCTCTGCGTGATGATGCGCATTAGTGGATCGGCTTCGGTGTTGCTGTGGATACAAAGTTAAGCTGTGTCTCATCAAGTGCGGATCCAACAAGATCCGCCAGGTGATCACAGAGACTCTCAACTCCGCCTATCAAATTAGACACAACCCACGCATCCAGCGGCTGTGCGCCAGTGGCATCTGGCTCATTAGCGTTATTGCCCACAATTCGAGCAATAGCCCAGATGCCCTGGCAAGCCCGCTCCATCTTTCGCAGATCAGCAAACCGAACAACGCCGTGCTCCGGATCATCCGGCAAAGCCCAGCGGTCATGGGTAAGAGGGTGGTCGTCCATCAAGGCGGTCCAGGGTTGACGGTATGAAAGAGAGAAGGCCGCCGTTGCAGCGGCCATGTGTTCTGTCTTTTCCGGCTGTCAACCCGGGCGATCCTTTGGATCACGGGGCGAGTATGGGCCCCTGATGGCGTCGGGAGCAATGCCGATCCGTGCCAAATTGCTCACGCTTTCACAGGGAAAGCGTCATGTCAGACTATTGTCCGGCAGTCGCCGATCACGCGGGAAGAGTAAGCGGCGAACGCCGCATACCCCACTGATTGGCTTGCTCTCTACTCGGCAACAGTCGTTGCCGCTTGCGGCACAAAAAACCGATCCTTCAACTCCTGCAATCCAATCCGATCCAGCATCTCCGTCAGCCTTTCCGCAGGCTTCCGCGTCGGCAGGTTCTTGTACTGGGCGATGATCAGCTCGTTCTTCATCGAGTGTTCCCAGCCGACCAGTTCGGTCACGCTGACCTGGTAGCCGTGGGCCTCCAGTTGCAGGCAGCGCAGCACGTTGGTGATCTGGCTGCCGAATTCCCGCGTGTGCAGGGGATGGCGCCAGATTTCGGCCAGCGGATCGGCGAGCGCCTTTGCCTTGTTCTTGCGCAGCACGGAAGCCACCTCCGCCTGGCAGCAGGGGACGACGACGATGTACTTGGCCTTCTTTTCGAGGGCGAAGTGGAGGGCGTCGTCGGTGGCGGTGTTGCAGGCGTGCAGCGCCGTGACCACGTCGATGGTGGCGGGCAGCTTGTCCGAGGTGATGGAGTCGGCTACCGAGAGGTTGAGGAATGACATTCCGGTGAAGCCCAGCCGCTTGGCCAGTTCTTCCGACGACTTCACCAGTTCTTCGCGGGTTTCGATGCCGTAGATGTGGGAGCCGTTCTGCAGCGCTTCGGGCTGTTCCTTGAAGAACAGGTCGTAGAGGATGAAGCCCAGGTATGACTTGCCCGCGCCGTGGTCGGCGAGGGTGACGGCGCCGCGTTGTTGTTGGACGTCTTTGAGCAGCGGTTCGATGAACTGGAACAGGTGGTAGACCTGCTTGAGCTTGCGGCGGCTGTCCTGGTTCATCTTGCCGTCGCGGGTCAGGATGTGCAGGGCCTTGAGCAGTTCGATCGACTGGCCGGGGCGGATGTCGTGGGTTTTTTCGGACATGGGGTAAGGCAATGCGCCCCGCGATGGGCGGGGCGCATGAGAAGGCGGAAAGCGTCAGTTTAACGAAAACGCGGCCGGCCCTGGCGGAACGGGCGCGGGCTGCGCCTCTTCTTGTGATCCGCATGATTTGGCAGGCGAGTAACATGCCCGATGCGATTGGAGCATGTCATGCATTTCTGAAAGCGCCTGACCGCCAGGGCGGGCGCAGGGAGAGTCGTCAAATGTTCAGCCACATCACTGTCGGGACGCGTGATCTTGAACGCGCGGGCCGTTTTTATGACGCGGTGCTGCTTCCGCTCGGGTTGAAGCGTCGCGTTGTCACGCCGGATGGCGGGCCCTTGGCGCTTTGCTGGGTGACCGGCCAGGCGCTGCTGCCGCGCTTCTATGTCTACATGCCCTACGATGGCGAGCCGGCGACGGTGGGCAATGGCAGCATGGTGGCTTTTCTGGCTCCTACGCAGGAAGCCGTGAGCACGGCCCATGCGGGCGGGCTGGCGCAGGGCGGGACCGATGAAGGGGCGCCGGGGATGCGCCCTCATTATGGCAACGGCTACTTCGGCGCGTATCTGCGCGATCCTGACGGGAACAAGGTGCATATCGTTCATCGCGGAGACCTCCCGCTGTAACGCTGGAGATGCCCGACATCCCTGGAGAAACGCAAATGCTCGTGAGTCAGCTTGCTCTTGTGTACGGCACTTATCTCATTGCCACGGCCAGTCCCGGCCCCAGCAATATGGCGATCATGGCAACGGCGATGCGCGACGGCCGTGTGCCGGCCTTGGCGCTGGCGGCGGGCGTCATTACGGGCTCGTTGTTCTGGGCGACCCTGGCGGCAACCGGCATTTCCGCCGTGTTGGCGGCTTCCGCCCAGGCGCTTTTCATCATCAAGATGGTGGGAGGCGTCTATCTGCTTTATCTGGCGTTCCGCAGCGGCCGATCGGCGCTGAGGCCGGGCGCGGCATTTGCGAAGGTGGAAACGGGGCGCGCGACGCCGCGCTACCGGGTGCTCTACCGCCAGGGCGTGCTGATGCACATCGGCAACCCCAAGGCGGTGCTGGCCTGGATGGCGATCATGTCGCTGGGGCTGGGGGAGAGCGCGTCGGACGGCACCTTGCCCGCGATCATCGGCGGTTGCGCGTTGCTCGGCGTCATGGTGTTCGGCGGTTATGCCGTCGCGTTTTCGACCGCGCCGATGATTGCGCTGTACGCGAGGCTGCGGCGCGGGATCGAAGGGACGGTGGCCGTGGTGTTTGGCGTTGCGGGCGTCAAGCTGCTGACCTGGCAGCGTTGATAGGGCGGCTCGTCATCGCCGGCCAGTGTCGGCGATGACAAGCTTCAGGCAAAGCGTCCGGCACGCAAGCGGCCGGACGCCGCGGGATCAGGCAGCCGGGAACACCGGCTCGCCCAGGTTCAGCATCAGGCGATTCGCCCACGCAAAGATCGCGTCCGAGTGCAGCAGGTCCAGGACCTCGCCTTCATTCAAGCCCACGTCCTTCAGGGCCTGGATGCTGTCGGCGTTCACCGAAGCCGGGGCGTCGGTGATCTGGATCGAGAACTTGCCGATGGCCAGTTCGCGGGCGGTGGTGCCGGCGGTGGCAGGATCTTCGAACACCTGGGCGATGACGTCGTTGCGCTTGGCCAGCTGCTCGAAGCGCTGGGCGTGGACCGAGGCGCAGTAGACGCAGCCGTTGACGCACGACACGACGGTGGCGCCCAGTTCGCGCTCTGCGCGGGACAGGCCGCCGGGCGCGTACATGATGGCGTTGAAGGCCGTGGAGCGCTGGCGCAAAATTTCGGGCTGGTGGACCAGGAACAGGTAGTAGTCCGAAACCTTGGCCTTGGGGTGGCTTTCTTCCAGGACGGCAACCTGCTCGGGCGTGGCGGTGTCGACGTTGACGACGTCGAGCCAGGCCTTCCATTCCAGGCTTTCGTTGGTGAAGCCGTGGGCCTTGATGACGGCGCCGGGCGCGGTGGCCGCCGTGTTGGCCGGGAAGGGCGCAGGCGGGGTGCCGGCGGCGGCAGGCTGGGTTTCCAGAGCCTTCATGGCTTCCAGGCCGGCGACCAGGCGGACCTGGTAGGACAGGAAGGCGATGAGCTGCGACAGGGTGACCACGGCGGGCGTGGAGACGCCGGCGGCGGGCAGGGTCTTGAGCGCGGCTTCGTCGCCTTCGACCGGTTTCTCGATCAGCTTGCGCGTGTATTCGAGGATGGCGGCCAGGCGCGGGCTGGAGGCGTCGGCGGGCTTGCCGGATTCGGCGACGGCGATGTCGGCGGGCGTGGCGCCGGCGTCGGTCAGGCGGGCGCGGTAGTGCGCGGCCAGGACGGGCGACGGGGTGATGCGGGCGGCGTACAGCGCGACCAGCAGGCGCTCGGCCAGCGACAGGCCGGGCAGGGCGGGGTCGAAGAGGGCGTCGTAGCTGCCTTGGGTGGCGGCGGCGACTTTCTCGCGCTGGTGGCGCGCTTCGTAGGTCTTGGTGCCGGGCGCGAGGGCGATCAGGCGATCGACCAGGTCGTCGGTGACGTTGTAGACGATGGGTTCAGCCATGCGGGATCTCCTTGTTTCTCTCAGGCGGCGCGGGCGCGGACGGCGGCGTCCAGGAACTTCAGCACGCCTTCCCAGGATTCCTGGTCGGCGCGGGCGTTGTCGCGCGGGGTGCCGCCGCTGGTGCTGATCTTGCCGGACACGGGGTGGGCGTAGACGTGCTGGGTGGTGGGCACGTACGGGAACAGGATGGAGTGCCCGCCGTTCTCGTAGTCCAGCCATTGGACCGGATAGGGGTGCTTCACCTCGGCCAGCTTGTCCTGCACCATCTTCGAGTACAGGCTGGACGGCCAGGAGCCGTCGTCGGTGCCGGACAGCAGGATGACGGGGCCCTTGATGTCTTCCACCTTGATGCGCGCGCGGGCCACGGCGTCGGGGTCTTGCAGCGCGGTGAGAATGGCGCGTTCGTGGCGATGCGGGGCGGGGCCTTCGTCGAACGGGGCCCAGGTGGCGGTGCGGTTGTTTTCCCAGACGTGGGGGATGGGCTTGCCGCCCAGCAGCCACGTGGGGCCTTCGCGGCCGATCTTGGGGTCGCAGGCGTTCTGGCCGCTGTGGACCACGGCGCCGGGCACGTAGGCGACCACGGCGGACACTTCATCAGGGAAGGTGGCGCCCAGCAGCAGCACCAGTTCGCCGCCGCGCGACTGGCCGCTGACGGCGACGAAGTCGTGCTTGGGTTGCACCTTCTTGCGCAGCCAGCGCAGGCCGGTCTGGAAGTACTCCAGCGGGGTGTTGGAGATGTAGTCCGACAGGCCCGGCGCCTTGAAGTAGGCGAGCGCGAAGGCGGCGTAGCCGCGCGAGGCGTAGAGCGCGGCGCGCGGTTCGTTGATGCCGCCGCCCGAGCCGTTCAGGATCATGACGGCGGGATGCGTTCCCGGGCCGGCGCCGGGCGGCAGGTACAGCGTGCCGACCAGGCCTTCCTCGCGCACGTCCTGGCGGGTGACGCCCTCGCACGCCAGGCGCTGGATGAAGCTGGCCTGGGCCTGCGCGCCGCCGGCGCGGGCCACCACGTCGGTGACCAGGGGCTCGGCGACCGGCTGGTTGAACTGTTCGCGGCTGGGCGAATCCACGGGCGACTGCGACCAGATCAGGCCCATGGGGGCCACGCCGGCGTAGTCGCCGGATACGGGGGCCTGGCGCGTCAGGTCGACGATGCCGGCCGCGTCCGCCACGAAGGTGGCCTGGCTTTGCCAGAGCACGCCCTTGCGGCGCGTGAGGGCGGTGATCTCCACCGTTTCGCCGGGCTGGGCCTGCTCGACCCGGATGCAGCGCGGCACGTCGATCAGGGCGTCCGCGGGGGTGATGGTGAGTACGGGCGCCATGGCTTACTTGCCGGAGTCCTTGGTCACCATCATGGCGGCCGTGCGGTCGCTGGTCATGGGGGTGACCTTCAGGCCCTTCTTGGTGGCCCAGATGTTCTTGTAGTGGAAGAGCGGGATGATGCCCACGTCGTCCGACACGATCTTGACGGAGTCGCGCAGGATGGCTTCACGCTTGGCCACGTCGAATTCCGAGGTGGACTGCTCCAGGGCGGCGTCGACCTTGGCGTTGCTGTAGCGGCCCCAGTTGGATGCGCCCAGGCCCTTCTTGGCGTCGGCGGTGGCCAGGATGTTGACCAGCGCGTAGCTGCCTTCGCCGGTGCCGTTGCCCCAGGCCAGCATGCTGACCGCGAATTCGTTCTTGTTGGCGCGGCCCGAGTACACGGCCCACGGCACGACTTCCACCTGGGTCTTCACGCCGATGCGGGTCCAGAACTGCGCCACGGCCTGGGCGGTTTCCGGGCCCTGGGGATAGCGGTCGTTGGGAACGTGCATGGTCAGCTTGAAGCCGTCGGGAAAGCCGGCTTCGGCCAGCAGCTTCTTGGCCTGGGCGACGTCGTTGGGGATGTCCTTGACGTCGGGGTTGTAGCCGAAGGTGCCCTTGGGCATCCACTGGTTGGCCTCGGTGGCGGCGCCTTGCAGGATGCGGTCGGAGATGGCCTTGCGGTTGATGGCCAGGTTCAGCGCCTGGCGCACGCGCACGTCCAGCAACGGGTTCTTGTCCAGCGCCTTGCCGTTGTTGTCGGTGATGTACTGGTTGGGCGCGGGGTTGAAGCTGGGCTGCAGGATCATGACGCGCAGGCCGTCGTAGGGGTAGACGGAGATGTTGGACGCCTTTTGCAGCTTGGCCAGGTCCGACACCGAGACCTTGTCGATCACGTCCACGTCGCCGGCCAGCAGCGCGGCGGTGCGGGCGGCGGCGTTGTTGATGTAGCGGTAGTTGACCTTGTCCCAGATCTGCTTGTCGCCCCAGTAGGCGTCGTTGCGTTCCATGATGACGCGGTCGCCGGGGGTGTAGGACACGAACTTGTAGGGGCCGGTGCCGATCATGGCCTTGCCCGAGTTGTAGTCTTCGGTGGTGGACTTCTCGCCGACGTGCTTGCTGACGACGTGCACGGAGGCCAGGTTCAGCGGCAGGTCGGGGTTGGGGGCCTTGGTCTTGATGATCAGGGTCAGCGGGTCCTTCGCGGTCATCGTGTCGATGGTGCGCAGGTAGCCGGCATAGGTGGCCACGCTGCCCGGCACGGCGCGCGCGCGGGTGTAGGAATAGATCAGGTCATCGGCGGTGAAGGGCGTGCCGTCCTGCCATTTGACGCCTTCGCGCAGCTTGAATTCCCAGGTCGTGTCGTCCAGCGGCTTCCAGCTGGCGACCAGGCCGGGCTGCAGCTTGTTCCACTTGTTCTCGATGGCCAGGTCCCAGAAGTGCAGGGCCACCGAGCGGTCGCCGGCGTGGTTGTTCAACTGCGGGTCCAGCGACGACAGCGGGTCGGCGAAGCCGATGGACAGGTCGTCCGCGCTGGCGGCGGCCGAGGCGCCGAGGATGGCGGCGGTCAGGGTGGTGAGAATCAGGCGTTTCATGTTCGGAGTCCTTGGTACAGGGGGAACTGGCGGTCAATTCCGGAGGCCGCGGCGCGGGCGCCGCGGCGGATGCGGTCAGGCCATGTCGTTCAGGTGACAGGCGCTCAGGTGGTTGATGGCGATTCCCTTCAACGTGGGAACCTCGGTCTTGCAACGCGGCATCGCATGCGGACATCGCGGATGGAAATGGCAGCCGCCGGGCGGGTTCAGCGGGCTGGGGATTTCGCCCTTGATCGCGGTGAAGGTCTTGTGGCGCGACTTCAGGCTGGGGATCTCGGCCAGCAGGGCCTGCGTGTACGGGTGGTTGGGGCGGCGGAACACTTCCTCCACCGTGGCCGTTTCCACGACGCGGCCCAGGTACATGATCACGACGCGGTCGGACAGGTGCTCGACCACGCCCAGATCGTGGCTGATGAAGAGATAGGTCAGCCCCAGGTCTTCGCGCAGGTCCATGAACAGGTTCAGGATCTGCGCCTGGATGGACACGTCCAGCGCGGCCACGGCTTCGTCGCACACCAGCATGGAAGGCTGCACCGCCAGCGCGCGGGCGATGCCGATGCGCTGGCGCTGGCCGCCGCTGAACTGGTGCGGATAGCGCTGGCGCAGCGCCGGGTCCAGGCCGGCGCGTTCCATCTGGGCGCTGACGTAGTCGTCGAAGTCGCCGTTGCCGACCAGGCCGTGGATGCGGGCCGCTTCGCCCACGATCTCGTCCACGCGCAGGCGCGGGTTGAGGCTGGCGTAGGGGTCCTGGAAAATCATCTGCACGCGCAGGCGCGCGGCGTGGGCCTCGGCGGCGTTCATGTCGGCCGGGCGCACGCCGTTGATGCGGATCTCGCCGCCCGAGGGCGTGAGCAGGCCGGCCGCGATGCGGCCCAGCGTGGACTTGCCGCAGCCGGACTCGCCGACCAGGCCGACCACTTCGCCGGGGTTGACGATCAAGTCCACGTTGTCGACGGCGCGGGTGACGGCGGGCGGCTTGGACAGGCCCATGCGCTGCAGGGCGCGGCCGGCCGGGCCGACGCGGCGCTCGCCGAAGCGCTTGCTGACGCCGCTCAGGTCGATCAGCGGGGTGGGGGCGGAGACGGGCGTCGTCATGCCGTTACCTCGCTGGCCTGGAGGCTGGGGTGGAAGCAGCGCACGCGATGGCCGGGCAGGGCGTCGGTGATGGCGGGCTGCTGGCCGCAGGCGGCCGAGGCGCGCGGGCAGCGCGCCGCAAAGGCACAGCCGGCGGGCAGGTTGAGCAGGTTGGGCGTCATGCCGGGAATCTGGCGCAGGCGTTGGCCGCGCTGGTTGTTGCTGGGCAGGCTGTCGATCAGGCCCACGGTGTAGGGATGCTGCGGGCGGTCCAGCACGTCGTCCACGGTGCCGTGCTCGACGATGCGGCCGGCATACATGACGGCCACGTCGTCGGCCAGCCCGGCCACGACCGACAGGTCGTGCGTGATCCAGATCAGGCTGGTGCCGTGCTGCTGCGCAAGCTTCTGCACTTCCGACAGGATCTGCGCCTGGATGGTGACGTCCAGCGCGGTGGTGGGCTCGTCCGCGATGATCAGGTCGGGGCGGTGCAGCATGGCGATGGCAATGGCCACGCGCTGGCGCATGCCGCCGGACAATTGGTGCGGATAGGCCCGCAGGCGTTCCTCGGGGCTGGGAATGCCCATCATGCCCAGGGTGTCGCGCGACAGGGCGCGGGCCTGGGCCACGCTCATCTTGTTGTGCGCGCGCACGGTCTCGATCATCTGCGCATCCACCCGCAGCACGGGGTTCAGCGTCATCATCGGGTCCTGGAAGATCATGGCGATGCGATTGCCCTGGAGCTTCCTCAGTTCGCGCGGCGCCAGCTTGGTCAGGTCGCGGCCCTGGAACAGCACTTCGCCGCCGACCACGCGGCCCGGGGCGTCCACCAGGCCCATGATGGAGAAGCCCGTGACGGACTTGCCCGAGCCGGACTCGCCGACCAGGCCCAGGATCTTGCCGCGTTCAAGCTTGAAAGAGACGTCGTCCACGGCGGGCAGCACGCCCGCGCGGGTAAAGAAGTGGGTGCGCAGGTTGCGCACCTCCAGCGTGGCCGGCGCGCCGGAAGGGGTGCGGGCGGCGGTCATTTGTGGTTCCTCGGGTTCAGCACGTCGCGCAGGCGGTCGCCCACCAGGTTGATCGCCACGATGGTGACGAGCAGCGCGATGCCGGGATAGAAGCTGATCCAGTACTCGCCGGACAGCATGGTCTGGAAGCCGTTGGAGATCAGCAGCCCCAGCGACGGCTCGGTCACGGGCACGCCCAGGCCCAGGAAGCTCAGCGTGGCTTCCAGCGTGATGGCGCGCGCGATCTGCAAGGTGCCGATGACGATGAGCGGCGGCAGGCAGTTGGGCAGGATGTGCTTCAACATGATCCGCCAGTTGGGGATGTCCAGGCAGCGGGCGGCTTCCACGTATTCGCGGCGGCGCTCCACCAGGGCCTGGCCGCGCGCGGTGCGGGCGTAATAGGCCCATTCCAGGATCACCAGCGTCAGCACGACGTTGCCCACGCCCTTGCCCAGGTAGGCCAGGATCATCATGGCCACGAGTATCGACGGGAACGACAGGATCAGGTCCACCAGGCGCATGATCAGCGCGTCGACCTTGCCGCCGGCATAGGCGGCCAAGAGGCCCAGCAGCGTGCCGACCACGCCGGCGATGAGCGCCGAACCCACGCCCACGACTAGGCTGATGCGCAGGCCGTACAGGATGCCGGACAGCAGGTCGCGGCCCTGGCCGTCGGTGCCCAGCCAGTAGTGGAACGTGTCCAGCCCGTTCATGGTGCCCGGCGGCAGGCGGGCGTCCAGCACGTCGATCTGCAGCAGGTCGTAGGGGTTTTGCGGCGCGATCCAGGGCGCCAGCGCGGCGGCCAGGATCAGCAGCACCGACACCGCCAGGCCCAGCACGGCCGTCTTGGACGACAGGAACTCGGCCAGGTTGCGGCGCCAGGGCGACTCGCGGCGCAGCGCGGGCGCCTGGGGTTGAGTGGATACTGCGCTCATGCCGAGGTCTCCAGCCGAACCCGCGGGTCCAGCACTTTGTACAGAATGTCCACGATCAGGTTCAGCGTCACGAACAGGAAGACCACCACGATCAGGTAGGCCACGATCACCGGGCGGTCCAGCGCGTTCAGGCTGTCCAGGATCAGCTTGCCGGCGCCGGGCCAGGCGAAGATGCTCTCGGTGACGACGGCGAAGGCGATGGTGGAGCCCAACTCCAGGCCCAGCACCGTCACCAGCGGGATCATGGTGTTGCGCAGCACGTGCACGCCGACCACGCGGGCGGGCGACAGGCCCTTGGCGCGGGCGAACTTCACGAAGTCCTGCGGCAGCACGTCGCGCACGCCGGCGCGAGTCAGGCGGATCACCAGCGAAATCTTGAAGAGCGACAGGTTGAACGCCGGCAGGATCAGGTGGCGCCAGCCGTCGGCCGTCAGCCACGACCACTGGAAGCCCAGGAACTCCACCGTCTGGCCGCGCCCGCTGGCCGGCAGCCAGCCCAGCGACACGCTGAAGGTCATGATCAGCATCAGGGCGATCCAGAACGTCGGCAGGGAGAAGCCCACGATGCTGCCCGCCATGATCATCTTGGAGAACCTGCTGTCCGGATACAGGCCTGCGTACAGGCCCAGCGGCAGGCCCACGACCACGGCCAGCATCATGGCGGCGATGGCCAGCTCGAAAGTGGCGGGCAGGCGCTGGATCACCAGTTCCACGGCCGGGATGTTGTAGACGAAGCTGTTGCCCAGGTTGCCGTGCAGGGCGCCGTTCAGGAACGCCAGGTATTGTTCCCACAGCGGCTTGTCCAGGCCCAGCTCGGCGATGATGCGGGCGCGGTCCACCTGGTCCACGTCCTGGCCGATCAGGATGTCGACCGGATTGCCGATGGCGTGCAGGCCGACGAAGACGATCAGCGTCATCAGGAAAACGACCACCGCGGCTTGCGCCACGCGGCGCAGCAACCAGCCCGTCATTGCGCGGTCTCCGACTGCGGGACGGACGCCTGGGCGGGAGCCGGGGCCGGGACCCATTCGTCGCCGAACACTTCCGGTTCGGAGAACGCTTCCATATTGGCGTAGTGCGTGGCCACGTCTTCGCGGTAGAACAGGCCGGCGATGCCCTGGGCCAGGCGCTTGGCGCCTTCGCTGATCGCCGGGATGTCGCCCGAGATCGTGCCCTGGGTCAGCGCCGCCGGGTACGAGAAGCAGTGCACCCGGTCCAGGCCGGGACAGGCGCCCGGCGTTTTTTCCTGCAATTCGAAGACGGCGCCCAGGTCGGGCGAATCATGCAGTTCCTGGTCTTCCTCGCCGGCCGGCGGCACGTAGCGGTCGCCCCAGGCGCGCACGTGCGGCGCCAGCGCCGCGAACTCCGGACGCACGGTCCAGTCGATTCGGAAGCCCGTGGAGAAGATCAGGAAGTCCAGCGCGAACACGCCCTTGGGCGTGGTGACGCGGATTTCGTCGTCCACCAGGGCCAGGTCCTGCACGCCTGCGCCCAGGTTGAAGCGGGCATTGGGGTGGCGCGACACGCGCAGCGTGCTGCCGCGCGGCGGCGGCACCTGGGCGGCGTTGATGTAGTGGCGGATCTTCCACTTCCACTCGTCGGGCAGCGTCAGGTGGCCGTGGGTCAGGCCGGGGTTGCCGGCGCCCTTGCCCTTGTTGATGCGCGGGATGTCGTCGCGGCGGATCAGCAGGTCCACGCTGGCGGCGCCCGCTTCCAGCGCGGTCGCGGCGCTGTCCATGGCGGACGCGCCGGCGCCGACCACGCCCACCCGCTTGCCGGCGAGCGTGGCGTAGTCCATCACGTCGGACGAGTGCGCCCAGCGGTCGCGCGGCAGTTTCTTCGCGAAATCAGGCACGTAGGCGCCGCCCAGGCCGTCGCGCCCGGTCGCCAGCACTACGCGGCGCGCCAGCACCGTCTCGCGTCCGGCGGGGGATTCGATGTCAAGCTGCACCAGGTCGTCGGCGCGCGGCAGCACGGCCAGGATGCGGTGCTCGTTCCGCACGTCCAGTTCCAGCACGCGGCGGTACCAGCGCAGGTAGTCCATCCATTGAAGGCGCGGGATCTTGTCCAGCGCTTCCCAGGCGTCGGCGCCGAACTGCGCTTCGAACCAGGCGCGGAAGGTCAGCGCGGGCAGGCCCAGCGCGGGGCCGGTCAGCTGCTTGGGCGAACGCAGGGTTTCCATGCGGGCGGTGGTGGCCCAGGGGCCTTCATAGCCTTCGGGCGCCTGGTCGAAAATCGGCGCGGCGATGCCCAGGTGCTTGAGCGACGCCGCCGCCGCCAGGCCGGCCATGCCGCCGCCGACGACGGCCACGTCCAGCACCTGCCGGCCGTCGACGTGGCGGGGCGTGACCCAGTTCTTGGCGGGGATTTCCAGCCACGACAGGTCTTGCCGCAGGCGCGCTTCCAGCGCTGCGAGACCTTGCGGCGGGATGGCTACGGGCAGATTCATAATGCAGGGGATTCCGTAAGAGGGGCGTCGTCACCGTAGATCGACTGCAATAGCGCCGAATGCTCGCAGGCGTCGTGCAGCACGAAGCCGGGCAGCAGGTCCGCGGCGGCTTGCGCCAGCGCGTCCGCCATGGCCTGGCAGGCCGGCGTCAGCGTTTGCGACTGCGGGGTGATGACCCCGAAGAAAAAGGGGATGTCCAGGTCGATGGGGCGGATCGCCACGCCCGCCATCGGCGCGCCGTAGGCGGTGATCGGCTCCAGCACCGACACGCCCAGTCCGGCGCGCACGGCGGCCAGGGCGTTGACGGACGAATTGGTTTCCAGGGTGCCGGGCATCTGGCCGTTGGGCGCGAGCGCGGCATCCAGCCGGCGGCGCAGCCGGAAAGGATTGGCCATGGTGATCAGGCGGCGGCCCGCCAGCGCGGACACCGGCACCACCGCTCGCTGCGCCACCGGATCGTCTTCCGGCAGCGCGGCCACACAGGGCGCCTGCCCGATCCAGTGCACCGTCAGGCCGCGGTGTTCCAGCGGCAGGCTGGTCGCGCCCAGTTGCGCGGCGCCCGAGAGCACCGCGTGCACCACCTGTTCCGGCGATGCGCTGCGCAGTTGGACACGGGCCGCGCCGATGCGGGTTTCGATGCGTTTGAGCGCGTCCGGCACCAGCCCGGCGGCCAGGGCGGAGGTGGCGGCCATCAGCAGCGGCTGGGCCTGGCCCCGGGCGATCTCCTCGGCCCGGCCGCGGATCTGCTGCAGGCTGGTCAGCGCGCGCTCGACGTCGTCATACAGCAGGAAGCCTTGCTCGGTGGGCGTCACGCGGGGGCCGCTGCGCGCGAACAGGGGATAGCCGATCTCGGCCTCCAGTTCCTGCAGCAACCGGCTGATCGCCGGCTGCGAGCGTCCAAGCAGCCGTCCGGCAGCGGTGACGCTGCCAGTGGACATGACGGCCGCGAAGGCCTCTAGTTGACGAAGTTCCATCTGTCTTGATTTATGCCAAGGACGAATTCTTGCCCGGCAAGTATGCGCTTTGCAAATAATTAAAGCGCATAAGCAAATACCCTAATCGGGTTTTCCTTAGGCAATTTCATTACCGTGAGTTATTTCAAGGACTTAGGCGGGGGCGCGAACCCGGCGGGCGGACGGCCATGAAAAAGCCCGCCGGGGCGGCGGGCATCTTGAGGCGGGGGCGGGCGCGTCACGAATAGCCGCGGCCCTCGCGCCGGTAATACAGATAGCGTTCGATCTCGGCTTGTTCCACCGCGGGATCCAGCAGCCGCCATCGGACCACGTAGCCGCGATAGGCGGGCGGCATCCAACCCAATACGGAGTACATGGTGACCTCGGTTTCGCCCGTATTGAATTCGGTTTCGTAGAACCCCTGACGTTGCGGTGGCATGCTGCCACATATCCAGTCTGAACCTGGCATGACGTTCTCCCCATGCAGCGCTCTGTTCCCATCCTACGCCGCCCGCCCCGGGAATCGCATGCGTTCTAGCCCCGATGCGGGGCTGGGCCGCCTTGTGTTAGAAACACGGATGGCGCTGCTTCGAGACAGTGATCGCAAACTTTGCGAACCTTTGCAGTTCGATCGTGGGGTTGCGGTTAGCATTCGGGCATTGAAAATCGAGGAGCCCTCCATGGAAACCCCGCAACCCCCGCCCGAGCCCGCCAAGCGCCGCTGGCCTTTCGGCTACGGCGAGGAAGCATAGGGCGCTGCCGTCAGCCGATGCGCGAAATCTCGTCGCCCGGGCGCGACAGCTCGTGGTAGACGTCGTCCAGGTAGGCGGGCAGTTCGTCGGCGGAGACGTCCGGCGGGATGGCAAGTTCCTCGGCCCGCACGCGCTTGCCCGCCTCCGACCGGTAGGCCGCCCAGGCGTCGCCTTCGCGCCGGATGTCCAGCTGGAACTTGCCGTAGATGTCGAATTTCATGGCTGTCGGGACCGCGGTGGGAGGCTGGCCGCGCGCCGGGAGGGCGGCGCTCAGCGCTTGGGCAGCACGAATTCCACGCGCCGGTTCTGGGCGCGGCCCTGCGGATTGTCGGCGCCGTTGGCCAGCTTGTTCGGCTGGACCGGCCGGGTATCGCCCAGGCCCTTGGTGCTGAGCCGCGCCGGGTCCACGCCCTGGCTTGCCAGCCATTGTGCCACCGCCTTGGCGCGCCGCAGCGACAACTCCTTGTTGTAGGACGCCGACCCCTTGGAATCGGTATGCCCTTCGATCGTCACGACGCCGGCGGAACTGGATTTGACGAGGCTGGCGATGTCCCGCAGCGTGGGTTCGGCGGCGGGCCGGATGGCGGCCTTATCGAAGTCGAACAGCACGTCGCCCAGCATCGAGACGGTTACGGCGTTCTTGTCCTGTCGCACCGACAGCCCTTCGTGGCGCGCGGCCAGCCCGTCGATCTGCGAAGTCAGGTCCGATATGCCGCCGCTGGCGTCGGAAGGCAGGCCCTTCAGGTCCAGGATGGTGGCCTGCAGATCCCGGATCTCGGCCTTGTAGGGGGGCTCTTGCGCCACGGAGCCGGCGGCGGCGGCCAACAGCGCCGCGGCCAGGAGAGACGACGCGCCCGGATGGCCGGCCATGGCTAGCGGTCGGTGATCTTGATGGCGTCGAAGGTCTCGACGCCCGGTATGGTCAGCGAGACCTCTTTGATCTCCTTGGGCGGGGCGGGGAACTTGCCCTGCCAGGAGCCGGCGATCGGGGCGTCCTTCGCGGTCCTGATCATCAGCTTGGGATTGGTCAGCGGCTTGTCGTTGCTGTCTTTCAGCAGCAGGTGCTTTTTGTTGCCGGCGATGACGTAGAAGCTATTTTCGTAGTCGTCCTTGCTTATCTGCGGATAGATCATCTCCGTCTTGCCGGCCACGATGGGCTTGAACCGCACCTTGATGGACAGTATGTCGCCGCTGCGCACCGCTTCGACCACCTGGCCCTCGGCGCTGCCGGAGTCGGTCAGGCCGGTGGCCAGGGGCGCGGGGGAGTCGGCCTGGCCTTGGGCAAAAGCGGCCTGGCCGGTCGCCGCCAGGGCCAGGAGGGCGCCCAGCGCACAGGCGGCGGCAGTCTTTCTGATCAAAGTCACGATAAGCATCCTCTGTCGTTGAAAACCATCCAGGGCAAGGCATCCGGACTCATCCTTTTGGTGCCGTCCGGCGGCCAACGCACGATGGTGCGACTTTCAGGCGCTTATTGCAGTTTGATGTTTTTCCAAGAAGTTACGGAATCTAGCCGGAGCGCGTGCCTATCCGCCCCGATGGCCGTGGTATCGCGGGGCGGCCACGCTACGGGTGTTTTCCTTGTGCTGCGATCCGACCAGGGCCTTGCGCCGGGCTTCCTCGTGCTGATGATCGGCCCGGGCCCGGTCTTTCTCCGCGTGCGGCAGCGAGTGCGTGTCGGGCGAGCCGGAATCGGGCGTGGCCTGGGCCGGCTTGGGGTGGGGAGTGATGGGCGTCATGATGCGTGCCTATGCAGGTGCCGCGGCTTATGCCGCCATTCCACGTTACGCCCGAGGTGCCCGTAGCTCAAGCGGCAATTGCGACAGGCTTTTTCCGGGGTATTCCTCGTTTTTTTGAGCCGCCGGCGGCCAGGTCGCGGCAAAATGAGCATGCGCTGGTTTCCTAGACGTTCGTCTTTCAGGAGCGCCTCATGTGCGACTGTTCCTCTTGCGCGAATCCCCTGCCTCTCAATCGCCGCCGCCTGCTGTTCGGCGCTGCCGCCATGGCGGCGGCCGGCGCCTCGGGTTGGCTGGGCGATGCCCGGGCCGCCGTGCCCTCGAACGATATCGGCCCCGACGCGGCCTTGAAACGCCTGATGGCCGGCAATGCCCGCTACGCCGCCAACAAGCCGAACTTGCGGGACTACTCGGCAGGGCGCGCCGCCCGCGCCGTGAAGCAGAAACCCATCGCCGCCATCCTGGGCTGTTCGGATTCGCGCGTGGCGCCGGAACTGGCTTTCGACCAGGGGCCGGGCGATCTGTTCATCGTGCGCGTGGCCGGCAATTTCGTGAACGAGGACGGCCTGGCCAGCCTGGAGTACGGAACGCTGGTGCTGCATGCGCCGCTGATCCTGGTCCTGGGCCACGACAACTGCGGCGCGGTGGACGCGACGGTGAAAGCGCTCAAGGACAAAACCGAGTTCCCGGGCCACCTGCCCGCGCTGGTGAACGCGATCAAGCCCGCCGTCGAGATCGCGAGCCAGTCGGGCGCGAAGGACCTGGTCAGCGCGGCCGTCCGGGAGAACGTGCGCCTGGCGGTCGAGCGCCTGAAAACGGCGCAGCCGCTGCTGCAAGACATGGTGCGGCAGAAAAAGCTGGGGGTGGTCGGGGGCGTGTACAGCCTGGCCACGGGCAAGGTGAGCCTGGTCTAGCGGCGGGCGTTGCGAGCGCGGCTTGGCGCGGGCCGCGCGGCCCCTAGACCTGCATCTTCTTCTTGCCTAGCAACGTCAGCGCCAGGCTGCGGCCCGTGCGCATGAACGGATACAGGGCGGTCGACAGGCAGGGATTGCGGAAGATGGCCGCGTTGACGCTGTTGAACAGATCGTTGCCGGTGCTGATGAGCGCCAGCCGGTTGATGCAGTCCGCGCCGAAGTAATCCTGCCCGTCCAGGTGCAGCAGCATGCCCTGGTTCAGGTCGTACCCTTGCGCCTTGTAGGCCACCGCCAGGTCGGGGTGGTCGCGCATGTTCAGCATGTCGATCGGGCCCACGGCCTTTTGCAGTTGCAGCATCTGCACGTAGTTCGAGCAGAAGGGGCAGTCGCCGTCGTAGAGCAGGAAGTTCTTCGCAATGGCCATGATGCACCGTAGAAAATGCGCGGCCGCGAAAAGCGCGTCCGCCAGCCCCGATTAAAGCGCATATCAGCGCAGTTCGCGCACGCCCTGGCCCAGCCGACGCCGCAACAGGTTGCGCAGCGTGACGCCGTCGGCGTAGCCCACCTGCGCCGCGATCCGCTCCAGCGACAGGCTGCTGGTCTTGAGCAGGTGGGCCGCGCGCTCGACCCGCAGATCCTGGAAGAACGACAGGGGGCTCTTGCCCAGCACCTGCTGCGTGCGCCGCGCCAGGGTGCGCTTGCTGGCGCCCAGTTCGCGCGCGGCCGCGTCCAGCGAGAACCCCTGCGCCAGATGCTCGCGCGCCCAGCGCTCGAAAGCCTGGACGAGCGGATCGGCATGCGCCAGGTGGTCCGACAGCGCGTAGGCGGATTGCGCGGGACGCTGGTCCACGATCAGGTAGCGCGCAACCAGCGAGGCGAGTTCCGGGCTGGCCTGGCGCACCAGCCACAGCGCCATGTCCATGTGGCTCAGGGCCGCGCCCGCCGTCAGGAACGAAGACGAACGGACCAGCATGCGGCTGTCTTCCAGCGCCACCGCCGGATAGCGCTGCCGGAACAGCGGCGCCAGCCACCAGGTGGTGGTGGCCTTCTGGCCGTCCAGCAGGCCCGATTCCGCCAGCACGAAAGTGCCGATGCAGGCGGCGGCCGTGTTGGCCCCGGGCGCGCGTTCGCGCAGCATCCTGCCGCTGTCGCGCACGTCGGGCCGCGCCAGCGCCGGCGCCAGCGTTTCGGGCATCTTGTAGCCGATGGCCGGGATCACGATCCAGTCCGGATCGGCTGGGTCCGGGCTGCCCGCGACCGGCACGCTCAAGCCCTGCGACGTTCGCACCTTGCGCCGCATGCCCACGATGCGGCTCTCGAAGGGCGGCACCGGCGCCGACAGCATCGGCGCCAGCTCGTTGGCCGTCGCGAACACGTCCAGGATGGCCGACAAACCGGTATCGAACACGCCGTCCAACGCGAGGATCTGCATTTTCATGGCAAGAACGCTATCAAAGATGTCAATAGCGCCAATGGTAAACAGGCCGGCGCAGGCCCACAATGCCGCTGTCTTTCATCTGCGGCAGCGCGCGCGGCGCGCGACGGGAGCGGTATCTTGTCCATCGAAAACCTGCTCGCCCTGGCAACCTTCGCCTTGGTGACGTCCATCTCGCCGGGGCCCAGCAACGTCATGCTGATGACCTCGGGCGCCAACTTCGGCTTCGCCAGGACGATGCCCCAGATCCTGGGCATCACGGCCGGCTTCACCGCGCTGCTGCTGGGGGTAGGGATGGGCCTGGGCGCGCTGTTCCAGGCCTGGCCGGCCCTGTCCACCGGCTTGAAGATCGTGGGCGCGGCCTATCTGCTGTACCTCGCGTGGCGCATCGCCGGGTCGCGATCGATCGCGCCGGACCAGGCGGCGGCGCGGCCGCTCGGCTTCAGCGAATCGGCGCTGTTCCAGTGGGTCAATCCCAAGGCCTGGATCGTCGCGCTCGCGGCCGTGGCGGTCTATATGGATGCGGCCGCGCCCTGGGTGTCGCTTGCGCGCCTGTGCGCGGTGTTCGCGCTGGTGAACCTGCCTGCCGTCTCCGTGTGGGCCGGCTTTGGCGTGGCGCTGCGTGGCTTCCTGTCGGACCCCCGCCGCCTGAGGGGATTCAACCTGGCCATGGGCGCGGCGCTGGCGTTGACACTGTGGCCCATGCTGCGCTAGATCGCCGGGCCGAGCCGGGTCGGGTCGGGTCGGGCCCGCCACACGACTGCGCGCTCAGCCCTCGTCCGGCCAGGCCAAGCCCAGGGCGTAGCCGCGCACGTCCTGCGGCCAGCTCGCGACCTGGGCCGCGAAACGCTCGCGGTCCTCGGCATAGAGCGCTCGCGTGGCTTCCTCGAAGCCAGGCAGATTGCCCGCCATCGCGGACATGAATCGATAGGCGGCTTCCTGCCGCTGGCGCCGGCGATCCGCCGATTCGTTGTCGCGACGCGCCTGCTCCACCAGCTTGCGCAGCACGACCGAGGCGCCGCCGGGTTGCGCGGCCAGCCAGTCCCAATGGCGGGGCAGCAGCGTAACTTCGCGCGCCACTACGCCCAGTTTGGGCCGCCCGCGGCCGCGCGGCTGGGTCTCTTCGGCGGCCGCGTCCGGCGCTTCGGGTGCCGGGGGCGCCGCGTCGGCCGGGGCGCGGTGGCGTTCCTCCACGGCGGCATCGTCGCCGCGCAGGTCCAAGTCCACCTGCTTGCCCGACAGGTCGTCGAATACCAGGATGGGATCGTTGCTGCGGGCGGCCAGGGCGCGCTTGACGGCCAGCGCCACGTCGGCGAGGGCGCCCGCGGCCAGGATGCGATGGCCGGCGAAGGCGGTGTGCGGGTCGGTGGGGTGGATCGATGAGGTCATAATTTTGTCCGGGTATAAATTGTGGGTGAATTATGATCCGGGTAAAAATACAAGTCAATACGCCCGGATAAAAATATTTGAACCAGGCAAGGGGCCGGAGAGAGGGGCAGAAATATCCCCGCTAACCTAGGGTCAACACCTAGGCAAAATACACAGGCGGCGTATAATCTTGCTTTGCGCCCGGAGTTACCCATGCGTCTCGTACAAAAAGCGCTCACCTTCGACGATGTGTTGCTGGTGCCTGCGTATTCCGAGGTCCTGCCTCGCGACACTTCCCTGGC